>Ga0208414_1000041_pt1:0-132500 | contig 146877 bp, 126 predicted proteins | sample AntAceMetag02UKE_FD_184770 | JGI IMG/M metagenome (GOLD analysis project Ga0208414, IMG submission 184770) | Saline lake microbial communities from Ace Lake, Antarctica - Antarctic Ace Lake Metagenome 02UKE (SPAdes) (version 2) | ecosystem: Environmental > Aquatic > Non-marine Saline... | reverse complement strand
CTGGCGCTGCGGCCTTCCCCCGAACGCGACGTCCTGGTGAAGCTCGACGACGCCGGCGGCTTCGTTGCCGAGGAGGCCGAGCGCCCGCTTGATCGCCGCGACACTTACGGCGCCGCCACCATCGAGAGCTCGCTGTACGAGGCGGCGATTGCCGCCAACGTGCCGATCGACGTGCTGATGGACCTGGTGCGGGTGTTCAGCTTCGACGTCGACTTCCAGCGCGACGTCCAGCCAGGTGACCGTTTCGAGGTGCTGTTCGACGGCTTCGACGACGAGTTCGGCGAGCGGGTTCGCAACGGCGAGATCCGCTACGCCTCGATGACGCTGTCGGGCAAGACCCTGGCCTTCTACCGGCACACCCCGACCAGCGGTTTCACCGATTTCTTCGGCCGCGACGGCCGCAGCGTCCGCAAGGCGCTGATGCGCACGCCGATCGACGGCGCCCGCCTGTCCTCGGGCTTCGGCAAGCGCCGTCACCCGATCCTCGGTTACAACAAGATGCACAAGGGCGTCGACTTCGCCGCCCCGACCGGAACCCCGATCATGGCCGCCGGCGACGGCGTCGTGGAAATGGCCGAGCGCAACGGCGCCTACGGCAACTATGTCCGGCTCCGGCACAACAACGAGGTCAAGACCGCGTACGCCCACACCTCGCGCTTCGCCACGGGCGTGCGCGCCGGCAGCCGGGTCAAGCAGGGGCAGATCATCGCCTATGTCGGCACCACCGGCCGCTCGACCGGCCCGCACCTGCACTACGAGGTGCTTCTGAACGGTCGCCAGGTAAACCCGATGAGCGTCGAACTGCCGACCGGCGAGCAGCTGCTGGGCAAGGACCTGAAGTCCCTGCAGGCGCTGATCCCCTCGGTCGACACCAGGGTCGCCGCCGCCCGCGACGAGGCCCGCCTGGTGGCCTCGAACGAGGACGGCAACCCTGGCCGCTAACCCCGGCTGTTGACCCCGGCCGCCGAGCCGCCGTCCGGCACTACCCGCCGGTCCGCACCAGGGCGTCGACGGCGACCACGCCGGTCGCCGACACGATCACCGGGTTCGCCTCGGCTTCCTCGACACGGCGTTTCGGATCGAGGGCGAGGCGCGACAGCGCCGCCACCGCCCCGGCCAGCGCCTCCAGATCGCCGGCCGGCCGGCCCCGCCACCCGGACAGCACCGCCAGCCCGCGGACCTCAGCGATCATCGCGCGCGCCGTCTCGGTGTCGACCGGCGCCAGGCGCACGGCGACGTCTCGGTAAAGCTCCGCGAAGATCCCCCCGGCACCGACCGTGACGACCGGGCCTGCCTCGGCGTCGAGCCGATAGCCGATCAGCGCTTCGCCGAGACCGCCTGCCATCGCCTGCAGCAGCCAACCATCGATCCGGGCGTCGGGCGCGGTGCGCCCCAGCCGCGCCCGCATCGCCGCCCGCGCCGCTTCCACGGCCGCCCGATCGGCGAGACCGAGGGCAACCGCGCCGGCCTCGGTCTTGTGGGGCAGATCCGACGACACCGCCTTCAGGACCACCGGGTAGGACAGATCGGCCGGAACCGCCTCGTCCAGCCCGATCACCCGGCGCGAGACGGTCGGCACCCCAAGCCGGTCCAGCAGGTCGAGACCGGCCGCCTCGTCGAGAACATCGCCGACGGCCAGCGCGCCCAGCTCCGGCGCGGGCCCGGTGACCGGCGCCCGCGGTGGCGCCCAGTCGAGGAACGCCCTGATGGCGTCGGCCATGGCCTCAACGGTCCGGAACCCCGCCACGCCCCCCTCGGCCAGCATCGCCAGCGCCCGGTCGGCCTGCGGCAGCGGCACCGCCGCCAGCGGGGTGGCGTGCCCGGCGCAGTCGATGATCGGCTGCACCGCCCGCTCGGGCAGGAACTGCGCCGACGAGCCGATGGCGGCGATCACCGCGGCGCAGTCGCCGGACTCCTGCAGCCCGTCGAGCACCGCCTTCATCACCTCGTAGCGAGCACCCGCCAGCGTGACGTCGATCAACCGTCCGCCCTTGACCTCGAGGCCGTGCGCCGCCCGCACCCGCTCGCGCAGCTCGGCGCTGGCCCCCACCAGCGCCACGCCGGCGCTGCCGAGCCGGTCGACGGCCATGGCACCGCCGCCGCCGGTCGTGGCGACCACCGCGACCGGCCGGCCGGCCCGCGCCGCGTCGGGACGGCGCCCCTTCAGCAGCGCCGGCAGCTCCAGCAAAGCCTCGAACTGGTCGACCCGCAGGATGCCGTGGTCGCGGAAGAACGCGTCGGCAGCCTGGTCGGAGCCGAGCAGCGCGCCGGTGTGCGACACCGCCAACGCCTGGGCTTCCGGAGAGCGCCCGATCTTGTAGGCCACGATCGGTTTGCCGGCGGCGTGCGCGGCGCGGGCAAACCGGGCCAGCCGCTCGGGGCGGCGCAGGGTCTCCAGGAACAGCAGGAAGGCGTCGACCTCGGGCAGCGCGGTGGCGGCCTCGCCGATCTCGCCGACGTCGAGATCGGCCTCGTTGCCGAGCGACACCAGGTGCGCGAAGCCGATCCCGCGGGCAGCGCCCCGCGACAGCAGGGTGCCGATCAGCGACCCCGACTGCGACAACGCCATCAGCCGCCCCGGCAGCAGGCTCTCCGCCTCCAGCGCCGCGTTGGTGGTGATCGTCACCCGGTCGACGACGTTGATCACGCCCATGGAGTTCGGCCCGAGCAGCCGCAGCCCGCCGGCGGCGGCGCGCGCCACCAGCCGCTCCTGGCGCTGGCGGCCTTCCGGGCCGGTCTCGGCGAAGCCGTCGGCCAGCACCGTCGCGGCCGGCACGCCGAGCCCGGCGGCCTCGATCACCGCGTCCTCGACCCGCTCGGCCGCACCGACGATGTAGACGTGGTCGGGGCGCTCCGGCAGGGCCGCCAGCGACGGCCACGCCGGCTCGCCGAGGACGGTGTCGCGGCGCGGGTTGACCGGGTAGACCGCGCCGGCGTAACCGTGCTTGCGCAGGAAGCGAAGCGGCCGGGCGCCGTCCTTCTTCGGATCGTCGGAGGCCCCGACGATGGCGACGGCGCGCGGCCGCAGCAGCGCCGTCAGCCATGGTGCAACGGGGGCCGGGCGGTCGGCGCTCACGCCGACGCCCTCGGGGCGCGCTGCGGGAACCGGCGCTCGAACACCCCCTCGGCGATGCGGTTCTTCATCATCTCCAGGCTGCCGCCGGCGATCTGCCAGCCGCGCGCCCGGCGCCAGCAATACTCGACCAGACTTTCCTCACTGTAGCCGAGCGCCCCCAGCACCTGCATCGATTCGTTGGCGGCGAAGAATCCGGCTTCGTTGCAGAGGTATTTCACCAGAGCGGTCTCGTAGGCATCCGGCAGCCGGTCCACGGCCCGCGCCGCCACCCGGTACAGCATCAACTGGGCCGCCTCGATGCGCGCCGCCATCTCGGCGAACTTCCACTGGATGCCCTGGAACTCGCTCAACGTGCGGCCGAACTGGACCCGCGTCGCGGCGTGGTCGCGGGCGATCCCGAAGGCGTGTCGCCCGAACGCCAGCGCCCGGGCCGAATTTCCCAGCCGCTCGACGTTGAAGGCGGCGATCTGCTTCTTGAACCCGCCCTCGCGCAGCAGGACGTTGTCCGCCGGCACCAGGACGTTCTCGAAGTACAGCTGGCACCAGTCGTCGCCGCCGACATATCGAACGGGCCGGCCCAGGGTGAAGCCCGGCGTGCCGCGCTCGACCAGCACCGAGCCGATGCCGTCGACCCCTTTGCCGTAGCGCACATACACCAGGAACAGCTCGGCGTCCGGGCTGTGCGAGGCGAAAACCTTGGTGCCGTTGATCCGGAAACCGTCGCCGTCCGGGGTCGCGGTGGTCTGCAGTTCGGTCGCCGCCGAGCCGGCCTCGGGCTCGCTCATACCGAGCGAGATCGCGATCTCGCCGGCCAGCAGCCGGCCGAGGTAGCGCGCCTTCTGGTCAGGCGTGGCAAACTCCGCGAAGGTCCGGATCGGCCCGAAATTGCCGGCCTGCACGACATCGGCCGAGCGCGGGCAGACAGCCGCCACCGCCTCGATCGCTAGGATCGCGTCCATCAGGGTGCCGCCGGCGCCGCCGTCGGCCTCGGGAAACGTCATCCCCAGCAGCCCCTGCCCGGCCATCAGCCGGGCGACGTCGAACGGGAACGAGCGCTCGTGCGCCCGCACCAGCCGGCCGGCCGCGAGGTGGCGCTCGGCGAAGCCCCGGACGGAATCGCGAAACTGGATCTGCTCGGGGGTGAGCAGGTCTTCGAACAGGGGGGGCATGCGTCGGACTCCGGTCGGCCGCCAGGGGCGGCGCAAAGGGAATTAGCAGAGGGAACTATTCGGCCGCGCGCGGCAGGGCGGCCCCGGCCATCAGGTCGCGGACCCGGCGCCGGCCGCCGAGCGCCTGCAAACCGGCGAGCAGATCGGCGCCGCGCGCCGGCCCCAGCACCGGCCCGGCCAGCTCGTGGAACTTGTCGGCCAGATCGGCGTCGGTCAGCGGGTTGTCGGGGTCGCCCTTGCGGGTCGGGGCGAACCGCTCGAGCCGGCGGCCGTCGCGGGTCAGGATCGCCACCCGCGCCGACCGTGCCTTCGGGAACGCCGCCTCGCAGCCGGGATCGACGGTGTGCACCACCCGGGCCGCCAGCGCCCTCAGGTCCGGGTCGGCCATCGCCTTGTCCTCGAACGCCGCCCGCCGGACCGAGCCGAGCACCAGCGCCGCCGCCACGCAGTAGGGCAGGCTGAACTTCGCCTCGAACACCGTGGTCGGGGTGGCGTTGCCGCAGATCTCCAGCGACTTGGCGTAGGATCCGACCTCGATCCGCTCGACGTCGACGGCCGACAGCCGGTGCTCGTCGGCCAGCGCCCGCACGGCGTCGACGGCGGCGTGCACGTGGCCGCAGGCGGCGTGGTTCTTGAAGGTCACGCGGGTGATCGTCCAGTCGCTCCCGAGGTCGGCCGTCACCGCCTGCCAGTCGATGGTCGCCCCGCTCATCGCCGCCGCGAAGCCGCGCGGCCCCTCGAGCGCATCGAGCGCGCCGGTGACGCCTTCGGCGGCCAGGCGGGCCGACAGCAGCCCGGCCTCGGCCGCACGCCCTGAGTGCAGCGGCTTGCTCATGGCGTCGGCCCGGAACGCCTGCTGCAGCCCGGCCGCCATGGTCGCCGAGCTGGCGAGCGCGTGGGCGGTCGCGGCGCCGTCGAGACCGAGGATGGTCGCGGCGGCGCCGGCGGCGCCGAAGCAGCCGACGGTGGCGGTGGTGTGCCAGAAATCGTAGTGCCTGGGATTGACCGCGACGGCGATGCGGTTGGAGACCTCGTAGCCGGCCACCACCCCCTGGAGGAGCAGTTCACCGTCGGCGTCGACCAGTTCCGCCGCCGCCAGGGCCGCCGCGATGGTCGGGGCGCCGGGGTGATAGAGCCCGTCGCGGTAGATGTCGTCGAACTCGACGGTGTGGGCGGCGGTGCCGTTGATCAGCGCCGCCGCCTGGCCGCCCGCCGGCGTGCCGGAGGGAAGCAGCGACGCCCGCCCGCGCCCGACCTGGTCCTGCAGCGCCCGGGCCGCCAGGGTCGCCGGCGGCATGACGCCGCCCGGCAGGGTCGAGGCGAACCAGTCGATCACCGCGCGGCGGGCGTGCCGACGCACGTCGTCGTCGAGCCCGGCGGCGCGACGCTCCGCCGAGAACCGCCCGAAGCGTTCGAGTACCGTTGCCATCATCGCCTCCTCAGCAGCCGAGCCGGTCCGCCAGTTCGTCCATTCCACCGACCACCTGGTCCCAGGAATCCTCGGCCTTGAAATCCCGTGACTGCTTGTCCCCGTACTCGGTCGGGCGGGCGACGAAGGCGGTGCGGAAGCCGACGGCGCGGGACGCCGCCAGATCGCCGTTGTGGGCGGCCACCATCATCACTTCGGCCGGTGCCAGCCCGAGCCAGTCGGCGCCGGTGAGGTACACCGACGGCACCGGCTTGAAGTTCTGCGCCGGCTCCGAGCCGAGGATGGTGTCCCAGGGCAGGCCGGCGTGCTTGGCCATGTTCACCATCAGCGCGACGTTGCCGTTCGACATGGTGGCGAGGATGTATTTGCGCTTCAGCCGGGTCAGGCCGGGGACGCAGTCGGGCCACGGGTCGAGGCGGTGCCAGGCGCGGTTGAGGTGCTCAAGCTCGCCCGCCGGCAGCGGCTCCAGTCCGAACTCGGCCAGCAGGGTCTTCAGGCTCTCGCGGTGCAGATCGTCGAGCCGGGCGTAAGGCTTCTCGCCGCGCCGGATCGGGTCCATCGACGGCTGGTACAATTCCCGCCAGCGGTCGGCGAGGGCGTAGGGGTCGGCGTTCCAGCCCTTGGCGTCGACGACCGCCCGCATCTCACGCGCCACGCTGGTGCGCCAGTCGACGACGGTGCCGAACACGTCGAATACCAGGGCCTTCACGGCGAGTCTCGGATCGCTTTCGGTCACGTTTGTCCTCCCGGCCCGCGCGGCGGGCGCATTCTTGACCACCCGTACTGGTCATGGGAATGTATACAAGCGCCTGAGGGTGCGGCAACCGGTGGCATCGACAACGCCGGAAGACGAAGCTGCAGGGAAAAGGGGAGGCCAGCCGCCGAGCGGCTTCGCCATTCCGTACATAGCTCCGCCTCGTTCGACCCGCCCTTGGGTGACGACGCGAGCATCAGGGACCGATCGGATCGGGGAATGCGTCCCCGAGCCTGTATCGATTGGAAGGAGACGTCCAAATGCGTTCAGGATTTCTGAAATTCGCGGCTTCTGCTGCGGCAGGCGCGGTGCTGGCCCTCGGGCTCGGCAACGCCATCGCCGCGGAGACGCCGAAGAGGGGTGGCACCCTCAAATTCGTCATTCCCGCCGAGCCGCCGAGCTACGACGGGCATCGCGAGACCACCTTCGCGCTGGTCCACCCGATCGCGCCGTTCTACAGCCTGCTGATCCGGCCGAACCCTGACAATCCGTCGGATTCGTCGGACTTCACGTGCGATCTCTGCACGGAGATGCCGAAATCGACCGACGGCGGCAAGAAGTACACCTTCAAGCTGAAGTCCGGCGTCACCTTCCACGATGGCAGCCCGCTGACCGCCGCCGACGTCAAGGCGACCTACGACAAGATCATCTTCCCGCCGGCGGATGTCAGCTCGGCCCGGAAGGCGTATTTCGTGATGGTCGACAACGTCGAGGCGCCGGACGACCTCACCGTCGTGTTCAACCTCAAATACCCATCCGGAGCCTTCATCCCGGCCCTCGCGACGCCGTTCAACTTCATCTACCAGAAGGCCAAGCTCGACCAGGATATGAAGTGGTACGAGAAGAACATTCTGGGCTCCGGCCCGTTCGTGTTCGTCGAGCACCAGGCCGGCGCGCTGTTCAAGGGCAAGCGCAACGACAACTTCTACGTCAAGGGGCAGCCGTATCTTGACGGTTTCGAAGGCATCATCGCCGAGAAGCAGTCGCTGCGGGTTCAGGCCATTCGTGGTGACCGCGCGGCGATCGAGTTCCGCGGCTTCCCGCCGAAGAGCCGGGATGACCTGAAGGCGGCGCTCGGTGACGACCTCACCGTGCAGGAGAGCGACTGGAACTGCGTGCTGATCATCACGCCGAACCACGACGTGGCCCCGTTCAACGACGTCCGGGCTCGTCGCGCGCTTACCCTCGCGGTGGACCGTTGGGGCGGCTCCAAGTATCTCTCCGAGATTGCCATCGTGAAGACCGTCGGCGGCGTTGCCTTCCCGGGTCACCCGCTGGCCGCCACCAAGGCGGAGCTCGAGCAGATCGCCGGCTACTGGCCGGACATTGCCAAGAGCCGGGCCGAGGCCAAGAAGCTGCTTCAGGAGGCCGGTGTCGACCTCTCGAAGACCTACGTGCTGAACAACCGTGGTGTCGACCAGCCCTACACGATCGTCGGCACCTGGCTGATCGACCAGTGGAAGCAGGTCGGCCTGAACTTCGAGCAGCGCGTCCAGCCAACCGGCCCGTTCTACGACACCCTGCGCTCCAAGCGTGATTTCTCGGTGTCCCTGGACTTCAACTGCCAGTCGGTCGTCAACCCGCTGCTCGACATATCCAAGTTCCTGTCGAACGACGTCAGCGACAGCCAGTACGGCGGCTACATCGACCGTGATGTCGACGACCTGTTCAACAAGATGAACCAGGAAGGCGACCAGGCGAAGCAGCGCGAGTACATGCGCCAGTTCGAGAAGCTGACGCTGGATGAGCATGCCAACAACTTCATCACTTTGTGGTGGTACCGGATCATTCCGCACCGAGCCTACCTGAAGGGCTGGAACATCAGCCCGAGCCACTATGTCAACAACGACCTCGCCAACGTCTGGCTCGATCAGTGAGCCGGATCGTCTGACCACGTCCCGCCCGCGGCGAGAAATCGCCGCGGGCGGGATTTTCTCGGACCCGACCTGCGAGGCATGGCCTGATGTACACGTACTTGGTCAAACGGCTGCTTATGGTTATTCCGACCTTGTTCGGGGCGGCCGTTCTTGTGTTCTTCCTGATGCGACTAATACCGGGCGACATCTGCGAGCTGAAGCTCGCAGGGTCCGGCGCCTTCTTCGACCAACGTTCGCTGGACATCTGCCGGGCCGAGCTTGGCCTCGACGATTCCGCGCTTCTCCAGTTTGGCCAGTGGGTGGGCGGCTGGTTCGTCGGCGACCTTGGCACCTCGATGTGGACCGGCAAGCCGATCGGCGAGGAAATCGCCCTGCGCTTTCAGGTCTCGCTTCAGATAGCCGTGATGGCGACCCTGTTCTCGATCGTCCTGTCGATCCCGATGGGCGTGCTGTCGGCGGTCTACCGCAACACCTGGATCGATTACGTGGTGCGCTCGCTGTCGATCGCCGGCATCGCGATGCCGTCGTTCTGGCTGGGCATCCTAATCATCCTCGGTATCCTGCTGACGACCCAGGCCTGGACCGGGTCTCCCTGGATGCCGCCGATCCACTACGTGCCAATCTGGGTAAACCCTGCCGAGAACCTGGCCATGTTGATCTGGCCGGCGCTGGCGACCGGCTACCGGTATTCCGCGGTCGCAACCCGCATGACGCGTTCGGCCATGCTCGACGTGCTGCGCGAGGACTACGTCCGGACGGCGCGGTCCAAAGGCGTGATGGAACGGGTCATCGTGAACCGGCACGCGCTGAAGAACGCCATGCTGCCGGTGATCACCGTCATCGGAATCGAGTTCGCGTTCCTGATGGGCGGCCTGGTCGTCACCGAGCAGGTGTTCAACCTGAACGGCATCGGCAAGCTGTTCGTCGGCGCCGTCGGCCAGAGCGACTACACCATGGTCCAGGCGCTGGTCATGCTGGTCGCCTTCATCTTCGTCATGACCAACTTGCTGGTCGATCTCCTGTATGCGTGGCTCGACCCGCGCATCCGGTACAGCTGAGCGGAGGCCGCGACATGTCAACGACCCCGATGGCAGCTGAACCGACCGAGGCGCGCATCGAGCGCCGCTCGGTCTGGCACTTCATGCGCCGCATGCTCCGGACCCAGCCGCTCGGCGTCGCCGGCGGCCTGATCGTGCTGCTGATGGTGCTGATGGCGATCTTCGCCGACGTCGTCGCGCCGTACGACCCGACGGCGAACTCGTTCCAGCACATGTCGGAACCGCCGAGCTGGCAGTTCCTTCTCGGCACCGATCAGTTCGGCCGCGACATCTTCTCCCGCATCGTCTACGGCGCTCGCACCGCGCTGCTGGTGGGCTTCGTCGCCAGCTTCGTCGGCTGCTTCATCGGGCTGGTGCTGGGCGTCGGCAGCGCCTACTTCGGGGGCTATGTCGACCTGATCTTCCAGCGTTTCCTGGACATCTTCATGTCGTTCCCGATCATCATCCTGGCTCTGGCCATGGTGGCGATCTTCGGCACCGGGCTCGACAAGGTCATCCTGGCCATCACCATCCCGATCATCCCGCGCTGCGCCCGGGTGGTCCGCTCGAGCGCCCTGGCAATCCGCGAGATGCCGTACGTCGACGCCGCCCGTTCGATCGGCTACAGCCACTCGCGGATCATCCTGCGGCACATGATCCCGAACGTGACCGCGCCTTTCCTGATCATGCTGACCGCGTTCATGGGTCAGGCCATCCTGCTGGAAGCCTCGCTGTCGTATCTCGGCCTCGGCGTGCAGGAGCCGATCGCGGCCTGGGGCCTGATGCTGCAGGGCGGCGCGTCCGAGTACGCCGAAAGCGCACCCTGGATCGCGGTGTTCCCGGGCCTCGCCATCACGCTGGCGGTGTTCGGCTTCAATTTGTTCGGCGACGCCGTGCGGGATACCCTGGATCCGCGGCTGCGCTCGCAGTAGAGGGCAGCCCCCGAAACGCTCTCCCGCGGCCGGCGAGGCCGCACAGAGCACCAAAAGCAACGGCGCCGGAGGAGACCCTCCGGCGCCGTTGTCGTTTCCAGTCGTCGAATTCGGTCGGGCCGCCGCGGCGGCCGACGCTCAGGCCGCGGCGGCGGTGGCCTCGGCGACCAGAACGAAGTGACCCGGCGAGACCTCCAGGTATTCGCGGGCCGGCGGCTCGTAGCCCATCGGCTTCAGCGGGCTCGGGATCTCGTCGGTCATCAGCCGGAGCTCGGTCTTGCGCTTCAGGGGGTCGGCGACCGGCACCGCCGCCATCAGCTTCCGGGTGTAGGGATGCTGCGGGCTCTCGAACACCGCCTGGCGGGGGCCGATCTCGACGATCTCGCCGAGATACATGACTGCCACCCGGTGGCTGATCCGCTCGACCACCGCCATGTCGTGGCTGATGAACAGGTAGGAGAGGCCGAACTCCTCCTGCAGGTCCATCATCAGGTTGACCACCTGCGCCTGGATCGACACGTCGAGCGCGGAGACCGCCTCGTCGGCGATGATCAGCTTCGGGTTCAGTCCAAGCGCCCGGGCAATGCAGAGGCGCTGGCGCTGGCCGCCCGAGAACTCGTGCGGGTAGCGGCTGGCGTGCTCCTCGTCGAGGCCGACCCGCCGCAGCAGTTCGATCACCCGATCCTCCGCATCCCGGCCGCGCGCAATGCCGTGAACGATCATCGGCTCGGCGATCGCCGAGCCGGCGGTCATGCGCGGGTTCAGGGACGCGAACGGGTCCTGGAAGATCATCTGCATGTCACGGCGCAGCGGCCGCATCTCGCCGGAGGAGAGGCCCACGACCTCCTTGCCTTCGAACTTGATCGAACCGCGGGTCGGCTCGACCAGCCTGATGATGCTGCGCCCGGTGGTCGACTTGCCGCAGCCGGATTCCCCGACCATCGCCAGCGTCTCGCCCGGCAGCAGGTCGAACGACACCCCCTCGACCGCGTGGATGCGGCCGGTGGCCCGGCCGAACAGCCCGGCGCGGATATCGAAGCGGGTGGTCAGGCCGCGCACGCTGAGCAGCGGCGACGCGTCGCGTCGGACCGTGTCGCGGATCTCAAGGGCCTCCTCCGGGACATCCTCGATCTCGATGACCTCGTCGCCCTCGTTGCGGCTGATGTCGACGTTGGCGAACTTCATCGGCAGCTTGTGGGTCTTCATCGAGCCCAGGCGTGGCACCGCCGCCAGCAGCGCCTTGGTGTAGGGATGCTGCGGCTGGTGGAAGATCTGTTCGGCCGGGCCTTCCTCGACCTTCTTGCCGCGCAGCATGACCACCACCCGGTCGGCGACCTCCGCGACCACGCCCATGTCGTGGGTGATGAACATCACCGACATGCCGATCTCGTTCTGCAGCATCTTGATGAGGTCGAGGATCTGCGCCTGGATCGTCACGTCGAGCGCCGTGGTCGGTTCGTCGGCGATCAGCAGGCTCGGCCGGCACGACAGCGCCATGGCGATCATCACGCGCTGCCGCATGCCGCCCGACAGCTGGTGCGGGTATTGCGAGAGCTGCTTCTCGGGCTCGGGGATGCGCACCAGCTTCAGCATCTCGAGGGCCTGGCCCAGGGCCTGCTCCTCGGTCTTGCCCTGGTGCAGCATGATGGCCTCGGCGATCTGGAAGCCGACGGTGAACACCGGGTTCAGCGACGTCATCGGTTCCTGGAAGATCATCGAGATGTCGTTGCCGCGGATCGCCCGCATCTGCTCCGGCGTCTGCTTGACGATGTCGATGACGTTGCCGTCCGGCTTGCGGAACAGGACCTGACCGCTCGGGATCTTGCCGCCGGCGTTGTCGGTGAGCCGCATCAATCCCATCGCCGTGACCGACTTGCCGGACCCGGACTCGCCGACGACCGCAAGGGTCTCGCCCTTGTCGATGTGCCAGGACACGCCATCCACGGCCTTGACCGTCCGGTCCTCGAGCGGAAAATGGATCCGGAGGTCTTCGACCTCGATCAGGCGCTTTTCATCCATGGCGTCTCACTCTCCCTCGACGATTCCATTTCGCGCCGCTTCCGGCCGAGGCATTTTGCGGATGCCGGGCTAGGATCACAACCGTTACCGTCAACGGATTGCATACAATTTCAACAAAACGCGGGGCCGCCGGATGACCCGACCCGAGATTCGCGCCGCCACGCTCGGCGGACTCCGCGCCGCCGCCGGGGTGCCGTTGCTGCTGGTCGGCGGCGGCATGTCCGGGTTCGGGGCACTGGCGCACGACATCGGGTTCACCGGCTGGGAGGCGGTGCTGGCCACGGTCGCGGTCTGGGCGCTGCCGGCGCAGGTGGTGGCGGCAGAGATGCACGCCGCCGGCGCCGACCTGACGGCGATCGCCATCGCGGCGGCCCTGACCAGCATGCGGTTCTTCCCGATGGCGGTGGCCCTGCTGCCGACGCTCGGCGGCGATGTCGGGCCGCTCGGCCGGATCGCCCAGGCCCACCTGATGTCGGCGACCAGCTGGGCGTTCATGACGCGCGCCTCGGTGCCGCAGGAGCCCGGGCCAAGACGCGCCTACCACTCCGCCTTCACGATCACCTGTCTGTCGGTGGCGGCGGTCGCCACCCTCGCCGGCTATCTGGGGGCCGCCGCCCTGCCGGCGCCGCTGGCGCTTGGCCTGCTGTTCCTGAACGCCGCGTTCTTCATGGTGCTGCTGGCCGACTCCCGGAACCGCCAGGCGCTGCTGGCGGTGGTGCTCGGGGCGCTGCTGTGCTGGCCGATCCACGCCGTGCTGCCCGAGGCGTCGCTGGTGCTGGCCGGGGTTGCCGGCGGGACGCTCGCCTTCGTGTTCGGCGACCGGCTGCGGGGCGCCGCGTGACCGGCGCGCCAGACGCCCTCACCGTGGTCCTGGTGACCGCCGCTGCCACCTTCGTGTGGCGCGCGCTGGGTGCCCTGCTGGTCGGCCGCGTCGACCCCGAGGGCGCGGTAGTCCGATGGTTCAGCCTGACCTCGTACGCCCTGCTGGCGGCGCTGGTGGTCCGGCTGGTCGGCCTGCCGACCGGCTCGCTCGCCCAGGTGCCGTCGGCGATCCGCCTCGGCGCGGTGGTGGTGACGCTGGCGGTGTGGTGGCTGACCCGCCGCAGCCCGCTGCCGGCGGTGCTCGCCGGCAGCGCCTGCATCGTGGCCGCCGCGACGCTGATGGCGGAGCGCTGACGACGGCGCTGTTCGGCACCGCCGACCGCGGCTACCGTCGGCGTCTGCGCAACCGTCCGGGCCAACCGTCATGAAGATCCCAGCCCTGCCCTTCACCGTCACCGACTGGTCCGGCGTCGAGCCGACCGAGCACCCGGGCGAGACCGGGGTCGCGCACTGGCGGACCCTGACCATCGGCGACATCCGGATCCGCCAGGTCACCTACTCGCCGGGTTACCTCGCCGACCATTGGTGCGACCGCGGCCACATCCTGTACGTGGTGGCGGGCGAACTGGTGACCGAACTGCAGGACGGCCGCCGGGTCACGCTGACGCCGGGCATGAGCTACCAAGTGTCCGACCACGGCGACGCCGCCCACCGGTCGGCGACCGAATCGGGGGCGACGCTTTTCATCGTGGATTGATACCGCGTCGCGACGACCCGCACATCGACCTTGCGCGGACGACCCAACCGTCGGCGGGCCGGAAGGAAAGGGGCGATCCATGCCCACTCCGTGTCTGTCGTGCGGCTTGAATACCGGCAGCTATCCCGGCGATACTGACGGCGAGTGATTTCATTCCACATCTTGTGACCTCGGTTTGTGACGCAACCAGATCGAATCACAAGTCGCTGAAAGCACTGAACTCATTTTCGGAAGTACTCTAAGGAACCTGCCGTGCGGAACTCAAAGACTGTCCTTATCGACCGCCACCCCGGCCGCTCGACTCAGACCATCGGGCTCGCGCGCGAGCTCGGCACCGACCCGGATCTGATTCACGAGCCGTCGGTCGGCGTCGTCGGCACCAAGGGCGACAGCCAGTGCTATCTCGGCGTCGCGGCGAAGGTCGACGCGATCCACGCCTGTCTCAAGAGCCGCATCGGCAAGGGCGCGGACCAGCTCAGGCTGCGACTGGTGCAGCCGGAGTTCACCATCGCGACCTCCGACGGCATCCGCAACGGCACCCGCGAGATGCGCTATTCGCTGATCGGCCGCGAGGTCACGCACGACGCGCTGTGCGAGCATCTGGAGGCCACCGGCCTCGCCGGCACCATCGCCGTCGTCGCCTGCGACAAGCCGCCGGTCGGCACCCTCGCCGCGCTGCTGGAGCACAACCAGCCGGCCATCATCATGTCGGACGGCCCGATCCATCCGGGCCACGACCCGAACACCGGCGAGGCGCTGGACATCGTCAGCGCCTACCAGGTGGCCGGGCACCCCGACCCCGAGTACCGCCACCACATCGCCTGCCACGCCTGCCCCGGCTTCGGCAGCTGCGGCGGCATGTTCACCTACAACACCATGCAGACCTTCATCGGCGTCGTCGGCATGCAGCCGCTGCACATGGTGGCACCGGCCTCCGACGATCGCCGCCGGCTCGACCAATTTCCGGCCGAACTGGTCGGCCACCTCGCGGCGATGATTGAGGCGGACCTGAAGCCTCGCGACATCGTGGTCCGCGACTCGCTGCGCAACGCGATGATCGTGGCGATGGCGATCGGCGGCTCGACGAACGTCACCCTGCACGCCCCGGAGATCGCCCGCGCCGCCGGCTACGGCGATTTCTGGAAGGACGTCATGACGCCGGAGGAGTTCAACCACCTCTCGCAGCATGTCGTGCCGGTGCTCACCGACGCCCGGCCCTACGGCAAGTACTCGATGGTCGACATCGACGAGGTCGGCGGCGTGCAGGTGATCGTGCGCGAGCTGCTGGACGCGGGCCTCCTCAATGGCGAGGTCATGACCTGCACCGGCGAGACGCTGGCCGCCCAGGTCGCGCGCCTCGAAGCCAAGGGCGTCGACGGCCGGGTGATCCATCCGGTCGCCAAGCCCTACAAGCCGACCGGCGGCCTGCGCGTGCTCGGCGGCAACCTGTCGCCCGACTTCTCGGCCATCCTGAAGCTGGCGGGTGTCGAGGGTGGCCTTGCCAACAACACCTTTATCGGCAAGGCGCGGGTGTTCGAGGGCGAGCGCGGCCTGCTGACGGCGCTCGACGAGGCGCCCGGCAGCTTCCAGGACAACGACATGGTCATCGTGCGCTACGAGGGACCGAGCGGCGCGCCGGGCATGCCGGAGATGCTCGACCCGACCTCGCGGATCACCACGCTGTGCCGAGAGCGCGGCATCGTGATCGGCCTGATGACCGATGCGCGGTTCTCCGGCGGCTCGGTCGGCTTGGTGATCGGCCATGTCGGGCCGGAGGCGGCGCTCGGTGGCCCGATCGCCTTCATCGAGAACGGCGACGAGATCGTGGTCGACCTCAACGTCAACGAGCTGAACTGCCCGGCGATCGCCGATCCCGACACCCTGGCGAAGCGCAAGGCGGCCTGGGACAAGGCGGTGGCCGACAACGGCGGCATCCACCCGAACTGCGGCGTCGCCGACACCCGCCTGCTGCACCGCGCCCGCCACACCGCCGTCCCCGCCACCCGCGGCGGCGGCCTGCATCCCAACCGCGAGATCTGGGTCCGCGAGCCGCGCGCGGCGGAGCGCTCCGGCTTCGTGCCGAAGAACCGGCACCGGCCGCAGACCAACAAGGCGTTCTGACGCCCGCGTAGGCCCGGCGCCGCTCCGGCCGTGCCCGGCCTCGGCCTTTGCCTGACGCCGCAGGGGCGGCTTCTGCTGGAGGCGGCGCCGGGCCCCCGTTTGTCGACGACCGGGTGGCTGGCCGGCTCTCCGAGGCGTTCGCCCGGGGCTCCGGCCACGGCCTGATGCGGCTGGGCGCCGGCGAGGTGGGCGAGGCCCTGCCGCCCGCCTTGGCGCGGTGGCGCGATTTCGCCGCCCGCTATGTCGGCGGGCTCTGCCTGCACGCCTCGGGCGACGGTGATCGGCCCGCGGTGGCCCGCCAGATGTCCCGCCGCCGAACGAGGAGGATCTGGCCGCTCTGGCGGATCCGCCTGTACCTCCAGGATTAGGCCCACGTCAGTCAGAAGGATCGAGCAGGCCGAAGCCGCCTGACGGCGGCAGGTGGGCCGGATACTTGCGCAAGCGTGATGGCGCCGCGCCCGGCCCGCCGAGCATCGGCGGCGATGACCGTTTTGCAGAAGATCCTGAACACCACTGGCGTCCGGGAATGACGGCGGTGGAATATGGCGCCTCCGAGGATGGCCCCCTCTCATGCCGTCATCCCGGGCAAGCGCAGCTTGACCCGGGACCCACCCGCCGCTCCGGCGCCGCGGGTCAGGCGTTCCCCGACAGGTAGTCCATCGCCGCCTGCACGCCGACCGGCTTGATCGGCACGCCGGCCACCCGCAAGCCCATCTCGCAGCCGGCGAGCGTGCCGGCCAGCATCAGGTCGTTGAAATCGCCGAGGTGGCCGATCCGGAACATCCGGCCCTTGACCTTGCCGAGCCCGGCGCCGAGCGACATGTCGAACTTCTCCAGGATCACCTTGCGCACCGCGTCGGCGTCGTGGCCCTCCGGCATCACCACGCCGGTCAGCACCGGCGAATACTCGGCCGGCTCCAGGCACTGCGTCTCCAGCCCCCAGGCGCGCACCGCCCGTCGGGTCGCCTCGGCGTGGCGCTCGTGCCGGGCGAACACGTTGTCGAGACCCTCGTCCATCAGCATGTCGCAGGCCTCCTTGAGGCCGTAGAGCAGGTTGGTGGCCGGCGTGTAGGGGAAGTTGCCGGACGGGTTCTGGCCGAGCTGCGAGGACCAGTCCCAGTACGAGCGCGTCATCTTCGCCGACTTCGAGGCCTCGACCGCCTTCGGCGACACCGCGTTGAAGCCGAGGCCCGGCGGCAGCATCAGCCCCTTCTGCGAGCCGGTGACTGTGACGTCCACCCCCCACTCGTCGTGGCGGTAGTCGGCCGAGGCGAGGCCCGAGATCGTGTCGACCATGAACAGCGCCGGGTGCCCGGCGGCGTCGATCGCCTTGCGGACCAGCCCGATCCGAGAGGTGGCGCCGGTCGAGGTCTCGTTGTGGACCACGCACACCGCCTTGATGCGGTGCTCCTTGTCCTGGGTCAGCCGCTCCTCGATGGCGGCGGGGTCGACGCCCCGGCGCCAGTCGCCGGCGATCACCTCGGGCTTCAGCCCGATGCGGGTCGCCAGCTCGACCCACAGGGTCGAGAACTGCCCGGTCTCGTACATCAGCACGGCGTCGCCAGGCGACAGGGTGTTGACCAGCGCCGCCTCCCAGGCCCCGGTCCCGGAGGACGGGAAGATGATCACCGGGTTCTTGGTCTTGAACACCGGCTTGACCTTCTCCAGGACCTCGCGGGCGAGCGCCTGGAACTCCGGGCCACGGTGGTCGATGGTCGGCCGCTCGATGGCGCGCAGGATCCGCCCCGGGACGTTCGACGGGCCGGGGATCTGCAGGAAATGCGGGCCGGCGCGATGGGCGCACATAGGCGTTCCTCCTGGTTTCTTCAGTGTGGTTGCGGCAGCGCGCGGGGTGGTTGCGGCAACGCGCGGGGTGGTTGCGGCAGCGCGCGGGCCAGCACGACGGCGACGTGCTCGGCGGTGCGTCCGGCGCCGTCGTGGATCTGGTGGCGGCAGCTGGTGCCGTCGGCGACCAGCAGGGTGTCGGGATCGGCCTCGCGGACCGCCGGCAACAGGCTGAGTTCGGCCATCCGCATGGACACCTGGTAGTGCTCGGCCTCGTAGCCGAAGGCCCCGGCCATGCCGCAGCAGCTCGACTCGATCACCGCGACGTCGAGGCCGGGGATCAGCTTCAGGGCCGCCGATACGTCGCCCATGGCGTCGAACGCCTTCTGGTGGCAGTGGCCGTGCACCAGCGCCTTGGCGGCGACCGGCTCCAGCTTCAGGGCGTCCAGTCGACCGGCCCTGGCCTCGCGCGCCAGGAACGCCTCGAACAGCATCGCCTGCCCCGGCACCGCGCCGGCGGCGTCGCGCAGCAGCGACGGCAGCTCGTCCACCAGGGTGAACAGGCAGGACGGCTCCAACCCGACGATCGGCACGCCGCGCTCGGCGTACGGTGCCAGCGCCGCCACCAGCGCCCGCATCTCGGCCTCGGCCTGCTCGATCAGCCCGCTCGCCAGATAGGTCCGCCCGCAGCACAGCCGCCTGCCCTCGCCGCTGGCCGACGGGTCGACCACGTGCACGGTGTAGCCGGCGGCGTCCAGCACCCGGACGGCCGCGCGCAGGTTCTCCGGCTCGAAGTAGCTGTTGAAGGTGTCGGCGAACAGCACCACCTCGCGGCCGTCCACGACCGCGCGGGCTGGCACCTCGTGGGCGCGGAACGGCTCGCCCGAGAACGCCGGCAGGCTGCGCTCGCGCGCGAAGCCCATCAGCTTCTCCGACAGCCACGGCAGCCCCGGCACCGTGTCGCGCAAATTGGCGAGGAAATGGAAACGCGACGCTGCCTCGGCCCAGCGCGGCAGGGTGGCGATCATCCGGTCCTTCAGCGACAGGCCGTGGCGCCGGACATACTGGCCCAGCACCTCGGTCTTCATCTTCGCCATGTCGACGCCGGTCGGGCACTCGCGCCGGCAGCCCTTGCAGCCGACGCACAGGTCCAGCGTCGCCTTCATCGCCGGGTCGGTCAGGCCGTCGGGGCCGAGCTGGCCGCTGAGCGCCAGCCGCAGGGTGTTGGCGCGGCCGCGGGTGACGTGGATCTCGTCGCCGGTCGCCCGGAAGCTCGGGCACATGACGCCGGGGTCGCGCTTGCGGCAGGTGCCGTTGTTGTTGCACATCTCGACCGCGCCCGAGAGCCCGCCCCACGGCGACCAGTCGAAGCGGGTCGCCGGGTTCACCGGCCGGTAATCCGGCGGGTAGCGGAACAGCGACCGGTCGTCCATCTTCGGCGGGTCGACGATCCGCCCCGGGTTCATCAGGCCGCGCGGATCGAAGGCGCGCTTGACCTCGCCGAAGGCGTCGACCACCCGGTCGCCGAACATCTGGCGGTGGAACTCCGAGCGCACGATGCCGTCGCCGTGCTCGCCGGAATGCGAGCCCTTGTACTCGCGCACCATGGCGAACGCCTCCTCGGCGATCGCCCGCATCTTCTTGACGTCGGTGCCGGCCTTCATGTTCAGGACCGGGCGGACGTGCAGGGTGCCGACGCTGGCGTGGGCGTACCAGGTGCCGTCGGTGCCGTGCCGGCGGAACACCTCGGTCAGCCGGTCGGTGTACTCGGCCAGATCCTCCAGCGGCACCGCGCAATCCTCGATGAACGACACCGGCTTACCATCGCCCTTCATCGACATCATGATGTTCAGGCCGGAGCTGCGGACCTCGGTGATCTGCGCCTGGAACGCCGCGTCCTCGGCCCGCACCACCGCGTCGGGAAAGCCGAGGTCGCCCATCATGGCCTCGAGGTCGGCGAGGCGCTGCAGCAGGGGCGCGCGCTCCTCGCCGGCGAACTCGACCACCAGCAGGGCCTGCGGCTCGCCCTTCACGAAGCGATCGACGATCGGACGGAACATCGCGATCTGGCGCGCCAGGTCCATCATGGTGCGGTCGATCAGCTCGACCGCGTAGGGCTTCAGGGTGACGATATGGCGGGTGGAGTCCATCGCGTCCCAGAACGTCGGGAAGTGGCAGACCCCCATGACACGATGCCTGGGGATGGCGTGGGTCTTCAGCCGGATGCGCCGCGACAGCGCCAGCGTGCCCTCGGATCCCACCAGGAGCGACGCCATGTTGTGGCCGCCGCGCCCGTCGCGCTGCACCACCCGGTCGAGGTTGTAGCCGCCGACACGGCGCATCAGCTTCGGGATCCGGGCGTCGATCTCGGCGGCCTCGCGCTCGGCGATGGCGCGCACGGTCTGCACCAGGTCGCGGTAGCGCTCCGGCCCCGCCAGCTCGCCGATGTTGCCCGGCACATGGCCGAAGCGCGCCTCGGTGCCGTCCATCAGGATGGCGTCGATCGCCTCGACGTTGTCGACCATGATGCCGTAGTGGATCGACCGGCCGCCGCAGGAATTGTTGGCGGTCATGCCGCCGATGGTGGCGCGCGACGCCGTCGACACGTCGACCGGGAACAGCCGCCCGCGGGCCTTCAGCCGGGCGTTCAGATGGTCGAGCACGATGCCCGGCTGCACCGTCACCTCGTCGGTCGCCTCGTCGTAGTCGACGACCTCGCGCAGATGCTTCGTGCAGTCCAGCACCAGGGCGGTGTTCACCGTCTGGCCGCACTGCGAGGTGCCGCCGCCGCGCGGCAGCAGGGGGATCCCCTCCTCGGCGGCGATCTGCACGGCGATCCGCAGATCCTGCTCGCTGCGCGGGATCACCACGCCGATCGGCTCGACCTGGTAGATCGAGGCGTCGGTGGCGTAGCGCCCCCGACTGGCGGCGTCGAACAGCACCTCGCCCTGGAGCTCGCGGCGCAGCCGGGCGGCCAGGGCAGAATCGCCGATGCGTGCGCGCAGAGCGCTCATGGTCGCGGTCCCTCCATCACCTGCTAGACTAACCCGCTCATGCCCCAGCGGATACCGGACGAGCGGACAGCGGATGTCGGCGAGCGGACAGGAGGACAAGCAGCGCGACCCGGTCAGCGGCCACGTCGAATCCGACGCGGCGGTGATCGGCCACGCCGCCAGCTTCGCGCCCGGCGCCAGCGTGCCGTGGCACCGCCACCGCCGCGGCCAGCTGGCGCTGACGCTGGCCCGGGTGATGCGGGTGGAGACTCCCGACAAGGTCTGGCTAGTGCCGCGCGGCTCGGTCCTGTGGCTGCCGGCGGGCACGCCGCACCGCAGCCTGGCGCCCGAGCAGCGGCTGATGCGCAGCCTCTACGTGCTGCCCGACGCGGCCGGCGCGCTGCCCGACGCCCCGACCGCGGTCGAGCAGGGCACGCCGCTCGCCGACATGCTGACCTGGCTCGCCGAGACCTACGACAGCGACCGCCTGGACAAGGCCTGGTCGACGGTCGCCGGAGCGGCGCTGGCGCTGGTCCGCCCGGCCCCGGGGCTGAGCATCCGGTTGCCGCGCCCGGCCGACCCGGCGCTCGCCATCATCGCCGACGCGGTGCTGGCCGACCCGGCGGAGGACACCGGCCTGGAGGATTGGGGCCAGCGCCTCGGCGTCGGCGCCCGCACCCTGCGCCGCCGGGTGCAGGCCGAGACCGGGCTCAGCTACCGCGACTGGCGCCGCATCCTGGGGTTGACGGTGGCGGCCGAGCGGCTGCTGGCCGGCGGCCGGGTCACCGACGTGGCGTTCGAGACCGGCTACGCCGGCACCAGCGCCTTCGTGGCGGCGTTCCGGGCGGCGTTCCAGGTTACGCCGGGGGAGTTCCAGCGACGGGCGGCAGGGCGGTAGCCGCCGGCACCGCTCAGAAGCGCAGATGCACCTTCATCGAGCGCCGCCGGTCGCTGGCGGTGCGGAACGCCTCCATGGCGTCGGCGGCGGCGAATTCGTGGCTGAGCACCGGCGCCACGTCCAACCGGCCGCTCGCCAGCAGAGCAACGGCGGTCGGGAACTCGCGGGCGAAGCGGAACGAACTCTTCAGGGTCAACTCCTTGGTCATCACGTAGTCCATCGGCACCGTCACCTTCGGGTCGGCGTACATGCCGACCTGCACCAGCACGCCGCCGGGGGCGAGCTGGGCCAGGCAGGTGTTCAGCGCCGAGGGGTGGCCGGAGCACTCGACCGCGACATCGAAGCGGCCGCGCGGGTGGGCGGCATCGGCGACCGAACCGGGGTTGGCGGCGACGTCGTGGGTGCGGTCGGCGCCGAGCTTCTCGGCGACCGACAGAGGCTCTCCCGTCACGTCGGTGATCTCGACCGAGACGGCCCCGGCGAAGCGCGCCGCCAGCAGCGTCAGCGTGCCGATCGGGCCGGCGCCGGTGACCAGCACACGGCGGCCGAGCAGCGGCCCGGCGTGGCCGAGCGCGTGCAGCACCACCGACAGCGGCTCGGCCAGCGCCGCCACCCGCGCCGGCGTGCCGGCCGGCACCTTCACGCACTGCCGCTCGTGCGTCGCAAAGGTCTCGGCGAACATCCCCTGGGCGTGCGGGAACCGCCGCGACGAGCCGAGGAACACCATGTCGGCACAGAGATTCTCGCGGTCCGACCGGCAGAACCCGCAGGCGCGGCAGGGGTGGCTCGGGTTGATCGCCACCCGGTCGCCGACCGCCACAAGGGTCACCTGCGCGCCGATCTCGGCGACCGTGCCGGCCGCCTCATGGCCGAGCACGAACGGCTCGCGCACCGGAAAGTCGCCCATGCGGTGGTGGTGGAAGTAGTGCAGATCGGACCCGCAGATGCCACCGGACTCGACCCGCACCCGCACCTCGCCGGGGCCGAGCGGGCGCTCGTCGCGCGGCTCGACCCGGAGGTCCTCGATCGCGTGCAGCACGACGGCTTTCATGGGGAACCTCCGCAGACCGGCATCGGCAATCTGCGACCAGTCGAGGCGGGTGGCAAGCGCCCGTCGCTTCGTGAGTCCCGTATCCGTTCCGCCTGCGGCGGCCCGGTCCGGGATGACGACGAAAGGAGAGGGCGATCACCGGCGCGCACCCACACCATGTCGTCATCCCGGCCAAGCGCAGCGCGAGCCGGGACCCACCCGCCGCTCCGTCGGTGGGGGAGCCCTCAATCTCCCGTCGCGCGCGCCGCCGGAAGCGCCGCACCGGGGGCGTATTCCGGCACCAGCCGCCCCAGGATCCGCACGGTCAGGGCGGTGTCGCGAGCGCTGGCGGCGGCCTCCAGCTCGTCGAGGCCGCGGGCCAGCAGAGCGAGGTCGGTGGTGCGCGGCCGGGCCCGGCGCAGCGCCGGAATCGCGGTCGGCTCCAGCGCCTCGCCGTCGTGGAACAGTTCCTCGTAAAGCTTCTCGCCGGGGCGAAGGCCCGTGAACACCACGCGCACGTCCTCGTCCGGCACCAGCCCCGCCAGCCGGATCATCTGGCGCGCCAGGTCGACGATCTTCACCGGCTCGCCCATGTCGAGCACGCTGATGCCGCCGCGCCCGCCCTCGGTCGCGACCTCCAGGGCGGCGGCCTGCAGCACCAGCTCGACCGCCTCGCGCACCGTCATGAAGTAGCGGGTCATGTCGGGGTGGGTGACGGTCAGCGGCCCGCCGCGCTCGAGCTGGCGCTGGAACAGCGGCACCACCGAGCCGGTCGAGCCGAGCACGTTGCCGAAACGGGTGGTCACGAACCGGGTGCCGCCGTTGCCGCCGGCCAGGTCGAGGGCTTGGGCATAGGCTTCGGCCAGCCGCTTGGTGGCACCCATGACGTTGGTCGGGTTGACCGCCTTGTCGGTCGAGATCAGCACCACCGCCCGCACCCCGGCCGCCCGCGCGGCGTCGGCCACCACCCGGCTGCCGATCGCGTTGGTCAGCACGGCGTCGTCGATGTTGGCCTCCATCAGCGGGACGTGCTTGAGGGCGGCGGCGTGGAACACGATTTCGGGGACTGCCCCGCGCACGATCTCGGCGACCCGGGCGCGGTCGCGCACATCCCCGATCAGCGCCCGGCGGTCGAGGCCGGGGGCGGCCTCCGCCATTTCCTGGTCGATGCTGTAGAGCGCGAATTCCGAGCTGTCGACCAGGGTCAGCGCCGACGGGCCGAAGCCGGCGACCTGACGGACCAGCTCGGAGCCGATGGTGCCGCCGGCGCCAGTGACCAGCACCCGGCGCCCCGCCACCAGCGCCCGCATGGCGTCGCGGTCGAGGGTAGCCTGCGGACGGCCGAGCACGTCCTCAACATTGATCGGCCGCAGCGTCACCGCCCCGCCGTCGGCCGCCTCCAGGGCGCCGACCCGCGGCATCCGGCTGACCGGGATGCCGAGGGCGTCGCCCTGCTCGAAGATCCGCCGCACCGTCCCGCCGTCCAGGCGCGCCCGCGTCAACACCAAGCGCTGCGGGCGCAAGCCATGGCCGGTCAACCGGTCGACCACCGCGGCGAGGTCGTCGAGCCCGCCCAGCACGCGCACGCCGCGGATCTGGCGGCCGGTCCGGGAATCGCGGTCGTCGACGATGCCGACCACCCGGTACGTCGCATCCTCGCCGCGCGCCATCTCGCGGATGAACAGCTCCGAGCCGTCGCCGGCGCCGACCAGCAGCACCGGCACCCGGTCCTGGGCGTTGCGCTCCAGCACCGCCGACAGCGATCCGTCCTTCAGCAGCCGATAGGCGAAGCGCGGCGCCGCCAGCAGGCAGGTCAGCACGAACGCCTCGATCACCAGGAAGGAGCGCGGGAAGTCGTCGAGCCGGGTCAGCGCGAACTGCACCACCAGGAACCCGGCCAGGATCAGCAGGACCGCCCGCACGATCCGGATCAGATCGCCGATCGAGGTGTAGCGCCACACCGCGGTGTCCAGCCGCACCACCAGGAAGACCGCCGCCGCCGTCAGCGTGAAGGCGATCAGGCCGGTCTCGACGACCGGGCGCGGCCACCACCAGATGCCGTCGCCGAGCCGCAGGTAAAGCGACAGCAGGAACGATGCCGCCGCCATCGCCACATCGTGGCTGAAGATCGCCGCGGATCGTCGGAACGCCCGTCCGGTCACGGCCGGCTCCTCCGCTGGATTGGAGCCCAGTCTAGCACGGCGATCGGCCCGGTCAGAGGCATGGGTCCGGCCCCGGTATGACGGCGTCGGCCATTGCCCGATCGCCGTCCAGCGGCGGCGTCCAGCCGAGCGTGGCGCGGATCGCCCGGTCGTCGACCGCGTAGGATCCCACCAGCCGTCGCGCCGCCTCCGCGCCCATGCGGCGCGCGACCAGCGCCGACAGCACCCGCCCCGGCACCGGCAGCACCAGCGCGCGCCGGCCGAGCGCGCCCAGGATCCGGCGAACCAGCGTGGCGGTCGAGATCGCTTCGCCGTCCGAGACCAGGAAGGTGCACCCCGACGCCTCCGGCGCCTCGACGCAGCGCACCAGGGCGGAGACCAGGTTGTCGCGGTGCACGAACGACCGCCGGTTGCCACCGTAACCGAGCGGCAGCACCGCCGGCGCACGACGCAGGAACTCGATCATCTGGCGGATGTTGCCGCCGCTCGCCCGGCCGTAAATCGCCGGCGACCGCACCACCACCGGCCCGGGTGCCGCCGCCAGCACCAGCCGCTCGGCGGCCAGCTTGGCCTCGGCGTAGGCGTCCTTGGGAGCCGGGGTGTCGACCTCGGTCAACGGCAGCACACCGGATTCCTCGCCCATCGCCTTCAACGAGCTGACGAACACGAACCGGCCGACCCCAACCGCCCGCGCCTGCTCGACCAGCCGGGTCGTGCCGGCGACGATCACCCGATTGGCCTCGGCTCGGCGTGCCGCCTCGTCGGCGTCGGCGAGCGGCGGCGACACCAAATGCAGCACGGCGTCGACGCCCGTGAGAGCGGCGCTCCAGTCGGTGTCGCCGTCGACCGCGCCGACCGCCACCGCCCCGGACCGCCGGCCCTCGGCAAGCCGGTCAAGCGACCGCACCGCCGCCACGACCTGATGCCCGGCGTCGGTGAGTGCCAGGCGCGCGGCCCGGCCGACGTAGCCGTTGGCGCCGGTGAGAAGGACCCTCACGCGCGCCTCGCGGGGGTTCGGGTGGCAGTCGGGACCGGCGCCGGCCGCAAGGCCACGAACAGCGCCGCCACGACGACCGCCCCCACCAGCGGCGCGGCCAGGGCCGCGACCGGCGCCATGAACCAAGCCAGCGACGCCAGGCAGGCGTTCACCGCCGCGATCCGAACGCACACCGCCGAGTGGCTTGACCCGCCGATCACCGCGCGCTGGTAGAAATGTTCGCGGTGGGCACGCACCGGGCTCTCGCCGCGCGCGACCCGGCGGGCGAGCGTGATGGTGGCGTCGGCGAGATACACCAGCGGCAGGGTGGCGGCCGCCGCCAGCCCGACGAGGCCGCTGCCCGCGACCAGGACGAGCAGGAACCCCAGCAGGTAGCCGACCGGGACGCTGCCGACATCGCCGAGAAAGATCCGCGCCGGGTGCCAGTTCCAGACCAGGAACCCGACCGCCGCCGCCGCCAACGCCACCGCCGGGCCGGTCACCGACGGCGGCGCCAGTCCGAGTACCGCCAGCCCGGCCAGCCCGACCCCGATCGACACCGTCTCGGTGCCGGTGATGCCGTCGATGCCGTCCATGAAGTTGTAGAGGTTGACGAACCACAGCCAGCCAAGCGCCGTCAGCGGCAGATCGATCCACGCCGGCGCGACCGCGGCCAGCGCCCCCTGCCCGTCCAGGGCCCACAGCCCGACCGCGACCGCCAGCGCCTGCACGCCGAGCCGCAGACCGGCGCCGCGGTCGCGCAGATCGTCGGCAAACGAGATTGCACCCAGCGCCAGCGCCGCCGCCAGCGGTGCCAGCCATTGGGCGAGTTCGGTCGCCGGCAGGGTCGTTACCGCCAGCCAGGCCCAGGCGGCGGCCACCGCCGCCACCACCGCGATGCCGCCGCCGCGCGGCACCGGCACCGTGTGGCTCGAACGCTCGTTCGGCCGGTCGAGAACGGCCCGGCGGGTCAGCACGCCGATCAGCGCGCGGGTGCCGAGACACGCGATGAAGAAGGCCAGGAAGGGCGCCACGAGAGTCGAGTATGCGACCATGACCGCGCTTATACCGGAGCGCCCGGAGCGGAGATAGACGTCAGGCGCGCCAGCGATCAGGCGGTGCGCCGCTCCTCGCGCCGGAGTGCCCATTTGATGGTCAGCGAGCCATCGTCGCGAACCGCGCCCGCCGGCGTCGCCAGGACCAGTTGCCGGCAGCGCTGCAGGGTTCCCCGATCGCCGAAATACACGCTGTCCTGAAGTTGCAGGGCCCCGCCGGCCGAGCGCAGCCGCCAGCCCCCATCCCCCATCCCCGAGGCCGTCCGCAGCAGCGCCGCGGCACCGTTCTGGACGACAGAGGCAGCGACGCGCGGGTGCAGGTGGAAGCGGATCACCGCTTCGGCCGGCCGGGCGCCCGGGCCGCCGGCGTAGGTCAGCACGTCCTCGCCGCGAAGGTCGTCACCGCCGGCTGCCAGGTACAGACGTCGGCGGTGGGTGACGCCGTGGGTCTCCGCGTAGCCATCGTGCTCGGCCTCGACCCAGACCGCACCGTCGGCCTCCCAGCGCTCGACACGGACCCGGGTCGGCCGTCGGCCGAGAGCGCCATCGCTGCCGATCTCGCTTGAGTTGGTGTCGTCGACCACCAGCGCCGAGTGCGCCGCAGTCGCCCGCAGCGCCGCCTCCCAGCGCGGGTCGGCCGGCGCGGCGCCGCAGTTGACGATCAGCCGCTCCTTGCCGACCGACAGTTCGAAGGACAGCGAGCCGGCGTGCACCAGGTTCTCCTCGGCGGTCGGCACGCCGGTGTCCATGATCGCCACCGCCCGACCCGCGGTCAGCCTCTCGAAGCCGGTGTCGGTGGCCGACGTCACCGCCCTGGCCTTGGATTCGGTGCGGGCAAGCAGCGAATCGATCCGCCATACCGTGCCCTCGGTGGCGCCGTTGAACAGCGCCAGCCCACCGTCGCCATGGCGCATCATGCGCAGCACGCCGGTCATCCGGCCGATCGCCTCGTCGAGGCCGCCGGTCGACTCCCGCCCGGCGGCGCGCAGGGCAGCGCGGGCGTCGACCAGCCCGGCGAGCACGGTCAGCTGGGCGCGCGGCGAGCGCGCCCGGTGGCCGCCATCGGGAAAGATCTGGTCGCGCACCGTGGCGTCCAGCCGATCGACCAGCGCCTGCAGCCGGTCGCCATCATGGCCAAGGGCGACACCGGCGGTAATGGCGCCGCGCAGCGCCTCGATCCGGGCAATCCCGTCGGGCCCACCTGACAGCGCGCCCAGCAGGTGGCGGTGCTGGCGCGCCAGGCTGGCGAGCACGGCCTCGCGGAAGCTCTCGTCGGCCGATTCCGCGAAGAAGCCGAAGGTGGCGACCCAGGCGGCCAGCCGCGACGACAGGATATCCGAGCGCCAGGCCAGCCGGTCCCAGCGGTCGAACACCTCGATCCAGCCGCCGACCAGGTCGCGGGCGCGGCGCCGGGCGGCGTCTCCGCCGAGGTCCCGCAGGTCGCGCAGCCATTCGAAGCGGTGCAGGGTCTCGGCCGCCCCGTCGGTCAGGCCGTCGGTGCGCCAGGGATCGGCGCCGACGTGGACAAGTTGCCCCGCGACCGGAAAGGCGCCTTCGAGTATCTCGCGCCCGGCATCGGCGTCGCCCGGCCAGGGATCGGTGAGCGCCACCGCCAGCCCGTCGGGCGCGTCCCCGCTGATCCGCCAGGCGTGAATGGGGGAGGCGTACCAAGCCTCGCGAAGCCGACGGCCGAAGCCTCCGGCCGCCGTCATGCCGGTCCCCGCAGCCGGCTGATGTTCGCGGCGTAGGCTTCGGGGCCGCCCTTGAAGGTGGCGGTGCCGGCGACCAGCACGTCGGCCCCGGCCGCGACGACGCGCGGCGCCGTCTCGATGGTGACGCCGCCATCGACCTGCAGGCGGATGTCCCGCCCGCTGGCGTCGATCCGCGCTCGCGCTGCCGCGATCTTCGCCAGCTGGCCGTCGATGAAGGCCTGGCCGCCGAAGCCCGGGTTGACGGTCATCACCAGCACCAGGTCGACCAGGTCCATGACGTTGTCGAGGGCCTCGACCGGCGTGCCGGGGTTGAGGGCGATGCCGGCCCGGGCGCCGAGCGACCGCACCAGCTGAAGCGTGCGGTGAATGTGCGGGCCGGCCTCGGGATGCACTGTAACCACCTCGGCGCCGGCGTCCACGAAGGCGGCGACGAACGGGTCGACCGGCGCGATCATCAGATGCACGTCGAAGGTTCGGGTGGTGTGCGGCCGCAGCGCCTTCACCACGGCTGGACCGATGGTCAGGTTCGGCACGAAATGGCCGTCCATGACGTCGATGTGAATCCAGTCGGCGCCGGCGGCGTCGATGGCGCGGACCTCCTCACCGAGCCGCGCGAAGTCGGCGGACAGGATGGAGGGAGCGATCAGGATGTCGCGGGGCATGAGCGGGTCATTATCAGTTTGCTCGGACGGCTTCAAGCGCCGCCGCCGGACCTTCAGGCGCGGACGAGGCGACAGGCGTAGAACCCGTCAACGCCGCCTAGGTTCGCAAGCTGATCGGGACGGCTGCGCAGATCGCCCTCCGGAGTAACCAGCTCGGCGAACCCGCCGACCTCTTCAGGGCGAATCGGAATCCGGCTGAGCCCGGCGTCGGACGCCAGCGCCGCCGCCACCCGGTCGGGCCCCTCCACCGGCTCCAGCGAGCAGGTGCAGAACACCAGCACGCCACCGGGCGCCAGCATGCGCGCGGCGTTGGCGATCAGCCGGTCCTGCAGGGCCGACAGCGCCGCCGTGTCGGCGGCGTTCTTCAGCCAGGGAATGTCCGGGTGCCGCCGGATCGTGCCGGTTGCCGAGCACGGGGCGTCCAGCAGGATCGCCTCGGCGGGCGAGTCGAGCTTCATTTCGGTGGCGTCGGCCACCCTGGTGGCGGCCACCAGGCCGAGCCGGGCAAGGTTGCGCTCCAGCCGCTGCAGGCGCGGCTTCGACCGGTCGACGGCCAGCACCTCGGCGCCGGCAGCGGCGAGCTGGGCGGTCTTGCCGCCGGGCGCCGCGCACAGATCCACCACCCGCCGGCCGGCGAGCGGACCGAGCAGCCGGGCCGGCAGCGCCGCCGCCATGTCCTGCACCCACCAGCCACCTTCGGCGAACCCGGGCAGCGCCTCGACGCGCCCGTCGAAAGCCCGGCGCAAGGTGCCGGTCGGCAGGATCGTGGCGCCGAGACGCTTGGCCCAGCCTTCCGGATCGTTCTTCACGGTGATGTCGAGCGGCGGCTCCACGAAGCCGGCCGCCGCGATCGCCTGGGCGGTGGCGTCGCCGTAGGCCGCGCGCCAGCCATCCCCCAGCCAGGTCGGCAGGGCGTCGAGCGCCGAGAGCGTCAGGATCTCTCCGCGCCCCTCGCGGTCGAGCCGCCGCAGCACGGCGTTGGTCAGCTTCACGAACGGCTCGAAGCCACGCGAGCGCACCAGCGTCACGGCGCTGTCCACCGCCGCGTGCGGCGCCACGCCGAGGATCAGCAGCTCGGTCGCCGCCAGCCGCAGGATGTCGTAGACGACCGCCGCCTTGGCCGGCAGCGGCTTGTCGATGCAGGTGTCGATCAACCGGTCGACATGGCCGAGGCGGCGCAGCGTGGTCGCGACCAGCAGCCGCGCGAACCCGCGGTCGCGATCCGGCAGCTTGGCCAGCCCGTCATGCGCGGCCAGCGCCTCGTCCAGCGGGGTGCGCTTCGAAAGGACGGCGCGTAACAGGTCGAACGCGACGCTGCGCGACGCGGAGACCTTGACTTCGGATGCGGGACGGGTATCAGCCATGGCTGCCCTTTGAGCACGCATGGCCGGCGCCCTCAAGGGTTCTCGTCAACCCCAGGGACCGCGCCCCGAATCGGCACCCCCGGCCATTGCCCGCAGCCGGGCGATGCGCTCGCGCATCGGCGGGTGGGTGGCGAACAGCGAGTCCACCGAGTGCGCGTGCAGCGGATTGACGATAAAGAGATGGGCGGTCGCCGGGTTGGCTTCAGCGACATGGTTGTCGATGCGCTTGGCGGCGCCGTCCAGACGATCCAGCGCCGAGGCGAGCCAGAGGGGGCGGCCGCAGATCTTGGCGCCGAGGGCGTCGGCGTCATATTCCCGGGCCCGGCTGATCGCCAGCTGGACCAGGGTGGCCGCCAACGGCGCCAGGATCGCCATCAGCAGCACGCCGATGCCACCGAGCGGGCTGTTGCGATCGCTTGACCCGCCGAACATCGACGAGAACATGGCGAAGTTGGCGAGCATCGACAGCGCGCCGGCGACCGTCGCGGTCACTGTCATGATCAGAGTGTCGCGGTTCTTCACGTGGGCCAGTTCGTGCGCCATCACCCCTGCCACCTCCTCGTGGCTCAACTGGCGCAGCAGACCGGTGGTCGCGGCGACCGCCGCGTTCTCAGGATTGCGCCCGGTGGCGAAGGCGTTCGGCTGGTCCTGTTCGATGATGTAGACGCGCGGCATCGGCAGTTCGGCGCGCTGGGCAAGCTGGGCCACCATGTCGTGCAGCCACGGCAGGTCGGCGCGCTGGATCTCGCGGGCGCCGTGCATTCGCAGCACGATCGAGTCGGAGTTCCAGTAGGCGAAGAAATTCATCGCCACGGCCACCACCAGGGCGATCATCATTCCGCCCTGGCCGCCGAGCGCGTAGCCGGCAACGCCGAACAGCGCCGCCAGCGCCGACAGCAGCACTCCGGTCCGGAAGACGTTCATCGTTCAGTTTCCAACTCGCCTCGACACGCCGCTGAAATGGCCCGCGTGGACGGGCCGTTCAAGGACTGGCAGACGCCCGGCCTCCACCTATATCCTGGCATCATGAGCAAGACCCCCAGTGCTTTCCGCGACGTTCGCACCCCGCAGTCGAAAGCCGGGGACGCCCCGGCTTCGACGCCGGTAGAAACGCCGCGCCTCGACCCGCGCGCCGCTGCCGCCGACCTGCCGCCCGAGTGCGGCGGTTACGCCGGACCGGAGCCTACCCGCTTTGGCGACTGGGAGCACAAGGGGCGCTGCACGGATTTCTGAGCGGCCGCACCTCTACCGCCCCACCAGTTCCACCACGCCGGCCTCCGTGCCAAAGTCGCGGCAACGACAATCCCGCGACACGGAGGAATCCCCATGACATCGCTGCGCGACAAGCTGCGCCCCGGCAAGCTGTTGGCCGCCCCCGGCGTGTTCGACGGCATCTCCGTCCGGCTGGCCGACCGCATGGGGTTCGAGTGCCTGTACATGACCGGCTACGGCACGGTCGCCTCGCATCTCGGCCTGCCGGACGCCGGACTGGCTTCTTACCGCGACATGGTCGACCGGGTGCGGATCTTCGCCGGCCTCGCCACGACGCCGCTGGTTGCCGACGGCGACACCGGCTATGGCGGGTTGCTGAACGTCGAACACACGGTCCGGGGCTACGAGGCTGCCGGCGCCGCCGCCATCCAACTAGAGGACCAGGAATTTCCCAAGAAGTGTGGGCATACGCCCGGCCGGAAGGTGATCCCGATCGAGCAGGCGGCCGCCAAGATCCGGGTCGCCGCCGAGGCGCGCGACAGCCGCGACTTCCTGATCATCGCCCGCACCGACGCCCGCACCGGCCTCGGCCTCGACGAGGCGCTGCGCCGGGGCGAGGCGTTCGCCAAGGCCGGCGCCGATATCCTGTTCGTGGAATCGCCGGAGTCGGTCGAGGAGATGGAACGGATCGGCAAGGCGTTCGACCTGCCGCTGCTGGTCAACGTGGTGGAAGGCGGCAAGACACCGGTGCTGAGCGCCGCCGAGTACATCGCCATCGGCTACCAGATGGCGATCTATCCCGCCCTCGGGTTCCTCGCGGTGGGGGCGGCGCTGGAATCGGTGTACGGCACCCTGAAGACCACCGGCGCCTCGACCGAGGTCACCGCCCCGCTCGCCGACTTCATGGGCTTCTCGCGGGCGATGGGCTTCGAGAAGGTCTGGGAGTTCGAGAAGGCCCACGCCGGCATGGAAGGCGGCTAAGGTCGCGCTATGCCGCCTGTTTCTGCAAAAGGATCAGCCGCGCGGCGCCGTAGCGGCGGTCGTCGGCGAGGGTGTAGCCCGTCGGCGCCGCCACGCTCTCCTTCTTGCCGACCTCGACGGCGATGACGGTGTTGGCGCCGATCCAGCCGCCGCGGCCGATGGTGTCGAGCGCCTCGACCCACAGGCCGGAGCCGTAGGGCGGATCCATCAGCACCAGGTCGGCCGGAGTGGTCGTGCGCTCAAGGAAGCGGGTGGCGTCGGTCTCGCGGACATGGACCATGCCGGCCGCCCGAAGCTTGGCGATGTTGGTGCGCAGCGCCTCGAGGGCGGCCGCCCCGCTTTCCACGAACACGATCTGGTTGGCGCCGCGCGACAGTGCCTCGAGGCCGAGCGCGCCAGTCCCGGCAAACAGGTCGAGCACGCGGGCGCCGCGCAGGGTCAACGGGAACCTGCCGCCCTCCAGGATCGAGAACAGCGCTTCGCGGGCGCGCTCGGAGGTCGGGCGAATTTCCAGCCCCTCCGGCGCGACGAGCCTAGCCCCGCGGTGTTTTCCGGCGACGATCCGCACCCGGCTTCCCCCTGTCCGTGCCGGGTCCACCCGGTCTTCCGCCGTCGCGTCCCGGGCCGCCACGCCGAGGACCGTCACCGCGCGGTCCATCACCCCGGGGGCCGTCACCACGAGGACCATCGCTCCGGGGCCGCCCACCGGACCCGGGTCCCTTCGGGCCGCCGGGTCGAGGACCATCCCCACGAGGGCCGTCACCCCGAGGGCCGTCACCCCGAGGACCGTCCCGCCGAGGACCGTCCCGCCGCGGTACATCACGCTTCGGGCCGTCGCGCTTCGGGCCGTCGCGCTTCGGGCCGTCGCGCTTCGGGCCGTCACGCCTCGGGCCCTCCCCGGTCGCCTCGTCGCGCTGCGGCCAGTCACGCCTGACTCCGTCGCGCCCGGGGACCTCGCGCCGGGGGTGACCCGGCTTGGCGACCTCGCGCTTGAAGTCGGCCACCCGGCCGCGCTTCGGACGCCCCGCCCTCGGGGTCCCGTCGGGGGCCTCGGCCTCCGCTACCGTCGGCTTCAGGCGCAGCGTGCCGGGCTTGGTGGCTGCCGGCTTTACCGCACCCGGCTTGGCCACGCCCAGCTTCGCGGGCCCCGGCTTGCGGCCCGGCGGCTGCGTGCCGGTGCGCTGCGGTTTTGCCTTGGCATGGCCGCTGTCGTCGCCCTTGTCGAGCCCGAGCTGGTCCTTGAGCACCCGGCGCTTGACCTCCTCGACCGCCCCCGGTTCGATGTCGCCGAGCTGGAACGGCCCGTAGGTGACGCGGATCAGCCTGCTGACGCTGAGGCCGACATGCTCCATCACCCGCCGGACCTCGCGGTTCTTGCCCTCGCGCAGGCCCACGGTCAGCCAGGAGTTGGTGCGCGTCGCCTTGTCGATGGTGACCTCGATCGGACCGTACTCGAGGTCGTCGATGCGAATGCCCTTCTTGAGGTTGTTGAGCTTCGCCTCGTCGAGCGGGCCGAACACCCGCACCCGGTAGCGCCGCACCCATCCGGTCGACGGCAGTTCCAGGTAGCGCGCCAGTTCGCCGTCGTTGGTCAGCAGCAGCAGTCCCTCGGAATCGATGTCGAGCCGCCCGACCGTCACCACCCGCGGCAGGTCCTTCGGCAGCTTGTCGAACACCGTCGGCCGGCCCTCGGGATCGCGGTTGCTGGTCACCAGCCCGTCGGGCTTGTGGTAGCGCCAGAGCCGCGGCGGCTCGATCGCCGGCACCGGCTTGTCGTCGACCAGGATCACGCTGTCGTCGTCGACGTTGACGGCCGGCGAGGCGAGCACCACCCCGTCGACCTTGACCCGGCCCTCAACGATCCAGCGTTCGGCGTCTCGGCGCGAGCACAGGCCGGCGCGGGCAAGGCGCTTGGAAATTCGCTCGGGCCCGCGGCTCTCCTCGAACAGCGGGCCGAGATCGGTGGGGACGCGTCGGGGTGTTTTCGATGGCATGGAGGAGCGGTGTACCGCGCGCCGACCGGCGTGACAATCGCCACGCGACCGCGTATGCCCGCCCCATGACGGGCGACGGCAGCATGGCGAGGGCCCTGGCGGCGGCGCGGGCGGCCGCCGCGGCCGGCGAGGTGCCGGTCGGGGCGGTGGTGGTGCACGCGCCGACGGGTCGTGTGCTGGCCGAGGCAGGCAACCGCGTCGAAATCGACCGCGACCCGACCGCGCACGCCGAGATGTTGGCGATCCGCGCGGCGGCCCGGGCGCTCGACACGCCCCGCCTGACCGATTGCGACCTCTATGTCACCCTGGAGCCCTGCGCGATGTGCGCCCAGGCGATCGCGCACGCCCGGATCCGCCGCCTGGTGTTCGCCGCCTACGACCCCAAGGGCGGCGGCGTCGAGCACGGCGCGCGGGTGTTCGGGCAGCCGACCTGCCACCACCGCCCGGAAATCGTCGGCGGCGTCGAGGAGAGTGCTGCGTCGGCGCTGCTGAAGGCGTTCTTCGCCGACCGCCGCTGACGCGGTTCAGGAGAGTTCGGCGAAGGCCAGCCGCCGGTCGGTGGCCTTCGCCTTTTTCTTGAGCCGCGCGATCTCGGCCATCACCCGGTCGGTCGGTACCGGGTCGCGCCCCGTCGGCAGCACCAGCAGGCCGGCGCTGCATGTCAGCAGTCCGAACCGCCGCACCAGCCCGTCGCGCCCTGCCGCTTCGAGATAGCCAAGGTGCCGAGCCTCGGGTTCGTAGAAGCTCTCGACCTCGTGCTGGAAGCGGTCCATCAGGCCGCGCACCCGCTCGCGGACCGAGGACGCATCGGCGCCCGAGAAGCCGGCGAAGAAATCGTCGCCACCGATGTGCCCCAGAAAGCTTCCGGCCTCGGCGAGCGCCTTTTGCATCAGTTCGGCGAACAGCTGGATCGCCCGGTCGCCTTGCCGGAAGCCGTAGGCGTCGTTGAACGGCTTGAAGTTGTCGAAATCCATGTACACCAGGATCCGGTCGGTGCTGGTGTCCGCGAGCGCGTCCGCCACCCAGTCGCCGATCGACAAATTACCCGGCAGGCGGGTCAAGGGATTCTGGTCGCGGGCCGCCGCCAAGTTCTTCTCGTGCACCGCTCGCAGGATCGCGATCGAACCCATGAACCCGGCGTACCGGCCGTGCTCGACCATCAGCACTCCGGGGGCATCGACCCGGTGGGCGAACAGCTCAAGGATCTTCTCGATTGGCGTCTCGATGGCGGCCACCGGGCACGGCCGCACCAGCTCGCGCAGACGCTTGCCGTAGGTCTTGTTGGCCATCAGGTCGCGGCCGAACGGCGAGTAGACGTAGGATTTCAGGTCGACGTCCCGGATCACCCCGAGCGGCACGCCGTCGCGGTCGATCACCGGGAACAGCGTCAACTCGCCGTGCTGCCGGAACGCCTCGAACACGTCGACCATGTCGAGGTCGGCGAGCAGCGGCGGCAGCGTCTCGATCTGCTCGCGCACCAGGCCGACGTCGCCGGACCGGTTGCGCCGCTCGCGCTGGTTGATTCGCTCGACGATCGGGTAGACCGCCCGGAGCGCTTCGCGGTCGGTCGTCGGGTGCTGGATCAGGAAGCCCTGGGCGAGGTCGAAGCCGAGATCCTTGCAGGTCCGGAACTCGGCCTCGGTCTCCACTCCCTCGGCGATCATCCGGATGCCCAGCACGTGCATGACGTCGACGATGCGTGACAGGAACAGCCGCTTCTTCGGCTCGGCCGAGATACCGGAGATGAAGTAGCGGTCGATCTTCACGTAGTCGGGCTGGTGCTCGTGCAGCAGGCGGAGCCGCGAGTAGCCCTGCCCGAAATCGTCGAGCGCCAGGTGGCCGCCGGCCTCCTTGAGGCGCCGAAAAACGCCGAGCGCGCCGTCGCCGGTCGCCATCTCCTGGGTTTCGGGGATCTCCAGGCAGAAGCGGTCGCGCTCGATGCCGCGGGCGTCGAGCCGCTCGGCGATCTCCTCGGCGACGCCCTCGGCGGCCGCGACCCGGCGGGCGTCGACGTTGAGAAACAGCCGGGCGGTATCGGACGGAATCCTAGCGAAGGAGTCGATCGCCTTCGTGTGCAGCAACCGCTCCAGCGGGCCGAGCCAGCCACGGTGGTAGGCGAGGTCGAACAAGGCGCCGATCGGCGCGAGCCCAAGCCGATCGACCCCACGAAGCAGCGCCTCATAGCCATGGGCGATGCCGGTGTCCATGTGTACGATCGGCTGGAAAGCATAAGTGGTCGTGGTCTCGACGACGGACAGGAACGCTTCCAAGGAAGCGAACGCCCCGGACCGCGCGTCGTCCAGCCGAACGACCATGGGATCGAAGTCCTTGGTCACCCGCCCTCCGACCGCACCCTTGACCCCGTCCGACAAGGTCTCGCACAAACAACTATTCCGAGATGACGATACAATGAAGATTTCATGAGCGACACGCCGAACAGCGGGGTCCGCCGCCTGCACCTGATCTTCGACCTCGAGCGTGGCCGCCTGGTCGCCCGCGAGTTCCTGCGCGAGTTGGCGGCGCAGCAGTGGCCACTGCAGGTGACCGGCGCCTCACGGCGCCAGGACCTGGACCCGGTGCAGCGCGAGATCGTTGTGATCGAGACCATGCGCAAGGCACACATTGCCCTGGTCCTGGTGACGCCGTCGGCGTCGACCAGCCGCACCGTGTCCGAGGAAATCCGGTTCGCCAAGCACGCCAACCTCCGGCTGGCCGGCGTGCTGCTCGCGGGCTCGACCGCCCACACCCAATTGCCCGACGGCCTGCACCGCAGCACCGTGGTCGGCTGGGACTGGGGGGCGTTGAAGAAGGCGCTGCTTTAGAGCGGAGTCAGGCGAGGTCGCGCAGCCTGCCCGACTCGTCGGCGATCAGCAGCCGGCCGGCGTTGCGGCCCGATCTTGGCGGCTCTCCAGGCTCGCTTTCCCGGATCCTCGCGAAGTCTTCGACCGCGCGCGTGATCTCGACCGGCCGCAGGTCATGGGCGTCATGCCCCGACGCCCGCAGAAGCCGTCGGTCGCGCAGCCGCGCCAACGGCCCATAGGTCGCGCGGTCCGTGACCCGGCGGCCGTCGGCGAGAGAGGTGAGGGTTTTCAGGACGGTCCAGTTCCGACGCCCCCAAGGGAGCAGGTCGAACGGATACCAGTTCAGGAACAGACACGGCACCCCGAACAGCAACGGCACCAGCGACAGCCCGGAACTGGACCCGATGTGGAACGTCGCCGCCGCCGGCAGCAGGACGTCGAGTTCGGCGGACTTCAGGTCCGAGGTTGCGTAATCGACCACGCCGGCCATGGCTGGCAGCGGCGTCATGGTCCGGTCTCCGAGCCGGACCACGCGGTAGCCACGCGCCACCAGTCCCGCCACCGCCGGCAGGCAGCTCGCGATCTCGGCGTTGCGAAGGTCGTGGCGCTCGTTGACGCGGAAGCCTGCCTCCCGGCAGTGCAGCGTCACGATCCGGTCGTCCGGCGCGATGCCGGTCGACGCGAGGAACCGCGCGAGGGCAGGCTGCGAGCGCGCCGGCTGGGCCAGGATTGCCCCGCGGCAATCGCCGGCGCGATCGGCGACGATGCCGCACGCCTCGAAGCAGTCGACGAACCGGCCATCCACCCATTCGAGATGACGGCTGGAATGGCTGTCGGCGAACCCAGTCCAGCCGGGGACGATCTCGACGTCCGGCGACGCCGACAGCATCAAGTCCCACAGGAACCGGTTCGCGATCCGGCCACCCACCACCTTGGCGCCGCGGAAGTCGAAGATCCCCTCGGCCTGTCCGCGGAACAGGAAGGCAAGCAGCACGAGGTGGCCGATGGCGGCGGTCCACTGGGGCCGGAAAACCCGAAAAGCCTCGCCATAGAGGTTGCGGCGGACCCTGCGCATGAACCTGGACACGTTCAGCTCAAGCCGGGCGGCCTGCTCGTTGAGGCCGGCGCTCCTCAGCGCCGAGGCAACGCTCTGCTTGGCAAGGGTCATGCTGTACGCTTCGTCGACGGTGTCGGGGACGGCGTTCTCCGACAGGATGGCGATCAAGCGGTCGAAGTTGTCGCGAGCGTCGGCGAATCGCACCGGCAGGGTCGCGAGCGCGTCGAGGTCAACCCGCCGGTTGGCCACCAGCGCCGCCCCGACGAAGCCGGGGATGGCGCGATGTCGGAACCGGACCGAGTTCGCCAGCCGCCGCAGATCGGCAACCTCCACACTCGCCGTCGCCCGCAGCGCCCGCCGCAGGACATCGCCGTCGACCATCAGGATGTCGCCCTCGGCGAAGGCCGTCGGCAAGACCGTCAGGCGACGGAACCAGCGGAACACCGCCGCGCCGGGGCGCAAGCCCCGAATGGCGTCGGGGTACGCCGCCGCATCCGCGGGGTCGCGCAGCATACGACGACAGACCTCGCGGTCGTCGATCAGCGTGCTGCCGCTCATCGGCTTGTGCTTTCGTCCGCCCGGCCCGGCCTACCTTGCCACCCGGTCGACCGCGCGCCAGCCGATGTCGCGACGGCAGAAGCCGTCCGGCCAGTCGATCCGGTCGACCGCAGCGTAGGCGCGCGCCCTCGCTTCCGCCGCGTCGACACCGAGCGCCGTTACGCCCAGCACCCGCCCGCCGGTCGCCCTGAGCCGTCCGTCGCCGTCGCGGGCGGTGCCGGCGTGGAACACCACGACGTCATCACTGTCGCCCTCCTCCAGCCCGCGGATCTCGGTGCCTCGCCGGTACTCACCGGGGTAGCCGGCCGCCGCCATGACCACGCAGAGCGCCGTCTCGGGACGCCAACGCAGGTCGACATGGGCAAGCTGGCCGTCGGCGACCGCGACCAGCGCCGGCAGCAGGTCGCTCTTCAGGCGCATCACCAGCGCCTGGCATTCCGGATCGCCGAAGCGGACGTTGTACTCGATCAGCCGGGGGCCATCGGCGGTGATCATCAGGCCGGCGAACAGCACGCCCTTGAACGGCCGCCCCTCCGCCCGCATGCCGGCAACCGTCGGCTCGACGATCTCCGTCATGATGCGCGCCGTCATGGCCGCGTCGACCACCGGCGCCGGCGAGTAGGCGCCCATGCCGCCGGTGTTTGGGCCGGTGTCGCCGTCGCCGACCCGCTTGTGGTCCTGGGCGCCGGCCAGCGGCAGGACGAACGAGCCGTCCGTCAGGGCGAAGAAGCTGGCTTCCTCGCCGACCATGAACTCCTCGACCACGATCTCGGCCCCGGCGTCGCCGAACGCCCGGTCCGACATCATCGCGTCGACCGCGGCGAGGGCGTCGGCGACGGTCTCGGCGACGACCACCCCCTTGCCGGCGGCCAGGCCGTCGGCCTTGACGACAATCGGCGCGCCCCGCTCCCGGATGTAGCACCGGGCCGACTCGGCGTCCGTGAAACGGCCGTAGGCGGCGGTCGGGATGCCGTGCCGGGCGCAGAAATCCTTGGTGAACGCCTTCGACCCCTCCAGCGCGGCGGCGGCGGCGGTCGGCCCGAACGATCGGATGCCGGCCGCGTCCAGACGGTCGACCAGACCGGCGACCAGCGGTCCCTCGGGCCCGACCACCACGAAGTCGATGCGCTCGTCGCGGGCGAAGGCCACCAGGGCGTCGAGATTGTCGGCCGGGATCGGCACGCAGGTCGCCTCGCGGGCGATCCCGGCGTTGCCGGGCGCGCAATACAGCGCGTCGACCAACGGCGAGGCGGCGATCGCCCAGCACATCGCGTGCTCGCGCCCGCCGGAGCCGACGACCAGAACTCGCATGCAAGACCTCCTGCCCGGCCGGGCGATAATCGTCGGGTGCGGACGTTCACAGGCGCCGGTGTGTAGCATAGATTGACGGCATGCAAGACGCCGCTTCCCCCCTCGCCGGCGCTCCCGGCAATCTGCCCGAACTGACCGTCAGCGAGATCTCGTCGGCGGTCAAACGCACCATCGAGTCGCAGTTCGACCGGGTGCGGGTACGCGGCGAAGTCTCGCGCCCGACCCGCGCCGGCTCCGGGCACATCTACCTGAATCTCAAGGACGACCAGGCGGTGCTGGAGGCGGTGTGCTGGCGCGGCACGGCGCAGCGGCTGTCGGTCCAGCCCGAGGAGGGGATGGAGGTCATCGCCACCGGCAAGCTGACCACCTACCCCGGCCGCTCGAAGTACCAGATGGTGATCGAGCAGATCGAGATCGCCGGCGAGGGCGCGCTCCTGAAGCTGCTGGAGGATCGCCGCAAGCGGCTGACCGCCGAAGGCCTGTTCGACGCCGGACGCAAACGGCCGATCCCGTTCCTGCCGTCGGTAATCGGCGTCGTCACTTCGCCGACCGGGGCGGTGATCCGCGACATCCTGCACCGGCTGGCCGACCGCTTCCCGGTTCACGTCGTGGTCTGGCCGGTGCTGGTCCAGGGCGAGGGCGCGAAGGAACAGATCGCCCGGGCGATCGCCGGTTTCAACGCCCTGCCCGTGTCCGGCGGCCGGGTCGCCCGGCCCGACCTGCTGATCGTGGCGCGCGGCGGCGGCAGCCTTGAGGATCTCTGGGCCTTCAACGAGGAGATCGTGGTGCGCGCCGCCGCGGCCTCCGACATCCCGCTGATCTCGGCGGTCGGCCACGAGACCGACACCACACTGATCGACTTCGCCAGCGACCGCCGCGCCCCGACGCCGACGGCGGCCGCCGAGATGGCGGTGCCGGTGCGCGCCGAACTGGTGGCGCGGATCGCCGAGGACACCGCCCGCCTGGCCCACGCCATGGCGCGGCGGCTCGCCGATGGCGGCACCCGTCTGACCGGCCTGGCGCGCGGCCTCGGCGACCCGGCGTCGCGCATCGAGCAGGCGCAGCAGCGCCTGGACTACGCCACCCAGACCGCCGAGGCCTGCCTGCGGCGCCTGCTGGAACGCTTCGCCGACCGTGTCGGCCGGCGGTTGCCGACGCCGTTCGAGATCCTGGCCAGAACCGAGGGCCGGTTGACCACGGTGGTGCGCGGATTGCGGGTCGGGCCGATCGAACGCCGCCTGGACCAGGACCACAGGGAACTCGGCCGGCTGGGCCGCGCCGCCGACGCCGCCATGCTGCGGTTCCTGAACCTCGAGGGCGACCGGCTGAAGGGACTGGACCGCGTGCTGCAGGCGAACTCGTTCGAGCGGGTGCTCGACCGCGGCTTCGCGCTGGTCCGGGACGCCGACGGCAGCCCCGTGACCTCGGCCGGCGATGCCCGCGACGGGCAGGCGGTGACGCTGAAGTTCCGCGACGGCGAACGCGCGGCGGTGATCGGCGCCGGCGGCGCGCGGTCCCGCCCGAAGCCGGGTCCGACGACCCCGACCCAGGAGACCCTGTTCTGATGGCCCGCACGCTGTTGATCCTCGTGGCCCTGCTCGCCACACTCGGCGGAGCCGCGGCCGAGACCACGCTGCAGGGCAACCTGGTCCAGGGCGGCCTGCTGATCGGCCACACCGACCCGGACGCCACGGTGGTGCTCGACGGCCGCATTGTGCGGGTGGATTCCGACGGGGTTTTCCTTCTCGGCTTCCACCGCGACGCGCCGGCCAGCGCCGAGTTGACGGTCACCGCGCCGGACGGCTCGGTGGACCGCCGGTCTCTGACGATCGCCGCGCGCGCCTACGACATCCAGCGCATCGACGGGCTGCCGTCCCGCATGGTGACGCCGCCGCCGGAGGTCACCGAACGGATCCGGCGGGAGAACGCCCGGATCGCCGCGCTGCGCGAGGTCGACCGGCCGGAGTCGCAGTTCCGCTCGGGCTTTGTGTGGCCGGCGATCGGCCGGATCAGCGGGGTCTACGGCAGCCAGCGCATCCTGAACGGCGAGCCGCGGCAGCCGCATTACGGGGTCGATGTCGCCGCCCCGGTCGGCACCCCGATCAAGGCGCCGGCGGACGGCCTGGTGGTGCTCGCCGAGGGCGACCTGTACTACACCGGCGGCACGGTGATCCTCGACCACGGCCACGGCCTGTCGAGCGCGTTCCTGCATCTCGACTCGGTGTCGGTCAAGGTCGGCGACCGGCTCCGGCAGGGCGACGTGCTGGGCGCCCTCGGCGCCACCGGCCGGGTCACCGGCCCGCACCTGGATTGGCGGATGAACTGGTTCGAGGCTCGGATCGACCCCCAACTCCTGGTGCCGCCGATGCCGGGGAGCTGAGCGTCCCGGGAGCGAGCGCCCGCTCTCCACGTCGTCATCCCGGCCAACCGCAGCGCCAGCCGGGACCCACCCGCAGCTGCTGCTCCTGAGACGTCGGCTCAGATCGGTTCGACGTCGACCCTCAGCGGCTGGAGCAGGGTGCGGCGGATCCAGCGGGTGATCGGCCCCGGATCGCGCCAGACCAGCGCGATCGGAAACACCTGCACCATCGCCCAGGACGCGCGCGGCAGTCGGACCGCGTCCTTCTCGGTGGTCACCGGCGTCGCGCTGAGCGCCTGCGCGCGCTCGACCAGCGCCATCACTTCCTCCGGCCGCCAGCGGTGGTGATCCGGGAAGCCTGCCAATTCGACCACCTCGGCGCCGGCCTCGGTCAGGGACTCCGCGAACTTGGACGGTCGGCCGATACCGGCAAAGGCCAGCACGCGCGTGCCGGCGAAGCGTTCGGTGCCGGGCAACGGCTCCAGGTGCGCCCGGACGATCGGCCGGGAACCGCCGACCGCCGCCTCGACGCCGGCGCGGTCGCGGCCAATCACCGCCACCGCGTCGACCCGGGCGAGCGCGTCGGCCAGCGGCTCGCGCAGCGGCCCCGCCGGCATCACCCGGCCGTTGCCGAAGCCGGCACCGCCGTCGACCACCAGCAGCGCGGCGGTGGGGGCCAGCGACGTGTTCTGAAGCCCGTCGTCCATGATGATGACCTCGGCCCCCTCGGCCTCAAGCAGACGGGCGCCGGCCGCCCGGTCGCGGGCGACGACGGTGGTCCCCAACCGCGCCAGCAGCAGCGGCTCGTCGCCGACGGCGGCGGCGTCGTGGATGCGGGGGTCGACCCGCAGCGGCCCCCGCTCCCTGCCGCCATAGCCGCGCGACAGGAACCCCACCCTGAGCCCGAGCTCCTTGATGTCGGCGCCGAGCGCCAACGCCACCGGGGTCTTGCCGGTCCCGCCGGCGACCACGTTGCCGACGCAGATCAGCGGCACCGACGGCCGGTATGGCTCCGACGTCGCGCGGCGCGCTCGCCCGACCATGGTCCAGACCGCCGAGACCGGCGACAGCAGGCGCGGCAGCGGCCCCTCCGTCCGCCAGAAGTCGGGGGCCTTCATGGTGTCGCCCCGGGCGCCGGACCGGGCGCCGCCCCGCACGCCGCACCGGGCGCCGGCAGCATGGGGGCCAGCGCGTCGACGATCCGGTCGAGGCCGTGCCGGCCGTCCGCCGCCACCCGGCGCGCCGCCGCCGCCATCGTCCGCACCGCCCCGGGATCGGCCAGCAGGTCGGTCACCGCCGCGGCGATCGAGCCCGCGTCGGCGACCGGCCGGGCCGCGCCCGCCGCGAGCAGGGCGGCGGCGGCGTCGCGGTTGTTCGGCATCTGCGGCCCGAGCAGCAGGGCGGTGCCGGCATGCGCCGGCTCGATCGGGTTGTGGCCGCCGACCGGGACCAGCGACCCGGCCAGAAAGGTGATCGGCGCGGTGGCGTACAGCGTCCCCATGTCGCCAAGGGTGTCGGCGAGGTAGATCGCGGTTGCCGGGTCGGGCAGGGCCCCCGTCGATCGCCGCGCCACGCCGAGCCCGCGGGCAGCGGCCAGGGCCGCGATCTCGTCGCCGCGGTGCGGATGACGCGGCGCCAGGATGGTGATGATGTCAGGTCTCCCCTCGGCCAGACGGGCGTGGGCGTCGAGCACGATGGCGTCCTCGCCCGGGTGGGTGTTGGCCGCCAGCCACACCGGGCGATCGCCGATCGCCCCAGCAAGCGCCGCGGCGCCGGCGCGGTCGACTGGCGGCGGCGCTCCGGCGGCCTTGAGATTGCCGACGAATCGGACGTCACCGCAGCCGAGCGCCCGGAACCGGTCGGCCTGCAGCGCGCTGGAGGCCAGGACCCGCTCGAACGCGCTGAACAGCGGCGACGCCAGGCGCCCGGCCCGCCGCCAGCTCCGGAACGCTGCGTCGGACATGCGCGCGTCGACCAGCGCCAGCCGGGCCCCGGCGGCCCTGGCCTCGGTCACCAGGATCGGCCACAGGTCGGACTCGATCCAGATCCCGAGGTCGGGGCGCCAATGCCGCAGGAAGCGGCGCACCCAGGCCGGGCGATCCACCGGCACGAACTGGTGAATGACGCCGTGGGGAAGCCGCCGCGCCATGGTGGCGGCCGAGGTGACGGTGCCGGTGGTGACCAGCAGAACCAGGTCGGGTCGGTCGGCGCGCAGGCGCTCGACCAGCGCCAGCAACGCCACCGCCTCGCCCACGCTGGCCGCGTGCAGCCAGACCAGCGGTCCCGGCGGCCGCTCGCGGCCCGGCAGGCCGCGGCGCTCAGAGACCCGTGACGGGTCCTCCTTGCCGCGCGCGATCCGGCGACGGAGATAGGCGTCGACCGCCGGACCCAGGGCAGTGGCAAGGCCACGGTACAGCGACAGCATCACCGCAGCCCCACCGCCGGGGCCGGCTCGATCGGCGCGTGACCCATCCGCCGGTCGGCCTCGGCGGTCACCGCGTTGAGGGCTGCCTCGACGCGGATCCGGGCGGCCTCGACGGCACCATCGTCGGCGTCGGCCTGGACCAGGATCGGCGCGCCGTAGACGATCACCCCGCGGCCGAACGGCCAGGCGACGACGAAGCGGTCCCAGGACCGCATCACCGAGCGGCGCGACACGCTCCACGCCGCCGGGACGATCGGGACGCCGGTGCGCCGGGCCGCCTGCACCACGCCCGCCCGACAGCGCATGCGGGGGCCGCGCGGGCCGTCGGGGGTGATGCCGACGCTGATGCCGTCGCGCAGCGCCCGCAGCATGCCCTTGAGCGCCGCCATCGGGTTGCGCCGGGACGACCCCCAGATCGGCCGGGTGACATAATTGCCGACGGCGATGCCGAGGATCCGGCTGTCACCATGCTCGGACTGCACCATCGCCAGCGGTTTCGCCCTTGGCCAAGCCTCGCTGATCAGCATCAGACGGTTGTGCCAGAAGGCGCCGATCACCGGCTGCGGGCCATCCAGCAGGGCGGCGGCGGCGGGATCGGCGACCCGCTCCCAGCGGGTCGTGGCGCGCACCACGCGAATCCACCAGCCGGCAAGCGCGCCGGCGGCGTGCAGACCGAACTCGCTTTTCAGCAGTCGCTTCAGCATGGACAGGTGGGTCGGTCGGTCAACGGCGCCGGACGGCAGGTTTCGGATGGCCGGAACCTATCACGCCGCGACAGCCCTGGGCACGTGCCCCGGCGTGACCATTCGCGGGCCGTCCGAGTCAGGCGGCGGCGGTGAACGCCCGCGGCGCGTCGAACGGCTTCAGATTGTTCAGAAAGTTCTCGGCGGATCGCCGCCAGGTAAATGTGAGGGCGTGCGCCCGGGCCGTTTCGCGGTCGATGGCGAGCGCCCGCTGCACGGCCCGGCCGAGGTCCTCGTCAAGCGCGCCGGCGCCCGACTCGCCGATCACGTCGAGAGGCCCGGGCACCGGGTAGGCGGCGACCGGCACGCCGCACGCCAGCGCCTCGATCAGCACCAGCCCAAAGGTGTCGGTGCGGCTCGGGAACACGAACACATCGGCCGACGCGTAGTGCGCGGCGAGGGTCTCGCCCTCGAGGGACCCGACGAACACCGCGTCGGGAAACCGTCGCTGCAACTCGGCGCGTTGCGGACCGTCGCCGACCACCACCTTGGTACCCGGGGTGACGAGCTCAAGAAACGCGCCGATGTTCTTCTCCACCGCGACCCGTCCGACATACATCAGGATCGGCCGGGGCAGGTCCAGCACCGAGGGCCGGGGATAGAACAGCGACAGGTCGACGCCGCGGGTCCAGTCGCGGATGTTGGCGAAGCCGTGCGCCTCCAACTCGTGGCGCAGCGAGGCGGTCGCCACCATGACGCCGCTCGACGGCCGATGGAAACGCCGCATGACCGCGTAGGTCCAGGCCAGCGGGACGCGGGCACGGGCGCGGACATACTCCGGAAACCGGGTGTGATAGGCGGTGGTGAACGGCAACCCCCGGGCCAGACAGTAGCGCCGGGCGGCGTGACCGAGCGGGCCCTCGGTGGCAATATGAATGGCGCAAGGGGCGGCGGCATCAAGCATCCGCGCGATCCGGCGCTCCGGAAACAGCGCCAGCCGGATCTCCGGGTAGGTCGGGCACGGGATCGTCCGGAACTGATCGGGCGTTATGAAGCTGACGCGGTGGCCAAGCGCCCTGAGTTCTTCGCCGGTGGTGGTGAGCGTGCGGACCACCCCGTTTACCTGAGGGTGCCAGGCGTCGGTGACGATGGCGACGTGCAGGGCGGCGTCGAGGGTACTCATCGCGGGCGCTCCGGCTCAGGCCGCGAACGACAGCTGGCGAACCTCGGCCCAGTGCAGGATTTCCAACTCGCCGTCCATGTGCTCGACCAGCGCGGTGCAACTCTCCACCCAGTCGCCGTCGTTGCAGTAGAGGATATCGCCGATCTGGCGCATCTCGGCCTTGTGGATGTGACCGCAGATCACGCCGTCGACGCCGCGGCGGGCGGCCTCTGTCGCCAGCGCCTCCTCGAACCGGCCGATGAACTCGACGGCGCGCTTGGCCTTCTGCTTGAGGTAGGCGGACAGCGACCAATAGGGATAGCCGAGCCGCCGACGGACGCCGTTGAACACGGTGTTGAGCGACAGCAGCGTGGTGTACGACCAGTCCCCCAGCACCGCGAGCCACTTGGCGTAGGTCACCACCGCGTCGAACTCGTCGCCGTGAATCACCAGGAACCGCTTGCCGGTGCGCGTCACATGCACGTGCTCGGGCCGGATCTCGATCTGACCGAAATCGGCGTTGAGGAACTCGCGGAACATCTCGTCGTGGTTACCGGGGATGAACATCACCCGGGTGCCCTTGCGCGCCTTGCGCAACAGCTTCTGCACAACGTCATTGTGCGATTGGCGCCAAGCCCAGGATCGGCGCAAACGCCACAGGTCTATGATATCTCCGACGAGGTAGAGGTACTCGGATTCGGTGTGCCTGAGGAAATCCAGCAGGAACTCCGACTGGCAGCCACGGGTCCCAAGATGAACGTCGGAGATCCAGATCGACCTGTACCGCGTCACGCCGCGTTCGGCATTCATCGGCTGTCTCCTGTCCCTTGCCCGCTCGGCACGGCAAAGCCTACAATTGGCTTTGGTGGATATGCGACCCGCTAGATCTGGTAAAGTGAATTATACATGACACAATACTTGATTTTGACTTTCTAACCTTGGACGTGACAGCTAGAATTGCTGTCATAAATCTTTAATTCTTGTCGCCTCATTGAGTCGATTCATCGCTGATCAAGGATCGCCGCAGAATGCGCAGAGACGTTGATCCCGCAATCACGGCAACCGCCGCCGGTTCGCCGGACGGATCGATCCGCCGAAAGGTGATGATCATCCACAACCCCAACGCCGGCCGCCAGCGGCGCCGGGACCGGCTGGACGCGGTGCGGGTCGAACTCGAGCGGCTGGGCTGCGCGGTCGACGTCAGGACCACCGCGGGGCCCGGGGATGCCGAGCGGTACGCCCGCGGCGCCCGGGCGAGCGCCGCCGCCGGCGATGGTCCCGACGTGGTGGTTGCCGCCGGTGGCGACGGCACCATCAACGAGGTGGTGAACGGTCTCGCCGGCGGGACCATGCCGCTGGCGTTGCTGCCGATGGGCACCGCCAACGTGCTGGCCGCCGAGATCGGGTTGCGGGAAGAGCCGCGCGGCATCGCCCGGACTATTCAACGAGGCCAGGCGGTATCCATCCACCTCGGCGAGGTCAACGGCCGCCGCTTCACGCTGATGGCCGGGATCGGGCTGGACGCCGACGTGGTCGCCTCGGTCCACCCGAAGCTGAAGCGGGCCACCGGCAAGTTTGCCTACGCGGTCGCCACCTTGCAGCGCTGGCTGCAATACCGCCGCCACCGGTTCCGGATCGAGATCGACGGCGTGCCGCACGACGCGGCGGCGGCCGTGGTTGCCAACGGCCACTACTACGCCGGCCGCTTCGTGTCCGCCGGCGACGCCCGCCTGACCGATCCGTGGCTGCACGTCTGCCTGTTCGAGAAGCCGGGGCGCTGGCACGCCGCCTTCTACATGGCCGGGTTGTTCGGCGGCTTCCTGCCGCGCTTGAAGAGTTTCCGGGTGGTGCCGGGACGCGACATCGCGATCCTGGAACAGGGGGCTCGGCCGGTGCAGGGCGACGGCGACGTCATCGCCCGCCTGCCGGTGCGGATCCGGCTGTCCGACGAGACCGTGCCGCTGGTCATGCCGGCCGCCGGCTGAGTTGACCCGGCCGGCCTACGAGCTGGCCTCGGCGCCGCGGTCGCGCCAGGCCGCGTCGGCTTCGGCGATGTAGCCGCCGGGGTTGCGCTGCCAGAGCTCACGCACCCGGTCGTTGCGGTGGAGGTACAGTTTGCCATCGACGACGTCGAACACCGTCGGATCAACGTCGTAGGCCTTGCCGAGAGCGACGCCGTACGCCTCGAACCCACCGTACTGCGGGGCGTAGCGCTCGGGATCGTCGAGGAAGCGCATGCGGTTGCGGTCGGACGAGAACCACCACCGGCTCCCCGCCCACACCGCCTCTATCCCGGCTTCGCCGGGGATCGCTTCCAGGTCGACGATGTAGGCCACCGGATCGTAGCCGTGGATCGCCACACCATCATGATTGTTCACGGCAAAGTAGACAGGCCGGGCGAACTCCGCCGGATCCTGCTTGGACAGCGCAACCCCGGTTCCCAAGATCACCAGCAAGAGCAACGCGCGCGCAACGGTCGGGCAGGCAGACATTTCGATACTCCAGACACCAGCCCCAACTCCCGCAAAAAGCGAGATGGGGGTCGGCGGAACGGATTCCAGGCAACGCGCTCTCACGACCGCGAGAGCACCGGATTCCAAACGAGGAGCGGAAGGTCAGTCCTGGCCGCCAGCCACCAGCAAGCCCTCGACCCGCAGGGTCGGAACGTCGACGCCGTACTTGAACACCAGGTCGTCGGCCGGCGTCAGGCTCCGGAAGATGTCGCGGAGGTGCCCGGCCACGGTCATCTCGGAGACCGGGAAGGTGATCTCGCCGTTCTCGATCCAGAATCCGGCGGCCCCGCGGCTGTAGTCACCGGTGACGAGGTTGACCGACGAGCCCATCATCTCGGTGATGTAGAACCCACGCTGGATGTCGGCGATCAGCGCCTCCCGGCTCAAACTGCCCGGCTCCAGGTAGAGGTTGGTCGAGCCGGGGCTGGGCGGCGACCCGGCGCCGCGACCGGCGTGGCCGGTGCTGGCCAGCCCGAGCTGGCGGCCGGTCGCGAGGTCGAGGAACCAGCTGGTCAGCCGGCCGCCCTCGACCATCGCCCGCCTGGCGGTGGCAAGACCTTCGCCGTCGAACGGCTTGGAGCGGAAGCCGCGCGGGCGGTGCGGGTCGTCGACCACCCGGATGCCCGGTGCGAACAGCGCCTCGCCCATGGCGCCTTTCAGGAAACTGGTGCCGCGCGCGATCGCGGCCCCGTTGATCGCCGACGCCAGATGGCCGAGCAGCGACCGCCCGGCGCGCGGATCGTAGACCACCGGGAGAGTGGCGGTCTTCGGCCGGCGCGGGTTGAGACGGGCCACGGCGCGCTCGCCGGCGCGCCGGCCGATCTTCTCGGGCGCCTCGAGATCGGCGTCGAACACCGCGGCGGTGTAGTCGTAGTCGCGCTCCATCTTCTGGCCGGAGCCGGCGACCACCGAGGCGGAGATCGAGAAGCTGGAGCGCCGGTAGGCCCCCGCGAAGCCGTTGCTGGCGGCGAGCGCCACGTCGGTCAACCCCCACGCCGCCTCGGCACCCTCGGAATTGGTCACCCCCGGCACCGCCCGGGCGGCCTCCTCGGCGACCCGGGCGCGCTCGACCAGGGTCTCGGCGGACGGCTCGGTCGGATCGAACATCTCCAGTTCAGGCCAGGTGCCGGCGATCTGTCCTGGCTCGGCGATCCCGGCGTAGCGGTCCTCGGGGGCGGCCCTGGCCATCGCCAGCGCCCGGGTCACCAGCTCCTCGAGCGCGTCGCCCTTGAAGTCGGTCGTCGACACCACCGCCTGGCGGTGGCCGACGAACACCCGCAACTCGACGTCGCGGCCTTCCGAGCGCTCGACCGCCTCCGGCGTGCCGAGGCGCTGCGAAACCGATTGCGACACGCCGTGCGCCATCAGGGCGTCGGCGGAGTCCGCCCCGGCTCGACGGGCCCGCGACAGCAGATCGTCGAGCAGGGAAAGGGCATCGGCGGCAGCGTTATCGGTCATGGACTCGCTCAGGTCGGGTTTCGCGCACTCCCATGCCGAGAGTGGGCGTCGTGGACGGCGTCAATTAGAGTTCCGATCCGGTACGCGCAACCGCGCGCGCTAAAAGGGCGGGACCCATCATGACGCTCGATATGGAACGATTGAAGCGCATTCCCAACGGAAATCCGGCGCGCGCCACCTTCTCCAAGGCCGAGATGGCGCGACGGATCGCGGGGTTGCGCCGTATCCCGGCGGAACTCGACCTGAACGCCGCGATCCTGGCGCCCTGCCACAACATCAACGACCAGCCGGCCCGACGACCTCGCCGAACTCGATGAGCGCCGAGGACCGCCGTTTCGTCGGCGATCATCGCCCTCCGGTCCGGGCGATCCCCGGCGCGTCACGCCGTGGCAGCGGACGCGTCGCCGGCGCCGGCGCCGGCGACGGCGCCGGCCTAGGATACCGGGACGACCCGGCCGGCAAGGCGTTCGACGAAGGGAGCCCTGATGTCCACCGCCCTCTCGATCGCCCTGATCCTGGCCCTCGCGCTCGGCGCCGTCGCCGGCCTGCGCAGCATGATGGTTCCGGCGGTGTTGAGCTGGGCCTGCCAATTCGGCGCCCTTGACCTCATGGGAAGCTGGCTCGGCTTCCTCGCCGACCCCTGGGCGCCGTGGATCACCGGCGCGCTGGCGCTCGTCGAACTGGTGGTGGACAAGCTGCCGGCCACGCCCAGCCGCAAACGCCCAGCCGGGTTCGTCACCCGCCTGGTCATGGGCGCGGTCGCCGGTGCCGCCATCGGCATCGCCACCGGAGCCACCGCTGGCTGGGCGCTCGCGGCGGTGGCCGCCGGGGTGCTGGGGGCGGTCGCCGGTACCTTCGGCGGGGCCGCGATCCGGGCGCGGCTGTCGGCGCGGCTCGGCCGCGACCGGCTGGCCGCCCTGATCGAGGATGCCGTCGCCCTGGCCGCCGCCGTCGCCATCATCGCCGCCGTCCCCTGACTGGTTCCACCCACCCCCTGCCCTAGCGCCCCCTTGCATTGAACCGCCGGCGGCGCTCCGGTATACGGGCGTCGGCTCTGAACGGTGCGGAGGCGGCCATGGCCTACTGGGTGATCGGCGGCGAATACACGGACACCAGCTTCACGCTCATTCGGGGCGGCGACGCCGAGGAGCGGATCGGCCCTTTCAAGGACTACGAGACCGCCAAGTCGGTGTGGGGCAAGCTCGCCTGGCAGCATGTCGACGACGCCCATGTCCGCTACCGCATCCTGCACGAGGAGGCGAGCGAGTTCTGGGTGGTCGGCGGGGTCTACAAGTCGACCGATTTCAGCGAGACCTCGGACGGCTCGCCCGAGGCCAAGATCGGCCCGTTCGAGACCTACGAGCAGGCCAAGGCGGCCTGGGCGCAGAAGGCCTGGGAGACCGTCGACGACGCCCACTCGCGCTGGCGGATCGAGAAGATCAGCCGCTGACCCCGACGCGGCTCCGCGTCACCCGCTGATTCCGACACGATCCCGCGTCACGCGCCGGAACCGCAGAACCAGCGCCGCCCACACCACCGCCAGGCCGAGGGCGAGGCCGCCCCACACCCCGACGCCGCCATAGCCGAGCGGGAACGCCAGGATCACCGCGCCGCCGATCCCGAACACCCAGTAGCCGATGATGGCGATCACCATCGGCACCCTGGTGTCCTTGAAGCCGCGCAGGGCGCCCGCCGTCACCGCCTGGCCGCCGTCGGCGAGCTGGAACAGCCCGGCCATGGCGAGGAAGCCGATCGCCAGCTCGATCGCCGCCGCGCCGTGCGGGTCGCCGGGGTCGAGGAACAGCCCGGCCAGCGGCCGTCCGGCCAGCACGAACGCCAGCGCCATCGGCACCACCACCAGCACGCCGACCACCATCGCCACCCGCCCGGCCCGGCGCGCGCCCTCGACGTCGCCGCGTCCGACCGCCAGCCCGACCCGGATGGTCGCCGCCTGGGCGACGCCGAACGGCACCATGAACGAGATCGCGGTGTACTGGATGGCGACCGCGTGGCCGGCCAGGGCGTCGACCCCGATCAGCCCGACCAGGAAGCCGGAGGCCGCGAACAGCCCGGATTCCGCCAGCTTGGTGAGGCCGATCGGCAGCCCGATCCCCCACACCTCGCGGAACCGCGGCCAGTCGGCGCGCCAGAGCCGCGCCAGCAGGCGGTAGCGCCGCCAGCGCCGGTCGCGCAGCACCACCGCCAGCAGGGCGAGGAACATCGCCCCCTGCACGAGGGTGGTGGCGAGGCCGAGCCCGAACAGTTCCATACGCGGGAAGCCGAACTTGCCGAACATCAGGACCCAGTCGGCGAGCGCGTTGACGCCGATGCCGGCGACCAGGATCCAGAGTGCCGCGCGCGGCCGCGAATGCGCGGCGATGAAGTTCCGCAGCAGGCTGAACCCGGCCATGAACGGAAAGCCCCACATGGCGCCGCGGGCGTAGTCCTGGGCCTGTGCGGCCAGTTCCGGGTCCTGGCCGAGTGCGTGCACCAGGATCGCCTCGGCGTTCCAGAAGTACAGCCACGCCGGCAGCGTCATCGCCACCGCCACCCACAGGCCCTGCCGGAAGGTGCGCCGCACCCCCTTGTAGCGCCGCGCGCCGAGTTCCTGCGCGAACATCGCCGAGGTCGCGAACAGCAGGCCGAGGGTGGTGACGAACACCGGGAAGAACAGGTTGTGGCCGAGCTGGCCGGCGGCGAGCGCGTGCGGGCCGAGATGGCCGGTCATCACCACGTCGGTGGTGTGCAGCGCCATCTGCGCGATCTGGGTCAGCGCGATCGGGACCGACAGCGCGACGGTCGCGCGGATCTCGTCCCCGAGGACGCGACCCGCGCCACCGCCGCCCGCCGCGGACGTGATGGCCATAGGGATCTCCGGGCCACGCCGTCGGGCGACGCGCCGATCCCGCTTTAGGTGTGGGGGCCGGGAGGGTCAAGGGGATTCGCGGCGCGGTTCCGGTCGCCCCCGCCGCGCGAACCCGTTATCACTGGCCGCACTCCCTCAGCTTGTCGACACGAGGCCCCCGATGTTCCTCACCAACCAGGACATGATCGAACTGGTCGAGTGGCGGCGCCGGCTGCACAGCATGCCGGAGGTGTCGGGCGCGGAGGAGCGCACCTCCGCCGAGGTCAGGGCGTTCGTGGCGATGACCGGGCCGGACCGGATCGTCGGCGGGCTCGGCGGGCACGGCGTGGCGGCGGTCTACGAGGGCCGCGAGCCCGGGCCGACGGTGATGGTGCGGGCCGAACTCGACGGCCTGCCGATCGCCGAGCTCGGCGACTTGCCGCACCGCTCGACGGTGCCGGGCCAGGGTCACATGTGCGGCCACGACGGCCACATGGCGACGCTGGCGGCGGTGGCGCGCGGCCTCGGCCGGCAGCGCCCGCGGCGCGGCCGGGTGGTGCTGATGTTCCAGCCGGCCGAGGAGGACGGCTCGGGTGCCGCGGCGGTGATCGCCGATCCGCGGTTCGCCGGGATCGCGCCGGACCTGGCGTTCGCCCTGCACAACGTTCCCGGCCTGCCGCTCGGCGAGGCGGCGCTGGTCGAGGGGCCGGTGAACTGCGCGTCGCGCGGCATGCGGATCGTGCTGACCGGCAAGACCGCCCACGCCTCGATGCCGGAGACCGGGGTGTCGCCGATGGCGGCGATGGCGGGCCTGATGCCGGCGCTGACCGCGCTCGCCAGCGGCGGCCCGATCGACGACGGCTTCGCGGCGGTCACCATCACCCACGCCCGCATGGGCGAGCCGGCGTTCGGCATCGCGCCGGGCCACGGCGAGATCTGGGGAACGCTGCGGACCCTGACCGACGGCCGCATGGCGGCGCTGGTGGCGCGCGCCGAGGCGCTGGCGGCGGCGGCCGCGGAGCAGCTTGGCCTCGGCTGCGAGATCGGCTACCATGACGTGTTCCGGCATTGCGAGAACGCCCCCGAGGCGGTTGTCCATCTGCGCCGCGCGCTCGACGCCGAGGGGGTGCCGCACGGCAAGGGCATGCTGCCGTTCCGGGCGTCGGAGGATTTCGGACGCTTCGGCGACGGCGCGCGCTCGGCGATGTTCTTCCTCGGCGCCGGCGAGAACCACCCGGCCCTGCACAACCCAGACTACGATTTTCCCGACGATTTGATCGGCATCGGCGCCCGGGTGTTCATGCGGACCGTCAGGGACCTGCTGGGCTAGCCGGGCGCTCGCGCACGCGTCCTACCGCGTCCTACCCTTCCATTCCCGCCATCCGGCCGATCAGCGCCCACTGCTCGTCGGTCACCGGCACCACCGACAGGCGCGACTGGCGGACCAGCGCGAAGCCCTCGAGCTCCGGCTCGGCCTTGATGTCGGCGAGCGTCACCGGCGTCTTCACCGGCTCGACCGCCTTGATGGTGACCATGCCGAAGCGCCCCGAGGCGTCGGTCGGGTCGGGATGGTAGGTCTCGATCACCTCGACGATGCCGACGATCCGCTTCTCGTCGACCGAGTGGTAGAAGAAGCCGCGGTCACCGACCTGCATCGCCTTCATGTTGTTGGCGGCCTGGTGGTTGCGCACACCGTTCCAGCCCTCGCCTTCGGCGCCCTTGCGGACCTGATCGTCCCACGACCAGGCTCCCGGCTCCGACTTGAACAGCCAGTACGCCATCGCCCGCCCCCGGCTCAGCCGGCGACGCCGGGGTTGAAGAACGCCTTGCGCCAGCGGGTGATCGTGACGCTCTGGAACAGCCCGGCCTTGGCGAACGGGTCGCCGTCGGCGAACGCCTTGGCGGCGGCCGCGTCGGCGGCGTCGATCACCAGCAGCGAGCCGAGCATGCCCTCGCCGTCCTCGGTCAGCAGCGCGCCGCCCATCAGGATCTGGCTCTCCTTCGACTTGAGGTACTCGATGTGCTCCGGCCGGTTGGCCATGCGGACGTCCATCGAGTTCGGCTTGTCGACGCAGTGGATGGCGTAGAGCATCGGATCCTCCGGTTGCGCGCTGGTCCGCCGAACGCTAGCCGATCGGCGCCCGGCGCGGAAGCGCCGCCGGCCGGGTCAGCCGGTCTCGGCGCCGCGCGGCGGCCGGGCCAGCAGGGCGGCCGCCACTGCCTCCATATCGGCGCCGCGGTTCAGCACCGCGTCGACCGCCGCCGTCACCGGCAGGTCGAGGTCGAGGTCCCGGCCGCGCGCCAGCAGGGCGGCCGCCGTGCCCGCCCCCTCGACCACGCCCCGGCTAGCCGCCAGCGCGGCGTCGCGGGCCATGCCCTCGCCGAGCCGCAGGCCGAAGGCGTAGTTGCGCGACTGCCCGCTGGTGCAGGTCAGGACCACATCCCCGAGCCCGGCCAGCCCCATCACCGTCTCGGCGCGCCCGCCCAGTGCCGCCACCAGCCGCGCCAGCTCTGCGAGGCCGCGGGTGATCAGGGCGGCGCGGGCGTTGTCGCCCAGCGCCAAGCCGTCGGCGATGCCACAGGCGATCGCCAGCACGTTCTTGAAGGCGCCGGCCGCCTCGACCCCGACCATGTCGGTGCTGGTGTAGAGCCGGAAAGTCGGCGAGCCAAGCGCCGCCGCCACCCGCGCCGCGGTTTCGGGGTCGACGGCCGCCACGGTCGCCGCCGTCGGCACGCCGCGCGCCGCCTCGCCGGCGAAGGTCGGCCCGGACAACACCGCGACCGCGCAGCCGGGGGCGGCCTCGGCGATCGCGTCCGACAGCAGCCCGCCGGTCGCCGGGTCGAACCCCTTGGCGCACGAGACCAGGGTGCCGGAGCCGCCCGCCGCCGACCAGGCCGCCGCCACCTCGGCGGCGGCCGCCGCCGGCACCGCCAACAGCGCGATCGGCGCCCGGGCCGCCGACATCTCCCCCGTCACCCGCACGCCCTCGACCGCCTCCGGCCGCCGCGCCCACAGCACCGGCGATCGCCCGGCCCGCCTCGCCAACACAGCCAGCGCCCGCCCCCAGGCGCCGCCGCCGAGCACCGCGAGGTCGGCCGCGACGGAGTCGGACGACGGGCTCATGCCTTCACCGCGCCGGCGCCGATCGACCGGGCGGCATCCGGGTCGAGCGGCCAGCGCGGCCGCGGCCGGAAGTCCAGGCCGTCGACCAGCCCGAGCGCCAGCCGCTCCTGCCCGGCCCAGGCGATCATCGCGGCGTTGTCGGTGCAGAGCGCCAGCGGCGGCGCCACGAAGCGCATCCCGCGGCGCTCGGCCAGGCCCGACAGGGCGGCGCGCAGCGTGCGGTTGGCGGCCACCCCGCCGGCCACAACGAAGGCCCGGCCCGGCCCATGCCCTGCCTCGAACGCCTCGATGGCACGGCCCGAGCGGTCGACCAGCGAGGCCGCGACGGCGGCCTGGAAGCCGGCGGCGAGGTCGGCGCGGGCGCGGTCGTCGAGGCCGTCGCCGAGTTCCTCGACGCGTCGGCGCACCGCGGTCTTGAGGCCGGAGAACGAGAAGTCGCAGCCAGGCCGCCCGAGCATCGGCCGCGGCAGCTCGAAGCGGGTCGGATCACCGGCGGTGGCCGCCCGCTCGACGGCCGGGCCGCCGGGGTAGCCGAGGCCGAGCAGCTTGGCGGTCTTGTCGAACGCCTCGCCGGCGGCGTCGTCGATGGTGGTGCCGAGCCGGCGGTAGCGCCCGACACCCTCGACCGCCAGCAGCTGGCAGTGGCCGCCCGACACCAGCAGCAGCAGGTACGGGAAGGCGACGTCGTCGGTCAGCCGGGCGGTCAGCGCGTGGCCCTCGAGATGGTTGATGCCGAGGAACGCCAGGTCATGGACCAGGGCGATCGCCTTGCCGGTGGTGGCGCCCACCATCACGCCGCCGATCAGGCCGGGGCCGCCGGTCGCCGCCACCGCCGCCAGGTCCGCGAAGCCGATCCCGGCCTCCGCCATCGCCCGCTCGATCACCGCGTCGAGGTGGTCGAGATGGGCGCGCGCGGCAATCTCGGGCACCACGCCGCCATAGGCCCGGTGCTCGTCGAGCTGCGACAGCACCACGCTCGACAGGATGCGCCGGTCGGCCGCCACCACCGCCGCGGCGGTCTCGTCGCAGCTGGTCTCGATTCCCAGGATCGGTCGGCCGGCCGCACCCGGGGCCGGGGCCGAACACGCAGCCGGTTGCTCAATCAACGGCGCCCTCTTTTCGTTCGACCCGCTTCCGTCTACACGATACCGGCATGAGCGCAAACACCGCCCGTTCCGACCCGCTTCTCACCCTCGGCTCCCGCGGCTCGCCCCTGGCCCTGCGGCAGACCAGGGAGACGCACGCCCGGCTCGCCGAGGCTTGGCCGGATCTGGCCGCCGACGGCGCCATCGCCTTCCGCGAGATCCGCACCACCGGCGACGCGGTCCGCGACCGTCCGCTGGCCGAGATCGGCGGCAAGGGCCTGTTCATTAAGGAGATCGAGCAGGCGCTGGTCGACGGCCTGATAGACGCCGCCGTGCACTCGATGAAGGACATGGAGACCACCATGGCGGTCGGCACGGTGCTGGCCGCCGTGCTGCCGCGCGAGGATGCCCGCGACGCCTGGATCTCGCCGGTCGCCGACCGCGTCGAGGACCTGCCGCAGGGCGCCCGCATCGGCACCGCTTCGGTGCGCCGCGCCGCCCAGGTGCTGGCCCGGCGGCCCGACCTGGAGATCGTGCTGTTCCGCGGCAACGTCGACACCCGACTGCGCAAGCTGGCGGAGGGCGAGGTCGCGGCCACCTTCCTGGCCGCCGCCGGCCTCAGCCGCCTTGGCATGCTCGACCAGGCGACCCGGATCGTCGGCATCGACGAGATGCTGCCGGCGGTCTCCCAGGGCGCCGTCGGCGTGCAGTGCCGCGACGGCTCGGACTCGCCGCGCGACGCCGACATCCGCCGCCGGATCGCCGCCCTCGACGATACTCCGAGCCGGCTGCGGGTGACCGCCGAGCGCGCCATGCTGGCGACCCTGGACGGCTCCTGCCGGACCCCGATCGCCGGGCACGCCGTGCTCGAGGGCGACCGCCTGACCTTGACCGGCCTGGTGCTGGCGCTCGACGGCAGCGCCACCCACGGCGCCAGCGAGACCGGGCCCGCCGACCAGGCCGAGGCCCTCGGCCGGTCCGTCGGCGAGGCCATCCTCGCCCGCTGCGGGCGCGGGTTCCTGGCCCGCTGAGCGGCGCCGTGCCGCGCCGAGGCACGCTGAGCGACGCCGTGCCGCGCCGGGTCATCGTCACCCGACCGGAAGCGGACTCCCGAACCCTGGCGGAGGCGCTCCGTCGGCGCGGTATCGACGCCGTGCTCGCCCCAATGCTGGTGGTGCGCCCGACCGACGCCCGCATCGACAGCGCCGAGCGCTATCGCGCCGCGGTCGTCACCAGCGGCAACGGTATCGACGGGTTGGCGGCCGCCACCACACACCGATCGCTGCCGGTCTTCGCGGTCGGCGAGGCGACCGCCGGGCGGGCGCGCCTGCACGGTTTCCAGCCCGTTGTCGCCGCCGACGGAACCGGTGCGGCGCTGGCCGATTTGCTGATGGAGCGGCTGCGTCCCGGTGACGGGCCGATCCTGTGGGCGAGCGGGGATGAAATACGCGTGGATCTCGCGGCGGAACTGGGCGGCCGGGGGTACGCGGTCGATCGCGTGGTGGTGTACCGCGCCGAGCCGGCGGCAGCCCTCCCGGCGGCGGCCGGCGCAGCCTTGGCGGACGGCTCGGCCCAGGGCGTCCTGTTTTTCTCTCCCCGCAGCGCAAGCCGCTTTGTTAGTCTGGTGACCGATGCCGGACTGGCGTTTCGCGCGGCGACGATGAGCGCGCACTGCCTGTCGCCCGCCGTGGCCGTCGCCGTCCGGGCCCTCCCCTGGGCGGCGGTCCGGATGGCGGTGCGACCGACACGCGACGATTTGCTGGCGACGCTGGACGACGGTCCGGCGCCTGCCCCGGACTGACAGGAGCTTGCCATGGCCGACACGCCGAAGGGCGACCACAACGCCCCCACCGACGCCGCCGAGCCGATCCGCGCCGCCGAGCCGATCCGCGCGGGCGAGCCATCCGGTCCGGTCGAGGCCGGGCCAGGGCGGGAGCCGGCAGCGGATGGCGACGCCGGGCCGTGGTCGCCGGCGGGGCCGGATCCCGAGGACCGCGCCGCCGGGGCGGCCCGCGCTGAGACGCCGTCCGGCGGCGGCGGACGGCGCCTGCTGGTGCTGGCGATCCTGATCGTCGTCGCCGTCGGCGGGGCCTACGCGACCTACCCGATGTGGCGCGGCCAAGTGGCACCCCTGGCGGCGAACCTCGGCATCACCCTGCCGGAGGTCGAGACCGCCCAGACTCCGGATCCGGCGCCGTCGAGCCCCGCGACTGCGCCGACGTCAACCCCCGACACCGCTGCAACCCCCGACACCGCTGCAAGCCCGGACACGGCGACCGCGGCGGCCCCCGCGACCGACCAGCCCCCGGCGCCGGATCAGGCGCCGCCACCGGTGGCCGAGGCGCCGGCCGACACCGCCGCTGGGTCATCCGCCGGAACCTCCGCCGGAACGTCCACCGAGACACCCGCCGCCGCGACCGAACCGGCACCGGCCGGCGATGAGGGTCGGATCGAGGAACGGCTGGCCACCGTCGAGCAGCGACTGGCGGAGATCGCCGACCGGCCGGCCGATGCGCCCGCCGGCGACCCCGAGGCGCTGGCGCCGATCGAGGCCCGGCTGGACAGCCGCGTCGACGAGCTTGCCGGCCGGCTGGCGGCGGTCGCCGATGAGGTCGCGATCGTGCGCGAGGCCCTCGCCACCAGCGGTGGCGGCGAGGGCCTTGGCCCGCAGGCGGCGCAGCTGTCCGACCGGCTGCAGGGGTTGACCGGGCGGGTCGACGCCCTGGAGCAAACGCCGGCCGCCCCGCGGGTCGAGCCTGAGCGCGTGGACGCATTGGAGGCGTCGCTGCAGGCCCGGATCGACACCCTCGGCAGCAGTCTCGACAGCGAGGTCCGCAAGAGCGCCGAGGACGTCATCCGCCTGGAGACCCGGATCGCCGACCTGGAGGGACGACTGGCGGACGTCAGCAAGGCGCTGGAGAGCACCCGGAGCGGCCGCGAGAGAGCCGGGGCGTTCCTGCTGGCGGCCAACCAATTGTCGGCCACCGCCGCCACCTCCGCTGGTTTTGACGCCGAAATCGCCGCACTGCGCGCCACAATATCGGCGGATCCGGAGGCGGCGGCGGCGCTCGACGCCCTGGAGCCGCACACCGGCGGCGTGCCGTCGCTGGCGGTGCTGCACAACCGCTTTGCCGCGACCGCCGCCGCCGCCGTCGACGCCTCGCTGGTCGGCAGCGGCGAGGGCGTGATCGGCCAGGCGCTGACCCGGATGGCGTCGCTGGTCACCCTGCGGCGCACCGCGAGCGACGCCGGCGACGGCGTTGACGCGCTGCTGGCGCGGGCCGAGGCGGCGCTGGCGGCCGGCGACCTCACGGCGGCGGTGGCGGAGATGCGCAAGCTGACCGGCGCCCCGGCCGAGGTCAGCGCCGCGTGGCTTGCCGACGCCGAGGCCCGTCTCGCGGTCGACGCCGCCGTGCGCGGGCTGCAGGCCCGGGCCCTGACCGGCGTGGCGGGGGGCTGAGGCGATGCAGCGATCGATCCTCTACCTCATCCGCCTCGTCATCCTGGTGGCGGTCGCGGTCTGGCTGGTGCGCAACCCCGGCGACATCCGGATCGACTGGCTGGGCTGGCGGCTCGAGACATCGTTCGCGCTGTTCCTGGTGGTTGCCGGCCTGCTGATCTGGCTCGCCAGCGTCGGCGTGCGGATGCTGTCCGGCGCCGTCGGCGCGCCCTGGGCGGTGTTGCGCCGGCGCGCCGACCAGCGCCGCGAGGCCGGGTTCCGGGCGCTGACCAAAGGTCTCGCCGCGGTTGCCGCCGGCGACGCCGAGGAGGCCCGTCGCCAGGCGCGCGAGGCCGACCGCCTGCTGCGCGACCCGAGCCTGACCCGCCTGCTGTCGGCGCAGGCCGCCGCCCTGCACGGCGACACCGCCGCCGCCGCCAAGTACTTCGCGGCGCTGCGCGACAACGACGACACCGCCTTCCTGGGGCTGGCCGGGCTGCTGCGCCAGGCGATCGCCCGCGGCGACGAGCCCCGGGCGCTCGAGCTGGCGGAGGAGGCGCACGCGCTGCGCCCGGACGCGCCGCTCGCCGCCACCACCCGGCTCTACGGCCGGGCCCGGGCGGGGCGCTGGTTCGACGCCCAGGTGGCGCTCTACGACGCCGTCAAGCGGCGGATCGTGTCGGAGAGCGACGGCCGCCGGCACCGCAGCGCCCTGCTGGTGGAGCGCGCCCGCGAAGCGCTCGCCGCCGACAAGGTCGACGAGGCGCTGGCCCACGCCGCCAAGGCCCGCGAGTCGGTGCCCGGCTTCGTGCCGGCGGTGGCGCTCGAGGCCGAACTGCTGGCCCGCACCGGCAAGGGCAGGCGCGCCCAGCGGCTGATCGAGGAAACCTGGCCGAAGAGCCCGCACCCGGCGCTGGCGGCGGCGTATGACGCGGCGATCGGCGATGGCGGCCCGATCGAGCGCTTCAAGCGGCTGCACGCCCTCGCCAACCGCGCGCCCGACCACCCGGAGAGCCGGATGACCGTGGCGGCGGCGGGGCTCGACGCCGAGCTGTGGGGCGAGGCCCGGGTGCAGCTGGAGGCGCTCGACGAGGCCCAGTTGACGGCGCGCGCCTGCCGGCTGCGCGCCCGGCTGGAGGAAGCCGAGCACGGCGATTCCCGCGCCGCCCGCCAATGGCTGGAACGCGCCGCCTCCGCCCCCGCCGACCCGGCCTGGACCTGCGCGAGCTGCGGGGCCGTGGCGACGGACTGGTCGGCGGTCTGCGGCCACTGCGGCGCGTTCGACACCGTCGGCTGGGCGCCGCCGCCGCGCGTCAGCCTGCTGGCGCCGGACGAGCTTGCCGCCCCGCAGGCGCGGATCGTCGAGATGCCGTCGACGCGCCCGGCCGAACCGACCGCCACCTCCTCGGCGCCGACATCGTCCGCATCGGCGGCGTCGGTCGTGACGATGACGGAACCACCGCGCGCGACCGGTTAAATTTTGGTGAAGACTCTCTTGGAGCTTTTAGCTAGAATTTAAGCTATTCGATCCAGAAGGTCGGCCTAAGCATACGTCGGTAGCCACTTGGCTCCGTCGTCCAGAAGGGACAGAGCGTTGCTTGCTCCTGTCGAACTCTCGGGCGCTATCCTGACGCCTACAGCCAGCGACTCCGGGGCGACCCGTGGAGTGTCACAGGCGATTCGTCAGGCACCGACCACCTCAAGCAGTGTCCGCTCGGCGCAGCCCGGCGACCCCCAGTTTCTGACCGTTGAGCCCGACGGCCGCGACGACGTGACGTTCATGGACCGTCTGCGCCACGCCCTGAAAACTGTGTTCGAGGCGGTGCAGCGTCCGGACGAGGCCGCCGCCGCCGCCGAGCGCGCCGTCCAGGCCGCCCAGCGCGCCATCGACCAGGCGTCCGGCTCCGAGGGTTTCCTGGTGCAGCTGCGGGTGGTCGGGGTCGATGTCGCCTACTCCGAGAACGGCGCCGACGGCGAGGCCGCTTACGCCTCCTACCGCCGCCTCGGGGTCGAGATCGGCGTCGCCAGCGCCGGCGCCGTGCGGGCCGAGAACACCGCGGTGGTCGGTCTCGACGGCCGGTCGTTCGGCCTGACCCAGGCGGAAACCCGCACCGGCCTCACGAGCGGGCGCTACCGCCGGGTCGACGACGGCGGCGGCGAGGCCTCGGTCTCGGCGCAGGACCGGCTGTCGGCGGCGCAGTCCGGGCTGGCCCGCGTCAAGGCGATGCAGGATGCCCTCAAGGCCTACCGCTCCGGCGACGTCGATCCGCTGAAACGCCTGCTTGTGGACGGCGACAGTCCGGCCGGGGGCCGCTACGGGGCGGTGTTCCCCGGAACCGGCGCGATCGCCCTGAACTGACGCCGGCCGTCGCCCGCGCGGCGGACTTGCATCCGCGGCCGGCAACCCGTATCTAGGTCGCGCGATTCCAGGGCCGCAGTAGCTCAGCTGGTAGAGCATCGCATTCGTAATGCGAGGGTCGGGGGTTCGAGTCCCTTCTGCGGCACCATTTTTACCTTGTCCGACCCGGACTCAATGGCCCACTGGCCGCCCGCGTTGGCGGGTGAGGTCGTTTTGACTTCCGCCGATCGCGGCGGCGCTTCTCTTCCTTCTTCTTGACCTCGATCAACGCGCCGCGCCCGCGCTGCCCGCAAGCTGTCGGAAGCGCCGTTGCCGTCGGGCCGCGCGCCCGGCCGCTTCCGGCCACTGTCCGCGAAGCCGAGGGAGGGTCCGATGACCGACGATCCGACACCCGTGCGTTGGTTCGAGGAACTGCGCCGCGCCGACGTGCCGCGGGTCGGCGGCAAGAACGCCTCGCTCGGCGAGATGATCGCCAACCTGTCGGCCCGTGGCGTGCGGGTGCCGCCGGGCTTCGCCACCACCGCCGGCGCCTACCGGCGGTTCGTCGAGCACAACGGGCTGAGGGACGTCATCGCGGCGACCATGGCCTCGCTCGCCGCCGGCAAGCTGACGCTGGCCGAATCCGGGCAGACGATCCGGCGCGCCTTCCTGGCCGGTGACTGGCCGGCGGATACCGCCGAGGCGATCCGGTCGTCCTACCGCGAACTCTGCCGGCGCGCCGGGCGCGCCGACATCGACGTCGCGGTCCGCTCCAGCGCCACCGCCGAAGACCTGCCCGACGCCAGCTTCGCCGGCCAGCAGGAGAGCTTCCTGAACATCCACGGCGAGCGCGCCCTGATCGACGCCTGCCGGCGCTGCTACGCCTCGCTGTTCACCGACCGCGCCATCAGCTACCGCGACGCCAAGGGCTTCGACCACCTGAAGGTCGCGCTGTCGGTCGGGGTGCAGCGCATGGTGCGCTCCGACCTCGGCGGCGCCGGCGTCATGTTCACCCTCGACACCGAGACCGGGTTCGACAAGGTGGTGCTGATCGACGCCGCCTGGGGCCTCGGCGAGAACGTCGTGCAGGGCACCGTCGACCCCGACGCCTACCGGGTCTTCAAGCCGCTGCTGTCCAACCCGTCCCTGACGCCGATCATCGAGAAGACCTGCGGCGCCAAGGCCCGCAAGCTGATCTACGCGGACGACCAGGGTGCCTCGACACGGAACGTGCCGACCTCGAAGGCCGAGCGCGCCGGCTTCGTGCTCACCGACCCGGAGATCCTGTCGCTGTCGCGCTGGGCCTGCGTGATCGAGGATCACTACGGCTGCCCGATGGACATCGAGTGGGCGAAGGACGGCGAGACCGGCGAGCTGTTCGTCGTCCAGGCGCGCCCCGAGACGGTCCAGTCGCGCCGCGGGCTCGGCACCGTCACCGCCTACCGCATCAAGTCCAAGGGCCGCACGCTGGCGACCGGCCTCGGCATCGGCGAGGCGGTCGCCACCGGCCGGGTCTGCGTCATCGAGGACGCCCGCGACATCGGGCGCTTCGTCGACGGCTCGGTGCTGGTCACCCACACCACCGACCCGGACTGGGTGCCGGTCATGAAGCGGGCGGCGGCAATCGTCACCGACCACGGCGGGCGCACCTCGCACGCCGCCATCGTCAGCCGCGAGCTGGGGCTGCCCGCCATCGTCGGCACCGGCGACGCCACCCGGGTCCTGCACGACGAGCAGGCGGTCACGGTGTCCTGCGCCGAGGGGGACCAGGGCCACGTCTACGAGGGCTACGCCGAGGTCGAGGAGGCGGAGGTCGACCACGAGGACATCCCGGCGACCCGCACCAAGGTGATGCTCAACCTCGCCAACCCGGCCGCGGCCTTCCGCTGGTGGCGGCTGCCCGCCGACGGCGTCGGTCTGGCGCGGATGGAGTTCGTGGTCTCCAACCTGGTCAAGGTGCACCCCATGGCGCTGGTCCGCTACGACAGCCTGACCGACCGGGATGCCAAGCGCGCGATCGCCGAGCTGACCGAGGGCTACGCGGACCGCACCGAGTACTTCGTCGACCGGCTGTCGCGCGGCCTCGCCCGCATCGCCGCGTCGCGCTACCCCGACCCGGTCATCGTGCGGATGAGCGACTTCAAGACCAACGAGTACGCCAACCTGCTCGGCGGCGCCGAGTTCGAACCCGCGGAGGAGAACCCGATGATCGGGTTCCGCGGCGCCTCGCGCTACTACTCGCCGCGGTACCGCGACGGCTTCGCGCTGGAATGCCGGGCCATCAAGCGGCTGCGCGAGGCGATGGGCTTCACCAACGTCGTCGTGATGATTCCGTTCTGCCGCTCCGCCCGCGAGGCCGACCGGGTGCTCGAGGTGATGGCTGAGAACGGGCTCAGGCGCGGCGAGAACGGCCTCCAGGTCTACGTCATGTGCGAGATCCCCTCGAACGTGATCCTGGCCGACGCCTTCGCCCGGCGGTTCGACGGCTTCTCGATCGGCAGCAACGACCTCACCCAGCTGACGCTCGGCGTCGACCGCGACTCCGCCGAGCTGGCCGAGCTGTTCGACGAGCAGGACGAAGCGGTGAAGTGGATGATCCGCAGCGTGATCGCCGCGGCCCACCAGGCCGGCACCAAGGTCGGGCTGTGCGGCCAGGCGCCCAGCGACCACCCGGAGTTCGCCGGCTTCCTGGTGGCCTGCGGCATCGATTCGGTCTCGGTCACCCCGGACAGTTTCGTCGCCGTGAAGCGGCACATCGCCGAGGCCGAGGCGCAGGGCGCGCCGCCGGCCGCTCCAGCAACGGGAGGCTGAAACGATGAAGGTGTTCATGCTGTTCACGGGAAGCGGCCCGGTGGTGATCCTCACCTCCTACGCCAGCGTGACCGACGCCGGCCTGCTGCGGGCGCTGGCGGCCAAGGGCTTCCCCAAGTTCGTCGCCTTCGAGATTCCCGCGCGGCTGGCGGAGCAGCGCTACGGCGCGCACTTCTTCGTCGCCAAGCATGACCTGCGCGACGCCGGTGACCTCCGGATCCTCGACGAGAACGGACCGCGGGCCTTCGGGCTGTTCCGGCTCGACGAACTGACGGGGCCGGTCATCCACGAATAGCCGGTCCGGGACCGGGGCCGCCGGATCAGCCCAGAATCAGGTCGCTCGCCTTCTCGCCGACCATGATCGACGGCGCGTTGGTGTTGCCGGACGGGATGGAGGGGAAGATCGACGCATCGGCGACCCGAAGCCCGCCGAGGCCGTGCACCCGCAGCGCCGGATCGACCACATCTTCCCGGCTGTCCGGTCCCATCCGGCAGGTGCCCGAGGGGTGGAAGACGGTCACGCCGGTCTCGCGGATGTAGGCGGTCAGGGCGGCCTCGTCGCCGGCGGCGGGCCCCGGCGCCAGTTCCTCGGCGATCACCGCGCGCAGGCTCGGCATGGCCGTCAGCCGGCGCATGAAGCGCACGCCCTCCAGGGTCTCGGCGAGGTCGTGCTCGGTCGCCAGGTAGTTCGGCTGGATCGCCGGCGGCACCGCCGGGTCCGGCGACGTCAGGCGCAGGCTGCCACGGCTGGTCGGGCGGCATTGCGAGATACTGGTCAGGAACGCCGGGAACGGGTCGGGATTCATCAGCGGGCGGGTGCCGGGCGGCGCCTTGCGGTAGCTGACCGGCGAGAAGTAGAGCTGGATGTTCGGCCGCGCCAGGTCCGGCCGGGTCTTCACGAACCCGCCGGCCTGGTTGAGGCTGAGCGCCAACGGCCCGCGCCGCGCCAGCAGATAGCGCAGCCCTGCCCAGAGCTTGCCCGACAGCGGGTGCAGCTGCTCGTTCAGCGTCGCCTCGGTCGAGCGGTAGATGAAATCCACGCAGTAGTGGTCCTGCAGGTGGCGGCCGACCGACGGGCAGTCGCGCACCACCTCGATGCCGAGCGCCGCCAGCTCGGCGGCCGGCCCGACACCCGACAGCATCAGCAAATGCGGGGTGTTGACCGCGCCCGCCGACAGCACGACCTCGCGGCCGGCGTGGGCGGTGTGGAGGCGCCCACCCCGGCGGTATTCCACCCCGACCGCCCGGCCGCCCTCGAACAGGATCCTGGTCGCGGCGGCACCGGTCTCGATCCGCAGGTTCAGGCGCCGCCGCGCCGGCCACAGATAGGCGCGCGATGCCGACAGGCGCTGGCCGTTGCGAATCGTCAGGTGATAGGTGCCGACACCCTCCTGGGCGGCGCCGTTGAAATCCGGGTTGCGCGGCACCCCGGCCTCGGCGCCGGCCGCCAGGAAGATCTCGCACAGCGGGTGCAGGTCGGCCGACGGCGCCGAGACGTGCAGCGGGCCGTCGCCGCCGTGGAACTCGCTCGGCCCCCAGGCGTGCGCCTCCATCCGCCGGTACACCGGCAGCACGTCGCGCCAGCCCCAGCCGGGGTTGCCGGCGGCCAGCCAGTCCTCGAAATCCTCGGCCTGGCCGCGGATGTAGACCATGGCGTTGATCGAGCTCGACCCGCCAAGCACCTTGCCGCGCGGCCAGTAGCTCGGCCGGAAGCCGGCGCCGGGCACCGGGTCGGTCATGTACATCCAGTTGACGCGCGGATCGTAGAACGACTTGCCGTAGCCGATCGGCACCTGCAGCCAGAACCGGCGGTCGTCGCCGCCGGCTTCCAGCAGCAGAACGCTGTGGCGCCCGCTCTCGGTCAGCCGGCCGGCCAGCGCCGAGCCGGCCGAGCCGGCGCCGACGACGATGTAGTCAACCTTCACCACGGTCTCCCCCTCCGGCCAACCGCCCCGGCTCGCTCACCATGTCCTCCAGCAGCCGGGCCAACGTCACCGCCCCGGCCTCGATCTCCGCCGGCTTGATGCCGCTGAACCCCAGCACCAGGCCGTTCAGCGCGACCGGCGTAAGGCAGAACCGCTGGATCGGCGCGACCGTGACCTTGCGGTGCTCGGCGCGGCGCGTGACCTCGGCCTCCGGCAGGTCGGCGCGCAGATGGCCGATGGTGTGCAGGCCGGTGTCGGCCTCCTCGACGTCGAGCAGCCCGGCCAGGTGCCGGCGGGCCGCCTCGATCAGCACCCGGTGGCGCTCCATGTAGGTGCGCCGCATGCGCCGCAGGTGGGTGGCGAAGTGGCCCTCGTCCATGAAGCCGGCGACGATCGCCTGGGGGTTCGAGGGCATGCCCGGCAGGTAGGACCGGAACACCGCCTCGAAGGTGTCGACCAGCGACGCGGGGACCAGAAAGTAGCCGAGCCGCAGCGCCGGGAACAGCGTCTTGCTGAAGGTGCCGACGTAGAGCACCCGCTCGGCGCGGTCGACACTCTTCAGGGCCGGCTGCGGATGGCCGCCGTAGTGGAACTCGCCGTCGTAGTCGTCCTCGATGATCCAGGCGCCGGCCACCTCGGCGGCGGCCAGCAGCTGAAACCGCCGGGTCAGGCTCATCGTCACGCCCAGCGGCTGCTGGTGCGACGGGGTGACGAACGCCATGCGGAAATCCGGCGCCACCCGCTGGCCGTGGGCGACGACCAGCCCGTCGCGGTCGACCGGCAGCGGCACCAGTTCGGCACGGGCGGCGAGCAGGGCGTTGCGAGCCCCGATCGCGCCCGGGTTCTCGAACCAGACCTTGTCGCCCGGCTGCAGCAGCACCGAGCCGATCAGGTGGAAGGCCTGCTGGGCGCCGTTGACGATGAAAATCTGCCCGTCGTCGCAGGCGATGCCGTGGGTGGCGCGCAAATGGGCGGCGATGGCCCGGCGCAGCGGCGGATAGCCGGTCGCGTCGCCGTAGCCGAGCACGACGTCGCGCTTGCCCCGCCAGTGCTTGGCGGTCTGCCGCGACCACTGGGCGATCGGAAACATGTCGAGCGCCGGCAGCGCGGTGGTGAAGGCGCGCACGGTGTGCGGCAGCCGTTCGGCGAACGCCGGCAGGGCCGGCCCGGAGCGGGTCGGAGCCGCGGTAGACGGCCGGGACAACGGTGCCGGCGCAGCGTCCGGCGCCGCTTCGGTCGGCGTGACGGCACCCGATGCCGCGGCGCCGGCGGCGTCGAGCGCCCGGCTGACAAAGGTCCCGGCGCCGGTGCGCGATTCGACCAGCCCCTCGGCCACCAGCCGCTCGAACACCTCGACCATGGTGGTGCGGGAGACCCCAAGCTCGCTCGCCAGGGTGCGGGTCGCCGGCAGCCGGTCGCCCGCCCGCAGGGCGCCGGCCAGAATGATGTCGCGCACGCCGTTGGCGATCTGGGTAGCCAGCGGGCGGCTCGACCGCTGGTCGATCTTGATCGACTGGAGCAAGGCGCCGCCGGCTCTCTTCACCATTGCCGGTCCCCCTCTGGCGACGGTATCGCGCCCGCCGAAGCGGGCTTAATGGTATGCGACATTGTCCAAAATGGACCTTAAAATCAAATCCAATTTCAGCCCGACTACATCTCTGGAATGCCACCGCCGACGGCGGCGGGTGGGGGCGGAATCGAAGGCGAAGCCATGAAGATCAAGACCATCGAGACGTTCGCGACCAGCGACGTCGGGTTCGTGCGGGTGACCGTCGAGGACGGCAGCCAGGGCTGGGGCCAGCTGTCGCCTTACAACGCCGACCTGTCGGCGCAGGTCCTGCACCGCCAGGTGGCGCCCTACGCCCTCGGCGCCGACGCCTTCGCCATCGACGCGCTCGCCGACACCGTGGTCGAGCGCGAGCACAAGTTCCCGGGCTCGTACCTGCGCCGGGCGATCGGCGGCGTCGACACCGCGCTGTGGGATCTGCGCGGCAAGCGCGAGGGCAAGAGCGTGTGCGAGCTGCTCGGCGGCACGCCGCGGCCGCTGCGGGTCTACGCCTCCAGCATGAAGCGCGACATCACCCCGGTCGCCGAGGCCGAGCGGCTGGCCCGGCTGCGCGACGAGTGCGGCTACGACGCCTTCAAGATCCGGGTTGGCAGCGAATGCGGCCACGACCTCGACGAATGGCCGGGCCGCACCGAGGAGATCGTCGCGGTGGTTCGCCGCGCCCTCGGCGACGACGCCGTGCTGCTGGCCGACGCCAACAGCTGCTACACCCCCGCCAGGGCGATCGAGGTCGGACGGCTGCTGGAGGACCACGGCTTCAGCCATTTCGAGGAGCCGTGCCCGTACTGGGAGCTGGAGTGGACCAAGCAGGTCGCCGACGCCCTCGCCATCGACGTCACCGGCGGCGAGCAGGACTGCTCGCTGGCGCAGTGGCGGCGGATGGCGGAGATGCGGGCGGTCGACGTCCTGCAGCCGGACATCTGCTACCTCGGCGGCCTCAGCCGGACCCTGCGGGTGGCCGAGCTGGCGCGCACCTCGGGCCTGCCGTGCACACCGCATTCGGCCAACCTGTCGATGGTGACGGTGTTCACCCTGCACATGATGGGGGCCATCGAATCGGCCGGCCCCTACGTCGAGTTCTCGATCGAGGGCGCCGACTACTACCCGTGGCAGGACGGCCTGTTCCAGCCGGCGCTGGTGGCGCGCGACGGCAAGGTGCAGATTCCGGACGGTCCCGGCTGGGGTGTCGAGATCAGCCGGGCCTGGCTGGAGCGTTCCGAGTATCAGGCCAGCGCGCTCGAGTAGGCAGTTCGAGGAACATCCGGGCCATGACGTCCGACATCTTCACCGACGACTTCAAGCCGCTGCCATACTGGTGGGAGCGGACCCCGCGTCCGGCGCTTGCCGCGCCGCCGCCACCGCGCAGCGTCGACGTCGCGGTGATCGGCTCCGGCTACACCGGGCTGTGCGCGGCGTTGCAGGTCGCGCGCGCCGGCCGCTCGACGGCGGTGCTCGACGCCGAGGACGCCGGGTGGGGCTGCAGCTCGCGCAACGGCGGGCAGATCAGCACCAGTATCAAGCCCGGCTTCGACGAACTGGCCCGCCGCCACGGCGCCGACACCGCCTTCGCGATCCTGAAGGAGGGCCGCAACGCGCTGGCCTGGATCGAGGCGTTCGTCGCCGAGGAAGGCATCGACTGCGACTTCATGGTGCCGGGGCGGTTCCACGCCGCCCACAACGCCCGGAAATACGAGGAGATGGCCCGAGACGTCGGCAACCAGCCGAAGGGGCTGGAGGTGCCGGCGCACGTGGTGCCGCGCGCCGAACAGCACCGCGAGCTCGGCACCGACGCCTATCACGGCGGCGTGGTGTACGAAAAGCACGCCTCGCTGGATCCGGGCCGCTTCCACCAGGGTTTGCTGGACCGTGTCCTGGCCGCCGGCGCCGCCGTGATCCCGCGCTGCCGGGTCGACGCCGTCCGCCGCGACGGCGACGGCTTCGCCCTCGACACCGCGCAGGGAACGGTCCACGCCCGCGACGTGGTGGTGGCGACCAACGGCTACACTGGCCCGGCGACCGGCTGGCTGCGCCGCCGGGTGATCCCGATCGGCAGCTACATCATCGCCACCGAGGCGCTGGCGCCGGCGGTGATGGACCGGCTGATGCCGACCGACCGGATCATCAGCGACAGCCGCAAGGTGGTCTACTACTACCGGCCGTCGCCGGACCGGACCCGGATCGTGTTCGGCGGGCGGGTGTCGAGCCGCGAGACCGATCCGCTGAAGAGCGCGCCGCTGCTGCGGAGCGACCTGGTGGCGCTGTTCCCGGAACTGGCGGACGTCAAGGTCTCGCATTCCTGGATGGGGCTGGTCGCCTACACCTTCGACACGCTCGCCCACATCGGTCGCCACGACGGTCTGCACTACGCCATGGGGTATTGCGGTTCCGGCGTGTCGATGGCCGGCTATCTCGGAACCCGCGTGGCCCAGCAGCTGCTCGGCAAGACCGAGGGCCGCACCGGCCTCGACGGCGTCACCTTCCAGACCCGGCCGCTCTACACCGGCAACCCCTGGTTCCTGTCGGCCTCGGTCGCCTACTACCGGTGGCGCGACCGCCTGGGGGTCTAGCCGCCAGCGGTCAATTGGTCTGTTGATTTGTCGATAATGGACCTTTTCGTGAAACCATTATGTCGCCCACCCTGTCGTCGATCGAATAGAGTCAGCCGCGTCGCCTCCTGGTGAGGCGCGAACGGCGCCACGGCGATCACGAGGTCACATCGAAGGAGGAGTGCGACATGGGGGCTTATCAGAGCATGGGGCGGCGCGCCGTCCTGAGGACCGCGGCCGGCGTGGCGGCACTGGCGATGGCGGCAACCCTGCCGGTCGGGCAGGCGCAGGCCGACGGCACGGTGGTGGTCGCGTCGTGGGGCGGCTCGTACCAGAAGGCGCAGAGCCTGGCGCTGTTCGGGCCGGCCGCCAAGGCGATGGGCATCACCGTCAAGGAAGAGACTTACGGCGGCATGTCCGACGTCCGTCTCAAGGTCAACGCCGGGGCGATGGCGTGGGATGTCGTCTCCAGCGGCTCCGGCAGCGCCGCCCGCGCCGCCGCCGAAGGCCTGCTTGAGAAGCTCGACTACAGCGTGATCGACATCTCGAGCTTCTACCCCGGCCTCGCCACCGACCACTGCGTCGGCAGCGACGTGTTCTCGACGGTGTTGGCCTGGAACACCGCCACCTACGGCGAGAACGGCCCGAAATCCTGGGCGGATTTCTGGGACGTGAAGAAGTTTCCGGGCAAGCGCTCGTTCCGCGACAAGGTGCCGGGCGCGCTCGAGCCGGCGCTGATGGCGGACGGCGTACCGCCGGAGAAGGTCTACGAGGTGCTGTCGACCGAGGAAGGCCTGAAGCGGGCGGTCGCCAAGGTTCGCGAGTTGAAGCCGCACATCGCCGTGTGGTGGTCCTCGGGCGCCCAGCACGCCCAGCTGATGAAGGACGGCGAGGTCGACATGATCACCGGCTGGAACGGCCGGTTCGACGTCGCCAAGGCCGACGGCGCCAAGGTCGCCTACACCTTCAACCAGGCGCTGCTGGACTACGACTGCTTCGCGATCCCGAAGGGCGCGCCGAACAAGGATCTGGCCATGAAGTTCCTGGCCGAGATGAGCAAGCCGGAGCATCAGGCCAACCTGCCGCTGCACATCACCTACGGCCCGACCAACAAGAAGGCCTACGAGATCGGCCAGATCGACGAGAAGCTGGCGCGCGCGATGCCGTCGCATCCCGACAACGCCAAGCTGCAGCTGCCGATCAACCTCGACTGGTACGCCAAGTTCGAGCAGAAGGCGGCGGCCCTGTACCAGGACATGCTGACAGAGTAGACGGACGATCGCCGCGGGCGGGGAGAGTGCCCGAGCACCCTCCCCGCCCCGGCTTTTCCGCCGACAGGAGCGCCGGCACGAGCGAGACTGTCCCGCGACACCAGCGCGCAACCTCCAGGACCATGCCGGGAACCGACGCCCTCCCCATTACGATCACCGCGATCACCAAACGCTACGGCGAGGTCTTCGCGCTCGACGGCATCGACCTCGCGATCCGGAGCGGCGAGTTCATGACCCTGCTGGGGCCGTCCGGGTCCGGCAAGACCACGCTGCTGATGGCGCTCGCCGGGTTCACCCGGCCGGACAGCGGCAGCATCCGGTTCGGCGACCGCGAGATCGTCCTGACGCCGCCGCACCAGCGCGACGTCGGCATGGTGTTCCAGAACTATGCCCTGTTCCCGCACATGACCGTGGCCGGCAACGTCGGCTACCCCCTGAAGCTGCGGAAGGTCGCCCGCGCCGAGATCGCGACGCGGGTCGAGCAGGCGCTCGAAACCGTCCAGCTCGGGGGCTACGGCGCGCGTCGGGTCGACCAGCTTTCCGGCGGCCAGAAGCAGCGCGTGGCGCTGGCCCGGGCGATCGTCTTCGGGCCGCGCATCCTGTTGATGGACGAACCCCTGTCCGCGCTCGACAAGAAGCTGCGCGAGCACATGCAGATCGAGCTGCGGCACCTGCACGAGAAGCTCGGGATGACGACGGTGTACGTCACCCACGACCAGCGCGAGGCGCTGACCATGTCGGACCGCATCGCGGTGATCAACCACGGCCGCCTGATGCAGCTCGACACGCCGCGAGTGATCTACGATCGTCCGGCCAACCGTTTTGTCGCCGATTTCGTCGGCGAGTCGACCTTCCTGCCGGTCGATCGCTCCGGCGAGAGCGTCAGCTTCGCCGGCCGCCAGCTGCGCGTCGGCGCGCCACCGGCCAGCGCCGGCGCGCTGCTGCTGATGATCCGCCCCGAGCGCCTGGCGGTGATCGAGGGCAAGATGCCCGAGGGCCTGAACCTGTTCGAGGGCCGCGTCCGCGAGCTCGTCTACCAGGGCGACACCGCGCTCGCCGCCGTGGCACTCGCCGACGGCACCGAGGTGGCGGTGCGGTCCGGCACCCGCAGCGGCACCGCCTTCGACCGCCTCGCCGTCGGCGCCGCCGTGGTGCTCGGCCTGCACCCGGACGACACCGTGCTGATCCCCTACGAAGGCTGAGCCGCATGGCGCGCCCCGCGACGATCCCCGACGACGGCCCGAACGCCGCGCTGCTGCGCCGGGACGCGTTGCGCGAGCGCCGAGCGCTGCTCGGGCTGGCCTCGCCGGCGGTCGTCCTGCTGATGGTGGTGATGGTGCTGCCGGTCGGCTGGCTGTTCTACCTCTCCTTGATCGGCGAGGGCGGCGGGTTCTCGATGGAGAACTACGCGCGCATGCTGGAGAGCAAGGCCTATGGCCGGATCTTCATGACCACCTTCCACGTCAGCTTCCTGACCACCGGGATCTGCATCCTGCTCGGCTATCCGCTGGCCTACTTCCTGTCGCAGCTGCCGCCGCGCGCCGCCACGCTCTGCATGCTGACCGTGCTGCTGCCGTTCTGGACGTCGCTGCTGGTGCGCACCTACGCCTGGCTGGCGCTGCTGCAGCGCCAGGGACTGGTGAACACCTGGGCGATCGACCTTGGCCTGTGGGACACGCCGGTGGCGCTGGTCCACAACCTGAACGGCACCCTGATCGGCATGGTGCACATCATGCTGCCGTTCCTGGTGCTGCCGCTGTACGCCGCCATGAAGGCGATCAGCGGCGACTACACGCGGGCCGCCGCCAACCTCGGCGCCGGGCCGACCCAGGCGTTCTGGCACGTGTTCTTCCCGCTGTCGCTGCCCGGCCTGTTCGCCGGCGCGCTGATCGTCTTCGTCTTGTGCCTGGGATTTTTCGTCACCCCGGCGGTGCTCGGCGGCGGCAAGGTGATCATGGTGTCGATGCAGATCACCAACAACATCGAGCTGTTCTTCAACTGGGGGGCCGCCAGCGCTTTGGGCGTGGTGCTGCTGGCGATCACCCTGCTGATCCTGTTCGCCGCCTCCCGGCTGCTGCGCCTGGACGCAGTCCTGGGCGGGGGGCACTGAATGGGCTGGCTCGACCGCCCGGCCGGCGACACCCAGATCACCCACCGCCAGCGGCTGTGGCTGTACGTCGTCGCCGGCGTGATCATGGTGCTGCTGGTAGCGCCGACGGTGATCGTCATACCGATGTCGTTCTCGGCCTCGCAGTACCTGGAGTTCCCGCCGCGGGAGTGGTCGCTGCGCTGGTACGAGAACTATTTCGGCGCGCCCGAATGGATGCAGGCCACGGCGACCTCGCTGAAGGCCGGCGTGCTGACCATGCTGGTAGCGACGCCGATCGGCACCATGGCCGCCTACGGCCTGCACGTCTCCGGCCACTGGCTGGCCCGCCACCTGTTCATCCTGCTGGTCACGCCGATCATGATCCCGGTGATCCTGATCGCCATCGGGGTGTTCTACGCCCTGGTGCAGTTCAGGATGGTGAACAGCCTGTCGGGGCTGGTGGTCGCCCACTCGATCCTGGCGCTGCCGCTGGTGCTGATCATCGTCGGCGCGGCGCTCAAGAGCTACGACTTCAACCAGGAACTGGCGGCGCGCAGCCTCGGGGCGTCGCGGCTGAAGGCGTTCCTGACCGTGACCCTGCCGCAGATCCGGTTCTCGGTGATCACCGCCGCGCTGCTGGCGTTCCTGACCTCGTTCGACGAGGTCATCGTGGCGATGTTCGTCTCCGGCGGCGACAACTCGACCCTGACCCGCAACATGTTCAACGCCCTCAGAGACCAGATCGACCCGACCATCGCGGCGATCTCGACCATCATGATCGTGGTGTCGTCGACCGCGCTGATCCTGGCCCAGGTGTTCGGCCGCGCGAAGACCTGACCGGCACGCCGCCGCTCAGCCGGCCTCCAGGCGCGACGCCAGCAGCCGGGCGTTGTTGCGGGCGTGCTGCTGGGCGAGGGCTTCGGCGCGAGCCGGATCGGCGTCGACGATCGCCTGCAGGATCGCCTCGTGGTCATCCCACACCGCCTCCATCGGATGCTCGGTCCGCAAGGTCAGCGCGATCAGCCGGCGGATATGGTGCCAGTACGAGGCCGCGGCCTCGTCCAGCAGCGGGTTCCCGGACAGCTCGTAGATCAGCCCGTGGAACCGGACATCGGCGGCGATCCGCTCCCGCATGTCACCCGAGCTCATCGCCGCACGCCCGTCCTCCAGCAGCTTGCGCCCGAGTTCGAGGTCGGCACCGCGGCATCCGCGCTCGGCCGCCAGCCGCGCGGCGCAGGCGTCGAGCGAGCCCCTGACTTCGTAGAGCTGGCGCACGAACCCGGCGTCGACAGGCGCCACCTTGACGCCGCTGCGGCCGTGGTCATGGACCAGGCGCTGGCGGCGGAGCAGATGGAGCGCCTGCTGCACCGGCTGCCGTGACACCCCGAGCGACCGCGCCAGCTCCTCCTGGCGTAGCACGGTGCCCGGCTCCAGCCGGCAATCGCAGATCGCGTCCAGCAGGTGCGCGTGCACCCGATCCAGCAGGCTCGGCGATCCGTCCAGGGGAGTCATCATCGGATGGGTTGTCATGCCTTGATTCTGTATACAGAATGCGAAAACGCAAGCGGTTTCAGGTTTGCGACAACAAGACACCGCAGGAGGAACGCATGCCGAAGGCCCTCTCCGCCGACGCCGTCGCCGCCTATGAACGTGATGGGTACTATTTCCCGATCCCGGTGCTGACCGAGGCCGAAGTGGCGAACTACCGCTCCCAACTCGAGGCGTTCGAGCGCCAGCAGGGCGGCCCGCTGCGCGGCCCGATGATGTTCAAGACGCACCTGTTGTTCAAATGGGTGGACGAGTTGATCCGCCATCCCCGCGTGCTCGATGCCGTCGAGGACATCCTCGGGCCGAACCTGATGGCCTGGAACACCCATTTCTTCATCAAGGATCCTGGCGACGAACGCTACGTCGCCTGGCACCAGGACCTGACCTACTGGAACCTGGAGCCCGACGAGGCGATGACGGCGTGGATTGCGCTGTCGCCGAGCACGCCTGAGAGCGGGGCGATGCGGATGGTACCCGGCACCCACACCCGCGACGTGGTGCCTCACGTCGACACCTGGAAGCCGGGCGCGATGCTGACGCGCGGCCAGGAGATCGCGGTGGAGGTCGACGAGGGCGAGGCCGTGGACGTGACGCTCAAGGCGGGCGAGATGTCCCTGCACCACCACAAGATCTTCCACGCCTCGCCGGCCAACAAGGCCCAGGATCGCCGAATCGGCCTGGCGATCCGCTACATCTCAACCCGGGTCCGGCAAGTGGCCATCGACGACGACAGCGCCGCCCTGGTCCGCGGAACCGACAATTTCGGACACTTCCAGCACGAACCCCGACCGCAACGCGACCTGGATCCGGCGCTGGTCGCCATGCAGGCCGAGGCGGCGCAACGCCAGGCGCGGATCCTCTATCACGGTACCGGGCGCCCGACCTTCCGGGCTGACATCTGACCGCCCCGCCTGACCGCCCACGGCGGTCGAGCTGGGCGGCGACTTTCCTCGACCGTCACCCGGACCCGCCCACCGCGGAACCGGCGCCGACCGCCTCCGGTTGCCCGTTGTACCGGACGGAGGAGGTCACGCCATGCCGGCCGCGCGCGAGCGCAAAGCGACGACGACACAGTCGCCGGGGTCCGCCTCCAACAATTCCGACCGGGTCCTCCATCCGCGCCAGGCATCACTTCTCCCGCGTCGGCGCGCTACCTGGAGGCGGCGTCAGCCCGCAGGCTGCCGCATCTTCAAGGCCGGCCGCTCTGCCTGGTGCGGTGCCCCAGGGCCGGGCCCTGAAGTGCTTTTTCCAACGCCACGGCGGCACCGGCCTGCCGGAGTCGATCGGCCGCCGGACGGTCGCCGGCAACGCCGGCGGCCCGGAGGAGTATCGTCACATCGACGACCCCGAGGGACCGGTCGCCGACCCGTTCAGGCGTGACCCGTGGGCCGACTACGCGGCCTTCGCCAGTGCCTGAAGTCGGCCAGCCTGCGATCTCGGAGTCGAGACCGGCTGCGGGTCAGTAGCCGCCTGTGGTCCGCACCGCCAGGACACGCTGGCGCACCGCCGGCCGGGGCTCCGTCTCCTCGACGTCCTCGAACGCCATCACCACCAGTTCCGGGCGAACCGCGATCAGCAGTTCCTCGCGGTGCAGCAGGAAATCCGGGTTGGACGGCGAGCCGTAGGCCTCGTTGCCGACCGCGAAGGTGTCGTAGATCAACGCCCCGCCCGGCGCCACCGACGCGACCAGGGCCGGCAGGATCGGCCGGTGCAGATAGTTCACCACCACCACGCCGGCGAACAGTCGCCCGGCCAGCGGCCAGGGTCGGCCGTCCTCCAGGTCCTGGGCCACGATCTCCACCGCCTCGTCGCTCGCCATGTCGGCCACGCGGCTGATATCGCGGTCGAGCATCACCACCGGATGCCCGAGGTCGCGGAAGAACCGACCGTGGCGGCCGGCGCCGCAAGCGACGTCCAGGACCGTTCCGCCCGGCGGGATCATGCCGCCGTGCCTGACCACCCAGGCCGACGGCGGCGGCAGCGTTCGATCGGCATCGATCGACATCGGCTTCCCTCTCTGCTGGGGCTAGGCCGGCACGCGCGCGCCGGTGAAGCGGCAGGCCGGGCTCGCCAGGCGGACGAACACGTCGGTGATCGCTGCCGGTTCCGGCAGCCGCTCCGGCGCTTCGCCCGGGAACGCCTCGGCACGCATCGCGGTGCGCACCTCCCCCGGGTCCACCACGTTGACCCGAAGCGTCGTGTCCTGGGTCTCGGCGGCGTAGGACCGGGCCAGCGACTCCAGCGCCGCCTTGCTGGCGGCGTAGCCCGACCAGCCGGCGTGCTCGCCGACGGCCGCTCCCGAACTCACCACCAGCACCCGCCCGGAGGGCGACGACCGAAGCAGCGGATCGAGTTCCCGGATCAGCCGGAACACCGAGGTGGCGTTCACCACCATCACCCGATCGAACATCTCCGGCTCCTGCTCGGCGGCCGGCAGCAGCGCGCCGAGCGTCCCGTGATTGGCGACCAGCACGTCGAGCCGACCGAGCTTGCCCGCGAGACGACCGGCGAGGCCGGCCAGCGCGTCGGGATCGGCGAGATCGATGGCCAGCGTGGCGGCCTGACCGCCGGCCGCCCGGATCCGCGCGGCGACCCCGTCCAGGCCGTCCTGGTCGCGCGCCGCCAGCACCACCCGCGCGCCCTCCAGCGCGTACCGCTCCGCCACCGCCGCCCCGATCCCGCGCGAGGCGCCGGTCACCAGGCATGTCAGGCCATCCAGCGCGCGGCCGCCGGCGGTCGCCGCCACCAGCGCGCGCTCCTCCTCGACCAGGCCAAGCTCGCGCTCGATCAGGTCGAGAACCTCGCGCAGGGTGTCGACGATGCGGTCGATCTCGGCGTGGGTGACCACCAGCGGCGGGGCGATCACCAGCGCGTCGCGAACCGCGCGCAGGATGATCCCGCGCTGCTGCATCTGGTCGCGAACCACGGCGGCCACCACGCCCGGCGGGTCGAAGACGAGGCGCGGACGGCGCTGCTGCACCAGTTCGACGGCGCCGATCAGGCCTATCGAACGGACCTCGCCGACCAGCGGGTGGTCGGCCAGCCGGATCAGCGCCGCCGCCAGGTAGGCCTCCAGATCGTCGCGCACCCGCTCGATCAGACGCTCGCGCGCCAGGATGTCGAGGTTGGCCAGCGCCACCGCCGCCGCCACCGGGTGGCCGGAGTAGGTGAACCCGTGGGCGAGGTCGCCGCCCTTGTCGATCAGGGCGCGCGCCACCCGCTCGCCGATCATCACCGCCGAGATCGGCTGGTAGCCGGACGACAGGCCCTTGGCGAGCGCCATGAAGTCGGGCGACAACCCGAACCGCTCGGCCGCCGACCAGGCGCCGAGCCGGCCGAACGCGCTGATTACCTCGTCGAGCACGAACAGCACGTCATGGCGCTGGCAGATCTCCTGCACCAGCTCCAGATAGCCCGGCGGCGGGATGATCACGCCACCCGCCCCCTGCACCGGCTCGACCACCACGCCGGCGACGTTTTCCGCTCCGATTTCGCGGATCTTCGCGTCGATCCAGCCGGCGGCGGTCTCCGCGAACGCCGCCGGATCGGCATCGGGCGCGTGCCGGAACGCGTAGGGCGCCTTGACGTGCTCGAACCCCGGCAACGGCAGGCGGCCTTGGGCCCGCATCGAGGCGATGTGTCCGAGACTGACGGTCGCCAGGGTCGAGCCGTGGTAGCCCTCCTCGCGGCCGATCATCACCCATTTGCCGGGCTGTCCCTCCAGCGCCCAGAAGTGCCGGCAGAGCCGGATGATCGAATCCAGCGCCTCTGAGCCGGAATTGGCGAACAGGACCCGGTCCAGGCCGGGTGGCATCAACGCCGCCAGCCGGCCTGCCAGGGCGGCGGTCGGCGGGCTCGTGGTCTTGAAGAAGGTGTTGTAGTAGGCGAGCCGCCGCATCTGGTCGGCGGCGACGTCGGCGAGCTCGGCCCTGCCGTACCCGACGTTGACGCACCACAGCCCGGCCAGCGCGTCGAGATAGGACCGCCCCTCCTCGTCCCACAGCGTGCAGCCCTCGCCGCGCACCATCACCGTCGGCCCGCCTTCGTCGATCAGCGCGCGCGGGTCGGTGAACGGATGCAGGTGGTGGTCCCGGTCCTGGCGGGCGAGGTCGGACGGGCCAGGATCGAACGGGTTCTGGGGCATCGGCCTCCACCCTGATCGGCGAACTGGATCGTCGCCTTGTTGCGCCTATAGTACGCCGACCTTACCGGACGGACGACGATGATCCTGTATCGCCTGCGCTGCCGCGACGACCATGAATTCGAAGGCTGGTTCCGCAACGCCGCCGCGTTTGACGACCAGAGCGAATCCGGATCGCTGGAATGCCCGGTGTGCGGCTCGGCCGAGGTCCGCAAGGCGCTGATGGCTCCGAACATCGCGACAGGCGCCGCTGCCAGAACCGGCGATGCCGCCGGCGGGCCGCCCGCCGTCCCGGCGCCGGCCGCCGAGGTTCAGGCCATGCACCCGGCCGCCCAACACGCCGCGGACCTGAAGCGCCGGCTGCGTGAGCTTCGGCGGGTGGTCGAGCAGAATTGCGACTATGTCGGCGACCGCTTCGCCGAGGAGGCCCGCAGGATTCACTACGGCGAGGCCGATGCCCACGGCATCTACGGCGAGACCACCCCCGAGGAGACTGAGCGCCTGAAGGACGAAGGCATCGAGTTCGGCTCGATCCCGTGGGTGCGCGACGACGCGTGATCGGGTCGCCCGGCGAGGACCGGCCGGCTAGCGCTTGCGCGCCACCAGCGCGTAGTTGACGCGGGCATCCGCGGTCTCCCGGAACACGCCCTCGACCGGGTCGTACGCCAGGCCGACCGGCGGCTCCACCGCAAACCCCCGGGGCTCCAGGAGTTGCCGCAACTCGTCCGGCGTCGGGAATTTCGACCAGTCGTGGGTGCCGCGCGGGACCCAGCGCAGCACGTACTCGGCCGCTACGATCGCGCCGGCATAGGAGCGCGGGGTGCGGTTGATGGTGGTCAGCACCAGGACGCCGCCCGGCCGCAGAAGGCGGGCGATGGCGTCGACGAACGCCTCGCGGTCGGCAACGTGCTCGACGACCTCACTGGCCACCACCGCGTCGAACCGCCGGTCGGCGGCGACAAGGTCTTCGGCGGCGCCGGCGACGTACTCGATCTCCAGGCCACCGGCCGCCGCGTGGGAGGCGGCGGCGGAGATGCCGGCCGCGTCGGCGTCGACCCCGGTGACCCGGGCGCCGAGCCGGGTCATGGGCTCGGCCAGGAGGCCGCCGCCGCAGCCGATGTCCAACACGCGGAGTCCGGCCAGCGGCCGTCGACGATCACCGGTAGCGCCCGCCAGGGGCCCGAGCGCCTCACGGATCACGGCCATGCGGGCCGGGACGTAGCGGTGCAGAGGGCCGTGCGGCCCATCCGGATCCCACCAGCGACCCGCGAGGCGCGCGAACCGACCGACATCGGCCGAGTCGACCGTTCCGCCGGCGACCCGCGAGGCGGTGGGCACGGATTCCGGGACGATCGCCGCGGACGGTGCCGCCGATGGCCGATGGCGGCCTAGGCAGTGAGCTCGGAACATTCGTCCTCCTCGCCCCCAAGGGGGCTTTGGTCCGGGCGCGCTTGCCCGGCGCGCCCGTGCGTAATATGGATACGCCCGCCCGCGGTCGGCAAGCCTTCGTGCCGGCCAGCCGCGGCGCCCCAATGGCCTGGACACGGATAGCGCGATGGCACGCATCGTGATGAAGTTCGGCGGCACGTCGGTCGGCGACGTCGACCGGATCAAGAACGTCGCCCAGCGCGTCAAGCGCGAGGTTGATGCCGGCAACGAGGTCGCGGTGGTGGTGTCGGCGATGTCCGGCACCACGAACCAATTGGTCGCCTGGACCAGTGCGATCTCCCGCCTGCACGACGCCCGCGAGTACGATGTGGTGGTCGCCTCGGGCGAGCAGGTGACGGTCGGATTGCTGGCGCTGGCGTTGCAGGACATCGGCATCAACGCCCGCTCCTGGCTGGGCTGGCAGATCCCGTTCCGAACCGACGGCATCCACGGCAAGGCGCGGATCGACCGCATCGAGACCGAGGAGATGGAGCGTCGCTTCGCCCAGGGACAGGTCGCGGTGGTGGCCGGTTTCCAGGGCATCGGGCCGGACGCCCGCATCACCACGCTCGGCCGCGGCGGCTCGGACACCTCGGCAGTGGCGTTGGCGGCGGCGCTCAAGGCCGATCGCTGCGACATCTACACCGACGTGGACGGGGTCTACACCACCGACCCGCGGATCGTGTCGAAGGCCCGCAAGATCGAGCGGATCACCTACGAGGAGATGCTGGAACTGGCGTCGCAGGGCGCGAAGGTCCTGCAGACCCGGTCGGTCGCCATGGCCATGCAACACGGGGTGCGCGTGCAGGTGCTGTCGAGCTTCATCGACGTGCCGGGCACCCTGGTCGTCGATGAGGATGAGATCGTGGAACAGCAAGTCGTCACCGGCATCGCCTACAGCCCCGACGAGGCGAAGATCACCCTGGTCGGCGTGCCCGACCGGCCGGGCGTCGCCGGCGCCATCTTCGGGTCGCTCGCCGATGCCGCCGTCAACGTGGACATGATCGTCCAGAACGTCAGCCAGGACGGCCAGACCACCGACCTGACCTTCACCGTTGGCAAGGCAGATCTCGACCGCGCCAGCCACGTCCTGGGCAAGCTGCGCAACGACCTCGCCTACGCCGAGCTGGTCGCCGACTCCAACGTCTGCAAGGTCTCGGTGGTCGGCGTCGGCATGCGCAGCCAGCCCGGCATCGCCAAGACCATGTTCCAGACCCTGGCCGAGAAGAGCATCAACATCCAGGTCATCTCGACCTCCGAGATCAAGGTCAGCGTGCTGATCGGCGCCGACTACACCGAGCTGGCGGTCCGCGCGCTGCACACCGCCTTCGGTCTCGACGCCGACGCGGACTCCTGAGCCCATGACCGGGCCCACCGCCTCCCGGAGGACCGGCCGAGGCGGCGGGCCCCGGGAGATGCTGCGTCACCTGCGCGACGCCATGGCCGGCGTGGGGACTCCGCAGGAGCGTCTGGACAGCACGGTCAAGATCATCGCTGGCGCCCTCAGCGCCGAGGTGTGCTCGATCTACGTCCGGCGCAGCGGCAACGTCCTGGAACTCTGCGCCACCGAGGGGCTGAACCGCGAGGCGGTATACCGCACCCGCATGCGGTTCGGAGAGGGACTGGTCGGCCACATCGCCGAGACCGGTCGCCCGATCGCGCTCGCCGAAGCGCAGATCCACCCGAAGTTCGCCTACTTCCCGGAGACCGGCGAGGAAGTCTACCACTCGCTGATGGGGGTGCCGATCCGTCGATCGGAACGGGTGCACGGCGTGCTGGTGATCCAGCACACCACGGCGCGCCAGTACACCGAGGAGGAGATCGAATCGCTCGAGACCCTGGCGATGGTATTGGCCGAGATGATCTCCGGCGGCGAGATGCCGGGATCGGCTTCGAACCGCGGCGACGGCACCCCGGTGCGGATCAGCGGCACCCGGATCAACGGTGGCATGGCGATCGGCCGGGCCCGGCTGCACCGGCCGCGCATCGTCATCCGTCGGGTGGTCGCCGAGGACCCGGAGGACGAGTCCCGCCGTCTCGACGCTGCCCTGGCCGCGATGCACGAGGCGCTGGGGCGGTTGATCGAGTCCGCCGCAATGGCGGTCGCCGGCGAGCACCGTGAGGTGCTCGAGACCTACCGTATGATCGCCAGCGACGCCGGCTGGATCGGCCGCATCCGCGAGGCGATCTTCGGCGGCCTGACCGCCGAGGCCGCGCTGCAGCGGGTTCGAGACGACACCCGGGCCCGCATGGCGGGAGTCGAAGACCCTTACATCCGAGAGCGGCTGGCCGATTTCGAGGACGTCGCCTTGCGGCTTATGCAGCAACTCTCGCCGGAGAGCACGCCCGGCGACGACGTCGAGCCCGAAGGCGACTGGATCCTGATTGCGCGATCGCTCGGCCCCGCCGAGATCCTCGACTACGACCAGACCCGGCTGAAGGGGCTGGTGCTGGAGGAGAGTTCGGCAACCGCGCACGTCGCGATCGTAGCCCGCGCCCTCGACATCCCGGTGGTTGGCCGGCTGCCCAACCTGCTGGGCGAGGTCGACCCGGGCGACACGCTGATCGTGGACGGGGACCACGCCCAGGTCTTCGTGCGCCCCGGCGAGGATGCCCGCACGCTGTTCCGCACCAGCATGGCGGCGCGGGCCGCGCAACGCGCGCGCTACGCCGCCCTGCGAGACCGGCCGGCCGTCAGCCCCGATGGCGTGACGCTGTCGCTGCAGATGAACGCCGGACTGCTGGTCGACGTCGCTCAGATGGCTGAGGTCGGCGCCGACGGTATCGGCCTGTATCGCACGGAGATTCCGTTCCTGGTGCGCCGCGAGTACCCCGATGTCGACGCCCAGACCCTGCTTTACCGACGGGTTCTGGCGACCGCCAACGGCCGGCCGGTGACGTTCCGCACACTCGACGCCGGCGGTGACAAGCGGCTGCCGTCGATCGTCCACGAACCCGAGGAGAACCCCGCACTCGGCTGGCGGGCGTTGCGCATCGGACTCGACCTGCCGTCGCTGCTGCGCCAGCAGATGCGCGCCCTGATCCGGGCAGCGGACGGCCGGCCGCTGCGCGTCATGGTGCCGATGGTCACGACGGTTCAGGAGTTCCAGACCGCCCGGTCGCTGCTGGACCTGGAACTTGAGCGCGCCCGCTCCCGCGGCGTCACCTTGCCGGAGTCGGTGGCAGTCGGGGCGATGGTGGAAGTGCCGGCGGTGGTCCTGGCGATCGAGTCGCTGGCCCGGGAGGCCGACTTCCTGTCGGTCGGCAGCAACGACCTGCACCAGTTCCTGTACGCGGCCGACCGCGGCGGTGAGCGGGTGGCGACGCGGTACGACACCCTCGACCCGGTATTCCTCGGCGTGCTCGCGCGGATCGCCCAGGCCGCCGCCAACGCCGGAAAGCCGGTCACCGTGTGCGGCGAAATGGCCGGCAAGCCGCTCGAGGCCCTGGTCCTGGCCGCCCTCGGCTATCGCGCGCTCTCGATGTCCGCAATCTCCATCGGCCCCGTAAAAGAAGCCATTATTTCTAATAATATCATAGAATTAACAAGATATGTTGAGTATTTGATTAAATCACCCGCGTCGAATCTGAGGAATCAGTTGAAGAACTTCCTCGCTGAACGCGGCGGGAACCGTCACAAGAATCCCGCCGCGTTGGCCGATTCCGATTAAAGCCCGACCCGCAGGCCCGGAGATAGCTAATTGATATCGCAGTAAATTTGGAATAGCTTGGAGGTCTGCGTTTGGACGATCCGAAACGGGGGCGGGTTTCGGTTCGTTGGGTCGGTCCGCCGTTGGGCTCGAAGGACCATGGCACTGAAGTCGGAAAGGTCTCGGATCCGCTTCACGGACATCGAACCGATGCCCCGGTTGAACACCCTGCGCCGAGCCGGATTACCGCTGTCGCCCCCGGAACCACCAGCCAACGAGGAACGGGGAATGGGCACTCCACCGCTACCCGTCGGAGAGGAACTGCGGCTCGCCCGCGAAGGCGCAGGCCTGGAACTGGCCGAGGTCGCTTCCCACCTCCGCATCCGAAGCAACTTCCTGTCCGCGCTTGAGGAAGGGCGTCCCGACGCGCTGCCCGGCATCACCTACGCTATCGGCTATGTCCGGACATACGCCGGCTTCCTCGGCCTCGATCCCGACTCCTCCGTGCGCCGCTTCAAGGAAGAGGCCGCCGGCCTGAACGCGAAGACCCAGTTGGTGTTTCCGTCTCCGGCACCGGAAGGACGGGTTCCGGGCTTCACCCTGATGCTGGCGGCGCTCCTGCTGGCCGGCAGTGCCTATGGCGGCTGGTACTGGCTGTCGGAGCGTGACGGCAACCTGCGAGACTTGGTGCCACACGTGCCCGAGCGCTTGGCGCGGCTGATCGAGGGCGAGGCTCCGCCGCTGCCGCGCGCCGAGAAACCGTCGCCCGCCACACCGGTGGCCGCACCGGCGCTTCCAGGCACCGCCGGCTCGTACGCTGACGCCAACCCTGCCGGCGTCACCGTTTCCGGCGCACGCTCGACCGGCGGACTCTCGACCGGCGAATTGACAACGACCGGCGGGGTGGAGCCATCGGCCGCCCAGTCCATCGTGACCGAGACATCGGCCGTGGCCGAGTCATCGGCGCCGACAGCAACCGTGCCGGGCGCCGCGGAGGCGATATTCCCCGAAGCGACGGCGGCGCGGTCCGCCCCCCCGGTCGTCGCCGAGCCGGTGACCGCTGAGCAGGACCTGCCCAGCCGCTCCGCCTCCGAGACCCCCGACGTGACGGCCCCACCGGAACCGGTGGCGACCGTCGCCGACGCCGCGCGGCCGCATACGGCGGCGGGCGGGCAGACGAGCGGTGAACAGACGACCGGTGAACAGACGACCGGTGAACAGACGACCACCGGGACGGCGGCGCCGGAGGCAGCGACAGCGGACAACCCGGACACCCTGGTGCCGGCCGCGCCGCGCATCGCCGCGTTGATCGGTGCGTCCGAGGCCGCCGTGCCGACCGGCCGCGCCGCCGGCGGCGCTGGCGAGCGGATCATGATCCGGGCCACCGGTGACAGCTGGGTGCAGGTGCGCGACGCCAACGGCACCGCCCTGTTCACCCGCGTGCTGCGCGAAGGCGACATCTACCGGGTGCCGAGCCAGGCCGGCCTGAAGCTCGCGACCGGCAACGCCGGGGCCCTCGAGGTGCTGGTCGACGGCACCCCGGCTCCGAGCCTCGGCAACTTCGGCGAGGTCGTCCGCAACGTCACGCTCGATCCGGCGCTGCTGGCCTCCGGAACGGCGGCCACCGCCCGCTGATCCCAACGCGTCGGTGCGCGGCTTCCGCCGCTCCGACGGTTTCGCTATAACCCCATCATGCCGTTCGGCCGGTCGCGCCGGACCATGTGCCCTTCGTGCGACACCGCGAGGCTCCCGATGAGCGTGCGCCCTTACCGAGACATCCATCGCCGTCGGTCCCGGCGCATCCATGTCGGCCGAGTTCCGGTCGGGGACGGCGCGCCGATCACCGTGCAGACCATGACCAACACACCGACCGCCGACGTGGCGGCGACGGTTGCCCAGATTCGGCGAGCCGAGGAAGCTGGGGCCGACATCGTCCGTGTGTCCTGCCCTGACGCCGAATCTTCGGCGGCGCTGAAGCACATCGTGCCGCAGGTGTCAGTGCCGATCGTCGCCGATATCCACTTCCACTACCGCCGGGCGATCGAAGCCGCCGAGAACGGCGCGGCCTGCCTGCGCATCAATCCCGGCAACATCGGCTCCGCCGACCGGGTCCGCGAGGTCGTGAAGGCCGCCAAGGACCACGGCTGCTCCATGCGGATCGGCGTCAACGCCGGCAGTCTTGAAAAGCATCTGCTCGAGAAATACGGCGAGCCGTGCCCCGAGGCGATGGTCGAGAGCGCGCTGCACCACGCCCGGATCCTCGAGGACAACGATTTCCACGAGTTCAAAATCAGCGTGAAGGCCTCCGATGTCTTCCTGGCTGTCGCGGCCTATCAGGGCCTAGCCGAGGCCTGCGATTACCCGCTGCACCTAGGCATCACCGAAGCCGGCGCCCAGCGTTCGGGGACCGTCAAGTCGTCCGTCGGCATGGGCATGCTGCTGTGGTCCGGCATCGGCGACACCATCCGGGTTTCGCTGTCGGCGCAGCCCGAGGAGGAGGTAAAGGTCGGCTTCGACATCCTGAAGTCGCTTAACCTCCGCCATCGCGGCGTCAACGTGATCTCCTGCCCGTCCTGCGCCCGCCAGCAGTTCGACGTCATCGAGAACGTCCGCCTCCTGGAGGAGCGTCTGGCGCACATCACCACGCCGATGACCGTCTCGGTGATCGGCTGCGTGGTCAACGGACCGGGCGAAGCGCGCGAGACCGATATCGGCATCACCGGCGGCGGCAACGGCACCCACATGGTCTACATCGCGGGCCAGCCGCATCACCGGCTGAAGAACGCCAGCGTCGTCGACCACATGGTCGAGCTGATCGAGACCAAGGCGGCCGAGATCGAGGCCGAGATCGAGGCCGAGATGGCGGCCGCGGCGACGGCCGCCGAATGAAGCCCGGGAGTATCTGACTTGTCGAAGCTGCAGCCGGTACGCGGTACCCACGACCTCCTGCCCGAGGAGGCGCGACGGCACCGCCACATCGTCGAGACCGGCCTCGCGGTATCCGGGCGCTACGGCTTCGGCGAGATCGAAACGCCGATCTTCGAGTTCACCGAGGTCTTCAAGCGCACCCTGGGCGAGGCGTCGGACGTCGTCTCGAAGGAGATGTACACCTTCACCGACCGCGGCGGCGAGGAGCTGACCCTGCGGCCGGAGGGAACCGCCAGCGTCTGCCGCGCCCTGATCTCCGGCGGGCAGACCCAGAACCTGCCGGCGAAGTTCTTCTACCAGGGCCCGATGTTCCGCTACGAGCGGCCCCAGAAGGGCCGGATGCGGCAATTCCACCAGATCGGCATCGAGTTGCTCGGAGCCGCCGAGCCGCAGGCCGATATCGAGGTGATCACCTGCGGCGCCGACATCCTTGACGCCATCGGCGTGCTCGGCAGCACCACCCTCGAGATCAACACCCTCGGCGACACCGAGAGCCGCCACGCCTACCGCGCGTCGCTGGTCGACTACTTCGGCGCGCACGCCGACGCCCTGTCCGAGGACAGCCGCCGCCGACTGGAACTGAACCCCCTGCGTATCCTTGACAGCAAGGACGAGGGCGACCGGCGCCTGATCGACGGCGCGCCGTCCTTCGACGACTATCTGAACACCGCCTCCAAGGATTTCTTCGCCGCCGTCACCGAGGGCCTGGACAGGCTCGGCGTGCGCTACCACCGCAATACCAGGCTGGTTCGCGGGCTCGACTACTACTGCCACACCACCTTCGAGTTCGTGACCGACGCGCTGGGAGCCCAGGGGACGGTTATGGCCGGCGGGCGCTACGACGGGTTGGTCGAAACCATGGGCGGTCCGGCGATCCCCGGCGTCGGCTGGGCGGCCGGCATCGAGCGCCTGTCGCTGCTAGCCGAAGGCGTGACGGAGCCATCCCGGCCGATTGCCCTGATCCCGGTCGGAGCCGGCGGCGAGGCGGCGGCGCTGACCCTTGCCCACCGTCTGCGGCGGGCCGGGTTCTCGGTCGAGCACGGCTATTCCGGCAATGTCGGCAAGCGTCTGAAACGGGCCGCCAAGGTCGGGGCGCGGGCCGCGCTGATCCTGGGCGAGGACGAGCTGGCGCGCGGCGCGGTGCAGCTCCGGGATCTGGACGCCGGGGCGCAGGAGGAAGCCCCCCTCGACCGGATCGAGGAGAGCCTCGCCCGCTTTCGGTAGCGGGGGTCCGGCCATGACGGCCGAAGCCGTGCCGATGTCGGTGATCGGGGTCAGCCACCGGACCTGCCCTGACAGCCTGCGGGAACGTCTGTATGTTGACGATTCTGAGGTCGCCGCCGTGATCGGTACGCTGCGCATCCGTGGCGTGCGCGAAGCCGTGGTGCTGTCGACCTGTGACCGGGTCGAGGTCGCCGCGGTGTTCGTCGACGGCGGGATGGCGCCGATGACCGTGGCCACGGCGCTCGGCGCGCCGATCGGGCTGCGCGGCGAGCAGATCGCGCCCTACCTCTATCGCCACGACGGCGGCGCCGCCATCCGCCACGTCTTCCGGGTGGCGAGCGCGCTCGACAGCCAGGTCGTCGGCGAGCCCCAGGTGCTTGGCCAGTTGAAGGCCGCTCAACGGCTGTCGCAGGACCTGGGGGCCTGCGGCCCCACGGTCGACCGCGTGCTGCAGGCCGCCTACGCGCTGGCCAAGCGAGTCCGAACCGAGACCCGGATCGGCGAGGGCGCGGTGTCGATCGCCGCCGCCGCGGTCGCCCGGGTGCAGGACCTCCACGGCTCGCTCGCCGGCCGCAGCGCCCTGCTGATCGGCGGCGACGAGCTCAGCGTCATGATCGCCCGCCAGTTGCGGACTTCCGGCCTCAGCGACCTGATGGTGCTGGACCGGTTCCGGCGCCGCGCGGCCACCACCGCCACCGAGTTGGACGCGCACCACGGGCCGATCGAGGACCTCGCCGCCGAGCTCGACCGGGCCGATGTGGTCATTTCCGGGTTGGGCCTGGGCCGCTACCTGATCACCGCCGACATCATGGAGGCCGTCCTGCGCCGGCGTCGTCGCCGCCCGGTCTTCCTGCTGGATCTGGCGGTGCCGGGCGACATCGAGCCCGCCGTCCACCGCCTCGACGAGGCCTATGTCTACGATCTCGGCGACCTCGAGCGGGTCACCATGGAGGGACGTTCCGGCCGGGAGGCCGAGGCCGCCAAGGCCGAGGCGATGGTCGAAGAGGCGGTCGTCGCCTTCGATCGCGACCTGGCGGTCCGCGACGCCGGGCCGGACATCGCGCGCTTGCGTGCCCATCTGGAGGAGCAGATCCGCGACGCGGTCGGCGGCGGCCCGGATGCCGATTCGATTGCCAGGCGGATCACCGGACGGCTGCTGCACGCGCCGAGCGAGGCTCTGCGCCAACGAGCCGCCGCCGGCAGACTGGACGAGGAGACCCGCGCGCTGATCGCCGAATTGTTCGGCCTCGACGCCGGGACCAGGGGAGACTTGTCGTGAGGCTGGAGGAGAAGCTGGACCGCGTGCTGACGCGGGCTCAGGAACTGGAAGCTAGGCTTTCGAGCCCCGACGGATTCGCGTCGGACGACTTTCGCCGGCTTTCCAAGGAGCTCGCCGAACTGACGCCGGTGGTCGATACGGTCGGTGAGCTTCGCCGCACCCGTGCCGAGCTGGCCGAGGCACGCGCGCTCGCCGACGAGGGCGACGCGGAGATGCGGGCGCTCGCCGAGGAGGAGGCCGCCGCGATCGAGGCCAGGCTGCCGGGGCTGGAGCGCGCCGTCATGCTTCACCTGCTGCCCCGCGACGAGGCCGACGCGCGCAACGCCATCCTCGAGGTCAGGGCCGGCACCGGCGGTGACGAGGCGGCCCTGTTCGCCACCGAACTGTTCGCGATGTACCAGCGCTATGCCCAGTTGCACGGCTGGCGGTTCGAGGTACTGGAAGTCTCCGAGAACGAGATCGGTGGTTACAAGGAGGCGATCGCCACCGTCACCGGTCACTCCGTGTTCGCCCGGATGAAGTTCGAGTCCGGCGTGCACCGGGTCCAGCGGGTGCCGGTCACCGAGGCGCAGGGCCGGATTCACACTTCGGCGGCGACCGTTGCCGTGCTGCCGGAGGCCGAGGAGGTCGACATCATCATCAATGACAGCGACCTGCGGATCGACGTCTTCCGGTCGAGCGGAGCCGGCGGCCAGCATGTCAACACCACCGACAGCGCCGTGCGGATCACCCATTTGCCCACCGGCGTGGTGGTCAGCCAGCAAGACGAGAAGTCGCAACACAAGAACCGCGCCAAGGCGATGAAAATCCTGCGCGCCCGGCTGTTCGACCTTGAGCGGTCGCGACGCGATACCGAGCGTGCCGCCGACCGGAAGAGCCAAGTCGGCTCGGGCGACCGTTCGGAGCGCATCCGCACCTACAACTTCCCGCAAGGCCGGGTAACCGACCATCGCATCAACCTCACGCTCTACAAGATCGACAAGGTGATGACCGGGGAAGCCCTCGACGAGATCGTCGACGCCCTGATTGCCGAGGACGAGGCGGAGCGACTGGCGACACTGACGTGACGGTGATCTCGGAACTGCTGCGCGATGCGGCCCGACGTCTGGGGGAGGCCGGGGTCGATACCGGGCGGCTGGACGCCCGCCTGCTCCTAGGCGCCGCGCTCGGGCGCGAGGTCTGGCCGCACGAATCAGCGGCGGTGGCCCCCGACAGCCTCGGGCGCTTCGAGGCCCTGCTGAGCCGGCGGCTGGCGCGAGAGCCGGTGTCGCGGATCCTCGGTCGGCGGGCGTTCTGGACCCTCGACCTGGAGGTCACGGCCGACACGCTCGACCCGCGGGGCGATTCCGAGGCGCTGATCGAGGCGGCTGTCACGGCGTTCGCCGGAGCCGAGCCGCCGCGGCGCATCCTCGACCTCGGCACCGGAACCGGATGCCTGTTGCTGGCGGCCCTGTCGGAGTTCCCGACCGCGTCGGGATTGGGCATCGACCGCTCGGCCGGCGCCGTCGACACCGCGCTCCGCAACGCCCGGCTGAACGGGCTGGAGGACCGCGCCGAGTTCCGCACCTTAGACTGGGACGACATGCCGCAGGGCGAATGGGACTTAATTCTGTCGAACCCTCCCTATATTCCGACCTCGGTCGTGCCAGGCCTGCAGCCCGAAGTCGCGCGCTTTGATCCGCGGGAAGCGCTGGTCGCCGGGTCGGATGGACTGGATGCCTACCGCGCGCTGATGCGGAACATCCCCCGCCTCCTGGCGCCACGCACGACCGTAATAATCGAGTTGGGAGCGGGTCAGCGCGAGGCGGTGGAGGCGCTGGCGAGAGCAGCCGGATTAACCGGGTGGGAGGCACGGAAGGACCTGGGCGGGATCGACCGGGCGTTAGTTCTGAAATGGAACGACACCGGTGATCACCCTCTGGACACATAAGGTTTTTGCTTGGAATAGGTTGGAATTCAGTCTAGTGTTTTTCACGCACCGTAGGCCGCAGGGGCCCGGCGCCGCCAATTCACTCGACGGACCAGTGATCCCAAAGACTGCCTGCCGGAGCGCGGGCCGTCCGCATCACGGGGTCACGAGTGACTGGAACGGACGATGGGTTCGTTCCGAGACAACAGGACTCGCGACCAGGAATGAGACAGGGCCCACACCAGAAGCGTGGACGCGGTCGTAGCAATCGCCGGCCGACCACGCCCAATCGCAATCAGACCTTCGACAGCAACGGCCCCGATGTCCGGATCCGCGGCAATGCCAGTCAGGTGTACGAAAAGTACCTGAACCTTGCGCGCGACGCGACTGCTTCCGGAGATCGAGTGCTGGCCGAGAGTTACTATCAGCATGCCGAGCACTATTACCGGATTCTGAGCGTATTCCAGGAAAGCCAGGGCGGTGAAAACCGAGGCCAGCAGCCCTACCCGGCTGGCGGTCGCGACTGGGACCAGGACGACGACGATCGCGACGGCGGCGACGAGCAGCCGGAACGCAACGGCGGCGATCGAAGCGGCGGCGATCGAAACGGCGACCGCCCTCGAACCGATCAGGAGCGCGGCGGCGAGAGCCAGGGGCGCGATCGCAACAACGACCGGGATCGCAACAACGACCGGGACCGCAACAACGACCGGGATCGCACCGGCGGCGACCGGAACGGCGACCGCCCGCGTCCCGATCAGGAGCGCGGCGGCGAGAGCCAGGGGCGGGATCGCAGCAACGACCGGGATCGCAACGGCGGTGACCGCAACGGCGACCGTCCGCGACCCGACCAGGAGCGCGGCGGCGAGAGCCAGGGGCGGGATCGCAACAACGACCGGGGTGACCGCTTCGCGCGGGACCGCGGTGACCGTGATCGCGGCGGCGACAACAGAGGCGGCGATCGTGATCGCCGTCCGGCGCGCGCCGAGGGCGAGTCCGATGTCCGCGGCGAGCGTTCACCCCAGCCTTCCCCTCCGCAGGTCGAACCGCGTGACCTCGAGGCTCCAGCCCCGACGCCAAGCGCGGAGGTCCCCCGGGCAGAGAGCTCCCGGCTCGAGACCCAGCCGCCGGTTCAACCGCCCCGGGCTCCGAGAGTCGTTGAGACTGTCGCCGAGTCGGCCCCGCAGCCAGCGCAGCCCGACGTTCCGGCCGCGACCGAAGAGGACGGTATCCGGCGCACGCTTCGTCTGACGCCCTCCAGATCGTCGCGCGCGGCCGCAGCGGAGGCGCGGGCTTCTGAGCCGGCCGCCGCGGCCAAGCCCGAGTCGGCGGTCGAGGCGGAACCAGCCCCGGAGGCGGAGCGCAAGCCGCGCCGGCGCAAGGCACCGGCGAAGTCGGCCGAGGCAGCCGGTGGCTCCGACGAGTTCGTGGCCGCCCCGGCGGTCGACGACGGCGCCGCTGCCGCCAGTTGACCGGCTACTCGACCCAGCGGTCGAGGAAATCGGCGAGCGTTCGGCCGGGCTCCGGCGTGAACCGCTCGTCGGTGGTCTGGACCGCGGCCACCCGGTCGAGGCGGACTGATCGGAAGTCGGACCGCAATTCGCACCACGCCGCCAGCAGCCACTTCGGTCCGTAGAACAACAGGCCGAGCGGCCGGACACGCCGCTCGGTCCCGATCCCGGCCTCATCCTCGTAGAGGATCTGCAGGACGCGCCGTTCCCGGATCGCCCAGGCGGTAAGGTCCGGTGTCGATCGTGACCGCCGCCCCGGCCGCCGGGCGAGGCGGCGCGATCAGGGCGAGATCACCAATCCGGCGCTCCAGCTCCCCGGTACCGCCGCCCGGACGCGTTCGGCGGCGCGGCCGGCGGCCGCCGCCATGGCCGGATCGGTCCAACTCTGCACGATCCGCAGCCCCAGCGTCAGCGCTTCGATCTCATCCGCGTCGAACATCAAGGGTGGCAGGTCGTAGCCTGGGCGCAGCAGGTAGCCGACGCCCGCCGAGCCCTCGACCGGCACCCCGCTCGCGATCAGATCCGCCATGTCGCGGTAGATCGTGCGCGGCGACACCCCGAGCAGTGACGCCAACTCGGCGGCGCGTATCGCCAGGCGGCGCCGGCGCAACTCGTCGACGATCCGGAAAAGTCGGTCGGCGCGGCGCATCCCCTGCCCTGTCGCATTCGCCGCCGACGACCGCCGGACGTCAGTCCAGAAGCGTCACGGCATCGCCGGTCGCAACGCGCCCGCCGACCGTGACGCGCGCATAGACCCCGCAATCCTCGTGTCCGAAGCCGCGCAGCAGGTCGCGCGGAACCGTCCGGTCGCGCTGTCCCGTTGTGGGGTCGACGTTGGTGGCCGCGCAGCGCCCGATCCGTTGCTCCACCGTCAGCTCGGCGGCGCCGACGCGCAATCGCCTGCCGATCCAGCCGAATTCGACCCAGGGCGCCGCGCCCTCCAGCACCAGATTGCCACGGAAGCGGCCGGGCTCGACCGGGCTGCCGACCACCCGCTCAAGATCGGCCACCGAGGGTCGGCTGATGATCGACACGTAGGGTGCGTCGGCGTCGCTGAACGCCTCCTCGCCACGGTCGACCAGCCGAGGCGCACCGCGAATCTCGCCCTTCATGTAGGCCGCAAAGAACTGTTCGATGACGGTGCGTCCGTTGGCCGACGACAGCGCACCATGCGCGACCGGCCGGCCGCCGCGCTTGAGCACCAGGGTGGTCGTTGCGGCGTCGTACTCGGCCGCCAGCGCAGCCAGCCTGGGATTGCTCATCAGCTGCAGGAAATGGGCCTTGGAGTGCCACCGTGGCGCGGCAGGATCGATCGGCGCCGTGCCGTGGGCGATCGCGAATCGCCGGTCGTGCGGGATTGGCCGCCCGGCCCGCAATTCGACCGAATCCAGAGCCTCGGCGGACAAGCCCTTGACCGGGTATCGGCGCAGGGCGGCGATGGTGATGTTCATGATCCGACAGAACCTCCGGACCCGATCGATGTCAACGCCGCGGCCACATCCGAAGGCGGTCGCGCTGCCGCTTGTGTGACCTTCCTGCAACACCCATATCTCGCATGACGGAGGGCGGTGCCGCGCGCGGGCCGCTCCGGCGGACAGGGATCGCAGACGCCCGAGAACCCGGTATCCTCCGTGTGACGCCGGCCGTGTCGCCTCGCAGGGGCCGGTCCGGCGGTACTGGCTCAACGCGGTACTCGACGGAGACACACCGATGAATTTTGAGAAGCTGTCCGACCGCTCGCGCGGTTTCCTGCAGTCGGCCCAGACCTACGCTCTGGGTCAGGGCCACCAGCGACTTCTGGTCGACCACCTGCTCAAGGTCTTTCTGGATGACAAGGAAGGCTTGGCGTCGGCCTTGATCGAGCGGGCCGGCGGCGACCCCAAGGCGGCACGTCTCGCCGTCGAGGCCACGCTCGCCAAAGTTCCCCGGGTCGAGGGCAGCGGTGCCGGCCAAGTCTACATGTCGCCCGAACTGGCGCGCGTGCTGACCCAGGCCGAGCAGGTCGCCGAAAAGGCCGGCGACCAGTACGTGACGGTCGAGCGCCTGTTGCTCTCTATCGCGCTCGCTTCCGGAACCGACGCCGCGAGGGCGCTGAAGGATGCCGGCGTCAACCCACAGGCGCTCGAGCACGCCATCCAGGACATCCGCAAAGGCCGGACCGCGGACACGGCCAACGCCGAGGGCAATTTCGACGCGCTGAAGAAGTACACCCGCGACCTCACCGAGGCGGCGCGGTCGGGCAAGCTCGACCCGGTCATTGGCCGCGACGAGGAGGTCCGGCGCACCATCCAGGTGCTCTCGCGCCGCACCAAGAACAACCCGGTGCTGATTGGCGAGCCGGGCGTCGGCAAGACCGCCATCGTCGAGGGCCTGGCCCAGCGGATCGTCAACGGCGACGTGCCGGAGGGTCTGAAGAGCAAGCGGCTGCTGGTGCTCGACCTCGGCGCGCTGATCGCCGGCGCCAAGTTTCGCGGCGAGTTCGAGGAGCGGCTGAAGGCGGTGCTGAACGAGCTCGGCCACACCGAGGGCGAGGTCATCCTGTTCATCGACGAGTTGCACACCCTGGTTGGCGCCGGCGCCGCCGAGGGAGCGATGGACGCATCCAACATGCTGAAGCCGGCGCTGGCGCGCGGCGAGTTGCACTGCGTCGGCGCCACCACCCTCGACGAGTACCGCAAGCATATCGAGAAGGACGCCGCCCTGGCCCGGCGCTTTCAGCCGGTGTTCGTCGCCGAGCCGGGGGTGGTCGAGACCATCTCGATCCTGCGCGGCCTCAAGGAGAAGTACGAGTTGCATCATGGGGTGCGGATCACCGACGGCGCCCTGGTGGCGGCGGCGAACCTGTCGAACCGCTACATCACCGACCGATTCCTGCCCGACAAGGCCATCGACCTGATGGATGAGGCAGCGAGCCGGCGGCGCATGGAGGTCGACAGCAAGCCCGAGCCGATCGACGAGCTGGACCGCAAGATCATCCAGCTCAAGATCGAGCGCGAGGCCCTGAAGAAGGAAACCGACAAGGCGAGCCGCAGCCGCCTCGACACTCTGGAAGGCGAGTTGGTCGAGCTGGAGGAGAAGGCCGCCGAGCTGACCGCGCGCTGGCAGAACGAGAAGGACATGCTGCTCGGCTCGCAGAAGCTGAAGGAGAAGCTCGACCAGGCCCGCCAGGAGCTGGAGGTGGCCAAGCGCCAGGGCGACCTGACCCGGGCCGGCGAGCTCACCTACGCCGTGATCCCGCAGATCGAGCAGACGCTCGCGCAAGCCGAGGACGTCTCTTCCAAGCGCATGCTGAAGGAGGAGGTGAACGACAGCGATATCGCCTCGGTGGTGTCGAAGTGGACCGGCATCCCGGTCGACAAGATGCTGGAGGGTGAGCGCGACAAGCTGCTGGCCATGGAGACCAACCTGCACCGGCGTGTGATCGGCCAGGACGAGGCGATCGGCGCGGTCGCCAACGCGGTGCGGCGCGCCCGCGCCGGGCTGCAGGATCCGAACCGGCCGATCGGCTCGTTCCTGTTCCTCGGCCCGACCGGCGTCGGCAAGACCGAGCTGACCAAGGCGCTGGCCGAGTTCCTGTTCGACGACGAGCACGCGATGGTCCGCATGGACATGTCGGAGTACATGGAGAAGCATGCGGTCGCGCGTCTGATCGGCGCCCCCCCGGGTTATGTCGGCTATGAGGAGGGCGGCGCCCTGACCGAGGCGGTGCGGCGGCGGCCGTATCAGGTGGTGCTGTTCGACGAGGTCGAGAAGGCCCACCCCGACGTCTTCAACGTGCTGCTGCAGGTGCTCGACGACGGCCGACTGACCGACGGCCAGGGCCGCACGGTGGACTTCCGCAACACACTGATCATCATGACCTCCAACCTCGGTGCCGACCTGCTGGCCGGGCAACCCGACGGCGAACCGGTCGACGCGGTCCGCGAGGGCGTGATGGAAGTGGTGCGGCGGGCGTTCCGACCGGAGTTCCTGAACCGGCTCGACGAGATCCTGCTGTTCACGCGCCTCGAGCGCGAGGCCATGAAGGACATCGTCGACATCCAACTCGGCCGACTCAGGAAGATGCTGGCCGATCGGCAAATCGCCCTGGAGCTCGACGACCAAGCCCTCGCCTGGCTTGCCGCCGCCGGCTACGACCCGGTCTATGGCGCCCGGCCGCTGAAGCGCGTGATCCAGCGTTCGCTGCAGAACACGCTCGCCAACCGGATCCTCGAAGGCCGGATCCGCGACGGTCAGCGCGTGCTGGTCTCGGTGGTCGACGGCCAACTCGCCATCGACGGCGAGAAGGCGGCCCGTGCCGAGGAAGTGACGGTCGAGGCGGCTGAGTAAGCCGCGCCGGCAGCCGCCGCGGCGGCGAGGGCCTTGGCCCTTTCCCGGCGCGGCGGGTCGCGGCACACTCCGCGCAACCAAGACCACAGATCTCCCGGGAGAGAACATCAATGGAAACCGTCGCTCAACTTCGCGTCGACCTCGCCTGCGCCCTGCGGTGGGCCGCCCGCATGGGCCTCAACGAGGGCGTCGACAACCATTTCTCGGCGGCGGTTCCGGAGGCCGACGGCGCCATCCGTGGCGACAAATTCCTGATCAACCCGTTCGGTTGGCACTGGTCGGAGATCACGGCCTCGTCTCTGGTGCTGTGCGACGCCGAGGGCACCGTGCTCGAAGGCACCGAGACGGTGGAGACGACGGCCTTCTGCATCCACAGCCGGATCCACGTGAACCACCCCAGCGCGGCGGTGGTGCTGCACACCCACCAGCCCTTCGCCACCGCGTTGTCCCTGATCGAAGGCGGGCGGCTGGAGATGGTCGAGCAGAACGCGCTGATGTTCGACGACCGCATCGCCTACGACGACGACTACGAGGGGCTGGCGCTCGCCACCGAGGAAGGCGACCGCATGGCGGCCCAGATGGACGGCAAGCCGATCCTGATGCTGGCCTCGCACGGCATCCTGGTGTCCGGACCGACGGTGGCCGACGCCTTCAACGACCTCTACTACCTGGAGCGCGCCGCGATGTTCCAGGTCCACGCCAAGTCGACCGGCGGCAAGCTGCGGCGCATCGGCGACAACGTCCGGGCCCGGGTGATGGGCCAGATGGAGGAGGAGCGCCGCGCCGTCGCCGACCGGCATTTCAAGGCGCTGCGGCGGATCCTCGACCGCGAGGAGCCGGGCTACCGGATGTAGTTAGCCCGGCCCGACGCTCACGACCCTTGGGCCGGCTTGGTCAGCGCTTCCGCCGTTGCCCGCAGCCGCTCGAGGTCGAAGGAGGACACCCGGTAGGCCCAGCCTTCGGTCCGGGCGCGCGCCGCTTCGGCGAACGTCCGGGCTGCCTCCGTCGCCTCCGGCGCCAGCGACAGGACGACCCGCAGCCATGGCGCCGCCTGGGCATCGCCAGCCGGGTCGGAAGCCATCTCCAGGACCACGGTCAGCCCGTCTCGGGTGGTGAAGCTGCCCGCACCAGGACCGGAGGCGAAGTCGAGCCCCTGCGCCGATCGCACGTCGTCGAACAGCAATCGGTCGACCACCGTGGCGGCGTTGTTGACGGTGTACTGGGAGTCGACCCGGCGGCTTTCCGCAAGATCGACGATCCGGAAGTCGTTGCCGGCGCGCTCCAGCCTAAGCACCTCGCCGGAAGCGCCGGTCAGCTGCGCCGCAACGATGGTCTCCCTGGGCACGTTGACGATCTCGCGCAGCAGCCATTGCACTGGCCCGCCGCGCAGATCGAGTTCACCCTCGGCCAGATAGGTCTGCTGCTCGCCGGTGCGGCGGACGTAGACCATCGGCTTGCCGCCCGACAGGCTCTCGCGCCGCTTGCCGACATGCACATCGACCAGCGGGTCGCCCGCCCCGGCCGCCACCACGACCCGCGTCGCGTTGGAGCCCTTCTCGGCCAGGTCGGCGAGGTCGAGCCGGCCGAATCGGTCGGCGTCGGCGGTCTTGCGCTCGATCAGCTCGATCTGCCCGAGATCGAACAGCAGCTTGCGGACCAGGTCGGTGCGCGCCGGATAGCCGTCCTTCTCCTCGACGACCCAGTCGGCGTCCCGGCGGGTCAGCGTGACCGTGCCGGGCGCCGCGTCCGCGGCGCGCTCGAGCCGGACCTGACTGACCTCGCCGGCCCGCGCCTCGAGGGTCGGATAGGGCCGCTCGGCCTGGACCGAGGTACGGGTCTCGGCGGTGCGCTCGACGACCGCGGCCACGGCCGCCGCCGTGGCAGCCAGCGTGACCGCCCCGAGCAGCATGACGGTGCGTCGTCTGATCATGGCCGGATCCTCCTCACGCTTCCACCGCCGCCCGGCGTGCCCGCCGGCGGATCCGCCAGACCGCCAGGACGACCGCGAACACCGCCACCACGATCGGCATCAGCGCGATGTTGGCGAACAGCACCTTGGTCTCCAGGCGCTCGACATCCTCGCGCAACGACCTCTGCACCTCGCGAAGTTCGGAGCGCAACCGCAGGATCTGCCTCTGGTACTCCTGCACCTGGCCGCGCTCGTCGGCGCTGAGCGCCACCGGACCGCCGGTCGACGCCTCGCGGTTGCGCAGCGCGTCGAGCTTCTTCTGGGTGTCGGCAAGAGTCTCGCGCAGTTCCTGTTCCTTGGCCTGGAACTTCCGATCAGCCTCGCGCTTGATCTGCTCGATCACCTCGAACGGTCGGTACGACGATCCCTGGCCGCGCAGGTCGAGCAGCGCCGACGATCCGGTCAGGGCGTCGAGGGCGTTGGCCACGAAGTCGCCGTTGCCGGCCCCCGGCACCGCCACGCGCCGGCCGTAGAACTCGCGGAACTGCACCCAGAACCGGTCGGTCAGAACGTCGCTGTCGGCCACCACGATCGCCTGGATCGGCGTCGTCGAGGCCGTCAGGACGGTGTCGAACACCGCGCTCGGATCGTCGTCCTGATCCTCGGCGAGCGGCGGCCGGCCGTCCGGGAAGGCGGTGCGGACGTTGCCGGTCACCATCGCCGCGATCACGAAGCGCTCCGGGCCGGCCACGTACTCGCGCAGCAGCTTTTCCGGCTCCGGCGTCGCGCCCGACAGCCGGGCGACGTCGATCAGCATCGAGCCGGGGCTCGACGTCACCAGCGGGGTCAGCCGGATGTCGGCGCCGTCCTTGGCCTTGAGGTAACCGGCGCTGGCCACCGCGAGGCTGTCGATCTGGGAAGTGATCGGCGACTGGCGGTCGAGGTTCGGCCCCCGCAGCAGCAACCAGGGGATGTAGGTGACGAAGCTGCGGCCGTCGGCGGCGCCGATGCGGCGCGCGGCGAAGCGATCGCCGACCACCTTGTCGATCGGCATCTCGAGCCCCCACGCCTCGAAGATCGGGCCGAGCGTGCTCGACGGCGGGGCGGCGAGGGGCCCGCCGGACATCGGCCCGGCCTCGGATTCAGCGTAGGGGTCGACGAAGATCGCCGCCTTGCCGCCGGCCAGGATGTACTGGTCGATCGCGAACAGGGTGCGCGGTGGCAGGGCCTTCGGGTGCGCGACCAGCAGGATCGAGACGTCGTCGGGGATCTTCTGGATGTCGATCGGCAGCGTCTCGACGTCGAGGACCTCGCGGATCCGCTCGGAGACGACCATCGGCGGGATCTGCTCGGGCCGCCCCATCTGCCCCATGCGGACATCGCCGTCGATCTTCAGCGACCCGATGATGCCGACCTTGCCGATCGAGCCCGTCGACAACGAGTAGATCATCTTGGTGAGATCGTATTCGAGGAACGCCTCACGGTCCGGCTGGATGAACGGGATGGTCTCGACGTCGTCGGTCGTGTTGCTGCCGGCCAGGCCGAAGAACACGGTGCCGTCGGCGCCTTCCAGCGGGATCTGCTGGAGGCCGTACGACACCGCGCGATCCTCGACCGGGGTGAACGGGGTCGGGTCGTAGATCTCCAGCACAACCTTGCCGTCGGAGCGGTCGACATACTCGCGCAGCACGTCCTGGACGCGCTCGGCATAGATGCCATAGGCCGGCACCTGGGTGCCGAGGCGCTTGGAATAGAACAGCCGGAGAGTGACCGGTTCCTCGATCTCGTCCAGCACCCGCTGGGTTGCCGGCGACAGCGAGTACAGCTTGTCGGCCGTCAGGTCGACACGCTGCGCGGTCAGGGTGAACGACGCCAGCACGTTCACAGCCACGAACAGCACGGCCAGCATCACCAAAGCGAGCGCGGTCAGCCGGCCCGGATCGAGCCGCCGCGTGCCACGCGGGCCAGGGCCCGCCGCATCGGGGTGGGAGGTGGTCATGGGTCAGTCCGCCTTCTTGAGGTCCACGATCAACGCGTTCGCGAACAGCGCCAGCACGATCACCGAGCCGAAGAAGATCGCGTCGCGCAGATCGATCACGCCTCGGGCGATCGCCTGGAAGTGGGTCAGGAAGCCGAAGCCGGCGACGATGTCGACGACCACCGTCGGCGCCCAGCCGCGCACGGCCTCCAGCACCACGTCCGAGCCCGCCAGCGCGAACACGAACAGCACCGCGGTGGTCACCACGAACGCGATCACCTGGTTCTTGGTGGTGGCGGAGATCATCGACCCGACCGCCAGGAAGGCGCCAGCCATCAGCAGGCTGCCGACATAGGAGGCAACGATCACGCCGTTGTCGGGGTCGCCGAGAACGTTGACGGTGATCCACAGCGGGAACGTCAGCGCCAGGGCGATCGCGGTGAACGCCCAGGCCGCCAGGAACTTCGAGATCACCGCCTCGCCCATGGTGATCGGCAGGGTCAGGAAAAGCTCGATCGTGCCGGTCCGACGCTCCTCGGCCCACAGCCGCATCGACAGCGCCGGCACCAGGAACAGGTAGAGCCAGGGGTGGAACGTGAAGAACGGCTGCAGGTCGGCCTGGCCGCGCTGCAGCAAGCCGCCGACGAAGAACGTCAGGGCTCCGGCAAGCGCCAGGAAGATCACGATGAAGATGTAGGCGAGCGGGGTGGCGAAATAGCCGCGCAATTCGCGGCGGGTGATCAACGCGACGTTACGCATTGGCGGTGACCTCCCGGAACACGTCGTCCAGGTTTCGGCTGGCCGAGCGGCCGCGCAGTCCCGCCGGGGTGTCGTCGGCGAGGATCCGGCCGCGGGCGATGATCATGGCGCGCGAGCACACCGCGTCGACCTCCTCGAGGATGTGGGTCGAGATCACGATCGCCTTGTCGGCGGCCATCTCCTTGATCAGCTTGCGGACTTCGAACTTCTGATTGGGGTCGAGACCGTCGGTCGGCTCGTCCAGGATCAGCACCGGCGGGTCGTGCAGCAGTGATTGCGCCAGGCCGACCCGGCGCTTGAAGCCCTTGGACAGGGTTTCGATCGGCTGATGGGTGACCTCCTGAAGCCGGGTCTTGGCCATCGCCGCGGCCACCCGCTCGCGCCGCTCGGCGCCGTCGTAGCCGCGGATTCCGGCGATGAATTGAAGGAAACCTACCGTCGTCATGTCTGGGTAGGCGGGCGCGCCCTCCGGCAGATAGCCGATCGCGCTCTTGGCCGCGATCGGCTGCTCGAGGACATCGTGTCCGCAGATCACCGCGGTACCGGCGGTCGGCGCCAGGAATCCGCAGATCATTTTCATCGTCGTGGATTTGCCGGCACCGTTCGGACCGAGAAAACCGAGGACCTCGCCGGTCGCGACCTCGAAGCTGAGGTCGTCGACCGCGGTCTTCGGACCGAACCGCTTTACCAGACCACGCACCGAAAGGGCGTTCGTCATGTCGGATGCGACCATCTCTGACTGGGGACCATGCCGTCTGCGGCTGCTGTGATGTACCAATTTCCCTGCGTTTTTCAAGTCACTGCGGTAGTGTCCTCGATATTGTGGAGAGATCATGGCAGCGGTGGGCGAACAGCGTGACATCACCCGTGCGGTCGCGTGGGGAGGCATCCTCGGTCGGCTGCGCCTGGCGTCCGGGCTGGTGCTGTTCGCCTATGTGCTCACACATTTGCTGAATCACGCTGCCGGAACCTGGTCGCTGTCCGCGCTCGGCTCCACTCAGGCGGTGTTCATCGCGGTCTGGCGGCACCCGGTCGGCAGTTTCCTGCTGTATGGCGCGCTCACGGCGCACGTCCTGATCGCGTTGCGCGCGGTCTGGCTGCGCGACTCGTTCCGGGCCATGGGGCGCGCCGAGATCGCCCAGCTGGGCCTGGGTCTGGCGATCCCGTTGCTGCTGCTCGACCACGCGATCGGCACGCGCTACGCCCACGAGAGGTTCGGCGTGGCCGACGGCTACACCTACGTCCTGCTTAACATGTGGGTGTTCGCGCCAACGCTCGCCCTCAAGCAGTCCCTGGCGCTGCTGGTAGCCTGGATGCACGGCTGCGTCGGGCTGTATCTGTGGCTTCGCTACCGGCGCTGGTTCGAGCGGGCGGCGCCATGGCTGCTGGCGGCGGCGGTCGCGGTCCCGACGGCCTCGCTCGCCGGCTTCGTTGCCGGCGGCGTCGAGGTCCGCGGACTCGCCCAGGACCCGGACTGGCTGCAGAGCGCCATCGCCGACGCGAACCTGCCGCCGGCCACGGACATTGCCGCCACCCTCGGGCTGATGGACCGCGCCCGCCTCGGCTTCGTCCTGGCGGTCGCCGCCGCGGTGGCGGCCCGCGCGCTCCGGCTGGCCATCGAACGCCGCAACCGCAGCGCCACGCTGCGCTACGGCAGCGGCCGCAGCGTGCGCGCCACCGCCGGCATGACCGTCCTGGCGGTCAGCCGGGCGCACGGCATCCCGCACGCCTCGGTATGCGGCGGGCGCGGGCGCTGCTCGACCTGCCGGATCCGGATCGGCGCCGGGCTCGACGCTCTTTCCGGCCCCGACGAGGCCGAGGCCCGCGTGCTGCGGCGGATCGCGGCGCCACCGAACGTCCGGCTGGCCTGCCAGACCACGATCGTCGACGGCCTGGAGGTGGTACCGCTGCTGCCGCCGCACGCCGCCGGCGTCGACGATGCCCACGGCGGCCCAAGCTACCTGCAGGGCCGGGAACTCGACATCGCCGTGCTGTTCGCCGACCTGCGCGGTTTCACCCGGGTCGCCGAGCAGCGCCTGCCCTACGACGTGGTGTTCATCCTCAACCGCTACTTCGCCGAGATGGGGTCGGCGATCGAGGGCGCCGGCGGAAGGGTCGACAAGTTCGTGGGCGACGGGGTGATGGCGCTGTTCGGCATAGAGTCCGGCCCCGCCGCCGGGGCGCGCCAGGCGCTGGCGGCGGTCCGTGCGATGGGCGAGCGGCTGGACGACCTGAACGCCAGCCTGCAGGGCGAACTGGTCGAGCCGCTGCGGATCGGGATCGGCGTGCATCTCGGCCCGGCGATCGTCGGCGAGATGGGCTACGGCCGGGTCCGCGGCGTGACCGCCGTCGGCGACACGGTCAACACCGCCAGCCGACTGGAGGGGCTGACCAAGGAGCACGCGGCCCAACTGATCGTCTCGCAGGCCGTGGTCGCCGCCGCCGGCGCCGATCTCGGCGCCGCCCCGATGCTGGAGATCGAGATCCGCGGCCGCACCGAAGGTCTGGAGGTGCGGGTGGTGGCCGAGGTGTCGTCGCTGGCGCCACCGATCTGACCGTGAGCCTTGCCCGCGACCTCGGTGGCGGCAGCCGCGACGCCACCGCACCGTTTCCCCTCCGGCGCTTGTCGCACTGCAGCACGGCGATTACGGTGCGACGGTGACATCCGCGACAGCCTCCCACCGCCCGCCAATCCCAGCCCCGCTCGCCGGCGCCCTGATGATGGCGTTGGCGGCGGCGGCGTTCAGCGTGATGCACGCCGCCATTCGGCATCTCAGCGACGAGATGCACCCGTTCGAGATCGCGTTCTTCCGGGTGTTCTTCGGGTTCTTCGCGCTGGCGCCGGTCTTCCTGCGCGACGGCTGGGCGCCGCTGCGCACGACCAAGATCAAGCTGTTCGCCTATCGTGGCGTGCTCAACTCCGCCGCCATGCTGATGTTCTTCTTCAGCCTGTCGATCACGCCACTGGCCACGGTGGCGGCGCTCAGCTTTACCGCGCCGCTGTTCGCCACGCTGCTGGCGATGCTGCTGCTGCGCGAAACGGTCCAGCTGCGGCGATGGAGCGCGCTGCTGATCGGGTTTGCCGGGACCCTGGTGATCCTGCGTCCCGGAATCGCCGAGATCGGCCTAGGCCCGATGCTGGTGATCGGCTCGTCGGTGGTGTGGGCGTTCGCCCTGATGCTGATCAAGGTGCTGACCCGAACCGAGTCCAGCGTGACGATCACCGCCTACGCCTCGATCTTCCTGTCGCCGGTCTGCCTGGTCGCCGCCATCCCATACTGGACCTGGCCAGGGCTGGAGCAACTCGCCTGGCTGGCGGCGATCGGGGTGGTCGGCACGGTTGCGCAGACCGCGATGAACCAGTCGTTCAAGCTCGCCGACGCATCGGCGGTGCTGCCGATGGATTTCAGCAAGCTGATCTGGGCGTCGGCGATCGGCTTTGCGCTGTTCGGCGAGATACCGGATCTCTGGACCTGGGTCGGGGGCGTCATGATCTTCGCCGGCGCCACTTATGTCGGTGTCCGGGAATCCCGGCTTCGCAAGGCGTCCGCTGCGGCGGCGAGTCCGGTTGACCCCGTGACGCCGAGCGAGGATAAGCCGGACCGAGCCTGACCGCCGTTCCGAGGAGCCCCATACGATGGCCGAGATCGATCGCGTCTCCGTCGCCCGCGCCTTGATTTCCGTGTCCGACAAGTCCGGGCTGGTAGAGTTTGGCCGGGCGCTCGCCGGCATGGGCGTGGAGATCCTGTCGACCGGCGGCACCGCCAAGGCGCTGGCCGAGGCCGGCGTACCGGTCGTCGAGGTCGCCGAGCGCACCGGCTTTCCGGAAATTATGGACGGCCGGGTCAAGACCCTGCACCCGGTCATTCACGGCGGCCTGCTCGGCCGTCGCGACCAGCCGGACCATGTAGCCGCGATGACCACCCACGGAATCGCGCCGATCGACCTGCTGGTGGTCAACCTCTACCCGTTCGAGGCGACCCGGGCCCGCCGCGCCGGCTGGGAGGAATCAGTCGAGAACATCGACATCGGCGGCCCGGCCATGATTCGCGCGGCCTCCAAGAACCACGACTTCGTCACCGTCGTGGTCGACGTCGAGGACTACGCGGCGGTGCTGGAGGAGCTGCGCGCCAACGACGGCGCCACCACGCTCGGGCTGCGCCGTCGGCTCGCGGCCACCGCCTACGCCCGCACCGCCGCCTACGACGCCGCCATCGCCGGCTGGCTGGCGAAGGAACTGGACGACCCGTTCCCGCGCCGCTTCACCCTCTCCGGCTCGGCCCCGCAGATCCTGCGCTACGGCGAAAACCCGCACCAGCAGGCGGCGTTCTACCGCACCGCCGAGGCCCGTCCCGGGGTCGCCACCGCCGAGCAGCTGCAGGGCAAGGAACTCAGCTACAACAATTTGAACGACACCGACGCCGCCTACGAGCTGATCGCCGAATTCGACGAACCGGCCCTGGCGATCATCAAGCACGCCAATCCCTGCGGCGTCGCCGTGGCCGCCACCCTGTCCGAGGCCTGGGACGCCGCACTCGCCTGCGACCCGGTCAGTGCCTTCGGCGGCATCGTCGCCATGAACCGGACCCTCGACGCGGCGACCGCCGAGAAGATCGCCGCGATCTTCTCCGAGGTGATCATCGCCCCGGAGATCGACGAGGACGCCCGCCAGGTGCTGGCCCGCAAGAAGAACCTGCGGGTGCTGCGCGCCGGCGGCCTGCCGGATCCGGCGGCCGCCGGCTACGCCATCAAGAACCTGGCCGGCGGCCTGCTGGTGCAATCGCGCGACGCCGGCCAGGTGGCGCCGGCGGACCTCAAGGTGGTCACCCGCCGGGCGCCGACCGCGCAGGAGATGCGCGACCTGCTGGTCGCCTTCCGGATCGCCAAGCACGTCAAGTCGAACACCATCGTCTACGTCAAGGACGGCTCGACCGCCGGCATCGGGGCCGGCCAGATGAGCCGTGTCGATTCCGCCCGCATCGCCGCGATCAAGGCGCGGGACGCCGCCCGCGCCGCCGGCTGGGCGGAGCCGCGCACGATCGGCTCGGCCGCCGCGTCGGACGCGTTCTTCCCGTTCGCCGACGGCCTGCTGACGGTCGCCGAGGCCGGCGCCACCGCGGTCATCCAGCCCGGCGGCTCGATGCGCGACGACGAGGTGATCGCCGCCGCCGACGAGAAGGGGCTGGCGATGGTGCTGACCGGCATGCGGCACTTCCGACACTGACGGACGGCCGCCGTTTGTCGCCGATGGAGCGGCGGGTGGGTCCCGGGTCCCCGCTGCGCGGCGCCCGGGATGACGTCGGGCGGGGAGGCGCTCTCTTTCGCCGTCACCACGTAGACAATCGGCCTGCCAACCATTGTCGTCATCGAGTCAGCGAGCCGTCCCTCTCTCTCCAGCCGTCATCCCGGACCGGCCCGCCCCCGGCGGGTGGGTCCGGCTCGCGCTGCGCCTCTACCCCAGATGCACCAGGGCGTGGCGGACCACCTTCGCCATCGCCGTCGGCAGCGCGGCGGCGTCGAGCCGGTCGAGGTCCCACCATTGCCCGCCGCCGAGCGCCGGCTCGTCGCCGAGGCGGGCCGCGACCACCTCCAGCTCCAGGTGAAAATGGCTGAAGGTGTGGCGCACCGTGCCCGGCAGCGCGATCCACACCGCGCCGTCGACCGGCGCGTGGTCATCCGGGTCGGCCCGCCAGCCGATCTTGCTGTCCCAGGGCGTCGCCGGCACCTCGTGCATGCCGCCGAGCATGCCGCACGCGGCGCGTTGCCGCAGCAGCAGCCGGCCACCGCCGCTCAGCACCACGAAGGCGGTGCCGCGGCGGGTCGGCTTGTCGTCCTTGGGGGACTTCCGCGGCAGTTCCCCGGCGATCCCGGCCGCCCGCGCCCGGCACTCCGACGACCACGGGCAGGCCAGGCATTTCGGCTGGCGCGGCGTGCACACCGTCGCGCCCAGATCCATCACCGCCTGGGCGTAGTCGCCGGGGCGCCGGTCGGGCGTCAGGGTCGCGGCCAATTCGCGCAGGCGCGGCTTGGATGCTGGCATCGGCTGCTCGAGCGCGAACAGCCGGGCCATCACCCGCTCGACGTTGCCGTCGACGACGGTGGCCTTGCGGTCGAAGGCGATGGCGGCGATCGCCGCGGCGGTGTAGGCGCCGATCCCGGGCAACGCGCGCAGCCCCGCCTCGGAGCCGGGGAACGCGCCGCCGTGCTCCCCCGCCACCACACCGGCACAGGCGTGCAGGTTGCGGGCACGGGCGTAGTAGCCGAGACCGGCCCAGGCCGAGAGGACCTCGTCGAGCGGGGCGGCCGCGAGGTCGCGCACCGTCGGCCACTTCTCGACGAAACGACGGAAATAGGGCCCGACGGTTGCGACCGTGGTCTGCTGCAGCATGATCTCGCTGAGCCAGATCCGGTACGGATCGCCGGTCTCCCCCGGCCCGGCACGCCAGGGCAGTCGCCGCCGGTGGCGGTCGTACCAGTCGAGCAGCCGGTTGGCCAAGACCGGGGCGGCCAGATCCGGGGTAGCGATGTCGTGGGGTGCGGCGGCGTCCATGGGCTGGCAAGATAGAACCCGGGCAGGCGAGCGGCCAGCCCGCGAACACGGGATGAGGATGAGCGACGACGGGACCGACAGCCACCGCCGCGGGCGTGACCGCCCGCCGGCCGCGTCCGCCGCGCGGCGCGACGGCCTGCACGCGCTGGCCGGGGTGGCGCCGCGCCTCACCGATCCGCTGCTCCGCAAACGCGGGTTCGTGGAAGGCCGGATCGTGCGCGACTGGCCGCTGATCGCCGGCGCCGACCTGGCCGGGGCCTGCCTCCCGGAATCGCTGTCGTTTCCACGCGGGCGGCGCGACGGCGCCACGCTGCGGCTGCTGGCGGCCCCCGGCCGGGCGATCGAGGTCCAGCACGCGCTGCCGCAGCTGATCGAGCGGGTGAACGCGCATTTCGGCTGGGCGGCGGTCGAGCGGGTGGCGATGCGGCAGGGGCCGCTGCCTGCCCCCCCGAAGAGCCGGTTGCGGCCGATGCGGCCGTTGTCGACCGCCGAGCGCGCCGGGATCGCCGAGCGGGTGGCGCCGGTTGCCGACCCGGAATTGCGCCGGCGCCTGGCGGCGCTCGGCGAGGCGGTGCGCGCGGCTTTGGCCGCGAGCGCCGAAAAATAGCCGGAATTGGCGCCTACCCAACAGCTTGCCTGGGGCGTCGGCTTCGGCGTATGGTCATCAACATCTGGTGTCGAGGAGCGTCGAATGGATCGCAGAACACTAAATATTGGATTGCTGGCGCTTGGCGTGTCGGTTGCGCTGCCACGCTTCACTTGGGCGGCGACCGTCGATCACACCGCGGCGCTGCGGCCGCGCGTCGAGGGCGATCCGAACGCCAAGCTGACGATGATCGAGTATTCCTCGCTGACCTGCCCGCACTGCGCGACCTTCCACGAGGGCGCCCTGCCGCAGATTCGGGAAACCTACATCCAGACCGGCAAGCTGAAGCTTGAGATGCGCGACTTCCCGCTCGACCAGTACGCGCTGCGGGCCGCCGCGATGGCGCGCTGCGTCCCGGAGAACCGCTACTTCCCGCTGATCGACATGCTCTTCAAGCAACAGGCCAGTTGGTCCCGCGACCCGGACCCGATCGGCGCCATCAAGCGGATCGGCCGGCTGGCCGGCGTCGGCGCGGAGCAGGCCGATGCCTGCATGACCGACCAAAAGCTGCTGGACGGGATCCTGGAGATCCGGCTGGCCGGCCAGAAGGACCACGATGTCAGTTCGACCCCGACCTTCGTGATCGGCGACCGCAAGGTCGTGGGCGCCCAGCCTTTCGAGGCGTTCCGCGACGCCATAGAGCCGCAGCTCGGCTGAGCGGAGACCACCGGACTTGCACTTCACCAAGCTGCGCCTCGCCGGGTTCAAGTCCTTCGTCGACCCGACCGAGGTCGTGATCGAGCCTGGCCTCACCGGCGTGGTGGGGCCGAACGGCTGCGGCAAGTCGAACCTGGTCGAGGCGCTGCGCTGGGTGATGGGCGAGACCTCCGCGAAGCAGATGCGCGGCGGCGGCATGGACGATGTGATTTTCGGCGGCACCACGTCGCGGCCCAAGCGCAACCTCGCCGAGGTCTCGCTGGTGGTCGCCAATGAGGACCGTCGCGCCCCGGCGCAGTTCAACGACTCCGAGGAGTTGGAGATCATCCGGCGGATCGAGCGCGAGCGCGGGTCGCACTACCGGGTCAACGGCCGCGAGGTGCGCGCCCGCGACGTCCAGCTGCTGTTCGCCGACGCCGCCACTGGCGCCCGCTCGGCGGGGCTGGTCAGCCAGGGCAAGATCGGCTCGATCGTGCAGGCGAAGGCCTCCGACCGGCGCGCGCTGCTCGAGGAGGCGGCAAACATTCGCGGCCTGCACACCCGCCGCCACGAGGCCGAGCTGCGGCTGAAGGGCGCCGAGCTGAACCTGGAGCGGCTGGACGACGTCCTCAAGGCGCTGGAGGGCCAGCGCCAGGCGCTGCGCCGCCAGGCCAAGCAGGCCCAGCGCTACCGGACGCTGAGCGAACAGATCCGACGCGCCGAATCGATCGTCCTGCACCGCCGCTGGACCGCCACCATGGCCGAGCGCGAAGTCGCCGGCCGGGCCCTGACGGCCGCCGGCGACCGCGTGGCGCTGGCCGCCGAGGCCGCCGCCAAGGCGTCGACCGCCCAGGCCGAGTCCGCCGCCGCCCTGCCGGAATTGCGCCAGATCGAAGCGGCCGCCGCCGCCGAGCTGCAGCGCTTCAGCCTGGCCCGCGGCGAACTCGACGCCGAGGAACGCCGGATCGCCACCGCCCGCAGCGAGGCCGAGACCCGGCTGCGCCAGATCGCCGACGACGCCGAGCGCGAACGGGCGCTGCTCGAGGAAGCGGCCGTCACGCTGGCCCGCCTGACCGGCGAGCGCGACACGCTGACGGCCGCCGGCGAAGGCGAGGTGGAAGCCCAGGAGGCCAGTCAGGCGGCGCTGACCAGGATCAACCGCGCCGCCGAGGAAGCCGAGGAGGCGGTGCACAAGGCGACCGAGGCGATCGCCGTAGCCGACGCCCGCCGGGCCGCCCTGGAACGCCAGATCCGCCAGGCCGCCGACCGCATCGCCCGGCTGGAGCGCCAGCAGGCCGAGATGGCCGATCGCCGGGCCGATTTGGCACGCCAGGCAGTTCCTGCCGCCGATCGCGAGGCTGCGGGCCGAGCCGTCACGGTCGCCGAGGCGGCCGTCGCCGAGGCCGAGACGGCGGTGCCGGCGGCGCGCGAAGCGCACGAGGCCGCCAAGCTCGCCGACAACCAGGCCCGCGCCGCGCTGCGCGCCATCGATTCCGCCGTCGCCGCGCTCGAGGCCGAAGCCGACGGGCTGCGCCGGCTGCTGGTGCAGAAGCAGGACAAGAGCGCTCCGATCGTCGACCAGGTGACCGTCACGCCCGGCTGGGAGGCGGCGCTGGGCGCCGCCCTCGGCGACGACCTGGAATCCCCCGGGCTGGCCGACGCCGCCGCCGACACCGCCACCGGCTGGCGCACCCTGCCGGCGCTGCCGGACTACGCCGCGTGGCCGGCCGGGATCGAACCGCTCGCCGGGCAAGTGGCGGCGCCGGAGGCCCTCACCCGCCGGCTCGCCCGCACCGGCGTCGCCGCCGACCCGGCCGCCGCTCGCGCCGCTCAACCCGGCCTGCCGACCGGCGCCCGCGTCGTGACCCGGGCGGGCGGGGTGTGGCGCTGGGATGGCTACGCCGTGAGCCCCGGAGCGCCCTCGGCGGCGGTGATCCGCCTGGAGCGCCGCAACCGGCTCGCCGAGCTCGACGCCCAGTTGGCCTCGAAGGCCGGCGAGCGGGCCGCCGCCCGCGCCGCGGTGTCGGAGGCCGAGGCCCGCCTCGCCGCCGCCGACGACGCGGTGGAGAGCGCCCGGACCCGGCTGTCGGAGGCCTCGACGGCGCGCTCGGCAGCCCGCACGCGCGCCGCCGAGCTGGACGCGCGGGTGTCCGCGGTCGAGACCAAGCTGTCGGCGCTCGACGACGGCGCCGCCCGGCTCGCCGAGGAGCGCGCCGAGGCGACCACCCAACGCGAATCGGCCGAGGCCGGCCTGGCCGAGCTGCCCGAGGTCGAGGCGCTGCGGCGCAACTCCCAGGCGTTCCGGGCAACCCTCGCCGAGCGCCGGGCCGAGCTGGTCGAGGCCCGCACCGAGCACGACCGACTGGTGCGGGAGAGCGCCGGTCGCCGCGCCCGGCTCGCCCAGGTGCTGCAGGAGCTCGGATCCTGGGCCGACCGCCGGACCCGGGCCGAGACCCGGGTCACCGAACTCGACGGGCGCCGTGCCGCCGAACAGTCCGAGATCGAGCGCCTGCAGTCCCGTCCCGAACAGATCCGCGCCCAGCGCGCGGTGCTCACCGAGAAGCTCGAGGAATCCGAAGCCGGCCGTCGCCGTGCCGCCGACCGGCTGGTGGCCGCGGAAAGCCGGCAGTCCGAGCTCGACCGCGCCGCGCGCGACGCCGAGCGCGCGGCCGCCGAGGCCCGCGAGGCCCGGATCCGCGCCGAGGCCGCACTCGACCAGATCAACCAGTCCCTGCGCGTCGAGCGCGAGCGGATCGCCGAGCGCCTGGACTGCACGCCCGACAAGATCCTGGAGGTCGCCGGCATCGACCCTGCCGAGCCGCTACCGGACGCCGACCAGACCCAGGCCAAGCTGGATCGGCTGATCGGCGAGCGCGAGGGCATCGGCCCGGTCAACCTGCGGGCCGAGACCGAGCTCGAGGAACTCGACCAGCAGGTCCAGGGCATGGAGAACGCGCGCGACGACCTGACCGGGGCGATCCAGCGGCTGCGCGCCGCCATCTCGTCGCTGAACCGGGAAGGCCGCGAGCGGCTGCTGGACGCCTTCCACCGCGTCGACCGCCACTTCCAGACGCTGTTCGGGCGGCTGTTCGGCGGCGGCGAGGCGCACCTGGAACTGACCGAGGCCGACGATCCGCTGGATGCCGGGCTGGAGATCATGGCGAGCCCGCCAGGCAAGCGCATGCAGCATTTGTCGCTGCTGTCAGGCGGCGAGCAGGCGCTGACCGCCGTAGCCCTGGTGTTCGCCGTGTTCCTGACCAACCCGTCGCCGATCTGCGTGCTCGACGAGGTCGACGCGCCGCTCGACGATACCAACGTCGACCGGTTCTGCTCGCTCCTGCAGGACATCGTGAAGGAGACCGACACCCGGTTCCTGGTCATCACCCACCACCGCATGACCATGGCCCGCATGGACCGTCTGTTCGGCGTGACCATGGCCGAGCGCGGGGTCAGCCAGCTGGTGTCCGTCGACCTGGCGCGTGCGGAGCGGCTGCGCGACGCCAGCTGATTTCGGCATCGTCAATAACTCTGAATATTTTCAATTAGTTGGAGGCGCGTTGCGCTGCGGCACACAGCCTTGACACCCCCAGGGGGCGTGCGTATGGTTGCGCCGCTTTCGCCGGGGCACTGGCGAGGTGCGGTCGGGTGCATGCCCAAAGCGTGGATCCGCCGTCGTTTCAACCGATTCTGGGCCGCGGGCAACCGCCGGTCCCTGGTCCGGGGATGCAAGACCGAGACATCCCGCCATCGCTCGACGACCTGGACGCCCGCCTGAAGAAGGCGCGGGGGACCCAGGACCGGGCCAAGCAGGCGGAGATGCTCTCGCCGAACCTTCCGGGGTCGGCCATGGGGCTGGCGTTTCGGGTCGGGGTCGAACTGGTGGCGGGAGTCGCGGTCGGCGCCGGAATCGGGTATGCGCTTGATCACTGGCTGGGGACGGGACCCTGGCTGATGATCGTGTTTTTCTTTCTCGGCGCCGCGGGCGGCATGATGAATGTCTTCCGCGCCGCGACGGGCCAGGGGCTGTCAGTGGGATACCGCAAGCCCAAGGACGTCGCGGACAGCGGCGACCGGGGCGGGACGGAGCGAGAGGGGTAGCGCGTGGCGTCGCCGGTCGAACAATTCGAGCTGAAGCCGCTGATTCCGATCGAGATCGGCGGTGTGGATCTCTCCTTCACCAACTCGGCGCTGTTCATGGCGCTCGCCGTGGTCGCCGCGGCCGTGTTCCTGACGCAGTCGATGCGCGGCCGGCAGCTGGTGCCGAATCGCTGGCAGTCGATGGCCGAGCTGTCCTACGAGTTCATCGCCAACATGGTGCGTGAGCAGGTCGGGTCCGACGGCCGTCCCTATTTCCCGTTCATCTTCGCGCTGTTCATGTTCATCCTGCTCGGCAACCTGCTCGGAATGGTGCCGTACGCCTACACCTTCACCAGCCAGATCATCGTGACCTTCGCCATGGCGATGGCGGTGTTCATCGGCGTGACGGTGATCGCGATCGTCAAGCACGGCGTGCATTTCCTCGGCTTCTTCTTTCCGGCCGGCGCGCCGATCTACATGGCGCCGCTGCTGATTCCGATCGAGATCCTGTCGTACCTGTCGCGTCCGATCAGCCTGTCGGTGCGCCTGTTCGCGAACATGATGGCCGGCCACACCATGATGAAGGTGTTCGGCGGCTTCGTGGTGGCGCTCGGCGTGTTCGGCGTGGCGCCGATGCTGGTCCTGATCGCGCTGACCGGGTTCGAGATCCTGGTCGCCGTTCTGCAGGCCTACGTGTTCACGATCCTCACCTGCATCTATCTCCGCGACGCGCTGCACCTGCATCACTAGGCTCAGGCTTCGCACCTACCCCATCCACAATCCCCGATAGACGGAAGGACGCATATCATGGACGTCGAAGCTGCCAAGATGATCGGAGCCGGCCTTGCCGTTATCGCCCTGATGGGCGTCGGCGTCGGCATCGGCAACATCTTCTCGACCCTGATCGCCTCGATCGCCCGCAACCCGGCCGCCCGTAACGAGGTCTTCGGCATCGGCATTCTGGGCTTCGCGCTGACCGAAGCCGTGGCGCTGTTCGCGCTGCTGATCGCGTTCCTCATCCTGTTCACCTGATCCGGGCGGCACCGGTTTTCCGGTGCGGCTCCCTCGCGAGGAGGGTGAAGGCATGAACTGCTACGCGTGGCTGCGAGGCCCGGCGCTGGGCACGACGGCGGTGATCGCCGGACTGCTGGCGTCGCCTGCGCTGGCCGCCACCGGCGGCGAGGGCGGCGGCGGGCTTCCGCAGCTCGACGCCGACACCTACCCGACGCAGATCTTCTGGCTCGTCGTCACCTTCGTGATCCTCTACCTGATCATGTCGAAGGTGGCGCTGCCGCGCATCGCCGAGGTTCTCGAGGAGCGGCAGGAGCGGATCGCCGACGACATCGAGACCGCCGAGCGGCTGCGCGCCGAGGCGGCCTCGGTCCAGGCCGAGTACGAGAAGGCGTTGGCCGAGGCCCGCGGCAAGGCTCAGGATCTGTTCCGGGAGACCGGCGCCCTGATCGCCAAGGACCACTCCGACGCCGAGAGCGAAGCCGCGAAGAAGCTGGCCCGCAAGACCAAGACCGCCGAGACCCGCATCGCCAAGCAGCGGGCCGAGGCGCTCGAGAACCTGCGGACCGTCGCCAGCGAGACCGCTGCCGCCGCCACCGCCAAGCTGATCGGCATCGAGCCGAGCGCCAATGACGTCAGCAGGGCGGTCGAGGCTGCGGCCGGAGGAGAAGCCTGATGCTGTCCGATCCGACGTTCTGGGTCGCCGTATCCTTCGTCCTGTTCGTGGTGCTGATCGCGAAGATGGTCTGGCAGAAGGCCACCGCGGCCCTAGACGCCCGCGCCGACGAGATCCGGCGCCGGCTCGAGGAAGCCCAGAACCTTCGCGAAGAGGCGCAGGCCGCCAAGGCCAACTACCAGCGCCTGCAGCGTGATGCGCTGAAGGAGGCCGAGGCGATCCTGGCGCACGCCCGCGACGAGGCGAAGCGGATGCGCGAGGAGGGCGAGGCCAAGCTCGAGGTGTCGCTGGCGCGGCGCGAGCAACTCGCGGTGGAGAAGATCGCGGCGGCCGAGGTCAAGGCCCTTCAGGACGTGCGCGAGCAGATGGTCGATCTGGCGATCGCCGCGTCCCGCCAGCTCATCGTCTCGAACATGAACGATAAGGTGCGCTCCCGGCTGGTCGCCGATGCCGTCTCGGAGATTCCGACCCGGCTCCAGTAGTCAACGGCGCGGCTGTCAATTGCCTCTCGAGACGGCCCGGGCCTCATCCGGGCCGTTTCTCGTTTCGGTCCCGGAAGACGACGCCTCGGCATCGCCGAACATGAGGCGGATACGGGCGAGCTGGGCCGACCGGATGTGGGCGCGCGCCGCCTTCTCGGCCGCCACCGGGTCGTGCGCCTGGATGGCGTGGACGATGGCGTCGTGCTCCTCGCGGGCGGTGTCGGACCGGCCGGTCAGCGACAGCGTCGTCATGCCCAGCAGCGCCATGGCGTCGCGCAGCACGTTCAGGGTCTTCAGCAGGTAGCGGTTGTGGGCGGCCCGGTACAGCGCGCCGTGGAACTGCCGGTTGTGCTGGGCGTGGCGCCGCGGATCGGCATCGTCGCCGGGATCGCTGGCCATGATATCACGCAGGATCGCGACCTCGGCTTCGGAGGCGTGCCTCGCCGCCAGCGCCGCCGCGGTACCCTCCAGCACCTCGCGCATCTGGTAGAGTTCCATGACCGCCTGATGGTCGAGTTCAGCGATTACCATCCCGCGATACGGCGCAAAGGTCAGCAGGCCGTTGGATTCCAGCCGTCGCAGCGCCTCACGGACTGGGGTGCGGCTCATGTTCAGCCGCGCGGCCATCTCGACCTCGCGGATGCGCTGGCCGGGCTTCAACTCTCCCGCCTGGATCGACTCCTTCAAACGGATGTAGGCGATCTCGCCCCGGGACTCCAGTCCCGCTCCAGTCCCGTCGCCACCGGTCGCGCGGGCCATGCCGTCTGTTTTTGGATTGCCCTTCACGGCGGCTCCCAGCCCCCGCCTCAGCCTGCCGTCGCGGCGATGCCGGCCGCGGTACCGGCAAGCCGGCCGAAAACCGCTCCCGACATCAGCCCGGTGCCGCCCGGATAATTGAAATAGAACAGTCCGCCGATCAGTTCGCCCGCCGCGTAAAGGCCAGGGATCGGCGCCAGGTCGACGTCCTGGACCTGGCCGTTACCGTCGATGCGCAGCCCGCCGAACGTAAACGTCACCCCGCAGGTGACCTGATAAGCCTCGTACGGCGGCGTGTCGAGGCGGTTGGCCCAGTTCGACTTCGGCACCGCGAGGTCATTGGTCCCGCGACCGTCCTTGACGTTGGGATCGAACGGCACCTCGGCGCGGACCGCGTCGTTCCAGGCTTTCAACTCGGTGAGCGCGGTGACGGGGTTCACGCCCTCCAGCTTGCCGACGAGATCCTCCAGCGTGTCGGCGGTCACCTTGGTGACCCGTCGGATGCGGTACTCGTCGCGCAGCAGGTGGGTGACCTTCTGGTCGAATATCTGCCAGGCGAACTGGTTCGGCTGGTTGAGGATCACCCGGCCGTACTTGGCGTAGGTGTAGTTGCGGAAGTCGGCACCCTCGTCGACGAAGCGCTTGCCCTCGGCGTTGATCATGATGCCGAAGGGGTAGGAATGCTTCTGGAAGTTGTCGCCGACCGACAGGTCGCCGAACTCCGGCGCGTTGTAATCCCAGCCGACGGCGTGGCAGCCCGACCAGTTGCCGTAGGGCGCGGCGCCGATCGCCAGCGCCATCCGGATGCCGTCGCCGGTGTTGAACCGGCTGCCGCGCACCTTCGCCAGTTCCCATCCGGCGCCGAGATAGCGGGTCCGCCACTCCGGGTTGGCCTGAAAACCGCCGGCCGCAAGCACCACCGCCTTGGCTCGGATGCTCTCCACGCCGCTCGGGGACTTCACCCGCACGCCGGTGACCGTGACATCGTCGTACAGCAATTCCAGCACGCGCGCCGAATAGCGGATCTCAATGCCGTTGTGCGCCGCAGCCTGCCAGAGCGCCTCGACCAGCCCCGGCCCGCCGCCCCAGGCCTCGACCGTCAGGCCGCCCCAGAACTTGAAGCGGCCGTCGACCTTGAACGCCTGACGCCCCCAGATCGGCTGGAACCGCACGCCCTTGCCCCGCATCCAGCCAAGCGTGTCGTAGGAGCGGGTGATCAGCGTCTCGGCGAGGTCGGGGTCGCAGCGGTACTGCGTCACCCTGAACATGTCGTCGAAGAACTGGTCGCTGGTGTAGGTGCCGAAGTCGGTGATCGCGACTTCCTCGTCGGTGAGGTCCGGCATCAGCGCCCGCAGGTCGTCGACTCCGTTGTAGACAGTGCGGATCGCACCGGCGGTGAAGCGGGTGTTGCCGCCGCCCTCGTCCTGCGACGCGCGCTCCAGGACAAGCACGCTGGCGCCGCTCTCGCGCGCCGCAAGAGCGGCGCACAGCGCCGCGTTGCCGGCTCCGACCACCACGACATCCCAGTCGGCCATCTTCTCGCTCCGTGTGTTCGCGCTTGGGTATGATGGAAAACTAGGTCAAGATTCGGCGCTTGTACACCCTTGTATACAATCCCGGAGGAAACTCATGGCGACGGTCAGCGAGGTGATCGCCAGCTATCTCGGCGCCGCCAAAATCGGCCATGTCTTCGGCTATCCGGGCGATCCGAACGTCGAGGTCATCGAGGCGCTTCGCCGCGCCGGAATCCGCTTCGTGCTCGGTCGGCGCGAGGGCACGGCGGGGCTGATGGCGCTCGCCTACGCCCACATCACCGGGCGGCCCGGAATCGCCATGTCGACCCTTGGGCCCGGCTCGTCCAACATGGTCAACTCGGTCGCCACCGCGCTGCTCGACCGGGTGCCGCTGCTGGCGATCTCCGGCCAGATCGAGACCCGGCGCGAGGCGGTGTTCACCCACCAGGTGCTGAACCACGCCCAGATGTTCGGTCCGGTCTCCAAGTGGACAGCAGAGTTGCGGGCGAACGCCGCCGGATCGACCCTCCGCCGCGCCTTTCGCACCGCCATGGCCGAGCGGCCAGGGCCGGTCCACTTGACGACCTCGGCCGACGTGGTGGGGGCCGAGGCCGGCGACGCCGAGGTCTCTCTGCCGCCACTTTACCCGGCGGCGAGCGCCGTGCAGGTGTTCGCCGACCCGGGCGTGGCCGCCGACCCGTTGAAGCGCCTGATGGCGTCGAGGCGACCGGTGATCGTGGCCGGCATCGGGGCGTTGCGCGCCCGGGCGACGGCGCCGCTGGTGCGGCTGGCCGAGGCGGCCGGCGTGCCGGTGGTGGTGTCACCGATGGCCAAGGGCCTGATGCCCGAGGACCACCCCTACTTCGCGTCGATCCTCGACATGGCGTGCAACGAGGTGGTGTGGGACTTCCTGAACGCCGCCGACCTGATCCTGTGCGTCGGCTTCGACGCCGTCGAACTGATCAAGAGCTGGTCGCCCAAGGCGCCGGTCGTCCACATCGACTGGAGCGCCAACGCCGACCAGGTCTATCCGGCCGAGGTCGAGGTCGTGGGCAATCCCGCCACCGTTCTGGCGGCGCTGGCCGACGGCTGGCGGGGCGAGCCGCGCTGGCGCGAGGGCGAGGTTGCCGACCACCGCGCCACCCTGTCGCGGGCCTACTTCCAGGGCCGAGTCGAGGGCGCGCTCAACCCGACCGACGTCATCGACCTGGTGCGGGCCGCGATGCCGGCCGACAGCCGGGCGACCGCCGATGTCGGCTCGCACAAGCTGCTGGTCGGCCAGGGCTGGCGAACCTCGGTGCCGGGCGGGGTGCTGATGACCAACGGCCTCAGTTCGATGGGCTTCGCGCTGCCGGGGGCGATCACCGCCGCCCTGGTCGAGCCGGAGCGGCCCTGCGTCTGCTTCACCGGCGACGGCGGCCTGGCGATGGTGCAGAGCGAGCTGTCGCTCGGCGCCGAACTGAAGACCGCGCCGCTGGTGGTGGTGTTCTGCGACGATTCCCTGAACCGGATCGAGCTGAAGCAGATGCGCCGGCAGTACCCGGCGGAGGGCACCCGCATGATGCCGGTCGATATCGCCAAGGCTGCCGAGGCCATGAACTGCCACGCCCACAGCGTCGACAGCCGCGCCACCCTCGAACGGGCGCTGGCGGCGCCGCGGCCGGCGGACCGGCCAACGGTGATCGCGGCGCGCATCGATCCGGCGCAATACGCCGCGCAGTTCTAGCACCCGGCGGCCAGGACATGGGTGGTAACCGGCTCCCGGCGTTCCTGTCGCCGCGCCTGCCGTTCTTCTACGGCTGGGTGGTTCTGGCCTGCGTGTGCTGCGCCGGCTTCTCGCGGCAGGGGCCGGCGGTCGCCACGTTGTCGATCTTCATCGAACCGATGAGCAGCGACTTCGGCTGGTCGCGCACCGCTCTGTCCGGCGCGGTCTCGCTCGGCGGGATCCTGGCCGCCTTCGCCTCGCCGCTGATCGGGCCGCAACTGGACCGGCATGGCGCCAAGCTGATCCTCGGGGGTGCCGTCCTGACAACCGGGGTGACAGTGACGCTGCTGTCGACCGTGGAATCGCTGCTCGCCTTCTACCTGTTGTTCTGCGTCGCCCGCATGTGCTTCGCCGGGCCCTACGACATCGGCATCTACGGGGCGCTCAACAACTGGTTCGTGGCGCGCCGCGCGTCGGCGACCTCGATAGCCACCCTGGCCCAGATGCTCGGGCTGGTGGCGATGCCGCTGATCGCCCACGCCGCCATCCTGCAGGACGGCTGGCGGACCGGCTGGCTGGCGGTCGGCGCCACCGTGCTGATCATCGGGTTCGTGCCGAACTGGCTGCTGATGGTGCGCCGCCCGGAGGATATCGGGCTGGTTCCGGACCAGCGGGTGGTTCCAACGACGGCGGGGGCCGGCCCCGCCGTCGAGGCCGTTCCGGAGCCGACCTTCACCCGGGCGGAGGCGCTGCGCACGCCGGCGTTCTGGCTGCTGTCGCTGTTCACGCTGCTGGTCTACCCGGTGCAGGCCGGGGTCAGCCTGCACCAAGCGCCGCATCTGCTCGAGCGCGGCCTGGACCCGACGTCGGCGGCGCTGATCGTCAGCGCCTTCTCGCTCGCTTCGGCAGTGGCCGGCGTCGGCTTCGGGCTGGTGGCCCGCCGCCTGACGGTTCGCCTGGCGCTGGCGCTGATCGCCGCCTGCATGGCCGGCGGGACCGTGGTGATGCTCGCCATCGATTCCGCCGCCCTCGGCTACGCCGCCGCCGTGCTGTACGGCCTCGGGGTCGGCGGGCTGATCACCATTCTGCCGATCGCCTGGGCCGACTATTTTGGGCGGCGCAGCTTCGGCGCGATCCGCGGTGCCGCCCTGTCGGTGCAGGTGACCGCCCAGGCCGCCGGCCCGTTGCTGTCGGGTGCGCTGCGCGACTGGACCGGGGACTACGTGCTGTCGCTCGAATGCTTCACGGCGCTGGCGGTCGCGGGGATCGGGGTCGCGCTGCTGACGCGGGCGCCACGGCGCTGATCGGCTTCCGCCTCAACGCGGCGCCGCCGCCAGCGGCCCGCCGTCGAGCAGGGTCGGGTAGCCGGTCGCGCCGCCCGACGGTCGTCCGACGCCGTTGTCCGGCAGCCATACCGTCACCGAGGTGCCCTCGTTCAGCCGGCTCTCGAACTCAAGCGTCCCGCCGTGGGCGTCGACCAGCATCTTGACCAGCGACAACCCAAGTCCAGAACCACCAACCGCCGGCAGCTCGCGCTCATGGGCCCGATAGAACGGCTCGAACACTCTTCGCACGCTGTCCGCGTCGACACCGTATCCACGATCCGTCACCCGCAGACGGATTCCGTGGTCCGCCGCCCCGCCGTCGATGGTCACCTGCGAACCAGGCGGCGAGTACTTGATGGCGTTGGAGACCAGGTTGAGGATGATCGTCGACAGGGCCCGTCGATCGGCCCACGCCATCACGCCGCCGGGAACGCCCGACACCACCTCGACCCTGGCCTGGCCCGCCGCAGGGCCCAGCCGCTCCAACGCCTCGGCGCACACCGCCGCCAGGTCCTGGCGGATCGGGCTCGTCGCCTCGGCTCCACGGCCGAGCCTGTCCAGGTCAAGAATGGCGTTGATCTGGTCGAGCAGCTGGATCGCCGCGGCGTGGATGTTGGTGCAGTACTCCCGCTGGCGGGCCATTAAGGATCCCGCGATTCCGGCCGTCAGCATCTCGCAGAAGCCGATGATGGCGTTCAGGGGCGTGCGGAGTTCATGGCTCATCCGTGCCATGAAATCGGCTTTGATCCGGTCGGCCTCGCGGGCCTCGTAGAGCGCGACGATCAGCCGTTCGCTGGTCGAGGACAGCTCGCGCGTCCGCTCGTCGACCCGCAGTTCCAGCCGCTCGTTCAGCAGCCGGAGCTCCTCGTTCACCGCCGCCAGTTCGGCGTGGCTGGGCGTCACCAGCACGAAGCGCAGGATCCGCCAGACCAGCGCCGCCGTGACGATCGAGACCGCGGCGCACACCGCCTTCACGATCCCCGACAGCATGTACCAGGGCTCGTAGAGCGTGGCGATCGATGCCAGGTGGGTCAGAGCGCACAGGATGATGAAGGCAGCGAACCAGTACAGCACCCCGAAAGGGTTCAGGTCCGGCCGACGGCGTCCGACTACCGCCAGGGCCGCGGGGATCGCCAAGTAGGCGATGGCGATCGTCGAGTCCGCCACCAGGTGCAGCCAGATCAGCGCCGGATCCCAGAGCAGACAATAGCCGTGGGGGGTGTATCCTTCGGTTTGGAACAGCGTGTCGAGCAGCGCCATGGACGTTCTTCCGTTCGGCTTATGCACGCTTGTAGTGTGCCTTCGCAGTATGGCGCAGTTCACCGCCGTCCGCGACTAGTGCAGCATAAACGTGCATTAAACCCCGATAGGCTTAACCAATCGTTAACCGCGTGGCACCGGCGTCCCGGAGCCGGGACGCGGGTTGACCGGCCGCGGGCCGCGGCGCCCTCGTCACCTCGTGCGCGTCGGGAACGAAATCAGTTTGGCTCCGGGGCGCGGATCTGCTTGAAGCCGCTCCCTGGTTCTGTTTGATACCGCCAAGACGAAGCCGACGCAGCACTGGGAGGACGGACGATGGTGGAACGGGTCGAGGTTGGTGGCCTGAAGATCGCGAAGACGCTCTACGACTTCGCCAACGCCGAGGCCCTGCCCGGAACCGGGGTGACACCTGACGCCTTCTGGGCCGCCGCCGATGCCATCATCCACGACCTGGCGCCGAAGAACGCCGCGCTGCTGGCCGAGCGGGACACGCTGCAGGCCGAGATCGACATCTGGCACAAGGATCGCCGCGGCGCCCTGCTCGACCTCGAGGCCTACAAGGCCTTCCTGAAGCGGATCGGCTATCTGGTCGCGGAAGGTCCGGACTTCTCGGTCAGCACCTCGGGCGTCGACGCCGAGATCGCCAGCATCGCCGGCCCGCAGCTGGTGGTGCCGGTGATGAACGCGCGCTACGCGCTGAACGCCGCGAACGCCCGCTGGGGCAGCCTGTACGACGCGCTGTACGGAACCGACGCGGTGCCCGATGACGGTGGCGCCGAGCGCACCGGCGGCTACAACCCGGCGCGCGGCGCCAAGGTGATCGCCTGGGCGCGCGCGTTCCTCGACAAGGCCGCCCCGCTGGCCGCCGGCAGCCACGCCGACGCCATCCGCTACACCGTGCAGGATGGCCGCCTGGCGGTCGCGACCGCGGCCGGCGTGACCGGGCTGGCCAATCCCGAGCGTTTCGTCGGCTACAACGGCCCGGCCGACGCGCCGACCGCCATCCTGCTGAAGAACCATGGCCTGCACGCCGAGATCGTCGTCGACAAGAGCCACCCGATCGGGGCGACCGACCCGGCCGGTGTCGCCGACCTGGTGCTGGAATCGGCGGTCACCACCATCATGGACTGCGAGGATTCGATCGCCGCGGTCGACGCCGCCGACAAGGTTCTGGTGTACCGCAACTGGCTCGGCCTGATGAATGGCAACCTCAGCGAGAGCTTCCAGAAGGCCGGTCGGACGGTGGAGCGGCGGCTGAACCCCGACCGCGCCTACACCGCGCCCGACGGCTCGACGCTCAGCCTGCACGGCCGGTCGCTGATGCTGATCCGCAACGTCGGCCACCTGATGACCATCGACGCCATCCTCGACAAGGACGGCCGGGAAGTGCCCGAGGGCATCCTCGACGCCTTGTTCACCTCGGTGATCGCCAAGCACGACCTGCTCGGCAAGGGGGCGCTCCGCAATTCGCGCGCCGGCTCCGTCTACATCGTCAAGCCGAAGATGCACGGCCCCAAGGAGGTCGACTTCGCTGACGAACTGTTCGCCCGGGTCGAGGACGCCATCGGCGTGGCCCGCAACACCCTCAAGATGGGCATCATGGACGAGGAGCGGCGCACCACCGTCAACCTCAAGGAATGCATCCGCGCCGCCCGGGAGCGGGTGGTGTTCATCAACACCGGCTTCCTCGACCGCACCGGCGACGAGATGCACACCTCGATGGAAGCCGGCCCGATGATCCGCAAGGCCGACATGAAGGCGTCGGCCTGGATCCAGGCCTACGAGGCCTGGAACGTCGACGTCGGCCTGGCCTGCGGGCTGACCGGCAAGGCGCAGATCGGCAAGGGCATGTGGGCCATGCCGGACCTGATGGCGGCGATGCTGGAGCAGAAGATCGGCCATCCAAGGGCTGGAGCCAGCACCGCCTGGGTACCGTCGCCGACCGCCGCCACCCTGCACGCCACCCACTACCACGAGGTCGACGTGGCGGCCCGCCAGCAAGAGCTGCGCAGCCGCCAGCGCGCCCGGCTGGACGACATCCTCACGATCCCGGTGGCCGAGCGCCCGAACTGGACGCCGGCCGACATCCAGGCTGAACTCGACAACAACGCCCAGGGCATCCTCGGCTACGTGGTGCGCTGGGTCGACCAGGGGGTCGGTTGCTCCAAGGTTCCCGACATCAACGACGTCGGCCTGATGGAGGACCGCGCCACCCTGCGGATCTCCAGCCAGCACATCGCCAACTGGCTGCATCACGGCGTCTGCTCCGAGGCGCAGGTGGTGGAGACGTTGAAGCGCATGGCGGCGGTGGTCGACAAGCAGAACGCCGGCGATCCCGCCTACCGGCCGATGGCGCCCGACTTCGACGCCAGCGTCGCCTTCCAGGCGGCCTGCGACCTGGTGCTCAAGGGCCGCGAGCAGCCGAGCGGCTACACCGAGCCGGTGCTGCACCGCCGGCGCATCGAGGCCAAGGCGAAACACGGCGGCTCATCAGGTCAGTAAGCGAGCACTCTCCTTCTATCGACGGAGCGGGGGTGGGTCCCGGGTAGCGCTGCGCTTGCCCGGGACCCACCCCCGCGATGTCACGAGTTTCGCCACGCAATCACAGAAATTCCGCCGGAATTCGACCTCGTTTTCCGTTCTTTAATAATTCGGGCCCATAAATTGCATCGGGGACGGTGTGGACCAGTTCGGTTCGAGGACGAGACGATGACGCGCCTGAACGAGGTTTTAAGCTCCGATTCCCTGGGCACCCTGCTGCGCCGCCTCGGCCTGCAGATTCGCACCCTGGTGCGGCGCGTGGGCTACCGACCGGAGCGTCGCTACATGCGCGGTCGCTGACGCGGTCGCCGGCCGTCAGCCGTGGTCGGCCACCGTCTGGCCGGCAACCGGCTTAACGCGCAGGGTGGTGCCCTCGACTTCGACCACTTCGACCTTCGCGCCGATCGGCAGGTCGCGGTAGCACGTGGCGCGCCAGCGGCTGTCGCCGACCTTGACGGCGCCGTAGCCGTTCTCGATCGCCTCGATGACGGTCACCTGATGGCCGATCGCCGACCGGCCGCGGCGGTTGAGCGTGTCATCGACGCCCTGCTCGCCGGCGCGCATCCGGCGCGCGGTCCAGCGCACCGGAAAGTACGACACGAACGCCAGCACGGCGAACATCAGGACCTGCCAGGCCGGGCCGACGTCGACCACCGCCACGATCAGGCCGGTGACCACGCCGGCGATGCCGAACCAGAGCAGCACGTTGGTTGGCAGCACCATCTCGCCAACGGACAGCAGCAGACCGAGAGCGATCCAGTGCCAAGCCTGGGGCTGAAACTCCATCACTTCCGACGGTCCTCCTCAGGCGGCTCGCCCTCGCCTTCCCACGGCCGACGCGCGGGAGCCGGCGGCGACGGCGGAACGGCGCGGCGCGCGGCGGCCGCGCCCCCGGCAGGTCGATCAACCGTCGGCCGGCGGCCACCGCCACCACTGCCGTCGGGGGTCGGACCCAGTTCCTTCAGCAACTCCTTGATGCCGCCGATCGATCCGAGCAGGCTGGTCGCCTCGAGCGGCAGGAACACGGTCTTCTGGTTGGGTGACCGAGCGAACTCGGCCAGCGCCTCGGTGTACTTCAGCGCAACGAAATAGTTCACCGCCTCGCGACCGCCCTTGTTGATCGCCAGCGCCACCGATTCCGTCGCGTTCGCCTCGGCCAGGGCCAGGCGCTCGCGGGCCTCGGCCTCCCGCCGTGCCGCCTCGAGATCGCCCTCGGCCTGCAGGATCTTCGACTGCTTGTCGCCCTCGGCGCGTTCGATCTGCGACTGCCGGTAGCCCTGGGCGTCGAGGATCTGGGCGCGCTTCTCGCGCTCGGCCTTCATCTGCGCGCCCATGGCGTCGAGCAGGTCCTGGGGCGGCGAGATATCCCGGATCTCTACCCGGGTGATCTTGGTTCCCCAGGGGTCGGTCGCCTCGTCCATGGTGTGAAGGATCTTGCGGTTCATGTCGTCGCGCGACGACAACGCCTCGTCCAGGTCGGTGTTGCCGAGCACCGAGCGGATGTTGGTCAGCGCCAGGTTGACCAGCGCGCGGTCGAGGTCCCGAACCTCGTACGCCGCCCGGCGGGCGTCGACGACTTGGTAGAACACGATCGCGTCGACCTTTACCGACGCGTTGTCGCGGGTGATCACGTCCTGCTCGGGGATGTCGAGCAGCGTCTCCATCATGTTGATCTTGCGCCCGACCCGGCTGAACAGCGGGTTGATCAGGCCCAGTCCCGGCGGCAGCGTGCGGACGTAACGGCCGAACCGCTCCACCGTCCATTCCTCGCCCTGCGGCACCATCTTGATGCCCTTGACCACCAGGACGCCGATGACCACCGCCAGAAAGACCAGGGCGATGTTGGTGCCGTTGAGGAACGCGTCGATCGGCATGTCCGGGTCTCCGTGACGAGGGTCCGACGCCGGTCCGGTCGCACCCGATGGCGTGACCCAGGGAATGGAACGTTGGCGCCGCATTCGTTATATGGGAACGCACGAGGCGTGACGACGGGAACCTCTTCCGGGCGGCGCCGACCGATTTGGGGATGCCATACCGGCGCATGGGGCGAACGCTGCGACGCTGGATGCTCGCCGCACTGGCGATCGTGGTCGGGCTGCCGGTGCTGCTGGTCGCCGTCTACCGGTTCCTGCCGCCGCCGATCACCCCGCTGATGCTGCTCCGCGACGAGCCGATCGATCGCCGCTGGGTGCCGCTGGAAGCGATCGCCCCGGCGCTGCCCCGGGCGGTGATCGCGGCTGAGGACAACCTGTTCTGCCGGCACGCCGGCGTCGACTGGAAGTCGCTGTCGACGGCGGTCGAGGCCTATGCCGACGGCCGGCGCTCCGGCGGCGGCTCGACGATAACCATGCAGACCGCGAAGAACCTGTTCCTGTGGCCCGACCGCAGCCCCGTGCGCAAGGCCCTGGAGTTCCCGCTGACGCTGCTGATCGAGGCGCTGTGGTCGAAGCAACGGATTCTGGAAGTCTATCTCAACATCGTGGAGTGGGGCGACGGCGTCTACGGTGCCGAGGCCGCCGCCCAGCGGCATTTCGGCAAGGCGGCGCGCGCCCTGACGGACCGCGAGGCGGCGCGGTTGGCGGCGGTGCTGCCGAGCCCGCTGCGATGGTCGGCGAGCCGGCCGGGCGATTACGTGCTGCGCCGAACCGCCCTGGTGCAACGCCGCGTCGGCCAGTTGGGACCGCTGCTCGATTGCGCGCCACGCGGCAACTGAGGTGGCGCAACGGTCGAGCCGGGCCGGCCACGGTCAAGACTCGATGAGCTTCAGCCCGGCGATGCCGATCAGGATGAGCGCCAGGAACCCGGCGCGGGCGGCGGTCAGCGGCTCGCCGAACGCGATCACCCCGACAGCAGCGGTCCCGACTACGCCGATCCCCACCCAGACCGCGTAGCCGGTGCCGACCGGCAGCGTCTTGAGCGCCAACGCGAGCAGGAAGAAGCTCGCGGCGGCGGTGGATATCGCCAGCGCGCTCGGCCAGGGTCGGGTGAAGCCGTCGGTGTGCTTGAGCGCGGCCGCCCAGACGATCTCCAGCAACCCGGCCACGAACAGATACCACCACGCCATGCGAACCCTCCCGCTGCAGCAGCGCCGGATGCCGGCGGCATCAGGCGTCGAAACCGCCGTCGAAGGCGATCGACGGGCCGGCGACGAACCGACCGCCCTCACCGGCGAGGTGGACAACCATGGCTCTATCGCTGTCGGTCGAAAAGGCCGAGATCGCCCTGAACGCGGCGCCGACCGCGCGGGCGGCCATCGAGGGCGCGCTGCGGGCCAACCTCGGGGCCTACGCCGATCCGGGCAAACCGCCCGGGAACCCCCTGGACGCCGTCGTCGACGGCGCCGTGGGGGGCCTGGGACGCCGTCGCGGGGAACGCCGGCCAACTAAGGCTCGGCTAACTCAGGTTTTGGGCGCCGTCGACGCTGATCGTCTGGCCGGTGACCCAGGACGCGGCGTCCGACACCAGGAAGGCCGCGACCCGCGCCACCTCCTCGGGCTTGCCCATCCGGCCGAACGGAATCTTCGCCAGCGTGCGCTCGTAGACCTCCGGCGCATTCGCCTTCCGCTGCGCCCACACCCCGCCCGGGAACTCGATCGAGCCAGGCGCGATGCAGTTCACCCGGATGCGCTGGCGGGCGTAGGCCAGGGCGTGGGACTGCGTGAGCTGGATCACCGCCGCCTTGACCGCGCCGTAGGGGATGTTGCCGGCCGGGCCGATACCGGAGATCGAGGAGATGTTCAGCACGGCGCCGCCGCCGGCCTTCTCGAGATGCGGCAGCGCCGCCCAGGTGCCACGCACCACGCCCATCAGGTCAATGTCGATGCCGCGCTTCCAGCCATCCTCGTCGTCGACGGAGCCGAAGCCGGAAGGGTTATTGACCAGCGCGTCGATGCCGCCGAGACCCTCGCCCGCCGCCGCCACGTACCCGGCGATCGCCTGCGGGTCGCCGACGTCGCAGGCGGCGCCGTGAACGGAGCCACCGTGCGCCTTCAGCCGCTCGACCGCGGCTGCCACGCCGTCGGCGCCGCGGGCGCAGATCGATACCGCCGCGCCCTCGGCGGCGCAGGCCTCGGCGATCGCCAGGCCGATACCGCGCGAGCCGCCGGTCACGACCACGCGCTTGCCCTTCAATCCCAGATCCATGATCGACTTCCTCCTGCGAGCGGGTTCGCGGCCAACTGTAGCCAACTTTCGCCCGGTGGCTCCAGGATGGCGTTGCGAGCGCCGGTCAGTGGCGACTATCGCTTGGCGCCACCGATAAGCCGCCGCCGCAGGAAGCCAGAAAGTGCGTCGATCGCCGCCACCGCGATGATGATCAGGATGATCATCAAACTCGCCTGGCCGAATTCGTATACCCGAAGGCGGTCGGCTAGCTGATAGCCGATGCCGCCGGCACCGACGATGCCAAGGATCGTCGATAGCGGTGGCCGGGGTCGTTCGGACGGGATTCGGCGTCGGATAAGTGGATCGCCTGCCGGTTCCGTTGTGCAGTGCCGTTTGCGGTCCTCGCGCAGGGAGGGCGTAGCCCGACCGGAGCGAGGACC
>Ga0208414_1000040_pt1 | contig 148360 bp, 157 predicted proteins | sample AntAceMetag02UKE_FD_184770 | JGI IMG/M metagenome (GOLD analysis project Ga0208414, IMG submission 184770) | Saline lake microbial communities from Ace Lake, Antarctica - Antarctic Ace Lake Metagenome 02UKE (SPAdes) (version 2) | ecosystem: Environmental > Aquatic > Non-marine Saline and... | reverse complement strand
GACCTACATACTTGGTAAACTCTTTCATGACCTGTCCCCTCAATTATGGCTCTGCGCCTTTGGTTGTCCAACCTCCAGCGTAATCCACGTCGCTTGAGGTGTGGCAGGTCAATACATAATGTCTAAATCCACACTAAATCCACACAAAATCCGTACTCAAGCGTACCAGTGACGCACGGCTTCGAGGAAGCGACTAACGCCTTCGCTCACGCTCTCGGCATCGAGCGCCCCGAAGGAGAGTCGCTGGTAGTTGCCCTGTGTGGGGTCATTCAACCCAAAGGCGAAGCCAGGGATAGTGATCACGCGATGCTGGCTGACCATGAAACGGGTAAAGTCCATGGCCGTTTGATGGGCTGCCAGAGGTGGCAAATGCATCAACACATAGAAAGCACCGGTAGTGGGCGGAAAGTGAATCAACGCTGGCAAGGTGCCGAGCATCTCATGGACGTTTTGTCGAACGGTCGCGAGAGCCTCTAGTTTTGGTTTTAACCAGGGTTTGCCGTATTTGAGTACCTCGTTGGCAAGTAATTGAGAGACCACGGGCGGACAGATCAGATTGGTGTCTTGCACCTTACTCATGGCCTCGGTCAAATTCGCGGGAAACACCGCGTAGCCCACGCGCCAACTGGCCATGCCGTAATTCTTTGAGAGAGAAAAAAACGACAGGGTGTGTGCACTTGCGCCCGGCAAGCTGGCCGGCGAGAAATGGGGCGTCTGCTCAAACGTAAATGACTCGTAGGCCTCATCGCTGAAATGATAGATCCCATTCTCAGCACACAGCCGGTTGACGGCGGTCAGTGAGGCCTCATCGTAGACCGCACCGGTTGGGTTATTGGGTGAGACGGTCACCACCGCACGGGTGCGTTTGGTCAAGGCACTTTTGATGGCATCCAAATCGAGCTGCCAGTCGGATTGTGTCGCCACGGTCACCGGCACGCAACCGCACAGGCGAATGGCCATTTCTTGATTGAAAAAAAAGGGCCGCGGCAAGATGAACTCATCGCCCGGTTCACTGACGGCAAGGATGGCATTCAAAAACGCCATGTTGCTGCCTGCGGTCACCATCACCTGGTTTTCTGGGGTGATCCCAATGTGGTTTTCATCGGCTAATTTTTTTTCAAGCGACGCGAGCAGCTCAGGTAAGCCAAATACCGACTGATACTTATTCAGTTGGCTGTCGCTCAGCAAGTTGCCCAGGTTAGCCACCGCTTGACTCGGCGGGCCGTAGTTCACGACGCCCTGGCCCAAAGAAATGGTGCCGGGATGCTCTCGAACCAATTGCGCGATGGTTGGGATGATCGGCGCGTCAACCGCGGCCACCCGCTTTGATGAGAGCTGCATGGTTAGAGAGACTCAGTTAAACAATCAGACACACATTTTACGTCAGGCTTGCACGCTCAGCGCTCGGCGATGAATCAACCCGACAAAAGCAATACAAAAACTGTTGCGTCACGCCAGCGGGTGTCTGATGGTTTTCTGTGATGCTGTCCATCAGCACAAACGGCTTCCCGAACTCGGCGTGTAAGGCCTCTGAGTCATAACGCATCACGGGCAGGCCGCTGCATTTTTCGGGTCCTTGGGGTCCAAATGTCGCTAGGATGACGTGCCCGCCCACTTTAACCGACCGTAGTACCTGGGACACGTAAGCCGCTCTTTGCTGTGGATCGGTTAAGAAATGAAACACCGCACGATCGTGCCAAATATCGAACCGCTGGGGCGGCAACACGGCGGTGGTGATGTCGGTCTCATACCAAGTGACGTTTGCAGCGTGAGCGCCAAGGCGCTGCTTGGCAACCGCGATGGCATGCGCTGATAGGTCGAGTACGCTTAAATCTTGATAACCCTTGGCAATCAAATCATCAACCAGTGTGGATTCGCCTCCACCGACATCAATGATTGCCGTGCTTAGGTGAGGCGCCGCCTGATCGATCAACGCCAATGAGGTGTTGAGATGGGGCGCATACCAACTCACCGCGTCTGGCGATTTGGTTGAATAAACGCGCTCCCAGTGGTCTTGGTCATTCATGGTGTGTCGCTCGCGGTGTGTGCTTAATGGTGTGTGCTCAATGGTGCGTGCTTAATGGCGCGTGCTTAATGATGCATGCTGAATGATGCATGCTTAATGGTGCGTCCTTTCACCACCCCTGCCTGACAACTATAGGCAAATGCGGGTGGCGTGGCAATGCCAGTGCACAGTCAGTGCAAGGTTAGCGCAATGCCGCTTAAATCCAGCGCTCACCTATACTGGTCCATATGCTTGAAAAATCCATCTTCGCCACCATTGCAATTGTCATCAGTGGCCTGTCGTTTGTACCCTACATTTGGTCGATCTTTCGGGGGACAGTCAGGCCCCACGTGCTTTCTTGGTCGATTTGGGGGTTAACGACGACCATCGTTTTTTTCGCGCAACGCGCCGGCGGTGCGGGCGTGGGTGCTTGGCCGGTAGGGATTTCCGCCTTGTTGGCTTTTTCCATCGCCATCATTGCTTACTTTAAACGTGCCGATATCCGGATTTCGGCAACAGACTGGCTATTTTTTGGTTTGGCACTGCTGGCTATTCCTCTGTGGGCCGTCACACATAACCCTTTGTGGGCGGTTTTATTGGTCACCTTTGTGGATGTCCTTGGATTTGGCCCGACGATTCGCAAGGCGTATCGCCAGCCTCAAACAGAGTCTGTGCTGTTCTTTAGCCTAATTGTGCTTCGCAATATCTTTGTCTTGCTTGCGTTAGAACAGTAATCACTTACTACCGTTTTATTTCCCTCGGCCATTGGCACCATGGCTACGGTGGTGATGATGACGGTGATATTGCAACGACAAGCTCTCGCGCGTTTGTCCTAGTGCAATTGTCCAAGTGCATAGACCCGAGACAACCTTATGAAAAAACTCGCCAAAGCCGTTCTACTCATCTCGATGATCATCGCCTTGTCTGCCCTCGGGAAGTGGGTGCAGGATGGAGAGCGTATCGCGCAAGCCAGCGAGCTGGGTTGGTATCAGTTACCGCGCCACGCCAGCCAAGTCGCGCTTAACCCTATCGCCAATCGCCATCAAGCCGTGATTCAAGTGTTGGCCGCCCCTACCTATGGTTGGCGGGGCTATGTGGCTGTGCACCCGTGGATTATTTATAAGCGGGCAGGGCAGAGCGCTTACACGAGGTACGAAGTCATCGGTTGGGGCCGACGCGATGTGGTTAAACGAGACCACTCGGCGCCCGATGCGCTTTGGTATGGCGCACGCCCCCAAGTGTTGGTGACGCGCACGGGCGTTGCCGCACAAGACATGATTGATGACATAGAAACTGCCATTGCCTCATACCCGTATCCGCAAGACTACCGAAGCTATCCCGGGCCCAACAGCAATACGTTTATTGCCCACATTGGGCGCGAGGTCCCCGCGCTTGGGCTGGACTTACCGCCCACCGCCATCGGTAAGGATTTCCGTGCTTGGGACAGTCCGATCGGACAACCCCCATCAGGCCGAGGTTTTCAGGTCTCGTTGGGCGGGTGGTTTGGCATCATTTTAAGTCCCGAGGAAGGTGTAGAGATGAACTTATTTGGGGCAAAAATGGGCTTTGACGTTAATTGCCCGGCTTTGCGCTTGCCTTTTCTTGGTCGAGTTGGTATCAATGGGACATGGGGCGATCGGTATTGTCTTCCGGGGCCTGTCCATACGGCAACCATCAAGGATTGAGATGATCGCAACGAAATACCCCCTCCTCTGGCGATACTTGCATTGGTTAATTGCGGCGCTGGTTTTTGTGATGCTGCCCATCGGTTTTTGGATGATGCGTCGCGGTGATGCAAATATTTGGGATACGCTCACGAATGTGCTCTATTCGACCCACAAATCAATTGGTTTTTTGATTATTTGGCTGATGTTGGCCCGTTTGATTTTTAAGCTCACCGTTTCGGCGCCGAGTTACCCGCCTCAGATGCCCGCGTTGATTCGAAAATTCGCGCACAGCACGCATTACCTCATGTACCTCCTGCTCTTTGCTATTCCTTTGATAGGTTGGGCAGGCGTGACCGCCTATCCTGCGTTAAACATCGCTTGGGGCATTTCGCTGCCGGCGCTGCCCCTGATCCCTGAAAGTGAGTCCTTGGCAAAGTACCTATTTAACATTCACGGCTGGCTGGCGATCGCATTTTGCTTTTTAATTGCCGCACACATCGCCGGTGCGCTAAAACATAAGTACATTGATAAAGATGGGGTGTTTGATCGGATGAGCTTAAAAAAATAACCCCAACCAAACGAGGGGAGACAGCATGTTAACCACCACAGCAAGCACGGACAAAACCCAAGCCGGCATCACCTTCACCGCGCTGCACCCTAGCTTTATGGCGCGCGTAGACAACATCGATTTGCGAGATGTCCGTGAGGAAGCGAGTTTGGCCACCTTGAGGGCAGGCATGACCCAATACGGTGTGTTGGTTTTCCGTGATCAGCAGCTCTCTGGCCAAGAGCAAATTGCTTTTGCAAAACGGCTCGACGGCGAGCTTCATCGCAAAACCTCCTCGGCTGTGCTCGCCAAAAACCGTTATGGCGACGAGGCGCTGACAGACATTTCCAATGTTGGGGCGAGCGGGCAAATTTTAGAGGCCAAAGACCGACGACGCATTAACAACATCAGCAACCGCATTTGGCATACGGACGCGTCTTTCGAGGATCCTGCCGGGCGCTATTCCATGCTTTACGCACGCACGATCCCACCGGTGCGCGCCGATACCGAGTTTGCTGACATGCGAGCTGCCTACGATGCTTTGGATGATGAGACAAAGTCGCTGATCGCCGAATTGCATGCCCATCACTCCATTGTTTACTCACGACACATCATGGGATTCGATTTCTCTCCTGAAGAGGCAGCAAAGTTACCGGGTGCGGTCCACCCGTTGGTGCGTACTTTTGCTGATACGCCGCGCAAGTCTCTCTACCTTGCCTCACACGCCAGTCGGATCGTGGAGTGGCCCGTCCCAGAAGGCCGTTTGTTACTTAGGGACTTGATGGAGCATGCCGTCGAGCGCCGGTTCGTTCACTTCCACGAATGGGCTGTCGGCGATTTGGTGATCTGGGATAACCGCATGACCATGCACCGAGCAAGGCCCTATGATGATGAGACCTACAAACGAGAACTGACTCGGGTCACCACGCTAGACATTGCGCGGCCCTTGGCAGCCTAACGACCGATCAGCCTAATAACCTAATGCCTGCTGCACCGCCCTTAGGTCATTGCCTTGAAAATGAGGGGTTGGCCCGAAGGTTTCTACCGGTAGGCCCTGGCGGTTAATCCAGCAGGTCTGAAAACCAAACCAATGGGCGCCCATGATGTCCCAACCGTTGCCGGATACAAACAAGACGCTGGCAGCGGGCACATCAAACGCACGCGTCACCATTTCATAAGTGACTGGAAGGGTTTTGTATTGCCGTAGGACATCGACCGACAGGATTTCATCAAGCCAAGGCTCAAGCCCTGCGTGTGAGACGGCCTGACCCAACATATCCGGACTGCCGTTAGACAAAATAGCGGTTTTTAACCCCGCATCCTTTAACGCCTTCAGCACGCCTTGGTTTTCGGCGAAGGCGTCTAGCTTGCCATACTGCGCCATCAAACTTTGCTCAATGTCGGCGTCAAGCGGCAACGCGTGTTTGGCAAGCGCGTAGCGAAGAGCCAGGCGAGTCAACTCCCAGAATGATTGGTAAAACTGACTGCCATTGTGACCATTCGGGTCAGACAAGCTAATGAGTCGGGTGTATTCAATTTGTTTGTCACGCCAGGCGCTTGCAATAGACGCGCCGTGACCGGGGTAGAGACACTCGAGACGGGCGCCAACCGAATAGACGTCAAATAAAGTGCCATAGGCATCAAACGCCACCACCTTAATCGCCATCTCAAGCCCCCCAAATGTTAATCAACTTATTTCGCTGTCTTGGCATTTTGTCCAAACAGTATTTTTTTTGATTCTTCATCAACTGTCGGCTTCGTTGATACGGTTTTGCCCACCTCATAAGCGGCCTGGGTCGCTGTTCGACTTTTGATGCGTTCAAACCATTTTTGCAGGGCGGGGAAATCAGTCAATGACTGCTGTTGCCGATCGTGCTGCACGATCCAGGGATAGATGGCCATGTCGGCAATGGTGTACTCGTCGCCCACGACGAAGAGGCGTTCATCAGACAGGTGCTTATTGAGCACCCCATAAAGGCGCGCTGTCTCATTGATGTAGCGATCCATGGCGTAGGGAATACGTTCGGGGGCGTAATGAACGAAATGATGGTTTTGTCCGGCCATTGGCCCTAAGCCACCCATCTGCCAAAACAACCACTCTAGGCACTGCACGCGCAGACGCGGTGACTGGGGAATGAAACGCTGCCATTTGTCTGCCAAATACAATAAGATCGCGCCCGACTCAAAAACAGAAAGTGGCGGACCGCCACCGGTCGGGGCATGATCCACAATCGCCGGTATGCGATTGTTAGGCGCAATTTTTAAAAAATCTGGCTCAAACTGCGCACCTCGAGAAATATTGATCGGTTTGATTTCATATTCCACACTCGCTTCGTGCAGCAACAGGGTAATCTTATGACCGTTGGGTGTAGGCCAATAGTACAAGTCAATCATAAAGCCCCTTTTATATGCATATTAGTAATATCTATTTGAATCAGGTCTTGTAATCATCGTAATCTATCTCATCATTATTTTGGATGGCAACCGCCATAACCTTTATGCCAACTAACGAGGTCATACTTTGGGTCGCGCTAGGGATTGGTTTGACCTATGGCGTTGTTGCCCAGATTAGCGGATTTTGCTTGAACAGTGCACTACGCCAGCAAATCCAGCAAGGTGACGGCAATAAACTACGGGCCTTTGCGTTAGCCTTGGTGGTGGCAATTGTTGGCACTCAAATCGCCGCCACGCTTGATGTCCTCGACCTATCCGCGTCCATCTACTTAACCGATCGTTTTTCGTGGTTTTTGATTCCCGTCGGGGGTGTCCTATTTGGTTACGGCATGATCTTGGCACGCGGCTGCGGGGCCCGAGCGTTGGTGTTGCTTGGCCAAGGCAACTTACGCTGTCTATTGGTTTTATTGTGTTTGGGCATCAGCGCGTTTGCCACCCTAACGGGGCTACTTGGACCGCTGCGAAGCGCCATCACTGACGCAACTTCGGTGACATTGGCGTCAGCAACCTTCAGCCATTACGCGATCCGCTGGGGCTTTGTGACTTTGCTTTGCGCCGCGTTGCTCTATTTTGTTTTCCGTGACAAGCATTTCGTTCATCAGCGCAAAGACTTTTTCGGTGGTTTGTTGATCGGGGCTTTGGTTTTAGCGGGCTGGTTAACCACCGGTTGGTTGGGTTTTGATGACTTCGACCCTACCCCGCTGACCTCGTTGACGTTTGTTGCACCCGTTGGGGCAGCCATTCAATACAGCATGATCGCCACTGGGATGGACTTGAACTTTGGGATCGTGCTTGTCTTGGGGTTGGTATTGGGCTCTTTGTTAGCGGCTCGATTAACGGGGCGCTTTCAATGGGTCGGCTTTGACCTTGAGAACACCATGCCCCGCTACATCGCGGGTGGCGTCATGATGGGTGTTGGTGGGGCCTTGGCCATGGGCTGTTCAATCGGTCAAGGCTTGACGGGTATGTCCACACTATCTTTCGTATCTATGATTGCCTTCGCCGGCATCTTATTGGGCGCTTGTTTGGCACTATTTCTAGAGCGTTCAGGCATGGCTTCGGCGAAACCAATATATAGAGAGCAATGATGCGAGCAGCACTAGCAAAGTGCTCGCGCCGGCAAACAGCGCTGAGATCTCCGTGCGGCCGCGCTCTAGCTCTAGCTGGGCAGAAAGTTGTTGGTAGATATTGGCTAGCTCCTGCGAATTCTCCGCTTTAAAAAATTCGCCTTCTGTCAGCAGCGCCATGGCTTGCAGGGTCCGCTCATCAACCGCTGCATAAAAAGAACGGCCTTCGAACCCGGGGATGAAGCCGTCCGGTGTGCCAAACGCAACCGTGTAGACGCGCACACCGAGTTGTGCGGCCAATTGCGCAGCAGCGATCGGATCCGGCCCCGTGGTCCGCCTACCGTCCGAGATGAGCACGATCGCGCCAGATTGGTAGGAACCGGGCGCCACCGGTTTCATATCAAATAGTGACGGGCCACTGCGCTGTGCCTCCCGCTGTGATGGGTTAAAGCCGTAAATCAGTGGTTCGATGTCAAATTCAAGCTCCGGACGTAACACAGCCAAAGCCAACAACAATCCACTGCCCGTGGCCGTCGCCCTCTGCAACCGGAATCGATCGACAGCCGCGAGCAGTTCCGCTCGGTTCTCCGTGACACGATGAGCCACTTGTGCGGTGCCGGCAAAGGTAACTAGCCCCACCCGCAAATCTGTCGGTAATTCATTAATGAAGGTCTTAACCGTTGACTGGGCGGCCTGAATGCGACTCGGCGGCACATCCTCTGCCAGCATGCTTAGTGAGACGTCGACGGCCACCACCAACGTGCGGTAATCCGCCGGCAAAACCACATTGGCAACGGGGCGGGCGATCCCAAATAACCCCGCGATCAGCGCTACTAGCAGTAAAGCTGGTGGCACATGGCGCCGCCAAGCTTGGCCGGCCGTAAGCGCGCGATTTACCAATAGTAGGGACGCGTAACCGTACGCATCGCGCCGTCGACGTTTTAAGAGCCACAGGTAACCGCCCACCAGCAAAGGCACGAGCAGAAAACCCCACAGCGCTTGAGGCCAAATAAAGTGCATAAATAGAAGCTCGGCGTTAAGATGATTTAACTGTATCACTGCTTACTGCCTTGAGGTCAGTTTATGAAACGTGCCACCCTTTACAGCCGATCAGTCAAAGCCACTGATCGCAACCATAATGCTGCGGTCGATTCACAGGCCGCCGCGCAGGGCGCGGCTCGCTCAAGCGCCCCACAAACTGCCGGACAAACCACCGATCCAACCCCCAGACAATCGACTCGGTTAACCCGCGTCCTAAAAAGCCAACCGGTGCTCCTCGCGCTCGGTATCCTGATCGGTGGGCTTGTTGTTTGGCAGCTCACAGCCCACCCAAATTCGGATGCGTCCCTCAATCAGGCCAACGTTGAGTCCATCGTGATGGAGACGCTGGCGACCAAATCGTTACCCGCTCGTGCGGCGCAGGTGGCTCGTCAAGCCATCCCTTCTTTGGTAAGTATTCAAACATTGGATGGCGAACCACCGAGCGACAACCTCATTAGTGCCAAGGGTAAAGGCGCGGGGTTTGTCATCAAAGAGGACGGCACCATTCTGACGAATCATCACGTTATCGCCGGCTCTGACCGCATAGTGGTCACGTTTGCCGATGGTTTGGTGTCGCCTGCTGCGGTGATCTCTGCGCAACCCGAGCGCGACCTCGCCATCTTGCAACCGGCCCGAATACCTGACGATTTACAACCGATTACGCTGGCCGCGAGCGGTCAGTTGGCACCGGGCGACTTGGTGGTCGCCATCGGGTTTCCTTTTGGTGAGGGCCCCTCGGTATCGGCTGGTGTGGTGTCTGGCTTGAACCGCACCTTCGCCCTATCCGGTCGGCCAGACTTAGAAGGCCTCATCCAATTTGACGCCGCCGTCAATCCCGGCAGCTCGGGCGGGCCCTTGCTCAATCAAGACGGTGAAGTGGTTGGTGTGGTGACAGCCATCTTAAATCCATCACCAAGCGGCACCTTTGCGGGCGTCGGTTACGCAATTACCATGGACAGTGCGGCCAATGCCGCTGGTATCCCACCCTTTTAACTGGAGCGCATGCAACCCATGAGCCAAGAACATCTCTGGCAAGGCCAGCAACCCCAAAATGACGTGCAAAGTGCGGCGGCCGTGATGGAGGGTGTCCTTTACGAAGTCAAAAAAATCGTCGTCGGACAAGACACTTTTCTAGAACGCATCCTGATTGCCATGCTGGCTCGAGGGCATTTGTTGATTGAGGGTGTGCCTGGTCTAGCCAAGACGCTTACGGTCAATACCCTCGCACAAGTCGTGCAAGGCAGTTTCAAACGCATTCAATTCACCCCTGACTTGTTACCGGCCGATCTGGTTGGCACCCGGATCTACAACCAAAAGACCGGCGAATTTAGCACTGAGATTGGCCCTGTCTTTACCAATTTGCTGCTTGCAGACGAGATCAACCGGGCACCCGCCAAAGTACAAAGCGCGTTACTAGAGGTGATGCAAGAGCGCCAAGTCACGATTGCTGGCCAGACACACCGTCTACCTGAGCCTTTTTTAGTGATGGCCACGCAGAACCCGATCGAAAGCGAGGGCACTTACCCCTTGCCCGAGGCACAAGTCGACCGTTTCATGATGAAAGTGCTGGTGGGCTATCCCAAGCCCGAAGAGGAGTTTGTGATTGTGCAAAGGGCCATTGGGCAGGCGATTACGGTCGCCCGTCGAGCCAGCACGGATCAGTTAGCGGCTTTGCAAGACCAGTGCCAACAAGGTTTCGTGGACTCCGCGATTGTGCAATATGCTGTCAATTTGGTGAACGCAACACGAGACCCGCAAAGCGTCGGGCTATCGTCACTGGCCGACTATCTTATGTTTGGTGCCAGCCCGCGCGCGACCATCAGTTTGGTTCAAGGGGCTCGTGCGCTAGCCTTTTTGAGGGGGCGCGCCTACACCACGCCAGCCGATTTGATCGACGTGGTGCCAGACGTGCTGCGCCACCGCTTGATGCTCTCTTATGAGGCCCTGTCTGACAATATCAGCACAGACTCGGTCATCAAGGAAATCCTCAAGGCAGTGCCTGCACCTGACAAACCGATGCAAAGCCATGTTCAAGTTCCTCAAACCTAAGTCACCCAAGATCTCGTCTGTCGCGGGCGAATCTGGCCAGGATGCCCCGATCAATGCGCAGGCTCTCTTATCGCGCATTGAGTGGGTCAGCGCTCGCCGCTTGGATGGCTTGATGCAGGGCGATTACCGCACCCTGTTTCGGGGTGCGGGCTTGATGCTGGCTGACCTGCGAGAGTACGTACCCGCAGATGACGTGCGCCATATGGACTGGAACGTAACAGCCCGAATGCAAACCCCTTATGTGCGAGAGCATGAGCAAGATCGAGACCTGACGGCTTGGTTTTTAGTGGACTTATCCGCATCGATGGGGTTTGGTTCGCAATCGGTCAGTAAGCGAGTGGTCATGGCCCAGTATGTCGCGCTGATAGGGCATTTATTACAACGGCGTGCCAATCGGATCGGTGCTGTTTTAGATCGAGCCCACCCCGAAAAAAACTTAGAGGTCATCCCAAGTCGGGCGGGTAAACGCCACTTGCTGCATCTTTTGCATCGGCTACTGAACGGGCCTTTAGAACCCTCTTCCGAACCCTTGGGCTTAAAGCGCCTGTTGACCGGCGCACAACGTATTATCAAACAAAGGTCAACGGTTTTTGTGTTGTCAGATTTCCTGACGGAGCCGGATTGGGACAAAGCGTTACTGGCGCTGGCCAGTCGTCACGATGTGGTGGCCATTCGCGTGATTGATCCGATTGAGCGGGAATTACCGAACATGGGGATGATGACGTTGCGAGATGCCGAGACCAATCAACAAGTGTTCGTGGACACGAGCGACCCCGGGTTTCGGCGACGATTTGCCCAGCACGCCCAGAGTCACGAAGATCAGTTGCTAGGCGCACTCACTCGGGCGGGCATTGACTGCCTCGAATTAAGCACCGAGAGCACCGTGCATGAAGATTTGATTCGATTTATTGAGCAGCGTCAGCGGTTCTTGCGGCAAAAGCGACCTAGGCCAGCACATGCTTGAGACCACCGCCCTATCGCGCTGGTGGCAAGAGGCCGGCATTCAATTTGTATGGCCCAGCCTCTTGTGGCTACTTGGCTTAGTTGTCTTGGGCCTTGTGATATATCGGGTCGCCCGGCGGGCGCAAAGACCTTCGACATTTGGACTTTTGACGGGTTCCTTGATTGTTGTTGGCCTTGTCGCGTTGATCACGGCGATTGCTCGCCCCCAGGTCTCCTTGAGCTTGCCCGAACGGGCTGATCGCTTGATGGTGGTGCTCGACATTTCAGGCAGTATGCGAGCGGATGATACCGATCCGAGTCGCATTGACGCGGCCAAAGCCCACATCTTGCAACTGCTCGAGCAACAGCCTGCTAGTTTGCAAGTGGGGCTAGTGACCACCGCGGCGACAGCCACCCTGATACAGGCGCCCACCAAAGATCGTGATGCCCTGAGGGAAGCTCTGAAAAATACGTCACTTCAGACCGGTTCGGCCCTGGGCAGTGGTTTGCTGGTTGGACTGGCTGAGCTATTGCCAGACGCCGGCATTGATGTTCAAAGCCTCTTGAATGCGAGCCTTGAAAGCCAGAACCAAGGCGCTGACAAGGCTTGGCAACCAGACGCCAAGCAGGTCGTGCCGCCGGGCTCGAGCCGTTCAGTGGCGATGGTGCTGATCTCAGATGGTGAGTCCAACCTAGGTCCTAAGGCAATGGCGATGGCCGAGATCGCCGCCGATCTCGGGGTCCGAGTCCACACCATTGGGGTGGGCACCACACGCGGTGCCGTGGTCAAAGCCGAGGGCATTTCACAGCGTGTTCGCTTGGACGCCGCCTTGCTAAGCGATATCTCTAAGCTCACTATCGGCAGTTTTTACCAGGGGGTCAACCCACAGGACTGGCAAGCGATTTACGAGGCCATCGACGCCAGTATTCAATTCAACAAACGCCAGCCCATGGAAGTCAGTGCGGTGGCGATGGGTGTGGGTTTACTGTTGCTCCTACTGGGTATGAGCATGCGACTGTTTCGCCAAGGTCGAATACTTTAAGCGGCAAATCAGAAAGTCGTGGTCCGCGCTTGTGATACCGTGGTGTTAAGAATCGTTTGCATACGGTTTAGAATTTTTTCTGCATCACTATGTCACCCACAAAATACAAGCTGTCTGACGCCAGGCTAGCCTTACTCGTTCTATTTATCTGCTTTGCTTTCAATATGGCGGGGCGTGGTATTGCCGACACTTATGTCGCTTTCTTATTGCCCCTTGAAGCCGAGTTCGGTTGGAGCCGCTCGGGCATCTCGAGCGTGTATTCCATTTACATGTTGGCCAATGGGTTGTCAGCGCCTTTTGTGGGCATTCTGTTCGACCGTTGGGGTCCACGGGTGGTCTATACAACCGGTCTTTTGGTGATGGGTTCAGCCTATGTCACCGCTGGCCATTTGACGCAACTGTGGCAATTCCACTTCTTTATTGGCTTGGCAGGGGGCATTGGGATATCCGCATTGGGAATGGTGCCATCGACGAGCCTGATTAGCCGTTGGTTTCGAGGCAATACCAGCACAGCCATCGGCATTGCCTATGCCGGCTTTGGTGCTGGCAGCTTAGTGGTGGTGCCATTCGCCCAATACTTGATTGACTGGCAAGGGTGGCGGATTGCTTATTTTGTGCTCGGTGGCATCTTACTCGGCCTCTTACCGATTGTGCTTTTTTTACCGTGGCAGCGTATCAAGGCGGGTAGACAAGACCCTGACGTGCCTGTGGCGCCGGTGGGCAAAAATCGCCTCAGCCTTGAGCCGTTGCGAGAGGCCATGAAAACACGTGCGTTTTGGTCTCTGGCGCAGGTTTTTTTCTTCACCGCCTTCGCGATTTATATTATCTTGGTTCAAACCATCGTTTTTTTGGTAGAAACCGGCTTCTCGCCATTTCAAGCCGCCACCGCCTTTGGCTTCGCTGGCATGCTGTCGGTCATTGGTGTCAGTACCGCTGGCTTTTTGTCCGACAGATTCGGCGCCCGCCCAACCGTGACGGCGACGTTCATCAGTACCTTTTTGGGCATCATCCTACTTTTTGTGCTGTCTTACTTTCCCTCGCAATGGGCCTTAGCACTCTTCGTGCTGTTTTTTGGCTTAGCCCAAGGCGCCCGTGGTCCCATCGTCTCGACGATATCGGCACGGATTTTTCCCGGCCGAGCACAAACGACAATTTACGGCACTATTTACGCGTGCATGTCACTTGGCGCCGCACTCGGCGCTTATGCTTCTGGGTTATTCTATGATTTGACTGGTGATTATCGTTTAGGCTTTGCATTCTCTATGGTCAGCGTTATGCTGGCAGTGTCTCCATTTTGGACCTCTCCGAGCATCGCCTCGTCGCAGGCTAAGGCTAAGGCCAAAGCCTAGCTCAGCAATATCAATCGTGCTTTGTTCGCTCACAGGAGGCATCTGCAATGCGGCTTTTGAGACGCTTTTTCCTACTGATTGTGATGTCAAGCCTCGCGGCCTGCGGCTCGGTTAAGCTGGCCTATAACTATGCCCCCTCACTGCTGCAATATCAGATCGACAGCTATTTGGACTTAACGGACGATCAAGAAGTACTTTTGACCGAAGAGCTCGTGGCCTTCCAAGCGTGGCATCGCGAGAACGCCCTTCCCGAATACACGGCCACGCTTAGAGAATGGGCCAGTAAGCTGGATCAGCCGCACACGTTCACTGTGCCAGAGATCCTAGCCAAACAAAAAATGTTTGAAGACGATCTATTGCTGATTGGTCAGCGGTCCGCCCTGCACCTGGCTCCCCTGGTGCTTACCCTCACGCCAGAACAACGAACGCGACTCAATGCCGAATTTGAATCGTCAAATGAAGAGTATGCCGAAGAAAACTTGAGTGAAGAGTCGCAATCGATTGCAGAGCGCAAAGAACGCTTTGTAGAACGGTATGAACGTTGGCTTGGGCCTCTCACAAAACGTCAGTCGCAGGCCATTGATCAATGGCTAAAAGGGCAACCAAACACGGCAACGCTCTGGGGGCGTGAGCGAATCGCTCGACAACAGGCCCTACTGGAAATATTGGCGCAAGCTCAGAGCTCGCCCTCGGCAGAACAAGCCGCCATCGCCTTACATGACTACTTCCAAAGCCTGAGCCGCTACCGAATCACAGCGCTACAAGCGCAACGCGCGCCGCGTCTGGTGTCACTCGCCGAACTCACTGTTTCGCTGCTCAATCAAATGACTGAGCGCCAGCGCCGATTTTTACAAGAAACGCTCAGAGACTACGCGACTGATTTCGAAGAACTTTCAAGCTAAAAGGACTTAGAGGACATGACCTTTGGGCAATGTCTTGCGCTAATTCTTCCTCGTTTTAACCGGCCGAGCTCGCGGTGCTCTGAATCGGTCGTAGCCCCACAGGTACTGAGTCGGCTCATGCAAGATGGCTAACTCTAAGGCTTGATTTAATTTGGTTGCCGCAAGAACATCATCGTCTGGCCAGGTTTCGTCCACCATCCAATGTTTGATTTCAAACCCCCGCCCTTCGGACAGTCTATAGGCGCACAAGACCACCACGGGCGCATCGGTTAATTTTTGCAGCCGCCGAACCAGGGTCGTTGTGTAGGCGGGCTTGCCGAAGAAGGGGGCCCAGACACCTTCGCCTTCGATGGGCACTTGATCTGGTAACAAACCAATGGTTTGCTTTGATTTCAAGGTTTTGGCGAGGGCTCTCACACCAGCAATATCGGCAGGTACCAACCGCAATTGCCCACGATTACGCAGCGCCAATAACCAGTCGCGCAACCATCGAATGCGTGGCACACGAAATAACACAGTGGCGGGATGGCGTCGTGAAAACACCGGTGCGAGCAGCTCGAAGTTGCCCACGTGTGGAGACACCAAAATCATCCCCTTGCCTTTAGACAACGCCTGATCGATTTCGGTCCAATCATGTTTTTTGGCTTGTGCCTCAATATGCCGCTGACTATCTCGCGCTGACCACCAGTAGGGCATCTCAAGAAATAAAGTAGCCACATGCCGTAAACAGGCCGCCAGTTGCTTATCGCCTGCGCCCGGCATTGCAATTTGTAGGTTTACTTGGGCGCGGCGCTTGTAGCTACCTGGCAAACGAAACATCAGGGCGCCCACAAAACGCCCTAGATATTGGATCGCACTCAGGGGCAAGTTTCCCACCACCCAAAAGACACCATTTGCGAATTTGGCCCCCCATCCTTTGAACACTTTCAGGATCTTCCCTTGATACATCCGCCAATCAACGGTATGTTGACTGAAGCTTGATGCTTGTTTGTTGCTTATTTACTGCTTGTTTGCTGCTTGTTTGATGCTTTGCTGTTTTGCTGTTTTGCTGCACGCAGCATCTCACGCCCTGACGCTCGAGCACCATCAAACGACCTTGAGTCACGGCAAGGCGGCGCCAATGCAGACGCTCACGCGGCATGATGCCTTGGATGCCTTGATGCTATCAAGTCTGCTTTACAATCGCGTTTTTTTAACGTTGCGGTGTGCCTGATCAAGAACACCGTGGAGAGATGCTTCATGTTAACTGCTTTGGCCGCTCTGATGCGATCTATCAACGGGCTAAATAAGTGGGTTGGTTATACCTTTGCTTGGCTAGCGCTTGGCATTGTACTGGTCTGTTTTTCCGTGGTGGTTGAGCGTTATTTGTTTGCTAACACTCGCCTGTGGGCTCAAGATTTATATATTTGGTTAAACGGCGCCATGTTTACCGCCGTTGCCGGATTTGCTTTATTTCGAGGTAATCACGTACGTGTGGATATTTTCTATCGACCTGCCTCAGTGCGGTCTAAAGCAATTGCCGATCTCATTGGGGTCCTTGTTTTTCTGCTTCCCTTCACTTACGTCACCTACGCCTTTTGCTTTTCCTTTGTGGCCCGTTCTTGGAGGCTCTTAGAAGGTTCAGCAAACGTCGGCGGGATGCCTGGGCTTTTTGTTTTGAAATCTTTCATATTGATTTTTGCCGTGCTAGTCGCGCTACAGGGCATTGCCATGGCCATCCGATCTTTACTTATTTTGGTAAACCGCGAAGACTTGATTCCAGCTGACTTCCAGTACGATCCACACCCGACCATCGCGGTCAAGGAATAAGCGACATGGATCCCATACTGATTGGTGAAATCCTTTCCGGATTGATGTTCTTTGGCGTCATTGGCATGTTGATGCTCGGCTTTCCCGTGGCCTTCACGCTCGCGGGTACTTCCTTGCTGTTTGCACTGGTTGGCTACTATTTCGGCGTTTTCAATTTCAGTAACTTTTCGTCGTTAGCTGGCCGCTACATTGGTTTCATGACCAATGAGGTGCTTGTTGCGGTGCCCTTGTTTATTTTTATGGGTGTCATGCTCGAGCGCTCAAAGATCGCCGAACAGTTGCTGATGACCATGAGCAAACTTTTTGGCAACTTGCGTGGCGGCTTGGGTATTTCAGTCATCTTAGTGGGTGCGCTGTTAGCGGCCTCAACGGGTGTGGTCGGTGCAACAGTGGTGACCATGGGCTTGATCTCTTTGCCCGCCATGTTGCGCGCCGGTTATGACCCTAAATTGGCTAGTGGCGTCATCTGTGCTTCCGGCACGCTTGGGCAAATCATCCCCCCCTCAACCGTTCTGATTTTTATGGCGGATATGTTGGCGGGTATTAACTCTCAGGTACAAATGGCCCAAGGCAATTTTGCACCCGACCCCGTGTCGGTCGGCGACTTGTTTGCTGGGGCCTTTCTGCCAGGCTTGCTATTGGTGTCACTCTACCTCGTGTGGATGGTCATCAAGGCAATCAAAGATCCCGAAAGTTGCCCTGCCACACCTATTTCTGCAGAAGAACGGCGCACCCTTGGTAAGGATGTGCTTGTGGCACTGGTGCCGCCCTTGTTGCTCATCACCGCTGTGCTCGGTTCGATCTTGGGCGGCATCGCCACCCCGACCGAAGCCTCCTCGGTGGGTGCTGTCGGGGCCATGATACTGGCTGCCTCGCGCTGGCGCTTGTCGTTCACCGTACTCAAAGAGGCCGTCATATCCACAGCCACGATCACCTCCATGATCTTTATCATCATTTTTGGAGCGTCGGTGTTCTCGATTGTGTTTCGTCAAATGGGTGGCGACAACTTGGTCCATGAGTTCTTGTCCAACCTGCCGGGCGGTGCCATTGGCGCCATGATCGTTGTCATGCTGATCATGTTTGTCCTCGGTTTTATTCTAGATACCTTTGAGATTATCTTTATCGTCATCCCAATAACCGCACCTATCTTATTGATGCTTGGCTTGGATCCAGTCTGGGTAGGCGTGATGGTTGGGGTCAATTTGCAGACGAGTTTTTTGACGCCACCATTCGGTTTCTCTCTCTTTTACCTGCGAGGTGTGGCGCCTGGTCACGTGAGTACTGGACAAATTTACAAAGGGGCGGTTCCCTTTGTTGTGATTCAAATCATCGCCATTTCCATTCTTTTCATCTTCCCTGAAATCGTGACATGGTTACCCAAGGCGCTCTACTGATAGGGTAGAACGCCATGCCGGATTGTTTTCGGTACTGGTTTTGTTTTCGGAAGTCGAAAAAAACCGCCAACAGCGTTAGTTGTTGGCGGTTTTTTTGACTCACCCGAAGGGTATAGACACATTCAAATCATTGTGATCAAAGCTTGAAATATTTACGGCGGGCTTCGATGAATTGTGCGTCCGTGCCATCAGTTTTGATTTTCGTGATGTTCAACGCTTTACTGAAACTATCAAACGTCTTTTTCGTCAGGGCGTCGCCGCTATCGGCAATTTCATTTAGCACTTCTGCCGAGGCTTTTGCCGCTGCACTCAGAATGCTGTCAGGAAATTGTGGGATGGCCTTAACGCCATGCTGGTTGATTAAGACTTCAAGCGAACGTGGATCATTGGCAGCGAAATCAGCGGCCACTTGATCATATTCCGCCTGACACACATCTCGCACCAAGTCCTGTAGATCTTTAGGTAAGGCTTGGTACTTGCTCTTGTTAACCACACATTCGGTGGCCAAGCCAGGCTTCACAAAGCTTGAGGTGTAATAGATTTTGCAAACTTTATAGAATCCCAATGCCAAATCGTTGTAGGGACCCACAAATTCAGCGGCGTCTAATGAGCCTGACTGCAACGCCTGAAATATTTCGCCTGCCGCCATGTTGGTCACCGACACGCCGAGCTTGCCCCAGACTTTACCGCCTAGACCCGGTGTACGAAAACGCAAACCCTTTAAATCATCTAAACCTTTGATTTCCTCACGAAACCAACCACCCGCTTGCGTGCCTGTGTCGCCTGACAAGAAGCCTTGAAGCCCGAATTGATCATAAACCTCATCCCAGACTTCTTGCCCGCCCAAGTAGCGTACCCAGGCCGATAGCTCACGACTCGTCATCCCAAACGGCACGCCAGTAAAGAAGTTCTATGCCGGACTTTTGTTCTGCCAGTAGTAAGCAGCACCGTGCGACATTTCTGCCCCACCATCGATCACGGCATCAATCGATTGCAATGGCGGCACCAATTCGCCTGCTGAGTAGACCTGCACGGTTAATCTGCCACCGGAGGCCGAGGTGATGCGATCCGCTAAACGCTGCGCGCCAACGCCTAAACCGGGGAAGTTTTTAGGCCACGTCGTTACCATGCGCCAGGTAATTTTATTTTGTGCCAAAGCTGGCGCTGCGATACTTGATAGGCCTGTGGCGCCCACACCAGCTACACCGGCTTTGCGAATGAAAGAACGACGATCCATGGATTTTCTCCAAAATGTTGGCTAGAAATTGCTTGACGATTATAGACATCCACGGTTCGCGAAACCCTGATGAAAACCCTTGGTTGGTCACTGTCTGCTTCAATAGAAGCGATAGGGCTTGCAGACCTCCTAAGATTTGGCATACTAGCGGTTGCGTTGGTCTGGCTGGTGTTCGTGCGTCGACGTGGCGCCATACTGCCGACTTCATCATAGTCATCAGAGGCGGAGACAGTCATGCCCATCATCACCACGATCGAGGATTTACGGGTGCTTGCCAAGCGCCGAGTGCCACGAATGTTTTACGACTATGCTGATTCAGGCGCTTGGACAGAGTCTACCTATCGTGCCAATGAGTCAGATTTCAACAAGATCAAATTGCGCCAACGCATTTTGATTGATATGGAGCACCGCTCTACAAAAACCACCATGGTTGGTCAGCCAACGTCGATGCCCGTGGCCATCGCGCCCACGGGACTAACCGGTATGCAGCACGCCGACGGGGAGATCTTAGCGGCGAGAGCGGCCAAGGACTTTGGCATTCCTTTCACCTTGTCGACCATGAGCATTTGCTCCATCGAAGATGTGGCCGAGCAAACAGATAACCACCCCTTTTGGTTTCAGCTTTACGTCATGAAGGATCGTGATTTTATCGAGCGATTGATTGACCGCGCCAAGCAAGCCAATTGCAGTGCGCTGGTGCTGACCTTAGATCTACAAATCTTAGGGCAACGCCACAAAGACCTGCGTAACGGGTTGAGTGCACCACCTAAGCTCACCATTGCGAACCTGATTAACATTGCCTCTAAACCACGCTGGGCGCTTGGCATGCTGGGCACCAAACGGCGCCAGTTTGGCAATATCGTCGGGCACGTCAAAGGCGTGACTGACATGAGCAAGCTAAGTGAATGGACGGCGTCACAGTTCGATCCCAAACTCAATTGGGACGATGTGCAATGGATCAAGAAGCGTTGGGGGGGTAAACTGATTCTAAAGGGCATTATGGACGTCGAGGACGCCCGTCTGGCCGCGGACTCCGGCGCTGATGCATTGATTGTCAGCAATCACGGTGGTCGTCAGCTTGACGGTGCAGATTCGAGCATCAATGCTTTACCAGCAATCGTAGACGCAGTGGGAAATCAGATTGAAATTCACATGGATGGTGGGGTCCGCAGCGGACAAGACGTTCTTAAAGCGCGGGCGCTCGGCGCACGTGGCAGCTACATCGGTCGAAGTTTCTTGTATGGCTTGGGTGCCATGGGGCAAGCGGGGGTCACCAAATCGCTTGAGATTATTCACAAAGAGCTTGACCTCACCATGGCGTTTTGTGGGCATACGGATATCGAAACCGTCGACAAGCGGATCCTGTTGCCGGGCACCTTCCCCACCGTTTAATCGGCTGCACGACGGTTTGCCGGGAGCACAGCCATGAGCGGTGCGGCCGGTCGCAAGCCCTCAAAGAAAGTATGGCTGCTGATCATTGTGGTTTTAATCGGTGCCCTTTGGGTTGGTTTTCGCACTTGGCAAGGACCCGCCGTTGAGGTCTATGTCGTCAAGCCTACTGACCTAACGCAAACGGTGGTCGCAACTGGGCGTGTCGCGACACCCTCTCGTTCGCAAATCGGTTCAGAGATCACTGGTGTGGTCGAACGCCGTTTGGTTCGCGAGGGCGACAAAGTCCAAGCAGGCGATCTCCTGATTGAACTGAAGTCCGATGAGCTGGCCGCCCGTGTTCGTGAGGCGCAGGCTTCCTTATCCAATCTACGCCTGTCTAGACGACCTCAGGCCGCAGCAACTTTGGCGCAAGTCGAGGCTCAACTGCAGCAAGCGTCTCGTGAGGCGCAACGCCGTGCCGCGCTACTAGAAAGTGACTCTATTTCTCGCGAAGTTTATGAGAAAGCACAACAAGCCCAAACGGTGGCGATGGCAGCCGCGCAACAAGCCCGTCTATTGAGTCAGGCTCTCGCAACAGGCGGCACTGAAGAACAGATTCTGCAAGCACGCCTCACGGCGGCACAAGCGGCACTCGCCAAAACGCAAATCCGCGCGCAAGTGGATGGCACCGTCCTGACTCGCAATGTTGAACCTGGCGATTTGGTGCAAGCGGGACGTGTCTTGTTGGAAGTGGCGCGCACGGACGACACCGAAATATTGGTTCCCGTTGACGAACGAAACCTTGGGGTTTTGATGCTTGACCAAACCGCCCAAGCCATCCCTGACGCCTATCCTGCTCGTGTGTTTGAGGCGATCGTGAATCATCTTGCACCCACTGTTGACCCGTTGCGTGGCACCGTCGACGTGCGCTTAACTGTGTCAGACCCACCCGACTATCTGAAACAAGACATGACGGTTACCGTCACTATTCTGACCGGTCAAGTCGAGCAAGGTTGGGTGATACCCAATGACGCGTTGCGCAACGTCGAAGGCAATCAAGCAACAATCGCCATCTTATCAGTTGGGCGCGTCAGCGAACGCCTGGTCACGCTCGGCCTTCGCGGCTTACAAGCCACGCAAATTACCGATGGTTTAGAAAACGGCGATCGAGTCATCCTGACACCCGGTCTGCAAGTCGGCCAGCGGGTTCGGGCAGACCATGTGGATTGAGTCGACCATTGCCTTGAAGTTTTTGCGCCAAGGCTTTGCTCAGACCCTACTGATCTTGGTGGGTATTGGCGTTGGTGTCGCCGTCATTGTTTTTATAGTGACCCTGGTTGGGGGCCTGCAAGAAAATATCGTCAGCCGCACCCTCGGCACGCAAGCACACATAAAAGTCGAACCGCAGCAGGAGGTCAACTTAATTGCACCCGCTCTCGACAACCAGGTGCGATTGGTGCGTCAGGATGAGAGGGCTCAGCGCTTACGATCTATTAATAACTGGCAGCAAGTGCTGCAGTCGATGGAAAAAATACCTACGGTTACTGCGGCCTCACCGGTGGTCTCTGGCCCCGCTTTCGCCCGTCGCGGACAAGCGTTGAAATCCATCCTTGTGATCGGCATTGAACCAGAACGTTATGAAAAAATAATTTCCATCGGTGACAACATCGTTGCAGGTGAATTCAAAGTCAGTGCAGGCAATACCGTTATTGGCTCAGTACTCGCCAAGGACTTGGGGGTTCGCATCGGTGGCAAATTGCGTCTTGAGACAGGCGACAATCAAACGGCGGTCCTGACCATTACCGGTATTTTTGAGCTCGGTGTGCGCGAGCTAGACTCACGTTATGTCTACCTTGAGCTCAAGCAAGCCCAAGCACTGCTGGGATTATTTGGTGGTGTCACGGTTATCGATCTAACCGTGAGCGATATTTTCGCTGCTAGCCTCGTCGCTGATCGCATTGACCGCCTAACCGCCCTCAAAGCCGAAAGCTGGATGCAAACCAATAGTGAATTGATGAACGCCTTAAAGTCGCAAAGCTTGTCTTCTAATCTGATTAGCTTCTTTGTGGCGCTCTCCGTGGCTTTGGGTATTGCCAGCGTGCTGGCCATTAGCGTGACGCAACGTACGCGCGAAATCGGCATCTTGCGTGCCATGGGTGCGCGGCGTGCACAAATGCTGCGCGTGTTTCTGATTCAAGGCGCCCTCTTGGGTCTTAGTGGCTCGTTTGCCGGCGCGGGGGTGGGTTGGGTCATGGTCTGGGTCTTTAATGAATACGGACCCGGTTTGTTCGATATCCGCCCATCTGTCACGATTGTGCCGATTGCGGTGACCGTGGCGACGATCGCTGGTGTCCTGGCCGCAATTGCGCCGGCATGGCGCGCCTCACGTCTAGATCCTGTGGCGGCCATCCGCTATGTCTGAATCTATCTCTGCCAACGAGAGCGTGCTGCGCTTGCAGGATCTGCGCAAGTGCTACAACCTCGGCCTGCCCACTGAGGTTGAGGTGCTGCATGGCTTGAACATGACTCTGCGCGCCCATGACTTTTGTGCGTTGGTGGGCCCTTCCGGTTCCGGAAAAAGCACACTCCTAAATTTGATTGGTCTTTTGGATCAACCGACTGATGGCGAATTGTTTATCACCGATATCGCCACACGCCACTTAGAAGATGAAGAACGCACGTTGCTGCGCCGAGAAAACATCGGTTTTGTATTTCAGTTCCATCACTTGATTGAGGCTTTCAACGCGCAAGAAAACGTCTTGATGCCGTTGATGGTTAAAAGTGGCAAACCCAACGATGAACAACAAGCGTGGGCGGCGCAGCTACTAGAAGCGGTCGGGCTCAAAGGTTTTGAGGGCAAGAAACCGAGCGAACTGTCTGGTGGTCAACAACAGCGCGTGGCCATCGCCCGTGCCTTGGTCACCCGCCCGGCTTTGCTGTTGGCCGATGAACCCACTGGTAATTTGGACACGCAAACCGCAGCTAATATTTTTGAGCTGCTCAGAAAGTTCAACCAAGACTTTGATTGTGCCGTCTTGATTGTGACCCATGATGCGCGGCTCTCACAAACCTGTGATCGCACCATCACTTTGGTGGACGGTCGTATCACCGAAGACGTGCGTCACACCCTAGACAAGCAAAACCCTTAGTCTGACCGCTGGCTATTTGGCCCTTTACTGGTCTTTAGGTTCCACAGCCACTCGCGCCAGATGGCCACTAGCAGAGCCATCAATACCGGCCCCACAAATAAGCCCACAAGGCCCATGGTTTGCACACCACCAACCAACCCAAAAAACGTGGGTAAGAACGGCAGTTTGACGGGGCCACCGACGAGGCGAGGTCGTAATGTTTTGTCGACAATGAAGAGCTCAATCGATCCCCACAAGAACAGACCGATGCCTGCAAACGTATCACCAGAACCCACCAAGTAAATAGAAACCAAAGTGAAGCATAGGGGCGCACCACCTGGAATCATGGCCAAAACCCCAGTAATCACGCCCATCAAAACCGGTGATGGGAAGCCAACCACCCAATAGGCTACACCCAATACCAGGCCCTCACCAATGGCAATCAGTCCCATGCCCGTGACGGTTGAGCTCACAGTGGCCGGCACTACACGAGAAAAATGTTGCCAGCGATTGGGCAACAGGCGCTCCCCTACAAGGTCTAACTGAGCTGTTAAATGATGGCCGTCTTTGTACACAAAAAAGAGCGTGATCATCATGAAAAGGACCGTCAAGAAAATCTGAAACAAATCCCCTGTGGCGGTTATCACGAGGCGATAAATATCGCCAAGATGTTGGCCAGTAAAGACCTCGACCCAAGCGCCCAAAGCCTGAGGTTCACCCAAATACTCGTTCCAGTAGCGGGCCACGGTTTGCCCAATCAGTGGCAGTGAGGTAACCCATTCGGGTGCAAAAACCCCTTCCCGATTCGCTTTGAGCAGCCAAGCCAGAAAATTTGAGGCCTCAGAAATGGCGTAATAGAGGGCCAACGACAAGGGGATAACCAAGACGGTCAAGATCAATAGCAGCGAGGCCGTGGCGGCCAAAATGGTTTTGCCGCCCAATCGATTAACCAATCGGGCGTAAATCGGCCAGCTCGCAAAGCCAATGATGAGTGCCGCCAACACCGGCACCAGAAAACCTGAAAAGAAATAAACCGCTGCTGCCAACACCAAAAGCAATAACAGCCGAACCAATAAAGGGACTGGCAGCAGGCGTTCCATTAACTGATGACTCTGATGGGCTGACCTTTTTTGAATGCCTCAATGGCGGCAACCACATTTGGAAAGTAGGCGTTGTAATTGTCCGTGGAGACGTATCCAAGGTGAGGCGTCAAGACGGTGTTAGGCACATGACGCCATGGATCATTCGCAGGTAACGGTTCAACCTCAAAAACATCTAGACCCGCACCAGCGATGCCCCCCCCTTCTAGGGCTGTCTTTAGGGCGGCTAAGTCGACCAAACCCGCTCGCGAGGTGTTTACAAAGTAAGCAGACGGTTTCATGGCGGCAATGCTCGCTGCATCAACCACACCTTCAGTCCGTTCGCTAAGCACCAAATTAACTACCACGATATCAGCCTGCTCGAATAACGCTGCTTTGTCGACTCGGCGTACGCCAATTGACTGCGCCCTCTCATCGGTCAAGTTGGGGCTCCACGCCACCAGATCCATGCCAAACGCCCGACCGTACTGCGCCACTTGTTGACCCAGTTTGCCAACGCCGACCAACCCCAAACATTTACCCGACAACGTGGGTGTCATGACGGTCTGCCACAGACCGTCTTGCATGTTGCGAGCCTCTTGTGGAATGCGTTTAAAGAGCGCCAAGGCGAGTGCCCATGCCAGTTCGGCTGTTCCAACGGCCCCATTCTCGTCGCCTGGCGCGCCACAAACCGTGATGTTGTTTGCGTGGCAGGCGGGCAAGTCGATGGCGTTATTGCGCAATCCCGTGGTAACAATCAACTTCAAGTTAGGCAGCGCTTGGATCAAGGCGGCTGGAAATTTCGTGCGTTCACGCATGGCGACAATCACGTCGAAGGCCGCGAGTGCCTGCGCGCAATCCTCGGCGGCAATGACGTCTTGAAAAAACACCACCTCATCGCCCAATGCATCCCAATCAGCCAACGGTTTGGCTGCGTTCAAGTAATCATCTAAGACTGCAATTTTCATGCGTAACCCCTTTGTTATGGTCGGCAACTGGCCGACTGTCAATTGACTGCCAAATAAATGCCAATTATTAACTGGTTTTGTTCTTTATTTCTGCTTTACTGCAGGCGTTTTATTAACGCCTCTTGTGAAATAGCGCCTGGAACTCTCGACCCATCGGCAAAAAACATCGCCGGCGTACCCTCAATACCGAGTGATCGGGCGAGGCTCAAAAAGTCATCGATTGGCGCATCGCAATTAGCTACTGGCGGCTCGACACCGAGTAGCATCCACTCGTCCCAGACCTCACCTTTATTTTCTGCGCACCAAACGTTCTTGACCTTTTCTGTCGAATCCGCCGACAGGATGGGTAACAGGAAGGTGTGAACCGTTAGGTTGTCGATGCCCTCCATATTGCGCCGTAATTGCTTGCAGTAACCACAGTTCGGATCTTCGAAAATCGCTATACGGCGAGAACCGTCACCCCTGACTTGCGTGAACGCCAACGCCAACGGCAAATCGTCAAAATTGATCTTTGCCAACGCCTCTAAGCGTTGCTCGGTTACATCAGCACGGGTGCTGGCATCAATCAAATGACCATCGAGCACAAACGTCACCGGCTCGTCGGTGTACACCAGACTCGCCCCCAATTGGACTTCAAACAACCCAAAATCTGTGTGCCGCACTTCGGTGACTGGCATGTTGCCAAATCGCTCACTAAAGCGTTTTTTGACTTGCTCAGTGCGTTGGTCAGACGTGCCTGCTGCGGGGGTATCGGTCGCATCGGTTGTTGTTTGCTCAGTGCTCTGCTCAACAACTGGCTCCGGCGGGGCGGCCGATGACTGAGCCGCCGTTGGACCCGCCACGGTCAGACCGATAGCGCCCATCACCAGCAGCCAAACACTTCCGACGCGTTTTGCTTTGCCTCTTGCTTTCAAACTTGTTTGGCATATTGTTTGCCACATGGTTTGCCACATTTTCTTTCCCCCAATTATCACTCACGCTCACGCAGAACGAGAGGCACTCTCTATTAGTAAACGCTTCACCAGCGGGAAACGGTCGACCAAACTCAGGCCAGCATTTCTCAGCCACGGCAGCGGTGGCAACGTCGTGTCAAACAATCGCTTTAATCCATCTGTGACAAGGCGCATCTCCAAAAGGGCTTGTGCTCGCTCGCGACGATAACGTCGTAATACCAGCGGGTCTCCTGCCGATAAGAAAACTTCACGCTTTGACACCGCTTCAGACAATGCTTGGGCATCACCCAAACCAAGATTCAGCCCCTGTCCCGCAAGCGGATGCACACGGTGAGCCGCATCCCCAACCAACGCCATCTTAGACCCGATCATGGCTGACTTCGCCACACCTAGGCCAAATCCCCGCAACTGGCCGCGAAGCTGCAGCTCCCCCAATCGTGCGCGGGTCGTCTGCTTCAAGCTCGAAGCCAACTCAACGGCCTGTTGGTCCGGTGCCATGGCAAGCAGTCGCTCGGCATGCGCTGTTTTTAAAGACCAAACCATGGAGACTTGATGGCCGACATCCGTGTCAGGTAACGGTAAAAGACCGAGCACCCCCTCTGGGGCAAACCATTGCAGGGCAACCGACTGGTGAGGCCGCTCGCAGTTCAGGTGCCCCACCACACCAATCGCGTCATAAGGATCGTCTTGATAAGGCAGGCCGGCCAGGGTTCGTAATTTTGATGAAGCACCGTCAGCTGCCACCCACAAGTCCGCCTCCCACGTTTGCCCACTTGCGGTCGTACCGGTGGCGTTCTGATATTGCGTCAACGTGTCGCCCACCCAGCGCACGCCGTAAACCTTAAGGGCTTGGGCCAAGACGCGTTCAATTTCTGCGGCCTCAACAATCCACGTCAGCTCGGTTTGCGCCGCTTGCCAAGCGCGAAGGTAAAGGGCGCCAAACTTGTCACCGCGAATCTCCATGGCTTCCACCCGCTGGATTCTGTTCATATCAAGCATTGACCACACACCGATAGATGTCAGAAACTGCTGGCTCGCCAAAGAGATGGCGTAGACCCGGGGGTGAAATGTATTGCGCTCCCGCGATGGCGAAGGTGCGAGCGCAGGGGGGCCAAGTAAAACGACGTCCTTACAACCACCTCTGGCCAAGGCCAAAGCGCTAGCCATGCCAACAATGCCAGCGCCGCAAATCACAATACTGGCTTTCATCTTGCTGACGGCGCTCCTGCTTGTTTGGGCCACAATAGCCACATCTGACCTCGTTGCTTCATTCGACCGGCCAAGGCACCTGCCTCAGGGCCTGAACCCCAGAAGTAGTCCGCACGGGCCACCCCTTTGATTGCTGTCCCAGTGTCTTGAGCAAAAACCAACCGGTTCAATGGTTGCTTAGAAGACGGCATGGTTGTCGTCAAATAGAGTGGGGTGCCCAATGGCACAAACGTCGGATCAACTGCGATCGAGCGCTGCGCGCCTAGCGCAATGCCATACGCCCCTTTGGGGCCTCCGGACACGTCACTGATTTGCTCTTCCATAAAAAAGACAACCGCCGGGTTCGCGTTGAGCATCTCTTGCACGCGATCGGGATTGCGTTTAGCCCAGGCCCGAATGTTTTGCATAGAAGCTTGCGCCAAGGATATTTCACCCTTATTGGCTAACCAGCGACCAATCGAAACGTAGGGGTGACCGTTGTGATTGGCATATGCCAGCCGGATCGTTTGTCCCGCATCGGGACCGTCGGCAAGATAGACGCGGCCAGAGCCCTGGATTTGCAAGAAGAAGTTATCTACCGGGTCGTCAATCCAAACAATGGACGGTGGTTGTCGGTCCGGATTGCCTAGTTGTTCCCGGCTGTCGTAAGGCACCACTCGATCACCGACCACTTTGCCACGCACTCGCTTGTTGGCGAGCTCCGGGTGTAGATCGGCCAAATCAATAGTGAGCAAGTCATCGGGCACCGCAAATAAAGGCCATTGGTATGCCCCACCGCGTTGTCGTGACCCTTGCACCACGGGTTCGTAATAGCCCGTGACCATGCCATCGGCCAATTGGCCGGCTGGCGTCTCAAGCTGCCAAGGGCTCAGATATGTCTGCAAAAACTGTCGGATCGCCTGTGCATCGTCTGCCCTAGGGGCCATCGCAGGGTTGGCCGCTGCGGCACAAACTGGTTGCCATGCTCGGGGGGTGGCACGCGCCGAGCGCGTGTTGCTCACTCCGACAGGTCTCATCAAACCCCGACAGTTACGCACAAAGTTCGCCCAAAAATTGCTTAGATCGTCACCTTGCCAGCCGGGCAAACGACTCCACTCCACTTCGACATAACGCCCTGCCATCTGTCTTGGCTTGCCCTCGGGCAAACTGCTCAATGACGGTACGGTAAAAGATTCGACGGGTGACTCGCTGACCGGCACTGGTGCTTTGCTTGGTGGGGCATCGGGCAAGCTGGAGCAACCCGCCAACACCGATATGACCAAACTCATCGGAATCCACTGCTGCCACCTCAGGTGTTGCACCGATCTGAAAACGCTTGTCATGATTGGTCCTTTATCGCCATTGGATCAATGCAAGGTGCGTGGCATAGCCAACACAAACTCTGCCACGGGGGCATCAAAAGGCACCCCATCCTCTCCCACGCACAGGTAACTGCCGCGCATAGAACCCACCGGGGTTTTTAAGGGACAGCCGCTGCTGTACTCAAACACCTCGCCGGGCGCTAGTAAAGGTTGCTGCCCAACCACACCGAGACCGCGCACGTCCTGTCGCTCATTGTTGCCATCAACGATCACCCAATGACGACTGACTAACTGGGCGGGCCTCTCGCCCGTATTGGTGATCCGTACGGTGTAGGCGAACACGAACGCTTGGTTCTCCGGGTCTGACTGATCGGCCATATATTGGGCCTGCACCACGACACTCATCTCAAAAGGCTTCACGACCATCCTCTTCATTCAAACAATAACCATTGGATAGCTCCACCGGCGCCCCTTTCACTGCAATAATAGGGATCCTTTGATCGCTTCCTATAGCATTACACCATGACCAACCCCTCAGAACTGCCGTCAGCCATACTCGCCCCCAGTATTTTATCTGCTGACTTTGCCAAGCTCGGCGAGGAAGTGAATGCGGTGCTCGCAGCGGGCGCCGACTGGATTCACTTTGATGTCATGGATAACCATTTCGTTCCCAATCTAACCATCGGTCCGATGGTTTGTGAGGCCATCCGACCGCTGACTGACGCCACCATAGACGTGCACCTGATGGTGCAGCCCGTCGACAGCTTGGTGCCCGCGTTTGCTAAAGCCGGTGCCAACGTCATCACTTTTCATCCAGAAGCTTCGCCCCACGTGGACCGCACACTCGGATTGATCCGCGATCATGGTTGCCGTGCCGGTCTTGTTTTTAATCCCGCCACGCCACTTAATTGGTTAGATCACGTGATGGATAAACTCGATATCGTGTTGTTGATGTCGGTCAACCCGGGGTTTGGTGGTCAGTCTTTTATCCCTGCCTCTTTGGCAAAGTTGCGCGCGGTGCGTGCACGCATCGACGCCCACCGGGCTAAAGGCGGGCAACCCATCGCCCTCGAAATAGATGGCGGCGTGAAAATCGATAATATCGCTGACATACGCGCCGCTGGCGCTGACACGTTTGTGGCGGGCTCAGCAATTTTTGGGCAAAAAAATTACGCACAAGTCATTAAAGAGATGCGTGCCGAAATCGCTCGCGCCGATGCGGCGCATGTCTGACCCAGGTCGCGCCCCACGCGAGGTTTGGCAGGCGGTTTTGCTGGACCTAGATGGCACTTTGTTAGACACCTTGCCCGATCTCGCGGCAGCGGCCAATGCCATGCGTATTGACATGGGGCTTGATCCTCTGCCGGCGGCCGAGATCAGCACTTTTGTCGGCAAAGGGGCCGACGTGCTAGTGGCTTGTGCGCTAGCGGGTCAAGCAAACACCACCGTACCGGTGGCCGCGGTGACCAATGCTCTCTTTGAGCAGGCTCGGGCTCGGTTTTATGCGCACTACACGGTGTTAAACGGTCAGCATGCGACGCTTTATGACGGCGTCTTGACAGGTTTAAGCACCCTCCAAGCCCGCGGCTTGGCCTTGGGCATTGTGACCAACAAACCCACTGTCTTCACCTTGCCGCTGCTGGAGCGCATGGGCTTGGCGCCTTTCATGCAAACCGTCATCTGTGGAGATACTTGCGCACGCCGCAAACCCGATCCGGATCCTATGCTGCTAGCTTGCCAACGGTTGGCTTGTCGGCCCTCGCATACGGTGGTGGTTGGTGACTCAATTAATGACGCAATTTCTGCCCGTGCGGCAGGGTGTCGGGTGCTGGCAGTGCCCTATGGATACAACGAAGGACAGCCCGTCACAGACCTGCCTGTGGATGGTATAGTCGTGAATCTTGACGCGGCAGCTGACTGGTTGTTGGCCAACCATCCTGACCAATGAGCAAAAGCAGCAGTTGACATATGTTTGTGCGCGACGACCCCGCGATAAACCCTTAAACCGAAAGACCGATAGGCCGAAAGACCACTGATCTGATCATGAAAATAACGATAACCCTTGTGTCTTTGTCTTGCGCTAGCTGGCGCTGGTGGCGTTTGAGCAACGGGTAGGCTTTGTTTGACGGTCGTTGAAGACCCAAATATTTTGAACCGGCCCGCCTCAGTTAATGATCGGGCTTTTTTATTTTGAGCGAACACGACTTACCTTTGCCTGGCTTTTGTTAAACACCAAAACAGTGAAAGACAACATGACCGAAATCGAATTCAAAGCACTCGCCAGCCAAGGCTACAACCGTATCCCCTTGATTGAGGAAACCTACGCCGATCTTGACACCCCCCTGGCGATTTACTTAAAGCTCGCCCACGGCGGCCCCAATGGTGGCAAGCACACATGTTTGTTAGAGTCGGTGATGGGCGGTGAGCGCTTTGGGCGGTACTCATTTATCGGTTTGCCGGCGCGAACCATCATTCGCGCGCGCGACCGTCGCACCGAAGTCATCACCGATGACAAGGTGGTCGAGGTCAATGAAGGTGATCCGTTGTCATTTATTTCCGACTATCAGGATCGCTTCAAAGTGGCCTTGCGCCCGGGCATGCCACGCTTTGCCGGTGGTCTGGCGGGTTATTTTGGTTATGACACGGTGCGTCATATCGAACCAAAGCTTGGGCCAGCCAAAAAACCGTATCCGCAAGGCATGGGAGAGGGGCCACCCGACCTCTTGCTGCTGCACATTGACGAACTCGTGATCGTTGACAACGTCGCGGGGCGAATTTACCTGATGGTCTACGCCGATCCGTCGCAACCCGAGGCCTACGCCAAGGCTCGCGAGCGCTTAAAGTCGCTACGAATCAAATTACGCAAACCTGTCGATACCCCCTATAGCCACGCCAGCGTCGCCACAGAGGAGATACGCAGTTTTGAAAAAGAAGATTATCTGGCGGCTGTGCGCAAAGCCAAAGCCTATATTGAGGCGGGCGACTTGATGCAGGTGCAGATTGGACAAGTGATTGTAAAACCCTACCGCGACTCCTCACTGTCGCTTTATCGGGCTTTGCGCTCACTCAATCCATCGCCTTATATGTACTTTTGGAATTTTGGTGACTTCCAAGTGGTCGGCGCTTCCCCTGAAATTCTGGTGCGCCAAGAGGTCCTCGGCGGCGGGGATCCCCTGCACCCCGAAACCGAAGTCACCATTCGCCCGCTCGCAGGCACCCGCAAGCGCGGTTCAACGCCCGAGGAGGATTCGGCGTTGGCTGACGAATTGCAGGCTGACCCGAAGGAACGGGCTGAACATGTGATGTTGATTGACTTGGCTCGCAATGACGTTGGCCGTGTCGCCAAAATCGGCAGTGTGGTGGTGACTGACACCATGACCATTGAGCGTTATTCGCATGTGATGCACCTCGTGTCCAATGTTACCGGCACTTTGGCGCCAGGCATGCGCAACATGGATGTGTTGCGGGCGACCTTTCCCGCGGGCACGCTCACCGGCGCGCCTAAAGTCCGTGCGATGGAGGTCATCGACGAACTCGAGCCCGTCAAGCGCGGCATCTATGGCGGTGCCACGGGATACCTCAGTTACGGTGGTGAGATGGATGTTGCCATCGCGATTCGCACCGGTATTATCCAAGACGGTATGCTCTACGTGCAGGCCGCCGCTGGCATTGTGGCTGACTCTGACCCAGAAAAAGAGTGGCAAGAGACGGAGGCCAAGGCGCGTGCGGTTTTACGTGCCGCTGAGCAAGTGCAAAGCGGTCTTGACGCACCCATCGGGTAACAGTGATGACTTTGCGCCTGCCTTTGACCCCGCCTTTGAGCCTGTTTTTGAGCCTGAATCAGCGATTTGCTGCTATCCGATCTATTCCATCAAGGGGATGCTGATGTCTAAGATCCTAATGTTAGACAACTATGACTCGTTCACCTTTAATCTTGTGCAGTACTTCGGTGAGCTCGGCGCAGACGTCGAGGTCTACCGCAATGACCAGATCACCTTGGATGAGGTGCATGCCTTAGCGCCTGACTTTATTTGCATTTCGCCCGGACCTTGCTCGCCAAACGAAGCGGGGATTTCTGTGCCCTTGATTTCGCGCTTTGCTGGCCACATTCCTATTTTAGGTGTGTGCTTGGGCCATCAAGCCATCGGTGCGGCATTTGGTGCGCGGATAGTGAGAGCCAAGGTCATCATGCATGGCAAAACCTCTGAAATCACACACACTGGCAGTGACGTGTTTACCAATCTACCTTCGCCTTTTACCGTGATTCGCTACCACTCACTGGCCATCGAACGCGAGACGCTACCAGACTGCCTAGCGATCACTGCCGAGACCGCAGATGGCGAGATCATGGGCGTGCGCCATAAAACCCTGCCTGTTTACGGGGTGCAATTCCACCCTGAGTCTATTCTGAGCGAACACGGGCACGCCTTGCTACAAAACTTTCTCAAGCTTGAGCAGCCTACAACCGAAAAGGTTTCAGCATGATCACACCGAGCGAAGCCTTGTCGCGTTGCATCGATCACCGTGAGATCTTTCACGACGAGATGCTGCACCTGATGCGCACTCTCATGAGGGGCGAGATGTCGCCCACCCTAGCCGCGGCGCTCTTGATGGGCTTGCGAGTCAAAAAAGAAACCATCGGCGAAATCACCGCAGCAGCCACCGTGATGCGCGAGTTTGCCACGCCCGTGCACACACCCAATGCTGAGGATTTGCTGGATTTGTGTGGCACCGGTGGCGATGGCACAAACACCTTCAATATCTCGACCACGGCCATGTTCGTGGCGGCTGCGGCCGGCGTACCTGTAGCCAAACACGGGGGACGCAGTGCAAGTTCGCCTAGTGGCAGCGTTGATATTTTAGAAACCCTAGGCGCGAGGGTCGACCTTTCACCGGAGCAAGTCGCGCAATGCATCGCCGAAATCGGTATCGGCTTCATGTTTGCCCAACGGCACCATAGCGCCATGAAGCACGTCGCGCCCATTCGCAAAGAGCTCGGGGTTCGCACGATTTTCAACATACTGGGCCCATTAACCAACCCTGCTAATGCCAAGAATCAGATGATGGGGGTTTTTCATCGCGACTTGGTTGGCATACAGGTCAGGGTCCTGCAATCCTTGGGATCAAATCATGTCTTGATTGTGCATGGCATGGACGGGATGGACGAGGCGTCTCTGGGTGCAAGCACCCTAGTAGGCGAGTTACGTAACGGGCAGATTTTAGAATACGAGATCCATCCAGAGGATTTTGGGCTAGACATGGTGTCCAATCGCAGCATCAGGGTCGCATCAAAAGAAGCCTCTAAAGCCTTGGTGCTCGAGGCGCTAAACAACCAGCCTGGCACAGCCCGAAATATCGTGGCCTATAACGCTGGCGTGGCCATTTACGCGGGTAACCGAGCCAGCAGTATTGCTGACGGTGTACAACAAGCGTTTGAGTTAATTGCCAATGGTCAGGCTCGCGATAAGTTAGAAAAATTCTGCGCATTAACAAGGAAGCTGGCTGCATGAGTAACATCCTCGATGAAATCCTAGCCGTCAAGGTCGAACAAGTCAAAGCGGCTCGGCTACTGCGTAGCGAAAACGACTTGTGGCATGAAGCCGTTGCCCGCCAAGACCTTAGAGGGTTTGAGGCGGCTATTGAAGGCAACATCGCCCAAGGCAAACCCGCGGTGATTGCCGAGATCAAAAAAGCCTCGCCATCCAAAGGTGTTTTACGTGAGAACTTCCACCCCGCGCAGATCGCGTCTTCCTATGCTGCGGGCGGCGCCACTTGTCTATCGGTTCTAACCGACGTCCAGTTCTTTCAGGGGTCGCACGACTATCTGAGACAGGCCAGAGCGGCCTGTGCCTTGCCCGTGCTGCGCAAAGACTTCATGATTGATCCCTACCAGGTGATTTCAGCTAGGGCCATGGGTGCGGATTGCATTTTGTTGATCGTGGCGGCCTTGGAAACGGACCTAATGAAAGAGCTTGAAGCGTGCGCCAATGAGCTCGGTCTCGATGTGTTGGTAGAGATCCACGACGAATCGGAGCTCGAAGAAGCATTAAAACTAAAGACGCGATTGCTTGGCATCAACAATCGCAACCTCAAAACCTTTGAAACATCACTAGACAATACCTTGCGCTTATTGCCGCAAGTGCCGACTGATAGGCGTGTCGTGACTGAGAGTGGCATTTTTCACAAGGCCGATGTCCAACAGATGCGCGCCAACGGCGTTGACGCATTTCTCGTGGGTGAAGCGTTCATGCGTGCCGAGGATCCGGGCGCAGCGCTAACTGAGCTGTTCTTTTAGAAAGACAGTCCACACCCCAAGGCGCTTTGGCGACTGGGGTACCTCAGTCGCGGTTCAATCGCACTTCAGTCGCGCTTCAGGCCACACGTGTTCGTGCCCAAGATAGAATAGGCTGGGCACACGCGAAACAACCCGGTGGCAAGCGGCACTAGGCCAATCCAACCCCAAACGCCGATGGTGCCTGACAAGCTTAAGGCGATCAGCACGAGACCACCAATGATTCGGACCGCGCGGTCAATGGTTCCCACATTCGCTTTCATGACGGCTACTCCTTTATTTGACGGTTTCAATCTTTCTTCTGATTACAGTACAGCCCGTGCAAGGTTTGCATCATTCGCACAACCGCATGGCTAGCTAGTTTGTAATAGATGTACTTGCCTTCGCGCCGAGTCGATACCAGCCCTTCATCGCGTAACACCCCAAGCTGCTGGGACAAGGTCGGTTGACGAATGTCCGTTAAGGCCTCGAGCTCACCAACGTTTAGCTCGGTATCAATCAAATGGCACAACAACATCAAACGATCTTCATTGGCCATTGTCTTTAACAACGTGCAGGCTTTACCCGCGGAAGCGCGTAATTCAAGTAAAGAATCGGTCGATACAAATGTCACGGTAGTCATCAATTAGCCCGATGGTTGATTGTGGTTTGAATAAGCGAAGACGACTTGTTTGCTATAAATGAACAAAGCATTCTGTTTGTCAAAACTAGCATAGTCTTATTATATTTACAAATAAAGTATTAATCGATAGAATAAACTTATCAATTTAAGTTATTAAGTAGAGTTTTTAGGAGCATCCCACCATGCGCTGCCAGCATTTTTTCGATCAGGGCACCTCAACGTTCACCTATGTGGTCGACAACGGCCCAGGCACGGTCTGCGCCGTCATTGACCCGGTGCTCAACTACGACCCCAAGTCTGGCCGTACCGACACAGACGGTGCCGATCAAGTGATCGCCTACGTTCAAGCCAACGACCTAACCACCCAATGGTTATTAGAAACACATGCGCACGCGGATCACCTGTCGGCGGCGCCTTACCTACGACAACAGCTCGGCGGCAAGATTGCGATTGGCTCGGCCATCAAGACGGTTCAAGGGGTTTTTAAGAAGATTTTTAACCTCGACCCTTCTTTCACGCTCGACGGCTCTCAGTTCGACTATCTCTTTGAGCCAGATGAGGTCTTCAGCATCGGCGACATAGAAGCGCAAGCTTGGCACGTGCCTGGGCATACGCCTGCCGACATGGCTTACGTTGTTAATGGTGATACTGTCTTTGTAGGCGACACACTTTTCATGCCGGACGTGGGCTCGGCGCGTTGCGACTTCCCCGGCGGCGATGCGCACACCTTATTTGCCTCTGCACAGCGTATTTTGTCGCTGCCGCCTGAAACCAAGCTGATGATGTGTCACGACTATCCGCCAGACGACCGGCCCGTTCGCTTCGAGACGACAGTGGCCGAAGAGCTGGCAGAAAATATTCATCTCCGCGAAGGCATCAACGAGAGCGACTTCGTCAAGATGCGCAACACGCGCGATGCCACCTTGGCGATGCCGACCTTGCTGTTGCCTTCGATTCAGGTCAATATTCGAGCGGGTGAACTTCCTCCCGCCGAAGAAAATGGGGTAAGTTACTTAAAGATCCCAATCAACGCCCTGTGATCAATCGCCGATGTTTGAGTACGCTGAATCCGATCCTGCCCTTACCGATGACGAGGCCACCTCTCTCATCCCGGGCTTGCGGACTCAGCTGCTCAAAGCCCAATACCAGCACCTACAAAAAAAAGACCGGGCGCTACTGATTTTGGTGGGGGGCATTGACGGCGCGGGTAAAGGCGACACTGTCAACCTGCTCAACGAATGGATGGATCCTCGTCATATACAAACCATGGCGTTTCCACCCGCCACAAAAGACGAGCGTGCTTATCCACCGCTTTATCGCTTTTGGTTGAATCTGCCTCCAAAGGGTAATACTGGCATTGTGTTTGGATCGGGGTACGCGCCTTTGATTAAAGAGGCCGCTAAAAAACATCCCAATGCCGCCACCTTAGAAAAAATGATGTTGACGGCTAGGCGCTACGAAGCTGACTTGGTCGCCAATGGCATTCAAGTTATTAAGTTGTGGTTTCATTTGTCTCGTGATGCCCAAAAGGCGCGTGTTAAAAACCTCCAAAAAAATCCCTCGACGGCTTGGAAGGTCAGCCCTGACGACCACACGGTTAGTAAGCGTTTCAAACGATTACGTAAAGCCGCGCAGCGCGTCATCGAGGCCACCGACGCCGATCATGCCCCATGGATCATTATTCCCGCGGCCAACGAGAACATGCGCAACCTCAGCACCGCCAGAGCCGTGCTCGCTGCACTCAAGCAACGAAGCGTGCGCGTACCCGCTCTACATGACCCAGCAGCCGAGCTGCCTGTCGCCAGACGATCACACAATCCGCTAGACGACATTGATTACACCGATCATCTCGCCAAAGATGACTACGATACCGCGCTCTTGCACTGGCAAAACCGTTTGGCCGAGGCGGTACGGCATCCCAAATTTCTCAAACACCATGCGTTAATGCTTGTCTTTGAAGGACAAGACGCCGCTGGCAAGGGCAGCACCATACGCCGCATCACCAAAGCGCTCGATGCGCGTCAATATCAAATATTGCCTGTCTCTGCACCCAAGCAATTCGAGCTCGACCGCCCCTACTTGTGGCGCTTTTGGCGGGCCGTTCCGCGCCATGGCCGCATCGCGATTTTTGATCGGTCTTGGTATGGTCGCGTGTTGGTTGAGCGTGTTGAGAAGCTCATCACCCGTCCCACGTGGCAGCGAGCCTACACGGAGATCAACGCCTTCGAGCAGCAGCTCAGTCAACACGGCGTTTTAATCATCAAGTTTTGGTTAGCCATCACCCCCGACGAACAGTTGCGCCGCTTTGAGTCACGTGAAGAACTGCCTTTTAAGCAATACAAGATCACCGACGAAGACTGGCGTAACCGCGACAAGTGGCAGGCTTACCGGCAGGCGACAAGCGATATGCTGATGCACACCGATTCCCCACATGCCCACTGGCACCCCATTTCAGCAAACGACAAGCGACACGCGAGGATTGCGGTCATGAAACAAATTGTCAACACCATTGAAAGCGCCATTGATAGCGCCACTGCAACCGGCAAAGACCGATGACACAACCCGCTTGCCCTTTGTGTCACCTCCCACCACCACCAGCTGACTCAGCGTTGTTGTACGCACATCCACGTTGGCGTGTCGTTGACGCACAAGAACCCAGTTTCCCTGGTTTTACCCGGATCATCTGGCGCGACCATGTGCAGGAAATGACAGACCTGCCAGTGTCTGATCAACAAGAACTGATGACCGTCGTCCTCGCTGTCGAAACCGTCATGCGGCAAAAGTTGTCGCCAGACAAGATCAACCTTGCCAGCTTGGGTAATCAAGTGCCTCATTTGCACTGGCACGTAATCCCTCGCTGGCAAGACGACGCCTCCTTTCCACAATCTGTTTGGACCCCTACGGTGCAACCAGCGATTGCAGACACTGCTCGCCTCGCCCGTCAGACCGCCATCACCCGTTGTCTTCCCGAGTACCATCAAGCTTTGATTAACCGACTAAAGAACCTCTCGCCATGACCCTCTCGAACACAGATTTAGCCACGCCAACCAACTCGTGGCGCTCGATGTTATTTGTACCCGCAAGTAGCGATAAGTTTTTAGCGAGCGCCCTAAGGCGTGACGCCGATGCCATACAGCTTGATCTGGAAGACGCCTGCCCACCTGACCTAAAAGAAGCCACACGCGCGCGAATTGGCGACTTGGCAGACCAGGCCGCCGCCGCTGGGTTCGATGTGATCGTCAGGGTGAATCGCCCCTGGCGTTTACTGGTGCGTGACTTGGAAGGCTGCGTCCATCCCTCTGTCAAAGCACTGACCTTACCCAAAGTCCCCGATGGCGGATTTATTCGTGCCGTGTCCGAAGTGCTAGACGAGGTTGAACAGGAAAAGCAACTGCCCATCGGTCACACGCGTTTGATTGCCATGATTGAAGACGCTGGCGCCCTTGCCCGTTTAGACGAGATCGCCCAGGCTCACCCGCGGCTCTACGGCATGATCGTGGGCGCTGAAGATTTGGCCGTCTCCATGCAGATGGCAGTTGATACAGACACGCTTTATGTCCCTAATGTGATGACGGTGGCCGCGTGTCGCCGCGCAGGCATCGTCCCCTTGGGATTTGTTGGGTCAGTGGCCGACTTTGCTGATAAAGAGAAGTTTCAACAAACCGTTCAGCGCGCGGCACGGCTAGGTTTTGAAGGGGCTTTTTGTATTCATCCCTCGCAAGTTGACGCGGCCAATCAAGCCTTCAGCCCAGACGCCACGGCCGTGGCACGGGCGCGTGATTTACTGGCGACTTTCGAGGCTGCCCTTGCCGCCGGAAAAGCGGCTTGTACGTTTGAGGGTCGAATGGTTGACGCACCTGTGGTGGCTCAAGCCAAACAACTCATTGCCAAGGACGAAGCACTTCAAACCATGCTGGCCAGACGCCAAGCCGCTAAGTCTGCCAACTCTGCCAACTAATGGCGGTTAACGCCTTAACTAGCGTGACCTCGCTTAAGACCGAAGGCCTTCCGGCTTGTTGGCAAAGCGTGTTGTCACCGGCAACTGTGCGTCTGGAACTTGAGCAGCTAAAAGAAAAAATTGGGCATGAATTAAACCGGGCCGAAACGGTGTTTCCCGCCGATCCATGGCGTGCATTGCGTTTGACGCCCCTATCAAACGTCAGGGTCGTGATTTTAGGACAAGATCCTTATCACGGCCCCAATCAAGCGCAGGGCCTCGCTTTCTCAGTCGCCAATGGCATCAAATGCCCACCAAGCCTGCGAAATATTTTTCAAGAGATTGCGAGAGATGAACGCATAAAGCACGATCCCTTGCTAGCCATGCCGAACCACGACTTGGCGCGCTGGGCGAACCAAGGCGTCTTACTTTTAAATACGGTGCTCACGGTGCGCCAGGGTCAAGCGGCCTCACATGCCCGATTGGGCTGGCAATCCATCACGCAACGGCTCATCAAGGCCGTGGCTGAGTTGCCCGCGCCCGTGGCTTTTTTACTGTGGGGTAATCATGCCCAAGCACAGGCACCATTGATTGAAGCAAACCACCGCGCTGCACCTCGGCTCATCTTGAGCGCCAACCATCCCTCACCGCTCTCGGCTCGACGCGGGTCAACCCCATTTATCGGTTGCGGTCACTTCAGCCAAGTCAATGAGTGGCTTATTGAACAAGGCAACGAGCCCATTAATTGGCTTTAACTTTACCTGGCTTTAACCTTCGCGCGACACTAACCGTTCACCACGTATCAAATCGTCAAACGTCTCACGCTCTCGAATCAAGTGCCATGATTCACCGTCCACCAACACCTCGGCCGGTCGCGTACGCGAGTTGTAGTGCCCTGCCATGACGAACCCGTAAGCGCCCGCGGTCTCTATGGCCAGCACATCACCAGCGCTTATACGCAACTCTCTGGCACGCGCGATCCAGTCAGCGCTTTCACACACAGGTCCCACAACCTCATAAACCACTGGCGCGGTATCGCTTAATTTCAACGGCAAAACCCCATGCCACGCCTCATAAAGGGCCGGACGCATCAGATCATTCATGCCCGCATCCACGATGGCAAAGTCGCGCTCTTCTGTGTGCTTTAAGTACTCCACATGGGTCAACAACACACCCGCATTGCCCACCAAAGAGCGACCAGGCTCAAGCACCAATTGCAGGTCTGACAAGCCTCGCGCTGCTAGCCGCTCAAAAACGGCCGCCAACAATGTTTTGGGTGCCAAAGGGGTCTCATCCTCGTACCGAATACCCAAACCGCCGCCCAAGTCTAAATGAGCCAGCTTGACGCCTCGCTCTTGGAGTGCAGTCAATAAATTGAGTAATTTGTCTAACGCGTCTAAGTAAGGACTGACTTCGGTGATTTGCGAGCCGATATGACAGTCCACCCCAACCACACGGAGCCCTGGCAAATGACTCGCTTGTTCATAAGCATCAAGCGCGGACTCAATTGCAATACCAAATTTGTTTTCTTTCAGGCCCGTGGAAATGTAGGGGTGCGTCTGGGCGTCGACATCCGGATTCACCCGAAGCGACACAGGGGCGGTTTTGCCGAGCCGCACCGCCACCTCAGAGAGTCGTTGCAGTTCTGGCACAGACTCCACGTTAAAACACTTCACACCCGCCTCTAACGCCCGCTCCATTTCCCAGACTTGCTTACCAACACCTGAAAACACAACCTTACTTGGATCACCACCAACGGCTAAAACGCGTGCTAACTCGCCGCCTGAAACAATGTCAAAGCCACTACCCATGCGCGCAAACTCATCGAGAATCGCCAAATTCGAATTCGCCTTCATGCCATAGCAAACCAGGACCTTATGCGTCCCAATCGCCTCAGCATAACTCTGCCAAGCCGCGCGCAACGCGGCGCGCGAATAAACATAAAGTGGGGTGCCGAACTCATGAGACAATCGCAACAGAGGGACAGACTCCACGAATAGCTGTCCGCCTTGGTAGTGAAAAAAAGGTGCCCCAGCTGGTGTGGGTGGTTGTTGAGTGTTTTGTGTGGACATGTTCGACTTTCTGACTCTAAGGCTATTGAATAACGATGGGCGCGGGTTGAAGCGATGGGTTGGTTTGCATCAATGATTCAGTTTGTGTTTGCGACTCAACGTTTGTATCAGCGCCACGTGGCGCTTCTGTTTCGCCTAAAGTGTCAGGCGGTGGCGGCAAATACAAAGGTCCCTTGTAACCACAACCAACGAGTAGAAGACCGCTACACGTAATACCGAGTAAGCCAATGAGCACCCTTTGGCGGGCTTTACAGAAAACGGTGCGAAGGGTGACCACAAGTAGCTCCTAAGGACAAAAAACATGAAAATGACGGAAAGCACGTTTGATACTCGAGTCAGCAAGATTCTTGAGACCGTCGAGAATCACGCAGACGATTGGTTTGACACTCTCGACGTTGATGTCGACACCAAGCGGGAAGGCAATGTGCTGAACCTGCTTTTTGACAACAAGGTACCCGTTGTGATTAACAGCCAGGCGCCTTTGCAAGAAATCTGGGTTGCCGCCCCAAGTGGCGGCTTCCATTATGGCTTTGACGGCACTCATTGGAAAGACACCCGCGGTGGCCAAGACCTGCATGAAGCCCTGTCGGTCATCTTTTCTGAAATCACCGGCCATTCGATCAAAATCGACCTTTGAACCAACGGCCATTAGTTACTGGCCGGCAAAGCCGTAGACGACTGATCGCCCATCCCAGGCAGTGAGTCCAAAAGATCCTCTATCGACTCTTTTTTCTCCTGCAGACCCACGCCTGATATGGCTTGGTCTGGCGGATACTCGGCAAAGAACATCGCTTGACCATCAACCATCAAACCGCTCGGCGGTGGTTGTCGCTTTTGTTCAGGGAATCGTTCGAGCGCTTTTTCCATGTAACCCAACCAGATCGGTAATGCCGCACCGCCCCCGGTTTCACGGCTACCGAGTGAGGTTGGTTGGTCGAACCCCAACCAGGCCACACCCACCAAACTCGGTGTGTATCCCGCAAACCAAGCATCAACCGACTCGTTGGTGGTGCCTGTCTTACCACCCAAATCCGTGCGTCCCAACGCTCGACCGGCGCGGGCCGCTGTGCCATATTGAGCCACGCCGCGCAACATATCGTCCATCACATAAGCGGTTCTGGGGTCAATCGCACGCGCTGAAACATCGCCCGCGATCGTTGGTTTGGCTCGCATCAGTACCGCACCCTCGGCATCTGTGACGTAATCAATTAAGAATGGCGTTACCCGATAACCACCGTTGGCAAAAACGGAGAAGGCGCTCGCCATCTGCAAGGGGGTCACCGCACCCGAACCCAGGGCCATAGGCAAAAAGGCCGGGTGCTTTTCCGCGCTAAAACCAAATCGAGAGATGTACTCCTGAACATACTGCGGGCTAATGGCTTGCAATATACGGATAGAGACCATGTTGCGAGATTTTGCTAGGGCTTCACGCATGGTCAGCGATTCATCATAGGTATCGCCATAATTTCTAGGCTTCCATTCCTTGCCCGAGCCAGTTTGCTCTTCGGTCAAGGCAAAGGGCTGGTCCGAGATCAGTGTCGTCGGTGCCAAACCTCGCTCGAGCGCAGCCGCATAAATGAAAGGCTTAAAAGACGAGCCCGGCTGACGCCATGCTTGTGTGACGCGGTTAAATTTACCGCTGAAAAAATCAAGACCACCGACCATCGATTTGATCGCCCCATCTTGCGGCGTGACAGAAACCATCGCCGCTTGAACGTCAGGAATGTTTAAGATTTCCCAGCCGCCTTCTCCACGCTGATTAATCATCACGACCGAGCCGCGACGCATACGCATGTCATCACTGGCTTTGGGCGCGAGCGAGCGCGCGACAATTGCCAGGGTTTTCTTGTCGTCAATGGTCATGATTTCGCTGCTAGACCGTGCCAACGTAACCGATTGGGGGCTTGCCTTTAACACCACGGCGGTTTTAAAGCCGACCGAGTCAGGATAGTCGGCGAGAACTTCATCAACCCAAGCGTCAAACGCCACGGGGTCATTTTCCGCACCGGTTGGCAGCTCAAGCTGCGCAACCGGCCCGGGATATCGGGCACGACGGGTGTAATCCAACACACCGTTTCTTAGCGACTGCCACGCCCACTCTTGGTCCTTGGACTCAACGGTGGTGTAGACATTCAAACCGCGTGAATATATCTCATCATCATAAATAGAAAACATCAACTGCCGAGCCAACTCAGCCACGTACTCACCATGAACCGCATAGCCGCCCGCCGGTGTGCCCTTACCCGTGCGCAATACGATCGGCTCCTTCAGCGCGTTTTGATATTCCTGATCGGTAATGTAGCCGAGGCTCTCCATCCGACCTAAGATGTACTGTTGCCGTGCCACAGCTCGCGGCAGATTACTCACAGGGTTGAAACGCGAGGGCGCTTTAGGCACCCCAGCCAATAATGCCGCCTCAGCAATTGTTAACTGCGCCACTGACTTGTCAAAATAGGTGCGCGTTGCCGCCGCAAAACCATACGCCCGACGGCCGAGATAGATTTGATTCAAATAAAGCTCAAGAATCTGGTCTTTCGTTAGGCTCGATTCGATTTTGTAAGTCAGTAGCAACTCATAAAACTTTCGCGTGTAAGTCTTCTCGGAAGACAGATAAAAGTTCCTTGCGACCTGCATGGTGATCGTACTGGCACCTTGCGTTTTAGACATTGCGGTCACGTTCGCTAGGCCCGCTCGAGCCACACCCATCCAATCCACGCCACCGTGCTGATAAAAACCATCGTCCTCAGCAGACAAAACCGCCGATTTCAACACGTCTGGGAACTCATTGAAACGCAGAACGTTACGCCGCTCTTCGCCAAACTCGCCAATCAAAACTTTATCGGCCGTAAATACCCGTAACGGCACTCTTGGTCGATAATCAGTCATGGCCGTCAAATCGGGGAGGTTAGGCCAAGCAATGGACAGGGCAATCAGCAGCAACAAAACGCCGCTAGCCGCCAAGCCCGTGCCTAGGACAAAGAGCTTCAAGAAGAAGCGCACAATCCAAGGCGTGCCTGAACCCGATGACGAAGGGGCTTTGTCTTGCCCGCGAGAAGAATTTTTACTCATAAGTTCATAATTTTACGCCGCTCAGGCCGTCAATGGGATAATAAAGGCATGAAAACCCTCACTTCCTCGGTCATTTTGATTGGTATGCCAGGTTCCGGTAAAAGTACCATCGGTAAAAATCTGGCGCGCTTGCTGTCTATGCCCTTTGTGGATCTCGACCAACAGATCGAAGAGCGTTGTGGCGTCAAAATCCCCATTATTTTCGAAATTGAGGGGGAAGCCGGGTTCCGTAAGCGCGAAACAACAGCCTTGCAAGAGGCTTTGACAAACGGCAACATTGTGCTTGCCACGGGCGGTGGCGCGGTCTTATCAGATGTCAATCGTGAATTACTGTCGCGAGCTGGCCAAGTGGTCTACCTGAAAGCATCGGTCGAGGAGTTGCACCGGCGCACCAGTAAAGACCGCAACCGGCCACTGTTGGCCGGTGTAGATACCAGGCAACGCTTAATCGAGCTAATGGCCGCGCGCGCATCAATCTATGAATCTGTCGCCAACATCACAGTTGAAACCGGCGCCACAAATATTTCCTCTGTCACGCAAAAAATTGCCCAACAAGTCTCTCCCTGTCAGGACCCATCATGAGTGCAAACACCGAACACCTCGTTACCGTTAGCACCGAAGGCGGTCAGTATCCTATCCATATCGGCACCGACCGACTGTCCAAGCTCGCTGACCACGTGCCCGCCGATGCCACCGCCATCGTGATTGTCACCAATCCAACGATCGCGAGCCTGTTTGAACAACAGGTTCGCCAGGCGTTGGCGCGGCTGAGCATACCGATCAGTGTCGTGACACTTCCCGACGGTGAAGCACACAAAGACTTAGCAACACTGAACACCATTTTTGATCACATGCTTGCCACGCAGCTTGATCGTCGGGCGGTGCTTATCGCGCTCGGTGGTGGGGTTGTTGGCGATATGGCCGGCTTTGCTGCAGCGGTCTACATGCGGGGAATTCGCTTTATTCAAGTGCCAACCACTCTTCTGGCTCAGGTTGACTCTTCAGTGGGCGGCAAAACAGCCGTTAACCACCCCCTTGGTAAAAACATGATTGGCGCGTTTTACCAGCCCATCGCCGTCGAGATAGACACTGATGTGCTCGCGAGCTTGCCCGATCGCGAAATCAGCGCCGGCTTGGCTGAGGTGATCAAGTATGGGTTGATCATGGACGAACCTTTTTTCCAGTGGTGTGAGGCCAATGCCACGGGCCTTCGTCAGCGTGACCCCTTGCTTTTAACGCACGCCATTCGAAAGTCCTGTGAGTTCAAAGCGCAGATCGTGTCGCAAGACGAGCGAGAGGGCGGCATTAGAGCGATTTTGAACCTAGGTCACACGTTCGGACACGCCATTGAGGCAGGACTTGGTTATGGGCAGTGGTTGCATGGCGAGGCGGTGGGTTGCGGCGTGGTCTTAGCAGCCGCGCTATCGGAGAGGGTTTGTGGCTTACCGAGCCACTCGGTTGAGCGCGTTCGGGCAGTCGTTCAAGCCATCGGTTGCCCAACCACAGCGCCTTCACTCGGTGGCTTTGAGCACTGGATGAGGTTAATGCGCGGCGATAAAAAAACCGAGGGTGGCGAAATCAACTTCATACTGATGCCAAAAATTGGGCAAGCCATCGTTAGTCGGGCACCCATGGCAGATGTCGCCGCTGTGGTGGCTAGTCACACCGAGCAAACGTCGAAAAAAACGCCGAACCAAACGCCGAACCAAACGGTCACTCGTCCATGAGCGCCAGCGATTACTCGCGTGCCGTCTACGCTTGCGACCCTGACCAAACCAAGGGTCGTCGTTTCGTTGAACCCGCACCCAGTAATCGCAGTGAGTTTCAGCGCGATCGTGATCGCATCATTCACGCCAATGCGTTTCGACGGTTGGCCTATAAGACTCAAGTGTTTGTGAATCACGAAGGAGATTGGTTTAGGACACGTCTCACACACACGTTGGAAGTCGCACAAATTGCTCGCGTCATTGCGCGCAGCCTGGGCCTTGATGAGGATCTGACCGAGGCGATTGCCTTGGCACACGACCTTGGCCACACCCCGTTCGGGCATGCCGGGCAAGATGAATTAAACCGCTGCATGAAAGCACTGGCGCCTGAGAGCGGTGGCTTTGAACACAATTTGCAAAGCTTGCGAGTCGTCGATGAACTCGAAGAACGCTACGCAGGCTTTAACGGACTCAACCTATGCTTTGAGACCCGTGAAGGGATACTCAAACACTGCTCTCTGGCCAATGCGCGCCAACTCGGTGACGTCGGCGCCCGCTTCATTGATCGCACCGAGCCTTCACTAGAAGCGCAACTAGCCAACTTAGCCGACGAGATCGCTTATAACAATCATGACATTGACGATGGTCTGCGCTCCGGCCTGGTCACCTTGCCGCAGATGCGTGAAGTGCCTATTTTTGGGGGTCACTTTCAGCAGGTGACCCAGGCATGGCCTGGCCTACCTGAACATCGCGCGGTGGCCGAAACCATTCGTCAAATGATCAACACCCTGATCATGGATGTCACACAAACCACCCTCAAACGACTTGAGCGCTCACAACCGAAGAGTGCCGATGACGTCCGACAAGGCCCTGCCATGGTGGCGTTCTCCGACGACATGCGACTTCAGGCGGATGAGTTGAAAGCCTTTTTGTTACGCAATCTATACCGACACTACCAAGTGGCGCGCATGACCAATAAAGCGCGGCGAATCGTACGCGACCTCTTTGAGGCGTTTGTTGAAGAACCCGCATTATTACCACCCACTTACCAGTGCACCGACGGTGCTCAACAGCCACGTGCCATTGCGGATTACATCGCAGCAATGACCGACCGTTACGCGATCATTGAACATCGACGGGTTTTCAAGATGGATGAGACGTTTTAGACTGGTCAGATATTAGGAATACGGCATGCGAAAACGCTATCTACCCTCGTCCTTGACCTCAGCCTTGGCCTTGGCCTTGACGCTAGCCACCGCTTTGCTCGCGCCCTCGGCCATGGTTGCCGCGCAAACCCAAGCAGCCACCCCGGACTTGACACTCTCGATCGCCAAAACCTGCGCGCCGATCTCTAAAGGCGGACGTTGCTCTCTGACCCTCATCCAAACAACCCGCGGTCAGCTCGTTGGAGGCGACGTACAAGAACGCTGCGCACCGGGTTGGGTCGCTCGCATCACTGCCCTACGCGGTAGCGTTGAAAAAGGCGGCATCAACCGCGGTCAAGCCTTGGTTTGTGGGCACGCGTCACCACAGGAGGCGATACGCAGCCTGATGCTCAGGTGCGACGAAGAAACCGGTGGAATTTGTAGCGATGCCAACGACGTCAATGTGCAGTGGGCGCTTTGGTCCCCCACGTCCGATCAAATCCGAACCCTACCGCGCAACCAATCCTTGGCGCTGTCGCAGTTTGAACAAACAGTTAGTTGTCTATCTCCTGTGCCGCTCGTCGAGTCAGCCGACTGCCCGCCTCAAGCGGCGGTTGTGTTGCGCCAATCGGGACTGCGTTGAGATTGAGGATGCGGCTGAGAGGCGGCTGAGGAGCACAGTCAGGCCTTCGAAGCCGCCTCAATTGTTCGTCGTAGCAACGGGCCCAAGTATGTCCCCGTGTGACTATTGGCGACCTCTGCTACTTGCTCCGGTGTGCCCTGTGCCACGATTTGACCGCCCCCGTCACCGCCCTCTGGACCAAGATCCACTACCCAGTCAGCGGTTTTGATGACATCCAAGTTGTGCTCAATCACCACCACGGTGTTGCCCGCCTCAACCAACTGATTCAAAACAGACAACAATAGCGATATATCCTGGAAATGTAAGCCCGTGGTTGGCTCATCGAGGATGTAGACCGTGCGACCCGTGCCTCTTTTAGACAACTCTTGTGAAAGCTTGACGCGTTGCGCCTCGCCGCCCGAGAGTGTTGTCGCGCTCTGGCCTAGCCGTAGGTAAGACAGGCCCACGTCTATCAAGGTCTGCAACCTTCGAGCAACCGCAGGCACGGCCTCGAAGTAGGGAATCGCCTGATCCACCGTCATGTTCAGTACTTCATGAATGTTGCGGCCACGGTAGCGTATTTCGAGTGTTTCGCGGTTGTAACGCTTGCCGTGGCAAACATCACAAGGCACATACATATCGGGTAAGAAGTGCATCTCTACTTTGACCACGCCATCGCCTTGGCAAGCCTCACAGCGCCCGCCCTTGACGTTAAAACTAAATCGCCCTGGGTCATACCCTCGCGCTTTGGACTCTGGCACCCCAGAAAACAGTTCTCGTATCGGTGCAAACAAACCCGTGTATGTCGCTGGGTTGCTTCGCGGCGTACGCCCGATGGGACTTTGATCGACGCTAATCACCTTGTCAAACCAGTCGTGGCCCGTCATGGACTCGTAAGGGGCCACCGCTTGATGGCTGCGATTCAACTTTTGCGCCAACAGCGTCGCAAACGTATCGTTGATAAGCGTCGATTTGCCAGAACCTGACACACCGGAGACACAGATAAATCGGCCAACAGGCAGATGCAAATCGACCGACTTTAAGTTATTGCCCGAGCAACCCAACAGTGAAATACGCGGTGTCTTCTGATTGACCACGCGCCTAGTGGGAATATCGATTCGACGGCGCCCGCTCAGATACTGTCCTGTTAATGATTCAGCGGATTGCTCAATCATGGCGGGCGTGCCTTGGGCCACAACCTCACCACCGTGCTCGCCCGCACCGGGCCCCATGTCAACCACCCAATCAGCATGACGAATCATGTCCTCGTCGTGCTCGACCACGATCACGCTGTTACCCAATGCACGTAAATGCGTCAGGGTCTCAATGAGGCGGTCATTGTCACGTTGATGTAGGCCGATCGACGGCTCGTCAAGCACATACATCACCCCCGTCAGCCCCGATCCGATTTGACTGGCCAACCGAATGCGTTGCGCCTCGCCACCTGAGATGGTGTCGGCACGTCGGTCCAATGACAAATAGTTCAAGCCAACGTTATTCAAAAACGCCAAGCGAGCACGGATTTCACGCACGATTCGGTCCGCCACTTCTTGGCGTGCGCCAACCAATGACAGTTGATCAAACCAACCCAAACATGCCGACAGGGGCAGCGCCTCGACCTCATGGATGGCCTTGTCGCCCACCCGGACAAAGCGCGCATCGGTGCATAACCGCGCGCCCTTGCAGTCTGGGCATTGCTGCTGACTGCGCAACTTGTTGAGCTCTTCTCGCACGGTAACCGAATCGGTCTCACGCCAACGGCGTTGCAAATTGGGGATAACGCCCTCAAACGGATGGCGCTTTACCGTACTCGACCCGTTGGGATCTAAATAGAAAAATGCGATCTGCTCCTGACCCGAACCATAAAGCACCATCTGCCGAACCTCAGCACTCAAGTCCTCCCATGGCGCCTCAAGATCGAACTCGTAATGAGTCGCCAAACTAGCCAGCATCGCGTAGGTGAATGCATTGCGTTTATCCCAGCCTGCAATGGCGCCTACTGACAAACTGAGCGTGGGAAACGCCACCACGCGTTGCTCATCGAACACATCGACATGGCCCAATCCATCACAAGTCGGGCAAGCGCCAGAAGGGCTATTGAAACTAAAAAGGCGCGGCTCGAGGGCAGCAATGCTGTGACTACAAATAGGACAGGCATAGCGACTAGAAAACGCTTGGTAATGATCGGTGTCTAGGTTCAGAACAGACGCTTTACCGTGAGCAAGCGTCGTGGCCGTCTCTAAGCTCTCAGCCAACCGGGTTTGGCTATCGGGTTTGATACGCAAGCGATCAACCACAACCTCGATGACCATTGGCTCGTCGTTAGGCAAAGAAGGTAACGGATCAAGTGAAACCATTTCCCCATTGACTCGCAGACGCACAAAGCCTTGTGCCTGCAAACTTTGGCAAAGCGTATGGCGGTCGCCTGAAACGGTCGCAAGCAACGCCTCATCAACCGGCGCCAAAATAGCCACACGGGTGTCAGGCTCCCAACCAAGCAATATATCTACCATTTGGCTAATGCTTTGGGCCATGAGCGGCTCTTCATGAACCGGGCATAACGGCGTTCCTACCCGCGCATAGAGCAAACGCAAATAATCGTGGATTTCGGTGATCGTGCCAACCGTGGACCGGGGGTTATGGCCCGCGGACTTTTGTTCAATTGCAATCGCGGGCGACAATCCCTCAATCAAATCAACGTCGGGCTTTTCCAAGCGCTGTAAAAACTGGCGTGCATACGCCGATAGGCTCTCAACGTAACGACGCTGGCCCTCGGCGTACAGCGTGTCAAACGCCAGCGAAGACTTACCGGACCCGGATAGGCCCGTGATCACCACCAGTGAGTCACGTGGCAAGTCTAGCGAGACGTTTTTTAAATTATGGGTACGAGCCCCACGGATGCGAATCTGATTCATCGACCGGTGTGTCCTGTGTTGGCATCCAACATTGGCGTTCATAACGACCGCTCGTGGCTTTTGGCCCAGCGTGACGTTTTTGATGGGCAACTCGGTACTATAACGCGCCCAACCCATGTTTTGATTGGTATGCCCACACCCGCTCACTTGACCCCCCAAAAAGGCACTCGCCTCGCCCTGACGCCAACCGAAAGACGCGCTAGCTTCAGTTTGGCTGGATTATTTGCGACCCGCATGCTAGGGCTTTTTTTGTTACTGCCTGTGTTCGCGGTGGCGGCAACCACGTTGAAGGGCGGGCAAGACCCTGCCAGCGTCGGCCTGGCGTTGGGCATCTACGGCCTGACTCAAGCCTTCATGCAGATTCCTTTTGGGATGGTCTCAGACCGCCTCGGGCGCCGACCCGTGGTTTTGTTTGGGCTGCTCTTGTTTTTAATTGGCAGTGTTGTGTGCGCACTGGCTGACGATATTTTCTGGGTCACCATCGGTCGGGCCATCCAAGGCTCTGGCGCCATTTCAGCGGCCGTCACCGCTTGGTTGGCAGACGCCACCCGGCCCGAAGTGCGCACTCGTGCGATGGCACTCATTGGTGCCTCGATCGGTCTGTCGTTTGCGATTTCGCTCGTTTTGGCCCCCCTGATGGTCGGTTGGACGGGATTGTCAGGCCTATTTTGGTTGATCGCCAGCTTAGGGACGGCTGCCTTGTTTATTGCCACCTTTGTCGTACCCGAAGCGCCCTTGCCTGCCAGGGCAGCAACCACTCCCAAGGCCAGTGCCGTGTTGGGGCACAAAAGTCTGCTGCGCTTGAATTTTGGTGTTTTTTGTCTACACCTGACCCAAGTCGCTTTGTTCGTGGTCGTGCCACCTCTCTTGGTCAAGCTAGGCGGCCTGACCGCTCAGACGCTGTGGTACGCATATTTGCCGGTTCTATTGGTTTCCTTCCTCTTTATGGTTCCCATTGTCTTTCTGACAGAAAAAAAACGTTGCCACGTCCAAACCCTGAAATGGGCGGTCATGGGGCTGGTGGTCGTGGCATGCGGCTTTGCGCTTTCAGCCCACAGCTGGTGGCCGTTAATCGCTTGTCTGACGGGCTTTTTTGTCGTGTTTAACGTCTTAGAGGCCTTGCAACCTTCACTGGTCTCCCGTGTGGCGCCCCCCGCGCTAAAGGGCTTGGCGCTCGGGGTATACAACACCAGCCAAGCGCTAGGATTGTTCTTGGGTGGCGTCGTGGGCGGGTGGCTGTTACAAACCACGGGCGCTCAAGGCGTCTTTTGGGCCATCGCCGCACTGTGCACCGTCTGGTTGCTGACCACTTGGCGGTTACGCGAGGAGGACGGCATGCAAAACACCGCCACCCCCGTGCCGTTATGATTTCGATGCCGATGTGTCTTACACTGATGGACAAAGAGAGGCAATCAGCTGGTATCTGAATCGTATTTACGGCAACATAGTGCGTCTTAACTGTGCTTCGGTTTTTTTGCCGGCGCAACCCTTTTATTTCATTCAATTACGGAGATCGGCATGGCATCGGTCAATAAAGTTATTCTCGTTGGTAACCTCGGCCGCGACCCTGAAGTGCGTTACAGCGCCGAAGGCAGCGCCATTTGTAATATATCCATTGCGACCACTAGCAACTGGAAAGACAAAACCTCTGGCGAGCGCCGAGAAGAAACCGAATGGCATCGCATCGTTTTTTATAACCGCCTCGCTGAAATTGTCGGCGAATACCTCAAAAAAGGTCGCGCCATCTATGTCGAGGGGCGTCTGCGCACCCGCAAATGGCAAAACAAAGAGGGCCAAGATCAGTACACCACTGAAGTGATTGCCGATCAAATGCAAATGCTTGGCGGGCGTGACAGCATGGGTGGCGGCGACAGCGGCGGCGACAGTGGTGGCTACGAAAATAGCGCCCCATCCAAACCAGCGGCCCGCCCCCAAACCCAGCGGCCTCAAGCCCCAGCGGCAAGCCCCGCCAATTTAGGCGACTTGGACGACGATATCCCGTTTTAAGCGACGCCTTAGACTTTGGTAAATCATCGTCTTCAAAACGCCAGCCCCAGGCTGGCGTTTTTGTTGCCACACTGATTCTGCCTCACTCACTCGGGTCAAACGTCATCACCGCATCGGCGGCAAACACCCCTTGACCCTCTGGCATCGCGAACACGGGGTTTAAATCAATCGACAGCAACCGCGGACCCGCCTCCACCGCAAACACCGACAAACGCGATAGCGCCTGCGCCAAGGCCTTGATGTCAGCAACCGGTCGGCCACGGGCCCCCAACAAAAGCGGCGCCCCCTTGATAGAACGAATCATGTTTTCTGCCACATCCACACCGAATGGGCAGCGGTGTAGAATCACGTCTTGCAAAATCTCTACAAAAATACCACCCAACCCAAACACCGCCATCGGGCCAAACACGGGATCGCGGTGAATACCCAATAAGCATTCCACACCGCCTTTCAGTTGTTTGGCCACCAATACGCCTTGCAAATTCGCATTTGGCACCGCTTGGCGAGCACGACTCATCAGCGTTTCAAATCCTTCGCGTATCGCCGCCTCACCCTCGATATCTAGCAACACACCGCCAATCTCTGATTTATGCAGGATATCGGGCGATACGATTTTCATGACAACAGGCCCGTCCATTTCCCGGGCCGCTTGCACGGCGGCATCGGCGGTCTGACACACCACTTCAGGCGTACTTGGAATGCCATGCGCAGCCAAGAGCGCCTTGGCCTCAGCTTCTGAGGGGGTTTGCTTGGGCAAGGCAACGGGGCCGATGGTGGGAGCCGGCTCAAAGGCAGGTCTGGCGAAAGCCCGCCCAAAATGACCCATGGCACTGATGGCTTTAACCGCGCGACTAGGGTCCTCAAATATGGTGTAGCCATCGGCCTCGTATTCCTGCATTTGCGCCACGCTACCGATCGCTGACAGCACAAACAAGCGATCGGGAAACTGCTCACGCACCACCTTAAGCTCAGCCCTTAAACGTTGCCCTGTGCTCGCAGCGCTAGCCGTGTAAGTAAAAAACCCCAAAATCGACCGATAACCGCCATCACGAACCACCGACTCGGTAAAGGTACGCGCCAAAGACATGTCATTTAAAAACTGCGCGGTCACGTCGACTGGGTTTCTTGGCGCGGCATACGGCAGCAAGTCGGTCAGCGCCTTTTGCGCGTGGTCGGGCATCGGCGGCATCGGTAAGCCACAGGCTTCGGCCGCGTCCGAAATAATCACACCCGCGCCGCCGCTGACCGTGATCACACCAAGACTGTTGTTCGCAGGGTAAATGCCACGTGTGGCTAATCGGGCGACATCTAGCATTTGCTCAGTTGTCTCTACTCGCAACACGCCTAACTCAGCCATGACCGCATCAAACACACGGTCATCACCAGCAATCGAGGCGGTGTGTGACTGGGCTGCTGCGCCCCCTAAGGCACTGCGCCCAACCTTCATCATGACCACAGGTTTTCTTGCGAGGCGTGCCTGCTCGAGGGCCTTGATCAACACCTCAGGACGACGGATACCTTCGGAATACAAGGCAATGACAGCCGTGTTCGGGTCTTCGACCACCATCTGAACCATGTCACCGAGCGTCAAATCAGCCTCATTGCCTGTCATCACCACCGCTGACAGACCAATCTGGTTAGCGACCGCCACCGTCATCAAGTGCGCGCCATAGGCACCCGATTGGCTGACAATGGCAACGTTACCTGGTGTCGGGAAACCCAACTCCAGCCCGGTAGCAAACGTGCCATAAAAGTGCACCTGAGGATTCAATAAACCCAAAGAGTTTGGCCCGAGCAAACGCATGCCGTGGGCCGTCGCCACACGAGCCATTTCATCTTGAAGCCGTGCACCCTCTTCGCTCATTTCGGCAAAGCCCGCGCTAAACAGCAAGGCACCGCCAGCGCCCCGTTCAGCCAGGGCGGTGACCGTCTCTAAGGCGGCTGCGGCCGGCACCGCCACAATTGCCACATCCGGCGTCTGCGGCAAGGCCTGCACACTCGGATAGGCTTTCAAGCCCTGCACCGTCTTCCGATTGGGGTTGACGGGCAGAATCTTGCCCAGATAACCTTGCTTGAGCATGTAGGCAATAGGCTTGCCACCGATGCGCGATGGGTCATCAGACGCCCCAATCACAGCCACTGACTGAGGGTTGAGTAGGCGTGACAACTTAGAAACAGATGTTGGGGCTTGGGTCATTGCGTCCTCAAAAACAGTATCGATCTTGGCAGTCTAGATGAGTGCACGCTTAGCGACAATTGGTTTTGGTGAAGGAATGGAGATAACCAAAAACCACGGCGTATTTTCAACAACTTACGAGAATAAAATCTCACTGTGTACAAAAGTGTTTAAGGTAGCCGGGTACTTTTGTAAGTGTACTGCTGCGAAAATCGCAAACACAGACCTGGAGCAGCAACACCCGTGTGTTGCCCGTTGATGATAACGACAAGCCTTGACAGCCTCAATCCAACCAATCATCACCCGGCATGATTCGTTTCATGAACGCGTCAAACATCGGGACAGTAAACGCCGTGTCACCATGGTTAGGACTCCAGACCATCCCTTTCTTGATCAAAGAGCTGCGTGTTGGCGCCCATGAGGAAACTTCGCTGGAGAAATATGTAGCAATATCACCTGATCGATGTGGACCTGGTCCTAAGGCAGCCATCGCACGCAAGTATTTCTTTTCTCTTGGCGTCAATCGATCAAATCCCACACGAAAAAACCCCTCGTCCAAAGCTGCAATTGCAGTCAGCGATGCTTTTTCTACGTCTGATAATACGATGGGGCTCGTGCTTGCCGCACTCCACGTGTGACTGCCCCATTGTTGCAAGTAGTAGGCGTGTTTTGGCTGATATCCAAGATTTTTTAAAACCGCCTCATCCGTGATCTCAACACCCTCTTTTTCTAATGGCTTAACGATCGCTTGCTTAGCGGCATTTGGACATAACGGCCCAATCTCCGGAAAATCAAAAAGCCTTTCCGCATAAGATTTTGCATTGCCCATTTGACCTCGCAATTGTGGCAATCCAGCTCTCACCAGAACCACAGGCAATGCGCGCTGCTCTATTCTGTGCATAGCAGTAATCAAAGCAGCTAGCTGCGGCACAGCGACATACTGCAGCTCATCGATCAGAATGACGACCGTTGTCGTCGCGGCTTTGGCCGCGATTCCAAGTTGTTCTAACAGTGCCTGAAGATCATGTTCAAGGTCGCTATTGTCGGCTAGGCCAAGTTCTGGCTCGTAATCCAAACCCACCTCAATATCCTTGAACGCAATCCGAAGCTTCGAGACAAATCCAGCCAATGCCCGAAGCCCCCGAATCGCATAGTCCCTTGCGGCCTCAACCTGACTCAAGCGAAGCAAGGCAAGCCGAATTTCTGGCGCTAAAAGTGCAGGCAACGAGCGCCAACATTAATTGTTCGCGAAGCTTAGTACGACCGGCCAGCTCCGGTGGTGGTGTGCCGGCGCCTGGGGCGAATGGGGCGAATGGGTTGTAAACGGGATTCATCCGTATATACCTAAATTTGTAAAGTTATGATTTCACGATAACTTTGCAAATTTAGGTATAGTTTCCTGTCCTGAAAACGCGTTCAACACCCTCCATAGCCGGCTTTGGAGGACTTGTAATGTGCTTTTTCACAGCACTACCCCTGCCCTATTACTGTGCACGAGCGTCTTTTACTGTTTAACACTGTCATAAAGCTGTGTAGGACTGTGTATTGCTGTAGACCTATGTTGCAAATGGTAGCAATACGTTGCTTAGTTGGTGGCCCCGCGTGAGTCGAACACGACACCAACGAATTGTGAAGGTTCATGCAAAGAGTCAATACAAAGGGCTGACTGCATTTTCTCGCCCGCACGCCATCACCACGAGGACAGTGGATTTCACCTTTCGATTAAAATCGAAATATACTGGCCCTTCAATCACAAGAGGTCCCTCATGGAACTTCCAGACGCTTCGCGCATGTTGTTGGCCATAGGCCATCAGACCCGCTTACAAGCCTACCGCCTGTTGATGCAAGCGGGTCCATCCGGCTTGGCTGCTGGACAACTGGCACTAGACCTAGACATGCCACCCTCATCGCTGAGTTTTCATTTGAAAGAACTCTCGCAAGTCGGGTTAATCACGGCGCGCCAGCAAGGTCGCTACGTCATTTACGCAACCGCCTACTCGTCCATGGCTGCGTTGATGCAGTTTCTGACCGACAACTGTTGCGGCGGCAACCCTTGCCTACCCGTGACCACTGAGATCTGTTCGCCAGAAATGATAAGTGGCCTTGGCCGCCCCAAAACCACCACGCTTTAACACTACGCTTTGCCAACAGGATCACCATGAACGTCTTTGAACGCTACTTAAGCCTATGGGTTGTGCTGTGCATCTTGACGGGCATCACGCTGGGCAAAGTACTACCGGGCGTGGCTCAATTCGTCGGGGCATTGGAAATTGCCCAAGTCAACATTCCCGTGGGTCTACTGATTTGGGTCATGATCATTCCGATGCTGATGAAGATAGACTTCAGCACCATCACAGAGGTGCGAAAGCAAAAGGCTGGCATTGGCATCACCTTACTGGTGAATTGGGGCATCAAGCCCTTCACCATGGCTGCTTTGGGGTGGTTTTTCATCGGATATGTCTTTGCGCCGTGGTTACCTGCGGATCAAATCGACAGCTACATGGCCGGCTTGATCCTTTTGGGTGCCGCCCCATGCACGGCCATGGTGTTCGTGTGGAGCCACCTTTGCAAAGGCGACGCCAACTTCACCATCAGTCAGGTCGCACTCAACGATTTGGTGATGGTTTTTGCGTTTGCGCCGATCGTGGCCCTGCTACTTGGCGTCTCGTCGATCCCCGTGCCTTGGGCGACCTTGGTGTTGTCGGTCGTGGTCTACATCGTGATTCCACTCATCGTCGCGCAATGGTTACGCACGCGTTTGTTCGCCCGAGGAGCGAAGGCCTTCCAAGCGGCGCTCGATCGCCTTGCCCCCTTCACTATCCTCGCCTTATTGACCACCTTAGTCTTGCTGTTTGCTTTTCAGGGTGAAGCGATCGTTGAACAACCAATCATCATCGGCATGCTGGCGGTACCCATTTTTTTACAGGGCGTACTCATCGCCGCGCTCGGCTACTGGCTCAACCTAAAGTGCCGCGTGCAGCACAATGTCGCAGGCCCCTCGGCGATGATTGGCGCGTCTAATTTCTTTGAGCTTGCTGTTGCCGTGGCCATCGTCCTATACGGATTTGACAGTGGTGCAGCACTCGCCACTGTGGTGGGCGTGCTGATCGAAGTCCCCGTCATGCTCTGGCTCGTGAAAATTGTCAATAAATCGCGCCCTTGGTATCAGGCGAAGATCGGGAGCGCTGACTAAACGCCTAGTATCAAGGCTTTTTGGCCACCAGATCGACTAGCGCCGACATTCCCTTGTGTCGGTCGCCTTCATCGAGCTCTGCGTCGTACTCTTGAAGCACTTCAATTTCCATGTCCGCGAAGGCTTGGCGCATCAAATCAATCGTGTACAAATGCTCAACTATCTTGGGGCCGCCTGTCTTATAGGTCAACTGCTTTAGGCCGTAGCCTTCAATCAACAAATACCCCCCAGGCTTGACCGCTCGTTTCATGCCATCGAAAAGGTCAGCGCGCAGCGCAGGGTTCGCGAACTGAAAGAAGATGCCGACAACCATGTCGTACTGACGCGCATCCCAATCGATCTCGGTGGCATCGGCAGTCTCAATGTGCAGTTCAACACCGCGCTCGGCGGCCAGCTTTTTTGCTTTTTCTGTGGCGGCAGGGGCGGCGTCAAGAGACCATACCTCGCAACCTTGCTCAGCTAGCCACACGCCATTGCGACCCTCGCCATCGGCAATGGCCAACACCTGCATGCCGGGCTTGATCCGTGTCTCAACCTGACGAACCAAAAAAGCGTTCGGTGACTTACCAAACAAATACTCATCCGTTGCAGAAAACCGTTCATTCCATTTTGATATTGCTGGCTTCATCTGTGCTTCCTACCTTGCTACGCGTTTACTGTTCAAGCCAATTGCCGCAACCAACCGTGTACATCGGGGGCACGGCCATATTGAATATCGGTCAGTTCTTTTCTAAGTGACAGGGTCAAATCACCTGCCGGCGCTTGCTCATCGCCCACAGAGAAATTTTGCGCCTTTAAACAACAAATAGGGGTCACCACCGCCGCCGTGCCGCAAGCAAACGCCTCGGCAATATCGCCAGAAGCAAACCCATCGCGCCATTCATCCAACGAGATCTGACGTTCCTCAACCTGATGGCCGCGTGCTTTGGCCAGCTCGATGATGCTGTCGCGCGTCACGCCCTCTAAAATACTGCCCGTCAAAGAAGGGGTCAGTAAGGTGCCATCTTTATGCACTAAAAACACATTCATGCCACCAAGCTCTTCAAGATACTTGCCTTGCTCTGCATCGAGAAACAAGACCTGCGAACAGCCGTTTTGCGAGGCCTCTTGTTGAGGCCTGAGCGATGCCGAATAATTACCGCCACATTTGGCCGCTCCCGTGCCGCCACGAGCCGCGCGGGTGTAGTGCTCTGAGACCCAGATGGAAACGGGCGCTACACCTTTAGGAAAATATGCACCCGCCGGCGAGGCAATCACATAATAGGCGGCACGTTGCGCGGCGCGCACACCGAGAAATTTTTCATTGGCAATCGTGAAAGGCCGCAAATAGAGACTCGTCTCTGGCGCGCTCGGCACCCAATCTTTATCCACAGCAACCAGTTGCTCGATAGATTCAAGAAACTGCGCCTCAGACAAAAAGGGCAGTGCCAACCGCTCGGCAGATCGCTGCATACGCGCCGCATTGGCCTCGGGGCGAAACGCCCAAACCGAGCCATCTGCATGACGATAAGCCTTCAGTCCCTCAAATATTTCCTGCGCGTAATGCAACACCGAACAGGCCGGATCAATCGTCAGCGGGCCATAGGGCTGAACCCTGGCATCATGCCAACCCTCTTTTGCCGACCAATCAATAGCGACCATGTGATCGGTGAAGTAAACACCGAACCCAGGATTGGCCAGTATTTTGGCGCGCGCCTCAGAATCAGTGGTTTTTTTTGCGACGGTGACGTCAAACGCTAGAGCAGAAGTTGAATTCATGATGGAAAAAGATGAAGGCCGGTCACGGCTGGCTTATGATTGACACGACGGCTTTGAATTTGGAGCATGTTTTCGAAACCGTGGCGGTTGAATTTCGTTAGGATACGCCTTTATACATAATTTGGTTACTGTCGGGGGGCTTGAGTGCGGCTAGAAAGCGGAATTTAAGGGTAGGTCGTGATCAAAAAGGCCGCAGACAGCGCACGCGACCGAATAGGAGGCGGACAAAGCCATGGTGAAAAAAACAACAAATACAGCAAACACAACAGACACTACAAACAAAACAAACGCATCACAGCAGTCCGCTCAAATTTTGGCGCAACACTTTGACTACATCGTCATTGGGGCAGGCAGTGCGGGATGCCTCTTAGCCAATCGGCTGTCAGCTGACCCCGATTGCCAGGTGTTGTTGTTGGAGGCGGGCGGGCGCGATAACTATCATTGGATCCACATCCCTGTGGGTTATCTGTACTGCATCGGCAACCCTCGCACCGACTGGCGCTTCAAAACCGAAGCTGATCCGGGCTTGAACGGCCGAGAACTCGGCTATCCACGCGGCAAAGTCATGGGCGGGTGCTCTTCAATCAACGGCATGATTTACATGCGCGGCCAAACACAAGACTATGACGGTTGGCGAGACCTTGGCAATGACGGCTGGGGCTGGTCCGATGTGTTGCCCGTCTTTAAAAGCATGGAAGATCACCACGCAGGCGAAAGTGAGTTCCATGGCGCCAATGGCACATGGCGCGTAGAGAAACAACGGCTGTCGTGGGCAATTCTCGACACCTTTCGTGAGGCCGCTGCGCAAGCGGGCATCCCACCGATTGATGACTTTAACCGCGGTGACAACGAGGGAAGCGCCTATTTTGAGGTCAATCAGCGCGCTGGCTGGCGCTGGAATGCGGTCAAAGCCTTCATTAACCCCATTAAGCACCGCCCCAATCTCACCATCCTCACACACGCCCGAACCACCGAGCTGCTCCTAGCGCACGCGCCAAACGGTCAAGCCGAGGTGACCGGCGTGGCCTTCGCTCAAAAAGGCGAGATCAAACACGCCCGTCTTCATACCGCAGACAAAGGCCGGCATACTGAGGTTGTTTTGTGTGCCGGCTCGATTGGATCCGTGCAAATCCTCCAAACCTCGGGCATCGGTCCTGGCAACCTGCTGAACAAATTCCAACGCCCTATTTGGGCCGACTTACCAGGTGTCGGTCAAAACCTGCAGGATCATTTACAACTACGCACGATTTATCGAGTCAAAGACGCGCTCACTTTGAACACCATGGCCAACAGCCTGTGGGGCAAAGCCAAGATGGGGATGCAATATGCACTGACACGTCGCGGCCCGCTTGCCATGGCACCGTCTCAACTCGGTGTGTTCGCCAAATCAAGCCCCGAACGGACTCGGGCCAACGTTCAGTATCACGTCCAACCCCTGTCACTAGAGAAGTTTGGTGAGCCCTTGCACGACTTTCCAGCCATCACCGCCTCGGTCTGTAACCTGCAACCCTCGAGTCGCGGCTTTGTCGAAATCACCAGCCCAGATACGGCGCAAGCACCCCGCATCAACTGCTGCTATCTCTCAACGCAAGAGGATCGTGATGTGGCTGTTGAGAGCATTCGCCTGACTCGACGCATTGTGTCTCAGGCAGCATTGGCGTCCTGTCAGCCGGAAGAAATCAAGCCCGGGGCTCAAATCGATACGGACGAAGGACTGGCCCGAGCAGCAGGTGACATCGGCACAACCATTTTCCATCCGGTTGGCACCTGCAAAATGGGTAACGATCAGATGGCGGTGGTTGATGCGAGGCTCAAAGTCCGTGGCGTGGGCGGTTTGCGCGTGGCGGACGCTTCTGTCATGCCCACCATCACCTCAGGCAATACCAATTCACCCACCATGGTGATTGCACAGAAAGCAGCAGAATTTATTTTGCAGGACAGAGCGGGCTAAAGGGCGCGCGCCTGTAGGTGGATAGGCGTGGCCAGTGGCTGAATCAAGCAGTCCGCCGTCGATGCCACCCGCTCGAGCACCACCAGTTCGCCGTCATGCAGCGAGATCAACGGGTGGTGCCAGGTGCCAGCCGACAAACTCACCCCTTGGTGTCCATCGACCCAGAACGCACGCAGCGAGGAAAGGTCGGGGGTGGCGTTGTTCGCGCTGCTGTTCACGTTGTTGTTCGTGTTGTTATTCGTGTTTTTATTCGTTTTTTTATCTTCACTGGTATCTGCCCCCACGCTACTTTTAGCCACCACCACCACGAACGACAGGTTGGCCAACGGCATGAACGTTTGACTACCAAACTGATGGCACTCTAGGAGCGTCAGTGACAAAGGCAGTGCTTGGGCAACCGTGCGATAGATAAACAAGCCCGGCTCACCGCCATGTGCCGTCAAGGCAAGATCAGCGGCCGCAAGCTTAAGTGTCGTTCCCGCGTTGATAGACACGCCCGCTTGTGCCGAGCCGCCACCGAGCACCTGTCCATAGTCAGCAAATGCCTTCGGCGTGATGGGATCAATCCATAGCGTTCGCACTGACGGTTGATCGCGACCCATTAAAAAAGCACGACGTACAGGCCATACAGCGCCATGAACACCACCACCCAAATCGTGGTCGCTCCAATACCCCACGTCTGACCCATCACACCCTGGTCACCATAGGTTCGCCGCATCGACTGCCACACGCCATTCATCAAGCCGCGCAAGGCACCGATAAAAGCCCGCCATGTTTGACGGACCCCATCGGCCACCGCGATCACAACTTTAGGCGCCCACTTTCGGTAAGCCCAATCGGTATCTACACTGATTTTGGGCTCGCCGCCCAAGTATTTGATCATCAGGAAAAAGCCTAGGCCTGTGAATAAAAGTAGCTGCAGCTCCCAGAATAGGTGCCCTGCTGAGTAAGCGTTGTACTCAACAGGAAAGGGCATAAAGCTGTATAGCCAAGCCGGATAAATACCAATAAATAAACAGAAAAAAGCAGCAATACCCATGGCCAACAACATGTTCCATGGGGCCTCTTTGGGACGTAAACCAACGTCTTTGCTCAAAAAAGCGTAGTACGGCAACCTCAACCCTGTATATAAGAAAGTCCCCGCAGAAGCCATCGAGAGCAGCAGCCATACCCAAGCAATGCCCTCTACCGCTGCAGCCTCAACAATCATGGTTTTGCTGACGAATCCACTGAATAACGGGAAAGCCGAAATTGACGCCGCGCCTACCATATAGAGCAAGAAGGTGATGGGCATGTACTTATAGATACCACCGAGATCAGTGAGCTTGCTCTTACCGGTCATGGTAATGACAGCGCCCGCAGCCATGAACAAAACAGATTTATACAAAATGTGGGTAAAGGCATGCGCAGTGGCACCATTTAATGCAATCACTGTTCCCATGCCAACCGCTGCCACCATGTAGCCCACTTGGCTGATGATGCTATAGGCCAACAGGCGACGAATGTCGTTCGCCAAGATGCCATAGACCACGCCCCAGAGCGCCATAATAACTCCGAGCCAAATTAAAAAGTCGGTGCCCGGGAAGCCCCGGATTAAGGTGTAAACAGCTGTCTTTGTGGTTAATGCACTCAGGAAAATCACACCGGTAATCGTCGACTCCGGATAAGCGTCTGATAGCCAGGCATGAAACGGCGGTACTGCCGCATTGATCAAAAAGCCCAGCAGGATTAGGTAGAACGCCCAGTTATTGGCTTGTTGCATCTGGTCAAAAGCGAGTGATCCGCTCTCGCCATAAAAGAGCACAATGCCTGCCAACAGCATCACCCCACTGACGGCATGAACCAGCAAATAACGATAGCCTGCCGCGTAAGCGGTTTGGGTGGCCCGGCGCCAGATGAGCCAGACAGACGCTAGCATCATCATTTCCCAAAACACATAAAGCGTGAGCAGGTCACCAGCAAAAGCCACACCGGTCGCAGCAGCCGCGTAAAAAAGTGCTGAGACATGCTGGATGTTGTCTTTCACATGCAGCGAGTAAATGGTAGCGATCAAGGTGATCAGACTAAAGACATAAGCAAACGCCAAACTGAGCTTGTCTGCTCGTCCCGTCACCACATCCAAACCGGCAAATTGAAATTCGCCATAAACACCAGCCTGCGTTTGAAATACCAGAAAAATAAAGACCAGTGCCAAAGCAACGCGGTAGCCTTGTTGGAGGGAACCCCGCAAGAAAGGAATAACCAATGCACCCAGTATCAGGACAATACTTGGATGCAACCAGAATCCAGTATCGGCCACCGCCTGAGCCGTGGCTTGCACCTCATTCATCGTTCGCCTCCCGCTGGACTGGATCCCCAGTTAACTCGTTGGAACGGCTTTCATTGTCGTAATAGTCTTCCGGTCGGTACAAAAACTTATAGCCTAAGAATTTAGACACCACCACGATCACGAAGCAAGAAAACAAGCCGTAGATAGCCCCAGCACCAGGCAAAGACTCCCAAAAAAATCGATCGTAGCCAGCCGGAAAAACAAAATTAGCAATGACTAGCAACGCCATCGCCACCAGCATCACCCCACTGAACAACTTGGAATGGTCGTGCATCCACTCTAGAGCGCGACCTAATTTAGAGAGCTTCATCGGCGTCCCCCTTGGTCTAAGATATGGCAAGACATCGCCATCACATCACCCCTGTAAAAATCGACTGGATGAACCCGCGAATAGGGCCAACAAAGAAAAAGAGTAGCAGCGTACCGATGGCCGTTAACGATAAGGGGATCAAACAAAACAGCGGTGCCTCGGACAATCCGAAGCGATGGCCAAACCCACGGGTATCGTGGTGGTCCTCGTGGTGGCCGTCATGATGGTCGTCACGATCCTCTTTGGGTGGCGACAACAAAAACGCGCGCACGACTGGCGGCAACAAATACGCAATATTCAGTAACGTGCTCAACAAGAACACCACAATCATGATCTGCTGCTGGGCATCCACAGCACCGAGCAGCAAGTTCCACTTACTCCAAAAGCCGCCCAACGGTGGCGCGCCAATCACCGAAAGCGCACCGAGCAAGAAAGCGAACATGGTGATCGGCATTTTGCGGCCCAGACCATCCATCTGACTGATTTCGGTTTTATGCGCCGCCACATAAATAGCACCCGCACAGAAAAATAGTGTGATCTTGCCAAAGGCATGCATCACGATATGCAACCCCCCACCCGTCACTGCCAATTCGTTGGCCAACATGGCACCTAACACGATGTATGACAACTGACTGACTGTCGAGTAGGCCAACCGAGCTTTCAAATTGGTTTTTTGCAAGGCCACGATTGACGCCGCCAGTAACGTGAAGGCCGCCACCCACATCACCAAGTCGGCGCTCCACAGGCTCTGCAAGTATTCGAGGCCAAACAGATAGACACTGACTTTAAGGACCGTAAAAACACCCGCCTTCACCACGGCAACCGCGTGCAACAAGGCACTCACAGGCGTGGGCGCCACCATGGCAGAGGGCAGCCAGCGGTGAAACGGCATCAGTGCCGCTTTTCCAATACCAAACATGTAGAGAATCAACAAAATCGCACCAACGCTGCGACTGACGTTATCTTGCAAAATGCCACCGGGTTGAAAAGCTAGTGTGCCCGTTAACCACCAAGTGATTAACATCGCTGGCAACAACAGGCCGATGGATGTGCCTAACAAGAGGCCGAGATAGATACGTGCACCACGCTTGGCTTGTTCACTGCCTTTGTGTGCGACCAATGGATAGGTCGATAACGACAGCACTTCATAAAAGATAAACAGCGTGAACATGTTTTCTGCAAAGGCCACACCTAGCGCGGCAAAAATCGCAATCGAAAAACAAGCAAAGAATCGCGTTTGGTGCTTTTCTTGCGCGCCACGCATGTAGCCAATGCCGTAGATCGAGGTCAACACCCAAAGACCTGAGGCGACCAAGGCAAAGATCATGCCCAGTGGTTCAATAGCAAAACCCAAGGCCAAGCCAGGCATGATGTCGAAAAGCTCAACAGACGGGCGTCCACCTGCGACCACGCTCGGTAAGATCGAAGCCACCACAATAAAGAGCACGACGGCTGACCCAACCATGAGGCTGTCGCGTAAATTACGGTTAGCCCCTGTGATGGCAATCACACCTGAAAAAATTAGGGGCAGTGACAACGCAAGCAGTATCAAGGTCTGATCACTCATTGGATACCTCCCACGAGCGATGCCGCTGCTTGTGTCGCAAGGCTGATCGGTAGGCTCGGATCGATGCCAAACCAGAAGTTAGCCGCGACCAACACCCACAGCACCACAAGCAGAGGTAGTGGCGCCTCTTGCCGAGTGATCGCAGCCTGCCCACCGTGCCCATCCGCTGGTTCCTTGAAGTAGGCCACCTCAACAACTTTCCAAATGTAGACCACGGCCATCAAAGAGCTCAGCAAAATCAAAACCGTCAACACAATACCCAATACACCTTCAGCCAAGACGGCCTGAATCAAATACCACTTGCTAATGAACCCGGCGGTCAGAGGCACGCCAATGAGTGAAACACCCGCCAAAACAAAGCCCAGCACGGTCAAAGGCATCCGTTTCCCAATACCACCGAGTTGGTCCAGGTTAGACGAGCCAAATCTCACGATCATTCCAGCCACGGCCACAAAGAGAGCCGCTTTAATGAGGGCGTGGTTAAAGAAATGAATCATCGACGCCGTGATACCAGCACTGCTCACCAAGCTGATGCCCAACACAATGTAAGCCAATTGGGCCACCGAGGAATAACCCAACATACGCTTGAGGTCCCGCTCAAACATGGCCACCGCCGAGCCCACCAAGAATCCCCCGACACACAAAGGAATCAGCCATGAGGACAAAAAGACGGCATGCGGCCCAAGGTTAGGTAGCAATAACTCATACTGAAAGCGCAGCATCACAAACAAAGCTACTTTGGTTGAACAGGCTGCAAAGAAAATCGCCACCGGTGTTGGTGCAAATTGGTAGGCATTGGGCATCCAGGCATGCATTGGAAAGAGCGCGGCTTTGAGAGCCAATCCAAGCATGATGAATCCGCCAGCAATCATCACCGGCAATGTATCTGACACCTCGCCAAGACGCACTGACATATCAGCGATGTTGAGCGTGCCCGTCATCATGTACAAATACCCCACACCCACGAGGTAGAAGGTGGCCCCCAAGGTGCCAGTGACCAAGTATTTGAAACTCGCCGTTAACGCTTGTCGTTTGGGTCCATTGGCAACCATCACGTAGGAGGCCAATGAGGAGATCTCCATGAAAACGAAGACGTTGAAAGCATCACCGGTGGCTGCAATGCCTAACAAACCGGTCAGGGCCAATAACCAACTCGCATACAGTAAGGCTTGGTGCGACGGATCCACCTCCGCATTCATGCTTTCGCGCCCGGCCACTAGAGCGACGGTAGAGGCCCCCGACACAATCATCAGTATCATGGCTGACAGCGGGCCGATCGTTAAACCAATACCGAATGGCACCGGCCAATTGCCCAGTGCGTAATCAATCTGGCCCGATGCCATGACTTGGCTTGTCAGTGCGACGGCGATAACAAATGTCAACGCACTGGTGATGGTGGCAACAAGCCAAGGCAACTGACCACGGCTAGCGAGCACCGCCAAAAGAGGGGCCACAAACATTGGCAGCACAACAACTAAAATGGGGAGCTGTTCCGTTAAAGTCATGCTTCGTGATCCTGACGACGGATTTCATTCTCTTCTATCGTGCCGTATTCTTCGCGAATTCGAATAGCGAGGGCCAAACCAAGGGCCGTCACGGCGATGCCCACAACAATGGCCGTCAGAATTAGCACCTGCGGCAGCGGATTAGAGAACAACTGATCAGGGTCCGGGATCCCCCTGATAATCGGACCGGTGCCGCCCTCTACCTTGTCCATCGAGATGAACAGCAAGAACACGGCTGCCTGGAAAATACCCAACCCAATCATGCGCTTGACGTAGTTGCTTTTAACAAGCACGGCATAGAGCCCCACGACCAGCAGCAGTATGTAGATCCAATAGTTGTAGAGGCCCAAAAGAGTCATGGTGATGCCCGTTGTTACTTAACTAGTAGGTGGGTCGGTTAGCGATGGCGTTAAAAATCATGATCAACACCGTGGTCACGGTCAGACCCACACCAAACTCAACCAACAAGATGCCAACGTACTGGCCAATAAGTGGGTCAGGCCAGAGCACGTTGTAGTCTAAAAAAGCGCCCCCGAGCAGCATGCACACCAAGCCAACGCCAGCGTAGAGCGTGGCGCCAAAGGCTGCCAAGCGCAACATGGCCAATTGAGGCATCGCTTTACTCGACCGATCCGCACCTTCCAAAATTCCGTAAAGCATGACAGCGGCCGCAAACAAGGCCCCCGCAGAAAAGCCACCCCCAGGGGTGTACTTGCCATGAAACTGAACCACCAAGGCAAAAAGCATGAGCACGGGGATCACCAGCTTACCGACCACCCTCAAGATGGCGTGATGCTGCACACCGCGCACTTTTTCACCGAACGCTTCGCCCGATGTCACAGGACGGTGCTTGGGTTTAAAACCCAAGACAGAGAGCACGCCAATGCCGGCGGTGAAAATCACAAGCACCTCGCCCAAGGTGTCATAGCCCCTAAAAGAAGCCAAAATGGCTGTCACCACATTGGGTATATTGATGAGATTAGGGGTTTGCTCGAGATACCAAGGCGCAACATGCATATGTACCGGCGCGTTAGGGTCCCCCAACCTTGGTTGATCAAAGGTGGCGATAAAAAGCGCGAACGCCAAAACCCCCAAAACCACAACGGCGAGCCAATTTAATTTGTTCTTAACTTCTTTGTCACCGGTGAGGGCCAAGGCACCCATAAAAAGAACCGTCGACACACCGGCGCCTACCGCCGCCTCGGTGAGGGCGACATCAGCGGCATCGAGAATGAAAAAGTTCGACGCCATGAGCAAGCTGAAGATCCCGAACCACATGCTCGAAATAAACAAGTTACTTGCCATCACCGTGGCAATGGCGGCGATCGCCAAGAGCGTGAGCGTCATTAAACCGATGACCGACATCATGGGCGCTTACCCTCCTTAGTCACATCCTCAACCTGCAATTTGGGCTTGAGCCCGCCAAGTAAAGCGGCGTTGGCTAGCGCATAGGAGGAGACGGGGGCAGTGAACAACAGGAAAACCAGAATGGCAAACAATTTGAAGGTGGCCAAGTCCCAGCCGGCATGAAGCATCAGTGCCAACAAAATCAACATGGTTCCTAATGTTTCGGTCACGCTCGCGGCATGCATACGCGTGTAGACGTCAGGCATACGCAGAACACCAATGCCACCGACCAGCACAAAAAATCCACCCGCGGCGAGCAGCGCCCAAGACAACCAATCAAAAATCATGATGAAGCTCCCTTCTGATCTTTGCTTTCGTCTTCACGTGCTTGTCGATATTGGAAAAACTGCAAGATCGCCAAAACGCCAATAAAGTTGATCAAGGCGTAGGCCAGAGCGAGATCCAAGAAATCGGGTCGCTCATAAATAAAAGCCACCAAAGCCACCAATAAAACGGTTTTGGTGCCAAACATATTCATGGCCAACACACGGTCGTAGATGCTTGGACCTAGTAAGCCCCTCAACATGGCCATCGCCATCGTGACAAGCACGGCAATCCCAGCGGCAATCATCATCAGGAATCTCCTCGGCCAGGCAACCTCGCGATGCGATCGTTCATGTCGCCATTGACCACGCCGTCAGCGCCTTCGCGGGTCAGTGCATGAACGGTTAATAAGCCATCTTCGTCGATGTCAGTGGTGAGCGTGCCCGGGGTCAACGTGATCGAATTGCCAAACAAGACCTCACGAACTTCACCCCGGCTTTTGCTTTGCACCGTTGTCATCGTGGGGCTAATCGGCATGTCTTTGGACAAGATTATTTTGGTGACCTGCCAACTCGAAACCACGATTTCTTTGACCAGCCAAACCCAATAGGCAAGAATCCCAAAACCCAAATGCAAAGGGACCGACTCATGGTCTAGCGTCTCAAAACGACGAACCAGCCAAACCACTAGGAGTACCGAGGCCAAGCCCAAGATGAGCATCAAAGGCAGATAGAGCCCTGACCAGAGAAGCCAAAGCGCGGCGAGTGTGACAAATAAAACAACGATCTGCATGTGTGGCGGCCACCCTGTCTTTGTTGAAACAAAAGCATCTCCGACATTAGTCGGATAGGCAAGGACTTTTATACTATCTCCCAGCGGAGGGGTCGATCACTCGGTGCATTATAGGGTCCGAATTAATTTGTGGGAAATCATGGCGAGCTAGTCAATACCCCGATTATGAACGATGATTCGCTATGCCCACGTTTTAAGCTACAAACGATCCTTATGACGCAACAAATTTTTGCGGGTTTGAAAATTCTTGACCTGACCCGCATCGTCGCCGGTCCACTTTGCACTCAAAACATGGTTGACATGGGTGCAACAGCCTTCAAAATAGATCGCCCCGGCAAAGGAGATGGTTCTCGCGAGATGGGTGCCAAACCCAACGTCTCGGCCGATCAATTGATGCAGAAAGACAAAGCGCACTGGCTGAACCAGTGTTGCGAACAAGGCGTTCCCAGTGGCCCTGTCTACGACATGGAAGAAGTTTTTGAGGTCCCCGCTGTCCTACACCGCAACATCGTCGTGAATGTACCAAGCGCTGGGGGCACGATGTTAAAGCTGGTGAGAAACCCCATGCGATTTTCTCGAACACCGGTTCAACACCGCGCGCCACCCGATCTCGGCGCCAATACGCGTCAGGTGCTCACCTCAGCGCTAAAACTCACTGCAGAGTCCATTGAACGACTAAAAAATAAAGCCATTATTTAAACAAGGCACCGTCTGGCGCGATTTTTGCTTGCATTTTCAATCTGTGGTCGACAGACTTGGTCATCAACATTATTAGTACGCTTCATACAAACAAGGGTAAGGTAAATGTCAACAGATATCGCTTTTCAAACCATGACCGAACTCGCGGCAGGCTTAGCCGCCAAACAATTCAGTTCGGTTGAGCTCACACAAATCTACCTTGATCGGATCGAGCAAGCAAACACCAAGTTGCACGCGTATGTTGCCGTCGATACATCCATCGCCCTTGCCATGGCGCGGGCAGCAGACGACAGGCGAGCCAATGGCGTTGCTTTAAGCCCTTTAGACGGGGTGCCGTTTGCCGCCAAAGACCTGTGCGAATTACGAGGCCACATCACCACCGCGGGCTCCGAAGCATGGCGAGAGCGGCGCAGTGAGGTCGACTGCACAGCCTTGATGAAGCTGCTTCAAGCGGGCATGGTGATGCTGGGTAAAACGCACATGGTGGAATTCGCCTTTGGCGGCTGGGGCACCAACCCTGTGATGGGCACACCTTGGAATCCGTGGGATCTAAAAACCCATCGTGCCCCTGGTGGTTCATCGAGTGGCTCAGGGGTTGCCGTGGCCTCAGGCCTTGCGCCAGCCGCGATTGGCTCAGATACGGGCGGTTCGGTTCGGATACCTGCAGCCCTGAATGGCCTGACAGGCCTTAAAACAACCCGCGGTCTTATTAGCCTCTATGGCGCGGTTTCATTGTCCTCCACGCTAGACACCATTGGCCCAATGACGCACAGCGCTGAAGACGCCGCCGTTTGGACCGCACTAATGGCGGGACCCGATGCATTGGACCCCACTAGCTTGCACCGCCCCACATTTGAGTGGTCCACAGATCAACGACTGACGGGCGGCAAACCTCTCAGTGGCGTTCACCTAGCCGTTCTGGCGCCAAGCCAGTATCCGCTCAAGGTTGATGAAGAAGCGCTCAAGGCTTTCGATGAAGCCTGTAAAACCCTCACCGCATTGGGCGCCCAACTCAATGAAGTGGCCCTGCCCTTCGATCTCGCTGACCTGATGCACCGCAATGGTCAAATCATCGCCGCCGAAGCGTTCGCCATTCACGGTGATTACATCGATGATGAAGCGTTGCCTCTGGGCCCTGCGGTACGCAAACGGGTTCAATCCGGTCGCAACATCACGGCTGCTCAATACGTCAACGCCCTCGCTCATCACCGAACAAGCAGTGAGCAGTGGCGCTTACTGATGCGCGATTACGATGCGCTCTTGACGCCCGCGGTTCCGATTCCGGCCGCACCATTGACAGAGGTAGATGAGTCGCAAACCCCCATGGCCGCTTTTGCCCGCGCCGGCAACTACCTGAGCGCCTGTGGATTGGCTCTACCCGCCGGACTAAATGCGGCAGGACTGCCGCTGAGCGTTCAGCTCATCGGCAAAGGGTTTTCAGAGGCGGCTTTGCTACGCATGGGCATGGCTTTTCAGCAGGCGACGGACTGGCACCGCGCCCGACCTAACCTCGCGGACATCGGTCTCTAAATGGCTGGCGGCGGCGCGGCTGTGCAGAGGAGGAAGAGAGACGATTGAGCCATGCACTCGTTTTGGGATCTACCTGGTGCAAATAGCGCTAAAATCGATAACTTTCTATTTGAGATTGCACAACTTTTGCTTAAGGAATGAAAGGTGCCTATTTACGCCTATCGTTGCACCGAGTGTGGACACGCTGAGGACACATTACAAAAAATGTCCGCAGCACCACTCACCACCTGTCCCGCTTGCGGGAAGTCGACCTATGCCAAGCAGGTCACCGCCGCTGGCTTTCAGCTCAAGGGGTCGGGTTGGTACGTAACGGACTTTCGTGACAACACGAAAAAATCCGATGAAACCACAGCGACCAGCTCAGCAGCAACCTCAGGAGCGGCAGCAGCACCAGCAGCAGCCGTCCCCGCTGAAAACAGCAAAAGCGAAGCCAAACCGAGCGCGCCGGCATCGGCGCCCGCGGCGACGCCAGCTAGCAGCGACTGAAGTCCATCGCTCGTTCATAACGGGCCGCCCGCTGCCCTCACCAAAGCGGCATGTGCGGGTGAATCCTTGCCATACATTGTCTCAACAGGAGTGGTGAAACCTCAGCCACTCCCCCGAAGGAGCATTTCTTAATGCGTACTTGTTATTCCGGCGAGGTTTGCCTCGATCATCTTGATAAAACCGTAACACTGTTTGGTTGGGTTCATCGCCGACGTGATCATGGCGGGGTTATCTTTATCGATTTGCGTGACAGAGCCGGACTGGCACAGATCGTTTTTGATCCTGATAACGCGCCAGCGTTTGAGGTGGCGGAGCGCCTGCGCAATGAGTTTTGTGTCAAGATCGTCGGCCGGGTGCGCCATCGACCCGAAGGCACAGTCAACGCAGATTTGGCTTCTGGTCAGATCGAAATCATCTGCGACGAAGTAGTCATTCTTAATGCATCGGTCACGCCTGCCTTTCAACTAGATGATGAAAACCTGTCTGAAACGACACGTCTGACGCACCGCGTGCTTGATTTGCGACGCGAGCAAATGCAGAAAAACTTGACGCTGCGTTATCGCGTCAGCATGGCTGTTCGCCAATACCTAGACAAGCTCGGTTTTATCGACATTGAAACGCCCATGCTCACCAAAAGCACGCCTGAGGGCGCACGCGACTATTTGGTTCCGTCGCGTGTCAGCGCCGGTGAGTTTTTTGCCTTGCCGCAATCACCACAGCTTTTTAAACAGATGCTAATGGTGAGTGGCTTTGACCGGTATTACCAAATCACCAAATGCTTTCGCGACGAAGACCTGCGGGCCGATCGTCAACCCGAGTTCACGCAAATCGATTGTGAAACGTCTTTTCTGGGTGAAGAAGAAATTCGCACCATTTTTGAAGACATGATCCGCGATGTATTTGCATCGACACAAGGCGTTAACTTACCAAATCCGTTTCCCACCATGACGCATGCCGAAGCGATCCGGCTTTACGGCTCAGACAAACCGGATCTGCGCATCGACATGGCATTCACTGACTTATCAGATGTCATGCAAGACGTTGACTTCAAGGTGTTTGCCCAAGCGGCACAAACCGACGGCAGTCGCGTGGTTGCTTTGCGCGTACCCAAAGGCGCTGAGCTGTCTCGCAGCGAGATTGACGTCTACACCAAGTTCGTGAGCATTTACGGTGCCAAAGGCTTGGCGTGGATCAAGGTCAACGACATCGCCAAAGGTCGTGACGGGTTGCAGTCACCGATCGTTAAAAACATTCATGATGCTGCAATTAGCGAAATGCTGTCGCGTACCGGCGCTCAAGACGGTGATCTGCTGTTTTTTGGGGCGGATCGCAGCAAAATCGTCAACGATGCCATCGGCGCTTTACGCCTCAAAATCGGGCACAGCGAGTTTGGCCAAGCCCACGGCTTGATGCAAGAGGGATGGAAACCACTCTGGGTCGTTGACTTCCCGATGTTCGAATATGACGAAGACTCGAGCCGCTATACCGCAGCCCACCATCCATTCACCAGCCCCAAAGATGGTCACGAAGACCTGCTGTCGAGTGACCCGGGGCAAGCCATGTCTAAGGCCTATGACATGGTGTTAAATGGATCGGAAATTGGTGGCGGTTCGGTTCGTATCCACCGTGAGGAGGTGCAAAGCAAAGTCTTTCGTGCACTCAAAATCGACGAAGAAGAGGCCCAAGCCAAATTCGGCTTCTTGCTTGATGCGCTTCAGTACGGCGCGCCACCGCATGGTGGAATCGCCTTTGGTTTGGACCGTATTGTTGCCATGATGACTGGCGCTGATTCGATTCGTGATGTGATTGCCTTCCCCAAAACACAGCGCGCCCAATGTTTATTGACGCAAGCCCCATCCGCAGTGGATGACAAGCAGCTCCGAGAGTTGCACATCCGGCTTCGTCAAACAGACATCCCCGCGGCTCAGTCCTGACGCCATGTCTGTGCTGCGGGTCGTCAGCTACAACATCCACAAAGGCCGTTCATTGGGCGGCCGGGATGCGCTAGCGGACCTGCGCCTAGGCTTACACCGCCTAAGGCCAGACGTCCTATTTTTACAAGAGGTGCAAGGACGCAATGAGCATCGCATGACCCTTCATGCACAACACGAATCTCTGGCTGCGGCACTCCATATGGAGGTCGCCTATGGCTGCAACGCGATTCGCCCATTGACCCACCATGGCAATGCTTTGCTGTCACGATTCCCCATCAGCAGCTTTGAAAATGAAGATATATCGGACCATAAGCTAGAGCAACGCGGCTTGTTACATGCGCAAATTCGCATCGCCGATCGCACCGTACATTGCTTTGTGATTCACCTCGGTCTGTTCGCGGGTAGCCGGGTCAAGCAAGTTGAAGCCATGGCGCTGCGCATCAAGCGACTGGTCCCTGACGATGCACCGATTTTGATTGCGGGTGACTTCAACGATTGGCGCGATGAGTTGGCACCCCTTTTTGTTAAGCAGCTAGGGGTTCAGGAATCTTTTTCACTTGCCCCCAAAACCGCGGGTGACATCCCTCGAATTCGAGACTCCATGCGCCATATCGGCCGCGTGCTGCGCGGCCAACGATCTCTGTCTAGTTTGACCAGTGAAGCCAAGCACCACATCAATCAATTACCCATGAGTGGCGCGCAGACCACGCGCCAACCCCCCAAAACGTTTCCCTCTAAGTTTCCGCTTTTGAGGCTAGATCGTATCTATCAGCGTGGTTTTGCCGTCAAACAGGCCCAAGTCCTTCGCGGACGACCCTGGACTTTACTATCTGATCATGCGCCCCTGATGGTCGACATTGAACTCGGCTAAAGACTAACTACTTGCTCGCGCGCTGATAGTTGTCTTCTAAGCGAACAATATCGTCTTCGCCCAGGTAACTACCCGACTGCACCTCAATGATTTCAAGCGGTATCTTGCCTGGGTTAGCCAACCGATGCACTTGCCCCAATGGAATGAAGGTGGACTCGTTCTCACCGAGAAAGACAACTTTATCACCGCAGGTCACTTGTGCCGTTCCTCGCACCACAATCCAATGTTCGGCACGGTGGTGATGTTTCTGAAGGCTCAAACTCGCGCCAGGATTGACCATGATGCGCTTGACTTTAAAGCGCTCGGCCTCATCGATGCTGTCATACCACCCCCATGGGCGGTGGACTTTACGGTGAAGTTCGTGCTCATCTCTTTTTTGAGCCGATAAAGCCTGCACGATAGACTTCACCTGCTGCGCCTGGTCGCGATGACCCACTAGCACCGCATCGGCAGTCTCAACCACGACCAAGTCTCGCACCCCAACCGTTCCTACCAATCGGTGGCTTGCATGGATCAACGAGTTTGTCGTGTCGATCATGACCGCATCACCCGACACCACATTACCGCCCGCGTCTTTGACGCCTAGCTGCCACACCGCATCCCAAGCGCCCAAGTCGCTCCAACCAGCATCCAAAGGCACCACTTCGATCGGAAATTCGCTGCCTGGGCAACGTTCAAGCACCGCATAATCGGCAGAAATAGCGGGTGCCATCAAGAAATCATCTGCTGCCGGCCGCACAAACGCGTGATCGAGCTGCGCGCCGGACCATGCCGCTTCAAGCGCTGCCGCCATGGCAGGCGCGAAGGTCTCAACGGCCTTAAGCCACACGCTGGCTCGCACGACAAAAATGCCGGCGTTCCAGGTGTATTCACCGCTATCAAGATAGGCCTGTGCCGTGCTTGAATCGGGCTTTTCCGTGAACTGAATCACGGGATAGGCACCACCTTGTGACGCTTGGTCCGCTCGACGGATGTAACCGTATCCTGTCTCAGCACTGGTGGGCGTTACCCCCAAAACCACAATGGCGCCCTCAGACGCGCGCCCGATGGCTTGAGTCAATGACTGCCCAAAAGCGGCATTATCGCCAATCACCTGATCGGCCGGGGACACCACAAGAATCGGGTCAGATCCATCACGGGAAGCCGCCAATGCCGCCATCGTGATGGCTGGCGCCGTGTTGCGACCTTGTGGTTCGAGCACCAGCAACGCCTCATTGGTGGTGTCGAGTTCGCGCCACTGCTCCATCACCAGGAACCGATGCGCCTCATTGGTCACAATCAACGATTGAGTCGGTGTGCATTGAGGGCTCTCGAGTGCGATTAACCGCTTGGCCGCCTCCTGAAACAAGCTCTGATTGCCATGCAAAACGAGAAACTGCTTTGGAAACCCGTTGCGAGACAGGGGCCACAAGCGCGTGCCTGAACCGCCACACAAAACCACAGGCGTAAAAAGGATCGGTGTTTGAGTCGACATTGGCGTTCGCAAAGTAGTTAAATTGGAGTTGGGTTGACCCTTTCAGGCTTACCAGTGAAGTGCAAGACCAAAAAGCAGCGTCAGCAGCAGCGCCAAACAACAGCGCCAAACAACAGCACCAGACAACAGCGCCAGACCAAACCATCACTACGTCTAGTTTAGTTCATGCACTGTGATGTGGGCTATCGGTACACGCTATCAGTCAGCACAACTAGTCCGCGCTAGCGATGCGCGCGTGGTTTGTCATGACATCGAGCACGACCCTATCATTCTCGCCCAACACTTGGGTGCGTCCCACGGCCGTCAGCCGCCCGCGATGCGTCACCGCCGTCTCACTGGTCAAGGTCGGGCCCGTACCAGGACTGACATAGCTCGCATGGATACCCGAGCATCGCCAATCCTCAGATAGCGCACGATTGGCACCACATAACGCCAATCCCAGAGAAATGCCTCCCTGCACGTGGCCTACTCGGTTACCGACATGCAGCCCATTGGGGATCGACACCTTTGCGTATTTATCGCTCAGTTGCGTTTCGATACCCAGGAACGCCGACCAAAAGCCTCGTTGGTCAGGCGCGAGTGAACGCAAAGTGGCTTGGCTGCGCGCCACCAACCATTGCTCTTTATCCGAGAGCGTTTCAACGTCAGGCAACGGCAGATCAGGCACAGGGCGGTACAACCAGGGCACCGGGTGAAGGGTTGTGCCTTTGGGTGCGGGCAGCACCATGAAATTCGCACTCCCAAAAGCCACCACCTTGCCGTTGGCCAAGACACGCCCCCGGGTCATCGCCAGCTGACCACTCCCCTCGGTGAAAAACCCCTCCAATTCGGCATGAGCCGTCAGATCACCCGCAAACGGTTCACCTGTGAACTGCAGATTGAGCGAGACGGTCGCCAAACGAGCCTCTGGCGGGGTCGCTGTGCGCACGGCGTTGGCCAGCGCAAAGTCGGTCACGACCGCCATGACAAACGGATCGATATGGCCTTGATCATCGATGACCCAAGGGCTTGTGGGTAAGGTCACACGGGCCTCATTGCCTTGCAAGCCATCGAACTTCAAGCCTAAAAAATTACCGCAAAAGTGATAGCCCGGTGTGCGGTCCAGCGCGATGGCACGTAGCACCTGTTGTTCAATAGCGGTGTGGTTTGGGTTTAGGTGCGGGTTTGGGTTTGACTCAGCCATGCGGTTTTCCGAATTCAACATGGCGTCGACTATACACTTACGGTTGCACTCGCTCTAGTTGTTACCCGCCGCGACAGGCCTGATCGCGATCCTCATCTTTGTTCATTGCTTGCTCAATTACTCTTCATGACAACCGATCGCCGCATTGCTCACGTAGACATGGATGCTTTTTTTGCATCCGTGGAGTTATTGCGCTATCCCCAATTGAAGGGCCAACCGGTGGTGGTGGGTGGTCGAGGCGTACCCGCCCCCAAACAAGACGATAAGGGTGACTGGCAATACACACGGCTAGGCGGCTATGTTGGTCGTGGTGTGGTCACCACATCAACTTACGAGGCCCGCGCTTTGGGTGTTTTCTCGGGCATGGGTTTGATGCAAAGCGCAAAGTTGGCACCCCAAGCCATCGTCTTACCCGCCGATTTTGAGGCGTATCGCGGCTACTCGCGTCGCTTCAAAGCCGCGGCGTGCGCCGTGGCACCCATCATGGAAGACCGTGGAATCGATGAGATTTATTTGGATCTCACGGCACTTGAAAGCAATACGCTCAGCCTGGCCCAGCGCATCAAGCAAGCTGTCTTTGAGGCGACCGGTCTATCGTGCTCCATTGGCGTCTCACCCAACAAACTCCTGTCAAAAATTTGCTCCGATCTAGACAAGCCTGATGGCGTGACACTTTTACAGCGATCTGAAATAGCTGATCGGATCTGGCCACTACCCGCACGAAAGATCAACGGCATTGGCCCCAAAGCCACCGAAAAGCTCGCCTCGCTTGGCATATACACAATCGGTGAGCTAGCCCAGACAAGCACGGAAATCTTAGTCACCCATTTCGGCCGTCAAATGGGTCAGTGGCTACATGAGGCCGCACATGGTCAAGACGATAGAGCAGTGATCACTCACCGCGATCCAAAGTCTTTAAGCCGTGAAACCACCCTCGAGACCAATCTCCACGTCAAGCACGATCGGGCTGAGTTGACCAGTAGGATTGATGATTTGTGTCGCCGCGTCGCCTTAGACCTGCAACAAAAGCAGCGACATTGCAAAACCGTTGGTGTCAAAGTGAAGTTTGCCGATTTCAGCGTGGTCACACGCGACCTCACCTTACCAACGGCCATGGGTGACGCGACCACGATCCGTGAAGCCGTCTCTGACTGCCTCAAGCGCATTGCTTGGCATGACCGTATCCGGCTACTAGGTGTGCGGGCCAGCAACTTGGTCGCCGCGATTGAAGAAGGATCGGCCCCGCAATTGCGGTTGTGGGCACACCGAGCAGATGGGGCGGTGGCGCAGGGGGAGGTTCAAGTTCAAGAGGGATCGGTCCAAGCCAGTGACGACCCTGCTTAGTGATGGCGCCCTTAGGCTCTTAGGCCATTAGCAGTTCTTGCACCTGCTTTAGCGATAGCGCGCGGTTGGCTTGGTCTTTGCCAGCCAAAATCGGTTCTACTGAGTCGCTATCTTTAGGCCACTGAATGCCAATCGCCGGGTCAGCCCAAAAGAGTGATTGTTCAAACGCCGGAAAATAATAATCCGTGGTCTTGTAAAGAAATTCCGCTGACTCGCTGAGCACCATGAATCCATGCGCAAATCCCGGCGGCACCCACAACTGGTGATTGTTCTTTGCGGACAAATAATGGCCCGTCCATTTGCCAAACGAGGGCGAACCCACGCGCACATCAACGGCCACATCAAACACCTCACCGGCACACACCCGGACCAACTTGCCTTGCGGGTGCTGGGTTTGAAAGTGCAAGCCGCGCAACACGTTTTTGGTGGAGCGACTGTGGTTGTCTTGAACAAAGGTCACTTGTTGACCGGTGGCTTCTTCAAACGCCCGCTGGTTAAAGCTCTCGTAAAAGAAGCCCCGTTCGTCGCCGAACACTTTGGGTGTCAGTAACAGGACATCTGGCAAGTCGGTGGTTTGAGCGGTGTAAGTCATTGCGCGTTACCGCTGGCGCTGCGAAACCAATCGCAGAAGATATTGGCCGTAGCTATTTTTTTGTAGGGGCGCGGCTAATTTTTCAACCTGCTCCTCTTGGATCCAACCATTGTGCAAAGCGATCTCCTCGGGACAAGCCACCATCAATCCTTGGCGCTTTTGAATGGTGGCGATATAGCTAGAGGCTTCAATCAAACTGTCTTGTGTGCCTGTATCGAGCCAGGCATAGCCACGGCCCATGATTTCAACAGTCAGCTGATCGCGTTTAAGGTACTCAAGGTTCACGTCGGTTATTTCGAGCTCACCACGCGCTGACGGCTGAATCTGCTGGGCGATATCGCATACGGTTTCGTCATAAAAATACAAACCGGTCACCGCATAATTGCTCTTTGGCTGCGCGGGCTTTTCTTCCAAGCTAACGGCGCGTTGCTGCCCATCAAATGCCACCACGCCATAGCGTTCAGGATCTTGCACATGGTAGGCAAATACTGTTGCCCCACTGGTTCGCTCATCAGCACTTCCTAGCAACTGCACCAGATCGTGACCGTAAAAAATGTTGTCGCCCAACACCAAGGCGCTCGGGGAGCCTTGAACGAAGTCTCGACCAATAATGAACGCTTGTGCCAAGCCGTCTGGGGAGGGTTGGACGGCAAACTGGATATTCATGCCCCATTGACTGCCATCGCCTAGTAAAGCTTCAAAGCGAGGGGTGTCCTGGGGCGTGGAAATCAATAACACATCGCGGATACCAGCCAACATCAAGGTCGCAAGCGGGTAATAGACCATTGGCTTGTCATAGATGGGCAACAGCTGCTTAGAGACCGCTTGTGTAATTGGATAGAGGCGCGTGCCCGAGCCACCCGCCAAAATGATGCCTTTGCGTTGTTTGTGATTAACGCCCATATTGCTTCTCTACCCAATGTCGATAGTCACCGGTGGTGACGTGCTCTACCCAAGCAGGGTTTTGTAAGTACCAATCCACTGTTTTTTGCAGGCCGGTCGCAAACGTTTCTTCAGGTTGCCAACCAAGCAAGTTGCCTATCTTACTGGCATCGATGGCGTAGCGGCGGTCGTGGCCTGGCCGATCTTTAACGAAAGTCATCTGCTCGGCATAAGATCGTGCGTCGGTTCTCGGTCGACGTTCATCGAGATAGCCGCAAATCATTTGGACGACCTCGAGATTGGTCTTTTCATTATGGCCACCGATGTTGTAGGTTTCACCTATTTGGCCCTGCTCCAGCACCTTAATGATAGCCGTGGCGTGATCACGCACGTACAGCCAGTCTCGCACTTGCTGTCCATCGCCATATATGGGCAGTGGTTTGCCAGCCAGCGCATTCAAGATCACCAACGGGATCAATTTTTCTGGGAAGTGATACGGGCCGTAGTTGTTGCTGCAGTTGGTCGTGAGCACCGGTAGCCCATAGGTATGGTGCCAGGCTCTCACCAAGTGGTCCGAAGCAGCCTTGCTAGCGGCGTAAGGACTGTTGGGTTGGTAAGCGTTGGTTTCAGAAAAAGCAGGGGCATCCGGCGTTAAGGTGCCATAGACCTCATCAGTAGAAACGTGTAGAAAACGAAACGCGCTTTGAGCCAAAGTCGGTAAAGATTGCCAAAACCCACGCACTGATTCCAGCAGGTGGAACGTGCCACAAATGTTGGTATCGATGAATTCACCGGGTCCATCGATGGATCGGTCTACGTGGGACTCGGCGGCGAAATTGACCACGGCACGGGGTTGATGCTCGGCCAACAGGCGTGACATTAATGCGCGATCGCCAATGTCGCCTTGAACAAACAGATAACGGCTATCTGCTTGAAATTCAATGAGATTTTCTAGATTTCCCGCATACGTGAGTTTGTCGAGGTTGAGCACCGGCTCATCACAAAGCGACAGCCACGTGTGTATGAAGTTGCTGCCGATAAAGCCTGCACCACCTGTGACAATAATCATGATTATTTGGTTTCCTAAGAAATTTCATTGTACCAACTGTGCCCTTTGTGACTACAAATCGTGCCATCGCCTTTGTACGGACATTACAAATTTATGTATATGATCAAAAACAAGAGTGATGCAAAGCTCGGTTTCGCCATAACAAATAGGGGAATCAGATGAAGCAACTTGTTACCGCGCCTGTCGGGTACCAGAATCATTTGCCAGCGGGAGACAAACAATGAACGGTGTCGGACGAATCGTACACAGTCGCGAATCTCGCCGCCAAGCGATGAACAAACCCGTCGCCGCCTTTGAGAGTTTGGGTCGACCAGACAACTTGGCTGACGAAATCGCGCAGCAACTGCGCGATCGTATTTTGAAAGAGACTTTGGGCCCTGGTCAACGCCTACCCACTGAGCAAGCACTCGGGGCTCAGTTTGGCGTCAGCCGCAATGTTGTTCGTGAAGCCATTGCGCGCTTGAAACTGACCGGACTGGTTGAAACACGGCATGGGGTCGGGACCTTTGTCAAACGCGATTTGGATGACCGACCCTTTGAGGCCGATCAAGATGACTTGCTGGAGTTTCGACAGCTGATTGATGTTTATCGCTTGCGCGTGGAAATCGAATCGGGCGCGGCCGCTTTAGCGGCCACTCATCGCACGCACGCTCAGCTCGAGGCGCTCAAAGAAGCCCTAAAACATGATGATCATCCCATCGAAGACTGGGAAGCCGGCGCTAACTCAGCGGTCGACTTCCATTTGGCAGTCGCACAGTCTTCGAATAACCCTTACTTTATTCGCATCATGGGGCATGTCAGCTCGGTGATTCGAGATGCTGTGCGTACGCTACGTTTTAGAAGCTCGGGCACTTCTCGTGTGCAGGAAGTCCGCCAAGAACACCAGCGGATTTTGGATGCCATAGAACGGCAAGATGCCAATGCCGCACGCCAAGCGATGCGCGAGCACTTGGAACACGGTATAAATGGCTACCGCAATCTATTGGGAAACTAGAAGCAAATGAATACGACTGACAACGAATTAATCGTCGAAAAACGTGGCGCCGAAGGCTGGATCACATTCAATAACCCAGCCAAACACAACGCCATGTCGTTTGACATGTGGGCGGGTCTTGTTCCTGCCCTCGCCGCATTTGAGGCTGACGACGACGTTCGGGTGGTCGTACTAACAGGGGCCGGTGAAAAGGCCTTTGTCAGTGGTGCCAACATCTCGCAGTTTGACAAGCTGCGCTCGTCAGCGGACGCTGTTGCTGAGTACGAGCGGGTGGGCGAAGGCGCTCAAAACGCCCTTTACAACTACTCAAAACCCACCGTTGCCCGTATCAAAGGTTACTGCTTGGGTGGCGGCTTGAATATTGCGCTGTGTTGCGACGTGCGCATTGCTTGCGACAACAGCTCATTTTCTATTCCTGCTGGCAAGATGGGATTGGGCTATCGCATAACGGCCATCCGCAATCTAGTCACGGTTGTTGGTCCGGCCAACGCACTCGACATTTTCTTATCAGCTCGTCGCCTAGGTGCCGAAGAAGCGCTTCGTATGGGCTTGATTCAACACTTGGCTAACGAAGAAACCTTTGAGCAAACCGTTCGCGAGTACTTAGATCGACTTGCAAGCAATGCACCACTGACGTTGAAAGTCGGCAAGCAATTGATCCGGCGTTTCCAAGAAGTGCCATCTGAGGTCGACATGGAGGAAATGCGCGCGTTAGTCATGACGTGTTTTGCCAGCGAAGACTACAAAGAGGGTAGAAAGGCCTTCGCAGAAAAGCGCACTCCTGTATTCAAAGGCCGTTAATGGCGGGCATCCCTGCGCTTACTATTCGTCTAGCCCGCTATTCGTCTAGCTCGCTCGCCAGCTAACCCTTCAACATGTTGGATTATTGGGCCGTCCTTTTCCCAAGCGCTTTAATGCTATCTGTCATGGTCGTGACCACCATCGCTGGTGGCACGATGCGAGCATTTGCCGGCTTTGGTGGCGGATTATTGTTGGCACCGGTTTTCAGCCTCTACCTTTCCCCCGCTGACGTGGTGGTCGTGGTGATTTTGTTGAATCTCGCGAGCACCTTGCAATTGCTACCTGGTATGTGGAAAAACGTCGATTGGCCCCTCGTCTGGCGCATGTTACCTGCCGCCATCCTTGGCGTACCCCTCGGCGGCGTGATACTAACGGGTCTAGATCCATTGATGCTCAGACGGATTGTGGCGTTAGTGGTCATCGTGCTGTCCGGTGTGTTGCTCACGGGTTGGCACTACAAAGGGCCACGCGGTCGCCTTCAAGATGGGATCGCGGGCTTATCGAGCGGGATCCTAACCTCGATATCCGGCATTGGGGGGCCACCCTTTGTGCTGTACATGCTGTCGGCCAAAGGCTTCTCGCCGGTTGCCTTCCGAATTTTTTTTACCATCTTCTTTACCTTCACCCAGATCACCGCATTGACGATGCTGTTGTTTAAAGGCGCCATGCAACCAACCCAATTCGCTTACGTCGGCGCTTTACTGCCGCTCTACCTATTGGCCACAGCACTAGGCTCCTATTTGTTTGTCAAAGCCCTGCACAGTCGGGTGGATCAAATCAAGCGGATCTCACTGTGGTGCCTGCTAGCCGTCGGACTGGTGACCTTCGCTCTGTGAAGAACAGGGCCGTGGTTTCGCACTTACAATGCCGTCATGTCTACATTTTCTCCATTGCGCGTTTTGGTCGTTGGGTGTCAGGGACAAGTTGGGCATGCATTGCTAAAGCAGTTGCCCGCTCATGCCTTGGCCGTGGCCTTCGATCGCCAAGGGCTTGATCTCAGCGACTTGGATCAATTAGCGGACAATCTGCACACGGCCATAGAGACACATCGCCCCACCGCTTTAATCAATGCGGCCGCCTACACCGCTGTAGACCGCGCCGAGGCAGAGCAAACGTTGGCTTACGATGTGAACGCCTTAGCGCCTGGCATCATGGCCACGGTCGCTGCGGCTTGGCGATTGCCCATCGTGCACTACTCGACGGACTATGTATTTGACGGTTTTAAGGCCGAGCCTTATTTAGAAACCGACGCCACCGAGCCCACCTCTGTTTATGGGCGCAGCAAGTTAGCCGGTGAGAGAGCGGTTCAAGCCGCCGGTGGGCCGCATCTGATCTTTCGAACGAGCTGGGTGTTTGGCGCACATGGGCAAAACTTTCTAAAAACGATGCTGCGATTGGCTCAAGAGCATGGCGTCTTAAGCGTGGTGAATGACCAAGTGGGCACGCCTACTAGCGCTGAGTGGATCGCTGAGGTCACGCTGGCAGCGCTCAGCACCCTGTCGGACAAGCCCGCCGACGATCCCCGCTGGGGGCTCTACCATCTCACCGCTCATGGCACCACCAGCTGGCACGGTTACGCCTGCTACCTGATTGAAAAAGCAAGAACGCTGGGATGGCCGATACGCGTGAGTGCAGAGCACATTCAGGGCATTTCAACAGCTGATTACCCCACCGCTGCGCCGCGCCCCATGAACTCGAGGCTGTCGCAGCAAAAACTCACACAGGCCTTTGCGCTCGAGGCCCGGGATTGGCAAACCGATGTTGATCGTGCCTTGCTTTGCCTGCGCTCATCCCCATGAAAATCCTGATCGTACGCACCTCGTCGCTCGGTGATTTGATTCACATGTTGCCTGCGATTTCAGACATTAAGAAGCACCACCCAGACGCCACCATTGATTGGGTGGTGGAAGAAGCGTTCACCGAAATTCCCCATTGGCATGCCGCCATCCATCGGGTGATTGTGGTGGCGCATCGACGCTGGCGGCGTTCTTGGTGGTCTGACCGATCAAAGGCCGAACGACAAGCCGCGCTTGATCAACTGCGTTCAGTTTCCTACGATCTTGTTCTAGATATGCAGGGCTTGATGAAGTCTGTCTGGCTAGTTAAAGCAGCCCACGGCGTGAAACACGGCCTGAGCTGGCTTTCGACACGCGAGCCGCTGTGCGCTTTTTTTTATGACCACCGCCATCGCGTCAAGATCTGGCAACCTGCGGTAACTCGCCAACGACAGCTAGCGGCGATGGCCTTGGGCTATACCCCCGAGGGCCCGCCAGACTTCGGTTTAGAGCATTTGATTGCCAGCAACCCAAACACCGACTGCGCTGACCCGTCTGATGACACCACCTACGCCGCCTACGCCGTGATCATGCCTTCGGCTAGCCGAGACAATAAGCTGTGGCCTAGCGAGGACTGGCAAGCCGTATTTGACCGCTTACAAGGCGCCGGCCTTGCGCTACGACTGCTCGCCGGTAACGATGCGGAACGTCAAAGGGCGCAACAGCTGATTGGCTCGCGTCCGAACACCACGCTACAACCCAAAAGCTCGCTGACCGAACTCGCCGCCTTGATATCGGGCGCGCGTCTGATGGTTGGGCTAGATAGCGGCTTAACGCATTTGTCAGCCGCCGTTGGTACCGATACGATTGGTATTTACAAGGCCTCAACGCCCGCACGCACCCCGCTGGTGGGACGCGGTTTTGTGGCTAGCCTTGGCGACAAAGGCTGCCCCCCAGACCGCGCTGAAGTCCTCGCGGCCATCGACACGGCACTTTCATCAAGCACACAAATATAGGAAACGACTGTTTTGTTAGCGCGCTGGATTTACTCAATATTATTGGTTTTGGTGGCACCTTTGGCTTGGGGTTGGCTGCTGTGGCGGCAACGTAAAGGGCAAGCGAAATGGAGCGTGCTGGCTGCCGAGCGATTTGGTCACTACCCACAACCGTGGGACGGCCGCGCACCGGTTTGGGTGCACACTGCCAGTGTGGGTGAAGTTCGTGCTGCTGCCCCATTGATTGAAGCGCTGGTGTTAAAGGGCGAAACCGTCTTGTTAACGCACTTCACCCCGACGGGCAGAGCCGAAGCGCAACGGCTTCTAAATGCTGCCATCCATGAAGGCCAAGTACGCCAGCAGTGGCTTCCCTACGACTTTGCTGGCGCGACGAGACGTTTTGTGAAACATTTTCAGCCGCGCGTCGCGCTATTGGTGGAACGGGAAGTGTGGCCGAATCTCGTGCACCAAACAACGCAAGCCGGCGTACCGGTTGTCTTGGTGAGCGCCCGTTTCTCAGAACGCTCATCCAAACAAACCATTTGGATCAACAGGATCTTGGGCGGCCTGCTGGCCGACACCTACGCCAAGCTAGCGCTGGCTTTGGCGCAAACGCAGGCTGACGGTCAACGCTTGTTTGAGGCCGGCGTGCCAGAGGTACAGGTATCAGGCAATTTAAAATTTGATATCAATTTGCCAGTGGTGGCCGTGCAAGCGGGAGAGCATTGGCGCGAACGTTTGCAAAGGCCTGTCATCGCGATCGCGAGCACACGCGAGGGCGAAGACCGACTTTTCATCGGCTTGCTTGCTGACCATCTAAAACAAACCGCTACAGAGGTAGCGCCGCTCTTTGTGTTGATTCCTCGGCACCCGCAGCGGTTTGACTCAGCCGCACGGTTGCTAGACGAAGCGAGCCTGCGTTACGCCCGTTGGTCGGTGCTGCGCGAGGACCCGCAAAGTGATGCGGTCATGGGCAAGCTCGACGTGGTGCTAGGTGACACCATGGGGGAAATGCCATTTTTTTACGGGGTGGCAGACGTCGCGATTGTTGCTGGTAGCTTTGAAAACCACGGTGGACAGAACTTTATCGAGTGTTGTGCCACCGGCACCCCGGTGATTGTGGGGCCTCACACACGCAACTTCTCGCATGCCGTTCAAAGCGCCCTCGCCGCGGGTGCCATCGTCCAAGTTAAACGTGCCGACCAAGCCTTGTCTCAAGCCATGGACTGGCTCTCGAATCCGCAAACGATTGAGCAAACAGGAAAAGCCGGACGCACGTGGGTGATGACTCACGTCGGCGCCACTGACCGCATCTTGCGCGCGATCAGCGAGCTTGAAGCCGACCTTGTGACACCGTCAGCGCCTCGACATTGAGTTGCGAGCTCATCATGGCAGGCGAGCGGCCAGACTCCGCGCGCGTGTGACCGAACCAGCCAGCGCCGAGCCCGTAGGCCATTAGGTTGGCCACCATGAGTAACGCAAAAAATAATTTCATGGATCGGATTGTATCTGTTTGCTTAGCCTCACGGCTGAGCCAAAACTGCCAAGCCATCCAGTACGGTATGGGGCAAGTGGTGCAGGCTCACTCCTGGCAAATGCCGCGCGAGCTCGTGCTCGATGGCTCCAAAGGCACCACCGCTGACGCAGATCTCTGGGAGCCGCCCATCTTCACGCTCGGCAATCGCGATCTGTTGCTTAAGTGCACCGATTTGCGCGGCCGCAATCCCGCTGGCGATCGCACTGGTGGTGCTCGTTGGGTTGTCTGCCACCAGACCGTCTGCGGCCGGTAGCCGAGCTGTTGCTGCCGCCAAAGACGCCAAAGAAGATCGCATCAGCGCCATACCCGGTAAAATCAAACCGCCACGAAACACCTGCTCGCCACTTAGAGTATCGATGGTGGTAGCCGTTCCGAAGGTGGCAAGAATCTTTGAAGGCTGTTTGCCGTTTTTGCCTGGCTTATCAGCCTTGCCTAGTGCGCTGAAGTACCGGGTCAATCCGATGATAGCGACCCAGCGATCCGCACCGAGTTGGGTCGGATCTGGATATCCATTGGTCACGCCGGCGGCGTGAGCCGTTGACTCAACCCACTGGATCGCCATCGGCCTGCCGACAACGGTTTGCACCAATTGTTGCGTCGCCGGCTGCCCCACACATACGCCCATCGCCGACTGAAACGGACCAGCTCGTGTTATTTGCTCGGCCAAGCCATGTGCCAAAGCCTGCTCGTCTTGCGTGGGCAACGCCGCCATGAAACGCACTGACTCGCCGTCTAGGCAGGCGAGTTTTATCCGTGTGTTGCCAATATCTATGAGTAGCTTCATCGACTATCCAAACGTTGATTGGGATGGTTTCTCATTGGGGTGCTTTCCCTTGACCTTCCCAGCGAATCGACACATCACCCACCATGATAGGCTCCACGTGGCCATCGGCCACCCGCAGTGCCAAAGTCCCGTCAGCGGTTACCCCCTCGGCTTGGCCTACCCTCAAAACCGTTTCTTGTTGCGTCACGCTGACCATCCTACCGCGCAAATAGTCCAACGCATCCCAGCGAGCCATGAACGGCTCAAAGCCTTGGGTGGTCAGCGTTTGCAGCGTCGTTTGCCAAGCGTTTGCCAAGCGGGCAACGAGCCCCACCACATCGATACGGATGCCAGATTGCGACAAGTCTGCCACCGGCCGTTTAAGTGTTTGCGTCAAACGCTCATGCCCCGAGAGGTTTAAACCCATGCCAATCACCACAAACAGACCGTGCGGTGTGTACTGGTGTCGCAACGCTGACTCCACCAAAATACCCCCTAGCTTACCGTCTGCGAGCATCAAATCATTGGGCCATTTCACACGGGTTTTGTGGGGCGTGGCGGCTAGATGTGTATTGATGACCTCCGCGCTCGCCAGACCCAAGGCCGGCGACAGTCCCGCCAAAGCGGACAGCGGCTCGCCCAATTGAAAGCCACAAGAAAACATCAGAGCCTGTTCACGCTGATCTTGCCAAGGACGACCCGCGCGCCCCCGTCCCGCTGTTTGGTGGTGAGCGCCTAGCAATCGTGGCCATTGGGCTTTGGTGGCTGGCGATGTGGTGGCCATCGCAGCGTCGCGCGTCTGCGCCATCAAGACCTGATTGGTTGAGCCGAGGCTAGCGACCCACGAAATATCGGCAAATGTAGGCAAGGCCCGCGCTAAATCGGCTTTAAGCACCTCGGGCTCAGGCAAGACGGCGACAACGGACAAAGGCATGATGGGCTATAACAGAAGGTCGATGTGAAAAATTCAATTGACTTAGTATCCCATATGGTTTCTGTCAACCAATCACAAACCAACGCCCCCTTGTCTGAGCAATCAGGCGTTTGGCACATCGCGGGCGACTGGAATGTTCAAACATTGGCGCGCCCTGGCGAAGTGGCGCGTCGCCAACGTCAGTTACAAGCCGCACCTGATGGAGCCAAGTGGGTACTAGATCCTGAAACGCATCTGGACTCCATTGGCGCCCAACTGCTCTGGAAGCGCTGGAAGCGTCAGCTACCCGAGGGGCTTGACTTGACTGCGAGTCAAGTCAAGCTGTTTGACCTGCTAGCGACCGCAAGCGCCGAACCCTCGTCCACAGCCACAAGCGATAGCTTAGGGTGGTTACGTCGCTTAGGCGAAGGCCTCTGGCTAGGCATGCAGCATGGGCGTGAGCTACTGATCCTGCTCGGCAATTTATTGCTGGACTTCTTTCGTTTTCTAGCACAACCCCTTCGCGGCCCTTGGAAAGAGATTTCAGCACAAGTTTTTCGGGCGGGGGCGCAAGCCTTAGGCATCACAGCTTTGGTGGGGTTCTTAATTGGGGTGGTGATTTCCTACCTGTCGGCCCAACAACTCGCCCTGTTTGGTGCCGGGCAATTCATTGTGAAGTTGTTAGGCGTCTCTATTGTGCGCGAGCTCGGCCCTATTTTGGCGGCTATCCTCGTTGCGGGCCGCTCGGGTTCGGCCATCACCGCCCAAATTGGGGTGATGCGCGTGACGCAAGAACTCGATGCCATGGACGTGATGGGTATCTCACGTGGACAGCGCCTCATACTGCCACGGGTGATTGCATTGGCTATTGTGATGCCGCTGCTCGTTCTGTGGACGGACGCCATGGCTTTGGTCGGTGGCATGGTGGCCGCACATTACGAGCTCGGCCTAGAGTTCATGTGGTTCTTGCAAGAGCTGCCACGGGCAGTGGGATTAACCAATTATTGGATTGGACTGATCAAGGGCTTCACGTTTGGCGTTTGGATTGCATTGGTGGCTTGCCACTTTGGGTTGCGCATTGAACCCAACACCGAGAGTTTAGGGCGCGGCACCACCACATCTGTGGTGACCGCCATCACGGGTGTGATTTTGATTGACGCGATTTACGCCGTTATCTTTAGCCAGATGGATATCTGATATGAGCGCACCTAACCAGGCCTCGCCTGCTTCCTCCTCGCTTTCGACGTCTTCGTCGCCACAAGAGGCAGTGATTGTGGTTAAAAACTTGACCACCGCGTTTGGTACACACGTGGTTCACGACCAGTTGAACATGGTGGTCAAGCGCGGCGAAATCCTTGCGGTGGTGGGCGGCTCTGGTTCAGGCAAGACCACACTTTTGCAGCATATTTTGGGCTTGCGTGTGGCCACGCACGGCACCATCGACGTTTTTGGCGAACCCATCCAATCCTATCAGGGCAAGCGACGCATCGCTTTGACGCGCCGCTGGGGGATGTTGTTTCAATCGGGCGCCTTGTTTTCTGCTCTACCCGTTTATGACAACGTGGCCCTGCCTTTGCGTGAAGTCCGCACGCTGCCTGAATCGCTGATCCGAGAGGTGGTCATGATGCGTTTGGCATGGGTTGGCTTGACCCCCAAGGATGCGGCTCTAATGCCATCAGACCTCTCAGGCGGTATGATTAAACGTGTGGCTTTGGCGAGAGCCTTGTCGCTTGACCCAGAGCTGTTGTTTTTAGATGAACCGACCGCAGGACTCGATCCACAACGGTCCGATGAGTTTGTGGCCTTGATCAAAGCCTTACACGATCAGCTTGGTTTTACGGTGGTGATGGTCACGCACGATTTGGATACGATTCGGGATCTGGCAACACGGGTCGCTGTATTAGCAGATAAGAAAGTGTTGGCAGAAGGGACTATCGAAGAAGTCATGACAGTGACGCATCCTTTCATTGAGTCTTTTTTTCATGGGCAGCGCGGCGCAAGAGCGTTAGCCCGTGCCGACAGTCATTCAACCGGCATTGAACCCACGCCAAAGGCTAAATAATTCACGCCATGGAAAACAAGAGTCACGCTTTGCTTGCTGGAATTTTTGTTTTGTTGCTGTTGCTCGCCGCAGCGGTGACGGCCATTTGGCTTGGGCGCAAGAATGTGACCTACTCCCCTTTTCAAATTGTGTCTAACCTGCCAGTTGGCGGTCTATCTATTCAATCGCAGGTGCGTTATCAAGGCATGGCGGTGGGTCAGGTGCAGGGTCTGTCGATCGAAACCGACAAGCCTGGCCTTATCCGTATACAAATCGGGGTGCTACCGAGCACACCGATTACAAAAGGGACCTGGGCAGAAATTAGCACGCAAGGTGTCACTGGTATCTCCAACATCGACCTGCGCGATGACGGCGCAAATCTGAAGCGCGTGACCTCATCAGCACAAAACCCCTACTCGATACCCGTGCGCCCCGGGTTTTTTCAGAAGCTTCAGAAGTCGGGCGTAGAGATGCTCGAAGATGGTGAAATCGTGCTGGACCGTTTAGAGCGATTCGTGACCGCAAAAAACGCTCAAACCTTTGGTGAAATCTTGCAAAATACCAACACCCTGACGACTAATTTAAATCAATCGCTTGCCACGCTCGCGCCAACGCTTGATGCGCTGCCCAAACTGGTTAATCAATTGGAGGGGACATTAGCCAACGTCAACAAAATGGGTGATGAGGTCAGCGCCTTGATGCTGTCAGCAAAGCAAACCATCGACCTATTGAATAATCCGTCTGGCCCTTTGCAACAAGCGACGGCGAGTTTAAAGCAACTACAACGTTCGGCTGCCCAACTACAGGCGTCCACACTGCCACAAATCGACCAAATGATTGAAGCGATTTCTCAGGCATCACGCTCTTTCAGCCGCACTGCCGACCAACTTGAGCAGGTCCCTCAATCACTTTTATTCGGCGCACCGCCCGTTCGGCCTGGCCCGGGCGAGCCGGGATTTGGTGGTTTTAAGGAAAGTGACCAACCATGATCTTGAAGAAATTGACCATTCTGAGCTGTTTTGTTTTGTTGCTCGCGGGCTGCGGTTTTGGGAAAGTGCCATCCGCACCTTTGCTGCTTGATCTGGGCTCGCCACCCATGCAATCCTCACCATCCGTTTCATCTCGTGTCCCTGTGGCGCTACCGGCTGTGTCGGCCTCAGGCACACTGCAAAGCCAAAAAGTGATTTGGCGCGTTGGCTCTAGTGGTCAACCCAACGCTTATGCCACCGTGCAGTGGCTCTCAACACCGGCGGTCATGGTCCGCGAACGTTTGTTTGCTCGCCTGTCTTTGGACGGCCCAACACTCACAGAACAAATTGGCGCTGACATGCCGCAAGTAAAGGCCTCTTTACTGGCCTTTGAACAAATTTTTAGCGCCGATGGAAGTCGCAGTGAAGGCGTTGTCACGCTTCAAGCCGTTTTGGTGATTGATACCCAAGTGATCGACCAAACGCGCGTGACGTATCGAATCCAAGCGCGCGAACCAACCGCCGAAAGTGGCGCCCAAGCGTTGCGAACCGCCACGAACCAGGCAACAGATGCCTTGGCACTGTGGGTTAACGCATCGCTTAACCCGTCATAGCAATGGGTGTCGTCTCAGTATTATCATGTTATTTACACCCTGCTAAAAATCATAGGAAACCATGGCAGCACACACCGAAGTCACCACCTTTGAAGGTTTAGCTGGCGATATTGATTGCGCCCTCGACTGGCCAGAAAACCCACCAATTGGCTGGGCGCTAGTCTTACACCCCAACCCCACCCAAGGCGGCACGCGCGACAATAAAGTCGTCACGACCATTGCACGCGCTTGTGTGCAGCACGGTCTTCTCGCTGTGCGGCCCAACTTCAGGGGCATTGGTGAATCAGCCGGTCAGTTTGATGAGGGGCGTGGCGAATGGTTCGACATGGGCGCGTTGGTTGAGCAATTTGCGCAACGCTACCCCGAGGCATTTGCGGGGCGATGGGTATTGAGCGGCTTCTCCTTTGGCACCTCAATTGCCCTGCAGCTCTACGCTGACTGGCAAAGCAAAGCGCAACGACTGCCTGACAGCGTTATTTTGGCGGGTTCTGCTGCCCTACGCTTTAACCACCAAAAAACGGCTGTGCCAGCCGATGCGCTGGTTATCCATGGTGAGAATGATGATGTGGTGGCGCTTGAAGAGGTCATGCAATGGGCGCGCCCCATCGATATGCCCGTGGTTGTGATACCCAGTGCAGGGCACTTTTTTCATGGCAAGTTACTGGTCTTGCGCCAATTGGTGCAGACCAGACTGAAGTCCTTGTAAGATGGTGGATCAATCAAGTTATTTAGGAAAGTTGGCCATGGTTTCTCGGTTTATTCGTCAGTGTGTTTCGTTCGTTTGTGCGGCGGGATTACTCGTTCCCTTATCCGCGATCGGACAGAGCACCACCGAGTCGAGCTCGGCACCGCCCGAGATGTCGGCGCCACGCGCCTCAGCGGCCATGGTCGATGTGTCTACGGTGTCTTCTATCGCCAAGCCTGTGATCGCCGGGCGCGCATGGATCACGGTTGATGCAGTCACCGGACAAACCATCGCTTCACACAATCCAGGCCAACAAGTGGAACCCGCGTCATTGACCAAAATCATGACGGTTTATTTGGCATTTGAAGCGTTAAAAGAGCAACGCATCACGCCAGACCAACAAGTGCCCGTCTCTGAGACAGCCTGGCGCACGCCTGGCTCACGCATGTTTATCGAGCCACGTAAGCCCGTGACGGTCGATGAGCTGATCAAAGGCATCGTCGTGCAATCCGGCAATGACGCCTCCGTGGCGATCGCTGAGTTGCTAGCGGGTACCGAAGCCGCCTTTGCCCAACAGATGACAGAAAAAGCCGTTGAATTGGGTATGACGAATACGACTTTCAAGAACTCTAATGGATTGCCCGACCCGGACCACATAACAACCGTGCAAGACTTAGCTGTTTTGGCGCAAAGCATGATTGCGGATCATCCCGACCGATACGAAACCTACTCACTCAAAGAATTCACTTACAACGACATCAAACAAAACAATCGCAACCGACTGCTCTGGGCCGATCCGTCGGTCGATGGCATGAAAACCGGGCATACGGAAGCAGCCGGTTATTGTTTGATTTCGACAGCGCAAAGGGGTGAGCGCCGAGTCATTAGCGTACTGGTTGGTGCAGAAAGCGTGGCCACCCGCACTGAGGAGAGCTTGAAACTATTGAACTGGTCGTTTCAAAACTTCGACACAGTGAAACTCTTTGATGCCAACAAGCCAGCCATTGAAGCCCGTGTTTGGGAGGGCATCACAGAGGTCGCTAAGTTGGGTAGTGTCGATCCAATTCTAGTGACGGTGCCCCGCGGCAAAACCGGCGATATACAAGTTGTGGTTCAACGTCCTGACCCTCTATTGGCTCCCTTAAGCCAAGGTCAGCAGGTCGGTAAGATGACCTTGATGCTGGACTCACAGCCACTGCGTGCCTTGCCATTGAACGTGCTGGCACCGGTTGAGCGCGCTGGATTTTTTGGCCGCGCGTTAGATCAGTTCAAACTCTGGCTGCAGTAGCGCCACGAGTCAAGCGTAAGGCCGCCTCAGCGGATCTGCTCTGCATAAAAAGTTTGAAAAATTTAGAAGGTTGAGAAAATCATGACGGAATTTATACAAGGTGTGGTCGGCGACCCAAGCGTTTACGTTAATGGCAATTTCGTGCCGCTGTCCAAAGCATCCATTTCGGTCCTAGATCGAGGGTTTATTTTTGGGGATGGTGTGTATGAAGTGGTGCCGATCTATCATGGTCAGCCCTTTCGGATGCAAGAACATTTGAACCGTCTTGCTCGAAGCTTGGCTAAGCTTGAGATCACGCCGCCTATGGACAAGTCCGCTTGGCTCGATTTGGTCAAACAGTTAGTTGCACTCGAGCCAGAACGCGAGTGCGCCATGGTCTACATTCAGGTCACGCGCGGCGTTGCCAAACGAGACCATGCCTTTCCAGAGCCCCCCGTCAAACCCACGGTGTTTGCCATGCTAGCGCCCATGACCCCACCAGGGCCCGAGCCGCGTAACAAAGGCCTCAGCGCGATCAGCATCCCAGATGACCGTTGGTTGCATTGCGACATCAAGTCGGTCTCTCTGCTTGGCAATGTGTTGGCCAAACAGGCGGCTGTCAAAGCCGGGGTGGATGAAGTCGTCCAATTCCGTGATGACTATTTGACAGAGGCAGCCTCGTGCAATATCTGGGTCGCCAAGAATGGCAGCGTTTACGCCCCCCCAAAAGACAACTTGGTGTTAGAGGGCATTCGCTACGGATTATTGGAGGAGCTCTGCCGTGAGCGTGAGATTCCCTTTCATTTGGCGCCCGTGTCACGTGCCGATGTAGAGAACGCTGATGAGTTGATGCTTTCTTCGGCGACACGCGAAATTCTGCCGATTGTCAGGCTAGATCACCAGAAAGTGGGCAATGGTGAACCGGGGCCGGTTTACAAACAATTACGCCAGGCCTATGACGATCGGATTGCTGCCTTGGCGCCATTGGGCTCTGCTGCATGACCGGTGCTGACCAGACCTCGCTGATTGAGTATCCCAGCGACTTTCCAATCAAGGTGATGGGCAAGCAAGACCCCACGCTTGCGCAAACCTTGTCTGACATCGTGACCGAATATGATCCTGGTTTTGATCCGGCCACGGTTGAAATTCGCTTAAGTAAAGCAGGCAATTATGTGGGGCTTACTTTTACGGTCAGAGCAACGTCGCGCGAACAGCTAGACGATTTATACAAAGCCTTGCACAGTCACCCTCTGGTGTCGGTCGTTTTGTAGTGAGCCTGCAGCCCACCGCCTCGACAGGCGTAATGCGTTGGCCTGGCCTAGCGGATTATGAAACCGTCCTTCAAGCCATGAAGGAAAGCATCGAGCAGCGCACACCGACTGATTTGGATACGCTGTGGCTAGTCGAGCACCACCCGGTCTACACCCTCGGGCAAGCGGGCAAACGAGAACATGTTCTAAACCCTGCCTCTATTGCTGTCGTGCAATCGGACCGTGGCGGTCAAGTGACTTATCACGGTCCTGGCCAAGTCGTCATTTACCTATTGGCTGACCTCAAACGTGCCGGTCTGACCGTTCGTTGTATGGTTAATGCGTTAGAGCAGGCCTTGATTGATACCTTGGCGCAACACGGCCTACCGGGAGCTAGGCGCGAACCAGGCGCACCCGGTGTCTATCTGCCACAACCAGACGGGCGTCTCGCCAAAATCGCCGCCTTGGGACTCAAAGTCAGAAAGGGTTACACCTACCATGGTGTGGCACTCAACGTGGACATGGATCTTGACCCCTTTTTGGGTATAAACCCATGTGGCTTTGAAGGCTTGCAAACAGTCAGCATGGCCAGTCAAGGGGTCCACGTGCCTTGGGAGACGGTCGCCTTTACCTTAGCAGGGGCAATGATCCGAGACTGCCGACTGAGAGTAGAATAAAATGATCAATGTTGTGATTTTGCTCGTCCAAGGATAGTTTTCATGCCAACCACATCAAGCACACCAGCCACGCCAGTTACGCTGACTACGCCGACTTACGACCCCACTGTCAAACAGAAGTCGCAAGCCAAGACCTCGCGTATTCCGATCAAGGTGGTGCCCGCTGAGCGCCTGAAAAAACCCGACTGGATCCGCGTTAAGGCAGCCCCTGCCGGTTCTCGGTTTTATGAAATAAAGCGGATCCTACGTGAACACAATCTGTACACGGTCTGCGAGGAGGCGTCCTGCCCCAATATCGGTGAGTGTTTTGGCAAGGGCACGGCCACCTTCATGATCATGGGCGACAAATGCACACGACGCTGCCCCTTCTGTGATGTAGGTCATGGTCGCCCCGACCCCCTCGATGTCGATGAGCCGCTGAACCTCGCCAAAACCATCGCCGCCATGAAATTGAATTACGTGGTGATCACCTCGGTTGACCGTGACGATCTGCGCGATGGCGGCGCAGGTCACTTCGTGCAATGCATCCAAGAGGTTCGTCGTTTGTCGCCAAGGACGCGTATTGAAGTGCTGGTGCCTGACTTCAGGGGTCGACTAGACCGAGCACTCGCCGTGTTGGACGGGGGCCCACCCGATGTCATGAACCACAATCTGGAAACCGTGTCGCGCTTATATAAGCAGGCTCGCCCGGGGTCTGACTATGCTCACTCGTTGAGACTGCTACAAGCCTTCAAAGAAAAACATGCCAATGTGCCGACCAAATCAGGCTTGATGGTGGGTTTGGGTGAAACCGACGATGAGATTCTTGAGGTCATGCGTGACCTGCGAGCCCACGACGTGGATATGCTCACCATTGGCCAATACTTACAACCTTCCGTGCACCATTTACCGGTTTTACGATACGTGACGCCAGACACCTTCGCCATGTTTGAAAAAGAAGCTTACGCCATGGGATTTACGCATGCCGCTGTTGGTCCAATGGTGCGCTCGTCCTACCATGCTGATGAGCAGGCGCTCGCGGCGGGTGTGGTGATGTAATTTGATGTAGTGCAGTGCGGTGCCTCGGACTAACAGCGTTAGGGCGCCTGTTGTTAGTTTTTTTTCCAGAACGTATCCGTTTGACCGAGCGCCTGGTTGATGTAACGGGCCAAGACAAACAGTAAGTCAGACAGGCGGTTCAGGTACTTGGGTGCCAAGTCGCCAAATGTGTCTACGGCATCCTCCTCAACAACCACCAATACGGCCCGCTCAGCACGCCGACAGACGCTACGGCAAACATGGGCCTGAGCGCTTGCGATCGAACCGCCCGGCAAGATGAACTCCCTCAGGGGCTCAAGCCTCGCGTTGTGCTGGCTGATCGCCTCATCTAAGTGGACAAGTTGCGACTCAAGCAGTTGGCTATGGCCGGGAATGGCCAGCTCGCTACCAATATCGAATAAAGCGTGTTGTGCGGGTTGCAGCGTTGCAATGATGGCGCCAATGGCGTCACGATCAGCTTCTACGTTCAGCTCGGCCAGTAGAAGACCTAACTGGCTGTTGAGCTCGTCGACCTCACCCAAAGCGTTTACACGGCAATGGGTTTTCTTGATCCTAGAGCCGTCGGCCAATCCCGTGGTGCCGTCGTCACCCGTTCGGGTGGTGATAATCGTCAAGCGATCTGCCATCGCAAAGCCTCCGTTTGGATGCGGGTGACCGATGCTGATCAACCCCGGTGATTAGACAACCTGCTCTTTCTAAAATCAACTGAAAGCCCAACTGAAATCCATGTTCGCGGTCACAACACGTAACGCGCCAAGTCTTGGCTGCGAGCGGTTTCAGCTAACTTGTCATTCACATAGGCTGCGTCAATCACGATGGTCTGCCCCTCGTGAGCCGAAGCCTCAAACGACAAGTCTTCTAACAATCGTTCCATCACGGTATAGAGGCGCCGAGCCCCGATGTTTTCTGTTTGCTCATTGACCTCAGAGGCGAGCTCGGCAAGCCGCTGAATACCCTCGTCGGTAAACGATAGGGCAACTTGCTCAGTCTCTAGTAAGGCCGTGTACTGTTTGGTGAGTGAAGCATCGGTCTCGTTTAAGATTTTCACAAAATCAGCCGCCGTGAGGGAATCTAGTTCCACCCGAATGGGCAGCCGGCCTTGTAACTCAGGAATCAAATCAGACGGGCGCGATAGGTGAAAGGCGCCTGAGGCCACAAACAGGATGTGGTCAGTGCGCACCGTGCCATGCTTGGTCGTGACCGTTGTGCCTTCAATCAAAGGCAGCAGGTCGCGTTGCACCCCTTGGCGCGAAACATCAGCAGACGCACCATCTTGCCGCGCAGCGATTTTGTCGATTTCGTCTAAAAAGACAATACCTTGTTGCTCCACTTGGTGGATGGCTTGTGCGCGCAGGTTTTCTTCGTTCACACGCTTGCCCGCCTCTTCCTCGGTTAAGCGTTTCATCGCCTCTTTCACCGTCATTTTGCGCGACTTCTTTTTGTCGTTTGCCATGCCGGCAAACATGCCCTTGAGTTGCTCGGCCATTTCTTCCATGCCAGGTGGGGTCATGATGTCCATGGTCGGTGCGGTCACGCTCAGTTCAATCTCGATTTCCGTGTCATCGAGCACACCTTCCCTTAGTCGCTTGCGAAAGGTTTGGCGAGTCGTAGACTCCTCTCGAATGGGTGACCCATCACTGGACCTTGGAGGGGTAATCAGCGCATCTAAAATCCGATCTTCCGCGGCATCCTCGGCTTGCGTTTGAACGCGCTTCATTTCTTGCTCACGCGTTTGCTTGATAGAAACCTCCAGCAAGTCGCGAATGATTGTGTCAACGTCGCGGCCAACGTAGCCAACTTCAGTAAATTTCGTGGCTTCAATTTTGATAAACGGTGCATTGACTAGCTTTGCCAATCGCCGCGCGATTTCCGTTTTACCAACCCCAGTAGGTCCAATCATCAGAATGTTTTTAGGATGGATTTCGTGGCGCAAGGGCTCAGCGACTTGTTGCCGGCGCCAACGATTGCGCAAAGCCACTGCAACCGCCCGTTTGGCGGCTTGCTGACCAACGATGTGTTTGTCGAGCTCAGAGACGATCTCTCTGGGAGTCATGTTAGCGGCTGACATATCAAGAATACCTTTTATAAAACTTCAATCACGTGCTGTTGATTCGTGTAAATGCAAAGATCCCCAGCAATCGTGAGCGACGCTTTGACGACCTCTTCGGGCGCAAGTTCGGTGTGGCGCATGAGTGCCAAGGCCGATGATTGCGCGAAGGCGCCGCCTGAGCCAATCGCGGCCAAGCCGTTTTCTGGTTCTAAGACATCACCCGTGCCCGTAAGCACGAGGGTGTGTTCGGCATCCGCCACAATCAACATGGCTTCGAGTCGGCGTAAAACACGGTCGGTGCGCCAATCTCTCGAGAGCTCCACAGCGGCTCTCATTAAATTGCCTTGATGTTTTTCTAATTTGCCTTCAAACCGCTCTTGGAGCGTAAAGGCGTCAGCTGTCGCCCCTGCAAACCCGGCCAAGACTTTGTCATGATAGAGACGCCTGACTTTGCGGGCAGTGCCTTTGATCGCAATATTGCCCAGGGTGACCTGGCCATCGCCACCCATGGCGACGCGGCTTCCGCGTCGCACACACACGATCGTGGTCGCGTGAAACTGTTCCATACATCACCTACTAAAAAATTCTCACGCAACGACGCGGCTCGCCGCGTGGGTGTCAAAAAGGGGCTAAAACGCTAGTCCCCAAACATCTTTTGTCGCATTTCGCGGCGTTCTTGCGCTTCGAGCGACAAAGTGGCGGTTGGTCTTGCCAGTAGGCGCGGCACGCCAATAGGCTCACCCGTCTCTTCACACCAACCATAATCGCGCGACTCAATTCGGACCAATGACTGTTGCACTTTTTTAAGTAATTTACGCTCGCGATCTCGCGTACGCAATTCCAAAGCGTGCTCTTCTTCAATGGTGGCGCGGTCGGCCGGATCAGGCACAAATTGCGTTTCGCGCAAATGTTCTGTCGTTGCGCCCGCATTGCTCAGAATTTCGTCCTCAATTTGACGCAACCTTTGCTTAAAAAAAGCCAACTGAGAGTCACTCATGTACTCAGTCTCTGGCATCTTCAGCAGTTCAGCTTCTGTCAGAAGGGTATTTTTGTCCGTTGCTTTCGCGGGCTTAGTTTTTTTAGGTGCTGCCTTCGTTGCCATGCACTTACTCCGTTTTAAGTCATTGATCGTGACATGTCACGACGACTATCTCGCAAGACACTGTTCGAGGCCTTGCGTAAAGACCTCTTGCGGCAGCTTGCGACCAATGAAAACCATTTTGGTGGCTTTTTTCTCTTTGGGGCTCCAAGGCTTACCCGGCTCGGCCCCCATCAACATATGCACTCCTTGGAAGAGCATGCGGCGGTCGACCCCTTTCATGTACAGAATGCCCTTATAACGCAATAAGTCGGGTCCGTATACCTGTACGACACCACCAAGAAATTCTTCTAGGCGCTCAGGGTCAAATGGCTTGTTCGAACGGAACACAAAGGCACCGATTTCATCATCGTGTTGATGGCTGTGGTTGTGGTTGTGGTGGTCGTGGCTGTGTCCGTGATCATGTCCATGCTTGTGGTCGTGCTTGTGGTCATGCGCGGCGTCGGGGTGCTGATCGGCCAAGAAGGCTGGGTCAATGTCTAGGATCGTGTTTAGATTAAAGCCGCTTATGTCGATGATTTTTGTAAGATCTGCTTCACCAAAGTGAACCGACTCCATTTCGGCGCGAGGATTTATTCGCATAAGGCGGTGGCATAGGGCATCGTACTCAGACTGCTCGACTAGGTCACGCTTGGAAATGAGGATGCGGTCAGCGAAGCCGACTTGCTTTTGTGCCTCTGGCTGAACATCAAGCGTTTGCATGCCGTGCTTGGCATCCACGACGGTGATCACGCTGTCTAAACGGAAATATTCCGCAACGGTGTCATCCATGAAAAAAGTCTGGCAAACCGGGCCTGGATTGGCCATGCCAGTTGTTTCGATCATGACGCGCTCATAGGACAGCTCGCCTTTCTCTCGGCGAGCCCGCAGATCGACTAGTGTGCGCATTAGATCGCCTCTGACCGTGCAGCAAATGCAGCCGTTGGACAGTTCAATGATTTCTTCGTCTCTGACTTCAACCAACAAGTCATTGTCGATACTTTCTGGACCGAATTCGTTTTCAATGACAGCGATTCGTTTGCCGTGGTATTCGGTCAAGATTCGCTTGAGCAACGTGGTTTTGCCGGCACCGAGAAAACCGGTCAATATGGTCACGGGCACCATGTCTTCTATTGCAATGGGTGGGGAGCTTTGATTCATAAATTAAACACCATAGGTAACGGGCGATTACAGCACAGCCGTGCGTGTCGGTAAATCCTAATTGATGAGCTTATCTCTTTGGGCATAAAACCGTCGATACGCTGACTCGTTGGTTGTTATGCTTAATAGCTGACTTTGTGAAGAACGATCAATAGAAAGCCATCAGAACGCGTCATTAAAAGCGCCAGTAAAACGCCACCGAAGCGCCACCGAAGCGCCACCCAAGCACATTGCATTATATGTGGTGACAAAAAGGGGATTTTCAAGGGTCACTTCAAATGCGATGGTGCGAGTTTCGGTGGTTTTAAAAGACAATGACGACCTTTAATCACAATCAGCGCATTTTCCGTAAAGTGTTAGTTCGTGGCCATCAATACTAAAGCCACGAGGCAACATCTGAGACAAGTCGCCAGGACAGGCATGGACGTCAAACACCTTTTTACAGACCTGACAACAAAAATGGTGGTGGTGACCATGTTCGAACTCAAACCTTGGGTTCTCACCAGGCAATGCCACGATCTGCAGCCCCTCCTCGGTCACCATGGTCTTTAAGGTGCGATACACCGTCGCTATTCCAAGCGACGGAACTGCATTCTTGGCTTCATCAAGCACCTCAGTCGCGAGCAGGGGGCGCTTCGCTTCCTGTAGCACTATACGGATGGCCTCGCGTTGTCGGGTTGATCGTTCCATAAGGTCATGATAGCCGTATTGATTGTTTTGTCGCGTAAAGCAGACCGAATCACCGGCTGTTCAACACTTTCTATTGATAATGAATTATCATTATAGATGAAGCATGTGACGAGTTACTGTTTTTTTACGTGCTGGCGCCCTACGGGGTCCACAAATCAAACAGCAAACCCAACAGCAAACCATTGACTCTACTGCGACGCGACGATGACCCCTTTTAAACATTCCCGTCACTCGAGCCCTCTGCTTTGGGGGCTAGCACGACGACTGGCTTTTTTGTTGTGGCTACTCGTGCCTCTCTGGGTAGCAGTGTGGCTCGTGCTCGCCGGAGATTGACAGTGAATGCCGCGCTAAACCTAATTGATGTCACCGTTGCTTATCACGGCCACCCTGCCGTGCACCACATCAGTGGCCGTTTTGAGAAGGGCTCATTGACGGCTATCGTTGGGCCAAATGGTGCGGGTAAATCGACTTTACTCGGCGCGCTTGCGGGCCTGACGCGCATCAACCAGGGTGCGGTCAAGCTCGATAACGCCCCAGTGGATTATCAAAAAATCGCTTTTTTAAGGCAGCTCTCGGGAATCAATCACGATTTCCCCCTCAGAGTGCTTGAAGTGGTGGCCATGGGCGCCTGGCAAGCGGTCGGCGCATGGGGAGCCATCAAGGGCAAGGTACTCGAGCGCATTGAACAAGCACTGAGCCGTGTGGGGATGCAAGGATTTGAGGACCGACTGATTGATGAATTGTCGGTGGGTCAGCTCCAACGGGTCTTATTTGCACGTTTGATCGTGCAAAATGCACCGATCATCTTGTTAGACGAACCCTTTAATGCCGTGGACGCCACCACCACTGCTGATCTGCTCAATGTGATTCATGATTGGCAGGCTGATGGGCGCACGGTTGTTGCCGTGCTCCATGACTTAGGCATGGTTAGAGCTCACTTCCCCGATACGCTATTGATCGCCCGAGAGCTGATCGGTTGGGATAAAACAGAAACCGTACTGACGCCCGAGAACCTCGCCCGAGCACAAGCCAATTCGATGGTTTGGCATGACACCGCCTCGTGGTGCCACGTGCCGGGCACGCTCGAGGCGGCGGATATCAAGGCCCCCACTGGGAGCCATCGCCATGGTTGATTTCTTTTGGGCGCCGTTTGCCGATTTTGCCTTCATGCAACGTGCACTCGTGGCCTCATTGGCGCTCGGACTCATCAGCGGCCCTGTTGGCGTGTTGCTTGTGATGCGGCGCATGAGTTTGGCAGGCGACGCCATCTCTCACGCCGTCTTGCCAGGCGCTGCCGTCGGCTACATGATTGCTGGCATGTCGCTGCCCGTTCTCGGCCTCGGGGCTTTTATAACCGCCCTTTTAGTGGCGCTTCTAGCGAGCGGCGTCTCGAACGTAACATCGCAGCGTGAAGATGCCAGCTTGGCCGCCTTCTATCTCATGGCCCTGGCCATTGGCGTGACCTTGGTGTCCATGCATGGCAGCAATATTGATCTCATGCACCTACTTTTTGGCAGCATTTTGGCAGTCGATGAAACCGCATTGATACTGATCGCCGGTGCCACTACCGTGACTTTAATTCTGCTGGCAATGATTTGGCGCGTGCTTCTTGGTAGTAGCTTTGACCCCTTATTTCTCGCTCAATACGGGCGCTCTGGGCGAGTGGCTAATCAGCTTTTTATGCTTACGGTTGTACTGACTTTTGTGGCGTGCTTTCAGACGCTTGGCACTTTGATGGCGGTCGGTCTGTTGATGTTGCCCGCCATTGCCGCCAAGTTTTGGTCTCGTGATATCCCCATCGCCTGCTTGCTAGCCAGTGGCTTTGCCATGCTTAGTGGAACCATCGGTTTGTTGTTGTCCTATCACGCGAGCCTGCCTTCAGGCCCTGCCATTGTGCTCACCGCTGGTGTCATTTACTTGACATCGCTTTTTGTTGGGACCCATGACAGCTTACTCATTCACACCATTCGATCGACCCGTCATCGGGAATCCTAGGAGACGCCTCATGCCAAAACACATCCGCCCCTTACTGTCGATTGCCACGCTATCAACGCTGCTGCTGGTCGTCACTCCATCACATGCTACTGAAATCAAGCCGATCAATGTGGTCACGAGCTTTTCCATTCTGGCCAACATGACCGAAGAAATCGGCGGTCCTCTCGTATCTGTCACGTCGCTCGTTGGGCCTAACTCGGATGCACATGTTTTTAATCCCAGCCCGGCACACGCACGCGCCTTAGCCAACGCCGACGTCGTCGTGATCAATGGACTGGGATTTGAAGGATGGATCGATCGCTTGATCAAGTCCTCTGGCTTTAACGGTGAGCTCGCTGTTGCATCCAATGGGGTACAGCCATTGGATTTTGCTGATGAACATGAAAGCAAGGTGCCAGAAAAGCCTGACCACGATGATCATGGACATAAAGACAAACACGACCACGGCCACAAGGAGGCACCAACTGAAAGCCATGCGGATAAACACGACCACGATGACGTTGACCCCCATGCGTGGCAAGATCTACGCAACGGACAAATTTACGCAGCCAACATTCGAGACGCACTGATTGCTGCCATGCCGGCCCATCGCGATCAGATCACCACCCGGGCTCAGCAATATATTGAAGAGATCCGAGTACTTGATCAGATTACCCGTGAGCGATTAGAACCTTTAGCGCCTCCCTTAAAACGGATCATCACGTCACACGATGCTTTTGGTTATTTTGCACGTGCCTATGACATTGAATTCTTTGCCGCCCAAGGCTGGAGCACGGACCGCGAGGTGTCGGCGGGCGACATGGCCACCTTGATCCGAGAAATTCGCCAAGACGACGTGCGCGCGCTCTTTGTAGAAAACATGTCAGACCCGCGCTTGATGGAGCGAATCGCCGAAGAAACGGGTGTGCGTATTGGGGGCAAGTTGTATTCAGATGCCTTGTCGGCACCTGGCACACAGGCTGATACTTACTTAAAAATGTTCAACAGCAACGTCAACACTATTCTTCAGGCCATTGAACCCTAAGCCAGTGAGACGCTGTATTGCCACGCCGCAGAAAACAGCAGCAAGCCAAACAAGAGGACCAACAGGGCGGCACTTGCTTGCAGGGTGCCGCCGATCCAACGCCCCCACGGTCGTTGGCGTCCGCCTCCCGCTGACTCCATGGCACGACTAACCGTCAAAGACGTCAACGCCAAGGCAGCAACAGTTAGCCCCGTGCCAAAACCCATGGCCAAGGCTGCCGCTGCACCCGCCCAAAAAAATTGTTGTGACAACGCAAAGACCAGCACCAAGATGGCGCCCGAGCAGGGCCGTAGGCCAATCGCCAAGATAGCGCCCCAGGCTTTACGCAAGCTCAATTGACCAGCCACTTGTTCAGGGGCCGGAAAGTGGGTGTGTCCGCAATGACTATCGTGTCCATGGTGGTCGTGATGATGGTGCGAGGGGGCTGACACAAGGCTCGACATGAAGCGGTTGGCGATTGGTTTGAGTAAATGCTTGTAGACCAACCAAACGCCCAACATCACCAAAAGGCCATAAGCGCTAAGCTCTAACCACGCGGTCATTTCATTGAGCACGGCACCCGTGACATTCATGAGGCCCGCCGCCACAGCCACCAAGACGATGGCCACCAAAGCTTGAACCAACGACGACACAAACGCCAAGATGGCGCCATTTCTCAATGTTTCACGATTAGCCACCACATAAGCGGACAAGATGGCTTTGCCGTGACCTGGCCCAAGGGCGTGGAAAACGCCATAGGCAAAAGACAACGCAAGCAACCACCACGCCTGAAAACCATCTGCTTTCCAAGCGCGCACGGCGGTCGTCAATTGTTTATAAAACTGCGACTGCCAAATCGCGATTTGCCCCGTCCACTGATCGAACCAGCCCAGCGAAGGGGTATTCAACGTCTGTTGCGGCACGGCAAACGGATGTGCCGATTGCACCTGCGCTGCGGCTGACGCGCCAAACAACAGCGCCCCGAATAAGATCGTGATTGCCAAGCAAATCGCCAGTCGACCCAAAATGTCAGCTCGATTCAACATGGGAGATGGCTCAACACTTACCCACACGACAACTCAACCCGGTGCTTCAAAGACTGGGTTGCGCGCAACAAGTCCGGTGGCAGGGAGCCCGAGGGCGGAATCGCTGCCAATCTCGCCGCCACCGCACCGTCTAACCGCTCTGGCCGTTTATACGTCGCCTCGCAGGTAGCGGGTGCTGTCTGAGCGGTCACGGCATCCGGCGCGGCAAAATCATAAGCCACAAAATAAGTGGGATCGGCCACAGAAACCGTGACCGGCGCTTGTTTGGCATCCGCGGGCGCCAACAACGGCAATTCAAAGCGCAAAGACAACCGCTCTCTCTCAGGATCCCAGGTGGCTTTGATGCCCCGTGGCTGAGCCACCGATAAGGTATCACCCGCTTGTGTCAGCGTGGTGAAGTAATGGGACATAGGGTCTGCGAGCGCCGACATCCAATCAGCTGCGATTTTGTCGAGCTCGGCTTGGGGTGGCATCCGATCTTCGGTTTCAGGCAAGCCTTGTTTGGCATAACTAGAAAACATTTCATCAAAAGTCCATTCTTGTGCCACAGCCACCAACTGACCTTGCGCATCAAATTGCAAATCTACTTTGGCGTCAATCCACATGTGTGGGTGGGCTTGGCTCACGGCGGCGGACAAGCTCAAGACCAACCCCGCAAAGCCATGGCGCAGTGTCCTGCGTCGGCTAGATTGTGCTCGACACAAACGCTTGATCCAGTCAGTAAAAAAACATCCTGTTTTCATTTCATTCTCTTCAGACGCGCGCCGAACCGCAGCGCTTTTTCAAATCAGACGTTAAAGAGACCGCGCCAAACTCAAAAAGTTTAACCCCGGTCTTTTCGGTTCGCGCGCGGATGCGCGGCATCATAGACGGCTGATAGATGCTGAAAATCTAGCTTGGTGTAAATCTGAGTGGTCGAAATACTGGCGTGCCCAAGCATTTCTTGTACGGCCCTTAGGTCTTGTGCCGATTGCAAGACATGGCTAGCAAAGCTGTGCCGCAAAACGTGGGGATGCACACGGGTAGGCAAGCCCGCCTTGACACAAAGGGTCGCGAGTCGCTGTTGCACCACCCGAGGATGAATACGGGCGCCACGCTGACCTAAAAACAAAGCCGCCTCATCCATGGGAGTTCGGTGCTGTCGGTTCAAAGAAGCGCGCACTGCCAACCAGTTGCGAAGCGCCACAATGGCGTGTCGCCCAATGGGCACGGTGCGTGGCTTCTGGCCTTTGCCAAGCACATGCACTTGGGCCTGTTCCAAGTCAATCCAGCCCTTGGATTGATGGTCAGGCAGGTTGACATAGTGTTGGTCTAGCTGCACCAACTCACTTAGGCGCAAGCCACTGGAATAGAAAAGTTCAAACATGGCTCGGTCGCGCTTCCCCTCGGGCGAGGCATCCACCGTTAACGTCGGCGCATCAAGCAAGGCCTGCATTTGATCAACCGACAGCGCTTTGGGTAGGCTGCGTTTGATCTTGGGTGCCCGGACTTCTTTGGCAGGATTGGCTGCCAATTTGATCAACGGCCCCCACCAAGCGTAAAACCCTCGCCAGGCCGCTAACATTCTCGCCAAGCTTCGCGGTTGTTGTCCTCGGGCGTGAGAAATGGCGAGGTACTGTCGGATGTGTTGTTGCTCGATGGTTTCGAGGGCGCGTCCTTCAGCAAGCGCCATGAGCGCCAACAAGTCACGCCGGTAGGCTGTAATCGTATGGTCAGCGTAACGGCGGTTTTTTTCTAGATGCGTCAGCCACTCTTGGACCGGCAAGGGGAGTGCTTGCTCTTGCAGTGCTTGCTCTTGCAGTGCTTGCTCATACTGTGCTTGATCCTCTGCCACTGCCATATTCTCCCTCCACCTCTACACCCCATTCAATCGGCGCTTGGAAGACGCGCTAATGCGGCAGACGCCAGGCGCCCGATGCTCTCTAGAAATGTTGTGCCCATATCTGAGACAAACCGTTCGGGGTCTGGCGAACCCAACACCAACACGCCAACGATCTGGTTTTGTCGGTGGATAGGTATGATCGCCAAACTAACGGGGGTGCTCTTTAGCCATCGCACCACCCCGAAATCATTATTCGGTCCACAGTAAGGCGATGCCATCTCTGCAACAAAGGTTTGGATCTCCGTATCTGTGTCGCTCGTGAATGGACCCTCTGGCAGTGTCAAGCCCCATAGTTTTAAGGCCACATCAGGTAAGTCAAAAGATGCGATCAAGCCGCCAACGATATGACCGGGTAATTCTTGGGGGTTATCTACCGCTAACAACTGCTCACACCAGTGGCTCACGTTCTGCGCCACACCTTGGTTAAAGTCGGCCTGGTGGATCAGAATCGCCAAGCGCTGCTCAAGCGCCTTATGCCGATCACGCAAGGTCATGATCTGGCGCTCACCCAGCGAAATTGCCCGAGTATCGCTAGGGTGGGGCACCGTCAGCGCCGAAAACAATTCGGCGTGTTCACTGAAAAAATCAGGATTTTCTTGCAAAAAACGGGCAACAGTTAAGGCAGATAGGGACTCAGTCATTGGATTGCTCTAATTGGGGAATGGATGCAACGAGTTGGTCAACATCAAACTCGCCCTTAAACACCGTCGTGGCCGGACCCACCAAATGCAGTGTGATCCCGTCCCACTCTATCGTCAAGCGCCCGCCCCAGGTATCAACAGACACTGGCGAGGTCAGAAGACCTTGGCGGATGCCGCTCGCCACGGCCGCACAAGCACCGGTGCCGCAAGCCAGGGTCTCGCCGGCGCCGCGCTCATAGACGCGCAAGCGAATGTGGCCACGATTCACGATCTGCATAAACCCAGCATTGACTCGCTGCGCAAAACGCGGATGGCTTTCAATCAGCGGGCCCAAGGTCGCCACAGGGGCAAGATCAACGTGCTCAACCACCTGAACCGCGTGCGGATTCGAAATACCCACCAATGACAGCCAAACCGTGGTGTCAGCTTGTGGCAAGTGCAAGCCGTACAAAGTGTCTTTGCCCTGCTCGCGCGTTGGCAGATCCGTCACATCAAACGACACGTCAGCGGGGGCAAACCGGGTGCTGCCCATATCAACCCGGACCTCGCCATTTTTTAAAGTCGTCAAAGTGATGAGCCCGGTGGCAATCTCTGCGCGAATCGGATTGCGCGATGAAAGCTTTTGCTGATGCACGAAGCTGACAAAACAGCGCGCCCCGTTGCCACAGTGCTCAACCTCACCGCCGTCGGCATTGAAGACGCGATACCGAAAATCCGCTTCGGGATGGGTAGGCGTATCCACCAACAAAATTTGATCACAGCCAATGCCGAACTGCCGGTGCGCGATCGCTCGCGCACGCTCAGGCGTCATCTCTATGACTTGCGTCACGCCGTCCAACATAACGAAGTCGTTGCCGGCGCCATGCATTTTGGTGAAAGGCCAATTCATGATGTGATGTTTGCTCTCAATAGGTCAGTGGATACTGGGCTGACGTATCCACTACTCGTAAGGACTCGGTTCGCCATTAGGGCGTGTTTTAAATCGCCTGTGAACCCAATAGTACTGGCTAGGATCCTCACGAATCCAGCCTTCTAGCAAGGCGTTCAGTTTTCCAGTGGCCGCCTCGACCCCTAAGTCCTCCTGCGACAAGGCCGCCAACTCTTCGCCGATCGTCACATGATAACGGCCCGTTTCAGGGTCCCAGCTGCTTAGAATTGGTAAAACCGCCAATTTGAATTGACGAGCGATCTGAGCGGTGGCGGTTTGGGTTGCCGTCGGCACACCAAAAAAAGGCACAAAGACAGCGCCTTTCGCCCCAAAATCCATGTCTGGCAAGTAATAGGTTGGCAATCCCTGACGCATTAATCGGATCAAACCGCGCACCCCATCTGTGCGGCTTAGCAAATGGACTTGGTGAAATCGACCACGACCCAGCCGAACCAACGCATCGACATCCGGGTCTTTTTGAGGGGTGTACATGGTGGCGCCTTGCGGGCCCTCGAGCGTTAGCCTAGAAGCAGCGGCGTCAAGCGCGACAAAGTGTGGGGCGAGCAGCATCAGGGGCTGCTGCTTGTCGGTGTAACGCCTTGCCCTCTCCAGGCCACTGAGCGTGACCAGTGAGCGTATTTGCTCAACCGTACCGAACCACAAAGGCCCTCGATCGACAAAGCTTTGCGCCAAAGCCCGAAAATGTTGGCGCAAGAGCTGTTCACGCTCCTCGGGCAACTTTTCAGGAAAACATAACGCCAAGTTCGTGCGCACAATGTGAGCGCGTCGCCGAGCTAAGCGCGGTGCCACCGCGCCAATCGCTCGACCAAGTCGCTGACGCCCGGCGTGCGACATCTTCGCCAAACCTTGGAATAAGGTCACCAATAACCAACTTTTAAAGGAGCGCGATTTAAGTGCACGCACTTGTTCGGCCCAATCGTCGGCCTGTGCGGGGTGTTCAGTCAACAGCGCTCTCCGGTGGCGGGGGAACGTCGCTCGGACGCCTGTAACGGTGGTATCCCCACAGATATTGCTCCGGGAAACGGGTAATCAATTGTTCCATCATGCGATTAAACAACATTGCTTGCTCGCGTGCGGATTCCGGCAGTGGTTGCGGCGCGCGCATGAAATGCATGCGCCACCCCTGACCTTGGGGTAATCGTTCACAAGCCGTCACCATCACAATCGAGTCAGTTGACTTGGCTAGTTTGCCGGGCAAGGTGACGGTCCAAGCCTCGCACCCAAAAAAAGGCGCCCAGGCCCCATCGCCCTCGCCAGGCACTTGATCAGGCAACATACCGACTGCTTGGTGACTTTTTAATGACCTTAAAAAAGCCCTCACCCCCTGTTGAGCGGCGGGGACGGTTTTCACACCCGCTGCGTTTCTTGCCGCTTGCATGGTGGGCTCTAAAAATGTTTTTCTAGGCGGGCGAAACATGACTGTTAAGGGTTTGCGCTGCGCGATGTAACGGGCCGCCATTTCAAAAGAACCCAAGTGCGGGGTTAAAAACAAAATGCCACGCCCTTCGCTAATCGCTTCCGTGAACACCGCCTCCTGATCGCTTACCACCCTCGCAAGCGAGTCGGGCGTTCGAAACCAAACGCGTGCAAGCTCCATGATCATCGCGCCCGCCTCGGCCGCGGCCCTTCGCGCAAAGGCAGGGTCCAAGTAACCGGCTTGGCGGACATTCGCTAGCAAGCGTTCACGGTATTGGCCAGGCAGGGCGAACACCAGTCGACCGCCCAACCGGCCCATCGCCTGTAAGGCCGTCAATGGCAAATACGACAGCAAACGAAACGTGAATAGCAACATAAGTGACATTTTCGCTTAAAATTAACTTTCAGTCGCTGAGTTAACCGACAACTTGCGGAGCGATTGTGTCGTTATTGCTGCAGAAACCGAAAGGCAACCACAGCAAGCTGTTTTCCGCTAAAGCGTCGCGCCCAAGACCAAGGTTCCAATCACAAAGGGTTTAGGGGTGCAGCGCACCGACTAACCCGTTAGCAACCACCTGTTGTTAACCACTGGCAATTGCCCCAAGGGCTCTATTGGCTAGTATTTGTGTTGAGGACGTTGAATCATGTTTACCAAATCAAACGATTTTTTATTTACGTCAGAATCTGTGTCTGAAGGTCATCCCGACAAAGTTTCAGATCAGATTTCTGATGCCGTACTCGATGCCATTTTGACCCAAGATCCGAACGCACGCGTGGCGGCTGAAACGCTTTGCAACACGGGCTTGGTTGTCTTGGCTGGCGAGATCACCACGTCGGCAAACGTCGACTACATACAAGTCGCTCGCGACACCATCAAGCGCATCGGCTACGACAATACCGAATATGGCATTGACTACAAAGGTTGCGCGGTTTTAGTGGCCTATGACAAACAGTCCAGCGACATCGCTCAAGGCGTTGATCGAAGCACCGAAGAATATCTCAATCAAGGTGCAGGCGACCAGGGACTGATGTTTGGTTATGCCTGCGATGAGACCCCAGACTTAATGCCAGCGCCGATCTGGTATTCGCATCGTTTGGTCCAACGCCAAAGCGAGTTGCGCAAGGACGGGCGCCTGCCTTGGCTGCGCCCGGATGCCAAATCACAAGTGACTTTTCGCTACATCAATGGCAAACCAGCAGAGGTTGACACGGTTGTGCTCTCAACCCAGCACGCGCCCGAGATCTCACAGTCGGCTATACGCGAGGCCGTGATTGAAGACATCATTCGCCCAACCTTCGCAGATGGTCTGATCACCCCTCAAACAAAGTTTTTGATCAACCCCACTGGTCGCTTTGTGGTGGGTGGCCCGCAAGGCGATTGCGGCCTAACGGGCCGTAAGATCATCGTTGATACCTACGGTGGCGCGTGCCCCCATGGCGGCGGCGCTTTCTCTGGCAAGGACCCCTCTAAAGTGGACCGCTCAGCAGCCTACGCCGCGCGCTACGTCGCCAAAAACATTGTCGCCGCCGGATTGGCGCGCCAATGCCAAGTGCAAGTGAGTTACGCCATTGGCGTGGCCGAACCGATCAACATCACAGTGAACACCGAGGGCACCGGTGAGGTGTCGGACGAGCAACTCGCTGCGCTGGTTCTGGAGCATTTTGACCTGCGACCACGAGGCATTGTGAACATGCTCGATTTGTTACGTCCGATTTATACCAAGACAGCGGCCTACGGGCATTTTGGACGTAGCGAGCCAGAGTTCACTTGGGAGGCGACTGATAAGGCCACCACCCTTAAAAAAGCCGTTTGATCACAACAGCGCTTTGACGATGGCGCCAAGCCATCACCATGTTCAACCCGTCTGCCACTGAAACACAGTTGGCAGACGGGTTTCTTTTGATGTGGCCGATATCGAAAGCTACACTGCAAGCTTATTGATACTTATCGAGATGGTCTACACCATGACTGGCGACGCCAATTCACCAACATCCGCCCGCGCAGCAAGAGCTGACTCTCCCTGTGTGGCCGTTTGTTCTACGCTTTTCGATGACATTTGCCGCGGCTGCGGACGGACCGTGATGGAGGTCTCTAATTGGGTCTTTATGAACGATGAAGAGAAAGACGCCGTTTGGGTCAGGATTCAAGCCGACGGCTATCCTCGTCCACCCGACAACTCGAGAAGATCTAACGCCGGCCGTTGATTCATCGGCCGGACATTAGATCAAACCTACTTGGGCTGACTCAAAGAGTCATTGGCTAGCGTCTCGGTCAACTTGGCAATAGCCGTATGGTCTTGATTGGGCCCCAGCATTTGAGCCGTAGACGCCCACAACTCCCGGCATAACGCAGAGAAGGGTGTCGGTGTAGACGTCTCATGGGCAATCCCGAGCGCAATACTCAAGTCCTTGACCATCAGATCCAATCCAAAGCCCGAATCGAATTTACCCGACAACACAAACTGTTTGAGTTTTTTCTGTGTCGAATTATTCATCCCAGTGGAGGCATTCAAAACGTCCACCATTTTTTCCGGGCTCAAACCAAATCGCTTGCCAATCATTAGGGCCTCGACCCCAATTAAAAAGCCTCCCGCCGACACTAGGTTGTTAAGCGCCTTCATGGCGTGAGCAGAACCCACCCCCCCTGTGGGCTCAATGGCCTGACCCATGCAGCGCAAAATCGGGCTTAATGACTCAAGCAGCGCGGCGTCACCGCCGAACATGATTGACAACTCGCCGGTTTTTGCCCGTGGCACGCCGCCTGAAACGGGCGCGTCCACCAACTGACCGCCCGCCTGTGCCATCTGTTCGGCCAATTGCCGCGTGATGCTGGGCACGCCCGAGGACATCTCAATCAAAATGGTGCCCGGCTGAACACCCGCCAAGATGCCGGTATCGCCTTCTAAAACAGACTTGACGATGAGACTGGTCGGCAAAATGGTGATGATGGTTTGTACGGTCTGGGCCAGCGATTGGCCGGTGGTGTGCGCCACGCCACCGATTTCCTTTACAAACGCAGCCGCGCGCGTAGTATCGGCCTCAAGCACATGCACCGTGTAGCCGGCTTCGACCAGTCGCTTGGCCATGGGCCAGCCCATTTGCCCCAAACCAATAAAGCCGATTGGCGTGTCCTTGGTCATTTTGCGGCGTCCTTACCCTCGGCATCAAAAGCACCCTCGTCCTCGAGCACCTGATTGGCTACCTTGAAGGCATCAAGCCCGGCTGGAATGCCGCAGTAAACCGTCGCGTGCAAAAGCGTTTCGCGAATTTCGTCAACTGACACACCATTAACCAAGGCCCCTTTTACGTGCAACTTGATTTCATTGGGGCGGTTCAAAGCCGTCAACATCGCCAAATTCAACATGCTGCGAGTCTTGCGGTCCAAGCCGTCGCGCGTCCAAGCGTAACCCCAAGCCCACTCTGTGGTTATGCGCTGAAAAGCCATCATGAAGTCATTGGCTTTGGCCATCGAGCCATCGACATACTCGGCACCCAAGACCTCACGGCGAACTTCCAAGCCTTGCTCAAACAATTTCTGTGTTTCGTCTTTGGCGCTCATATGTCTCTCAATAAAAAAAGTGGGAAAAAACAACAATCTAGGTATTGATTGTCTGTAATAGGTCAACCTGTTGTCAAGGCTGATATTGGGTTTGTTTACGGCTTGCTCTCATAGGCACCCCTGATTGACTGGCTCAATAGGTTTTGATCGGGCTGTTGACTATTTGGTTGTCACCCCTCAAAAAATTGGGGTTTACCCGAAACCGTAATACCTGTACAATTCGTTTCCTATTTAACTTATCAATCGCTCTCTGACCTCTTTCCTTTCGCGGCTGCTATGAAGCGTCCCAAGCGTTCGGTTTCTCCGGTCGGCTCGATTCAAAGGAAAGTCAATGTCATTCTCAGAGCTGGGGCTTACGCCTCCGTTGTTGGCCGCTATTCGTCAAGCCGGCTTCGATCAACCCACCGCTGTTCAAAGTAGAGCCATTCCCGCTGCCCTAAAAGGCACTGATTTGATGGTGTCTGCGCAAACGGGTAGCGGTAAAACCGCTGCGTTCATGTTGCCAGCGCTCAACAAACTCAGCCAAGGCAAACCCAACAGCGGGCGCGGTGTTCAAATCCTGGTGTTAACGCCGACTCGCGAACTCGCGATGCAAGTAACCCAGGCCAGCGCGGACTATGGCTCACAAATCAATGGGCTTCGTGTTGCGACCGTTGTGGGTGGAATGCCCTACGGTGCACAACTTAAAGCCCTGTCACGTCGCTTGGACGTGCTGGTTGCCACCCCCGGCCGGTTGATTGACCACCTCAAAGCCAAACGCGTTGACTTGTCAACCGTACACACGCTGATTCTCGACGAAGCTGATCGCATGCTTGACATGGGCTTTATTGATGACATCAAAGCGCTAGTGGCTGCAACACCATCGTCACGCCAAACCCTATTGTTTTCTGCGACCCTTGACGGCACCGTGGCTCGCTTGGCGCAAACACTAATGCGTGATCCTGTTCGGATTGAGATCTCTTCCCCCACCGAGCGCCACGCACAAATTACCCAAAGTTTGTTTTACGCAGACGATGGCGCGCACAAGCGCCGTTTACTCGACCACATTTTGCGTGATGTCAAAGTAGATCAAGCAATCGTATTTACCGCAACCAAGCGCGGTGCGGACGAGCTGGCTGGCCAACTGAACGACCAAGGGTTTTCTGCACAAGCCCTACATGGCGACATGAATCAGCGTCAACGCACCCGCACACTAACCGCCATGCAGCGCGGCAATTTGCGCGTACTAGTTGCCACTGATGTGGCTGCGCGCGGAATTGATGTGCAAACCATCAGCCACGCCATCAACTTTGACCTGCCCATGCAGGCTGAAGACTACGTTCACCGAATTGGACGTACCGGTCGTGCCGGGCGCAATGGCAATGCGGTCACGCTCGCCGAGCACCGTGAGCGTCATAAGGTCAAGCGCATCGAACACTTTATTGGCCACACCATCGACGCCGAAGAAATTGCTGGCATGGAGCCTCGTCGACAGGCTGCCAAGAAACCCACCGTTCGTCGTAACAAGCCAACAGCACGCTCTGCCGCTGGTGCCCCAAGTGGTAATGGCGCCAAGCACAGCGCAAAACCTTATACGGAAGGCCATGCCAAGCGCAGCACCGCCCAAAGACCCCAGCGACCAAGCACGCATTCGCGTGGGCGCCCAAGCGCTCGAGCATAGCGCTGCTGTCACCAACCACCTGCGGCAATGCATTATTGAAGCAGGTGGTTGGCTGGCATTTCATCGCTGGATGTCCGAAGTCTTGTATGCCCCCGGTTTGGGGTATTACAGCGCGGGTAGTGTAAAAATTGCCTCGCGAAACGCGCCCAATCAGGCTGGTTTAACCGGTGACTTTGTGACGGCGCCAGAACTAACGCCAATGTTCGGTCGCACAGTGGCGCGACAAGTGGCCGAGGTTTTGGCTGTTTGTGAGCAACCCAAAATTCTTGAATTCGGCGCCGGCACCGGCCAGTTGGCGCGCGACCTACTCGAAGCCCTAAAACGAATGGGGCATCAACCCACCTACGAGATCCTAGAACTGTCCGCTGACTTAAAACAGCGCCAGCAAGAAACCTTGAGCGCTTGGTCTGAGCAAGTGCGCTGGACTCAAACCCCCAACGAAAACTTTGAAGGGGTGATCTTAGCGAATGAGGTCTTAGATGCAATGCCCGTGCACTTGGTGGGTTTTAACGGCAACAGCAAGGTCTTTGAACGCGGGGTGATATGGTCCGAGCAAGGTTTCGCTTGGCAAGACCGAGCCGCCCCCTCCCACGTGGCGACAGCCCTTCGCCATCGCATGCCGGCCTTGCCGAACTATCTCACCGAAATCAATTTAGCCGGCGAAGCATGGGTGCAAACACTAGGCCAATGCCTAAAAAAAGGGTTGGTTTTACTGATCGATTATGGTTTCACCGCCCATGAGTACTATCACCCGCAGCGAGCCCAAGGCACGCTCATGTGTCACATCCAACACCGCGCACATGACAACCCTTTTTTTGCCCCTGGTCTACAAGACATCACCGCCCATGTCGATTTCTCGGCCATCGCAAAGGCGGCACATCAGAGCGGTCTAGATGTCTTGGGTTTTACCAGCCAAGCTAATTTTTTACTGAACGCTGGGCTAGCAGACCAGGCCGCCGATATGACGCCTAGCGACAGAAGAGCAGTAGAAAAATTGGTTTCCGAAGCGGAAATGGGCGAATTATTTAAAGTCTTGGCCCTGGGCCGTCACGTTGAGCCGCCTTTGATGGGTTTTACACGTTCGGATCGTCGCCATCACCTCTGAGAGCCTTTAGACGTGCCTCAATCGCTCCCCGCCGGGCTTCACTGACCGCCTGACTGATGACTTGAGCACCCGCGGCTTGCAAAGGTTTTGCGATTTCACCTGCTTTCACACTGACCCCTGCCGTCAACAACTCACACAGCTCATCAGATGGCGCGTCAAGCAAGCCACACGCCGTGGACACCAGCGCGTGCAGCCTCTCGGGTCGGCGCACACCATCGGCCACTGTGATGAGTTGCCAGATCTCAGCGGCCGCCTCGGCTGTTTTAAGCGCGGGATCGCGCTGGCAATGCGAATAAACCACCGGAAGTAGCTTTGCCCATTGGGCACAGTCCGTCGGTGCGCGCAGCTGTTTGGCCAACGCCTCTCGGGCCGGACTTTCAAACATGGCCGTGGCAAACATCGCCGGCAACGTCGCAGACTCCGTGTTTGCCATCGCGTCGAGCTGTTGGGCGAGCTGACGAGTCCACACAAACCCTGGCAGAACCACCGGCAAGGCCTCACACTCAATCAACACGTCAAAGAACCGAGAAGGTTGCTCACTCATTAAGGCGCGCGCTAGTTCTTGCCAAACCCGCTCGGCCACCAAAGCGTCAACCTCACCGATGGCAACCATGCGGCGACACAGCGCCACGGTTGACGGCGCAACAGAAAAGTCAGTGAACCGTGCGGCAAATCTGGCTAGCCGCAAGATACGCACGGGATCCTCTTCAAAAGCGGGGCCCACGTGCTGGAGTCGATGCTCAGCAATGTCTTGTGAGCCGCCAAGCGGATCAATCAACACCCCATCGGGTTTGCGCGCCATTGCATTAATCGTCAGGTCACGCCGGTTTAAATCATCTAAAAGCGATACATCATGGCCGGTATAAAAGGTGAAACCCTTGTAGCCTCGACCGGTCTTGCGTTCAGTGCGTGCCAGTGCGAACTCTTCTTTGGTCTGTGGATGTAAAAAAACCGGAAAGTCAGCGCCAACAGGAATAAACCCACGATCTAACAATTGCTCAGGCGTGCTACCAACCACCACCCAATCGCGATCACCTGGCTCAAACCCCAATAACGCATCACGCACAGCCCCGCCAACGATATAAACATCGAGGCCTTCTAACAAAGGGTCGTTTTCCATGGCGAGCAGCCGATATTTAGTTGGTTGGTGAAATGCTTCCCAAGCGGGCCTTCAATGATTGAGGGGCACCGGTGAATGTTGCGGCATAGTAGGTTGCATTAGACAACACGTTTTTGACATATTCCCGCGTTTCACTAAAAGGAATCGTCTCGGCAAATATTGCCCCCTCCACTGGATGGCTTAGGGTGGCTCGCCAGCTTTGTGGGCGGCTTGGACCGGCGTTATAACCCGCACTTGCTAACACTTGAGAGTTATCTAGGTCGGTTAGTACCATCATTAAGTAATGGGTTCCAAGCGTGGTGTTGACGGCAAACTCGTTTACGCGCGATGGCGTGAAATCGGTCATACCGATCTTTTTAGCGACATATTTGGCAGTCGCGGGCATCAATTGCATCAAACCCGACGCACCCACCACTGAGCGCGCGTCCATGATGAAACGGGACTCTTGGCGGATCAGGCCGTACACCCATGCCGGATCCAGGGCAATTGATTGCGCTTGCACAGTGACTTTGTCAAAAAATGGTGCAATAAATCGTTGCGAGAAATCCACTTCATTTTGTGTCCGCTCAGATGTGTTTACCACCCGATCATAGATCGCTTGCTCTCGGGCAAACTCAGCGACGGCAAAGAGCTCGCGGTCAGTCATTTCCCGCAGACTGTAATTCCACTGAGGTACCGCCTCGCCTCGCCAGCCTTGGCGGAACAAGGCCACGGCCCGTTGCAGGCTGGGATTGTCCCGGGCTGCCTGCAACTCCTCTTCAGTCACCGGGGAGGGTGATTGTGGTGCCACGATTGACTGACCAAGCTCTTCTAGAGCCAATTGCCCGTAAAAGTTGTATTGGTTCGAAATGGCTTGATAAATGTCTTGCGCTTGTGCTTTTTGGCCTGTCGCCGCCAAACCACGGGCTCGCCAATACTGCCAATCAGCCTCTTGTTGCATGTGTGCCGGCATGCGATCAATGGTGGTTTGTACCCAAGCCCAGTCAATGATGGGTTGCCGCAATGCGGTGCGTACCCGCCACGGGGTGTTGGCCTCGGACAAACGCACATCACCCGCTTGGCGGTACCATTGGTCGGCCTGCGACTCAAGGTTCAGCGCAGCACGAAAGGCCATTTGCCCCCAGACCCAGCCCAACGCTGCGTCAGGCAAACGATCAGACCACGATTGACTAACATACCGGCTGGTTGAAGACAGGTTCGCGCGCGCCATGCGCTGCAAACCAATCGCAACAACCATGGCCTCATCACCTGTGGCTCTACCTTTGAAGCCACGCACCCAGCGCGCAGGCGACTGCATCATCGCGCGATATTTGGAGACGGTTCGGGAATCAAATGCCAAGTCGGCCAAGCGAGCAGCCGTTTGGGTGTGGTTGCGTTCAATCGCATCCTGCAAAAGCACAACCAGCGCTGCATGCCCGACGACACCGTCAGCCACCAGTCGGTCAAGCATCGGCCAGCACGTTTGCCCGGGTGAAAAGTCCTCAATCGCTTCGGCTGACGTCACGGGATCACCGGTGACAAAGCGCGCTTGAAGTTTGGCGCAACGTACTTGCTTGTCATACCAAATAAAAGGTCCAATCTCACGGATTTTGGTGAAGGCCCCTTCGTCTGCCGCCTCTAAAACCCATCGTGCGCGTACTTTCTCTGCGGCGTAGGTATCTGGATACTGCCTTAGAAACTCACTGGCCTCTGGCACATTAAGTACCGACGTGGCGGAGCGCAAGGCTTGCTCCGCTATCCAATAGTCAGCGTAGATCGCTAATGGATCATTGGCGACCTCGCGCCGCAACGTCATCGCGCGATCAAGGTCATTCTTTTGAATGGCTTTTTTTAGAGCTGAAACGGCTTGGGCGCTTTGTGTTTCGATGTTGTAATCGAATGGCGTAGCGGCCACCGCCATCGGGGCCAAACCCATGACTAAACATAACCAATGGCGAAGCCAACCGTTCAAATGGGCGTGCGCGAAGGTTGAGCATCTGTTTGACATAAATCTCTGATAGGGTTCACACTGCGTCGGCTTAACAAGCAAAGCGGGCTATTGCGAGCTCTCTTTGGACTTGTTATTGCAGACAAAGTTGCAAATGGATCACAGTTATGACACAGAATACCGCAGCTCAGTTACGCCAGCACTTGAAATCGGCTCGTAAACATTTGGCTGTTGCCGAGCGCCAACGAGGCAGCCTGTTGATTCGGGCCCGTCTTTACAGTTGGTTAGCCATCATGCGCGATCAAACTAAAGCACGCGGCTTGCCACCACCACAGACCATTGCCTTTTACTGGCCACTGGCTGATGAGCCTGATCTTGGCCCGTTGATAACCCAATGGGATGAAGCTGGCCTCGCATTGGCATTGCCCAAAGTTGTTGCACCCGATCAACCCCTACTGTTCTACCCATGGCATGCCAACGCAACGCTACGAGAGGGGCCTTTCGGCGTGATGGAGCCTTCCACCGGCATCGCCGTGATACCCGATGTGGTGCTCGTGCCCACGCTTGGTTTCACGGCCGGTGGCGATCGGTTGGGTTACGGCAAAGGCTTTTACGACCGTACCTTGGCTCACTTGAATGCACAAGGACACCACCCGATCACCATTGGCGTTGCTTGGGATGTAGGCGCGATAGATGGCTTGACCGCTGATTACAAACCACAGCCCCACGATCGCCGGCTCAATGCCGTTATCACGCCTAGCGCTTGGTATCCAGCGCCCCCGGCTGATCCGTCAGACGGTGTGGACCTGCAGGCCCTGCCAGATAGCCATGGTGGCTAACGGATTATTTAGGGTGTAGAAATGCAACCCTGGCACTTGGTTTTCTAATAACGTTTGACACATTTCGGTGACCACATCGGTGCCAAATGCCCGAATTGAAGCCTTGTCGTCGCCCATTTCGGCCAGGCGCAGGCGAATCCAGCGCGGAACTTCCGCCCCGCACATTTCAGAGAATCGAATCAACTGTGTGTGGTTGGTGATCGGCATAATGCCAGGCACGATGGGTATAGACACCCCTAAATTTTGCGCACGATCCACAAAGTCAAAATAAGCCTCTGCATTGAAAAAGTATTGCGTGATCGCCGAATCGGCGCCCGCGTTTACTTTTTCTACAAAATGCTCGAGATCGCGTTGCGGTCCACTCGCTTGCGGATGCATTTCTGGATAAGCGCCCACCTCGATGTGAAACCAATCTCCGCTGTGTTCGCGAATAAAAGTGACCAACTCATGCGCATAGGTAAGCGTGTCTAAGCCACCGGCAGACCCCATTCCCGATGGCCTATCACCGCGTAGCGCCACGATTCGTCGAATCCCTTTGGCCTTGTATTGGTCCAACAGATCCCGAATTTGGTGCCGTGATGCGCCGACACAAGACAAATGTGGCGCCGCGTCAAAACCCATCTCTGACAAGGTCTCAACGGTCTCTAGCGTGCCTTCTCGGGTCGTGCCCCCCGCACCAAATGTCACGCTGACATAGGCGGGTTCTAAAGCCCGTAAAGTCGTCGCCGTTTCGATCAAGCGCGCTTGCGCTGCCTGATCACGAGGCGGAAAAAACTCGAGGCTAAAGACTTTCCCAGCCGTGGTGCTCATTGTTGGAATAACAGCATAGAAAACAGTCCGGAAATCGCGCTGTATAGGAGCGCGCCAAACACTGCCCACCAAAAACCATCGACTTGAAAACCTTTGAACATTGAACCAGCCAGCCAAAAGACCAGCGCATTAAGAATCAACAAAAAAAGGCCAAGCGTCACAATCGTGATCGGCAGGGTCAACAAAATCAGAAACGGCTTTACCAAGGTATTTAACAAGCCCAACACCAGCGCCGCGAGCATGGCTGACCAAAAGCTCGCCACCACGATACCGGGCAGCACATAGGCCACGAAAAGCAATGCCACAGCATTCAATATCCACACAACAAGTAGCATTGATCGCTCCTAAAAATCTCCCACGCCTACCCTGCACGTGGGAGATAGTATCGCCTTAACTTAGTATCTGTAATGCTCAGGCTTATAAGGCCCATGTTGGTCAACATTGATATAAGTAGCCTGCTGAGGGCTAAGTTCGGTCAGCTTTGCACCGATCTTATCTAAGTGCAGACGCGCCACTTTTTCATCGAGGTGTTTAGGCAACACATACACATCGCCCGCCTTGTACTCATCATTGCGAGTAAACAATTCGATCTGGGCAATCGTTTGGTTGGTAAACGAAGATGACATCACAAACGAGGGATGGCCCGTTGCGCAACCCAAGTTAATCAGACGGCCCTGTGCGAGCAAGATGATGCGCTTGCCGTCAGGGAAAATCACGTGATCGACCTGAGGCTTGATCTCTTCCCATTGCAGGTCCTCAAGACCCGCCACATCAATCTCATTGTCGAAGTGACCAATGTTGCAAACAATCGCTTGGTCTTTCATGCGGGACATGTGTTCACGCGTGATCACATGATAGTTGCCTGTTGCCGTCACAAAAATATCGGCTTTGTCGGCCACTTCATCCATCGTAACCACTTTGTAACCTTCCATCGCCGCTTGTAACGCGCAGATGGGGTCAACTTCTGTCACCCAAACTTGAGCACGCAAAGCAGATAGGGCTTGGGCTGAGCCTTTGCCCACATCACCATAGCCACACACAACCGCGACCTTACCGGCAATCATCACGTCAGTGGCGCGCTTGATGCCATCGACCAGAGATTCACGGCAACCGTACAAATTATCAAACTTTGATTTCGTGACGGCGTCATTGACGTTGATAGCGGCAAACGCCAATTCGCCACGCTTGGACATTTGATACAGGCGATGCACGCCTGTTGTTGTTTCTTCCGTCACGCCGCGAATATGTGCGAGGCGAGTGGAGTACCAAGTGGGATCTTTTCTGACGGTATCTTTGATAGCCGCGTACAAGGCCACTTCCTCTTCTGAACTCGGCTTATCAAGCACGCTCAGGTCTTTTTCAGCTTTTGAACCAAGGTGCAACAACAACGTGGCATCGCCACCATCATCGAGAATCATGTTGGCAAACTTACCGTCTGGCCAGTCGAAGATGCTGTGGGTGTATTCCCAATACTCAGCCAGTGATTCGCCTTTTTTGGCGAAGACAGGCGTGCCGCGTGCAGCGATGGCTGCAGCCGCGTGATCTTGGGTAGAGAAAATATTGCATGATGCCCAACGCACTTCAGCACCAAGTGCCTCTAACGTTTCAATCAAGACCGCCGTCTGAATGGTCATATGCAGGCTGCCGGTGATGTGCGCCCCTTTGAGCGGCTTAACCGCTTCGAACTCTTCACGTACAGCCATCAGGCCTGGCATTTCGGTTTGCGCGATATTGATTTCGCGACGGCCCCAATCTGCCAAGCTGATGTCGGCGATCACGTAGTCTTTTTGCTTATCAGTCACAGTATTCATTTCGGTTAGCTCCATTTGTTCAAGCCAACAGTGAAAACCGGATGGGATACGTCGAACCCACCGCAATCACTGTCAAACAGGATTAGGTGAGCGCCGTTGTGGCTGCGTAAAAAAAGCAGCAGACACAGTCATCAAACTGAGCCTGGCAACCGATCATTGATGAATGGGTTGTCGCAACGCTCCTCAGTCCAACGTCATACAATTTAATTGTAGCGTGTTTTGAGCAACCGACAAAGGGAGAATGCAGCAGTGTAGGACAGTACGGGAGAGCGGCAGCGCTGCTCCCCCATACTGACCTTTGTCTTGGCCTTTGTCTTGGCCTTGGTCTATCCTTTGGCCTGTAGCAACATGGCATCACAGAGCACTTGTGCACCCGCCCCTAAGTCCTCTGGCTTGGCATCCTCAATCTCATTGTGACTGATGCCATCTTTACATGGAATGAAAATCATCGCCGTGGGCGCCACGCTCGCCAAATAGACGGCATCGTGTCCTGCACCCGTCACGATATCCATATGGGAGTAATCGCCTTGCCGAGCCGCTTCGCGAACCGAATCCACCATTCGGGCGTCAAACGGCGTAGGGGGAAAGTGCGAAACCTCCTGCACTTCAATCTTGACGTTATGCAACTCACCAATGCGTTGACAAGTCTGTTCAAAGCGTTCGTGCATCGTTTGCAGCCCGCTCGCTTCAGGGTGACGGATATCAACCGTGAAAGTCACGCGGCCCGGAATCACGTTGCGCGAGGACGGATAAACAGAAGCCGAGCCGACGGTGCCACGACCGTGTGGGGCCAGGTCAAGCGCGCTTTGCACCACGTCTTGCATAATGAAGGTGGATGCATATAGTGCGTCTTGACGGACATGCATGGGCGTCGGGCCGGCGTGCATTTCCATGCCGGTAACTGTTACGTCATACCAACGCAGGCCCAAGGACCCCGTCACCACGCCAATGGTCTTCTCCTCATGCTCAAGAATGGGGCCTTGTTCAATGTGCGCTTCGAAATAAGCACCAACAGGGTGCTCGCCGAGCGGCTCTTGACCCGCATAGCCAATGGCCTCTAGCTCATCGCCCACCCGTTTGCCGTCTTTGTCCTTGGCGTCTAAGATTGACGACAAGCTAAATTTGCCGACAAAGGCACCAGATCCCATCATGACAGGCGTGAAACGCGTGCCTTCTTCATTGGTCCAAATCACCACCTCGATCGGGGCTTCTGTTTGCACTTGAGCATCGTTGATGGCTCGAACCACCTCTAAGCCGGCCAAGACACCAAAGCAGCCATCGAACCGCCCGCCTGTTGGTTGGGTGTCGATATGGCTTCCAGTCATGATGGGCGGCAATTCGTTGTCTCGGCCTGATCGCCGCGCAAACACATTGCCAACTTGATCCACGCTAACTTGCATCCCCGCCTCACGCATCCAACCCGTTACCAGATCGCGACCTTGTCCATCTAGTTCCGTGAGCGCTAAGCGGCAGTTGCCCCCTTTGTCGGTGGCACCGATTTTTGCGAGGTCCATTAAAGATTGGTACAAGCGCTCACTCGAAACCTTGACACGCACATCTTCTATTGTGGCTGACATAACTATCCTTTTCTGTCCGAATTGTTCAGGCTATTGAACACAAAGAGCAAATACCGTGCCTAGCGCGTGACTGCTTTCTTGTTTGCGGCTGTTTGCGGTCGCCAGCGATGGCGGCTACGCCAAAGCAACCAAAGAATCAGGCCTGCAGGAATGATTAAAAGCGCATAACTTAGACCATAACTTCCTAAGTTCGCAGCCGCAACACCAAATAAGGGCGGGCCACACAAAACACCAAAAAAAGTGAATCCTAGGGTGCCACCAGTGGCCAGACCCGCTTGGCCTGGCGGTGCTTGGCGTGCAACCTCCGCCAGAAAAACCCCATTCCAACCAATGGCCGTCGCACCAAAGATAATCAGGGCAATGTAGAGCCACACGTGGGGGGTTTGTGGCGTGAAGAAAGCCACTGCCAGGGCTGACGCCGCTAACAAGCCAGCCACAATCATCAGCATAAAGCCCGATCCCAACCAGTTATCTGCGACCCACCCCCAAAGCACACGACCGCCCACACCAGCGGCTTGTGAAACAGCCAATGCCAACCCGGCAGCCACCAATGCCCAGCCCAGGTCTTCATAGAGGAAGGTCACCAAATAAGTCGTCAGCGACAATTGCGTAATGGCAAATAAGAAAGAAACGCCCGCCAAGGTACGCAATGCCCTTTGCGACCAAACCAGTTTGATGGGTTGAACCAAACTTTTGGTAAATGACGATTTAAATGTGGGATCGCGGTCGGTGTCTAAAGCTTGACGCAGAGGGTTCACAAGGAAGGCAAACAACAAACAAACAAGACCCACAAACACAAACGCCCACTGCCAGCTCAGCAGTATTTCAAGTTGTGGCACCAACACGCCCGCCAAAGCACCACCAATCGGTACGCCGGTCTGTTTAATGGAAAAAACCAGCGACAAACGCTCAGGGGGTGTCGTTTTTACCAGCAGGTGGGAGCTTGCCGGGGTAACTGGGCCATAGCCCAAACCAATAAAAAAAGCCCCTATCGCAATGGGTACCGGATGGGGAATCGCGCACAACATCAAGCCGGTTGCACTGGATAACAGGCAGATCTGACTCAGGCGCAACGCACCCCAACGTTTGACTGCCGACCCACCCAAGATAGTGGCAAACATGGCCGCTAAGTAAACGATGCCAACATAGAAACCGACATAGGTGGTCGACACACCGATGGCCTGCGCCACGATGGGGGCGACAACGGGTAGGGTAATCAGGCCCATGGCAACCAGCGCCTGGATCGTGAGTGTTGCGGTAAGGATGATCCAGGGTCTTGCGGGTTGCATCACAGTATCAGGGGCAGGCCTTAAAGCTCGCCGTACGAATGGAGTCCAGAAAGAAACATATTAACGCCTAGGAAGGCAAAGCCGGTAATCAAGAGACCAATCAATGCCCAATAAGCCGCCACAGTACCTCTCAAACCCTTCATCATGCGCAGGTGCAGCCAAGCGGCGTAGTTAAGCCAAACGATTAATGCCCACGTTTCTTTGGGATCCCACTGCCAATAAGCACCCCAAGCATCAGCTGCCCACAGTGCACCTAAAATCGTTGCCACGGTAAAGAAGGCGAAACCAATCGCAATGGCTCGATACATGATGTCATCGAGGATCTCGAAAGCCGGTAATTTGCGAGAGATCGGTCCACGGAAAGCCAAAATGGTACCCACCAAAACCGCACCAATCCCCAAATAAATCATCCAGGTGGCCGACAAGCCTTCACTGCGAAACACCAAGGGCTCGGCCGCAAGCAAAACGCCTAGGATAAACAAGGGGGCAAGCTTAAGCCAAGAGCGGGTCTCGCCATTTTCTTTCACCAAATAGGCAAACCCCACCATGGCTGCCAAAGAAAAAGTCCCGTAGCCAATAAAATTAGCGGGCACGTGGATTTTCATCCACCAGCTTTTGAGTGCCGGCACCAAGGGCTCAATCTCGTATGCATCACGCGTAAACGAATACCACAGCAAAAAGATAACCGTTGACGTGATGACTAACATCACGAAACCACCGAGCGCTCGCGTGTGATAGCGACGCTCATAGTACAAATAGAAGAGCGCCGTCACTAAACAGAATAAAACGAAAACTTCGTAAAGATTACTGACAGGGATGTGGCCGAGATCTGGGCCCATGAGGTGGCCTTCACGCCACCGGACCAGCAAACCGATGGTGCCGGCGTAGACCGCACCCCACGACAAGGCCGTCCCTAGCCATGCCGCTGTCGGACTAAACAACCCCACCCAATAACTGGCCGTGGCAATCACAAACAATGTGCACATCCATAGGATGGCTGATTGGGAAGAGAACAAATATTTTAAGAAAAAAGAAGTTTCAGCTTTAGACAAATCCGAGTCGTAAAGCCATAAAGCAAAGAAAACCGTCAGTCCACTGAGCACCAACATGGTGCGCAATGGTCGCCATAGCCAACCAAGCCACACCACTAAGGGCACCATCGAGGCCAAGATCACCTTCTCATAAATGTCCATGGCATCGGGATAGGCCATCAAGGCATAAACCGTACCCAGCGATAAAATGAGAAAAAATAACGCATCAGTCCAATCTGGACGACCACGTAATTGTCGACCGTCGCCCGATTCGGTGAGATCCTGCCAGGCTGGCTGGGGGGCGGCAATAGTGTCTGACATGATCACTCCTTCCTCATATTCAAGCGGCTAAGCGCCTGCTTGAAACGTTCAAACTCTCGATTGAAATCCAATGTGCGCTTTTGCGACGTCATGGCCGCCAACACATGGGTGCCGGGGGCCTCGTCTGAGCGCTTGAGCCACACCCAAATACGACGATCTCTAACGTAGAACATTGCAAAAACGCCAATAACCAACAATAAGCACCCAAAATATACAATGAACATGCCGGGTGCCCGACTGATTTGAAACACACTGGCTTGAACCAGATCAAATGACTTCATGGAAAACAAAATGGGCGCTGGGTAAAAACGCAGGTCAGACAAAGCACCTACCGCCACTTGCACCCACTGAACATTGACTTCTAGGTTGGGGTTTATGGGCGGCAACCCTGCGCGCTCACGAGCAATCCCTCGCAACTCTGTCATGGTCGAACCCAGCAGGCGAATCACCACATCAGCGGCCCTTGGTAACTCTGGAGCCGGGACATTCGTCTCTAAAAAGTTAGAGATCGCTTGCAATCCACCCTCTGAGAACGTATCAAGCGCGCGATTGGCTGATCCTTGTAACGCGAGACGACTTTCATCATTTGGTGCGCTCTTTAAGGCAAACCGCCGCGCCGCTTCCGTCCTTGCCATCGGATCAGCGAGTGCTGCGCGCAACTGCATGAACTCCTCGGCTGAGGCCGCCTCATCAGCTGGTATACGCAGGTATTGGTAATCTTGGTCGCCCGGTAAAGCCACGCCCGCTAGCAGGATGGGCACACCGTCGCCCTCTAATTGAGCCGGCAGCATGTAGTTATGAAAGCGCGTCGCTTGCCCCGTTTCATCGATCAATTGGTACTCAACGCTTGGGCCAATGTTTTGTAAATTCTTGTTGCGTTTGCTGGCCGCGCTGCCCGTGACCGCCGCCACGTGTTCAATCATCTGTTTCGGTTGCGGCTCCCCACTGGTTAAGTCTTCGACATTGATCGGCCGCAAGCCCGTTACTTCTAATCGCACTTGTCTACCCGTGTTGCCAATCGGCAGATCAACGTTTTCACCGACCCGCTTATCAAGCTCAAAGGGGCCCGGCTGTGTGCCTGAAAGCGGAAACGCCAGTAGATCAATGCGGCTGCCGCCGTCATCAAAGCTAGATTGGTAGACCGTCACGCCTTTAAACCGCAGAGGCTTGTTGACTTCAATCGTTTGCTCGAACATTTCACCGGTATCTGGATCGGTCACTTCCACCTCACTAGCGAAGCGACTCGGCATGCCTGTGGAGTAATAGTCGACGATGAATTTATTGAGCTTTAGCTCAAAGGGTAGAGGCTGCACCAACGCCGCATCGCCAACATTGACCACCGCATTGTCTCGTGTGCCGCCCTCGGGGATCAAAAGATTCGCCCTAAAACTAGGGTTGGCAAGCGCCAACCGACCGGAGGGTGGCACATCGGCAATCAGCATATTTTCAACGATAGGAGCCTTATCGAATAACCAGATTTGCATTCGAACGGGCAACTCACTGTCTAGCAGTCCACCCACACAGATGATGACAATGGAAGCATGCGCGCAAATATAGCCCAACCGATTTCCACTACCTTTTTTTGCTGCCAGCAGCATGCCCTCTGGCTCTTCCCGCGTTTTGACCGCATAGCCTTGTTGCTTGAACCATCCTAGGACGGCTTGGTTGCTTGCTTGCAGATCACGCGGCGAATCGAGCTCAACCCGGTGATGAAAGGCGCGCAGGCTAGAACCCCGAACGTGCTCCCGGAACGAGCGCATATCCTTAATCATTTTGGGTGTATTGCGGGTCAAACAGACGCTGGTTGAAACAACCAAAAAGGCCATGATGACCAGAAACCAGATGCTGTTGTAGATAGACCAGACTGAAAACTTTGCGAGCACGTCATACCAAAACGGGCCGAACTGCTCAATGTAGTTACTTTCTGGTAAGTTCTGCGGCAAGACCGTGCCAATCACGCTAGCCACACAAATGATGACCAGCAAGCTAATGGCGAAACGCATCGAGCCGACCAGGTCGACTAAGGATGAAACCGACAGTTTACGTGTCGGTTTTTTGACGTTCGCTGCTAGGGACTGAGCCACTGAGAGTGTCCTCAAAAAAATAGAAGCTTATAACAAACTTCTATATAGACCCTCGTTCAAGGAAAACAGTTCCGTTGATCACGTCGGGCTTAAGGCAAATTCAATTTACCTCAAACCAGCCGCGTAGTCAGCAACAGCCTTAATGTCCTCATCAGACATACGGTAAGCAATCTGATTCATCATTGTGCTGTTTTCTCGGTGGCGCGCACGGAATAGCTTAAGCTGGTCCTCAAGATAAGAGGCATGTTGGCCAGCTAACCGGGGGTATTGCGCAGGGATACCGGCGCCATCTGCTGAGTGGCAAGCCGCACAGGCGGGCACATTCTGCGCCTTGATGCCTCCCCGCCAGATGGTCTCACCAAGCGCCACCAAATTCTCGTCACTGGCCGCCGCAGGCTTACTAAGTGGCTGCTCTGCAAGGTATAGCGACACATTACGCATGTCGGCATCGGTAAGCGACATGGCCAAAGCGGTCATAGAAGACGGCGCCCCATCTGGACCGCGTCTAGCCGCCATGGTTTCCCCCGCTCTAGGACGAAACTCAACGAGCTGTTTGTACAGATATTCGTGGGGTTGGGCGGCTAAATTAGGGTTGACGGGCAAGGCACTATTGCCGGCCTCTCCGTGACAGGCAATACAGGCCACCACGCCTCTAGACGGGGCACCCTCTTTATAGAGTTTCTCGCCCGCCTTCGCATCCGGCTTGACCGGCCCTTGCGCGAGCTCCGCCGCCTGACTGACCATTGGACTCATCGCGCCCATCGCGCCCACCGCGCCGAGTAAGACACTGCCTGCTAACACAACTCGCGATACAACTTGCTTCATTTGTGAACCTCGACATATTTGGCGCTTGACTCAAACCGCTTGATTATACAATAGGGATTCAATTAAACGGGTTGCCTCACTTTGTCTATTCTTCATCGCGCCACATTTGTCACCTCTGCTGCCCGACTTGACCAGCTGCCACCTCCACAAGGGCCCGAAGTCTGTTTTGTTGGGCGCAGTAACGCCGGCAAGTCGACGGCCATTAACGTGCTCGCCAACCAGCGACGCCTGGCGTATTCGAGTAAAACGCCGGGGCGCACGCGGCTGATCAATTTATTCGGCTTGCCTGACCCACTAACCCCTGATGAGTATTTGGGTTACCTGGTGGATTTGCCTGGCTACGGCTATGCCTCAGTGGCACGTGATGCCAAAGAACAATGGGCCGATATCTTGGGTGACTACCTGAGGCAACGGACTTCCTTGGCTGGTATCGTCTTGTTGGTCGACATACGACGCGGCGTGACAGACATGGACAGGCGTTTAACAAACTGGATCGCACCCACCGGCAAAGGGGTGTTGGCTCTTCTCACAAAGGCGGACAAGCTGCCTTACGGTCAGCGTCAAAACGCTGTATTTGCCGTCAAAAAGCAACTGGCCGATATCGGGCAGCTAAAAGCAATCCCTTTCTCTGCCCCGGCACGTATCGGGTTGGAAGAAGCCACCACTCAAATTGAAAACTGGATCTCGCCAAAGGTCGTGCCATGACAACACCGCATCTTATCCTGACGGACTACCCCCACGCTCGACCACGTCGCCTGCGCCGCGATGATTTCACACGGCGTCTTGTGCGCGAGCATCAACTGACTGTTGATGATCTTATTTATCCCGTCTTTGTGGTGGAAGGTAAGGGCATTCAAATGCCTGTCTCTTCGATGCCTGGGGTGAATCGATACAGCATCGACACGTTAATGGCTGTCGCGCAAGAATGTGTCGAACTGGGTATTCCCATGATGGCCCTCTTTCCTGTCATCGATCCGTCCCTCAAAACGCCTGATGGCATTGAAGCATCCAATCCAAATGGTCTGGTGCCGCGTGCCGTACAAGCGTTGAAACAACGCTTCCCTGAACTCGGCCTTCTAACAGATGTTGCGCTAGATCCGTACACCAGTCACGGCCAAGATGGGGTTATCGACCAAGAGGGGTATGTGATCAATGACATCACCCTCGCACTATTGGTTAAACAAGCCCTCGTCCAAGCCGAGGCAGGGGTGGATGTGGTTGCACCGAGCGACATGATGGACGGACGCATTGGGGCTATTCGCGCCGCGCTTGAAGCCGACCAACATATCCACACTCGAATCATGTCTTATTCAGCCAAGTTTGCGAGCGCGTTTTACGGGCCGTTTCGCGATGCGGTGGGTTCAGCCAATCAGCTCGGCAAATCCAACAAAATGACGTATCAAATGGACCCAGGCAACATTGATGAGGCGCTCAGAGAGGTTGGCGCAGACCTCAAGGAGGGCGCAGATATGGTCATGATAAAGCCCGGGATGCCTTACTTAGACGTATTAAGGCGCGTCAAAGACGCCTTTCGAGTGCCGACTTTTGTCTATCAGGTCAGTGGCGAATACGCCATGTTAAAAGCGGCATCGGCCAATGGATGGCTTGAACACGATAAGGTAATGATGGAATCGTTACTCGGGTTTAAACGCGCTGGTGCAGACGGCATCCTGACCTATTTTGCCCCCGACGCGGCCCGCCTGCTCAAGCAACACCAGGCTTAGACGAGACCAAAATTTTAACCAGCAAGTCGCTTTTTCCGTTTCAGCGATGCTCCAAATCCCAGCCCTAAGACGGGCAGGGTCATCGCTGCAAACACCAAAACCCATTCAATGCCAAGCCCGTCCACAATAAGCGCGCCTGCGGCCACACCCAAGGCTTGGCCGGTGAATAAAAAACAAGCGAATAGCGACACCGCCGTGCCTCTGACCGACGGCGCCATTTGGGTCGCATTGGTTTGCAGCACCGCGTGCATCAGGTAATAACCCAAGCCGCAACCCATACTCGCCAAAATGGCCCAGTACCACTGATCAGTCATTAAGTAAGCAACATAACTGATACACAGTACTCAACCACCCATCATGACCAACTTGGCCTCGCCAAATCGAGAGACTAACCAACGCGCACCCACCACGTAGAAGAGAGCCCCAAAACCAAACAGCCCCGTCACTAGGCCCGCCACGGTTGAGGATAAGTCATGGCGCTGCTGCAAGTAGGCGGGCACAAACGACAAAGCACCAAATATCATGGCGCCTTCTATGAGGACCACAAAAAGGACAACCCGCGCCCAGGGTGTCGTTAACACCGTTTTAATTGGCTCACCAATTCGCAAGCGTCCAGACGCGCGCCCATCGTGCTCGGGCACCTGGTGACGCTGGGCCAATAGCCAAAGACCCACAACCAGATAGAGCACTGCCAGAAAAACGAAGGCACCGCGCCAGCCAACGGTATCGGTGAACAAACCACCAACGACCAACCCGGCACTCATGCCGAGAATCGTACCGATCATAAACTGCGCCAAAGTCGCCTGTCGACTCTCATAGGGGACGTTATCGCCTATCCAAGCCATTGAAAGTGGCACGATTGCAGCCGCCGTGCCGCCTGACAAAAACCGCCCAATCAGCACCCACTCAAAGGTCGGCGCAAACGCCACAACCAGATTGCCAGCCACACAAAACAGCGTGGCGATAACCAGCGTCCGGTATTTACCAAATCGGTCGCCCACTGGCCCATAGAAAAACTGTAGTAATCCATAGGCCAATGCAAACCAAGTGACCACGTCCGCGGCGCGGCCCGTGGTGATGCCAAACTCTTCACTTAGCTTTGGCAGTGCTGGGTCTAAGACTCGGAAGGCGCTGGTACTCGCAAAAGCAGCCAATGCCAAAAGAAAGATGACCTTGCCTGGGACCTTGTCACTCACTGAGCAGTCAACACTCGGTCGAGAACATCAGAGAATTTATCGGCGTTCTGGAATCCAACCACACGGATGGTCTTGATCTCTTGTCCACCCGGTAGAAAAAAGATTATCCCCGGGGGGCCAAACAACCCAAACCGCTTTAAAAGGGCGCGGTCGTCGCGATTATTGGCCGTCACATCTGCCTTTAACAACAACATTTGCTGCATGCGCTCAATCACCCGCGGATCCGTAAACGTGAACTGCTCCATTTCCTTGCAAGACACACACCAGTCCGCATAGAAATCAAGCATCACCGGTTGTGTCGCACTTGCCAAACGCTGATCGAGTGCCGTCACCGACGTCACCTTTTGAAATGTTGGTTGGGTGGCGAGTGCGCCGATCGCTGCGGCACTGCCACTCGGTCGGGACAAATGCTCTAAGGGTTGAAACAAGGATCGCCCACCACTGAGCAAGCCCACCAACCACACAACGGCCAGGAACGCTAATAAGAGACCAATCGTTTTTCTGAAGGCGGGTCCTAGGGACAGCCGCGCGGGCAAGCCGTTGAATGCGCCCAACAGCACCGCGGAAAGCGCAGCTAACACTGCCCATCCGGCTATCTCCACCCAAGCGGGTATCACAGGATTCAACATCCACCATGCCGTGGCAAACAGCAACATCCCAAAAAGGGCTTTCACCCCATTCATCCAAGCCCCAGTTTTGGGCAATAAGCTCCCGGCTGAGGCGCCCACCAACAATAGCGGCAGTCCCATACCCCAGGCCATGGCAAACAATACACCGCCACCCAATACGACATCTTTAGACTGTGAGATGTAAAGCAGGGCGCCCGCTAAGGGGGCCGCAACACAAGGACCAACAATCAGTGCCGAAATTGCACCCATGCCAAAGGCGGCCCAAACCCGGCCTCCCTGCAATGACGACGCCCGTTCACTTAATCGCGTTTGCCAGGCGGTTGGCAGTTGGAGCTCAATAACATCGAACATGGCTAAGCCAAATAGCGCCAACAAAAGAGCAAAGAGGGACAACAGCCAGGGCGTCTGTAAAGCAGCGGCAAGGCCCACACCGCTCAGTCCGGCCAGCACACCGAGCAGTGTATAAATAATCGACATACCAAACACATAGGCGCCCGCCAGTGCCAAGCCGCGTTGCCTAGACACGGGTTTGTCCTGTCCAAGAATGAGTGCCGACAAAATGGGGATCATGGGTAAGACACATGGCGTGAAAGCTAGCAACAGCCCGAGCAAGAAGAACAGGGCAACGACTTGCCAAAGGGCAGCCGAGTCCAACGCACCGGCGAATCCTCGGTCGTTACCTGATCCCAATAGTGAGCGCCATTCAAAACCCCCACCGGTGGTTTCGTTATTGACAGCAGGTATCGCAGCCAAGGCCAAAAGTGCTTGTTCACTGGGTAAGGGCCTCTCGTCATCGACAATCGCTTGTTGATGAACGATGCGGTATTGGCCATCCGTTTCAGCCAACACCATTGCCGAGGCCATAGGCGGATAACAAATGCCTGCGTCAGCACAACCCTGACTAACAACCGTTAAGGTCACGAGTGGGTTTGCCGGTGACGGCGTGCGGGGTGCCAAGGGGAGTGCAAATGCAACGTCATTAAAGAACAACGCCATTTCTTTTTCAAACGTGGGATCGTATTTCACTTGGCCGGGGGGTAGAGAGGGTGGTCCTAAACCAGCCATTTCTGGCGCCGCACTCACCTCGAAGCGGTCTCGGTACATGTAGTAGCCCCGCTCAATATCAAAGGCCACTTCAATAACGGTAGGCGACACCATCCGGGCTTGCATAGCGAACGCTTCTTCTGGTGGCAAAAACGTTTGGGCCATTGCCACACTCGTACCCAACCCTGTGCCCACAACCATGGCAGTTATCCACGCCATAATCATTAAAGCGAGCCTACGGCATTTCACTTTGACTAACCAACCACGTGGCTGTCCACACCGTGCCAGGCTCATTGTCCGTCACCTGCTAGCTTCTTTGCGGAGGAAGTCCCTTGGGTCTGCTCACTGACCCAGCTCAAATAGGGAGCGTATCCATCCATAATGGGGATGACAGTGGCTTGAGGAACCTCATAGGGATGAAGGCTGATCAATCGATCAATTGCTTGTGCCGCAGCCGCTCTGCTCGTCTTGATCACGAGACCGACCTCTTCATCGCCCTGTACTTCACCAGACCACTCATAAATCGACAGCATGGGCGGTGTGATTTGCACGCAGGCCGCTAAGTGCTCCTCAACCAAGAAATGAGCGATACGCTTAGCTATTAAGCTATCAGGCACTGTGCTCAGAATCATCACGCAAGTTGGGTCGGGTGCATGACTGTTCGTCTCACCTTTGTTGGCGGCTTCAAGAGAGGCGGAAGGGACACTCATGGCTTTAGTTCGCTCAAGTAAATGACAACTAATGGCGTGAAAGGCCTGCTTTAAGCGCAATTGTAGGGCGATTCCGTCTTTTCAGCCGAGCCAAGTTGAAAGACAAAACGGGCCATTGGCCCGTTTGTTTACCTACCCAAACTACAACCAACTTTGCAATTATTCGTTGCTTTCTTTTTCGCTTGTTACCTCTTCGACAACAGGGCGATCAACGAGTTCAATGAAAGCCATGGGTGCGTTGTCACCTTGGCGATGTCCCATTTTAAGAACACGCGTATAGCCACCATTGCGCTCAAGGTACCGTGGGCCGATCTCGGCAAACAGCTTAACCACCGCATCACGATCACGCAAACGGGCAAACGCCAAGCGCTTGTTGGCTATGGTTGGCTCTCTTCCCAGAGTGATCAAAGGCTCAATCACCTTGCGCAGCGACTTGGCTTTAGGCAGCGTGGTCTTAATGGCTTCGTGTGTTATCAGCGAAACTGCCATGTTGCGAAACATAGCCAACCGGTGACTGCTGGTCCTATTTAATTTACGTAATCCGTGTCCGTGACGCATGATACTTCCTCTCGATTCTTAAATGGGTCACCTCTTCTATCAGCTAGGCTGCGGGGTGACTCGATGGGTTGTAGGAACAAATTTAGGGTCTTTCTAAACCAACTGGTGGCCAATTCTCTAGCTTCATACCTAAAGTGAGTCCGCGTGCCGCCAAAACTTCTTTGATTTCATTAAGCGACTTACGACCTAAGTTAGGCGTCTTTAATAGTTCGTTCTCAGAGCGTTGGATCAAATCGCCGATGTAATAGATATTTTCTGCTTTTAAACAATTAGCAGAGCGAACAGTCAGCTCTAAATCATCGACAGGTCTCAACAACACAGGGTCAATTTGTGGTGTACCGAGCGCGGGTGCTTCAAAAGCATCGCCAGCACCTTCCAAAGCGGCAAAGACGGAAATCTGATCCATCAAAATGCGGGCAGACTGTCTGACCGCTTCTTCGGGCGACATCACACCGTTGGTTTCAACATCGAGCACCAATTTATCTAAATCGGTACGCTGCTCAACGCGGGCGTTCTCCACCGTGTAGCTGACACGACGAACGGGGCTGTATGACGCATCCAGGACAATACGACCGATTGATTGACCACGGTCCTCTAGCAAAGCACGCACGTTACCTGGCACATAGCCACGGCCACGCTCAACTTTGATTTGCATCTCAATGCGGCCGGACTCGGTCAGGTGACCCAGTACGTGGTCAGGATTAATGATCTCGACGTCGTGAGGCAATTCAATATCGGCAGCTGTGACAGGACCCACGCCTTGCTTGCGCAAAACCAATGACACCTCATCACGAGTGTTGAGCTTGAAAACAATACCTTTAAGGTTCAACAACAAATCAACCACGTCTTCCCGTACACCAGGGATGGTGGCGTACTCGTGAACAACGCCGGTGATCTGAACCTCGGTAGGTGCGTAGCCCGCCATTGATGACAAGAGAATACGACGGAGCGCGTTGCCCAAAGTATGTCCGAAACCTCTTTCGAAAGGCTCCATGATCACTTTGGCGTGATTGCTACCAACCATTTCAACCTCAATAGTGCGAGGCTTAAGAAAACTTTGTGCTGACATGAAACGATTCCTTTTTCAATACCCTCGGCTCGTTACACCGATAAGGCTGATGGAAACCGGTGTCCCGGTGCTATTGAGCCGAGCCCATGAGGCCCGGCCATTTTAATTTAGAAGCCAAATAGCGACTCTACAGACGCTAGCAAGATTAGCCGTGCGTCTATCGTGAATACAGTTCGACAACCATCGACTCGTTGATGTCGCGTGCCACATCAGCGCGATCTGGCACCTGCTTAAGCACACCAGACAGGTTAGGCATATCTACGTCAACCCACTGTGGCAATCCGATACCAGAGGCCAAATCAATAGCCTCTTTGATACGCGACTGCTTCTTGGCTTTCTCACGAATGGTAACGACGTCGCCGGCCTTGACTGACATCGAAGGCACATCAGCCGTGCGGCCGTTGAGCTCAATGGCGCGATGAGTCACTAACTGACGCGCTTCAGCACGTGTTGAGCCAAAACCCATCCGATAAACCACGTTATCCAAACGCAACTCCAACAGCTGGATCAGCGTCTCGCCTGTGTTGCCACGACGGCGTTCAGCTTCTGCAAAATACTTGCGGAACTGCTTTTCTAGGACGCCGTACATGCGCTTGAGTTTTTGCTTTTCCCGCAGCTGCAAGCCATAGTCCGAAGTACGTGCACCAGAAGTACGACCATGCTGGCCGGGCTTTGAGTCAAGCTTACATTTCGATTCGAGTGGCCGACGCGCACTCTTGAGGAACAAGTCCGTACCCTCACGGCGTGAGAGTTTACATTTAGGTCCGGTATAACGTGCCATTTGTATTCCCCTTAGATCCGACGACGCTTAGGTGGACGGCAACCGTTGTGTGGAACGGGTGTGATGTCCGCGATGCTAGAAATCTTGATGCCGAGCGCATTTAGTGCTCTCACCGAAGACTCCCGTCCTGGTCCAGGACCTTTAATGCGCACTTCAAGCGTCTTAATGCCGCATTCAATTGCTCCGCGACCAGCCGTCTCAGCTGCCACCTGGGCGGCAAAAGGTGTCGACTTACGCGATCCTTTGAAACCGGCGCCACCGGATGTCGCCCAAGACAACGCGTTGCCCTGACGATCGGTGATCGTGATGATCGTGTTATTGAACGAAGCATGAACGTGCGCGATGCCGTCCGATACATTCTTTTTAACTTTCTTGCGCACCCGTGATGCGCCTGTGCTGGCCTTTGCCATTTTTTAAATCCCCTTACTTTTTAAGGCTAGCTGCGGCACGACGAGGACCTTTACGGGTCCGAGCATTCGTGCGAGTCCGCTGACCACGAACTGGCAAGCCACGCTTGTGACGTATACCACGGTAGGTACCCAAATCAATGAGTCGCTTGATAGAAAGCTGAACCTCACGGCGCAAATCACCTTCTACGGCGAATACACCAATGTGCTCGCGAATTTTCTCAAGCTCGGTGTCGTCAAGATCTTTGATCTTTTTCGACACGGGCACACCAGCAGATTCGCAGATTTTACGGGCTCGGGTACGACCGATACCGAAAATAGCAGTGAGACCAATCTCAGCATGCTGATGTGGTGGAATGTTGATGCCAGCTATACGGGCCATGGCTTTTCCTCAGATAAAAACGTTCACGAACAGGATTAACCCTGACGCTGCTTGTGACGGGGGTCGGTGCAAATCACGCGAACAACGCCGTGACGCTTGATGACTTTGCAATGTCTGCAAATCCGCTTGACCGATGCCATTACTTTCATGGTTAACTCCTATTTCTCTCTACGCTATTCGTTCATTTAGAACGGAAAACGATTCTGGCTCGCGACAAGTCATAGGGCGTGAGCTCTAAGGTGACTTTGTCACCCGGCAGAATCCGGATGTAATGCATGCGCATCTTGCCTGAGATATGACCCAAAACCACATGGCCATTTTCAAGCTTGACACGAAAAGTCGCATTCGGAAGGTTTTCTAAGACCTCCCCCTGCATTTGAATTACGTCATCCTTTGACATCTATCACTTATCTCGTTGGTACATTCCCGCCCTTGAAGCTAGCCTTCTTGAGCAGGGAATCATACTGGTTAGACATCATGTAAGCCTGAACTTGGGACATGAAGTCCATGGTTACGATAACAATAATGAGAAGGGACGTACCACCGAAGTAAAAGGGCACATTCCAACGCATCACCAAAAACTCGGGTAATAAGCAAACGAGCGTGATGTATAGCGCTCCTGCCAAAGTTAACCGGGTCAAAATCTTGTCAATAAAACGAGCGGTTTGGTCACCTGGTCGAATACCGGGAATAAACGCACCACTTCGCTTCAAGTTATCTGCTGTGTCTCGGCTATTGAACACCAATGCCGTGTAGAAAAAGCAGAAGAAAATAATTGCTGTCGCATAGAACGTCACATAAAGCGGCTGTCGAGGCGCTAGTGCAGCAGCCAAATCACCTAACCAACTCATGTTTTCACCGCTTGCAAACCAACTACTCACCGTTGCTGGAAACAAAATGATTGATGAAGCAAAAATCGGCGGAATAACACCAGCCATGTTTAGCTTCAGTGGCAAATGTGAAGTTTGACCACCGTACATCTTATTTCCGACCTGACGCTTCGCATAGTTAACAGTGATCTTGCGCTGGCCGCGCTCCACTAACACCACAAACGCCGTCACCAAAACAACCAAAACAATGATGAAAAGTGCCGACAGGATGGACATGGCGTTAGTGCGAACCAAGTCAAACAAACCTGCAAGTGCAGCTGGCAAGCCCGCCACAATACCAGAAAAGATAATGATGGAAATACCGTTACCGATACCCCGCTCAGTGATCTGTTCACCAAGCCACATCAAAAACATCGTTCCCGTTACCAGTGTCACAATCGTCGTCACGCTGAATACCATACCCGGATCTATCACCAGACCAGGTTGGGCTTCAAGCGCAACCGAAATACCAACCGCTTGAACAAACGCCAAAACCACAGTGCCGTAACGCGTGTACTGGGTAATTTTGCGTCTACCCGCTTCACCTTCTTTCTTAATTGCTTCTAGCGAAGGCACCACAACACTCATCAACTGCATGATGATCGAAGCAGAAATATACGGCATGATACCCAGCGCGAAGATAGAAAATCGCGACAAGGCCCCACCCGAGAACATATTAAATAACCCTAATATGCCACCTTCGGCCTGCTTGAAAAGATCAGCCAAAACGTCAGGGTTAATTCCAGGCACGGGGATATGAGTACCTAATCGGTACACCAATAACGCCAATACAAGGAATCCAAGACGGCGACCGAGATCACCGTACTTGGGCCCTGATTTACCTAATGCCTGTGTAGCCAATCCGAACTCCGTATTTAGGCAATGGTGCCGCCAGCGGCTTCAATCGATGCTTTCGCACCGGCCGAAACGCTCATACCCTGCAAGGAGACCTTGCGGCTGAGTTCGCCTGACTTGAAAACTTTGACAAATTTGACAGCCTGTCCAATCACACCCGCTTGCTTAAGCACTTGCACATCGATATCGTCAACAGGCAGCTTTTGAAGATCTGACAATCGAACTTGCGCATGTAAGTGCTGGTCCCTAGAGGTAAAGCCACGCTTCGGTAAGCGACGATGCATTGGCATCTGACCGCCTTCGAAACCAACTTTGTGGAAGCCGCCTGAGCGTGACTTCTGACCTTTGTGACCGCGACCTGCCGTTTTACCTAAACCAGAGCCAATACCACGGCCAACACGACGCTTTGCGTGTGTTGAACCTTCGGCTGGCTTGATTGTATTTAATTGAATGTCCGACATGGTGTTTCCTTTCAGACTTCCGAAACCGTTAACAAGTAATCCACTTTGCGGATCATGCCTCGTACTTCGGGCGTATCAATAAGCACTCGTGTACTGTTCAGGCCATACAATCCCAAACCTCGGACCGTTGCCCGATGAGATTCTTTAGTGCCGATAACCGAGCGCACGAGCTTCACTTTAATTTGCTTCTGTGCCATGACTTATCCCAAGATCTCTTCAACCGACTTACCGCGTTTTGCGGCAATCTCAGATGGTGTAACCGCGGAACGAAGACCATTCAGCGTGGCGCGAACAAGGTTGTAAGGGTTACTGGAACCCAAACTCTTTGCCACCACATTCCGAACACCCATCACTTCAAAGATCGCACGCATCGGACCACCAGCAATCACACCGGTGCCTTCAGCCGCAGGTGCAATCATTACTTTCGATGCGCCGTGACGACCAACCACTTGGTGAAATACGGTACCGTTTTTTAGCGGCACTTTGAAAAGTTCGCGACGCGCCTGTTCCATTGCTTTCTGAACAGCAACTGGCACCTCACGAGCCTTTCCTTTACCCATACCAACCCTACCATCACCATCACCAACCACTGACAGTGCGGCAAAGCTCATGGTACGTCCACCTTTAACTACTTTGCTGACGCGATTCACGGCGATCATTTTCTCGCGAAAACCGTCGTCGCGTTCATCCGCGGCACTCTTGCCTTGTGCTTTAGCCATTTGAATTATCCTCGCTTAAAACTTAAGACCGGCTTCACGAGCCGCCTCAGCCAGCGCCTTCACGCGGCCATGGTAACGAAATCCTGAACGGTCAAAAGCAACTAGCTCTATTCCGGCAGCCTTTGCTTTCTCTGCAACCCGCTTTCCCACCAAAGAAGCTGCGGCAGCGTTACCGCCACGACCTGTTTGATTAGCCAGCTGTTGGCGAACCTCGGGCTCTACCGTGGAAGCTGACACCAGCACTTTCTCGCCTTCAGGCGAAGTAACGCTGGCATAAATATGCTGGTTAGAGCGAAATACTGTCAGTCGGTTCACGCGCAACTCAGCGATTTTGCGCCGAGTTGGTATCGCGCGACGCAAACGACTAATTTTCTTATCCATGATCTATCCTCGTCTGCGCCATTATTTCTTCTTGGTTTCCTTGATCACAACTCTTTCGTCTGAGTAACGAACACCCTTACCTTTATAAGGCTCTGGGGGACGATACGCACGAATCTGAGCTGCGGCCTGGCCAACCATCTGTTTATCAATCCCTGTCAACACCACTTCGGTCTGACTGGGGCACTGCGCCTTGACGCCTTCAGGCAGTGGGTAAATCACATCGTGCGAAAACCCAAGCTGTAACTTCACCTCAGCGCCTTGCACTTGTGCCCGGTAGCCAACGCCAACCAAATTAAGCTTGCGTTCAAAGCCCTTGCTAACGCCCGTAACCATATTGGCCACAAGCGCGCGGACTGTTCCCGACATTGCTTTTGAATGACCTGAGTCATTTGCCACGACAAATGACAACTTGTCACCCTCTTGGCTCACGATCACATCGCCTGTTAGCAATTGTGTCAGTGATCCTAGCGGGCCTTTAACAACAATGGATTCCGGTCCGATGGTTGCCTCAACATGCTTAGGCAATTCGACAGGATATTTTGCGACACGTGACATTTGTTTCTCCTTAAGCCACGTAGCAGAGGACTTCGCCGCCGACGCCGGTTGCCCGGGCCTTACGGTCAGTCATCACACCACGTGAAGTTGAAACAATAGCAACACCCAAACCATTCATTACCTGAGGAATGCTGGTGCTACCTTTGTATACACGCAGGCCTGGTCGCGAGGCGCGCTCGATACGCTCAATCACTGGCCGACCGGCATAATATTTCAGAGCAATTTCTAGCTCTGGTTTTGCCAAGGTGCCTTTGATTGCATAACCCTCTATGTAACCTTCGTCTCGTAATACGTTGGCGATAGCCACTTTTACCTTTGAGCAAGGCATTGTGACTGTGGGTTTATCCACTTGCTGCGCATTGCGAATGCGTGTCAGCATATCGGCGATTGGATCGCTCATGCTCATGTTTTATTCTCCTACCAGCTGGCCTTGGTCACGCCGGGAATTTCTCCCTTCATGGCCAATTCGCGCAATTTGTTACGAGCCAAACCGAATTTACTGAATACACCGCGGGGCCGGCCAGTGATCGCGCAGCGGTTACGCTGGCGAGTGGGGTTTGAGTTACGAGGCAACTGCTGCAACTTCAGGCGCGCCTCATAACGCTCTTCGTCCGATTTGGACATGTCATCGACAATCGCCTTGAGCGCCAATCTTTTGCCGGCATACTTCTCCGCCAACTTGACGCGCTTGATGTTTCGATTAATTAGTGAAAGTTTTGCCACGTTATCGCCCTCTTAGTTGCGAAACGGGAAGCTAAAGGCAGTTAACAATGCCTTGGCTTCTTCGTCCGTCTTTGCTGTTGTGGTGATACTGATATTCATACCACGCAGCGTGTCAATCTTGTCGTACTCAACTTCTGGAAAGATAATCTGTTCTTTCACACCGACGTTGTAATTGCCGCGACCGTCAAACGCTTTGCCTGAGATCCCTCGAAAATCACGTACGCGAGGCAGAGCAACATTGACAAATCGGTCTAAAAATTCATACATACGACGACCACGTAAGGTCACCATGCAACCAATGGGATAGTCTTCGCGAATTTTGAATCCCGCAATAGACTTACGTGTTTTGGTCACAACTGGTTTTTGACCTGCGATTTTGGTCATGTCAGAGACAGCATGCTCAATGACTTTTTTATCAGCCACAGCCTCTGAAACGCCCATATTCAGGGTGATTTTTGAGATACGCGGCACTTCCATCACGCTTTTGTAAGCAAACTGCTCGATCAGCGCCGGCGCTATTTTGTTAACAAACTGTTCTTGTAAACGTGTCATTTTGATTGCTCTCCTTACGCCTTGGCGCCGACTGGCTCACCACTTGAGCGAAACACGCGCACTTTGCGTCCTTCTAGCTCTTGGATGCCAACCCGGTCGGCCTTGCCCGTTGTTGGATTAAAAATCGCAACATTGGAAATATGGACAGGCATTGTCTTGTCAATGATGCCACCGGTGGTGCCTTGCATTGGGTTAGGACGCGTATGTTTCTTAACAACATTTATCCCTTCCACCAACACGTGGTCAATGTCGACTCTTGCCAAAACAGTACCTCGGCGCTGCTTATCGCGCCCTGTCAGCATAATTACTTCATCGCCTTTACGAATTTTTTCCATTTCTAGTCCCCTTACAGCACTTCAGGCGCTAACGACACGATCTTCATAAAGCGCTCTGTACGCAATTCACGCGTCACTGGGCCAAAGATACGAGTGCCGATTGGCTCAAGCTTTGCGTTAAGTAAAACCGCGGCATTGCTACCAAAACGGATGACGGAGCCATCTTTGCGACGAACGCCTTTTGCTGTGCGTACAACGACAGCGTTATAGATTTCGCCTTTCTTGACTCGTCCGCGCGGTGCGGCGTCTTTGACGCTGATTTTGATAATGTCGCCAATGGCGGCATAGCGTCGCTTTGAGCCGCCCAACACCTTGATGCACATAACAGCACGTGCGCCTGTGTTGTCGGCTACTTTAAGCCTAGTCTGCATTTGAATCATGGTTTTTCCTGTTCCAACTTAATCTACTGCGTTATGCATGTCGATCAGTTTTGGTCCCGTCAGGTTTTTACACCCTGGGTAAAATCTGTTTAATTTGCTCTCAAGCGTTGGAGTGACAACGCGTTGTGCTTGCCTGCCACACTTGTCTTGAGGGCGATTACTTGTTTTCGATTACTTGCTTTCAACTACTCGCCTACACAACTTTATAGCGCTACTTGATTTTTAGCTCTACACAGTTATTTAAGCGCTCCCCTAAAGGTTCTTCCGGGAAAGCCGTCTAGTATAAGTGGGTTTCTAACAAAACGCAAACGCTCTTTGCACGCCCGGTGATAAAACATCGCCACCAGAGATTTAACGCGTCCTAATGTGTTCTGAAAGTGTTCTGAAACGCCTTGGTGTCGTGATCTTGGAAGCTTTGACGGCTAGTTACCCAACCAACGCATGGTATGCAACAGCTGTTGTTTCGTTGGCGGTTTCATTGGTGACTGGTGACTGGTGACTGGTGACTGGTGACTGGTGACTGGTAGCTTTGGGGCCATGGGTCTTGTCGTATGATCTCAAATGATGTCCTACCTGTCGCCCTCGGGCAATAAGGTCATACAAAGGACATCATTGTCATAACCTC
>Ga0208414_1000038_pt1 | contig 152915 bp, 149 predicted proteins | sample AntAceMetag02UKE_FD_184770 | JGI IMG/M metagenome (GOLD analysis project Ga0208414, IMG submission 184770) | Saline lake microbial communities from Ace Lake, Antarctica - Antarctic Ace Lake Metagenome 02UKE (SPAdes) (version 2) | ecosystem: Environmental > Aquatic > Non-marine Saline and... | reverse complement strand
CTAAATACACGCTCTCACCAGTCCAACTCTCAAAACCTCATCCGCGGGGTGGAGCAGCCCGGTAGCTCGTCAGGCTCATAACCTGAAGGTCGTAGGTTCAAATCCTACCCCCGCAACCAGCGTTACTTGCGCCCCCGTGGCTCCAGCCCGGGGGCGTTCGTGTGTCCGCGCTCCGCACAACGTCAGTGACGTGGGAGCCGGGACTTTCGCCGAAAGGAGCTTGTCGGAACGAGGGGATTGGCCTCATCTAAGGTGCGGCTATTTGGAAATCCCCCAAATTCCGCGCGAACATTGATTGAACAGGCGGATCTCGTGAACGAGCGGAGTGAGAGTACATCCCCGGCTACGCGCCTTCAGACGGGTGGTTTTCGACGGGGCGCGCAGACGCTGCACCGCGCGATGCTCATTCTTCGTCATGTCGCCGAAGGCGGGACGGACGGACGTCGTGTCGTGGAGATCGCGAAGGAGGTGGGTCTGCATGCCGCCACGACCAATCGTCTGCTTGTCGCGCTGGCCAGTGAAGGGCTGGTCGAGCAAGTCAAGGAGAACCGCAGGTACCGGCTTGGCCCGGAGATCCACGGCCTCAACCTCAAGGCGACACGCTCCCTGTCAATAGAGCGGCAACTGCGCCCGGCGATGAGGCGGCTGGCCGAGGAGACCCAGGACACCATTTTCCTGATGATCAGATCGGGGTTCACCGGTGTGTGCATCGGCCGGGATCAAGGCTCTTACCCCGTGCGGGCCATGACTTTGGATCTCGGAGACCGCAGACCGCTCGGCGTCGGCTCGGGCAGCCTCGCGCTCCTGGCCTTCTCCCAGGATTTCGAGGTCGACGAGCTGGTACACGCCAACGCCGAGGCCTATCGCCAGTTCAACGCGGACACCGGCGAAATCCTGGCTCTGGTCGAGCGCACCCGCCGCGACGGCTATGCGCTGAACGACGAGCGGACGGTTCGCCACGTCTCTTCCGTCGCTCTGCCGATATACTCCGGAAGTCGCCGCGTGGTGGCGGCCATTACCGTGTCGAGCCTGACGGAGCGAATGGCTCTGCCGCGGCGAGCCGAGATTCTGGCACGCATGGAACGCGAGATCGCTCTCGTGTCGCCCCTGCCCGACTGATTGCAGCGCGCTTCTGGGCGTTCATGCCCCTGCCTTGCTTCTTCTTTCCCCGTCTTGACGGCTTGCAGAGCCGGCTGGCCTGGAGACCGTGTGCGTGATTCCGTCGTGGTGTCGTCGATTGGGGGGGCTGAATGGTCGGTCAGCCGGGGTTCTTCGATCTTGAGGATTGTCTCGCCGGGTTGATCAAGACCGGCGACCCTTTGGAGCGTCTGGCCCGGTGGTCGACTTCGAGGCCTTCCGGGCGGAGTTGGACCGGGCGTTGGGCCGGTCGGAGCGGTCGAAGGCTGGCCGACCGTCGGGTGCGGAATGCCGGATCCAGGACCGGCTTACGTTCATGCGGTGCCTGAGTCCGGACGTGACCCTAAGTCCGGGGCTCGGCGACAAGGTGCCGGACTGTTCGACGATCGGGCGGTTTTGCTGACGCCGCCCTTCGGGTCGCGAGGTTCTGGTGACGGCCGGGGCGACCGAGGCCTCGATCGTGGAGGCGCCGAAGCAGCGCCTGGGCGACCCGGAGAAGGCGCGGCTTAAAGGCCGGTGCGACGGTCCGCGAGACTGGCCGGACCGTCCGGCCAAGGCGGCGCACCAGGACACGACGGCGCGCTGGACGGTCAAGCGCGACCGCCGCTACCGGCTGATCTGGCGGAGACGGCGTCGCCAGCGACCTGACCCTGGGCATGGCCCTGTCGGCGGCTGCGACAAGCCGAAAATCGGCCTCTGAGATCACCCGTGACACGACGGGTACCGGAGGAACGCCAGGATCACTGCCGCGATCCAGTCATCCCGTAAACGCGCTGGTAGATCAAAGTGTCCGTCTGTGGCCGTTCGCATGCTTTACATTGTGAGGTGGAAATCTTACAGTGTGATCATCCTGTCGGTTCGTGGTCTTGCTTCTCGACCGTCGGCAACCGCCGGGTCCATGGCTGGAATGCCGTCGCGCCGCCAATCCGGTCCGACGAATGACAGAAGAATTGACGGGGAGGGGGTGGGCGATGCCTGGACCGCTGGAGGGCATGCGGGTCGTTGACACCAGCATCATGGCCGCCGGTCCCTGGATCGGCGCGCTGCTGGGCGAGCTCGGCGCCGACGTTGTCAAGATTGAGCCGCCAGCCGGAGACGGAACGCGGTGGGTGCAGCCGACGCAGCGCGGCATCGGCACCAATTATCTCTGCCTCAACGTCAACAAACGCGGCATTACCCTTGACCTGAAGTCGCCCGAGGGGCGCGCCGACGCACTCGCGTTGGCGACTGACGCTGACGTCTTCATCCAGAATTTCCGCGGCGGGGTCATCGAGCGCCTCGGTTTGGGCTACGATGCCCTGCGCGAGCGCAACCCCCGTCTGGTCTACTGCTCGGTCACCGGCTTCGGCGAGGTCGGGCCGATGGCACGCGAGGCGTGCGCCGATTTCGTGATGCAGGCGTTCTCCGGGTTTGCCCGCCTGAACGGGCCCCCAGGCGACAGCTTCGAGGCCTTCCGCTTCACCGGCTACATCGACCTGACGACCTCGATCGTGGCGACCGAGGCGGTGCTTGCCGCCCTGTTGCAGCGCGAGGTAAGCGGGCGGGGCCAGAAGGTCGAAATTTCGATGCTCCAGGCGGCCCTCGAGATGCAGCACACAAGGGTGGCGGAGATGTTGGGTGGTGGTGCCGAACCCAGGTCCCTGGGCAGTGCTTCGCCTGGCCTCGTGCCCGACCGTGCCTATGCGGCGCTCGATGCCGAGATATTCGTCACCGCCCAGACCGAGCGGCAATGGTCCGGCTTCTGCAAGGCCCTTGGCCATCCGGAGTGGGCGGCGGATCCACGTTTCGCGACCAATCCCGATCGGGTTGCGAACCGGGACGCTCTCGATGGCCTGGTCGAACCGTTGATCCGGGAACGCCCGATCATCTGGTGGCTGCGGACCTTCGAGCGAAACGCCGTCCCGGTGGCGTTCGCTCATCACTTCGAGATGTTGCGGTACCACGAGCAGGTCCGCCGCAATGCGATGATCGCCGAGCTCGACACGCACGACTGGGGCCGGCTCTTGGTTGGTGGTCTGCCGTGGCACTTCGCGACAACGCGATGCGCGGTCACGCAGGCTCCGGTTCCCGGCGAGGATACCGAAACGGTTCTCCGCGACCTGCGGAGCCGATCGGTGGCTCCCGCGCAGCGGGCAAGCTGAGCTCATGCTGCCGCCACTTCGCGTCGTCGAGTTCGCAGAGGGCGTTGCCGGGCCGCTCGCGGCCTTGCGGCTGGGCGATCTCGGCGCCGATGTCGTCAAAATCGAGACCGAGCAGGGTGATTGGCTCAGAGCCTGCCCACCATTCCTTTCGGACGGCCGGACGAGCGCCGCATTCTTCTCGCTGAACCGCGGCAAGCGCGCCCTTGGCCTCGGCCCGCGCCCAGCCATGGCGGGCGACCTGCTGCGCCGGTTGCTGGAGACGGCGGACGTCTTGATCACCGACCGCACCCTGGAGGAATTGGAGGCGCTTGGTATCCAGGGTCTCAGCGAAGAGGTCTGGGCCGCAAACCGGCGTCTCGTCACCGTGTGCATTTCGCCATTCGGCGACGCGGGACCGTTGACCGGCAAGCCGGCCTCCGAACTCACCGCGCAGGCGATGGCCGGCTATACCCGCTACCTGGGTAGCCGTGACCGGCCCGCTGAGCGCCTGGGTGCCGACGTTGCCGGCGTATCGACCGGCATCTTCGCGACCCAGGCCGCGTTGGCGGCGCTGCTCTGGCGCCGGAGGTCGGGCATTGGACAGCGGGTCAGCGTGTCGATGCTGAATTCGCTGCTCAGCATGAAGACCGTCCACCTCGCGGCACAGAGCGACCCGGACGAGTACTCCGGCCCCCGTGTCGGCGGCGCCAACGATCCGCCTGACCGCGGCTGGGCCACCGGCGATTCGCCGATCACCTTCATGTTCGGGGGATCGGTCGGCGCCGAGGGGCGTCCGGGATGGGTTCAATTCGTGCAGCAGATGGGCCTGGAGTGGATGCTCGACGATCCGCGTTTCGACAAGGCCGGTCGCGAGACCACAGGGCTCGGGCCCAAGGCCCGGGCGCTGAAGCCGGAATACGAAACGGCGTTCGTGAAGCGCGGGTCGGCCGAGATTGTCGATGCGGTGCGCGCGCTTGGTGGACTCGGATCCGCGTATCAGACGCCTGCAGAGGCGATCGCACACCCGCAGTCTGCAGCGCTAGGCGTGACAGCGTCGGTGCCGGGCCCTGGCGGAGGTCTCATCTCCGTCCTCGGATTTCCCGCGCGCTTCTCTGAAAGCGCCGCGGCACCCAAGGGCGATGCGCCGGCGATAGGGGCTCACAGCGCCACCATCTGCGCGGAGCTCGGACTGTCAGACGGCGAGATACGCCGGCTTGTCAGCGCCGGTGGGTTGGTGGATGCCGCCACCGCGGGCTGACCGCATCCGGTCGTTCGATGAACTGTTGGTGAAGGGGCGAGGAGTAGATGGAGGACTTCAGCATCAGGGACCGCACCGCAATCATCGGTGTGGGTAACAGCGGCTTCGCACGGCACGCGCCGACGGACAGCCCGCTCGTCCCGCTCGTGACGGCGTTCAAGGCGGCACTCGACGACGCCGGCCTGAAGCGCGAGGACATCGACGGGCTGCTCATCAACATCGGTACGCCGCTCGGCGTCGATTATGATCAGGTGGCCGAGGCCTTCGGCCTCGACATTGCCTTCGCAGATCAGACTTGGCAGCATGGCCGCCAGCTCGCGACAGTACTCGCTCACGGCGGGCTCGCCGCCCACGCCGGGCTTGCGAAATACGTGGCGTGCGTCTGCTCGATCAACTGGCAACGTGTCGGCACGGTCGGCCTGCAAGGGCAGAACCAGGACGATCGCGAGATCGGCGGCGCCCATTTCGAGCATCCCCACTTCGGCATGTCGTCCCCAGGCGGAGCCTGGGCCATGGCCCTGCAGAAGTACTTCGACCGCTACGGGGCCACCAGCCGAGATCTTGCCGAGGTCAGCGTGTCGCTTCGCCACAACGCGCTGCTTAACCCGAGCGCCTTCATGAAGAAGCCGCTGACAGTCGAGGAACACCAGAACTCGCGCTATGTCTGCGCGCCGCTGCATCTCTTCGACTACTGTCTGACCGTGGGAGGCGCGGCGGTGGTCATCGTCTCCACGGCAGAGCGCGCGCGCGACGGTCGAAAGAAGCCGGTCTATCTCTCCGGCATGCAGGGCATGCGCGCTGGCCTCAAGGAGGCGACCGGGGGGCGGCCCGGCATCGGCATACACCAGCAGGACGAAAACGAGCCGGTGCCGAGCCCGCGAGACCTGGAAGTCTACCGGATGGCTGGCGTGACACAGGACGACGTCGACGCCCTCTACACCTATGACGCGATGTCCAGCAACGTGTGGATGGCGCTTGAGCGGTTCGGCTTCTGCAAGCCAGGCGAGGCATGGGAGTTCACCAAGAACGGCCGGATTCGCGTTGGCGGTGAGTTGCCCATCAACACGCATGGCGGCCTCCTCTCAGAGGCGCACATCTCCAGCTGGAACCACATCTGCGAGATCGTCAGGCAGTTGCGCGGCGAGTGTGGCGATCGTCAAGTCGAGAACGCCGAGATCATGCAGTGGGCCACCAATCGTGGCGACTCAATCATTTTCAGGAGATAGGCGACATGTCTGTGCCATCCGTACAGGCCGTTGGTGACGTCAAACCGTTACCGCCAATCACCGACTTTAACAAAGAGTTCTGGGCGGCCGCGCGCAAGCACGAGTTCGTGCTTCAGCGTTGCAACGACTGTGGAAAAGCGTGGGCACCCAACGGACCGGTGTGCCCGCACTGCTTCTCCGAAAGCTATCATTGGGACCGGATGTCCGGACGCGGGAAGATTGCCAGTTGGGTGGTCTTCCACAAGGCCTATCACCCGGCATTCGAGGCTGAACTGCCATACAACGTTGCGTTTGTGGAGCTCGAAGAAGGGCCGCGCGTCATCGCCAATGTCATCGACGCGCGCAACGAAGACCTGAAGATCGGCATGCCCGTCCAGGTCGTCTTCGAGGACGTCAACGAGAACATCAGCTTGCCGAAATTCAAGCCGCGCGACGGTTGAACTCAGCGCGGGTCGGGGCAACGACAACCGGAGGAGGAGACCTCGTGCGTCTTGACGTCGAAGAGGCCCGCTCTCTCGCGGTGAGAGCATTGAGCGCGATCGGTCACAGCCCCGAGCATGCTCAGATCACGGCTGACCATCTCGTCGATGCGGCCCTCCGTGGCGTCACTTTCGGAGGCCTTCCGCGAATTCTCGCAATCGCCGAGCGCATGGCGACATACCCGGACCGGCGCCGTCCCATCCGCATCGTCCACGATACCCCTGTCTCGGCAAGGATCGACGGGGGCGACAATGTCGGCTACGTGGTCGCTCAACAGGCGACGAAACTGGCGATCGCCAAGGCCAAAGCAAGCGGCATCGCAGTAGTCGGCGCCATCGACACGTATTACACGGGACTGTTTGCCTACTACGTCGAGATGGCGACCCGCGAGGGATTGGTCGCCATGGCCGCCGGCAACGGTTCGCCGATGGTTGCACCGCACGGCGCCACCGAGCCACGCTTCAGCACCAACCCCATCGCCTTCGGCTTCCCTACCACCGGTGACCCGATCATCTGGGATATCGGCACCGCGTCCATCATGCAGGGCGAGGTGATGATGCACATGCGGCTCGGCGAGCCGCTGCCCGATGATACGGCGTTCGATAGCGAAGGGCGCCCGACCACCGACCCGGTGGCTGCCCTCGCCGGAGCTGTTCGGGTTTGGGGAGGCCACAAGGGATCCGGACTGGCCACCGTTGTGCAACTGCTCGGCGTGCTTTGCGGCACTGAAGCAATGCCGGAAGGGCTCGAGGGGTTCGGGTTCTTCGTGCTTGTCATTGATCCCGCGTTGCTGGGGCCGACCGACACATTCAAGTCCCGGGCGACCACCTTCGCCGAGGCAGTGCGGGGGGCGCGGCCCGAGGAGAGCGGATCACCGGTGCGGATGCCTTTCGACCGGTCCGCCGCCGAGCGGCGGCGCCGACTCGTCGAGGGCGTCGAGGTTCCGGACGTCGTCTGCGCCTCGCTGGAGACGCTGTGCAAGCGTTGACCATCGGAGCCCAGGACCTGAACGGCCGGGGTATCAATGCGGTCGTGGAACACGCTCAAAAAGAAAATCGGGAGGAGGACACCATGAGAAAAAACCAGTCCCTCGTCGGCTTCGTCCGACGTCTCGCTTCTCGCTCCGGCCTCGCCGGCGTGCTTGTCGCGGGCGTACTGGCGGGGACGGCAGCCACAGCAGACGCACAGCAGAAGGAGGTGGTGTTCGCCGGCTACGGCGGAACCATCGAGCGCTTCACTCGCGGTAATCTCATTCCGGCCTTCGAGCAGGCGACCGGAATCAAGGTCACGCTGGTCGTCGGCACCGCCATGGGCAATTTCACTAAGGTGCAGGCGGCGAAAGATCGTCCGGACATCGACGTCTACTGGTCCAACGAACTCACCCACACCATCGGAAAGCAGCAGGGGCTCTACGAAAAGCTCGATCCGGTCGTCGTCACCAATATTGACCAGGTCTTCGAGGAGGCCCGGGATCCCGATGGGGTCGGGGTCGTCAGCGGCATCACCGCGACGGGCATCATGTACAACGAGAAGGCTATGGCCGAGGCGGGCGTACCGGTCCCCAAGGCGTGGTCCGATCTTGCTGATCCGCGGTACAAGGGCAAGATCGCCATGTACGACTTCAACGTCGCATTCTCACAGGATCTGCTGGTAATTCTCTCAAAGATCAACGGCGGCAGCGAGGACAACGTCCAGCCAGGCGTGGCCAAGCTTAAGGACCTGCGTGAGAGCGGCAATCTCGAGCATTTCGTGCGCACGCCAGCCGAGCTCGACAACATGATCATCCAGGGTACCGCCTGGATGACGGTGAACGGGGCCGTTCGGGCTTTCCTCCAGCAGGAGAAGGGTGCCCCCACGGGCTTCGTGTATCCGACCGAGGGGGCCGGCTTCTTCGCCAACTACTTCGACGTGGTGAAGAATTCCCCAAACCCGGAGGCCGCGCAGATCCTTGTCAACTATCTCATCAGCGCCGAGGCCCAGGAAATCATCTCGGGCGGCATGTTCGTCGCGCCCATCAACCGTAACGTAAAGCTTTCCGAGGAGCACAAGAAGCGCGTCAACTATGGCGCCGAAAACCTCAAGAAGCTGATCCGCATCGATCGGGCCAAGATGAATGCCAACCTCGACAAGTGGGCTGATCTTTGGCGCGTCGAGGTGATGGGAAACTGAGTATTTTCGATGGGTGCGACGATCGGTCAGAAAGCCGCAGAGCTATCGACAATGACCGCAAGGTTGGCCAAACGCAGACTGTCGATAGTCGCGCCTGTCGTACTTTTGCTGTTGCCGGCAACGGCGCTGCTGATGGTATTCTTCATCGTGCCGTTCGGCACACTGGCGGTGAACAGCCTGTTCCGCTTCAGCCGCGTCGACGGCATCATCCACGACCTCAGCCTCTACAATTACGAGCGCATCTGGCTCGACTCCCGATACCAAGGGATCATCGCCTCGACGCTTCTCCAGAGCGTGCTCGCGTCACTGTCAACCCTCCTGATCGGTTACCCGGTCGCCTACTACATCAGCCGGGCGAAGGCTCGGGCGAAGGCAGTGGTCATCATGATGGTGCTGTCGCCCCTGCTGATCAGTGTCGTCGTTCGCAGCTTCGGCTGGGTGATCGTGCTTGGTCCCGACGGCCTGACCACGTGGCTGCTCAGCCTGATCGGCCTGGCCGGGGGCAACATCCTTCACAGCCCGGCCGCCGTGATCGTCGGCCTCACCAATGTTTTCTTGCCGTTCATGGTGCTGTCGATTGCGACCTCGCTGCAGGCCGTCAACCCGCAGGTACCGCTGGCCGCCGCCAGTCTTGGCGCCAATCCTTGGCGTGTGTTATGGCACGTTGTGCTGCCACTGAGCTTGCCCGGAGTGCTGTCCGGGTTGCTGATCGTCTTCAGCCTCGCGTCGAGCGCCTTCGTGACGCCGGCCCTGCTCGGTGGTGCCCGCTACATGGTGCTTTCGACGGCGATCTACGAGCAGACCATGATCCTGCAGAACTGGCCCTTGGGCTCGGCACTCGCGGTGACGCTCGTGGTCATCGTCATCGCCATCCTGACGATCCAGACGCGCCTCATCGAGCGCGGTCATTTCAGGGCGGTGTTTTCATGACGCCGTCGACGCCGAGCCTCGGACTCGCCACCTATGTGGTCCTCGTGTGCTGCTTTTCTGTCGCCCCGGTCGCCGTCATCCTGCTTGAGTCACTGACCGCGGCCGACTACATCACGTTTCCGCCGCGCGGCATCAGCCTCAGGTGGTACATCGAGATTGCGCACCGACCGGAATTCATCGAATCCCTCAAGGTAAGCGCGATCGTGGCCATGGCCACGGCAATTGGCGCAACGGCCATTGGCACAATGGCGTCTCTGGCCCTGGTCCGCTACCGCTTTCCCGGCCGTGAGATCATCCAGAGTCTGTTCATGGCGCCGCTGAGCCTGCCGGCTCTAGTGCTCGGCATCGCCCTGTTGCGTTTCTATATCGCCGCCGGGTTGCCGAGAGATGTGTCCACGCTGATCATTGCACACCTTGTCGTCACCACGCCGTTCGCGATCAGGCTCGTCACTGTGGCGCTCACGGGCCTGGACGCAAATCTCGAGCTTGCCGCGAACAGCCTGGGTGCAAGCCGCTGGCGCACTTTCCGTTACGTCACCATGCCGCTGATCCGGCCGGGCATCGTCGCGAGTCTGCTGTTCACCTTCATCATCTCGTTCGACGAGGTCGCGGTATCGCTCTTCCTGTCCAGCCCGACGGCAATGACGCTGCCGGTCCTGGTCTTCGCCTATGTCGAGCAGAACTACGACCCCTTCATCACCGCCATCAGCTCCGTCCTGGTGCTGTTCGCAATTCTCATGACGGTCGTGCTCGAACGGACCGTCGGTATCGGAAGGATCTTTGGATTGCGCTGAGTGCAGGCGGGTTGGAGCGCGGTGGCGCAGCAGTGGTTGTGATGCGAGAGGGGAAGCCGGGATGGCAGTGGTCGAGTTGATCGACATTTCAAAGCGCTTTGGATCGATAGAGGCGGTTGCATCGTTCTCACTACGGATCGAGCAGGGCGAGTTCGTCGCCCTGCTCGGGCCCTCGGGATGTGGAAAGACGACGACCCTGAACATGCTAGCCGGATTCCTCGAGCCGAGCGGCGGCGACATTCTCATCGATGGACGTTCGGCGCTGGGCCTGCCGCCGTTCAAGCGGAACATCGGCTTGGTATTCCAAAGCTATGCGCTGTTTCCGCACATGACGGTCGAGGAGAACATCGCGTTTGGCTTGAAGATGCGCAACGTGGCGCGTGTCGAGGCCGGTTCCCGGGTCGCCCGTGCCTTAGAGCTCGTGCGACTCGGCGGCTTCGGGGAGCGCTATCCACGCCAGCTCTCTGGCGGCCAGCAGCAACGTGTCGCGTTGGCCAGAGCCCTTGTAATCGAACCATCGGTGTTGCTGCTCGATGAACCGCTGTCCAATCTCGACGCCAGCCTGCGCGAGCAGATGCGTTTCGAGATCCGTCAGATCCAGCGCCAGATCGGCATCACGACGGTGTTCGTGACCCACGACCAGGGCGAGGCAATGGCCACTGCCGACAGGCTGGTCGTCATGAACAAGGGTCGCGTACGCCAGGTCGGTAGTGTCCGCGACATATACAGCCGGCCGGCCGACATCTTTGTCGCCGGGTTCATCGGGCAAGCCAACCTGGTCCGCGGCACGGTGCGGGCGCTTAACGGCGAGGTCGCGACGATCGCCGTGCCGACGATCGGAGAGATCAGCGTTCCGCCGCGGCCGGACGTCAAGGTTGGTGACGAGGCCGCGTTCCTGGTTCGGCCGGAGGACACGATGATTGCCTCGACGCCGCCAGCGGACGGCCATTACCTGACCGGCAGGGTCGCCCGTATCAGCGACCTCGGAGCGTCCCTGAACGTCGCCGTCACGGTCGCCGATTACGAGTTCACGATCATCACGACATGGCGCGACCAGGTTCCCGCCGTCGGTGCCCCAGCCTACATCGCTTGGCAACCGGCGTGCGCGACTCTGATCCCGGTGACCGAGGAACCTTGATGAAGGAGGGTTCTGAGCCGGCCCGCCCCTTCTATCGGCTTCTCGGCGTGAGCGTCGTCGAGGCCGCCAACGGGCGTTCGACGGTTCGTCTCGCCAGCCGCGCCGACCTCGAGAACAGCCGCGGCGATGTCCACGGCGGGGCCATCGCCAGCCTCCTTGATGCTGCCCTGGCGACAGCCTGCCGCAGCGTCCTCGACGGCGGCGGCGTCGCCACGTCGATGATCTCGATCACGTATCTCGATCCGGGGCGGGGCGATCTGCTCGGGCACGGACGGGTGGTGCGGCGGGGGCGGACGCTGATGGCCGCCACGGCCGAGATCCACGACGGGTCGGGCCGCCTGGTCGCCCAGGCCCAGGGAACAATGCGGGTCATCATGCCGGGCGCGTCGGACCGGCCGTGACGGCGGCATCGACGCCGGCAGCGGCTCCTGCAGTTTTCAAGTCGTTGACGGAGCGTGTAGCGCCTGGACGCGAACCCGGTGACCAAGACCCTCGCACCGGACCCGAAGGCCCTCTGTTGAACTCGATCTGCCTGCTGGGCAAGTAGCGGCGCGACCGCAAGACCGGGATTTGCATCTCGTCGGCTCGATGGACCTCCGATCGTGACTTTGTGCAGCCTCGCGCGTTGTCGTCGTGGAGGCCGACCGTGTCCGCCTCGTCAGGCGACCACCAGTCCCAGGCAGGGGCGGACCGATACCTGGACAAGGAGTCGACGTGCGGATGATTCGCGATCGCCTGCAGCACAACTCCTGGCAGACGCTGGGTCGGCAACGCGAACTCGACATGCTGCTCCGCTGCCTGAACGAGGACGCGCCCTTGATCGTTCACGTCCACGGTGTCGCGGGGATTGGCAAGTCCGCGCTTCTTGAGGCCTTTGCTGGGCAGGCACGAGGCCGCGGCGTTCACGTCGTGACTATGGAGTGCGACGCGATCGAGCCTACGCCGTCCGGCTTCCTGCGGAGCTTGTCCGAACTGCTGTCTGGCGACCTGAAAACTGCGGAGGAAGCCGGCGAGGCCCTGGCTTGCGGCGGTCGGCGTGTCGCACTCCTGCTGGATCAGTATGAGGTCTTGAATCTTCTGGACGTTTGGATGCGCCGGTCGTTCGCGCCCTCCCTGCCGGACAGCGTCCGCATCATCCTTGCGAGCCGCTTGGCCCCGGCGGCCCACTGGATCATGGCTCCGGACTGGCATGGGCTGTACCGGCCGATGCAGCTCAAGCCTCTCGACGACGAGACGGCGCAGTCGCTTGTCGGGCGGGCGGGCGTGATCGGGGAGGCGGCTCGGCGTGTCGTCGAGTTTGCGCACGGCCACCCGCTGGCGCTGAAGATGGCCTCGACCCTCGCCTCCGGAGCTGGATTGCACAGGGGCGCACCGCTTGACGCTGTGCTGCACCATCTGGCGCGCCTGTATCTCGGCGAGATCGAGGATGGGGACGTTCGGCAGGTGCTATGGGCGTCGTGCGTTGTCAGGCAGATAACCCGTCCGCTGATCGAGGCGGTCGGGCCGGGGGCCCGAGCCGGCGACCTGATGGCGCGCCTCGCCCGCATTCCCTTCATCGAGGTGGATGGCGGGGGGCTGGTCATGCACGACGCCATCCGGGAAGCCGTTGCTGCCGAATTCGAAGCCACCGACCCAATCGGGTTCCGGGCTTCCCGCCGATCCGCATGGCACCACCTGAGGGCCGCGGCCAAGGGTGCCAAGGGCGGCGAGCTGTGGCGGTACACAGCCGATCTGATCTACCTGCTGCGCAATCCGGTGGTTCGGGACGCGTTCTTTCCGCGTGAAACGGCACCGCTCGCGGTCGAGCCGGCGCGGCCGGAACACGGGGAGGCCATCGTCCGGATCGCGTCGCTTCATGAGCCGCCGGAGGGCACGCGGATCCTCGAGCGCTGGTGGACCAACGCCTCCCAGGTCTTTTCCGTGGTCCTCTATCCTGACGGCGAGGTCGCTGGATTCTACGCCCTGTTCGACCCTGCGAAGGTCTCGGAGCAGCTGTTGTTGTCGGATCCCTTGGCCGCGCGGTGGTGGTCACACGCCCGGGAGGTCCGGCGGCCGCACGGGCAGATCTCCCTGTTCCTGCGCCGTTGGCTCAGCGGCGCCGACGGCGAACGGCCATCGCTGGTCCAGGCTTCCGCTTGGCTTGACATCAAGCGCCAGTACATGGAGTTGCGGCCACGGCTGCGCCGCGTCTATCTCGGTTTGGCCGACCCGGCACCCTACGCGAAGGTCGCGACACAACTGGGCTTTCGAATGCTCCCGGAGAATGGGGCCAGCATTGGGACGGTATCGTACAGCACCGCAATGCTCGACATGGGTCCGGCGTCCGTCGACGGATGGCTGTCCTGGCTTCTCGACATGGAACTGGGGGCCGATGGCGACGAAATTCTAGACTTGGGCAGCCGGGCTCTCCGCCTGGAAGATGGCTTGGTCCCGCTGACGCGCCTCGAATTCGAGCTGATGCGGTATCTCTGGCTGCGCCAGGGTGCGGCGGTTTCCCGGCAGGACCTGCTCACCGACGTCTGGGGCCTGAACTTCGACGGCGGCAGCAACGTTGTGGACGCCGTCGTGGCGGCGTTGCGGCGCAAGCTCGGCAAGCGGGCGGAGGTTATCGGCACCGTTCGCGGCTACGGGTACATCTGTCGCGAGACGCGTCGTGTCGGCCATTGATTCTCATGAAAATCTCATGCGGCCCTCATGCAGAGGAAGGCGCAGGGGATCACAGTGTCCTCGAGTGTCCCGTTCGGAAGGAGGCGAAGATGACCAGCTGGAACTTGAAGGGCATGTACGCCGAGGCCTGCACCTGCGAGGGGGCGTGCCCCTGCATCTACACGGAGGCGCCGACGGGTGGGACCTGCATCGGCTTGGTCGGCTGGCGCATTGAGGAAGGCCACGATGGCGATGTGCGTCTCGGCGATCTCAACGTCGCCCTGGCGCTCCATTCTCCGGGGCGAATGACGGATGGCGGCTGGCGGGTGGCGCTGTACCTGGACGACCGCGCCGACGAGGCTCAGCGCGCGTCGCTGCAACGCATCTTCTCCGGAGCCGCGGGCGGTCACCCGGCCAACTTGACGCCGCTGATCGGCGAGGTGACCGGCGTCGCACCGGCGAGCATACGTTTCGAAGGCTCCGATGGACGCTACCAACTGCATGTCGGCTCGGTGGCCGAGGCTGAGTTCGCGGCGATCGAGGGTGCGGGTGGCGAGCGGGTGACGGTGACCGGGCATCCGCTGGCCGTCGCCCCGGGCTTCCCGGCAACGGTCGCGAAGTCCAGCAAGCTGAAGCTGCAGGCCGGCGACATCTGCTGCGACGTCGGCGGGCGCACGGCCTTCTATTCGTCCTTCGCCTATGAGGGCTGACCCCGTGGAAAGCCGCGCGAGCCTGCCGCGTGGCGCCAGCCACGCGATGGCGGCGGCGCTGGCCGCCGCCATCGTAGTGGCCTGGGGCCTCGTCGTCTGGCCGATGCTCGACATGCACGGAGGGGTGGCCCACCTGATGATGCCCGGCACGGCCGGCTGGACGATGGCCAACGTAGCGGCGGCCTTCGCGATGTGGGCGGTGATGATGGCGGCCATGATGCTGCCGGGCGCCGTGCCCATGGTGCTTCTCTACGGCCAGTTGGTCGCGCGCGGGGACCCGAGCGTGGCCCCACGCCGTACCGTCATCTTCGTGCTCGCCTATCTGCTGACGTGGGCCGGCTACAGCCTGGGCGCGACCGCGGCTCAGTGGGGACTGCAGGCCGCCCTTGTCCTATCCCCCATGGGCGCCGTCACCAGCCCCTGGGTCACGTCGGCGCTGCTCGTCGGGGCCGGGGCCTATCAGCTAACACCGATCAAGGACGCCTGCCTGAGCCGTTGTCGGTCGCCGTTTGGTTTTCTGACGACGGAGTGGCGTGCCGGTGACCGTGGCGCCTTGGTCATGGGGCTCCGCCACGGATCGTTCTGCGTCGGCTGCTGCTGGGCGCTGATGGCACTGGCGTTCGTTGGCGGCACGATGAACCTGGTCTGGATAGCGGTGCTGACGGTCGTTGTGACGGTGGAGAAGGTGGTGCCGCGCGGCCACACGGCTGCGCAAGTGTTCGGCGCTCTGCTGATCTACGGCGGGTTGGCCTACGCCGTCGCTTTTACATAGTGGCCGTGCCTGGCCGCAGTTGGACATCGCGATTGGGAGTCGCGGCCACGCCGCTGTCAATCGGCGTCGGAACGGGACCCCAGATTGGAGTGGGCCCCTCGGGCCGGACAATTCGAGTGGATTGATTTGACATAGCGAGTCGGGCTTTCGAAGGATGGAAGCCATGGCAAGACACCGATCCCACAGCGTCGCGTTCAAGCAGCAGGTCGCGCAGGAGTTCCTGGCCGGCGAGACCCTGCATGGCTTGGCGAAGCGCCACGATATCTCCCGCAACCTGATCCGGGTCTGGGTCGAGAAGTACGAGGCCGGCGCGTTGGATGACGACGCGCAGGCCGCGGATCTGATCCAGACTTACGAGGCGCGGATCGCTGCGCTCGAGCGCTTGGTCGGCAAACAGGCGCTTGAGCTGGAGTTTTTAAAGGGGGCTCAGCGGCTCGGACCACGGCCGACAGGCGCTCCCATGTCCATGAAAACAGGCCCCGCGGCCTCTCCATCGCGCAAGGATGCCGTCTGATGGGGATCGCGCGCTCCACCTACTACGACGCGCCGATGCGAGCCGTCGACGACACCGCGCTGGTCGAGGCGATGCACGCCATCAAGGACGAGTTCGAGGCCTAAGGCTGGCGGCGGATGCAGGCGGCGCTCGGCCAGCAGGGCTGGGTGGTGAACCACAAGAAGCTGAAGCGGCTGATGCGCGAGCACGGACTGAACGCCCGGCGCCGGCGGCGCTACGTCACGACCACCGACAGCGACCACGACCAGCCGATCTTCCCGAACAGAACCAGGGACATGATCGTCGACGGTCCGAACCAGCTCTGGGTCGCCGACCTAACCTACGTGGCCGTGGTGGTCGGCTTCGTCTACGTCGCCGTCATCATGGATGCCTGGTCCCGCCGGATCATTGGCTATGCTATGAGCCGCCGGATCGATGCGCGGCTGACGTTGGCGGCTCTCGACGTGGCGATCGCGATGCGCAGTCCCCCTCCCGGTTGCGTGCACCACACGGACCGCGGGTCGCAATACGCTGCCGAGAAGTACCGTGACCGTCTCGGCCAAGCGAAGCTCGTCGGCTCGATGGGACGACGCGGCAATCCATACGACAATGCGATGATGGAGAGCCTCATGAAGACCCTGAAGGTCGAAGGCGTCTACCCGCTCGAGTTCGAGACCGCAGAGGACGTCGCGGAGCAGCTCCCCGCCTTCATCGAGAAATACAACGCCAAGCGACTCCACTCATCGCTTGGCTACCTCAGCCCTGAACAGTACGAGAAGCAGCACGCCCGGCCGCCGGTCAAAGACGCCGCCTGATCGTGTCCGGCCCGAGGGGCCCACTCCAATCTGGGGTCCCGTTCCGACGCCGATTGACAGTCATCCCCGAGGATGGCTGCTCGACCATGAACGCCGACTGGCACCGCGCCTCGATCGACTACGCCATGCGCAACGTCGCGGCCGTGACCACCACCGACGAGGTGCTGAGCGCGCTCGGCGCCTGATCGGCCGGCGGCCGGCGGCGGGGCATGCGGCGCCTCACGTCAGGTCGATGCCGCGGTAGCCGTCGGCCGCCACGCCGTCACACCAGTCGCGGTACTCGGGCGCCGTCCCGCTGTAGCGGGCGATGATGCGGGTCTGCTTGCCGTCGACGTTCATGTTGACCCCGGTCATCCAGGAATCGACCTCGTTGGACAGCAGCCCCTCGCCCTTCTGCTTCACGAAGCCGGTCCAGGCGGCGACCGCGTCCGGCCGGGCGGCGGCGACGGTCAGGCCGCGGCCGGCCATGTGGGCCATCAGGTCGCGGATCCACTCGACGTTGTACTCGATGCTGCGCGGGATGTTGCCGAGCGCGGTGTGCGGTCCCATCACCATGAACATGTTGGGGAAGCCGTCGACCATCATGCCGAGGCAGGTCGCGAGATCGCCCTTCCAGCGGTCCTTGAGCGCCCGAGCGCCGGCGCCGCGGATGTCGATGCGGTCGAGGCTGCCGGTGATGGCGTCGAAGCCGGTGGCGTAGACGATCATGTCGAACTCGAAGTCGCGCTCGCTGGTGCGGAGCCCGGTCTCGGTGATCCGCTCGATCGGGGTCTCCAGGATGCTGACCAACTCGACGTTCTGCCGGTTGAAGACCTCGTAGTACCCGGTCTCCTGCGGCACCCGCCGGGTTCCGAAGCCGTGGTCCTTGGGAATCAGCCGCTCGGCGGTGACCGGGTCCTTGACGCGCTCGCGGATCTTGCCGGCGACGAAGTCGGACAGCAGGCTGTTGGCCTCGCGGTCGATCAGCACGTCGCGGAAATTGCCCTGCCAGATCCCGAAGCCCGGCTCGCCGTAGCGCCGCTCCCAGAACGCCTCGCGCTCCTCGGCGCTGACCTCGAAGGTGCCGCGCGGATCGACGGTGTGCACGAAGCAGGCGGCGGTCTCGCGGCAGCGCTGGAAGATCTCCGGATAGCGGGTGCGGATGCTCTCCATCTCGCGGCGGTCGATCGGCGCGTTGTGCAGCGGCGTGCACCAGTTCGGCCGGCGCTGGAACACGGTCAGCCGGGCCGCGGTCTTGGCGATCTCGGGGATCGCCTGCACCGCCGAGGCGCCGGTGCCGATCACCGCCACCCGTTTGCCGGTGAAGTCGACCGGCTGCTTCGGCCACAGCCCGGTGTGCCAGGACGGCCCGCGGAACGCGTCGATGCCGTCGAGGCGTGGGTAGGTCGGCGTCGACAGCGGCCCGACCGCCATCACCACGTGGCGGGCGGTGTGCCGGCGGCCGTCCGCCAGGGTGAGTTCCCAGAACCGCCCGGCGTCGTCGTAGCGGGCGGCGGTGACCCGGGTCGAGAACTCGATGTCGCGGCGCAGGTCGAACTTGTCGGCGACCAGGTTGAGGTAGCGCTCGGTCTCCGGCTGCGGCGCGAAGTTCTCGGTCCAGTCCCACTCCGCCAGCAGTTCCGGGCTGAACGAGTAGCCATAGGACCAGCTCTCGGAGTCGAAGCGCGCGCCTGGGTAGCGGTTCCAGTACCAGGTGCCGCCGACGCCGGTGCCAGCCTCGAACACCCGCACCCGCAGGCCGAGCTGGCGCAGCAGGTGCAGCTGGTACATGCCGGAGATGCCGGCCCCGACGATCAGGACGTCGAACTCCGGCGCCAGCGCGATCCGGGGCTCGACGGCGGCGCGGGTGCCGGCTTCGGCTTCATGGGACACGGACATCTCGAGCTCTCCCTGCCGGGTTCGGCCGGCGGCGCCCTGCCGGGGGGCGGGCGTGCCTGTCATTGAAAGCAAAATAGCCGAACTCGTCGGCGGGAATAAGCATCGCTCGCCGCCGGGACCGGTTCCGACGCGGAGGGTCGCGCCCGCGTTTGACGTTGAAACGGACTCGAACAGCTCAGCGAAGACGAGGCGGTCGACGTTGAACACGTCCGCAACAGTCGAGATGGGAGGCGCCCTCGCCACCAGCGTTCCGGATTGGGGGCAAGCCTTCACCAGCCAAGGCACCGTCGCCCGGCACCGGCAAACTGAATTTATCCAACGACTGGGGTAGCCGTTGCAGACCAACAGGACGCCCTCGAGCAGACCAAACGAATCCTCGCCGTTTCCTGATGGTGATCAAGCTGCGCGGACAATGTGGCGGCCGGCGGCTTCGACGCCGAGGCGGTGGCGGCCGGCTACGTCGCCTGGGGCGCCTCCAATCCCTTCGACATCGGCACCACGACCCGGGCCGGGCTGGCCGCACTCGCCGGGCGCGGTCGGCCGGCCACCGACAGTCAATCGAACGGGGCGCTGATGCGGGTCAGCCCAATCGGCATACTGGCGGCTGGTCGGCCAGAACAGGCGGCCGAGTTCGCCCGTCAGGACGCGGCCCTGACGCACCCCAACCCAGTCTGCGTGGCGGCGTCGGGAGCCTTCGCTGCGGCCATCGCCGCCGGCATCGCCGGGGCCGACCATCGCACCATGTGGGCGGTCGCCCATGCCCAAGCCGGCGACGGAGTGGGCGGCGAGGCGGTGCGCGGCTGCCTGCTGGAAGCGCTGCAGGCGGCGCCGTCCGACCTGGTCCGGCAGCAGGGCTGGGTGCTTATCGCCCTCGGCAACGCCTTCCACCGGCTCGGGACCGGCCAGCCGCTGGCGTCGGCGGTCATCGAGACAGTGGCTGCGGGCGGCAACACCGACACCAACGCCGCTGTCTGCGGAGCGCTGCTCGGGGCCCTCCAGGGACGCGAGGCGGTGCCCTTATCCTGGCGAAGGCAGGTGCTCGCGTGCCGCGCGGTGCCGGGACTCGGGGTACAGCACCCGCGGCCCCCGGAATATTGGGCCGACGACGCGCTGGACCTGGCGGAGGCGCTGCTGGTGGCCGGAACCGGGGCAATCGGGTCGTGAAGGGACGTTTGGCGAACGCCGGGAACTGCCGGCCGGTCTTCCCCGAAGCGTCTCAGCCTACGGAGAGCACACCCCGGGCCTGACGGGTGTCAGACGCGCTGGCCCGACAGGCGAGCACCGCCGCCCGACCGGGCGGCGGTGCTCGCATCTTCATGCGGCTGGTCGGCTGCGGGTTGCTCGTCCTGCCGGTCCCGACACCGACCCGGGCGGGAGGTCAGGACCCAAACGCACCGGCCGGGGGCACCGGTATCCGGTCTTCGGGGATGCCGTCAAAATCGCAGGCAGCCGTCATCCAGGCGTCGAGGACGCGCGAGACGAGATCGTCGACCGTCAGACCGAAGTGATCCGCCGCTGCCGGGAGCCTCAGGCCGATCTCGGGGCGAACCAGGCAGGGCATACATCCCTCCATGTCGGGCGGTACGTCGACGTATGGGCCCTCCCTGCCATCCGCGCCGAACAGCCCGAGACTGAGCAGCACCATCTTGCGAAGTGACGGCTGCCCGACACCAGGGAAACGGTCGCAGGCAAGCGCGAGGGCGTCTTCCCAGGCCTGTGCGGGACTGCTTCTCAGACCGCGTCGGTAGGCCTGGATGAGAGCGAGGCGTGTCGGGCCCGGCGGAATGGCAAGCGGGCGGATCTCCGGCCCTCGACCGGTTGCGCTCATCGGGCGCTGCCCGCTGGCCGTCGATCCTCCGGCTCCAGGGTCAGATATCCCCCGATCTGGTACCCTTCCTCGTGGTTCTCGTCGTCCTCCGGGGCCATTCCCCAAACGAGATGGGCCTCGCTCAGGTCGCGGCCCGCCAGCGGGTCCTCCCGTTCATCGGCGAAGTACCCGAAGTCGGAGACGCAGGTGCGCTCGCCGTCCGCTGCGATCCGGTACAGGATCGGCAAGGGTGGATTGAGGACGAGGTGCTCGCTGACCAGCCGGCCCTTGTCGAAGCAGAAGACCCGCTCGCGCTCGTACAGACTGGCGAAGCCGTGGTGGACGTACTCCCGAAGCCGGCCTTCGGGGCATCGGAGTTCGCCGCTGAACCAGGTCGCGGGAATGGTCGCCCCCGCCCAGGGGAAGCATTCGGCAAGGGTGATCGGGACGAAGCTCTTCCCGGTGTCGACCGTGCCGTCCAGGTTCACCAGGTGCAGGATTTCATCACGGATCGCCCAGGTCGCGACATACCCGCGCCAGCAGGCGGTCGACGTTCTGCCGAATATCGGCCTCCGGTCCTTGCGCAGTCGCTGGAGATACTCGCGCAGGACATCGTGGCACAGATCGAGGGTCTGCCCGCGATGATGTAGAATATCGGGAATCTGAGCGGTCATTCGCGCGTCCTCCTGCCGCGTTCGGCGGCGCAGATCATGGAGACGCATCGTAGGGCAACCGGGGTTCGCCATCAAATTCGACACCCCTCAAACCATTGTATCAATTTAGATATTTCATGTTTTCTTGCTGCGAGAATCGCCGCCGGTGTGGCCATTGCGCAACACCGGCCAGCCGGCCAACGAACGAACGTTCATCGCGCCACGGTTGATTGGACGACGCGATTCCGGGTGCCAAGCCCGCCAAGCCCCCATTGACAATGGCCCGATCGAGTGCGGTGCCCGCAAACAGGCGGTGCGCGGGTCGGGCCCGGAAACGAGCGCTCGCGGCGAGCGCCGACCAGCTCCGCCGGCCGGCCAGTGCCATCGCAGCGGTGGAAACGGCACCATCAGCAACCGAGGACACGCATGATCCGTTAGGGACCGACGGCCAGCACGTCGACAAGCACCAGCGAGCGGCGGCGTCCGGCCCGTGACTTCCTGCACCGCGCTTCCGGTGTGCTTCCGACTGCGGTCGCTGCCGGCGACCGCTCTCGCGGCCGCTCCGGAAGGATCAGCCATATCAGGGATGTAGGTGGTGGGCACGGTTGGGATTGAACCAACGACCCCTACGATGTCAACGTAGTGCTCTCCCGCTGAGCTACGCGCCCGCCGGCGGCGCCCGATCGGGATCATTCGGCGCCGCAAGGACGCTTCTCATAATGCCCCGCGCGGCGCAATGCAAGCCCGTGTCGACGCAATTCGACGTCGCGCCCGGCGGCCCCGGAGACGGTGACACGGCACCGCTATTGCTCTAAGTCAGAAGCCATGGACGAGGTTCTCGAACCTGGGCGGGACACCGTCGATGGCCGCCCGGAATCGGGAGCGGCGGTGGAGTCGTGGGCCGTCGCCTGGAGCGGGCGTGGCGCCGCGCCGGTGCCAAGCGGCTTCCCGGCACCGGCCGGCTTCGAGTCCCCGGTCACGGTGCTGCGGCCACCGCGACAGCTGCTGCCGCTGGTGGTGTCGTCGCCACACAGCGGCCAGCGATACCCGCAGGACCTGATGGCCCGCACCGGGCTAGACCCGCTGACCCTGCGGTCCAGCGAGGACACCTTCGTCGACGAGTTGTTCGCCTCGGCGCCGGAGCTCGGCGCGCCGCTGGTCAAGGCGGAGTTCCCGCGGGTCTACGTCGACGCCAACCGCGAGCCGTTCGAGCTCGACCCCGCGATGTTCGAGGACGCGCTGCCGGACTACGTCACCACCCAGAACGCCCGGATCGCCGCCGGCCTCGGGACCATCGCCCGGGTGGTCTCGAACGCGAACCCGGTGTACCGCGGCAAGCTGTGCTTCGCCGACGCGCTCGGCCGCATCGAGAGCTGCTGGCGGCCGTTCCACGCCGCCCTGGCCGAGGCGATCGAGGCGACGCTGGACCGGTTCGGCTACTGCATCCTGCTGGACGCACACTCGATGCCGTCGAACGTGCTGACCATCGGCGCCGACGGCCGCGCCCACCCGGTCGCCGACGTGGTGCTGGGCGACTGCCACGGCGGCTCGTGCTCGACCGTGCTGGTGCAGCGTTGCGAGCGGGCGATGGCGCGCCAGGGCTACCTGGTCCAGCGCAACGCGCCCTACGCCGGCGGCTTCGTCACCCGCCACTACGGCCGGCCGGAATCCGGCGTCCACGCCCTGCAGGTCGAGGTCAAACGCGGCCTCTACATGAACGAGCGGCAGTTCACCCGCGACGCCGGGTTCGCGCGTGTCGCCGGCGACCTGCGCCGCCTGATCGCCGTGCTCGGCGGCTTCGACCCGCGCCGCGCCTGGGGCGACGCCGACTGATCCTTCGAGGCCCGCTGTCGCGGGCACCTCAGGATGATAGAAAGAGTGTCGATTCAGAGGCTTGCCTATCACCCTGAGGCGCTGCGCTGGCGCGGCCGCGAAGGGTGGCACGCCGATTGCTTCATCTCCGCTCAGGAGGTGACGCATGACCACACGATCGCTGACCCGTCTTGCCCTGCTGCTCGCCCTGACCGGCCTCGGCGTGGCGATCGGCGGCGCCGCCGCGCTGGCGGCGGACGCGGCCCCGAGCCCGGACGCCCACACCCTCTGCATCGAGGCGACGCGCAACGCCGAGCGCCGCCATCAGCTCGCTCCCCACCTGCTGGGCGCGATCTCGCTCGCCGAGACCGGCCGCTGGAGTCGCGAGCACCGGGCAAGCTTTGCCTGGCCTTGGACGGTCATGGCCGAGGGCCGAGGGCGATACCTGCCGAGCAAGGCGGCCGCCATCGCCGAGGTCAGCCGGCTGCAGGCGCGCGGCGTGCGCAACATCGACGTCGGCTGCATGCAGGTGAACCTGCACTACCACGCCGAGGCGTTCGACAACCTGAAAGAGGCCTTCGACCCCGAGAGCAACGCCGACTACGCCGCCGCCTTCCTGCGCGACCTGAAGGACGAGGTCGGGACCTGGAAGGACGCCGTCGCCTACTACCACTCGCGCACCGCCGAGCGCGGCGACGCCTACCAGGGCAAGGTCTACGACCTTTGGTACGGCCAGCGCGAAAGCCTGATCGCCGCCGCCAAGGGCGCTATCGTGCCGCGCAGCGCCGAGGCGGTCGCCGCCGACGCCAAGCGTGCCCAGTTGGCCCAGGCGCGTGCCCGCAGGGCCGAGCAGTACCAGTTGATCAAGGCCGCCCGCGAGGCCAATCGCGAGTTCCTGGAGAAGCAGCGCGCCATGATCGACGCCCGCAACGCCGCCGCCTTCGAGGAGCGCAAGGCCGCCGTGCTGACCGAGTGGGAGGAGACCAAGCGCAAGCGCGCCGCCGCCCGGGCCGGCAAGGGCAGCAACGGCTGAGCCGGAAGCCTTCGCCGGGTGACGGCCGGGCGGCCCGCCTGGAAAGGGCCGCGACCTTGCCTTTCCGGCACCGATCGGCATGCTTCGGGGCGGTAGCGCGGGGGCGAGGGATCATGAGCGGGCACATCCGGGGAATCGTCTTTGACAAGGACGGCACCCTGATCCATTTCGAGCAGACCTGGACCCCGGTGTTCGTGGAGAGTGCCGAGGCGATCGCCCGCGCCATCGGCCGGCCGCATCTGGCGCCGTCGTGGCTGGAGGCGACCGGCTACGACACGGCGTCCGGCCGAGTCCGGCCGGGGTCGTTGCTGGCGTCCGGCACCACCGACGTGGTGGCCGCGCAGTGGCGCGCGGTCAGCCCCGAACTGCCGGCGCTGGACACCCTGGTGCCCTGGCTCGACGCGTTCTGGGAACGCCGGGTGCTGGAACTGCTGGCGCCGGTCGGTGACCTCGCCGGCCTGTTCGATGACCTGATCGGGCGCGGCCTGCGCCTCGGCGTCGCCACCAACGACACCGAGCAGGCCGCCCACGCCACGATCAGACAGCTCGGCCTCACCGCCCGCGTCGGATTCGTTGCCGGCTACGATTCCGGCCATGGCGCCAAGCCCGAGCCCGGGATGATCCTGGCGTTCTGCGCCGCCATGGGGCTGCGGCCGTCCGAGGTCGCGATGATCGGGGATTCGCCCGCCGACCTGACGGCGGGCCGGGCCGCCGGCTGCGGCCGGGTGATCGGCGTGCTGACCGGCACCTCACCGCAAGCGCTTCTGACGCCGCTGGCGGACATCGTGGTCGCCGACGTGCACGCCCTGCCGACGCTCCTCGAGGGGCTGCGGGCCTGACGCCGGACCGGCCGGTCAGAGGTCGATCTGCTCGGACATCGAGGGGTTGGAGGAGTCGGCATCGCCCGCGGTCTCGGCACCGTGCGGCCGAACCGGCGAAGCGTGCGCCTTCACGAAGGCGCGCATGATCACGTCGACCACCCCGCGGTCGACGTGCCGAAGATCGGCCGGGTCGAAAGCGGCGGCGCCGAGCGCCGTCACGATCTCGTAGGCGGGGAAGTACACGACATCGTCATGGGCGCGCGTGAACTCGCCGACGGCAGCCCGCAGGATGGACTTGCCCTCGGAATTCGCCACCACGATGTCCCGGCCGGAGAAGGTGCGCTCAAGCGGAACCGGCGACACAGTCACCACCATGCGGGCGTCCGGGCGCAGTTCCCGAATCATAGCGCGGATGGCCTCGAGGTTGGCGATGTTCTCGGCGACGGTGCTCAGATGCATCGCGGTCTCGGCGGCACCGCCGCCGCCGAGATAGGCCGGCTTCTGGCAGACCACCCGGCCGTCGTCGTGCTTGCGGAAGACCTCCGCCATGCCGAGGGTGAACAGGAACACCGAGGCCGCCCGGGCGCCCTCCTCGATGACCGAGTCCACCCGGGACACCGCCGCCCGAAGCGCCTCGGGCGTGCGCCCGAAGGTAAGCCGCTTGTAGGGATCCTGGTACAGCAGGCCGCCACCGGACGGATCCCGGCCAACCTTCCAGAAGTCGTCCGCCGCCTGGACCCAGCGGCCGGTCAGCCGCTCGAACTCCTGCCGGATCGTGAACGAGTTGTAGTAGTTGAGGTGCGCGACCGCCGGCAGCTCGTCGATCCGGAATTCGTCCCGGTCGATCGCCACCCGGGCGTAGTCCGGGCCGACGGTGATCCCGATGGCTGTCAGCGCCTGCCGGATCTCCCGCGCGAAGCAGCTGCCCATCGCGAACACCGTATCGCCCGGAAACAGCAGCGGCTTCGACTCCAGGGACAGCGTCCGGCTGTCGTGGAAGCGGCGCCAGCGGTTGTTCGGGTGGCGGAAGACCTGGACCGATTTCAGCATGGCCCTGACGCCCCGGCCGGCGCGGTCCAGGCGCACTGTCCGCTCTCCAGCGTCTCGAAGCCGCCGGGGTGGGCGGCGACGAAGCCGTCCCAGGCGCGCCGCACCCCGGGAAACCGGCTCGATCCGTAGTCGTCGTCGACGATCACGCCGCCGGGGGCCATCCTTGCGGAGAAATACTCCAGGCACGCCGCGGTCGGCTCAAACAGATCGGTATCGAGGTGCACGTACCGGTAGACCCGTTCGGGAATCTCGGCCAACACGGCCGGGATCCAGCCGGCGTGTATCGACGCCTCCGGAAACCCGTCGAGCGTTCGGCGCACGACGTCGACGTCGCTCTCGAAATTGGTCGCGTGCCGGGCCACCATCGGCCCCTCCGGCGTCAGCACCGCGTCCTCGACCCGCGCCGCGCTCAACCCTTGAAAGCTGTCGACCAGCACCAGGCCGGCGCCCCGCCACCCCGGACGATGGTGGGCCGCAACCAGCGCCATCAGCCGGGCGCTGAAGCCGCGCCAGACACCGGCCTCGGCGATCGCGTCGCCGCCGTCACCATCGGCGAGGGCGTGCTCCAAACGCTCGACAAGCCGCGCCGCCCGCTCGGCGCGGGCGACCAGCTTGTCGGCCGCGACCATCGTGGCGGACACGCCCATGCACTCGCGAAAAACCTCCAGGAACGGCCGGCCGGCGGCCATCATGTGGCTGAACCGCCGGCGCAACTCCGCGTTCAGGGCGTCGGGAACGGGAACAGGATCAGACATGGCGTGCGCGCGCTCGCTGCGTCGGGACCACCCCCCGATGGGAGCGCCACCTTTTCGCACCAGCCACCTGGGCTTACAAGGGCGACCGTCGCCACCACCCGGCGACCTGTTCTCCGGGTAGCCGCTCTCAGGCTGCTCCGCCAGGCGGTGGATGACCGCTTGAAGGCGAGCCGTGACGTTGGCCACGTCGGTCGGCGATCGCTGCGCAAAGTAGTCGAAGATCCGTTCGCGATCCTGGAAGGCCCGCGGCGTAAAGCGGACCCTCATGCGCCGTGGCGTCTATCCGCTGCCGATACCGTGGCCTCGGAGACAAACTCGTCCCGGTCGGCCTGGCCCACCGCTTCGGCGAGCGCCGCGCGCTCCGCCTCCGAGACGAGGTAACGGCCGGTGCGCCGTGCGTGGATCGCGCGGGCGTAGTCCGCCGGCTCCCGCTGATCCTCGTCGGGCCAGAAGGCAGCGTCCTCGATCAGGCGTTGCAGCGCTTCGGTTGTCATAGAGAATTCGTACCAAATCGGCGCGGCGCTGGAAAACCTGCGCACCGGGATGGAACGCTCGTTGCACGAACCACGGCGGGGTGAGATATCCGGGCTAAGCCTTCAACGCCGTGTTGTCCGGATCGTACGGGCTCTCGGGCACGATCCTGGCCGGCCGCAGCTCGCCCATCAGCCGCACCTGGCACTCCCGGCCAAGTTCGGCGAACGCGCTGCGGACGTAGCCGAGCATCAGCGACTTCTTCACGAAATGGCCGTAGCCGCCGGCGGTGCCGCGGCCGACCACCTGGCCGTCCATGAACACCGGCTCGTTGCCGAAGCTGTCGGCGTCGTCGGCGTCGATCTCGATGGTGCAGTAGGTGTTCGGCACGCCGTCCGCCTGCTGGCGGACCAGCGCGTCACGGCCGGTGAACGCGCCCTTGTTCAGGCGCACGAACCGGCCGAGCCCGGCCTCGAGCAGCGAGTTCTCGGCGTTCAGGTCGGTGCCCCAGAGGCGGTAGCTCTTCTCCAGCCGCATGGAGTCCATCGCCCGCATGCCGACCAGGGCGATGTCGAACGCGCGCCCGGCCGCCATCAGCGCCTCGAACAAATGCACCTGGTACTCGATGGGATGGTGCAGTTCCCAGCCGAGCGAGCCGACGAAGTTGACCCGCAGCGCCCGCACGCTCGGGCAGAAGCCGACCGGGATGTCCTGCATGGTCAGCCACGGGAAGGCGGCGTTCGAGACGTCGGCGTCCGCGAGCTTTTCCAGGACCCGACGGGCGTCCGGGCCGGCCAGCACCAGCACGCCGTAGCGGGTGGTGACGTCGGTCAGGAACACCGAGCCGTCATGCGGCAGGGTCTTCTGCAGGAAATCGAGGTCGTAATCGTGGCCGGCCCCGGGCCCGACCAGGTAGAAGCGCTCGCCGTAGAGCCCGTCGGCCATGCGGGTGATGGTGAACTCCGAGCGCACCGAGCCCGACGGGTTGAGGGCGTGGGCGAGGCTCATCCGCCCGACCGCCTTCGGAATCGCGTTGGCGACCATCCGGTCGAGCCAAGCCCGCGCGCCGAGGCCTTCGACCTCGTACTTGGCGAACGACGACAGTTCCAGCAGGCCGACCCGCTCGCGCATGCCGCGGACCTCGTTGCCGACGTTTCCGAACCAGTTGGACCGGCGGAACGAATAGACGTCCCGGCGCTCGACGCCGCGCGGAGCGAACCAGTTCGGCCGCTCCCAGCCGAAACGCTGGCCCCACACCGCGCCCGCCTTGTCGAGCCGGTCGTAGATCGGTGGCGCCTTGGCCGGCCGGGCGGCGGGCCGCTCCTCCATCGGAAAGTGATTGTAGAAGACGTGCTCGTACGCCTCCTCGTTCTTGATCCGGGCGAAGTGCTTGGAGACCACGCCGAAGCGCCGCGGGTCGACGCCGATCATGTCGACCGACGGCTCGCCGTCGACGATCCAGTTGGCGAGTTGCCAGCCGGCGCCGCCGGCCGCCGTAACGCCGAAGCTGTGACCCTCCGACAGCCAGAAGTTCGGCAGCCCGAAGGCCGGGCCGACCATGGGGTTGCCGTCGGGCGTGTAGGAGATCGGGCCGTTGACGATGTCCTTGATGCCGGCGTTGGCGAACGACGGGACCCGGTTGATGCAGCCGTCGACATGCGGCATCAGCCGCTCCAGGTCGCCGGGGAACAGGTCCTTCTCGAAGCTCGGCGGCACGCCGTCGACGAAGCACGCTGGCGCACCCTTTTCGTAGGGACCAAGGATCCAGCCCATGCGCTCCTCGCGCAGGTAATACTGGCAGTCGGATTCCCGCAGGATCGGCAACTCGGCGTGGCCGGCGTCGCGGTAGGCCTTCAGGGCCGGGTCCACGTCGGTGACGATGTACTGGTGCTCGACCGGGATCACCGGGATCTGCAACCCGACCATGCGGGCGGTCTGGCGGGCGTAGTTGCCGGTCGCGCAGACCACGTGCTCGCAGCGGATCGAGCCGCCGGCGGTCTTGACGACCCATTCGTTGCCCTCGCGCTCGATTCCGGTCACCGGGGTCTGCTGATGGATGGTGGCGCCGTGCATCCGGGCGCCCTTGGCGAGCGCCATGGTGACGTCGACCGGCGCGATGTGGCCGTCGGTCGGGTGCCAGAGCGCGCCGACCAGCCCGTCGGCGTTGATCAGCGGCCACAGCCTGCGAACCTCGTCGACGCCGATCAAGTGACATTCGACGCCGATGGTCTCGGCGGTGCACTGGTAGTTGCGGTACTCGTCCATCCGGTCGCGGTTGGTCGCGAGCCGCAAATTGCCGGTCGGGTGCAGCCCGACCGCCTGCCCGGTCTCGGCCTCCAGCTTCTTGTAGAGCTCGACCGAGTACTGGTGGAGCTGGCCGACCGAGTAGCTCATGTTGAACAGCGGCAGCAGGCCGGCGGCGTGCCAGGTCGAGCCGGCGGTCAGTTCGGTGCGCTCCAGCAGCACCACGTCCGACCAGCCGCGCTTGACGAGGTGATACAGCGCGCTCACGCCGACGACGCCGCCGCCGATCACCACGACCCGAGCCGTATCCTTCATGTCCTAATCTCCCGGCGCCGGTTCCGCGCGGCCGAGAGCCACGCCCGAGACACCGCCGCGCGCCGATAAGAGTGCCGAAATCCGCCGCCGCCCCGTGCCGATAGGCGACCGACCGGTGTCGCATTCAGCGCAAAGCGGGAGGGCCGATCGACAGGACGTCGTTATGCGCCGCCACACACCGGGTACAGCGGCAGCGCTGTTGATCTAGGCCTGGACAAAATCGCGGCCTGGCACTACCGCCGCCCTGGTCGGGTTCACCACCATCGAATTGCTTCGTTGGCGCAACGAGCGGCCGCGCGGCGTCTGCTGAAAATCGACACAGAAATGAGAACTGTTTCGGAATTTTCGGGCGGCGCTGGACAAAGCTGGACTCACGCCCCAATTATCAAATGAAGTCTGCCTGGAGGCGGTCATGTATCGCGACAATTCCCTGGTCCCTAAAGAGGCTATCCGCCTCGCCGCGCTCGGCCTGCTCGCTGAGGGAGAGCGACCGTACGGCGACCTCGCTCGCGAGGTGAGGGAATTTGCGTCTCGGATCGTCGGGCCATCGCTCGACCTGCTCGGCACCTCGATCGAGTTGCTGCGGTTCGAGGGGCTGATCGAGTCGGTCGGCGGTCGCGGCATGGAGGACAACGCGGTGGTTCGGCTCACCGCCAACGGCCGCGCCGCGTTGATCGACTACCTGACCTCGACCATGCGGCCGGGGATCTCGGACCTGAACAAGCTCGTCCTCGCCCTGAAGCTGCGCTTTATCGACCTGCTGTCGGCTGAGGATCGGGCCGAACAGATCGCTGCCCTGGAAACGATGTACGCTGGCGAAAAAGCCCGGCTCGAGGACCTATGTGCCCGCACCGGGAGCGAGGCCGGACTGCTGTCCGACTGGCTTGACCTCGAGATCGACCAAGTCAACCGCCGCATCTCGTGGTGCCGGGGTTTGATCGCGTTCTGAAGCGTCTACCGCTGGCGCGCTCAGGCGGCGCCGGTGTTTGCCTGGACGTGCACAGACGATCGGCTGGGAAGCGCGATCCTAACGAAGTTGGCAATCCAGTCGGCCATGGCTCCGTGATCCAGCGGGCAAGCCAGTGAGGCTTTGCCGCGAGCGTAGACCTCCTCGCCGGCCCGCTCGCGCCGCATATCGAGCAGCCTGTCAACGGTCGGGACGTTCATTTCCGGATGCCCCTGGAACGTCAGAATCCGGTCGCCGATGCGCAGCATGGCGTTCGGGCAGAACTCGCTGGACGCCAGCACGATCGCGCCATCGGGTGGCCGCACCACTTGGTCCTGGTGGCTGACCAGAACATTCACCGCGTCCGGCCCGCCCACCATCCACGGCTCGCGGCCAGAGAGAACGTGCGCATGGACTCCAAGCCCCCAGCCGCGCTCGGATTTCCGGACCTCGCCGCCGAGCGCCTGGGCGATCAGTTGGTGCCCGAAGCACCCGCCGATAAGGACCTTGCCCGCCCCGGCCGCCCGGCGCACGAACGCCTCGGCGCCGCGGATCCACGGCAGTTCCTCGTAGACCCCGTGGGGACTACCCGAGAAAATATAGACATCGTGATCGTCGACGCTTGCCGGCAACTCGCCGTCCACGACCTCAAGCGAAGCGAACGTTGCCTCCGGCAGCCTGGACGCTAGCAGCGCCCGGAAGCTGTCCTCGTAGGGCGGCATAACATCGGCCAGTGCCTCGGCCACGCGCCCGCACACCATCACGCAAACCCGCATGCCGGTCTCTATCTCCCTCACAGCAGATGCTGGCCGCCGGTGACGAAGATCTCAGCCCCCGTCACGTAGGAGCTGTCTTCGGAACAAAGGTAGTAGATGGTCGACGCCACGTCCTTGGGTTCACCGAGGCGATGCAGCGGGATCCGCGGAATCAGCACTTCGGTCTCCGGCGACAGCATGGCGGTCTCGATCTCGCCCGGCGCCACCGCGTTCACCCGCACGCCGAGTTCAGCGAATTCATACGCCATTTCCCTCGTCAGGGCGGAAAGCGCGGCCTTCGAGGTCGAGTACGCCGATCCCGCGAACGGGTGGATGGCGTGCCCGGCGATCGATGTGATGTTGACGATCGCGCCCTTGCCGCGGTGCAGGGAGGCTCCGAAGCCCCGCGCCAACTTGAGTGGCGCGAAAAAGTTCAGCTCGAACACCTGGCGCCAGGCGTCCAGGTCACCGTTGAGGCAGCCGAGTCGCTCCTTGTAGGGCGTCTTGGGCGACCAGCCGGCGTTGTTGACCAGGGCGTGCAACGGCCGGCCGTCGAGCCAATGGTTGGCCTCGGTGACGAAGCTGTCGAGGCTGTCGGCATCGCCGAGATCGGCGGTGATGTGGTAGGCGCGGTCGGGATCCATCCGGCATTCCGGCGGCGGCGCGTCGCGCGAGCAGGTCAGCACCCGCCAGCCACGCCGCAGAAAGAACGCCACAGTGGAATGGCCAATGCCACGGCTGGCGCCGGTGAGGAGGAGAAGCTTGCCTTCATCAGACATGATCCGGACGATACCCGAGGCGGCGACGCGGCGGAAGGCTCTGCCGAACCCCCGCGGCGTCGCCGAATTGGTCGCCGCGTGAACACTCCGGGCCTGGGCCTCAGCGGACGCTGGCCACCCGGAACGTCCTCATTTCGCCGTCGTGCTCGGTGATCGAGACGTACTCGCCCTCGACGAAGCGGTGCCGGTCGAAGCGAAAGATCGGATCGTCGTGATCGTCATCCTCGCCCGGGTAGTCGTAGTGAAACATCCAGCGCTGCCCGCGAGTGTGCAGCAGCATCCCTTCCTCGTCCGGCTGGCCTGCCCAGAACCGGCGGACGGTACAGTCCGCCTTGACCCGCGACCAGACGTCCAGATCCAGGGTCCCGTCGGCAGTCAGAGGCGCCTTGAACTCGTACCCCCGCGCCGGGCTGCCTTCGGGAAATTCGGCATTCCGCGCCAGTTCGAGCCGGATGGTCTTCAACGGCATTGTCAATCCTCCTTGTGGACTCGACCGGCCTCCTTGTGGGCTCGACCGGCCGCGATCAACGCGCGAGCATCATGGTGATGGCACCACCGGTCAGGGCATCGTCGGTCACCCCACCCATCACGAACTCACGCAGCCGGCTGTGGCTGTAGGCCCCGAGCAGGATCATGTCGGCGTTGGTCGTCACCGCTTCGGCCTCCAAGGTCGCGGCAACTCCCTCGCGGGACACCTTGACCCGGCGACCGGTCGCCGCGATGCCCCACAGGGTGAGAGTGTGAACCAGTTCGTCCGGGGTTTCAGAGCTTTTGCCGTTGTCGTCGACAACGACGACCGTCACCGCGTCGGCACTGGCCAGCATCGGCATCGCCATCGCCACGGCGCGCGCCGCCTCGGCCGAACCGTTCCAGCCGATCAGCACGCGGCGGCCGACATCGCCGGCCGGCGCCGAGCCAGCCAGCAGGACCGGCCGGCCGGAATCAAGCATCGCCACCTCGACGAGGCCGGCACGCTCCTGGCCATCATCGGCCTCGGTCCGCGCGAAGACCGTCAGATCGGCGACGCGGGCCGGTCGGGCAATCGCCCCCGGCAGCGCCGCCGTCACCGCCGAGAATGAGGCGGACGGACGGCTCGACGCCCCGTCGTCAGAGATACCGCTGGCCTCGCGCCAACTGGCGTAGGTCGCCCGTGCCGCCTTCTCGCGCGCCACCGACTGCGCCTCGGCGGCTTCCACGACGCTGTCGATCATGGCGGCGTTGAAGCCCTCTCCGACCAGCGGAATCATGTCGCGGGGATCACGACGGAACAGCATCGCGTCGATATGCGCGCCGCGCCGCCGCGCCACGTTGGTGGCCAGGTCCAGCGCCGGACGGTCGCCGGCGTCGCCGAGCAGCGGCACCAAAATCCTCTTCATGTCGCATCCTCCACGGTTCGACGTGGGCTTCCCTCCCACGACAGTGATCACTAGGCACCGGGCACGCCCGCCGGGCATTGAGCCATGTCAACGGCCCCGGGCCGCCGCGATCACGACAGCGGCGAGATCGGCGACCGGCCGGCCGGCGTCCAAGCGCAGCCAGTCCTGGGGGGCGGAGATGCTCTCGGCCTGCCGGTCGACAATGTCGCTGGTCGCATCGGAAGCGTCGCCGGTGCGAGCCGACACCCGGGCGCGGGCCTGGTGCGCCGGCAGTTCCAGCCAGACCCCTAGAAATCCGGCGCCGGCCAGGCGGGCGGTCGCGGCGACGGCATCGCGATCCTGGGGCCTGCCATAGACCGCGTCCGCCACCGCGGAGGCGCCGAGCCTCGCCAGACGGCGGGCTCGGCGGTGGATGGTCGCAAACACCCGCCGGCTCACGACGGGCTCGTATGCCTCCGCGGGCAGCCGGTCGGTCTCCTCTGCGCCGAACATTCGCTTGCGGATCACATCCGACCGCAGCACCACCGCTCCGGGCGCCCGCCCGACCTCGGCGGCCACCGCCCGCGCCAAGGTGCTCTTGCCGGTTCCCGATATGCCACCGATCGCCAGCACCACCGGCGGCACGGTGTCGAGATAGCCGCGCGCCTCCTGCAGATAGCGCCGGGCATCCTCGGCGCGATCCCGGTCCAGGCCGTGCTGGGTGGCGGCGGTGGCCCCGACATGGGCGCGTACAGCCGCCCGCATGGACAGGAACAACGGCAGCGCGGCGGCCGCGTCGTTGTCGCCGGATGCGGACAGCCAGCCATTCCAGACCCGGTTGGCGCCCGCTGCCAAGCCGCGATGGCGGAGGTCCATCAGCAGGAACGCCAGGTCGTAAGCGACATCGACCGTGGCGAGATCCTCGTCGAATTCCAGGGCGTCGAAGAGCACGGGATGGCCGTCCTCGGCCCGAAAGACGTTGCGCAGGTGCAGGTCGCCGTGGCAGCGCCGCACCCGCCCGCGTCGTCCGCGCGCGTCCAGTCTCGCGCCAAGCTCGCCCGCCACGACCGCGGTGCGCGCCACCAGATCGCTTGCCGCCTCGGCGTCGAGCACGGCCGGAACCCCGGCCAGCAGGCCGGCACGGTTGATCGCCAGCACATCCTGGACCCTCCGCGAGCCGGGGCGCGACCGCCGACGGGGCGCCGCCGCGTGTGCCGCGGCGACGGCCGCGGCCAACGCATCAAGGTCGCGGTCGGCAAGCCGCCCGGTCTCTGCCAGACGGTCGAACAGCGCCTCACCGTCGAACCGGCGCATCACCACGACCGGCTCAACCAGACGCTCACCCTTGACGCTCGGCGCGTCTGGCCCGCGCAGCCGCCAGCGTCCGTCACGACCCACCACCACCGCGCCGACGCCTAGATAGAGGTCGGGGGCGGTTCGGCGGTTGATCTCCACCTCGCGCCGGCAGATCCGCCGCCGCCGGGCAAGCGTCGACAGGTCCATGTAGGGAAGCGCTACCGGCTTCTTGATTTTGTAGGCGCGGTCGCCGGCCAGGATGACCACCGCGCCGTGGGTCTCGATCGGACCCTCGATCCGTTCGACCGAGCCGCCCAGGCCATGGGTAGCGGGATCGGCCAGGAACGCCGTCAGGAGATCCAGGCGGCTCCCGCCGGGGTCGTCAGACGAGGCCATGGCGGCTGCCCGGTCGATGCGCGGTCGACCGTTCCTCTGGCAGTTGTTCAGGTTCCTCGTGGATCAACACCTCCACGCTGGGGAAGGCCGCGCAGACGGCGCGCTCGACATCGTCGACGATGCGGTGGGCGTGGTCGACGGTCAACCCGCCGTCCACCACCAGGATCATCTGGATGAAGGTGTCGGTTCCCGACCGACGTGTACGCAGGTCTCGCACCGCCCTGACCTCCGGATGCTCGAGAGCGATCCGGCGTATCCGGTCGCGCTCGCCGTCGGGAAGTTCCCGATCCATCAGGAGGTCGACGGCGTCACGGCCGATGACGAAGGCGCTGCGCGCCATCCATACCGCGATCGCCCCGGCAATGATCGGGTCGAGCCAGATCCAACCGGCCCCGCCGGCGATCAGGAACGAGGCGATCACGCCGATGTTGACCACCAGGTCGGCGCTGTAATGCGCCCGATCGGCGGTGATCGCCGGCGAGCCGGTGCGTCGAATCACCCGGGTCTGCACGGCGACCAGCGACAGGCTCAGCAGGATCGCGAACACGGTCGTCAAGATACCGACCCATTCGTGGCGGATGGGCGCGGGGTCGACGAGCCGCCGCGCGCACTCCACGAGCACCAGGGCCGCCGATCCGCCGATAAACGCCGCCTGACTGAGAGCTGCCACCGATTCCGCCTTGCCGTGCCCCCACCGGTGCTCCTGGTCGGCCGGCTTCGCCGCCTTCTGCACCGCGAGCAGGGTGACCAGCGACATGCCGGCGTCGAGCAGGGAGTCGACCAGGCTCGACAGCATCGCCACCGAGTCGGTGGTCCACCAAGCACCGGTCTTGGCGACGATCAGGATCGAGGCGACGGCCGTCGCCGCGATCGCCGCATGCCGGGTGAGGCGCGCAACCTCCGGCGCCTGCCCGATCGGATCGAGCGCCGTCGCCAGGTCCGATCTCAGGGGAACAACCGCTGGACCGTCCATGCCGCCCCGTCGCTGGCTCTGGAGAACGCGAACCGATCGTGCAGCCGGAATTCGCCGTCCTGCCAGAACTCAATCCGCATCGGCGTCAGACGGTATCCAGACCAGTACGCCGGACGCGGCACGTCACGGTTCTGATACTCGGCGTCGAAGCGCGCCACCGCCGCCAGCAGGGTCGGCCGATCGGCGAGCGGCCGTGACTGCTGCGACGCCCAGGCGCCGATGCGGCTGCCACGCGGCCGGCTCGCGTAGTACTCGTCGGCCTCAAGGTCTGACACGCTAATCACCGGCCCCTCGACGCGAACCTGCCGGCGCAGCGACTTCCAGTGGAAGCACAAGGCAGCGAACGGGTTGACCTCGAGCTGCCGACCCTTCTGGCTCTCGGTGTTGGTGTAGAACGCGAAGCCCCGCGCGTCGACTTCCTTCAGCAGGACGGTCCGGGCCGACGGACGGCCATCGGAATCCGCGGTCGCCAGGGTCATGGCGTTGGCGTCGTTCACCTCGGAAGCCCCGGCCTCGCTCAGCCATCGCGAAAACTGTTCGAACGGATCGTCGGTCTCTGGCTCGAACATGACTGCTTTCCTCCACACCACGAACGCCGGATTCTTGCCGTGTCCCGGCCATATTCCGCGTGCCCAGTAGCCTCTGAAGCGGCGATCCGCAAGCAGGGAACCGCCGCGCGACGTTGACGTTGCGACGGAATAGTCGGGGACGTTGCGACGGAATAGTCGGGATCGCGCGTTTGATCCGTGACCTGGATCAACGCGTCGGCGCCCTGGGAAGGGAATGTGGCATGCGATGCCGCGCCCCAGGTCCCGGGAGTCGGCTCTCGGGAGGCGGGACGCGCCCCGTCGGGGCGCTTTGGAAAGGACGGGACGACAATGATTCGCAAGATGGCCGTGATGACGGTGCTGGCCGTGGGATTGGCGGCGTGCAGCAACGCCGGACCGAAGCAGACCGGCGGCACGCTGCTCGGCGGCATCGGCGGCGCGGTCGCCGGCGCACAGTTCGGCCAGGGGACCGGCCGGCTGGCCGCGGTGGCCGCCGGCACGCTGCTTGGCGCCCTGGTGGGCAGCGAAGTCGGTTCCTCGCTCGACAACGCCGACAAGGCGGCGATGGCCCGGACCACCCAGACGACCCTGGAGAGCGCGCCGTCAGGAACCAGTTCGACGTGGCGCAACCCGGATTCGGGCCACCATGGCACCGTCACCCCGACCAGCACCTACCAAAGCAGCAACGGTCAGTATTGTCGGGAATTCTCCCAGACGGTTAACATCGGCGGTCGCAGCGAGGAGGCGTATGGTACCGCATGCCGACAGCCGGACGGCTCCTGGCAGATCGTGAACTGAGCGTCGGCGGCAACGCCGGCGCGAAACCGGCCTATTCCGTTGGAGACGCGTGTCCGTGAGCGACCCCTACAAGACCCTCGGGGTCGCCCGGACGGCGGATCAGGCCGAGATCAAGTCCGCCTATCGAAAGCTGGTGAAGAAGTATCACCCGGACCTCAATCCGGGTGATACCGACGTCGAACGCCGCTTCAAGGAACTGAGCGCGGCCTACGATGTGCTCGGCGACCCGGCGAAGCGCGCCCGCTACGACCGCGGGGAGATCGATCCCGACGGCAGGAGCCGATCCGCCGGGGGCGGGTTCTGGCGCAACTGGAAACGCGGGTCCGGCGCCGGGCCCGGCAGCGCCGACGGCGGCCCCCGCTTCGACTTCGGCAACGAGTTCGATTCCGAACCCGACCCGATGGATGAGATCCTGAAGGCTTGGCGCAACGCCAAGGCACGCCAGGACGGCGGCGACGCGGCCGGGGCCGGCGAGGCGGCGGCGCGGACGGCCCAGCGCCGATCGCCCCAGGACCAGCGCTACCGCCTGAAGGTCCCGTTTGTGGAAGCCGCGGGCGGCATCAAGAAGCGGGTGACGCTGTCCGACGGCAAGGTCATCAACCTGAGCATTCCCGCCGGCACCGAGGACGGCGCGACCTTGCGGCTCAAGGGCCAGGGCAAGCCCGCCTCGGGCGGCAAGCCGGCCGGCGACGCCTATCTCGAACTCCAGGTCGAGCCGCACGCGTTTTTCCGGCGCGAGGGCCAGGACATCCGGCTGGACCTGCCGGTAACCCTCAAGGAAGCGGTGCTCGGCGCGTCGGTGACGGTTCCGACCATCCACGGCAACGTGACCCTGAAGATCCCAAAGGGCGCCAACGCCGGGCAGGTGCTGCGGCTGCGCGGCAAGGGCGTGCCGGCGGCCGGCGTCGAACCGGCTGGCGACCAGTATGTCGAGTTGACGGTGGTGCTGCCCGTCGACCCGGACCCGGAGTTGGAAGCCTTCGTGGACTCCTGGACCCCGTCCGCACCCCAGAACCCGCGCCACAAGATGGGCGTGTAGGTGCCTGCGGGATCAGGACCGGGAGTTTCTTGGCGATCCCGGGGTCGGCGAACCCTGCGGCAATTTGATCACCGCGGACCCGTCCGCCGGCATGTCCTGGCTCAACAAATCGGCGATCGGCAGGCCGAGGATCCGCTGCTCGGCCTCGAACAACTGGCCGAGCCGGTCGGCCAGCCGACCAGTGCCAGCGTCGAGCTTGCGTGCCGCCCGACGCAGGGCCGGGTCAGCGTCGGTCCTGATATCCAGGCCAAGGGTCAGGTCGAGGTCGCGGGCGAGATCCGCCAGCGTGGTGGTGTGCAGGTCGCGGATCAGCGCGAAACCGCCATCGTCGGTCAACACCAGGTAGGCCTTCTGCCGCAACGCCTCGATCAGGCGGTCGCGCTCATCCATCGGCAGCGCCCGGACCAGATCGTCGGTTGACACGCCGTCGCGCGGCCGAGCCGCCAGCGCCGCGAGCAACACCACGGCGGCTTCCAACCGCCGCGCCGGGTCCAGGCGAACGTCGATCCCGTGAGCCCGCGCGTTCCGCCATTCCGGGAACGACGCGGCGAACACCGCGCCGATGATCACCACCGTCCACGACAGATACATCCAGATCAGGAAGATCGGAAACACCGCCAGCGCACCGTAGATCGTCTGGTAGCTCGGAAAGCTGATGATGTAGAGCCGGAAGGCCCACTTCAGGACCTCCAGGGCGACGCCGGCGACAAGCCCGCCCATCGCCGCGTCGCGCAGCAGCACCGGCCGTGCCGGAACCAGGGCGAACATCACCGTGAACGCCAAGGTCTGCAGCGCCGCCGCCACCACCCGGCCGCCAAATCCCCAGCCCTGCACCTCCAGCGGGATGGTCACGTAGGCGGCGCTCTCCCCCGCGAACTCGCCGATCCGGTCGAACACCCCGGTGGTCAGCGAGAAGCTGGCGCCGAGCAGGACCGGTCCGAGGGTCAGGAGCGTCCAGAAGATCAGCAGGCGGGTCATGATCGGGCGTTCGCGCTCGACCCGCCAGATCGTGTTGAAGACCGCTTCGACGGTAGACAGAAGCAGCACCGCCGACACACCAAGCGCGACCACCCCGACCGTCGTGAGGTTGGTGGCGTTGCGCATGAACTCCGTCATGTGCGACCGGACGACCGACCCCACCTCCGGCACCAGGTTCTCGAACAGCAGGATCTCGATGCGGTCCTGGATGGCCTGGAACGCCGGGAAGGCCGAGAAAATCGAGAACGCGATCGTCATCAGCGGCACCAGTGCCAGAAGCGTGGTGAAGGTGAGCGCGCCCGATGCCTGCAGGCCGCCGTCGCGGTAGAACCGGCGCAGCGCGTAGATCATGTAGGCGCCGACGATTCGCGCCAAGCGGACGGGCCGTGTGCGCGCGACCTCCCGCAGCCATGTCATCAAGGCATTCATACTGATCAATATAGCACGCCCCGACGCAGAGACCGCGCCGGCCGCGCACGCTGCCCGTTTGCTTGCGGGGTCCGGGTGTTCGTGTAGGATGCCGCGCTTAACGAAGATTCCGGCGCGTACGAGGACAGGATGGCCGACGATCCCCGCATCATGGTGGGCAAACGGGGTCTGATCATGGGGGTGGCCAACGATCGGTCGATCGCCTGGGGTATCGCCAAGGCGGCCGCCGATCAGGGCGCACAGCTGGCCTTCACCTATCAGGGCGAGGCGCTGGAGAAGCGAGTCCGCCCGCTGGCCGAGCAGGTCGGATCGTCCCTGATCGAGCCCTGCGACGTCACCGAGGATGGCAGCATCGATCGGGTGTTCGAGCGGGTCGGGGCGGCCTGGGGCGGGCTGGACTTCGTGGTCCACGCCATCGCTTACTCCGACAAGGAGGAACTGAAGGGCAAGTACCTTGCCACCTCGCGGGACAACTTCCTGCGCACGCTCGATATTTCCTGCTACTCGTTCACCGCCGTCGCCAAGCGCGCCGCCGACCTCATGCCGTCGGGCGGCAGTATGCTGACCCTGACCTACTACGGCGCCGAGCGCGTGATGCCGCACTACAACGTCATGGGCGTGGCCAAGGCGGCGCTCGAGGCCAGCGTGCGGTACCTGGCGGTCGACCTGGGCGGTCAGGGGGTGCGGGTGAACGGGCTTTCGGCGGGGCCGATGAAGACGCTGGCGGCGTCCGGAATCGGCGATTTCCGCTACATTTTGAAGTGGAACCAATACAACTCGCCGCTGCGTCGCAACGTCACCCTGGACGACGTCGGCGGGGCCGGCCTGTACCTCGTCTCCGACCTGTCGTCCGGCGTGACCGGCGAGGTCCACCACGTGGATTGCGGCTACAACATCGTCGGCATGAAGGCCGTCGACGCCCCCGACATCGCGACCGTCTGACCGTCAGGGGGCCGCCATGGCGAGCAACGCGTTCGGCACCCTGTTCCGGGTCACCACCTGGGGCGAGAGCCACGGCGAGGCGATCGGCTGCGTGGTCGACGGCGCGCCGCCGCGCATCCCGCTGACCGAGGCCGACATCCAGCACGACCTGGACCGCCGCCGGCCCGGCCAGTCGCGCCACACCACCCAGCGCCGCGAACCCGACGAGGTGAAGATCCTCTCGGGGGTGTTCGAGGGCGAGACCACTGGCACTCCGATCTCCCTGGTGATCGAGAACCAGGACCAGCGTTCGAAGGATTACGGCGAGATCAAGGACCGCTACCGGCCAGGCCACGCCGACTACACCTACGATGCCAAATACGGAATTCGCGACTATCGTGGCGGCGGCCGGTCGTCGGCGCGCGAGACGGCGATGCGCGTGGCCGCCGGCGCGATCGCCCGCAAGGCCCTCGCCCGCCGCCTCGGCAATGCCTTCGGCGTGCGCGCCGCACTGGTGCAGGTGGGCCCGCATCGGATCGACCGGTCGCGCTGGGACTGGGCCGAGGTCGAGCGCAACCCGTTCTTCTGCCCCGACGCCACGGCGGCGGCGGCTTGGGAAGGTTATCTCGACGGAGTCCGCAAGGCGGGGTCCTCGGCCGGGGCGGTGATCGAAGTGGTGGCGAGTGGAATTCCTGCCGGCCTCGGCGAGCCGGTCTACGGCAAGCTCGACGCCGACCTCGCGGCCGCGATGATGAGCATCAACGCGGTCAAGGGCGTGGAGATCGGCGACGGCTTCGCGGTCGCCGAGATCCCCGGGCACGAGGCCGCCGACGAGATGCGGATGGACGGTGGCCGCCCGGCCTTCCTGTCAAACCACGCCGGCGGGATACTCGGCGGCATCTCGACCGGCCAGGAGGTGGTGGTCCGGTTCGCTGTCAAGCCGACCAGTTCGATCCTCACCCCGCGCGCCTCGATCGATCGCTTCGGGGCCGAGGTGGAGGTCGTGACGAAGGGCCGCCACGACCCGTGTGTCGGCATCCGCGCAGTCCCGGTCGGCGAGGCGATGATGGCCTGCGTGCTGCTCGACCACCTGATGCGCCACGAAGCCCAGTGCGGGCCGCTGCGGCCGGCCGACACCGGTTGAGCGCCGGCCGCGGTCGTTCGACTTCGACGTCGGTCGCCGCTAGACTCCCCGACGTCATTTCCAACTCCCCGGACCCCGCATGCGCCGCTTCCTGGTCGGTCTGCTCGCCATCGTCGGAGCCCTGTCCCTGATCGTCCTGGTCGCCGGCGTCGCCGGCATCTGGTGGTGGATCGACGACTTCTCGGAGCCGGAACCGCTGCCCGAACGGATGGTGCTGTCGGTGAGCCTCAACGGCTCGCTGTCCGAGGCGACGCCGAGCGATCCGCTGGCCAATTTGTTTCCGCAGAAGGCCGGCCTCGCGCTGGTCGATCTGGTCGACGTCCTCGACCGCGGCGCCGGCGATCCCCGCGTTTCCGGCGTGGTGTTCGACCTTTCGGGCGCGCAGCTCGGTCTGGCCCAAACCCAGGAACTGCGGGCGGCGGTGTTCCGCTTCCGGGCCGCCGGCAAGACCACCTTCGCCTTCGCCGACAGCTACGAAGACGATGGCGTCGGGCCGTATTACCTGGCCAGCGCGTTCGACCGGATCTGGATGCAGCCTTCGGGCCTGCTCGGTCTTACTGGGATTTCGATGGAACTGCCGATGGCGCGCGGGCTGCTCGAGGAGATCGGGCTGCTGCCGGAGTTCGAGCAGCGCTTCGAGTTCAAGGGCGCGATGGCGTCGGTCAGCGAAACCGCGTTGCCGCCAGCGGTTCGCGACAACCTCGCCCGCGCCGCCGGCTCGCTCTACGGCCAGGTGGTCAGCGGCGTCGCCAGCACCCGTCGCCTTGGCGGCGCGGCGGTGGCGGCGCTCATCGACCGCGGGCCGCTGTTGGCCGATGAGGCCCGCTCCAACGGCCTCGTTGACGCCCTCGGCTACCGCTCGGACGCCGAGGCGGCCGCGGGCCTTAACGGGGAAACCGGAATCGCCGCCGCCCGGTACCTCGCCGAGGCCGGCCGGCCCAACGCGTCGGGAACGCGTGTGGCGCTGCTCCACCTCGACGGCACCATCGCGCGCGGCAACGGCGACGGCTTCGGCAACCCGGTCGGCACCGGCTCGGCCTGGGTGACCGAGGTGGTCGACGAGATTCTGGCCGACGACCAGGTGCGCGCCGTGATCCTGCGGGTCTCCAGCCCGGGCGGCAGCTACGTTGCGTCGGACACCATGCGTCATGACATCGACCGGCTGCGCGCCGCCGGCCTGCCCGTGATCGCCAGCTTCGCCGACGTCGCGGCGTCCGGCGGCTATTTTGCCGCCCTGCCCGCCGATCACATCCTGGCCCACCCGGCCACCCTGACCGGCTCGATCGGCGCGGTCGGGGGCAAGATCAGCGGCAGCACGCTGCTCGAGCGCCTCGACGTCAGGGTCGACCGCATCGAGATCGGCCGGAACGCCGGGATGTTCAGCGTCAGCCGACCATTCACCCCCGAGCAGCGCCAGCACCTGCGGCGCATCCTGGACTCGATCTACGCCGACTTCGCGGGCAGGGTCGGCGAGGCTCGCAACCTGTCGGCGGCGGAGATCGACGCGGTGGCGCGCGGCCGGGTTTGGACCGGCGAGGATGCCCAGAGGGTCGGCCTGGTGGACGGGCTCGGCGGCTACGCCGAGGCGATGCAACTGACCCGCCAGACGATCGGGCTGACGCCGGATGGGGCGATCGAGCGCGTCCAATTCCCGCGCGGCCTGGATTCGTTCGACGCCGTGCTCGACGCCATTCGCGCCGGCGACATCAGCGGGACCTTAACGAAGCTGAAAGCGATCGCCACATACGGTGGGGAATTGATGCGTCTGCTGCCGATGAGCGGGTCCGGTCTGGTACGGGCCGAAGCCCTCGGCGTGACGCGGTAACGGGGAGATCGCGCATGACGGCAAAGCTGGTTTCGACGCGCGTGGCGCTGCTGGCGGGGGTATTGACGTTCGCCATGCTGGCAGCGACCGCAGCCGGGATCGCGCCCGCCGTCGCCGCGGAGGCGGAGTCGACGACCGATCGCAAGGACGCCGACAAGGCGCAGAAGAAGAAGGACAAGGAGTTCAACCGCGAGATCCTCTACCGCCACGCCATCGGCCCAAAGGTGCTGACGCTCGGCCCCTACTCGATCTCGCTGTTCGTGCGCGGGCAACCCCTGGAGGCCCGCTTGCGGGTCGCCGTGCAAACCACCTCCGAACTGGCGCGCCAGCAACTCGAGGCGCAGAAGATGGCGATGAACGGCATCGTCTACCCCCTCGCCGTGCGGATGTTCGAGCAGGGGCGGCCGTCGTCGGACCAGATTCGCGCCTTCAAGGACGACACCCTCGACCAGTTGATCCAGCGCTACCCGGACCTGATCGAGGAAGTGTTCATCGAATCCATGATCTGATCGGCCGCGATCCGCTTCAGGCGCGCTTGCGCGACGAGAGCAGGATGCTGGTTTCGGTCGAGGCGATGCCGTCGATCAGGCGGATGGCCGCGAGCGTCCGGTCGAACGCCTCCAGCGTGTCGGTGGACAGTTCCGCCACGATGTCCCAGCGGCCGTTCGTGGAGTGCAGCGACCGGACCTCGGGGAAACCGTGCAGCCGGCGAAACACCGCTTCGGTTGTCTTGCCTTCGACCGCGATCAGCATCATCGCCCGCACCTGATCGCGGTCTCCCTCCGCGCTCAACCGCAGGGTGAAGCCCTGGATGATGCCGTCGGCGACCAGCCGGTCGATGCGGTTGCGAACAGTCGCGCGGCTGACGCCGAGCCGCGCCGCCAGGGTCGCGACCGGCAGCCGGGCATCGCTGCGCAACTCTGCAATCAGGCGCCGGTCGGTGTCGTCCATGGTGCCATCTGTCACTCTGGTAGGGGCGGCTTTACATTGTGCTCAGTAGACTCGTCCATTCTGGCGCTTTTCCCACTTTTTGTCGCCACCGTCGACCGCGACCCTCTACGGCACGCTGAGGCTTGCGAGCGATCGAGGGAGAAGCGGCATGGTCGGGTCGACTCCGGCGGCACAGGAAAGACGCCTCGCGCTGCTCGGCGCGCCCGTCGAGGCAGGCGCCGGCCGGCGCGGCTGCGCCATGGGACCAGCCGCCCTGCGGACGGCGGAACTGGCGGAGCGCCTGCGGCGGCTCGGCTACGTGGTCACCGATCACGGTGACGCCGCTCCGGTGGCCGTCCACCGTCTGACGCTCGAGGGCAACGCCCGGCAAGCGGCCGAGATCGCCGGGTGGGCGCGCAGCCTGGCGGCGCGGGCCTACGAGATCATGCGGGCCGGCGGCACCCTCATTGTCCTGGGCGGCGACCACAGCCTGTCCATGGGGTCCGTCGCCGGGGTTGCGCGGCACTGCGCCGAGATTGGGCGCGAGTTGTTCGTGCTGTGGTTGGATGCCCACGCCGATTTCAACACGCCGGCCACCTCGCCATCGGGCAACCTTCACGGCATGCCGGTGGCCTGCTTTTGCGGCGAGCCGGGCTTCGAGGGCCTGTTCGGCGACGCGCCCCACGTCACCATCGATCCGGCCAACGTCACGATGGTCGGCATACGCTCGATCGACGAGGGTGAACGCTCCCTGTTGCGGAACCGCGGCGTCGCGGTGGTCGACATGCGCACCATCGACGAGTTCGGCGTGGCGGCGCCGATGCGGGAGTTCCTGGAACGGGTGGCGGCCCGCGACGGCCTGATCCACGTCAGCCTCGACGTCGACTTCCTCGACCCCGCGGTGGCGCCCGGCGCCGGCACGGCGGTCCCCGGCGGCGCCACCTACCGCGAGGCGCACCTGATCATGGAACTGCTGCACGACAGCGGACGCGTCGCCTCGGCCGACATCGTCGAGCTGAACCCGTTCCTGGACGAACGCGGGCGAAGCGCCGTCGTGCTGGCCGAGATGACCGCCAGCCTGTTCGGCCAGACCATCCTGGACCGCCCCGTCCGGCCGATTTCCTGATCGCCCCCGTCCCGAGAGGAGGAGCCGCCATGAGCACCCCGGCAAGCCACGCCACCACCGGCAACGTTTCCGCCAGCGAGTTCCCGGCCAGCGAATTCATCGAGATGGAGCACCGGCTCGGCGCCCACAACTACAAGCCGCTCGACGTCATCCTGACGCGCGGCGAAGGGGTGTGGCTGTGGGATGTCGACGGCAAGCGGTACTTCGACTGCCTCTCGGCCTACTCCGCCGTCAACCAGGGGCACTGCCACCCGAAGATCCTCGAGGCGATGGTCCGCCAGGCCGGCAAGCTGACCCTGACGTCGCGGGCGTTCCGCAACGACCAGCTCGCCTATCTCTACGAGGAGCTGGCCGAGTTGACCGGCAGCCACAAGATCCTGCCGATGAACTCCGGCGCCGAGGCGGTCGAATCGGCGATCAAGGCGGTCCGCAAATGGGGCTACGAGGTGCGCGGCGTCCCCGAGGACCAAGCCGAGGTCATCGTCTGTTCCGACAACTTTCACGGCCGCACCATCGCCATCGTCGGCTTCTCGACCGACCCGACCGCCCGCCAGGGCTTCGGGCCGTTCGCTCCCGGGTTCAAGGTCGTGCCGTTCGGCGACTACGCCGCGCTCGAGGCGGCGATCACCCCGAATACCGTCGGCTTCCTGGTCGAGCCGATCCAGGGCGAGGCCGGCGTGGTCATCCCGCCCGAAGGCTATTTTCGCAAAGTGCGCGAGCTCTGCACGGCCCGGAACATCACCCTGATCCTGGACGAGATCCAGACCGGGCTGGGCCGTACCGGCAAGCTGCTCGCCGAGGAGCACGAGGACATCGAGGCCGACGTGACCCTGGTCGGCAAGGCGCTGTCCGGCGGCTTCTACCCGATCTCCGCCGTGCTCTCGAACTCGGAGGTCCTGGGGGTCCTGAAGCCCGGCCAGCACGGCTCGACCTTCGGCGGCAACCCGCTCGCCTGCGCCGTGGCGCGCGCCGCCCTGAAGGCGCTGGTCGAGGAGGGCATGATCGAGAACTCCGCCCAACAGGGCGCGTACTTCCTGGAGCGGCTTCGCGGGGTTCGCGCCAACGCGATCCGCGAGGTCCGCGGCCGCGGGCTGATGCTGGCGGTCGAACTGCACCCCGAGGCCGGCGGCGCGCGCCGGTACTGCGAGGCGCTTCGCCAGCGCGGCATCCTGGCGAAGGACACCCACGACCACACGATCCGGCTGGCCCCGCCGCTGGTGGTGACACGCGACCAGATCGACTGGGCGATGGAACAGATCGAGCCGGTGCTGACCGGGCTGCACTGACGGTGGGCGTCGCGGCTACGGATCGCCCATGCCGATCCCGACACGGTCGACGATGCCGGCATCGCAGCCCCGGAACGCGCGCGGGGCGTCCAGCAGAAGTGTCGCCAGGTCGCGCTCGGGCGTGATCGCGCCGCCGAGATTGATCTTCAGCTCGACGATCAGGCGTCGCGCGCCGACCCGACGGCAGATCACATGAACCCGGTCGCCGGCGCCTTCGCCGAACACCGCGTCGAAGCTTTCACGGATTGCCCTGCCCGAGAGCGGCGAGCCGATGCTCTCGGCGAACAGCGCGCGCACCGGCGACGCGTTCAGCTCCTCCATCAACCGCAGCGAATTGCGGTAGTACGTCTCGGGCGTCTCGGCGTGGCAGGTGCCATGCTTGACCCATTCGTGGCGATCCAGCAGCGAGGCGCTGCCGGGCATCACCCGGTCGAGCGTCTCGCGCGTCGGCCCGCCGAGTTCCAGGGGCGGCAGTGCCTGCCAGCGGCCAGCCTCGTCGGCCGCCCGCAGGTCGGGCGGCACGCCGCAGTAGACGTTGTCGATCGGCTGCGGCCACAGGCCGTGCAGCGAGAAGCTGGTCGCGTCTAACCGATCGTCGGTCTGGGTGGTGCATTCCGGCTTCTGTGGCCGGGTTTCGCAGAACGCCGGCTGCCAGCTGGCCGCGAGGACGTGGAGTTCGGCGGCGGCGGCCGGGGCTCCGCAGGCGAGGCTCGCCGCCGCCAGCAGGGCTGCGAACACACGGGCGACCGGTGTCGCCTGCCGGCCTCCGCCGCTGGTCAAGCCGCCAGCACCCGCACCCGCTCGGGGCCGAACGCCACCCACACCCGGGTGCCCTTGCCGATCTCGCTGTCGAGCCCGACGTCCGCGCCGTGAAGGGTGGCCATCACCTTCACGAGATGCAGGCCCAGCCCCGAGCCTTCGGCGCTCGTCAGGTTGTTGTTGCGCGCCCGCTTGAACGCCTCCCAGATATGCTTCCGGTCGTCCGGCGCAATCCCGGAGCCGCTGTCCGCCACTTCGATCACCAGGCCTCCCTCGGGGTCGACCCGCACCGTCAGGCGCGCCCAGCCGCCGCGGTCGGTGAACTTGAGCGCGTTCGACAGCAGGTTGAGGATGATCTGCCGGACGCCCTTGGAGTCGCCATACAGCGCCGGCAGCACCGTCGGCAACTCGGCGTCCACCGCCACGCCACGGCGTTCGGCATCATGCGCCAGCAGCGAGCGGACCGAGCGCACCTCGCGGGCGAGGTCGATCCAGCTTTCCTCCAAATCGTAGCCGCCGCTTTCGATCTTCGCGAGGTCCAGGATCCCGTTCACCAGGTTGAGCAGCTGCTGGCTGCTGTCGTGGATGATCTCGGCGTATTCCTGTTCCCGGTTCCTGGTCTTGCCGGGCCGATGCTGGATCTTGAGGATCTGCGAGAAGCCGATGATGGCGGTCAGCGGGGTCCGCAACTCATGGCTGATGCCAGCGAGAAAGCTGCTCTTGGCCCGGGTCGCGTGCTCGGCGCGCTGAAGCGCCGAGCGTACGCGGGCCATGTTGGCGGTATGCTCGTCATTGGCCCGGCGCAGCGCCTCGGCCTGCTCGCGCAGGTTCCGATTGGTCTTCTGCACCCGCCTCAGCACCAGCCAGGCGAGCGCCAGCAGGGCCAGGCCGACCCCGGCGAGCGGCCAGGCAACGCGGTCGAGCAGGACGCCGCCAGGCCGCGTCGGCAACCAGTCGATCCAGCCGATCGGATCGCCCTTCGGGCCGGCGATCGGGTAGGCGTGCGGCGACACCGAGGCCGTTGACCGGACCAGCCGAAGGTCCGGAAGGTTGAACCGTTCCTGCAGGTCCGCGAACACCGCCTCGTCGATCTGGCGGACGAAGATCAGCACCGGGCGCGAGTGCGGCAGCAACTGCTCCGCCGTCGGCCTCTGCGGGGTCATCGCCGCAGCCCCGGCCAGCATCAGCGCGCCATCCAGGTCGAAGAACCCCGACACCCCGACCGGTTCGGCGAGCGGCGCCGCCCGCGCCTCGGCGATCAGCGGTTCGAGCGCGGTCACGGCCATCTCGGCGAAGCCGGGTGGCGGCTCGCCGCGCAGAGGATCATAGGCGAGGTAGAGGACGCGATCCTCGGGATCGATCGCCAGCGTGGCGGTCGCCCCGAACGCCTCGATGACGTACTGCCCGACGTTGCCGGCCACCCAATCGGGGTCGGGTGACGCGTTGAGGTTCTCGACGGCGGCGTCCCAGAACGCGTAGTCCTTGACCCACAACGCCACATCCCGCCGCAGCATCCGCAACGCCGAATCCGCGAGGCGCTGCGAGCCGGCGATCGCGGTCCGGTCGATCTCCGCCACCGCGATCCCGATCACCAGTCCGACCAGGGTGACGGCCGCCAGCGTGAACGCCAGCACCGGCCCCAGCAGCCACCAGCCCGACGCCGGCTTCGGCGCGGCGGGCGGCGGCAGGTCGTCGAGCTCATCGGCTGTCACTCGGGCACCCTCGTTGGAGAGCGACGGTATCACCCGCCCCGACCAGCGGAAAGCGGGCGATCAACCGCCAATCGTGTACTCCGACAGGAACTCGGGCTTGAACAGCAGGCCATGGCCCGGTCGCTCCGGGGGCGTGTAGGCGCCGTCAACGGGCAGCAGCGGGTCGACCCACGCGTCCTCCATCCAGTCGACATACTCGACCCAGTGCGGATTCGGGATCGCCGCCATCAGATGGACCATCAGTTCCGGAAACAGGTGCGGGGCGATCCGCATGCCCCAGGTGTCGGCCAGCACGGCGATGCGACGCAGTTCCGTCAGCCCGCCGCGCATAACGTCCGGCTGCAGAATGGGGATCTTCGGATGCTCAAAAAACGGCCTCAGATCGAAGCGCGTGAAATGCGTCTCGCCACCGACTACCCGCAGGTCGAGCGCATCGGCGATCCGGAAATAGCCGGCGAAGTCCTCGCACGGAACCGGCTCCTCGATCCAGTAGACACCGTGGTCCTGGAAGCGTCGCCCGACCGCGATCGCCTGGTCGGCCGTCCAGCCCATGTTCACGTCCACCAGGATCTCCACGCCGTCGCCGAGCGCGTCCCGCATGCGACGGACGTGGTCCACGTCGGTACGGTCGTCGTAGAGGTGGCCGGCCTGCATCTTGACCGCCGGGAAGCCTCGCGCCGCGTAGGCCTGCGCCTTCGCGACCATGCCGTCGCCGCCGAGCCCACGCCAGCAGCCACTGCCGTAGGCCGGCAGGGCGCGGGCAGCACCGCCCCAGAGCCGGAACAGCGGCAGGCCGGCGAGCTTGGCGGTCAGGTCCCACAGCGCGACGTCGACCGCCGACTGGGCGACTACGGTGATACCCATGCGGCCGACCCAGTAGTTGGCCCGCCACAAATCGCTCCAGATCGCCTCGACCTCGGTGGCATCGCGCCCGATCAGGTGCGGGCGGACCAGTTCGTCGAGACAGGCCGCCACCGTGGCGGAGCCGCCGGAGAGCAATTGGAGGTAGCCCATGCCGACTTGGCCGCCGGCGGTCTCAACTTCGACCACCACCAGTTCGCGCGGCCGAGCGTAGGTTGGCGACCATCGCGGAGGGTCGACCCAGGGCGCCACGACCCGGCGCACGCGAAGGTCCGCGATCCGCCGATCGGACGCGGAGGAATGCGCGCTCGCAGCGCGCCCCGGTTCGAGAGACATCGTCTTACAAGGAGTGCAGGAACGTGGCGATCCCGAAGAACCCGGTGGCGATGATCACCAGGACCAGGGCGTTGGTGAACATGATCCCCTTCGGCCAGCCGTCAGGCGACTTCTTGTTCTTGGCGAGGGCGAAGACGATGATCAGGGCGCACACGACCAGCAGGCCGCCGCCCTCCAAGAGCTCGATCACGTTCATGGGCTTCCTCCGAGCGGATGGCCGGTTCCCCCGGCCGTTGGCAATGGTGAACGATAGTCTGCCCTCGGCGGTCGGAAAAGCCCGTCACGTCGGCCCGCTACCGGGAGCGGGCACGGGCTGCTAGTTTTGCGTCGGGCGAAGGCATGTCGGAGGTCGGGAGGAACCATGAACCAGGCGATCGTGCTCGCCCAGGTGGCGCGAAGCTTCGGCGACCGGCCCGCCATTTCGGTCGGCGACCGCGTGCTGTTCGATTACCGAAGTTTCGCCGGGCGTGTCGCGCGGATCGCCGCCGGGTTCCGTGCCCTGGGGCTCGCCGCGGGCGACCGGGTCGCCCTGGTGATGAAGAACGGCCCGGAGTACTTCGAGGTGATGTACGGCGCTTGGCACGCCGGCCTCGCCGCGGTGCCGGTAAATGCCAAGTTGCACCCCAAGGAACACGCCTACATCCTCGACCACTCCGGCGCCCGGGTCTGCGTGGCCAGCCCTGACCTCGCCGACGCCATCGAGGCAGTGCGCGGCGAGGCGCCCGGGCTGGAGCGGGTGATCGTCACCGGCAGCGCGGGTTACTCGGCGCTTCTGGCGGCCGGGCCGATGGCGGTGGCCCCCACCGACCCGGCCGACCTCGCCTGGCTGTTCTACACCTCCGGCACCACCGGTCGCCCAAAGGGTGCGATGCTGACCCACCGTAACCTGATGGTCGCGGTGATGAACTACTTCGGCGACGTCGACAGCGTGCTGCCGACCGACTGCATGATCCACTCCGCGCCGATGAGCCACGGCTCCGGCCTGTACGGCCTGCCGCACGTCGCCCGCGCGGCAAACACGGTGGTCCCGGCATCCGGGGGCTTCGAGGTCGCCGAGACGCTGCAGTTGATCGAGCGCTGGCCGGGCTGCTCGTTCTTCTTCGCGCCGACCATGGTGACCCGGCTGATCCACGCCCCGGAGATCGCCACCGCCGATCTCTCCAATCTCAAGACCATCGTGTACGGCGGCGCGCCGATGTATCTGGAGGACGTCAAGCGCGCCCTCGAGGTGTTGGGCCCCAAGCTGGTGCAGATCTACGGCCAGGGCGAGGCGCCCATGACCATCACCGGCCTTCCGAAACACGTCTACCTCGAGCGCAACCACCCGAAATGGGAGCAGCGCATCGGTTCCACCGGCTTCCCGCGAACCGATGTCGAAGTTCGGGTGGTCGACGAGGACGGCATGGAGTTGCCGATCGGCGAACCGGGCGAGGTGATCTGCCGCGGCGACGTGGTGATGGCCGGCTACTGGAACAACCCAGACGCGACCGCCGCCTCGCTGCGCGACGGCTGGCTGTGGACCGGCGACATTGGCGCGTTCGACGAGGATGGGTTCCTGTCGCTCAAGGACCGCTCCAAGGACGTCATCATCTCGGGCGGCACCAACATCTACCCCCGCGAGGTCGAGGAGGTGCTGCTGCGCCATCCCGGCGTGCTGGAATGCGCGGTCATCGGCCGGCTTCACAAGGACTGGGGCGAGGAGGTGGTGGCGTTCGTGCGGCCCTGTCCCGGCGAGACCGTCGGCATCGAGGAACTCGACCGCCTGTGCCTCGACAATATCGCCCGCTTCAAGCGTCCGAAGGAGTACCGGATGGTCCCGGACCTGCCGAAAAACAACTACGGCAAGATCCTGAAGACCGAGTTGCGGCGGATGGCCGACGGGCCGGCCGACTGAACGGCGAGGCGCCGGCGAGTCCCGGGCGCGGTCGACTCGGGTTAATCCCATGAACGGTTGAGCATTTTCTGACCGTCGGTGAATCATAAATTTAATGTCGATTCGACGGATTGCCGATCCGGCGCCGTCGGCGTACTTCTTTCGTGTGCCGGCCGACCGCATCGGCCGACGCGGTAGTCAACCTGTGGGGACGGGATGGCGGGCAAAGTGCCTGGCGTGGCGGTCGATCGGGCGGCTTTCGAAGAGCTGCAGAAGAAGCATGAGCGCTTCCTGACCAACCCGCGGACCGGCAACCGGATGTTGATCGCCGGCGCGGTGATCGAGGGCGTCCAGACCACCGCGGTCGACCTGCGAGGCTCCTGCTTCATCAACGTAACGTTCCAGGACTGCTCGTTCTGGCGGACCAACTTCGAGGACGCCGACTTCGAGCTGTCGGCGCTCAAACAAACCAGCCTGGAGAGCTCAAGCCTGCGGAAGGCCAAGATGCGCGGCGTGCAGATGCGCGGCGCCAACCTGAAGCATGTCGACATGACCGATGCCGATGTCGGACCGGCGACCCTGACCCTGGCCGGCGGCCTGCAGGCGGCCGATCTCCGGGACGCCGACCTGGAGCGCGCCGAGCTGGCGCGGGTCAACCTGACCGGCGCCGACATGCGCCGCTCCAACCTGTTCGAGTGCAACCTGGAAGGGGCGATCCTGCGCGGCACCAATCTGCGCGACGCCAACCTTGCCGGCGCCAACCTGAACGGCGCCGACCTGCGCGGCGCCGACCTGACCAACTGCCTGCTGCGCAACGCCAGGCTGGTGGGCTGCAACCTCGCCGAGGCCAAGCTGGACGGCGCCCAGGTGTTCATCGGGATGGCCAGCCTCGACAAGATCACCCAGCAGAAGCTTCTCAGCCACATCGAGTGGGTGATGAGCGAGGGCAAGAAGGGCCAGCGCGCGATCCTGCGGGGCGCGCGGCTCTTCCAGTCGAACCTGGCCTACGCCGAATTGACTTGCGCCGATCTGTCGGGGGCCGACCTGCGGCAATCCGACCTGACAGGTGCCTATCTGGCAGGCGCGAACATGCGCGGCGTCGACCTGACTGGTGCGACCATCGCCGGGGCGGATCTTCGGGGCGCCGACATGACCGGCGCCACGCTGAACGACATCGACCTGGCAACCGCACAGGTCGGCGGGCTGGTCGTGAAGTCCCGCAGCGGCATCACCACCCTGAACACCAGGGTCGACGGCTGACCCCGGATCAGCCACCGCCCCGGATCAGCCACCGCCAAAGCGGGCGGCACGATCGAGCCAACCGCCGAGCGCCTCCCAGAACGGTGCCATACTTTTGTAGCGCCGCATGTCGTCCGGCATGCCCTCCAGCGTTGCGCGCAGGGCGACGGCCAGCCCGGGGCGACGGGCAACGCTCGCCAGCGGGTCGACGACGGTCTTGATGCCGAACACCAGCGCGCCGGAGCGTGGCAGCGCCACGAAGGTCTGACGCTCGATCCGCAGCCACACCATCGCGCCGGCGTTGTCGGCGGTGATCGCCGGGTTCAGCCCGGTTCGGCCGTGACCGGTCGGCTGGAACAGCGCCGGGTCGTCGATCACCGACCAGTTGAGCCGGGCGTAGGCCTGCCCGGGCGTTACCCTGGAGAAGAATCGGTCGACCGGTCGCGCCAGCTTCTCGTTGAAGCCCGGGACCGGCGCGTGGATGGCCGCCATCCGTCGGCCGAGCTTGTCGGCCAGCCGCCAGCGCGACGGAAAGCAAAGCGACGCCGCGACCAGCCGCCAGGTGTCGCCCGCCGGCGCCATCAGACAGAGATCCTCCTGCACCAGTCGTCCCGCCAGGTCGAGCGGCCGGTCGGCGAACGCCGCCCGGTTGTAGGCATCGCCGGTCCGCACCGCCCGCACCGTCGCACCGTCGGCCTCCACCAGGCCGACGTGATGTCGGGCCAGATGATCGAGCAGGTGCTCCAGGCATTCCCGCTGCGCCGCCACGCTGTCTGGCAGGCCGTCGAAGACCTCGCCCGGCCGCTCGGCGAGCAGCCGCCGCTTTTCGGCGAGGTGCTCCGAATAGCGATCGTCCACCTCGATCCAGTCGGCCGGGTCGAGTTCCCGAATGCCCAGGCTGAAGTGGAATCGGCCTTTGTCATACGGTGTGTGACGGGGCGCGTCGATCATGGCACCAGCCTAGCCGCCCTCGCCCGCCGATATCCACCGCGGCCTGCCGACGGCGATGCCGTTGGCGGCGTCCCGACCGACGGCGGTCACCTCCAGGCGCAACCGCCGGGCAGCCTCGGATGCGACCGGGAGCCGCAGCCAAGTCCACCGCCGATCGCCCGGCCGGGTGAAGTCGTGACGGTCGAGTTCTGCGCCGGTGGCGACGTCCCGCAGCACGATCGCCACCCCGATCGGGAAAGCGCCGGTGCGCACAGGCACCGCCAGCGTCGCGTTGCCAGTGTCGGACACGATGTGGAGATGCGCGACCAGCCGTGAGCCCAGGCCAAGAGTGCCGATCGCCGGACCGACCTCGGCCGGCGGCGCCGCGTTCCCGAGCCGATCGAGGTTTGCCCCGTCCGTCACCGTCCAGGTGCTGTCGGTCGCCGGAAGGGCGCCCACCGGCATCGCGTCCACGAAACGCGGCGGCGCCGGCAGCGTCGGCTCGCCGAGTCGGCAGGTGCCGCCGTCGGCGAACACCCCGACAACCCGGACCGGCCCATCCACCTGGTCGTGGCCGTGGGCATCGAACCCCCGTCCCCGCCACCCGATGCCGAGCGCCTTGCCGACATCGCCGCGCGCGGTGCGGCTGGCGCCCCACCCGACCACCGCGCCGGCAGCGTCGACGAGCAGGATCCAGGCCGGCTGCGCTGAGCCGGCCGGTGCCGCGGCCCAGCCGCTCGCCACCAGCCCCAAGACCGGATCCGAGTTCACCGCGTCGATGTTGCCCCGGCAGGTCTCGCCCGGCACCGCCACCGGGCCCGCCAGCAACGCCGGCGGTGGCGCCAGGGTGACGGAGGGGGCGAACGGACCCAATCGCGCCGCCTCGAGCTTCCGCAGCACCTCGAACGGCATCGCTATCCTGAAAGGGTAAATGGCGACCAGGGTCTCCGGCCGGTAGCCGCCGGCCAGATAGGCGATCACGGCGTTGGCGCGGGCGTCGCGGGCGGCCAGGATGACGGCCCGGTGGCGGAAGCCGTCGACCACGCCGGGCACCACCAGCAGCACGGCGGCGGCAGCCAGCGCCATCGGCGCAGCGTGGCGGCGATGGAGTCTTGCCGCCCGGTCGAGCAGCAGGGCGGCGACGGCGATCAGGAACACGAAGGACGGCGTCGTGTAGCGAACCGAGTTAGCCTGCCCGATGCCGAAGGTGACCCGTCCGAGGGCGGTCACCAGCGCCGCGCCGATGACAAAGCCGGCGACCGCCAGCAGCACGGCGTGCGCCGGCCGGTAGCGCTGGCGCCGGATAAGCGCGTCGATGGCGGTCGCCACCACCGTCCCGACCAGCGCGGCGCCGACCAGTTCCTGACCGAGGGTGCCGATCATTCCGATGCCGGAGGTCAGGTAACGCAGCGCGTAGCGCGCCAGGGCGATCGGCTGGGCCAGGGTCTCGAAGGGGTTGCCGTGACCCGGATGGGCGCGAAAGCCCGCGACCTCGATCGCCACCACCGCCAGCGCGGCCGCCGCCAGCAGGATCAGCGGCGCACCCCTGACACCGCACCACAGCGCCAGGAAGACCAGCAGCGGCCAGACCAGCAGACCGTTCGCCATCGAGTAGGTGGCGGCCAGCGCCGCCAGGATCCCCAGCGACACGCCCCGCCAAGGCCGCGCCGTCGCGTCACCGGCGACCGCGACGAACGCCAGCGTGGCGAACAGCCAGACCTGGATGAATTGGACCTGGAACCCCCAGACCAGGTTCTCCCACTGCGCCGGCGAGAGCGTCGCCCCCAGCGCCAGCGCCGCAAACCCCCACAGCATCGCCCCGCCATGGCCGAGGCTCCGGAACAGCCCGGCAAGGACCGCCGCGTGTAGCGCCGACGACAGCACGATGACGACGATCAGGAAGCCCTGGGTGCCGTCGAACAGCGCGACGTCCGCAAGGAACCACAGCCGCGGCACCACCAGCCGGTGCTCGTTGTGCCGGGCGTAGAGCTCGGCCGGCCCGTAGCCGTCCCAGCCGCCAACCTCGAAGAACCGCCGAAAGAAGTCGACGAAGTCGGCGAACGGGATCGGCTCGAAGGCGAGGATCGCGACCGCGACCCCGGCGAGCGCCGAGCCCAGTCCGAGCCCCAGGGCGCACAGCGCGGCGGCTCTCAAGCGCCGCCCTCGCGCCTGGACGAGAACGAGAAGTGCCGGTGCCCGAAATAGCTGGTCACCGCCGGGATCACGACGCCGATCAGGTGGGCGACATCCTCGGCGTGCCACTCGAACCCGATCGCCGGGAACACCAGCCGGGCGAGGCCGACGCTGACGATCCACACCTGCGTCAGCGCCACTACGTTCACCAGCGCGAACCGCACCGCTTCGTCCGCCACGCTGCGGCCGGAGCGGGCGAACACGAAGGCGCGCGACAGCAGGTAGGCGGTGGCCATGCCGGCGAGATAGGCGAGCGCCACCGCCGCCTCGTACACCATGGCGTGGCTGAGCCCCCAGCGCGCCGCCACGTTGACTCCGGCGGCCACGCCGCCGGTGAGGAGAAAGCGCCCGAACTCGCCGACCACGAAGGCTCCCGCCACGCTCACCCCCCGATCCCGGCCGCCATCATGGCGCCGTACCGCACGCTCTCGGAGATGCCGCGGTCCTCAGGATAATAGAACGCCGTGTCGGCAACCTGCAGCCCGGCGATCGGCGTCTGGATCGGCGGGATCCGGGTCGCGAACCCGGCCTCGCAGACCGGCTGGGCGTGGCGCAGCCGGCCGACCAGGCTGGCCCTGAGGTCGGCGTCGCCGATCGACGGGTTGACGCGCCGCACCGCCGCCATCGCCTCGGCGACGAACGCGCCGTCGTCGCGCCCGAATTTCGGGTGGGTCGTCGGCATGTAGAACGGCACGTACACCACCGTGTCGGGGAGCGGCCGCAGGTTGGAGAACTCGATGAGCCCCGGAACCTCGACGGCGGGATCGTTGATGTTGACCCAGAAATGCGGCGTCACCGACCGCTTCAGCTTCAGCAGCACGCAGACCACGCCGATGTTCACGATGCCGTCGTAGCGCGCCTTCCAATCCTCCGGCAACGCCGGCACCATCCGGGAGACGTAGGGAGTCGGCATGGTGGAGATCGCGGCGTCGACCGGGTCGACGCCGGCGTCGGTTCGGATGCCGGTGACGCGGCCGTCGGCGACCACCACCTCGCGCGCCGGCGTGGAAAGTCGAATGGTCCCGCCAAGCCGCTCGATCGCCTCGACCAGCGCCCGCACCAGGGTCTCCGACCCACCGTCGATGTAGCCGAGTTGCTCCTGCATCAGCGAGCGCCGCGAGGTGCCGAGCCGCTTGATGCGGGTCCAGATCCAGGCGGCCGAGACCCGGTCGGCGTGCTCGAAGAACTTCAGCTCGAACAGCCGGCGCCACAGCACCTCGTAGGCCTCGCGGCCGGCGCCGGTCTCGATCCAGTCCCTGGCCGTGCGGTTCTCGAGATCGCTCCAGTCCGACCGCCTGGTCGAGAGGAACATCTGCAGGCCGTACCGCAACTTGGCCAGCACCGACAGCCCCGGGAACGTCAGCAGCGCCACGGGATCGCCCCAGCGGTGCAGGCGGCCGCCGACCAGGTAGCCCATCGACGTGTCGCGCCAGCGCATCCGGTCGGCGATCCCGAGGTCGGCCATCAGCGCGAAGGTCGAGACGTCGGCCTTGCAGACGAAGTGGTAGAACCGCTCGATCGACAGCCCGTCGAGATCGGCGTGCGCCGCCATGCCGCCCGGCACGGAATCCGCTTCGTACACCGTCACCCGGTGGCCGGCCTTGAGCGCGTGATAGGCAGCGGCGAGGCCCATGGCCCCGGCGCCGACGATGCCGACGGTTGCCACCCGGTTCTCCCTCAGAAATCCAGCGTTACGCCGGAATAGGTCGGATCGTTGAAGGTGGCGTCCAGCGCCTCGTCGAGCGGCGTCGGGCGCACCCCGAAGATGCCAGGCCAGTCGATCATCTCGAAACTATCGGGGGTGACCAGCGCCTCGAGCTGCGTGACGGTGAATGGCGGGTTGCGGTCGACCACCGCGTAGCCCTGCAGCAGCAGCCGAAACAGGCCGTAGGGAATTCGCACGATCGGCGCGCGCGCACCGGTCGCCCGCTTCACCGCCCGCATCAGGTCGATGTAGTCGATCTTCTGCTGGCCCGAGATGTTCCACTGCCCTTCCCGGCATTGGCGCAGGCACGCCGCGATCACGTCGCAGAAATCCAGCGCGAACAGCGGCTGGCGCATGTAGCGCCCGGAGCCGGGGATCGGAAACACCGGCACCCGTTTCATGAAGCGGGCCAGCCAGCCGAGATGCTTGCGGTCGAACCAGCCGAACATCAGCGTCGGGCGAAGCGTGGCGTTCGGGATGCCGCAATCGCGGACCAGCGCCTCCTGGGCCTTCTTCGACTCGGTGTAGAAGTCGAAAGCCCGCGAGTTGACCACCGACGAGCTGACATGCACCAGATACGGCACCTGGGCCGACCGCATGGCGGCCAGCACCTTCTCGGTGGCGGTGATGTTGTTGGCCTCGAACTCGCGCCAGTCGAGCCCGCCGATCTGGGCGTGCAGCTGGACCACGGCGTCGGCGTCCTGGAACGCCGTCACCCACGGCCCGGCGACCGCCAGATCGGCCTCGATGACCTCGATCCCGGGATGCAGCCGGGCGAGCGCACGGGTGTTGGCCCCGTGCTTGTCGATCCCGACGATCCGCATCGCCGGGTCGCGCGCCAGCCGGGCGATCAGGTTCTGCCCGACGAGGCCGGCGGCACCCGTGATGACGATCCTGGTCACGCTCGGAACCTCAGATCTTCATCCGGTCGAAAATCGGCCGCGGCAGGTTGCGGATGATCGCCATCACCCCCCACCAGAACCACGGCGTGTAAACCACCGTCCGGCGGCGGAGGATGGCGCGCTCGATGTCATCGGCCACCTTGTCCGCGGTCGCCCAAAGCGGCCCGCCCTTCGGCAGATGGGCGGTCATCGGGGTGTCGACGAAGCCCGGCTTGACCGCGATCACGGTGACCGCGGTACCGGCGAAGCGGTGCGCCAATCCCTCCAGGAACACCGACAGCCCGGCCTTGGCAGCGCCGTAGGCGTAGTTCGAGCGGCGGCCGCGGTCGCCGGCCACCGACGCGATCGCCACCAGCGTGCCGCGCCCGGCCTTCGCCAGCGCACCGGCAACCAGTTCGCTCCACACCGCGGCGCTCAGGAAGTTGGTGCGAAGGCCCTGCTCCAAGCGCTCCACATCCGCCTGGGCCGCCTCCTGGTCGCCGAGGATGCCGTAGGCGATGATCGCCACGTCGAGGCCGCCCAGGCGCTCCCGCAAAGCGTCGAAGCGCGCGGCTGCGGCCTCGGTATCGGCAAGGTCGCTCTCGGCGGTCAGCACCTCGGCGGCGCCGCGGGCGCGCAGGTCGGCGGCGATCGACGCCAGCCTGGCGGTGTCGCGCGCCACCAGCAGCAGCCGATCGCCGCGCGCGGCTCGCAGCCGCGCCCACCGCTCGGCGATCGCCGAGGTGGCGCCGAGGACCAGGATACGTTCAGGGTTCGCCATCGGTCCGTCACTCTTCCTGCGACACCCGGCGCCAGAAGCTGGACTGCAGCATCGGGTCGCGCCGTTGATCGAGATCGCGCCACGCCGGGTAGCCCCGGCGGAACGCCGCTGTGGGCATCCGCCCGTCCTTGGCGGGGTATAGCCGCCCGCCGGCCTCCGCCACAACCCGGTCGAGTTCCGCCATCAGCGCCAGGGTCCGCCCGCCGCGGTTCGGGAAGTCGAGCGCCAGGGTCGTCCCCGCCATCGGAAACGACATCGGACCCGGCGACGGCAGGTCGCCGAAATTCTTCAAAACCGCCAGGAACGAGGCTTCGCCGCTGCGCGCGATCCGCACCAGCAGATCGCGCACGGCGTCCCGGGCGACCGGCGGCGGGACGACGCCCTGCCACTGGTAGAACCCGCGCGGTCCGTACAGGCGGTTCCAGTGGCCGATCCGGTCGAGCGGGTAGAAGAACGGGTCGTAAGGCTGCTCGCCCCGGAACCCCGCACCCGGCCTGGCGTGATACAGCCGGTTGAAGGCGCCGACCGTCCAGCGGTTCAGCAGGAAGCCCGGCGCGTCGAGCGGGACCGAGGGCCCGCCCGCGCGATGCGGCGTCAGCGGCCCGGCGGCAGCGTGCCGGCCGCGCGAGAACACCCCGCGCCCGAGAGCGGCGCCGGTCGCCAGCGTATCGACCCACGCAACGGTGTAGGGCCAATCGGCGCCGGCCTCAGACAGCCGGAAGAAGCCGTCGAGATCCTCGAAGCGCTGGTTCTCCACGGTCATCGTCGCCGACGCGATGGGGGCCAGCGCGATCTCCACCCAGAGCAGGATGCCGGTCAGGCCGAGGCCGCCGACGGTCGCCCGGAACAACTCGGCCTCGACGTCGGGACCACACTCCACCACGCCGCGGTCCGATCGCCACAGCGCCAGCCGCCGGACATGCCGCCCGAAGCAGCCGGCGACGTGATGGTTCTTGCCGTGGACGTCGTTGGCGACGGCGCCGCCGAGGGTTACGAATTTGGTGCCGGGCGTGACCGGAGGGAACCATCCGGCCGGCACCGCCAGGCGCAGCACCGCGTCGAGCGGCATGCCGGCGTCGGCGCGCAGGATGCCGGTGGCGCGGTCGAAGGCGATCGCGCGGTCGATCCCGGCCATCGCCACCACCCCGCCACCGAGGTTCAGCCCGCTGTCGCCATAGGACCGGCCGAGACCGCGCGCCAGGGTGCTTCCGGACATTGCCGCGCTGGCCCGCGCAGCCGCCTCAACCTCACCTGGCCAGGCCGGTGCGACCATCCGGTGGCGGCCGCGATGCACCCGGCCCCAGGCGCGGACGCCGTCGTCGTCAAGGACGGTCGGGGTCCCGGCGGTCATCCGGCGGCCAGCACGGCGACGAGGGCGATGCCGCCAAGCGCCAGGCTGGCGCGATCCTTGAGGGCGAACACCACCGGATCGTCGTGCATCTGGCCGCGCTCGGCCAGCAGCCAGACCCGCGGCAGCCACCACCCGAGAACGGCCGGCACCACCCAGAGCCATTCCGGATCGGCCAGCCGGACCGTGTGGAGCGGGTCAGCGACCAAGTAGATCATGAAGATCAGCACCGAGGCGATGCCTGTGGTCAGGCCGAGCCCCAGCACAAAGCGCCCGTCGCCGGCGTGGTATCCGCGTCCCGGGATCGAGATCAGGCCCCGCTCCTCCAGACCGCGCACCTCGGTCAGGCGCTTGACCAGGGCCAGGCTGGTGAAGAACGCCATGCTGAACACCAGCAGCCAGGCCGGTACGCCGGCGTCGACCAGCAGGTGCCCGGCGAGCAGCCGCAGGGTGAACAGCGCGCCGAGCGTGAGCACGTCGATGACCGGCTGGGTCTTGAGTCCGAAGGAGTAGGCGAGCGTGAGCGCGAGGTAGGCGACGAGGCAGAGGAACACGTCGACATCGACCGCCAGCGTTCCGGCGAGGCCGATCACGATCATCACCGGCGCCAGCATGATCGCCACCGGTAGCGGCAGGGCGCCGGACGCCAGCGGCCGATTGCGCTTGCTCGGGTGCGAGCGGTCGGCCGACAGGTCGAGCAGATCGTTCAGCAGATAGGTCCCGCTGGCCGCGATCGAGAACAGCGCGACCGTCGCCACCGCCGCCAGCAGCGCCGCCGGTTCCTCATAGGCCCGGGTCAGCAGCAGCGGCAGGATCAACCCGTTCTTGGCCCACTGGTGCGGGCGGAGCGCGCGCAGCAGCGCCGGAAGGATGCGCGGCGCGGCGCCGAACTCGGCCTCGATCGGTGCCCGCGCCGCCACGGCGTCGCGCCGGCCGAGGGCCGCGTTGACGGGAATCGCGCCCGCCGCGCGGTCCCACACGGCGAGGTCGGCGGGCGCGTCGCCGGCGTACACGAAGCCGTCGGGGTGGCGGTCGATCAGGACGCGGGCCTTCGCCAGGCCCTTGAGGTTGGTCATCCCGTCGCTGCCGAGGACATCGTCGAAAACCCCGACCCGGATCGCGACCCGGTCGACGATGCGGCGGTCGGACGCCGACACCAGCTCGATACGGCGGCCGGCGGCCTTCTCGACCCGGAGATAGTCGACCAGGTCGTCGGTCAGCGGCAGGGTGTCGATGTCGACGCCGTCAGCGGCGGCGTCGAGCACCCGCGCCTTCAGATGCGCCCGGCCCGACAACAGCCAGAAGGGCAGCGCGAACACGATCCAGGGACGCCGTCGCAACGCCGCGAGCAGCGACTCGTACAGCAGGTCGGTCTTGATCAGCGTGCCGTCGAGATCGACACAGAGCGGCGGCCGCATCCCCATCTCCAAACCGGACCCGATCTTCCTACGGAACGCCGTCTGACGCCGCAAGGGCCGCTCAGCGGTCCCGGTCGGCCTTCCAGCGTTCGGCGGCGTCCTTCGCGCGAGCGCGCTCGTCATCGTTCAGGACCGAATCGACCGACTGGCGAAGCTCCTCGGCGCCCTCGATGCCCGCTTCGGTGGCGAGAATCAGCCAGCTCAGCGCCTCAACGGCGTCGGCCGGCACCCCCTCGCCCCGGGCGTAGAGATTTCCCAGGTTCAGGTAGGCCTCGTCCACACCCATTCGGGCGGCATCCCGATACAGCGCTGCGGCGCGGGCGGCATCGGCCGGGCCGCCCGCGCCGGCCTCGACCAGCACCGCGAGGTTGTAGCGCGCCGCCGCCATGCCCTGGTCGGAAGCCTTCTCGTACCAACCGCGGGCCTTCGCCGCATCCTGCGGGACTGACTGGCCGGTCTGATGCAGCACGCCGAGCTTGAACTGGGCGAGCGCGAACCCGGCCTCCGCCGACCGTCGGTACCATTCGGCCGCCTCGTGCGGGCGCGGGCTGTCCTGCAACCCCTGCTCCAGGGTCAGCCCGAGGTAGAACATCGCCTTCGGATCGCCGGCGCGGGCGGCGTCGCGGTACCAGCGCATCGCGTCGCCATAGGTGCGCGGCACCGGCACCTCGGCGCTGCGCGCCGGGGCGGCGACCGTAGTCGCCGTCGCCGTGGTCACCGCCAGCAACAACGCGAGCGAGGTTCGTCTCACCGGCGCGCTCGACGGTGGACGGAAGGGCAGGTCGGCATCGTCAAGGGCTGAGCGGGCCGGTGCCGCTGCTGGACCGGGGCGGCGGCCCCTGATAGCCGACAAGCCGGTTGGCCTCGCTGCCGGGCAGCGGCTGGGTGTAGCAGTTCACCTTGCCGATGGTGCGGTAGCAGTACGAGGTCGGCAGCGGTTCCGCAGCCGGCTGTTCCTTGGGCTGAAAGGCGGTCGACATGGTGTCCACCGCGGTCTGAACGGTCTGGCCAACCTCGGCGCAACCGGCCAGCGCGACGGCACCAAGCACCACCATCCCGGCCGTCCGCCACCACAGGATCCGCCGCGCGTTCCGCGTCGTCATGCCGTCGTCACCCCGTCATCCCCCCGCGCACCCCCCGCAGGACTCGCAGCAAGTGTAGCCGAATCAACACCAAACCCCAAGCCGTCCGCGACTCGACAGGTGACCGCCCTGCGCCGGGGATCAGTGGAGGGTTTTCAGGACGTCGCCGACGGTGTCCACGATAAAGTCGATATGACTCTTCTCGACGATCAGCGGCGGCGACAGCGCGATGATGTCGCCGGTGGTGCGGATCAGCAGACCCTTGTCGTAGGCCTGCAGGAAGGCGTCGAAGGCGCGCGCCGTCGGCTTGCCTGCGATCGGCTCCAGTTCGATCGCCCCGACCATGCCGATGTTGCGGATGTCGATGACGTGGGACGCCCCCTTGAGCGAGTGCAGCCCCTGCTCCCAGTAAGGCGCCAGGTCGGCGGCCCGCTCGAACAGCCCCTCCTCGCGGTACAGGTCGACGGTGGCAAGGCCGGCGGCGCAGGCCAGCGGGTGGCCGGAATAGGTGTAGCCGTGGAACAACTCGATCGCGTTGTCGGGTGCGTTCATGAAGGCGTCGTAGATGCCGTCGCGGCAGAACACCGCTCCCATCGGCACGACCGCGTTGGTGATGCCCTTGGCGGTGGTGAACAGGTCCGGCTTGACACCGAAGTAATCGCTGGCGAACGGCGCGCCGAGCCGGCCGAACCCGGTGATGACCTCGTCGAAGATCAACAGTATGCCGTGTTTGTCGCAGATATCGCGCAGGCGCTTGAGGTAGCCCTTCGGCGGGATCAGCACGCCGGTCGACCCGGCCACCGGCTCGACGATGACCGCGGCGATCGTCGAGGCGTCGTGCAGGGCGACGATCCGCTCCAACTCGTCGGCCAGGTTGGCGCCGTGCTCGGGCTCGCCCTTGGTGTAGGCGTTGCGCGCGAGATCGTGGGTGTGCGGCATGTGGTCGACGCCGGCCAGCAGGGTGCCGAAGGTCTTGCGGTTGGAGACGATGCCGCCGACCGAGATGCCGCCGAAGCCGACCCCGTGATAGCCGCGCTCGCGCCCGATCAGGCGGGTGCGGGTGCCCTGGCCGATGGCGCGCTGGTAGGCGAGCGCGATCTTCAGCGCGGTGTCGACCGCCTCCGAGCCGGAATTGGTGAAGAAAACCTGGCTGAAGCCCTCGATCATCTGGGTCAGCCGGGACGCGAACTCGAAGGACAGCGGGTGGCCCATCTGGAAGGTCGGGGCGAAGTCGAGCTTCTCGACCTGACGCTGCACCGCCTCGATGATCGGGCGACGGCGGTGGCCGGCGTTGCAGCACCACAGCCCGGAGGTGCCGTCCAAGACCTTGCGGCCCTCGGCGGTAGTGTAGTGCACGCCCTCGGCCTCGACGAACAGCCGCGGCTGCTTCTTGAACTGCCGGTTGGCGGTGAACGGCATCCAGAACGACTCGAGGTCGTTCGGCTTCGTCTGGTCGTTCGCCGCGATCACCATGGGAAACTCCGTCTGTCGGCACGCCGTGGGGGCACAGGAAATATTCCGGCATCTTAGGGGGACGCGGGAGCGCGGCGCAAACGGGTTTGCCGCAACCGGCGGGTCTCGGCCTGTGGCGAAGCCGGCGGACGCCGGGTAGGCTCGCCGCCTGCCATTCGAGGAGACCGTCATGACCGATTACGTTCCAGCCCCGGGAGCCGCCTGGGAGCGCCAGGATCCCGCCGACCCCGCCGGCATCCAGGCCGCCGTCGACTACGCGCTCGAGCACGAATCGACGATGAACCGGGACATCGCCGCGGCCCTGGACGGCGGGCATTTTTCCGAGCCGCCGCCGCTCGGAGACATCATCGGCCCGACGGCGCCCCGCGCCGACCCGAGCGGGCTGATCCTGCGCGGCGGCCGGATCGTGGCGGAATGGGGGCCGACCGAGCGCGCCGACATGACGTTCTCGGTCACAAAGTCCTACCTGTCGATCATGGCGGGGCTGGCGGTCGCCGACGGTCTCATCCCGGACCTGCGCCGGCCGGTGGCCGACCTGGTCGACGACGGCGGCTTCGATGCCCCACAGAACCGCTCGATCACCTGGGAGCACCTGCTCACCAACACCAGCGAGTGGGAGGGCACGCTGTTCGGAAAACCCGACCTGGTCGACCGCAACCGCGAGCTGTCGCTGCCGCCGGGCGTGGCGTCGAAGAAGGGCACGCACCGCGACCTGCAAACACCGGGGACGTACTGGGAATACAACGACGTCCGGGTGAACCGGCTGTCGCTGTCGCTGCTGCGGGTGTTCGGCCGGCCGCTGCCGGCGGTGCTGAAGGAGCGGGTCATGGACCCGATCGGGGCGTCGGACAGCTGGAGTTGGAACGGCTACCTCAACTCCTGGGTCGAGGTCGACGGGCAGCTGATGTGCTCGGTGTCGGGCGGCGCGCACTGGGGCGGCGGCCTGTTCATCTCGGCCCGCGACCACGCCCGCATCGGCCTGCTCATGCAGCGCCGCGGCCTGTGGGGTGACCGACGCATCCTGCCGGAATCCTGGGTCGACGCCTGCACCACGCCGTGCGCGCTGAACCCGAGCTACGGCTATCTCTGGTGGCTGAACGGCGACGGCAGGCACTGCCCGAGCGCGCCGCGCAGCAGCGTGTTCGCCATGGGCGTCGGCTCGAACGTCATCTGGATCGAGCCGACTCTCGACCTGGTGGCGGTGGTGCGCTGGATCGACAAGGCCCATCTCGACGGCTTCGCCAAGCGGGTGATGGCGTCCTTCGGCGCCCACCGCGGTGCGGCGGGCGCCTCTGGATGACAGGTCCTGAATCTACAGTCCGGCGGTGATCGCCACGCCCGCGGCCGCGGTCGCGAGGCCGGCAAACCGCACCACGCGCGTCGAGGCGATACGAACCAGGCCGGCGACGAGGGCGATGCCGGCGGCGTGCAGGAGGGCGGTCGCGAGCGCGAAGCCGACGGCGTAGCCCGCCGCCGAAAGCCCGGTCGGCAACTCGCTGCCATGGGCGTGGCCGTGGAACACGGCGAACGCCGCGACGATGGCCATGCCGACGCCGAGGACGACCCGCGCGTTGACCGCCACCAGGGCGCCTAGGACCACCACCGACAGGGCGATCGCGGTCTCGACCATCGGCAGCGCCACGCCGGACAGCGACAGCGCACCACCCGCGACCATCGCCACGACGAACGCGGCCGGCACCAGCCATACGGCGCGACCGCCGAGCAGCGCCGCCCAGGCGCCGACCGTCACCATCGCCAGCAGGTGGTCGAGGCCGAACAGCGGATGGGTGAACCCGGCGGCGAAGCCGCTGATGACACCGACGCCGCCGCCGACGCCGGTGTGCGCCAGGGCGGGAGTGACGACGAGCGACACCGCCGCGGCGGTGGATAGAACACGAAGCATGGATAGCCCCCGAAGATGCTGAGATCCGGAATTGGTCGACCGCGAGTCTTAACCACGCCGGCCCGGCCTGTCATGCCCGTTCGTTCCGCATCTGCGAAGGTCGCTTGCCGGGATCGCTTGCCGGAATCGCTTGCCGGGGGGGGTCGCTTGCCGAGCGGCGTCCGGGCGCCCATTTGATGTTTTTGCGACGGTGATCGAGGTCGGGGCATGTCAGACTCGGCGGGCGCGCGACCGGACAACCCCGGGGTGATCACCCACCCGCCGTTTCTCTACGCGGGCGCCCTCGCCGCCGGCGCGTTACTCGACCTGCTTGTCCCGCTGCCGATCATGGCGCCCGGCGCCGGCATGACGCCGGGCCTCGCCCTCATCGTTGCCGGCCTGGCCCTCGGCGGCTGGTGCGTGTGGCTGTTTTACCGAGCCGGCACCAACGCTCCGACCCACAAGCCGGAGACCGCGATCGTCGTCGATGGCCCCTACCGGTTTTCCCGCAACCCGATGTATGTGGGGGTGACCGCGCTCTCGGTCGGCGTGGCGCTGTGGGCCAACAGCTACTGGATGCTCGGTCTGCTGATGCCGACCCTGGTGATCATGAACATCGCGGTGATCGAGCGCGAGGAGCGCTACCTGGCCGCCAAGTTCGGTGACGAGTACCTGGCCTACAAGGCGCGGGTCAGGCGTTGGCTGTAGCGCCGCCGGCCGGTCAGGCCTTGCGGCCGAGTTCCGCCATCACATGCCGGGCCGCGTCCATAAGCAGCCAGTTGTCGGCGGTGGCGGTGACCATGTCGTAGCCGCGGTCGAGCATCGCCTTGGCGCCGCCCGCCGTGCGGTTCACCCCGCACAGCCATTTCGAGTGGCGACGGGCCGCCAGCTCGATGCGCTCGACCAGGGCGTCGAGTTCGGGGCTGCGGTAGCCGCCATAACCGCCCAGCTTGTCGAAATCCGGCACGATGTCGGCCAGCAGGTCACCGGTCCCGGGGATGATCACGTCGATGCCCTCGACCGCCGCGATCGCCTCGACGTTCTCGACACCCAGCCGGGTCTCGACGATCACCGCGACCAGCAGGCGATCGCGGTAGGTCCGCGGGTACTCCAGCTCCGCGACCCCCCAGTCGGCGGCCCGGCTTTCCGGATACCCGACGCCGCGGTTGCCGCCGTGCGGTCGGTAGCGGCAGGCGGCGACGATCGCCCGCGCCTGCTCCGCAGTCTCGACGGTCGGCACCACGATGCCCTCGATGCCGGCGTCCAGCGCCCGCTTGATCGGCACCGGATCGTGCGACGGCACCCTGACCAGGCAGGGAACGCCGCCGCCGCGCGCGGCCCGCATCTGGTGGATCAGGTCGCGCGACGTCACCAGCGTGTGCTCGTGGTCGACGATGAAGAAGTCGAAGCCGAGATGCGACAGCAGTTCGGTGCTGTCGCCGCCGGTCAGGAAGATCCAGCAGCCGACCGGCCGGCTGCCGCCGCGCAACGCATCCTTCAGGCTTTCGGCCGCGATCATCCTGTCCTCCCGGGTCGGTGTCGCCGGCATCAGGCCGCCGCCCGGCGCTCGTCCCGACCGGCCGCGCCGCGCCCCAGGAGCAGGTCGACGGCCTTCTCGGCGATCATCATGGTCGGGGCGTTGGTGTTGCCGCCGATCAGCCGGGGCATGACCGAGGCGTCGATGACGCGCAGCCCGTCGATCCCGCGCACCCGAAGTTCCGGATCGACCACCGCGCCGTCGTCCACCCCCATGCGGCAGGTCCCGACCGGGTGGTAGATGGTCTCGGCGATCCGCCGGACATAAGCGTCGATGTCCGGGTCGGACACGACGTCCGCACCGGGGTTCAGCTCCTCGCCCCGCCAGCCCTCGAACGCCGGCTGCGCCACCAGGTCGCGCGCCATCCGCAGCCCGTCGCGGAACGTCCGCCGATCGGTCTCGGTGGCGTAGTAATTGGCGAGGATCCGGACCCGGTCGGCCGGATCGGCGGACCGCAGCCGCAGGCGCCCCCGGCTTTCGGGACGGAGGTGGCACATCCGGATGGTGAAGCCGTCGCGGTCCATGCGGTCGCGGTTGAGCTGCCAGAGCAGCGGGACCCGCAACCGCTTGGCGCCGAGGCCGATCAGGAAATGCCACTGCATGTCGGGCTGCTCGAGCTCCGGCCGCGTGCGCACGAACAGCCCGCCCTCGGCCGGGAAGGTGGCCGCCGGCCCGGTGCGGAACAGCGCCGCCTGGGCCATGGCGAGGGCGGCGCGGTCGAGGCGGACCAGGCTGTGCAGGGTCACCGGCTTCGGGCAAGCATGCTGCAGCGGGATGTCGAGGTGGTCCTGCAGGTCGCGGCCCACCCCCGGCAGGGCGTGGACCACGGGAATACCGTGCGCCCGCAACTCCTCCGGGTCGCCGATCCCCGACAGCATCAGCACCTGCGGCGAGTTCAGCGCGCCGCCGGCCAGCAGCACCTCGCGCGCCGCCGTCACCCGGTGCGGCGACCCCTGGCGCCAGTACTCGACACCAGTCGCCCGGCCGCCCTCCAGCACCACCCGCTCGGTGAGCGCCCCGGTCTCCACCGTCAGGTTCGGCCGCTTCAGCGCCGGGCGCAGGTAGCACGACGCTGCACTCGCCCGCCGGCCGTTGTGGATCGTGAAGTCGTAGCGCCCGACCCCCTCCTGCTCCGCCCCGTTGAAGTCGTCGTTCGGGCGGTAGCCGGCCTGCCGGCCGGCGGCAAAGAAGACGTCGTAGAGCGGGTTGTCGCCGCGCCCGCGCTGCACCTTGAGCGGCCCGTCGGCGCCGTGCAGGCCGTCACCGGGACGGTCGACATGGCCTTCGGAGCGCCGGAAATACGGCAGGACGTCGTCCCACCCCCAGCCGCGGTTGCCGAGCTGCGCCCAGGTGTCGTAGTCGCGCGGGTGGCCGCGGATGTAGATCATCGAGTTGATCGACGACGAGCCGCCGACCACCTTGCCGCGTGGCCAGTACAGGCTGCGGCCGTCCAGATGCGGCTCCGGCTCGGTCCAGTAGCCCCAGCTGTGCAGGCTGGAGCGCACCAGCTTGCCGACGCCGAGCGGGATGTGGATCAGCGGGTTCCAATCCCAGCCGCCGGCCTCCAGCAACAGGACCGAGACGTCCGGATCCTCGGTCAGGCGCGCCGCCAGCACGCACCCTGCCGACCCGGCCCCGACGATGACGTAGTCGTAGCTTCGCATGGGCCGAGTGTGGCGGTGGGGCGAAGTGACCGCAAGCCGGGATCCGCCGACCCGTGCTTTCGAGCCCACTGCGAGTATGATAATTTCATACCTTCAAAGGTCATCCGTGGAGGAGCACGATGTCCGCAACGGAAAGACGCACCTTCAGCCTTCCAGCAGAGCAGGCCCTCTACATCGACAGCCTCGTCGCCACCGGAACCTACGCATCCAGCAGCGAGGTCATCCGGGCAGGGCTCCGCGCCTTGCAGGAGCGCGACGCCGCTGTGGATCGCTGGCTGCGCGAGGATGTCGTCCCGGTCGCGGCCGCCCTCCGGGCCGATCCGGGACGAGCGCTTCCCGCCGACGAGGTGTTTGGCGAGATCCGGGCGCTCCATGCCCGGCGCCGGAAGAGCGTCAACCGTGGCGCATGAGGTCGTCTTCGCAGCGGAGGCTCGGGACGACCTGATCCCAGAAAACCGATGCCCACCCGAAGGTCAGCGCAACGAAGGTCCAGATCGCAACTGGCGGGTCTCGCCGCGTCGTGGCCTGAGACGTCGCGGCTTGGTTGTAGGCAGCAAATAGACCAAGGAACTCGTCGATGGTGAAGGGAGGGTTCACACCATCACCGCATCAACCGGCCTGCGCGCCGACATGGGCATCGCAGGCGCCCGTCCGAACCGCATCACGATGTCGGGCCTGCGTCCCGGCAGACCCACCGCAGCGGCCAGGTCGGCCCGCAAATGCGGAACTTCCACCGGCTGGTTGATGTAGGCGGTCTTCAATCCCAGTGCTGTCGCCTGCAAGGCAAACCGCTGGCAGGCGCGCCCCGCTTGCACCCAGTGTTCGGGGTTGTCCTGTGCCGCGACGAACACCGCGACCCCGGAGGACGTTGCGATATGGCGAGCGTATTTCTCGTTCTCCGCCTTGGCGATGAACACCATGTCAAAGAGGCGTGGCCCCAGCCAGTCCGGCAGGGCGGGGTTGCCACTGGCGACGCTGTAGAGGCCGTCGCCGGTTGTCATTGCTGCTGCCGGATGGAATCGCAGCCAATGCACCAGTTCGGCGACGAAGGCCGGATCGGCCATCTGGGCGGAGTTGCCCGCGATCACGAGATCGCGCAATCGGTCGATCTGCTCCCTCTCGGTCAACAGGACCAGATCGACACCGGGCACTGCTGCCGCCGCCGCCGCAAGCCGGGATAGATCGGCTGCACTCACCGCACTGCCATCGTAGTCAGATCGCGTGGACTGCCGCAACGGGATCGCATCGAACAGGGCCGTATCTCCGCCTAATGCAGTGCCAAGACCCACCCGCACCATCCCGCCGCTACCCGGGTCGAACACGATCTCGCCTGCCAGCCCTCGCGCCCCGGCGGCAAGTACGAGGTTCTCTGCAGCACATCCGAGGCTTGCGAAAAGATGGTGATCGTCGGGGTCCACTACGGGGGTGCGGCGCGTGAAGTCGGGCAGGATGTCGATGCCCCGCTCGTCCGGCCGGAACAGCCAAGGTTGCGTATTGTGTCCGTTTGCGGCGAGTGTCGCATAGCGGATCAAGTCGCGCGTGGATGCTTGAGTGGGCAGCGGATCACGCAAGCCTGTGGCGTACGCGGACATGTCCGCCGCTGCCTGTGTCCGCCGCCAGCCGATCCATCCTGCGCCGCCAAGCGCCAATGCCCCAATCCCAGCACCGATCAGCAGGGTTCTTCGCTCCATATCTTGGCCCTCCGAGCATCTCGTGCGACTGGTGCAGAGCATGAAGGCAGATGCGCACCAGGCGACCATCCGGTCGACGGGAATTCATGGTCACGCGCGTCACCAGCAGCCCACCGTCCCGAACTGATCTGCGTACCCAGGAATTCCAACCGCACGCGAGGGGTCAAAATCCACCCGATCACCCCGCCCGGAACCCGCACCCTCTGGGTGATAAGAAATACCACGGTCAGGGACAGCGAAATCTGCGGATTACTTCGGGAATGCGGGCTGATACAGCTCCATCGCGGAGAGAACTGGCGACGTCCGTGGGCTCGGCTATATCGAACGTATCGAATCTCACTGCCGAGGCTTCGCCGATTTCCCGGAGCGCGGCACCCGACGCGACGACCTGTTGCCTGGCCTGCGGGTGATCGGATTCGGTCGCCGGGTAACGATCGCGTTCGGCATCCAGCCCGCCACGGTGACGGTCTATCGAATCCTCTACGGGGGGCGCGACCTGTCGGCCCTCCTCGATGAAGACGGGAACTGACAGGCCGTCGCCTGCGCTCCGTCAGAACGACAGCGCGCTGACCCGGACCACGTGCGGCAGGCCCTGGACCTCGGCCAGCAGCGCGCCGTCGATGGCTTGGTCGACCTCGACCAGCGCGATCGCCTCGCTGCCGACGTCGCGCCGCCCCAAGTGGAAGGTAGCGATGTTGACGCCGTGGTTGCCGAGCGCGGTGCCGAGGGCGCCGATGAACCCGGGCTTGTCGTAGTTGCGGACGTACAGGGTGTGGCGGCCGAAATCGGCCTCCACCGCGATCCCCTGGACCTCGACCAGCCGCGGCTTGGTGCCGCCGATCAGGGTGCCGACCAGCACCCGCGTGCGGCCGGCGGAGCGGACCGACATCCGCACCAGGGTCTGGTAGTCGGTCTCGCGGTCGTGCCGGGTCACGCTGACCTCGATGCCGCGCTGATGCGCCATCGACGGGGCGTTGACCATGTTGACGCTGTCGACCTGCGGGCGCAGCAGGCCGGCCAGCGCCGCCGCCTTGATCGGCTCGGCGTTCAGCTTGGCGGCGTGGCCCTCGAACTCCAGGGACACCGCCTCGACCGGACCGTCGATCAGCTGGCCGCAGAACGACCCCAGCAGCTCCGCCAGCTTCATGTACGGCCGCAGGATCGGCGCCTCCTCGGCGCTGACCGACGGCACGTTCACGGCGTTGCTGACAGCGCCGGTCAGCAGATAGTCGCTCATCTGCTCGGCGATCTGCAGCGCCACCTTCTCCTGGGCCTCGGAGGTCGAGGCACCGAGGTGCGGCGTGCAGACGACGTTCGGGTGCCCGAAGAGCGCGTTCTCCTTGGCCGGCTCGGTCACGAACACGTCGAACGCCGCCCCGGCGACCTGCCCGGAATCGAGCGCGGCGCGAAGGTCGTCCTCGACGACCAGGCCGCCGCGCGCGCAGTTGATGATGCGCACGCCCGGCTTCATCGTGGCGATCGCCGCCGCGTCGATCACGCCGCGCGTGGCGTCGGTCAACGGCGTGTGCAGGGTGATGACGTCGGCCTCGGCGAACAGCTCCGCGAGCTCGACCTTGCGCACGCCAAGCTCGGTCGCCCGCGCCTCGGACAAATACGGATCGTAGGCCAGGACCCGCATCCGCAGGCCGCGCGCCCGGTCGGCGACGATCGAGCCGATGTTGCCGCAGCCGATCAGCCCCAGCACCTTGCCGGTCAGCTCGACCCCCATGAACCGGGTCTTCTCCCACTTGCCGGCCTGGGTCGAGGCATCGGCCTGCGGGATCTGGCGGGCAAGCGCGAACATCAGGGCGATGGCGTGCTCGGCGGTGGTGATGGCGTTGCCGAACGGGGTGTTCATGACCACCACGCCGCGCGCCGTGGCCCCCGCGATGTCGACGTTGTCGACGCCGATGCCGGCGCGGCCGACCACCTTCAGGCGCTCGGCCACCGCCAGCACGTCGGCGGTGACCTTGGTGGCGGAGCGCACCGCGAGGCCGTCATAGCCGGCGATGATCGCCTTCAGCGCGTCGGGCTTCAGCCCGGTCTTCACGTCGACCTCGATCCCGCGATTGCGGAAGATCTCGGCCGCCTGGTCGCTCAGATTGTCGGAGATCAGGACCTTGGGCATGTGGGATCCGCGCACCGTCCGCTCGAACCGAGCCGGGGCGCGCGCCTTTCGCTGTGTGAAGGGGTTCGCTCTCGGGACCGGGCGGGCGCCCGCGGGCGCTCACGCCGCGGCCGCAAGCTCCGACTTCACCTGGTCCCACGCCCAGTCCAGCCAGGGCAGCAACGCCTCGATGTCAGACGTCTCGACGGTCGCTCCGCCCCAGATCCTGAGGCCCGGCGGGGCGTCGCGATAGCCTGCGATGTCGTAGCCCGCACCCTCCGCCTCGACCAGCGCCGCCAGCTTCTTGGCGATGGCGGCCTGGACAGTGGGCGACGACGCCCGGAACGCCGGATCGACGAACGACAGGCAGATCGAGGTCGGCGAACGGATCGCCTCGTCCTCGGCAAGGAACCCGGCCCAGGACGACGCCGCCACCCATTTCTCGATGGCCGCCAGATTGGCCCGGCAGCGGCCGATCAGCCCCGGCAGGCCGCCGATCCGCTCGGCCCAGCCGAGCGCGTCCAGGATGTCCTCGACGCACAGCATGGACGGCGTGTTGATGGTCTCGCCCTTGAAGATGCCCTCGTTCAGCTTGCCCTTCGAGGTCATGCGGAACAGCTTCGGCAGCGGCCAGGGCGGGGTGTAGCTCTCCAGCCGCTCGACGGCCCGCGGGCTCAACACCAGCATGCCGTGGGCCGCTTCGCCGCCCAGCACCTTCTGCCAGGACCAGGTGACCACGTCGAGCTTGTCCCAGGGCAGTTCCATGGCGAACGCCGCCGAGGTGGCGTCGCAGATCGCCAGGCCCTGGCGGTCGGCCGGAATCCAGTCGCCGTTCGGCACCCGCACCCCGGAGGTCGTGCCGTTCCAGGTGAACACCACGTCGCGGGCGAAATCGACGGAAGCGAGGTCGACGATCCGGCCGTACCCGGCCTCCAGCACGCGCACGTCCCGCAGCTTGAGTTGCTTGGAGACGTCGGTCACCCAGCCGGCGCCGAAGCTCTCCCACGCCAGCATGTCGACGCCGCGCGCGCCAAGCATCGACCACATCGCCATCTCGACGGCACCGGTGTCCGAGGCCGGCACGATGCCGACGCGGTAATCGGCGGGAATGCCGAGGATCGCGCGCGACCGGTCGATCGCGTCGACCAGCCTGGCTTTTCCGATCTTGGAGCGGTGGGAGCGCCCGAGGGCGGCGTCGGCGAGTACAGCGGGGCCCCATCCGGGTCGCTTTGCACACGGTCCGGACGAGAACAACGGCACCCGCGGCTTGTGCTGCGGCTTCATGTCTCGATCCTTCGATATAACCGCTCGTTGGGGAGCGGCGGCCCGGCGCGGAGACTATTGCCCGGCAGCCGGATGTCAACGGGCTTCGCCGCGTCAGTCGCCGCGCCGGACATCCCTGCACCCTCGCGCGTTGCCGCCCGGCCGCCGGCGATGCTACGACTTCCTCACCCTCGAACACCTGCGGGAGACGCGGCATGGCGATCACCTTCTACGACCTCTGCGGCCGCGCCTCGAAGCGCTTCAGCCCGTATGGTTGGCGGACCCGCATGGCGCTCGCCCACAAGGGCCTCGATTACGACCTCGAACTCGTGAAGTTCGGCGACAAGGACAAGCTGACGTTCTCCGGCCAGTCGCTCGTGCCGGTGATCCGCGACGGCGAGCGGGTGGTCAGCGACAGCTGGGCGATCGCCGAATACCTGGAAGACACCTACCGCGACCGCCCGTCGCTGTTCGGCTCGACCGAGGGTCGCGGCATGGCGAAGGCGATCAACGCGTTCGTGAACCTGACCATCCAGCCGGCGCTGGCGCCGCTGATCGTCGCCGACGTTCTGGCGCACATTGACCCGTCCGACCTCGACTACTTCGTCGGGTCGCGCGAGAAGCGGTTCGGCAAGCCGCTCGCCGAGGTCCAGGCCGGCCGCGAAGAGCGGGTCGAGGGCTTCCGGCGGACGCTGGAGCCGTTCCGGGTGGTCGTGAAGGACCAGGCGTTCATCGGCGGCACCGCCCCGACCTATGCCGACTACGCGCTGTTCGGCACCCTGCAGTGGGCGCGCTGCACCAGCGCGTTCGACCTGGTCGCCGCCGACGACCCGATCCATGCCTGGTTCGAGCGCTGCCTCGGCCTGCACGGCGGCATCGGCCGCGACGAACCCGCCGCCTGACCCGCACCCCGGATATCGGAGAGCCACCCATGACCACAACCATGCCATCGCCGCGGCTGCCCACCCTCGACCCCGCCCAATTGTCGCCCGAGCAGAAGGCAATCCACGACGCCATCGCCGCCGGCCCGCGCGGCCGCGTCCAGGGCCCGCTGGCGGTCTGGCTGCACAGCCCCGGCCTCGCCGACAACGCCCAGCGCCTGGGCGCCTTCTGTCGCTTCGGCAGCAGCCTGGAGCCGAGGCTTTCGGAACTGGCGATCCTGGTCACCGGCCGGGTCTGGACGGCGCAGTTCGAGTGGACGGTACACAAGCCGATCGCCCTGAAGGCCGGCCTGTCGGAGGCGGTGGTCGAGGCGATCCGCAACCGCGCGACGCCGCCGTTCGAGAAGGCCGACGAACGGGTGGTGCACGATTTCGCGAAGGCCCTGCACATCGACCGCAAGGTACCGCAGGCGCTGTACGACGAGGCGGTGGCGGTGCTGGGCGCCACCCGTGTCGTCGATCTGGTCGGGATCCTCGGGTACTACACGCTGATCTCGATGACCATCAACGCCTTCAACATCCCGCTGGAAGCCGGCCAGACCCCGGACCTGGAGTAGGACGCGATCGACGGTCACGAAGCCGATCGTCACGAAACGGTCATGTCTCGGTAACCGTGGTGTCGCATGCTCCGAGGACTATCGAAGCATGGATGACACCTCAGCCTCGCGGGCGTTCGCGGCCCTCTCGCAGCCGGTTCGCCTGGAGATCCTGCGACTGCTGGCGCCGGCCGGTCGGGACGGCCTCACCGCCGGGACGGTGGCGACCCGGCTCGGCGTGGTGTCGTCGACCCTCTCCCACCATCTCGGCCAGCTCGAGCGCGCCGGCCTGGTGCACGCCCGCCGCCAGGGCCGGTTCATGGTCTATGCGATCGACCCGGACGGCGCCCGGCTCCTGATCGACTATCTGGCGCGGGCCTGGGACGGTGATCGCCCGGACCTGGTGACGACGCTCGACCGCCCGCCGGCCGTGGCCCGGGGGTAGGCCACCCGGCCGTCGTCTTTGCGTTCCGCCGCCCGTCGATGTATGCAGCGGCCATGAGCAACCCGGTTTCATCCGAAACCTCCCGGCCTGCCGCGCGGCGGCTGTGCGGACCGGCGCGCGTGGCCCTGCTCGCGCTCGGCTTCACCTGCACGGCCATCGGCATCGCCGGCGTGATCCTGCCGGGCCTGCCGGGCACGGTGTTCCTGCTGATCGCGGTGTGGGCGTTCTCTCGCTCGTCGGAGCGTTTCCATCTCTGGCTCTACAACCACCCGCGCTTCGGCCGGACCGTGCGCGACTGGCACACCCACCGCGTCATCCCGGTGAAGGCGAAGGCTGCGGCAGTGTCGATGATGGCAGCGACGGCGATCGGACTGGTCTGGATCTCCGGTGGCGACTGGCGGCTGCCGGCGCTGTCGGGCGCGATCATGGCGATCGTCGCGGTGTGGATCGTCACCCGCCCGAGCCGGACCACCGGCACCGCCTGACGGCCGCGGCGACGCCGCGCGGCCGGCATCCATCGCCGCTGCTTACACGCCGGACACAATCGAATACAAATCGGCCGTTCTGGACCAGCCGTTCGATGTCCGGAGGATCCGATGTTTGCGAAGACCGCTGCCGTCCCGTTGTTCGCGATCGCCGTCCGAAGCTTCGACCTGCCCGCCGACGGCGCGCGGGCGATCAACGCCAAGCGCGGACGTTCACGAGCGGAACGCCGATCGCGAGAATGGGACACGGGCATGAACCCGGGAGAACGATGATGCGCCCGCCGCGACGCCGCCGATCGAGCCGGCCGACCCCGATCCGCCAGGGCCGGGTGCCGGCCAACGCCGACCCGGTGGACCTGACCATCGACCTGGTGGGAGGCCGCGGCGACGGCATCGGGCGCGCCGAGGTGACGGTCGACTGGGACGTCGAGGAGCGCTCGGTGTTCGTGCCCTTCACCCTTCCGGGCGAGCGCGTGCGGGCACGCCCGGAGACCGCCCGCAGCGAGGGGGTGTCGGCGAGTCCGATGGAACTCCTGGAGATCTCGCCGGACCGGGTCGAGCCGCCCTGCCCGCACTTCATGACCTGCGGCGGCTGCGCGCTGCAGCATTGGGCCGACGCGCCGTACGCCGCCTGGAAGGCCGAGCAGGTGCGCGGCCATCTGCGCCGGGTCGGCCTGGCCGACGTGACCGTGGACGAAGCGGTGCGCTCGCTGCCGAGGACCCGCCGGCGCGCCGACCTCGCGGCCCGCCGCCTCAAGGGTGGCGCGGTGCTTGGGTTCCACGAGCGCCAGGGCAAGCGGATCGTCGACGTGCGGGAGTGTCCGGTGCTCGATCCGGCACTCGAGGCCGTGCTCCCGGCGTTCCGGGCAGCGCTCGGCGATCGGCTCGGCGAGGCCGCCGAGGCCGACCTGGTCCTGACCCTGCTCGACACCGGCGTCGACGCGCTGCTGGTGCTCCCCGAGCCGCTGGACCTGGCGGCGCGCGAGGCCTGGGCGGCGCTGGCCGGGCAATTGGATCTGGCGCGGTTGTCGGTGCGCCGCTCCGGCGAGGGCCGGGACCGGACCGAGCCGCTGGCGGCCCGCCGGACGCCGGCGATCCGATTCGCTGGAATCGACGTCTGCCCGCCGCCGGGCGCCTTCCTGCAGGCCACCCAGGCGGGCGAGACCGCGATCCAGGCCGCCGTGCTGGCCGCCGCGGAGGGCGCCGGGCGGCGCCTCGACCTGTTCGCCGGTATCGGCACCCTGGCCCTGCCGCTGGCGGGCGGCGGCCCGGTGACGGCGGTCGACGGCGATGCCCTGGCGATCGGGGCGCTGCGCGCGGCGGCGGATGCCGCCGGCCTCGGCGGCCGGCTGGCAACCGAGACCCGTGATCTGTTCGAGCGCCCCTGCGAGGGCGCCGAGCTGGCCGGCATCGACGTCGTGGCGCTCGACCCGCCCCGCGCCGGGGCCAAGGCCCAGGCCGAAGCCCTCGCCGCGTCGGCGGTGCCGGTGGTGGTGGCGGTGTCCTGCAATCCCGCGACGTTCGCGCGCGACGCGCGGATCCTGATCGACGGCGGCTATCGGCTCGATCGGGTCACGCCGATTGATCAATTCCTGTGGTCCCCCACATCGAACTGGTCGCCACCTTCCGGCGCTAGCCCACGATCGACGGAGATCGACATGCCCGCCACCCGGACCGAGACCGACACCCTCGGCGCCGTCGAAGTGCCGTCGGAGCGCTACTGGGGCGCGCAGACCCAGCGATCGATCGGGAACTTCCCGATCGGCGGCGAACGCATGCCCACCGCCCTGATCCGGGCCTTCGCCATCCAGAAACAGGCGGCGGCGCGCGCCAACCGCCGGCTCGGGGAACTCGAGCCCGCGATCGCCGACGCGATCGACGTTGCCGCCGCCGCGATCGTCCGCGGCGAGCTCGACGACGAGTTCCCGCTGGTTGTCTGGCAGACCGGCTCCGGGACCCAGACCAACATGAACCTCAACGAGGTGATCGCCGGGCGGGCCAACGAGACCCTCACCGGCGCGCGCGGCGGCAAGTCGCCGGTGCACCCCAACGATCACGTCAACCGCAGCCAGTCCTCGAACGACAGTTTTCCGACCGCCATGCACGTCGCGGCGGTGCGGGAAATCCACGCCCGCCTGCTGCCCAGCCTCGGGCGCCTGCACGCCGCGCTCGCCGCCAAGGCAGACGCCTTCGCGGGCATCGTGAAGATCGGCCGCACCCATCTCCAGGACGCCACGCCGCTGACGCTCGGAGATGAGGTCGGGGCGTGGGCTCACCAGGTGGCCATGGGGATCGCCCGGGTCGAAGCAACGTTGCCGCGTCTCTGCGAAGTGGCGCAGGGCGGCACGGCGGTCGGCACCGGCGTCAACGCGCCGGCCGGTTTCGCCCAGGCCTTCGTGGAGGAGTTGGTGTCGCTGACCGGGCTGGCGTTCACCAGCGCCCCGAACAAATTCGAGGCATTGGCGGCGCACGACGCGGTGGTCGAGGCGTCGGGAGCGTTGAACACCGTCGCCGCGTCGCTGACCAAGATCGCCAACGACATCCGCCTGCTCGGGTCCGGGCCACGTTGCGGCATCGGCGAGTTGATCCTGCCGGCCAACGAGCCGGGATCGTCGATCATGCCGGGCAAGGTGAACCCGACGCAGGCCGAAGCGTTGACTCAGGTGTGTGCCCGCGTGTTTGGCAACCACACCACCATCACCTTCGCCGGAGCCAACGGCCACATGGAACTGAATGTCTTCAAGCCGGTGATGATCGACGCCCTGCTGCAGTCCGTCCGACTGCTCGGCGACGCCGCCGCCAGCTTCGCCGAGCGTTGCGTCGAGGGGCTGGAGGCGGATCGCGATCGCATCGCCGACCTGCTCGCCCGCAGCCTGATGCTGGTAACCGCGCTGGCCCCGCACATCGGCTACGACGCGGCCGCCCGCATCGCCAAGACGGCGCACGCCGAGGGCGGCAGCCTGCGCGACACCGCCGTCCGTCTGGGGCTGGTCACGCCGACGGATTTCGACCTCTGGGTCCGTCCGGAGGCGATGCTAGGGCAGGACCGGTGACCGATCCGACCGCCCCCCGCAAGCGATCGGTCACGATCGCCGGTCACGCCACCAGCGTGTCCATGGAGGACGCCTTCTGGCGCCGGCTTGGCAGCTTCGCCAACGAGCGCGGCCAGTCCGTCAACGCGCTGATCGCCGAGATCGACCGCCAGCGCACCACCAACCTGTCGAGCGCCGTGCGGGTATGGGTGCTCGAGGAATGCGCCCGGCGGGCGCATCTCGATCCTGTCAGTTCGGTTTGATCAGGCCGCGCAGCAACCCCCGGACGGCGTCTTCCGGCTTCACCGGTTCCGTCGGCTGGGGCGCCGCACCGGGATCCGGGGCCGGGGCAGGCGCGGTCGGTGCGGTGGGCGCCGGAGCCTGCCCGCCGCCAAAGCCCCTGAGCAGTTCCTGAACGTTGCCCCCCTTGTCGAGCTGCTTCAGCAGGCCACGCTCCACCAGGCGCTGGAGGATGTGAGCCTGCATCGCCTCGATGTCGAGGATCCGACGCGGGTTGTCGAGCGGCCCGACCAGGCGCAACCCGACCGGTGGCGAGTTGGGATGTTCGGACAGCCGGAACGAGCTGACCATGTCCATCTGCTGCGGCGGCAGGTCGACCACGGCGGTGGCGGTGCCGACCGCGGCGTCCGCCTGAAGGGCGATATCCGTCGAACGCAGGACCCCCTTGGCGACGGTGTAGGTGCCGGACAGCGAGGTGAAACGCGTCTCGCCGCCGGACAGCGACCTCTGCGCCAGCTGCACGAAGTCAGGCGCCCGATCCAGCGACTTCAACTGGTCCGAGAACGCCTGGATGTCGAAGCCTTCGACCACCCCGTCCCGGACACTGAACGAGCCGGCCCCCGACAACGCCGAGACAAGGTCGAACTCGGACACGCCCCGGGTCTGCAGGTTGGTGTCGTAAGTAAGGATGCCGCTGACCGTGTCGGTGGCGGCGGCGGTCTTCGCCGCCTTGCGGACATCGGCGTCGCGCACCTTGACGACCAGGGCCGCCGTCGGTGTCGGACGGTCGGCGATTTGGGCGTTCAGGTCGAAGCTGCCGCCGAACATGCCGCCGGCGAGGCGGGACACGTCCAGAACGCCGTCCTTCAACCGGACGTCGAGATTGGCGTTGTCGACCACGTACGAGCCGTAGACGATCGAGGCGATGGTTGCCGACAGCTCGGCGTTCAGGGTCGACAGCCCGGAGGTGTCGATCCGTTCGCGTGACCACTCCCGGCCCGGGGCAGCCGCCCCCGCCGGCACAGGCGCTGCCGGGACCGCGCCCGCCGGCTTGGGCGCCGACGGCGGCAGCCACGGATCGACCTCGACCTTGTTCACGGCCAGCGCCAGCGTTACCGCCGGCCGGTCGCCGCGGGCATCCACCTTGCCCTCGCCGGTGGCCCGGATGGCGCCGGCGCCAAGCTCGGTCTCGAACAGCCGGACGTTGTCGACGGGGCCCTGGAAGCGGGTGCGGGCCTTGAACGCCCCGAGATTCGAGCCGGCCGGCCGGTAGGTCGGGGCGAAGGTACGGGCCAGCCGGACGGCGTCCGGGTGCGTCGCCTCAACCGCCATGTCGACGGCCGGGATGGCGGCGAAGGCGTCGGCGTTGCCGACCAGGCCGATCGAGCCACCGGCAACCGTCAGCCCGAGCCGCAATGTGTAGCGCCCGTCGTCCCGGGTGCCGATCGCGCCCTCACCGTTCAGCGCCCCGAGTGGCCCGGCGCCGTCGAGCGCGCCCGGAGCCAGGGCCGCGACGAGCTTGTTGGCGTCGGGGTGCGCCATCGACAACGCCAGATCGAGGCGCGGCGGTGTCGCCAGCGGCTTGGCCGTCCCCTTGACCCCGAGATTGCCGCCGGCCGCGGTCAACCGGACGTCGACCTTCACGTCCTGCATGTCGCCGGACGCCGAGCCCTTCAGGGCGACCTGCCCGAGCTGCTTGGCGGCGATCGGCGACTCGGTCGACAGCAGCTTGGCGAAGCGGTCGACGTTCACCACCGTGATGTCGAAGGTCATGTCGACCGACGGCTTGCCGGCGGCGTCGCGCAGCACGCCGGCGACCGAGGCGCGGGCGCCGCCGAGATCGGCGACCCCGACGTCGCGCAGGGTCAGCGTGCCGTTCTGCAGCAAAGCGTCGATGCGGGCATCCCGCACCGGAACGCCGAACGCGGTCGCCTCGCCGATCTTGATGTTGACGTTAGCGTCGACGGCCGTCAGGGCCGCCAACGGGTTGTCGCCACCCGCTGGGACCGTACCGCCGGCATCGCCGGCACCGGGTGAGCTGGCGGCGCCAGGCTGCGCAACGGCCGGCGGCGGCAGATAGGCGTCGATGTTGATGCGGTCGACCTCGAGGCTGAGCCCGAACGCCGGACGCTCGCGCACCACCAGCGTCAGGCCGCCCTTGGCCTTGGTCGCGTCAAGTTCCATGGTCCAGTCGGTGACCTCGACCTGGCGCGGCGTCGCGGTGACCGCCGCCTGGATCGAGGCCTTGCGCAGCCGGTCGGGCGCCACCGCAGCGGTGTCGACGCCGGCCCAGTTCAAGGTCGCGCGGAGGTTGTCCGACACCGCCTCGACCCGGCCCGCGAAGGTCGGCTCCACGCCGTTCGACACGACGGTCCCCGTGACCGTCAGTTCGGTGCCGCCGGGCAGTTGGGCGGTCGCCAGCCGCAGATTGGCGGCGCCATCGACCAGATCGCCGGCGAGCCGGACCGCCCGGATCGAGGCACCCCGAAACTGGACGGCGTCGATGGCGATGTCGACCGAGCCGCCGATGCCGGCCGGCATGGCGAAGGTCTCGGACGGCACGGACGCGGGACCGCCTGTCCCCGGTGTCGCCGACCCGCCGGCGCCAGCCTCACGGGCGGTGCCCGGAAGCAGGGCGTCGAGATCGAGGCGGTTGCCGGACAGCTTGGCATCGACCGTCGGCACCTCCGACAACCCGACCGCCACGCTGCCCTGAATCCGGGAGTCGGCGAGCGCGATCGTCAGGTCGTTCAAGTTGATCGCCGACGGCGATCCGTCGATGGCGGTGGTGACGGAGAACGGCTGGCCGGGACCGACCGGCGAGGTCGGCGCGCTGCCGAGGGCGGCGGCCAACTGGTCGACGGCCTTGCCGAGATCCGGCGCCTCAACCTTCGCTTCGCCCTTGAAGCTCGGGCCGCTGCCATCGAGGGACCCCGATACGGTCGCGGTCAACGCGCGGTCGGCGGCGGTGACCACGGCCCTGATCGAGGTCGACTGCTGCGCGCCGAGCCGGCCGACCGACGCGTCCAGCGTCATCGGCAGGCCCTGGTAGTTGAAACTGCCGTCGGCCTCGAACGGCCCTTCGAGCCCGCCGGCCGAAACCACCATGTTGACCGCGTCAACCCGATGCTCGGTACCGCCGGCGACGTCGCGGAACAGCACCGAGCCGCCCTCGATCGTCGCGGAATCCAAGGCGAACGCCGGCGCGCCACCGGCACCGCCGCTGTCCTCGCCGCCGGCACCCGGCGTCGCCGGCGCGGCGCCGGCGGGCGCCATCTCCCAGTTCGCCCGGCCGTCGGCCAGCCTCTCCAGCACGATGGTCGGCTCGACCAGCGTCACCGAGGTCACGTGGACGTTGCCGGTCAACAGCGGCAGCAGGGCAACATGCACGCGAAGCGATTCCAGCCGCGCCATGTCCGGGACCGAGCCGCCCTCGAGGTTGGCGAACGCCACCTTTTCGACCGACAGCGACGGCGACGGCAGCACCGACAGCCCGATGTCGCCCTCCAGCCGCAAGTCGCGCCCGGTGGCCTGCTTCACCGCCGCCTGGATCTCCGGCTTGTAGCCGTTCCAGTCGATCAGGCCGGGCACCACCAGCACGGCGGCGACCAGGACCACGACGACCACCGACAGGCCGATCAGGATCTTGCGCAAAGCGGACCTCCAAGGCTCAAGGCAACACGGCGCTCAGCGCCATCAGTCATACGAATCGGGCAGTTATGCGGCGCCGGTCTCAGCCGGAGCCGCCACCGCTCAAGGTGAAGTCGTACTCCAGCAGCCCGAACGGCGCCGGGGTCCGGTAGCGGGCGGCGACGTCGGGATCGTCGATCCGCCGGAACGCCGCCACCAGGTTGTCCTTCACGCCGAACACCGCGTCGGAACCGAGATACGGATCGCCGGCCGAGAACACCTGGGTTACCAGGGTGTCGAAGCCGTCGGCGACGACGATGAAGTGAATGTGCGCCGGCCGGAACGGATGGCGGCCCAGGCTTCGCAGCAGGCTGCCGACGGGACCGTCGTGCGGGATCGGATAGCTGACCGGCTCGACCGTTCGGAACCGGAAGCGCCCCTCGGCGTCGGTCCGGAACCGGCCGCGCAGGTTCATGTCGGGCTGGTCGGGATCCTGGGTCTCGTAGAGGCCGTTGCCGTTGGTCTGCCAGACGTCCAGGATCGCGCCGACGATCGGCGTTCCGGCCGCGTCCAGCACCCGTCCGGCCACCACCGCCGGCGTCCCCTCCGCCTGCCGCGCGATGGTTTCGCCGGCTGCCAGTTCCGGCGCGCCGTCCCGGTGGAACGGCCCGAGCACGCTCGACGCGGTCGCGCCGGTCGGCTTCCGGTTGGCCATGGCGTCGACCAGGATGGACAGGCCGAGCGTGTCCGACAGCAGGATGAACTCCTGGCGGTCGCTGACGCAGGCATGCCCGGTGTCGGTCAGGAAACGGATGCCGCGCTCCCATTCGGCGGGGGTGAGCTCGACCTCGCGGGCGAACGCGTGCAGGTGGCGGATCAGCGCCCCCAGGACCTCGCGCAGCCGCGGGTCGGGGGCACCCGCCATCCGCGCCAGCACCGCGTCGGTGATGTCGTGCTCGTCAAGGTCGCGCATCGGCTCCTCCCCTCCCCGCGGGGTCGCGCGCCAGTGTAGTCGAGGTTCAGAGGATCGTGCACACCTCGCCGAAGTCAAACCGCGGCGACCGCTGGAACACCGTCGTCGGGTCGCCGTAGCCGAGGTTGCACAGGAAGTTCGACTTCACCGCCGTACCGGCGAAGAACTCGGCGTCCACCTTGGCGTTGTCGAACCCGGACATCGGGCCGCAATCCAAACCGATCGCGCGGGCCGCCAGGATGAAGTAGCCGCCTTGGAGGGTGGCGTTGCGGAACGCCGCCGTCTCTGCCGCCGTCGGGTTGTCCTTGAAGGCCCCGGTCATGTCGCGGTGGGGGAACAGTTTCGGCAGATGCCGCCAGAACTCGAGATCGTGGCCGATGATCGCGCAGACCGGTGCCTCCAGGGTCTTGTCGACGTTGCCCGGCGACAACGTCGGTCGCAGCCGCTCCTTGGCTTCCGCCGACTTCACGAAGACGATTCGCGCCGGCGACATGTTGGCGCTGGTCGGCGCCATCTTCATCAGGTCGAACAACCGGTGCAGCAGGGTGTCGGGGACATCGCGGTCCTGCCAACCGTTGAACGTCCGGGCATCGCGGAACAGCAGGTCGAGAGCGTTCTCGTCGAGGCTCTGCACCCGCGCCTTGAGGGCCCTGACGGCCTCCTGGGCGGCGGCGGCGGCGGGGTCGATCATGGTCGCATCTCCTGCGTGCAATGGTCGCGGCGATTGTGAGGCCGAAGGCGGTGTGCTTAGTGATGACCATAATCAATGCCCGCAGGGGGTACCACCGATGATCCGTCGACCACTTCTGGCCCTGGCCGCGGGGCTGGCCGTGCCGCTGCTGGCCGCCGCAAACGCCGCCGCGACGCCCGAGCGCGACAAGGAACTCCTGGCGATCGCCGCCTCCTGCGCCGCCTTCCATCAGGCCGCGCTCGACCAGATGGACCTGCCGGTGGAGCCCCACGAGACCAACCGCCAGGCGTTCATCCGCGTCATCGACGCGCTGAGCGCGCGCCACCTGCCGCAGGCCCATCGCGAGCCATGGTTCGTCGAGCACGTGGTCGACCGCACGGCGATCGTCGGCACCATCATCGAGTTGAAGCCGGAGGAGGCGGGTCCCAAGGTTCGCGAGAACCTCGGCGCCTGCGTGGCGCTGCTGCCGGAGATGAACGCCGCCGCCGGCCTGGAGTGACCGGCGCGTGGTTGACCTGATCGCCCTGGTGGTGCCGGCCGGTCTCGATCCCTGGGTCGCGATCGCCCTGGTGGCCGTCAGCTTCGCCGCGTCCATGCTGACCGCGGCCCTCGGGATCGGCGGCGGCCTGCTGATGCTGGCTGTGATGGCCGGGGCGGTGCCGCCGCTGGTCCTGATCCCGGTCCACGGGGTCGTCCAGCTGGGGTCGAATTTGGGCCGCGCCGCGCTGTTCCACCGGCATGTCCGGCGGGCCATCCTGGGCTGGTTCGCCCTCGGCGCCGTGGTCGGCGTCACGGTTGGCGCGAGCGTGGCGATCAACCTGCCGAGACCGGTACTGCTCGGGCTGATCGGGGTGTTCATCCTGGTCTCCACCTGGGCCCCCAAGCTTGGCTCGCGGCCGGTGCCGGTGCGTGGCTTCACCCTCGTGGGGGCCGCCACGGCGTTCATCACCATGTTCGTGGGCGCCACCGGCCCATTCCTGGCACCCTTCCTGTCGGCCGAACGCCTCGGCGATCGGCAGGCGACGATCGGCACCTTCGCCGCCTGCATGAGCCTCAAGCACGCGCTCAAGGTCACGGCCTTCACCGTTGCCGGGTTCGCCTTCGGTCCCTGGCTGCCGTTGATCGCCGCCATGATCGCCAGCGGGTTCGCCGGCACCGTCGCGGGCAAGGCGATCGTCGTCCGCCTGCCGGAACGCCTGTTCCGAATCGGGTTTCGGGTGATCCTGACCGCCCTGGCGCTGCGCATCCTGTGGCAGGCGGCGACCGTCTGAACCCCTCCCAACGGCTCCGCCCTTGCCCGACGCGGGCGGCGGCGCCACGATGCCGGCGACCCAACGAAGCCGCGATGAACCGGGCTTCGGCAACCCGAGGAAGTCCCCAATGAGCGCGAATACCGCCTTCCAGATCTCGGTCTTTCCGGGCGACGGCATCGGCCGCGAGGTGATGACGCCGACCATCGAGATCCTGCGGCTGCTGCAGCAGCGGCTCGGCGGTTTCGACCTGCGGTTCCAGGATGAGGCTGCCGGGGCGGCGCACTACCGCGACACCGGGACAGCGCTGCCCGAGGAGGCGATGACGCGGGCGGCCGCGGCCGACGCCATCCTGCTGGGCGCCATGGGAATGCCGGACATCCGCTATCCCGACGGCCGCGAGATCGCCCCGCAGCTCGACATGCGCGAGCGGTTCGAGCTTTTCGCCGGCGTGCGGCCGGTCAAGACCCAGCCCGGCACACCCAACCCGCTGTCCGACCCACGCGCCCAGTCGCTGGATTTCGTGCTGATCCGCGAGAGCACCGAGGGTCTGTTCGCCGGCCGCGGCAAAACCCGGTTCGACGGCCCGGCCGACCGGCCGACGGCGGCCCACGACACCATGACGCTGACCCGGCACGGCTGCGAGCGGCTGTTCGACTTCGCCTTCAAGCTGGCCGCCCGGCGCCGCGACCGAGGTCACCCGGGCGAGGTGACCTGCATCGACAAGGCCAACGTGATCGGCGGATTCTTCTATTTCCGCCAGATCTTCGACGAGGTCGCCGGCCGCTACCCCGACCTGACCGCCAACCACATGTATGTCGACGCCTGCGCCCTGAACATGGTCCGCCGGCCGTGGATGTTCGACGTCATGGTCACCGAGAACATGTTTGGCGACATTCTCTCGGATCTCGGCGCCGGCCTGATGGGCGGCATGGGCATGGCACCGTCGGCCGACATCGGTGAGCGGCACGCGGTCTTCCAGCCCTGCCACGGCAGCGCGCCGGATATCGTCGGCCGTGGCCTCGCCAACCCCACCGCGACCTTTCTGTCGGCGGCGATGATGCTGGAGTGGTTGGGCGACCAGCATGGCGTACCCGATTGCGGGCGGGCGGGGCGGGTCCTGGACCAGGCGGTCACCTGCGCCTTCGCCGACGGCACGCTGAAGCCCGTCGAGCTCGGCGGCTCCTCGGGGACCGCCGCGATCAGCGCCGCGGTGATGGAGGCGGTCGCCTCGGGCCGGGCCGAACGCGCCGCCGAGGCCGCCTGAACGGACGGCGGGACCCGATTGCGGTATAAAGGATTCGAGTCGGAGCTCCGGCAACCGACGTCAGCAACCGTCCCGCCCGAGCACTCGGATCGATGACTGAAGCGCCTAAGGAAGTGGGCACGCGGCCCGACGGGCCAGCGGCGGAGGCCACGCCTTCCTCGGGGCGCGACCGGCGTGCGCAGTCTCGTCCATCCGGGCGCGATCGACGAGTCCACCACCGTCGCGAGACCACCCGGGTTTGGGCGCAGGTCGATGGCGGCTGGTACACCGTTCACGACCTGTCGCTCGGCGGCCTCGCGCTCGACCGGCCGGTGGACAACCCCGATGTCGGGGCCCGGATCGACGGCGAGATCCACAGCCGGGCTGCCGATCGGAACCTGCGGACCAGCTTCGAGGCAACCATCGTCCGGGTCGACTCCGCCGAGAACCGGATCGGCGGCGCCTTCACCCCGATGTCGCCCGAGCAGATCGACGGCCTGTTGTCCGTCCTGTCGGCGGTGGAGCGCGACTTCGTGGAGACCAGAGTGGCGGCGCTCCGCCGCGCGGCGCAACGCAAGCGGCTGCGCCGGCTCGGCTGGATCGCGCTCGGCGTGGTCGGAATCATTGGCCTCGGCTTTGCCGCCTGGATCATGAGGTAATCGATGCTGCCAGCCGCCCAGAGCTTCCTCGCGGGATTTCCGAACCTGCTGCTGCACCTCGGCGTGACGCTCGGCCTGCTGCTCCTGGCGGCGGCGCTGTACACCCGGATCACCCCGCACGACGAGATCAAGCTGATCCGTCACGGCAACGTGGCGGCCGCTGTCTCGTTCTCCGGCGCGATCCTCGGTCTGGCGATTCCCCTCGCCTTCTGCCTGTCGGCCAGCGTCGGGGTCTGGGACATCCTGATCTGGGGCGCGGTGACACTGCTGCTGCAGCTGCTGGCGCTCCGCTTGATCGAAGCGGTGATGCAGGGCATGACCCACCGCATCGAGGCCGGCGAGTTGGGACCCGCGATCCTGCTGTTCTCGGTCAAGCTGTCGGTCGCCGCGATCAACGCCGCCGCCGTCACCGGCTGAACCGTGCGGCTCGGCACCGACACAATCGGGCTGATCGCCGCCGTCGTCGCGCTGCTGATCGGCGCCGTGACCTCCGGCGGGTTCCTGGCCTCCGAGCCGTCGGCAGGGCCGGAACCGCGAGCGTCCGTGCGACGGCCGCCCCCGCAGGATCCGACGGCCGCCGATCGCCTGCCGTCGGCGACACCGGGCGGACAGGAGGTGCGGATCGAGCTCGGCGCCAAGACCAACAGCTCCGGTACCGCCTTCGCCGTCGCCGCCGGGACCTGGATGACCGCCCGCCATGTGGTCGACGGCTGCGCCCGGATCGGTATCGTGACCGGTCAGCGACGGGCGGTGGCGGGCGGCGACGTGGTCGTGCACGAGAACGCCGATCTCGCGGTGTTCCGCTCCTCGGTGCGCGCCGCCCCGGTGGCGGTCGGCGGCGACGCGCTGTCCGTCGGTCAGGCCGGCTACCATTTCGGCTTCCCGAGGGGCGAGCCGGGGGCGGTGCGCTCCCGCCTGATCGGCCGCGGCACCATGCGGTTGACCGGGCGCTACAGCACCCGCGAGCCGATCCTGGCCTGGGCCGAGGTCGAGCGCATCCCGGACCGCGACGAACCGCTGTCCGGGATCAGCGGCGGCCCGGTGTTCGACGCGGCGGGTCGCCTGGTCGGGGTGCACGTCGCCGGATCGGTGCGCCGCGGCCGGTCGTTCACCACCGCACCGCGCTCGATGCAGGAGTTGTGGGCCAAGGCCGGCGTGACCCCGGCCTCCAGCGGACCGGTACCGGCGCTGAGCGACGCCGACTACGCGCGGGTCGGCGAGCGGCTGCGCCGGGACTTGATCATTGCCCCGGCCGTCTGCCTGACCAAATGACGAGGGCGAGGACACCGACAAAGCCGGCTTCAATGCCGCTTGTGCCGAAGCAGCCGGCGAAGTAGCGTGCGCGTCATGAACGCTTTGGTCCGCACCCGCTGCCAGCGACGCCGCGCCTTCTAAAGGCGGGCACCGACGCGTTCTCAATTCTGAACACAGCGTTCCACCCGCCGCCGAGTGACCGGTCGCGGAATCGTCGTGCGTCCGGGCCCTCGCCTGCACCCCCGAGAGGATCCGACATGACGGTACCGCAGTCGCCGTTTTCCGCCCTGATGGACATCACCCCCCGGCCGCCGGTCGTGTTCGCCGACGGTCAGGGCTCCTGGCTGTACGACACCGCCGGACGACGCTATCTCGACCTCGTGCAGGGCTGGGCGGTGACCTGCCTCGGTCACAGCCCGGCGACCATCGTCAAGGCCCTGACCGAGCAGGCCGGCCGGCTGATCAACTGCAGCCCGGCCTACCACAACGAGCCGGCGCTGCGCCTGGCCGCCGGCCTGACCCGGGCGAGCGGCCTCGACCAGGTGTTCTTCGCGAACTCCGGGGCCGAGGCCAACGAAGGCGCCATCAAACTCGCCCGCCGTTGGGGCGAGACCCACCGCGGCGGCGCCTACGAGATCGTCACCATGGAGAACGGCTTCCACGGCCGCACCCTGGCGACCATGTCGGCCTCCGGCAAGCCGGCCTGGAAGACCTTGTTCGAGCCGAAGGTGCCGGGGTTCGTTAAGGTTCCGCTCGGCGATCTCGACGCCGTCGAGGCGGCGATCACAGAGCGGACCGCTGCCGTCATGCTGGAACCCATCCAGGGCGAGGCCGGGGTGATCCCGGCGGGCGACGCCTACCTGCGAGCGCTGCGGGCGCTCACCGAGCGCAAGGGCGTGCTGCTGATCCTCGACGAGATCCAGACCGGGATGGGGCGGACCGGCAGGATGTTCGGGTTCGAGCACGCCGGCGTCAGACCGGACGTCATGACGCTGGGCAAGGGCCTCGGCGGCGGCGTGCCGCTGGCAGCCCTGCTGGCGCGGCGCGAGGTGTCCTGCTTCCAGCACGGCGACCAGGGCGGCACGTTCAACGGCAATCCGCTGATGTGCGCCGTCGGGGTGGCGGTGCTGGCGGAGATCGCCGGACCGGGCTTCCTGGAGCGGGTGGAAGCGGCCGGCGCGCGGCTGCGGCGGGGGCTGGAGACGGTGGCGATGCGGCACGGCTTCGGCGGGGTCCGCGGCCAGGGTCTGCTGCTCGCGCTCGACCTCGGTCGCCCGGCCGGGCCGGCGGTCGTCGAGGCGGCGCTGGCAGACGGGCTGCTGATCAACGCGCCGCGCCCGGACACCCTGCGGCTGATGCCGGCCCTCACCATCGCCGATGCCGAGATCGACGAAGCGATCGAGATGCTGGACGCGACCTGCTCGACGCTCGGCTGAGGCGGCGCCGGCACCGGTCCCGATGCCCGACGCCGCTAGAACGTGAGGGCGACGCCGGTGATGGCGGCCCAACCGTCGTTGTCGGCGCCGGTGTCGGCCTCGAACTGGGTTCGGAACACCGAGGCGAGCAGGTTCACGCCCGGGCCGACCTCGTAGTTGCCGGACAGCATGACGGTCTCATGGGTGCTGTCGCCGGCGCTGGCGGTCGAATCGGCGACCTTGCCGTTGTAGTAGGACAGCGAGACCTCGAAGGCGTCGAAGGCGTAGGCGACGCCGAGATCGTAGCCGCGGCCGTCGAACGACACGCCGGCGTCGGTTCCACCGGAGGCGTTGCCCTTGGTGTCGGCGTAGGAGGCGCCGACGGTGAAGCCGGCGTAGCCGATGTTGCCGCCGACGCTGTAGCCCTCGGCGTTGTCGACGCCGGCGGGCGAGCCGTCGGGCCGCTCGGCCCGCACGAAGCCGGCCGCCAGCGCCACATCGACCTCGCCGAAGCTCCGCACGAAGTTGGCGCCGAGGGCGAAGCCGTTGCGGTAGATGGCGCCGGCCGGCTGGGCGTTGTCGTCGCGCGCGTATTCGGGGGCGTAGGACGCGCCGAGTTGGAAGCCTTCGAAGCGGGGCGTGAAGTAGGAGATCTTGGTCGCCTTGTCGTCCCCGACATACAGGTAGGTCGACTGGAAGGCGGAATCGGCGTCGCCGCCGCTCGGGTTGGCGATCCAGTCGGTGAGGTCGCTGTCGTTGATGCCGAGGCCGACATCCGGGGCGGCGTAGTGCATCAGCACCGCCGCGCTGTCGGCGGAGCCGATCTCCAGGCGGCCGAAGCCATGCTCCAGCCAGACGTAGCTGCCGTCGATCTGGTCGTCGCCGGAACTCTGCGCGTCCAGCCCGACCTCGACACCGACCTGCAGGCCGTTGTCGAGCGTGACGTCGCCCCCGAACAGCAGGGTGGCGTCGGTCTTGATGTCGAAGCCGGTGAAGTCGCCGCCGACCGCGCCGTCGTTGTCGGCGTAGCCGAAGTATTGGATGTACTCGCCGCCGATCTGCATCTGCAGACGCTCCGCGGCGAGCGTCGGAGAGGCGGCGGTGCCGGCGAGCAAGGCGCTCAAGAGGGCGAGGCTACGGGATCTCATGGGTGCGCGACCTGGTTCCGTTGCGGGAGGCAGCCAAACAAAACGCGCCGGCGGCTGCCGACGCGGTCAATCAATGCACGGACAGGGAGGCCGGAACGGCGTCCCTGATGTCTGGATGCTTCCCCACGGCGCGCCGCGATTCGTAGTCGGGGCGCATTGGTACCCTCAGACCGCGAATCTGAAGGGCGCGGGCGATCTCCGCAACAAGTTCCTTGGCAAGCCGCGCGGAAGCCGGCGGCAGCCACCCGCGCAGCGTGCCCAGGCTGCGGTCCGGACGACCGCCCTGCTCGAACGCGACGGCCGCGAGCAGGTCGCGTTCGCCGTCGCCGACCGTCGCGCAGTGGCTGCACCGCACATCCCGGGCCGCGGTGGCGGTGTCGAGGGTGATCGCCAGGATCGCGGCCAGCGGCCGGACCACGCACGCGACACCGCCGGAGCCGAACCCGGCGGTCAGGAGCGGGATCGGATCTGTGCCCGCCTTCAGGCATGACACCCAGTGCCGCATCCCCCACACCAGCAGGGCCTCGGCGGTGGTGAGCGCGTGCACCGGCAAGGCAACGGTGTCGCGCCCGTCAGCCACCGATCGGTTCCAGTTCGCCCGCTTGCCGTTCATGCCCAGCCTCCAGCGCCAACTCGCACAGGAGGCCTTTTTATTGTTATTGCGAGTCGTTTTCAATAATTAAACATGCCGGAGTCGACCACCGACCGCCCCCCCTTCCGGCGCGCGGGGTCCGTTCGATCTGCTACGCTGCGCTGACGCAGTGCGCCGCGAACGCGCCCAGGCACCGACACCCGGAGACCCGACATGAAGCTGAGCGACTTCCGCGTCCTGACCTTCGACTGCTACGGCACGCTCATCGACTGGGAGAGCGGCATCCACAACGGTCTGCAGCCGCTGGTCGCCAAGGGCGGCGTCGATCGGCCGCGCGATCGGGTGCTGGAGGCCTTCGCCCGGCACGAATCGGCGCAGCAGGCCGAGACCCCGGCGATGATCTATTCCGAGCTGCTGGCCGCGGTCCACCACCGGCTTGCCGAAGAATGGGGGATACCGGTGACGCCGGCCGAGAACGCGCGGTTCGGCGCCTCGGTCCCGCACTGGCCGGCGTTCGACGATTCCGCGCCGGCGCTGCGCTACCTCAAGGACCACTACGAACTGGTGATCCTCTCGAACGTCGACCGCGAGAGCTTCGCCGGCAGCAACGCCCGGCTCGGCGTGACGTTCGACGCCGTCTACACCGCCCAGGACATCGGCTCCTACAAGCCCGACCCCGCCAATTTCGAGTACATGCTGACCCAGCTGGCCAAGCGCGGGCGCGGCAAGGGCGCCATCCTGCACACCGCCCAGAGCCTGTTCCACGACCACGGGCCGGCCAAGCGCGTCGGCCTCGCCTCGGCCTGGATCGACCGCCGCCAGGACCGCGGCGGCGGCTGGGGTGCCACCATGCCGCCGCCGGAAGGTGCCGGCTACGAGTTCAAGTTCCCGAGCATGGCCGCGATGGTCGAGGCGCACCGCGCCGAGATCGGCGACACCGGCGCGTGATCGCTGGCCCAGCTTCGGTTGGACAACGCCGGGGAAGCCTGGAAGGCTGCGGGCGCTGATCGGCGACGCGGATCGAGGTGGGGGATGAGCGGACAGTTCCGCCGGTTGGGCGAACGCGATCGCGCGCCGGTGCGGATCGTGGTCGACGGCGTCGCGATCGAGGCGCTGGCGGGCGACACCCTGCAGGTGGCGATCCTGACCGCCGGCCGGCGGCTGCGCGACAGCGAGTTCGGCGACGGGCCGCGCGCCGGCTTCTGCCTGATGTCGGCCTGCCAGGACTGTCTGGTGTGGAGCGTCGACGGCGAGCCGCTGCGCGCCTGCTCGACCCCGGTCGCCGACGGCATGGCGCTCGTCACCCGGGAGGTCCCATGGCCGGCCCAATAGCGGTCGTGGTCGGCGCCGGCCCCGCCGGGGCGCGCGCCGCCGAGCGGCTGGTCGCCTCCGGCCTGCGCCCGATCGTGGTCGACGAGGGACGCCGCGGCGGCGGCCAGATCTACCGCCGCCAGCCCGACGGCTTCCGGCGCCCGCCGGAGGAGCTTTACGGCTTCGAAGCCGGCAAGGCGACCGCCCTGCACCGCGACTTCGACGCGCTGGCGGGCCGCATCGACTACCGCCCGGAAACGCTGGCCTGGCATGTCTACGACGGCGCCGTACACCTGGCGCGCGACGGGCGGAGCGAAGCGGTGCGCTGGGACGCCCTGGTGCTCGCCACCGGGGCGACCGACCGGCTGATGCCGGTGCCGGGCTGGACACGGCCGGGCGTGTTCAGCCTCGGCGGCGCGCAGATCGCCCTGAAGGCCCAGGCCTGCGCGATCGGCGAGCGTTGCGTGTTCCTCGGCACCGGGCCGCTGCTCTATCTCGTGGCCTACCAGTACGCCAAGGCCGGCGCCCAGGTGCAGGCGGTGCTCGACACCTCGGCATACTCCCGGCGGCTGGCGGCGATGCCGTCGCTGGCGGCCCGGCCGGCGATGCTGGCCAAGGGCCTGTACTACACGGGCTGGCTGGCGGCGCGGCGGATCCCGATGCTGACCGGGGTGACGCCCCTGGCAATCGACGGCGGCGATCATGTCGAGACGGTGCGCGTCCTGGACGCCGGCGGTCGCGAGCGGCGCTTCGACTGCGACGCCGTCGGCCTCGGCTTCGGGCTGCGCTCGGAGAGCCAGCTCGCCGACCTCGCGGGCTGTCGCTTCGCGTTCGATCCGCTGGTGCGGCAATGGCTGCCGGTGGTCGACCAGGACGGCCGGACCTCGGTGGAGCGGGTGTATCTGGCCGGCGACGGCGCCCGGATCCTGGGGGCCGATTCCGCCGAGATCACCGGCCGGCTGGCGGCCTGCGCGGCGCTGCGCGACCTGTCCCGCCCGGTCGCGGAGGGTGAGATCGCCGGGCTTCGCACGGCACGGCGCGCCATGGAGCGGTTCCGCACCGGCCTCGAGACCGCGTTTCCCTGGCCGGCCCGCCTGGCCGCCGCCCTCCCCGACGACACGCTGGTGTGCCGCTGCGAGGCGATCACCGCCGGCGAACTGCGCCGCACCGCGACCGCCCAGGGCGCGCCCGAGGTGAACCGCGCCAAGGCTTTCAGCCGGGTCGGCATGGGCCGCTGCCAGGGCCGGTACTGCGGCCTCGCCGGCGCCGAAGTGCTGGCGGCGGCCCTGGCGGTGCCGGTGGAGCGGGTCGGGCGACTGCGCGGCCAGGGTCCTGTCAAGCCGCTGCCGGCCGCCACGGAGATCGCGCCATGACCGAGCAGGCGGCGGACGTCGTGATCGTCGGCGGCGGCCTGATGGGGGCGGCGACGGCGTTCTTCCTGCGCCGGCGCGGCGTGTCGGTGATCCTGCTGGAGCGCGGCCTGATCGGCCAGCAGGCGAGCGGAACCAATTTCGGCAACGTGCGCCGCCAGGGCCGCTTCCTGCCGCAACTGCCGCTTGCCAACAGGGCCCGCGAGATCTGGGGCCGGCTACCGGAGTTGATCGGCGAGGACGTCGAGTTCCTGCCGCTCGGCCACCTTCGGCTGTGCTTCCGCGAGGACGACGTCGGCACGCTGGAGGCCTACGCCCGGTCGGCGCGCGACTACGATCTCGAGTTGGAGATCATCAGCCGCAACGCCTTGCGCGACCGCTTTCCGTACCTGTCGACCGAGGCCGTCGCCGGGTCGCTGTCGCCGACCGACGGCCACGCCAACCCGCGGCTCGCCGCCCCCGCCTTCGGACGCGCCGCGATCCGCGCTGGCGCCGTCGTCCACGAGAACACCGAGGTCACCGCGATCACCAGGACCGGCGAGGACTTCCTGGTCGAAACCGCCGGTGGCGGCCGGTTCCGGGCGCCGGCGGTGCAGGTCTCGGCCGGCGCCTGGGCCGGGGCCATGGCGGACCGGCTTGGCGAGCCGGTGCCGTTCGCCGTGCACGGCCCGCAGATGGCGGTGACCGAGCCGCTGCCCTACCGGATCGAACCGTCGATCGGCGTGTATTCCCGGGACCCGACCGACGCCATCTACCTGCGTCAGGTGACCCGCGGCAACCTCGTGTACGGCGGCGGCTGGCGCGGCCCCGCCCACACCGACGCGCGCCGCGCCCGGATCGATCCGATGAACACGCTTCGGCAGTTGCCGAAGCTGACCCGCATCGTCCCGGCGCTCGGCCGGGCGCGGATCATCCGCACGTGGAGCGGCGTCGAGGGCTATCTGCGCGACGACATCCCGGTCATGGGGCCGAGCGCCGTGCTGCCCGGGTTGTTCTACGCCTTCGGGTTCTGCGGCCACGGCTTCCAGCTCGGCCCGGGCGTCGGCGACGTGATGGCCGAGTTGATCGCCACCGGATCGACCGGGACGCCGATCGAGCCGTTCCACATCCACCGGTTTGCCTCACCGGGTGCCGCGGCGAACGCCTCCTGACGGCTCACGCCCGCAGGCGCACGCCGGCGGGATCGTGCATCGGGCGCAGCGACACCTCGGCCGGCCAGCGCGTGCCGGCGACGTCGATGGCGTGGTCGCGGGCCAGGAGTTCCTCCACGGTCTCGCCCGGCCGGCAGGGTACGTAGCCGAGACCGACGGCGCCGCCGAGCCAGTGGCCGTAAGCGCCGGAGCTGATCCGCCCCACCACCGCGCCGTCCCGCAGGATCGGCTCGTTGTGGTACAGCAGCGGCCGTGGGTCGGTCAGGCGGAACTGCAGCAGACGGTGGCGCAGACCCTCCTCGCGGCGGCGCAGCACCGCCTCGCGGCCGATGAAGTCGCCGAACGCCGAGCGCGGCTTGTCGGTCTTCACCGCGAAACCGAGCCCGGCCTCCAGCACATGGTCCTCGCCCGAGATGTCGTGGCCGTAATGCCGGTACGCCTTCTCGATCCGGCACGAGTCGAGGGCGTGCAGGCCGCACAGGCGCAGGCCGTGGGCTTCGCCGCTCTCCAGGATCGCGTCGAAGACATGGCGGGCCATTTCGGCCGGGACGTAGATTTCCCAGCCGAGTTCGCCGACGTAGCTGAGCCGGTGCGCCCGGGCCAGGCCCATGGCGATCTCGATCTCCCGCGCCGTCCCGAACGGAAAGCCGCCGTTGCCGAGGTCCTGCGGGGTCAGCGGCTGCAGCACTTCGCGCGCCCGCGGGCCCATCACGCAGATCACCGCCTCCGCCGAGGTGACGTCGGTGACCACGCAGCGGGCCTCGTCGGGCACCTGCCGGCGCAGCCAGGCGAGGTCGCGGGTCTGCGCCGACGCCGCGGTCACCACGAGGAACGCCGTCTCCGACAGCCGGGTGACCGTCAGGTCGGCCTCTATCCCGCCCTTCGGGTTCAGCCACTGGGTGTAGACGCAGCGCCCGACCGGCACCGCGACGTCGGCCGCCGACACCCGCTGCAGCACCGCCTCGGCGTCGCGGCCCTCGACCCGGAACTTGGCGAAGGACGACATGTCGAACAGCCCCGCCGTCTCGCGCACCGCGCGGTGCTCGCCGGCGGCGTACTCGAACCAGTTCTGCCGGCCCCAGGAGTACTCGTACTCGGCGCGTTCACCGCGCGCCACCGCGTCCGGCGGCAGGACCCAGTTGGCGCGCTCCCAGCCCGCCGCCTCGCCGAAGCAGGCGCCGCGCGCCGCCAGCCGCTCGTGCAGCGGCGAGGCGCGCACGCCGCGCGCGGTCTCGAACTGCCGGTGCGGGAAGTGGTCGGCGTACAGCAATCCCAACGCCTCGCGGGCGCGCGCCACCAGGTAGCGCCGGTTCGCCTGGAACGGCTGCATGCGCCGGATGTCGACGTCGGACAGGTCCATCGGCGGCTCGCCGCCGTCCATCCATTCCGCCAGCGCCTTGCCGGCGCCGCCGCCAGACTGGATGCCGATCGAATTGAATCCGGCGGCGACGAAGAAGTTGCGGAGGTTCGGCGCCTCGCCGAGCAGGTAGCGGTCGTCCGGCGTGAAGCTCTCCGGCCCGTTGAAGAAGGTGTGGATGCCGGCGGTCTGCAGGGCCGGAAACCGCCTGATGGCGCGCTCCAGGATCGGCTCGAAGTGCGCGACGTCCTCCGGCAACTGGTCGAAGCAGAACCCCTCGGGGATGCCGTCCATGCCCCACGGCTTGGCGACCGGCTCGAAGGCCCCGAGCAGGATCTTTCCGGCATCCTCCTTGTAGTAGGCGCACTCGTCCGGTACCCGCAGCACCGGCAGGCCGCGCGGCAGATCGGCGATCGGCTCGGTGACGATGTAGAAATGCTCGCAGGCCTGCAGCGGCACGTCGACGCCGGCCATCCGGCCGACCTCGCGCCCCCACATCCCGGCGCAATTGACCACGTATTCGGCGGCGACCGGCCCCTGCGCCGTCTCGACGCCGGTCACCCGGCCGTCGCGCGCCGTCACCCCGGTGACCTTCACATCCTCCAGGATCGTCGCGCCGCGCTGGCGCGCGCCCTTGGCGAGACCGAGCGCGATGTTGGCCGGGTCGGCCTGCCCGTCGGTCGGCAGGAACACGCCGCCGATTACCCCGTCGAAGTTGAGCAGCGGGTACGCCTGGAGGCATTCGGCCGGCGTCAGGACATGGGCCTCGAGACCGAAGCTGCCGGCCATCGCGGCGCCGCGGCGCAACTCCTCGAACCGGTGCTCCGACAGCGCCACCGCCAGCGAGCCGTTCTTGCGGTAGCCGGTGTCGATCCCGGTCTCGGCCTCCAGCCCGTCGTACACTTCGGCCGAGTACTTGGCGAGGCGCGTCATGTTGTAGGAGGCGCGCAACTGCCCGATCAGGCCGGCCGCGTGCCAAGTCGTGCCGGACGTCAGGCGCTTGCGCTCCAGCAGCAGGACGTCGGACCAGCCGAGCTTGGTGAGGTGGTAGGCGACCGAACAGCCGATCACCCCACCGCCGATGATCACCACCCGTGCCTGCCGCGGCAGCCGCGCCATCGCCGTTCCCCCTCGTCAGCGCGGCGCCCGGGCGAACCCGGGACGCCGTCGCGCGACGATTTCACATCCGCGAGGGGCCGGCAACGCGGCCGTCAGCCGCCTTGAACGGTCGGCAGCAACCCGGCGGTGGGATCCGGCTGGGTGTAGAACCAGTGGCCCGCCACACCGCCGATGGCGGCGCCGGTCAGGGTCGCAAGACCGCCGCCGCCCAGCATGTCGACGACCAGGGCGCCGGCCAGCGCGCCGACCGCGACCATCGCGAGCTGGTCGGTGGTGATCACGTAGGGCGATTTGCGGTTCAGCATGTCCTGCGCCCCTTGGCGGGCCGACTCGGTCATCTGCTGGAGGTCGCGGCTCAGGCGCTGCACCATCGCGTCAAGGTCCTGCACGGCGTCGGCGACCGCGGGCGGCACAGACGACTCGGCTGAAGCCGGCGGCGTCACGCCAGGGGTCGCCTGCTGCGCGGCCGCCGGGGCGGCGACGGCGAGGCAAAGGGCGGCCGCGACCAGCGCGGTGCGGAACATGGGAAGCATCAAATCCTCCAGCCTGGAACATGGGTCGGTTAACGCTAGTGTACGCGAAAGATCCGCCGCTGGCTTGACCTGCATCAACCAGTGGTTCCGAGCGACCCGCCACGCCGTCCCGACGGAGGTTCCAGAATGCACTCCATCCCAGCCAGCGCGCGCCGGCAGGCGCTGCGCACCCTGCTCGACACCGGCGCTACCATCGTGGTGCCCGGCTGCCACGACGCGCTGAGCGCCATGCTGGTCGTGGAAGCCGGGTTTCCGGTCGGCTATGTCGGCAGCTACGCGACCGCCGCCGCCGATCTCGGCCTGCCCGACGTTGGCGCGCTCGGGCTCGACGACCTGGTCAACCGCGCCCGCCGGGTCGCCGACGCCGTGCCGGTGCCGGTGGTGGCCGACGCCGAGGGCGGCTTCCACGAGCCGGGCAACATCTGGCGCACGGTCCGCGCCTTCGAGGACGCCGGGGTGGCGGCGATCCACATCGAGGACCACGCCGGCGGCAAGCACACCGACCTGCCGCAGGCGCTGCTTCCGCTGGACGCCATGATCGCCCGGCTGACGGCGGCGCTGGACGCCCGCACCGACCCGGATTTCCAGATCATCGCCCGCACCGACGCGGTCTGGGCGACCCGCGACCCGGCCGAGGCGTTGCGCCGGGTGCGGGCGTTCCACGAGGCCGGCGCCGACTTGGTGTTCCCGACCGGCGCCACCCCGGAGATGGTCGCCGAGTTCCGGGCCGCGGTCCCGGCGCGCTACACGGTGGTCGACGGCCCGGGCCACCCGCGGTTCGCGGGACGGCAGACCGCCGCCAGCCTGGTGCTCCACTACGGCTTCTCGCTGCTGGCCGCGACCCGCGGGATGACCGCGGCGCTCGCCCGCTTCCACGCCGACCCAGGCGCCGAGTTCGGCGACCTGACCGAGCCGGTCGAGGCGTTCGAGGCCCGGCTCGGCTACGCCGACTTCACCGCCCGGGCGCGGCGGTATCGGCCGTAGACGGCCTCGCCATACTCCTTACGGCCCGATCCATTCCCGCCTCCGGTGTGCTTCGCCCGCCGAACGACGGACGCCACCGCCGGTGCTCCAGGCTCTACAGGAGGGAGCACTGCTGGTTCAGGGCTATCTATAATAATATTCCTAGGCGCACGCATGCATCCAATGATCGCATAATGACGTTCGACTGATCGTGGAGGGATCGCGCCATGGATTTGCGGGGAGACATCGTGTTCTGCGACGCGAGTCAAGGAGGGTACACCGCCACTCTACCTCCGCCGGCAGTGGTCGGCGCCGGTTATGTAATCACGTATAAAAAAACCGATGGCAGCAGCAACGCCGTCACCATCGCGCCCGGCGGTAGCGAGACCATCGACGGCCAAGCCAGCTTTCAACTCACCATACCTTACCAATCGGTGCAGGTGGCTACCAATGGCGCCAACTGGTTCCTGCTGCCAGTCCTGCCATTCGCCGGCGGCGTGAGTGGACCGGAGACCTCGACCGATAACGCGGTGGCACTTTGGAACGGTACGAACGGGTCGGCGATCAAAAACTCGCCTTGGATCCTGGATCCAACGACTGGTGCAATGACGATCGGCGGCAGCGGGCCTGAGTTGCTCTCCACAAGCGACGGCGACATTCCGCTCACGCCCCATGGCAGTGGACGAACGGTTATCAAGAATCCGAACGTGACCGGCGGCGACCAGTGGGCCGTCGGCGCGCTCGGCACGGTCACGACGACCCAGACCGTCGGACCGACCACAGCGGCGATCGCCACTGTGACGCTGGGCGGCGACGTCAACCTCGACCACGCGGCGCCGGCGTCGGGGTTCCGCTACTGGAAAGAGTGGGATGTGACGCAGGACGGCACCGGGGCTCGAGTGCCCTCGTTCCGGGCTTCGAACGGTGCCGCTGCGACATGGCCGAATGATGATGAGCCAGATTGGGCGGCGCAGACCGCCGCGACCGAGACGACGGTGGTCGCCAAGGTTATCAGCGCCTCGGTGGTCCGCATGTATTTGGGAGGGTGAGATGCCGCCGATCATGATCGTCAGGGGTGGTGGTGCGAACACCGTCACCATGATCATAGAGGGTGCCGGTGGCGGCGGTGGCATTCAGACGGCCACGTCGAACCTCGGCGCCCGTAGCGGCGGGCGTGGCGGCTTGGTCATCGCCACGTTCAACAAGTCCGACGTGCCGTCGTCGTTGCTGATCCAAGTCGGGCAAGGCGGCCAATCGTCGTTGTCGGGCGGAACTGGCGGCTGGCCGAATGGCGGTAACAGCTTCGGGAACGGCTCGAGTATCGGTGGCGGCGGTGGTGGCGGGCGAAGCGGCGTCTTCAACGGTACGGCGACCCAAGGCAACGCCTTGGTTATCGCGGGCGGCGCAGGCGGCGCATGCTCGGCCGGTGCGACTACAGGCGACGGTGGCGACGGCGGCGGCTCGTCTGGCACGGCGGGCACTGGTCCGAACGCCGGGAATCCCGGCACGAGTTCGGCGGGTGGATCTGGCGGCGGCTCCGGCGCTGATGGCGCCGCTCTGGCCGGCGGCAACGCTCAAAGCGCGTCGGCTCCTGGCGGCGGCGGTGATGGGTACTACGGCGGCGAAGGAGGGGCAGAAAGCGGCGGCACAGCTCCGCACGGCGGCGGCGGTGGCGGGTCAGGGTTCGTCGCGGCGTCGGCGTTGAGCAGCGTTTCGCTGGCTGGGTTCGGTGGCGGCGGTGGCGTCGGGTCGAACATCATCGCATCGACCGGAACAGCCGGCCAGAACGGCAAAGTGCTCATCATCGACAACGCAACCGGCATGGTTACGGAGTACAGCTACACTGGGTCTAATCAAACGCACAATTTCTAGCTCGAAGGCTCGAAATAGCTGTCCACGAACAAGTCTATGATCCGCCCGATCATGTCGGGGCTCGGGTGACGCGGGTTGGCCTCTCCGTCGTAAAGACGCCGCTCCACATGACCACCGAGCCAGCGGAACGCTTCGAACGAGGGCCAGTACTTCACGCCGTCACCTGCCGAAACCACGGTCTCGATTGCAAGTCGAAGCGTCGACTTGCTGACGGCGTCGGCGGCGAAGATCGACGTGTTCGGGCGCATGGTAGCAATCAGCGGCACCGGAGACAGCGTGAGCACCACCGGAGCACCGTCGGACAGCCGCCGCAGACCGGCAGCGATCGCCCTAAGGTTCTCGACGTTCTGCTCAACGGTGCTGAGCAAATGCTCATGGCGGTCGGGGTCGAACTGATCCGCCGGCACGCCGCGCCAGAACACCCCTCCGGTGATCTTGTCGCGCCACACCTCGGCGACGCCGATGGTGACGACGAATCCACCGGCTCGGGATATGGCTTGGCGGAATGCGTCGCGGTCCTTGTCAAGATCCCAGCGTTCAAGCCTGCCGCCCGGGCCGCGCTCGATCGAGTAGACCAGATCATCGGCGCCCTCGATCCAATCGAGGAACTGCCGGATCGCGAAGGTGTTGTTCAGCCCCTCAGGAATCTCGACGTGCTCGGAAAGTCGCCCGCGTTTCATCAGCCACTGGCGGATGTGCTGAGCGAAACAGGAGCCAAGCGCGACCACCGGCTTGTCTGTGGCGATCAGCGGTTGCTCGGGGAGGTAGCCGTGGAAAATGTCGCGGCGCAGGACGGCGTCAATGTCGTCCAGGTCGGCCAGCATCCTTGGGAAAAACCGAGCGTTCTGGGAGCGGAAGAACCTAGGGTCAGCATCCTTAGACCCCTTGGGTACATGGAAGGTTCCGACAGTACCCTGGCCTTGCCATCCCCAATTGGCCTGGACCTTCCACAACTGCTCGCGGGCTCTGGAGTCGTTGGGGTCGATCGCTATGGCGCGGGCGAGGAGACGTTCAGCTCGCGGTCGATCCCTGTCTCGCAGCAGCACGCCGGCATAAAGGTGCGCTATGTACGAGCTAGGCAACGCAACCGCGCACCGGGCTGCGGCGCGCCATCCGTTGACGGGCGCGACCTTGCCCATGATGTTCAGGACAATGGAGAACTCGAGGAGTCGCGGGTCGATCGGCCGGACAAACGAGACCCGACGAAGCGCGGTGTTGCCGTCGGGGTAGTCAGCGCCATCCCGCAAGCGTTTGACGAACTGAAACAGCGCATCAACGTCCGACGGGTCTAATGCAAGACGCTTCCGGGCATCCTGGATCGTCGGCATCTCCAATCGCCACCGCTGGTAGTTGAAGCCGCACGCTATCCGCGCGCCCTCCCCGCGTCCAGCAGGAGAGCCGTGCCCCTGACCTTTCATCCGCTTGCAATTGGAGCCTCGGGGTCCGCGTTCACCAGCACGGTGCGAACGCGATAAGGGGGTCCGGGGACCGCCGCAGGCGCGACCCTGACGCCCGAGGCACGCTGCGCTCGCGAGACGGGCTGACCTCCAAGATCCACGCGCTGGTCGATGCCAACGGGCTGCCCGTCGCCTTGAAGATCACCCCTGGCCAAACCCATGACGGCACGAGCGCCGCAGACATGCCCGACCATCTCGGCGAGCGCCGGACCCTGCTTGCCGATCGAGCATACGACTCAAATCGCTGCGTCGAACCCTGGATGACCGCGGCGCTCGCCCGCTTCCACGCCGGCCCCGGCGCCGATCTCGGCGACCTGACCGAGCCGGTCGAGGCCCGGCTCGGCTACGCCGAGTTCACCGCCCGGGCGCGGCGGTACCGGCCTTAGCCGCCCTGCCCGCCGGCGGCCAAGCTTTCCGCGATCCCGAGCGACAGCCATGCCACCATCCCGATCTTCTGGTAAACTCACGATTGCACAACTGCTTACCTCAGGTGCCCGATGCCCACCGACGCCGTCCGGCAGTTCTACGAACGGTTCCCGTACCCGCTGAATCGCGACGGTCACACGACGTCGCCCACCATCCTGCCGAGCAGCTTCGACGCGATCCGGCACCATGTGTGGGGCGGCCACTGGCCCAAAGGACGCCCGTTCCGGGCGCTGGTGGCCGGCGGCGGCACGGGTGACGCCGTCCTCGGCCTCGGTCGGTCCCTCGCCCGCCGGGGCGTCGACGCGACGATCCATTACATCGACCTGTCGGCGACGTCCGCCGCGAGCGGCGGGCGGCGGATGCCGGGCTCGGCAACGTCCGTTTCGAGGTCGGTCCCATCGAGCGGCTTGCGGCGCGGGCCGAGCGCTACGACTACATCGACCTGTGCGGCGTTCTGCCTGTCGTCCCCGACCCGGGAGCGGTGCTTTCCACCTTGGCCGCCGCCCTCTCGGAGGATGGCGCCATCGGTGTCATGTCCTACGGGCGGTTGGGCCGGACCGGTGTGGAGCCGTTCCGGGATGTGTACCGCGCCATCAACGGGGGGGGGAGCCCGACGTCGCGCTCGCCCGCGCGCTGGCGGGCGGGCTGCCGCCGACCAACTGGCTGGCGAAGAACGCGAGGCTCGGGGCGGGATTGGCGCACGTCTCGGACGTCGAGTTCGCAGACCGGCTGCTGGCGCCGCACGAGTTCGCCTACTCGGTCAGCGAGCTTGGTGAGCTGTTCGGGCGGGCGGGGATGACCATCCGGGCGTTCCTGCCGGGGCTGATCTACGACCCGGCGCGATACCTGCGCGACCCGTCGATCCGGTCACGGCTCGCCGGCCTCGACTACATTACGGCGGCGCAAATTGCCGAGAACCTCCACGGCGATCTAAACAAGCACGTGTTCTACGCCACGAAGACGCCAGGACACCGGACCGACATCGCCGCCGCCCTGGCCCTGGACAACACGCGGCTCCTGCCCCGCAACGTCGATTGCGAAGCGGTCGCGGCCGGGCTCGAGCGCGCCGGGGTGGGAACCGTCGCCATCGCTTTCTTGGTCGACATGGTCGAGCGGCACGTCAACATCCGCTCGGTCGACGGGGCGCCGGCGTTCTTCCGGGCGCTCGCCTCGGAGCCGACCGTGGCGACCATGCGCGACCGCATCGGCGTCGCCCCCGACGCGATGACCTACCTGTGCGGCGCGCTTGTCGCGATCGAGGCGCTTCACGTCGAAGTCCCGTAGCAGCGCGCCGATAGACTTGGTCCTACCAATCCCCGTTGAGTCCCATGGCGCTTGATCTGGCGATTGGCGGTATGGGAACACCCCTTTGCGGCAACCAGGAACAACGGGATGGCCGAAGGTCTCGACAGATTGAGCGCCCACTGGTTCGTAAAGCCCGGCGACGTCGTTTTCGACGTTGGCGTCTACCGTGGCGAGACGGCCATGATGTATCTGGATCGGGGCGCCTCGGCGGTCTACGGGTTTGAGCCGCTTCCCGCGAACGGAGCCTCTCTGCCGGAGCGGTTGACCTCGGACCCAAGGTTCCATCTGCTGCCCTGTGCCCTGGCCGCCGTCAACGGTCGCCAGAATTTGATCGTTCCTCGCCGCAACAACGGCGGCGGCACGCTCTCGTCGGACTTCTTCCGGTGGATCCGCCGCGAGCCCGACGATGAAGGCTCCACCCACGCCGTGGAGACCCGCGCGCTCGACGATCTGGATTTGCCGAGAGCGAACTTCTGGAAGATCGACATCGAAGGGGCCGAACTCGCCGTGCTCCGGGGCGTCGAGGCCACCATCCGCCGGTCGCCACCGGACGTTGTGCAAGCCGAGATCTTTCTCAGCGATAGAACCTTGTATCTAAACACTTTAGACTACATCAAGGCACGTTTTCAGCATTTTTGGGCGATTGGGGCCGCGCCGGATGGAAGGCTGCTCCACTACGACGTGACCTCGGAAGCGATCTCGAGCAGGGATTTCCACGAGGCTCTCGCGCGATGCGGCACGCCACACTTCTACGCGTCGTCGGTGAGCTTCTGGGACTGGATCGGCCGCCTGCCGGCAGGACCAGGCACCCGCCTGCTGAAGCGATCCTTCCCGGCATGGCGCCCGCGCGATTGGCGCCGACCACGGCTCCTCGAATCCCGGCGCGGAAACCCTCGGCCATGGTGCTTGCCTCGCAACCATGGTGGCGCGCGGTCCGCGCCTTCGAGGACGCCGGGGTCGCGGCGATCCACATCGAGGACCACGCCGGCGGCAAGCACACCGACCTGCCGCAGGCGCTGATACCGCTGGACGCCATGATCGCCCGGCTGAAGGCGGCGCTCGACGCCCGCACCGACCCGGATTTCCAGATCATAGCCCGCACCGACGCGGTCTGGGCGACCCGCGACCCGGCCGAGGCGCTGCGCCGGGTGCGGGCGTTCCGCGACGCCGGCGCCGACATGGTGTTCCCGACCGGCGCCACGCCGGCGATGGTGGTCAAGTTCCGGGCCGAGGTCCCGGCCCGCTACGTGGTGGTCGACGGCCCCGGCCACCCGCGCTTCGCCGGCCGCGCCACCGCCGCCAGCCTGGTGCTCTACTACGGCTTCTCGTTGCTGGCGGCGAGCCGGGGTATGTCGACGGCCCTGACCCGCTTCCACGCCGATCCGGCGGCCGGGCTCGACGATCTGATGGAGCCGGTCGAGAGGTTCGAGGCCCGGCTCGGCTACGCCGAGTTCACGGCGCGGGCGCGCCGGTATCGAGCGTAGTCAGCGCTGGGCGATGAACCGTCCGGCGCCAGCCCGGTAGCCATGTTCCATCCGTCTGTCGCGACGACGCGCGCTCGCGCGACGACCCTCTCACGGGGCCTTGCCGGTGGACGCCGACAGCGCCGCGCGGAACTCCGGCTGATCGTCCTCGCTGCCGTCGATACGGCCGATCAGCCCGTGAATGTCTCCCAGCACCCAGAGGTCCCGCACCTTGCCGCCTTCGAACGTGAAGACCGGCATGCCGTGCCACCAGACGTGCCGGCCGGTGGGGGCGCGGCCGAACAGGGAACGGCGGTGGATGCCGTGGAAGCGGAGCTTGGCCGAGACCCGGTTCCGCTCCTCGATCATCACAAGGATGTCCGACGTGTAGCGCTCGAGGGAGCCCGTCACCCACCTGACGTAGTCGGCAAACGCGTCGTGCCCCACCACCGTCGGACCGAGGGAGCCCCGGAACGTGAAGCCCTCGTGAAAGATCGTCGGGATCAGGTCGACCGCCGCGTGGTCCCACATGTCCTTGTAGAACGCCCGGACGATCTCCTTCTGCGGGCTGAGTTCGATGCCGTCGAACGTCATCGCGGGCTCGATCCCCTCGGGGATGGTGGGCATGAGTGCCTCCTCGTTGACAGGCGATTCCGACCCTGCGGACGGGGGCACCGTTGGCGACCGTGCCCGCATCGAGCCTACCCGGTCACCAACGCCGTCACAAAGAGCGCGCGCCTCCCGCACCCGCCGTCATCCCGGCCAAGCGCAGCGCGGACCAGGACCCACCCGCCTGTCCGTCGGTGAGCCAGCGGCAAGCGACCGTCGCTCCCTGGGGCCCGGCTCCGTCCCGCCGAGGGCGGACCGGGCCGGGATGACGGCGCTGAGGGAGTGTACCCGACCACTGGCTGGACGGCGGCGAGGCGCGAGCGGCTCCCCTCCTCCGCCGTCATCCCGGCCAAGCGCAGCGCGAGCCGGGAACCACCCGCCGTTCCGTCGGCGCGAGCATCCGGGGTCATGTCAACGCGTGAGGGTCGATCAGCGCGACAATGCGCGCTGCGCTGGCAGAGGGTGTTTGGTGGGCCCGGCAGGATTCGAACCTGCGACAACACCGTTATGAGCGGCGCGTTCTGACCGCTGAACTACGGGCCCGGCGCCGGCGGAGCGGCGTCGTCAGCAGTTATCGGGCAAGCCGCCGGCCTGTCAACGCGGGAGGCGAGGCCAACGCGGGAGGCCAGGCACGCCGCCGGACCGGGCGGCGTGCCTGGCCGTCAATAGTCGAGGAAGCTGCGCAGTTTGCGCGACCGGCTCGGGTGCTTGAGCTTGCGCAGCGCCTTCGCCTCGATCTGGCGGATGCGCTCGCGGGTGACGCTGAACTGCTGGCCGACCTCCTCGAGGGTGTGGTCGGTGTTCATGCCGATGCCGAAGCGCATGCGCAGCACCCGCTCCTCGCGCGGCGTAAGGCTGGCCAGCACCCGCGTGGTGGTCTCGCGCAGATTGGCGTGGATCGCGGCGTCGAGCGGCTGGACGGCGTTCTTGTCCTCGATGAAATCGCCGAGGTGGCTGTCCTCCTCGTCGCCGATCGGCGTTTCGAGGCTGATCGGCTCCTTGGCGATCTTCAGGACCTTGCGGACCTTCTCCAGCGGCATCACCAGCTTCTCGGCCAGCTCCTCCGGGGTCGGCTCGCGGCCGATCTCGTGGAGCATCTGGCGCGAGGTGCGGACCAGCTTGTTGATGGTCTCGATCATGTGCACCGGGATGCGGATGGTGCGGGCCTGATCGGCGATCGAGCGGGTGATCGCCTGCCGGATCCACCAGGTGGCGTAGGTCGAGAACTTGTAGCCGCGGCGGTACTCGAACTTGTCGACCGCCTTCATCAGGCCGATGTTGCCCTCCTGGATCAGGTCCAGGAACTGCAGGCCGCGGTTGGTGTACTTCTTGGCGATCGAGATCACGAGGCGCAGGTTCGCCTCGACCATCTCCTTCTTCGCCCGCCCGGCCTCGCGCTCGCCCTTCTGCACGGTCTGCACGATCCGGCGGAACTCACCGATCGTCAGGCCGGCGTCGGCGGAAATCAGGGCCAGGTGCTCGCGGGCCTCGGAAATCTCCGGCTCGGCGACTTCGGCGAGACGCCGCCAGCGGTTGTCGATGGTGGCGACCCGGCCGACCCACTCGGGCTCCAGCTCGTTGCCGAAATGCTGGTCCATGAAGCTCTTGCGCGCCACGCCGGCGCTCTCGGCCAGCTTCCAGAGCCGGATGTCGACCTGGCTGAGACGCCGGTTCAGGGTGTAGAGCTGTTCGACCAGCGCCTCGATGCGGCCGTTGTGCAGCCGCACGCTCTCCATCGCCTCGATCAGTTCGCCCTTCAGCTTCTCGTACTTGCGCTCGGAGGTGCGGGCCAGCTCCTCGCCGCCCTTCAGCTTGTCGATCCGGCGCTTCTGCATGCGCGCCAGCTTGCCGTAGGTGTCGGCGATCTTGTCGAAGGTCTCCAGCACCTGCGGCAGCAGCTGCTGCTCCATCGCCGACAGCGACAGGTTCTTCTCCTCGCCGTCGTCGTCATCGTCGGATTCCGGCTCGGCGCCGTCCTCGGGAGGCGTGGCGGTCTCGCCAGCGGCGGCCGCGGCGGAGTCGACCTCGGCGCCGTAGGTCGCCTCCAGGTCGATGACATCGCGCAGCAGCACGCCGCCTTCCTTGAGCTGGTCGCGCCAGTTCACCAGGGCGCGCATGGTCAGCGGGCTTTCGCAGATCCCGCCGATCATCATCTCGCGGCCGGCCTCGATGCGCTTGGCGATCGCGATCTCGCCCTCGCGCGACAGCAGCTCGACCGAGCCCATCTCGCGCAGGTACATCCGGACCGGATCGTCGGTGCGCCCGACGTCCTCGTCGGAGACGTTGCCGGCGACGGCGGCCTCGCTCTCCTCCTTCTCCGGGCTCGGGTCGCCTTCGTCCTCGTTCTCGACGACGTTGACGCCCATCTCGTTGAGGGCGCTCATGATGTCCTCGATCTGCTCGGAGGACATCTCTTCCTGGGGCAGCGCGGCGTTGACCTCGTCATAGGTCAGGTAGCCGCGCTCCTTCCCCTTCTTGATGAGGTTTTTGACCGCCTGGTTGATGTTGTCCATCAACGGGCCGTCCGGGGACTCCTCGCGCTCGCGGGTATCCTCGTCTTCCGTCGTCGCCGCTGCCGCCGCTTTCGTCGCCATCGTCCCTCGACCTTCCATCCTCGTCGGTGCCGGTACCGGCACCGCGTTCACCCTGCGTCCTCGAGCGACGCGCCGACCGTGATCGCCGCAAGCGCTCGCTGCAGCCCCAGGAGCCGGTTCCAACTCGTTTCGTCCATCGCCGCCTCGACGGCGCGCCGGGCCTCGGCGAGTTGCCGCTCCAGCCGACCGCGCCCGACCCGCGCGACCAGTTCGATCAGCCCTGCCCTTGCCTCCGAATGCGTCGCGTTCGGACGCGCGAAAGCGGCGTGCGAGAGCGAGTCGGCCCCCAGCAAGCCGTTCACCGTGTCCGAGTAGCCCAACGCTTTGAGGTGGGCCGCGAGCCCCGCGGCGTCAAGGTCCGGATCTGCCTCGGTGATCTCTAAGATTTCGCGCCGCAACTTGTCAAGAAACTGGTCGTCCAGTTCCAGATGCGCAAGGGTCTCGCCGAGCTCGTCGAGCAGGCCCGGGTGGTGGATGACGGTCGCCAGGATGAGCTGCTGCTGGCGGCGCGCCAGCACCGTGTCGACCCGGGCGCGCGACGCCCGGCTGTCGCGCGGCTCCACCGGCGGCGGCGTCCACTTGCCGTCGCGGAAGCTGCCGCGGCCGCCGCCTCGCCGCCCCTCGAAGCGATCCCGGGCGGGCCGCCGCATGGCGTAAATCCGGGCCTCGATCTCGTCGGCGTAGCTCTGCTGGACGGTGCGGTCGGCGATCACCTGGACCCGCTCGCGCACCCGCCGCCAGAAATCGGCCCGCCGTTCCGGGGTGTCGGCCGGACCGGCCGCCACCTCGCCGGCCCACAGCCGCTCTACCAGCGGTTCCGCCGCCTCCAGCATGGCGCGGAACCCGGCCGGCCCGTCGCGACGCGTCAGGCTGTCCGGGTCCTCGCCCTCCGGCAGGGCGACGAACCGCAGCGAATGCCCGGGCGTGAGCATCGGCAGCGCCCGGTCGCAGGCGCGCGCCGCGGCGCGCTGGCCGGCGTTGTCGCCGTCGAAGCACACCACCGGCTCCGGCACGATCTTCCACAGCTCGGCGATCTGGTCCTCGGTCAGCGCGGTGCCGAGCGGGGCGACCGCCGCGAAGCCGGCCTGGTCGAGGGCGATCACGTCCATGTAGCCCTCGGCCACCACCAGCGTGCCCGATTTGTGGGCCTTCTCGCGGGCCTGGGCCAGGCCGTACAGCACGCGACCCTTGTGGAACAGCGGGGTGTCCGGCGAATTCAGGTATTTCGGCTGGCCGTCGCCCAGCACCCGGCCGCCGAACGCGATCACGTTGCCGCGCCGGTCGGTGATCGGGAACAACACCCGGCCGCGCATGTAATCGCCGGTCTCGCCGGCGCCGTCGGCGCCCCGCGCGTCGCCCCCCCGCGCGTCGGATTCGTAGCGCTTGACCAGCCCGGCCTCGACCAGCACGTCGACCTCGACGCCCTCCGATTTCAGGGCGCGCTGCAGGGCCTTGCGGTCGTCCGGCGCCCAGCCGAGCCGGAAACGCGCGATCGTCGCCTCGTCCAGCCCGCGGTCGCGCAGGTAGCGCAGGCCGGCATCGCCCGCCGAGGTGCGCAGCTGGCGCTCGTACCAGCGGCAGGCGAGGTCGACGACCTCCTGCAGGGTCCGTCGGTGCTCGGCCTTCTGGCGCTCCTCCGGGGTTTCCTTCGGAACCTCCATGCCGGCCAGCCCGGCAAGCTGCTCGACCGCCTCCATGAAGCCCAGCGCCTCGGTCTCCATCACGAACTTGATGACGTCGCCGTGCGCGCCGCAGGCGAAGCAGTGATAGAAGCCCTTGTCGTCGACGATGTTCAGGGACGGCTTGCTGTCGCTGTGGAACGGGCACAGCGCCACGAACTCCCGCCCCTTGCGGACCAGCGCGTGGCGCCGCCCGACGACGCTCGAGACCGTCACCCGGTCGCGCAGTTCGTCGAGGAAGCCTTGAGGCAGGGCCATGCTGGGAACGACGCTCGACGGGTGATCAAGGGGCGCGGAGTGTACTCCCAATGACACCCGGCGTGGAGTCGCCCGTCTCCGAGCCCCGGCGGCTCGAGGCCGGGCCACCGGCAGCGCCTCATTCCACCAGGGCGTCGGCGCTCTTCAGGCCGTTGCCGGTCAGCACGATGACCGTCTCCTGGTCGGCGGCGATCGTGCCGTCGGCGACCAGGCTGGCGTAGCCGGCGCCGGCGACCGCGCTCGACGGCTCCACGAAAAACCCCTTGCGGGCGAGCGCGTGCATCGCCGGCAGGATGGCCGTCTCGGGAACCGCGACCGTGCCGCCGCCGGTCTCGCGCAGGGCCGCCATGTTCTCCTTGACCCGCACCGGCTTGGTGGTGGCGATGCCCTCGGCGACCGTCGGCCGGGCGTCGATCGGCACGGCGGTGTCGGAGCCGGCCCGGAAGGCGGCGTGCAAGGCGGCGACGTTGGCCGGCTGGGCGGCGAACAGCCGCGGCATCCGCGCGATCGCCCCGCGCCTCAGCAGCTCGGCGAACCCCAGGTGGCAGCCCAGCAGGTTGCTGCCGTAGCCGACCGGGATGACGATGTTGTCGGGCACCGCGAAGCGGTACTGCTCCCAGATCTCGAAGGCCAGGGTCTTGGTGCCCTCGACGAAGTGCGGCTGCCAGTTGTGGCTGGCGTAGAACAGCCCCTCCTCGGCCAGCCTCAGCGCGGCGGCGGCGCAATCCTGGCGGGTTCCCGGGACCAGCTCGACCTCGGCGCCGTAGACCCGCACCTGCGCCACCTTGGCGGGCGAGGTGTAGGCCGGCACCAGCAACCGGGCGGTCAGCCCGGCGGCGGCCGCGTAGCAGGCGAGCGAGGCGGCGGCGTTGCCGGAGGAGTCAAGCATCACCTCGGACACGCCGTGCGCCTTCAGGTAGCCGACCATCACCGCCATGCCGCGGTCCTTGAACGACCCGGAGGGTGCCAGGTACTCGCATTTGATGCGCGGGCGGCCGCCGCCGAACGCGGTCTCGACCAGCGGCGTCAGGCCCTCGCCGAGCGTCACCCGCGCCGTCGCCGGCACCCGGATCGCCTTGGCGTAGCGCCACACCGAGCGTTCGTCGCGGTCGATATCGGACGAATCAAGCCCGGCGCCGGGCGTGAGGTTTACCGGCTGGCCGGTGGCCGGGCAGCGCCAGATCGGCACGTCGACCGGATGGTGGCGGCTTCCGTCCTGAGACACGTATTCGACCATCTCGACACCCGTCTATGCGTTGGGGCGTTTGGCGACCAGGTGCAGCAGATCGGCCGTCATCACGACCTCTCCGTCCTGGTTGCGGGTGGTGTATCGCAGCCGGACGGTGCCGAACGGCCGCGACGAGGACGGCTTCAGCTCGACCACCTCGGCGGTCGCGCGGAGCGTGTCGCCAGGGCGCACCGGTTTCGGCCAGCGCAGGCTGTCGAGGCCGACGCCGCCGACATTGGTCTCCTGGATCGGCCCGCCCTGCCAGATCAGCCGGAAGCTGAGCGCCAGGGTGTGGAAGCCGCTGGCGATCAGCCCGCCGAACATCGAGGCCTCGCCGCCGGTCGTGGAGACGTGGAACGGTTGCGGATCCCAGGTCCAGGCGAAATCGAGGATCTGGCTCTCCGACACCGTCACCGACTGGCTCTCGATGAGGTCGCCGAGCGCGAAGTCCTCGAAATGCTTCGACCCCCTCACCGCACCGCCTCGACGATGGCGTCGCCCAGATCCTTGGTGCTCGCCTGGCCGCCAAGGTCCGGGGTCTTCGGCCCGCCGCCCTCCAGCACGGTCTCGATCGCCCGCACGATGTCGGCCGCCGCCGCCGGGTGGCCGAGATGCTCGAGCATCATGGCGCCCGACCAGATCTGCCCGATCGGGTTGGCGATGCCCTTGCCGGCGATGTCGGGGGCCGAGCCGTGCACCGGCTCGAACATCGAGGGATAGTCACCCTCCGGGTTGATGTTGGCCGACGGCGCGATGCCGATCGAGCCGGCCACCGCCGGGCCGAGATCGGACAGGATGTCGCCGAACAGGTTGGAGCCGACCACCACGTCGAACCAGTCCGGGTGCAGCACGAAGTGCGCCGTCAGGATGTCGATGTGGTACTTGTCCGTCTTGAGATCCGGGTACTCGGCGGCAATCGCCTCGAACCGCTCGTCCCAGAACGGCATGGTGTGGATGATGCCGTTCGACTTGGTCGCCGAGGTCACCTTGCGCTTGCCGACCCGGCGGCAGAGATCGAAGGCGTAGCGCATGATCCGGTCGGTGCCGTGGCGGGTGAAGATGTTCTCCTGCACCGCCATCTCCCGCTCGGTGCCCTGGTAGAGCCGGCCGCCGATCTCGGAGTACTCGCCCTCGTTGTTCTCGCGGACCACCCAGAAGTCGATGTCCTCGGGGCCGCGGCCGGCGAGCGGGCACTTCATGCCCTTCATCATCCGCACCGGCCGCAGGTTCACGTACTGGTGCATCGAGCGGCGGATCGGGATCAGCAGCCCCCACAGCGACACGTGGTCCGGCACGCCGGGAAAGCCGACGGCGCCGAGGAAGATGGCGTCCGCTTCCTTCAACCGCTCCAGACCGTCGTCCGGCATCAGCTTGCCGGTCTTGTGGAAGCGCTCGCAGCCCCAGTCGTATTCTGTGAAGTCGTAGTCGAGGCCGTGCTTGCGGCCGACCGCCTCCAGCACCTTCAGCCCCTCCGGCACCACTTCCCAGCCGATCCCGTCGCCCGGGATCACCGCGATCTTCAGCCTGGCCATCGCGCGTCCTTGTGTTTCTGGTTTCCGCCCTGCGTTCGGCCGGGATCATAGGGGGGACCGGCGGCGAACAGAAGATCCGGCTCGCTCAGCGCGCCGCATCCGCGATCACGCCGCCACCGCCAACCGGGCGCGCCAGCGCAACAGCGCCATGCCGGCGGCGCCGGCGATGCCGACGGTTCCGGCGAGCAGCGTCGCCGAGGACAACCCCGGTTCCGGGAGCAGGCCGGCGGCGGCGGCAAGGCGCTCGCCGGCCAGGGTCAGCACTGGCATGAACGCCACCCCCATCAGGTAATTCTCCGACCCCACCATCCGGATGGCGCGGAACGTCGCGAAGGTCGAGGGACCGCGCAGCAGGATACCGGCGACGATGCCGGCCACCCACACCGCTGGATCCGCGACCGCCGCCGCCGGGATCTGGGCGGCGACGACACCGTCGGGTGCGATCGCCGCGGCGACCGCCGCGCCGGCCAGCAGCAGCGCGGCTGTGACCAGCATGGTGGCGCCGGTCAGCCGCAGCCGGGCGCGCGGGTCGTCACCCTGGTTGTCGGGGTGCAGTTCGGCAACCGCGGTCGCCACGGCGGTCCCGGTCGCCGACACCGCCATCAGCAACACGCCGGCGCCCATCAGACCGCCCGGCAATCCGCCCGCGACCCCGGCAACGCCGACCAGGATCACCAGCGAGCCGATGGCATCGGCCGGCGAGGGCCGGCGCGCGAACAGCGCCCACGCCAGCGCGATGCCGATCGGGATGAACAGCGCGCTGAGCAGCGAGATCTCCGCCGCCGTGCCGTAGGCCAGCGCGGCGGTCAGCGTGGCCGCGGTGAGCACCCGCAGGCCGCCGTAAACCCAGGTGTGCGGTCGCCGCAACGCCGACAGCGGCAGCCGCCCCGGGCCGGCGGCGACGATCATCGCCGCCCCACCGACGGACATCTGCACGAACGCCAGCACCCACGGGTTCATGCCGTGGCCGACGACGAGCACCCGGCTGATGACGATCAGGACGCCCCAGGACGCGACCGCGGTCGCCACCGCGGCCAGCCCCTTCGCATCCAGGACGGGGTTTGCCATGACAACGATCTTGTCGTGTAATAAAGATCCGGTCTACACGTAAAGATAATCGCCAAAGACATCCCGGCGACGGTGCGACGGTTCAGGGACCCGCCAGTTCGCCGCGGCGGATCACCACGCAGTGACCACCGACGCGGATCGCGATGGTGGTGCCGGCCACGCGGTCGGCCTCGGCCAGCAGCACCGACGGCCGACCCATCTCGACGCCCTGGGATATGCGCAGCCCGAACGTGCCGTCGGCCGGGCCGTCGAAATCCGCCAGCAGGCCGGCGAGGGCGGCGTTAGCGCTGCCGGTGGCGGGGTCCTCGGGCACGCCGTCGAGCGGCGCGAACATGCGGGTCCGAAGGTCGAAGCCGTCGGCGCCGCCGGTGCGGACATAGCAGTGGATATCCTTGACCGGGCCGATCGTCGGCGACCCCAGGATCGCGCCGATCACCGGCCGCGCCGCCGCCAGCGCCGCTTGGTCGACCAGTTCGACCAGCAGGAACGGCAACCCGACGGTACCGATCACCGGCGGGTGACGGTCCTCGCGGATCTGCGCCGGGCGCAGGCCGAGGCAGGCGGCCGCCTCGGTCACGTCGGCCTCGCCGAGGCGCCGGAACGGTTGCGGGGCGGTCAGCCTGGCGCCGACCGGGCGGTCGCCGTCCCGAACGATCTCGACCGGGACCAGGCCGGCGGTCTCCTCGAACAGCACGCGCCCGCCGACCGGGCGTCCGAAGGCCTCGCCGCGCCACGCCAGCACGGTGGCGGTGCCGACGTTGGGGTGCCCGGCGAACGGCACTTCCTGGGTCGGCGTGAAGATCCGCACCCGCGCGGTGTGCGCCGGGTTCTGGGGCGGCAGCACGAAGGTGGTCTCGGAGTAGTTGAACTCGGCCGCGATCGCCTGCATCGCCGCCGGCGCCAGCCGCTCGGCGCCGAACACCACCGCCAGCGGGTTGCCGCCGAACGCGGTGTCGGTGAACACGTCGACAGTCTCGTAGGTCAGGCCCATGGCCGGTCCTCCCTCAGCCGGTGGTCAGCAGTTCGCCCCGCATGACCGGAACGCAGCGCCCGGCCACGGTGATCCGCGGCCGGCCGTCGCCGCGCACGATCCGGACGTCCAGGCGGCTCGGGCGCCCCATTTCGACGCCCTGTTCGATCAGCAGGTCGAGATCGCCGGGCCACAGGCCGGCGAACAGTCCGGCGATGGCGACGGCGGCGGCGCCGGTCGCCGGATCCTCCGGAATGCCGGCGCGCGGCGCGAACATGCGCGAGCGGATGTGCAGCGTGTCGGGGCCGGCGTCCTCGCGGGTGTAGAGATAGACCAGCGACGGCGCCGCCGACCCGAGATGCGCTACCTGCAATTCCGCGTCGCCGCGCGCCACCGCCAGCGCGTCGAGGTCGGCGACCTCGGCGATCACGAAGGTGGCGCCGATCGCCACGTGCGCCGGGGCGTGGCGGGCGACGACGATGGCGGAATCCGCCAGGCCGACGGCGGCCGCCACCGCCGACGGATCGAAGGTGCCGCGCAACTCCGGCATCGCCGGCGAGGTGAGCACGGCGCCGACCGCCTCGCCGGCGACCCGGACGATCTCGAGCCCGACCCGCCCGATCGCCTCCTCGAACACCACGGCGTCGCCGACCGGCCGGCCGAAGGCTTCGCCGCGCCGGGCCAGCACGGTGGCGGTGCCGACATTGGGATGGCCCGCGAACGGCAGTTCGATCCCGGGGGTGAAGATTCGGACCCGCGCGGTGTTGTCGGGATCCGCCGGCGGCATGACAAAGGTGGTCTCCGGATAGTTGAACTCCCGGGCGATCGCCTGCATCGTCTCGGTGCCGAGCGCCTCGCCGCCGAACACCACGGCCAGCGGGTTGCCGCCGAACGCCGTCCTGGTGAAGACGTCAACGGTCTCGTAGGTCAGGGTCATCGCATTCTCTCCTTCAACCGGCGGCGACAATCTCGCCGCGCATCACCGGGGCGCACCGCCCGCCGATCCGGACCGCCGTCACGGCGCCATCGGTCCAGTCGGCCTCGCCCTCCAGCAGGCTCGGCCGCCCCATCTCGACTCCCTGGGCGATCCGCAGCGCCAGCGTGCCGGACCGGCGCCGCAACGACGCCAGCAGCCCCATGAGCGCGACGTTGGCGCTGCCGGTCGCCGGATCCTCGGCGACGTTGCGGATCGGCGCGAACATGCGCGCCCGGATGTCGACGTCATCGCCGCCACCGGTGCGGGCGTAGCAGAGGATGGCGCCGACCGGGACCACGCTCGGCGCGGTGGCGAACGCGGCGGTGTCGGGCCGCGCCCGTTCCAGCGCAGCCCGGTCGACCAGTTCGGCGACCAGGAACGGCAGACCGGCGGACGCCGCGACCGGGCGGTGCGAGTCGATGCGGACATCGCTCGGCTGCAGCCCCAGGCAGGCGGCGACGTCGTCGACTGTCGCCTCGGCGCCGGTCGAGAACGCCGCTGGCGCCGTCAGCGTGGCGCCGACCGGCCGACCGCCCTGCCGGCGGATGGCGACCGGCACCGGCCCACCCAGTTCCTCGAACAGCACGCCCTCGCCGATCGGACGCCCGAAGACTTCGCCCCGCCACGCCAGCACCGTGGCGGTGCCGATGTTGGGGTGGCCGGCGAACGGCATCTCGCGCTTGGTCGAGAAGATCCGCACTCGCGCCGTGCTGGCCGGATCGGCCGGCGGCAGCACGAAGGTGGTTTCCGATAGGTTGAACTCGCGGGCGATCCGCTGCAGGACCCCGGTGTCCAGGCCCTCGGCGCCGAACACCACCGCCAGCGGGTTGCCGGCGTAGGCGGTGTCTGTGAAGACGTCAACGGTCTCGAAGGTCAGGGTCATGGCACGGTTCTCCGTTCGGCGCCGAGGCCGTTCGCGGCTCCCGGATCCGTTCCGCCTGTGGCGATCCGGTCGGATTTGACGGCAGCGGGTGGGCCTGCCGCGCCGGTCAGTCCACCAGCGCGAGGTTGATCCGGCGGTTCTGCTTGCCCTTGTTCTCGATCTTGTTGATTGCCACCCGGCCGATCTCGCCGATGGATTTCACGTGGGTCCCGCCGCAGGGCTGGTAGTCGACGGCGTCACCGATGCGGATCATCCGCACCCGCCCCGCCCCCATCGGCGGCTTCACGGACATGGTGCGGACCAGATCGGGGTTCGAGGCAAGCTCCTCGTCAGTGATCCACGAGATCGTCAGCTTGTGGTCGGCGGCGATCAGGTCGTTCAGCACGCCAGCCAGCGCGTCCTTGTCCGGAACGTTCTCCGGCAGCAGGTCGAAATCGAGCCTGCCCTTGCCGTCGCCGATCTGGCCGCCGGTCACGCCGCCGACGACCCGGCTGCACATCAGGTGCAGGGCGGTGTGCACCCGCATGTGGCGGTAGCGGCGATCCCAGTCCAATTCGGCCGTGACGGTGTCGCCGACCGCCAGCGCCGGCGCGCCTTCGCCCGGCACATGGGCGATGCCCGCGTCGACCTTGCGGGCGTCGACGACCGGCACGACGGTGCCGTCGGCGCGGGTCAGCCGGCCGGCGTCGCCGGGCTGGCCTCCGCCCATCGGGTAGAACACCGTGCGGTCGAGCACGATGCCGGCGTCGTCGACGGCGGTCACCGTCGCCTGGCAGCTCTTCAGATAGGCGTCTTCGCGGAACAGTTCATCGGTCATCGGGTCTCCGCCTCGTTCGTGTCGGCTTCCTGCAGGACCGCCTGGTAGACGGTGCGATCGACATTACCACCGGACAGGATCAGCCCCACCTTGCGGCCTTGCCACCGCTCCCGTTCCTTGAGGAGCGCAGCGAGCGGCGCGGCACCCGCTCCCTCGGCGACATTGTGGGTGTCGGTGAAGTAGTGGCGCATCGCCGCCTTGATCTCGTCTTCGGAGACCCTGACCACCCCGGCGGCCCCGCCGCGGATCACCTCGAACGCGCCGGTGTCCGGCACCCGGCAGGCCATCCCGTCGGCCATGGTGTCGGCGCGGTTGGTCGACACCACCGCGCCGGCCTCGAGGCTGAGCGCGTAGGCCGGCGCGTTGGCGGCGACCACACCGATGACCTCGGCGCGCGACCCGACCGCGTCGCGGGCGGCGATCACCCCGCAGATCCCCGAGCCGAGGCCGATCGGCACGTACACCGCGGCCAGGTCCGGCACGCTCCGGAACAGCTCCATTCCGTAGCTGCCGACGCCGGCCACCAGCATCGGATCAAAACTCTGCACCATGTGCAGGCGGCGCTCGGCGGCGAGCGCGATCGCGTGCTCCAGGCTGGCCTGGAAATCGTGTCCGTGGACGACCAGGTCGGCGCCGAAGGCGCGCATGGCGGCGTTCTTCTCAACCGAGTTGCCTTCCGGCACCACCACCGTCGCGGTCAGGCCGTTGCGGGTGGCGGCGAAGGCGACCGACTGGCCGTGGTTGCCCCGTGTGGCGGCGATCACGCCGGTGACCCCCGGCTGGGCGCGTCGCAGGGCATCCATGTAGACGATGCCGCCGCGGATCTTGAAGGCCCCGGCGGGGGTCTGGTTCTCGTGCTTGACCCAGACCTCGCAGCCGGCGCGCTCGCACAGCAACGGCCAGCTGACTTGCGGCGTCGGCGGCATCACCGCGTGGACGATCTCAGCCGCGCGCTCCAGTTGGGCCAGTCCGGGCATGTCGGGCATCATCGGTTCCTTCGGGCGTCGAGTCCCAGTTGCTCCCGCAGTGTCGATGCGCCGGCAGGGTTCGTCCAGGCTCCCCAGCCGCGCATTGAGACCATGACGATGTCAGCGTTGTCTTCCCACAATCGATCGATGGTGTATCGATCCGGCTCGATCAAGCCGGCACGCTCGCGCTCGATCCGGCGCACGATCGCGCGGTTGTCTATTCCGCGGTCGACCGTCGGATTTTGAGGTGCATCAACGCCGCGAGCAGGGCACGCCGGATAGCGTGCGGACATGCCGTCACGCTGCGCCGACCGACTGATCTTGACCCCGACCCTGCTGGGCCGCGATGGCCTGCTGCGGGCCTTCACCCTCGTGTCCGATGACCGGCCGGGCCTCACCCTGCAAGCCTGGATGGCCGAGACCGCCAGCCACGCGGCACGGCGCGACCGGGAACTGGACGGCGGCGACGGCCCGCCACGGCAGGGACTGGTTGGGCTGGTGGCGCCGACCGGCTGCGTCTTCGGGGTATTCGACTACTCCGCCGACGACGCGCCCGGACTCCTGGCGGTGCGGGGACCCAGCCAGAACGCGCCGCTCGGCGGGCGACTGGTGCCGGCGGGGCTGGAAGCCGCCATCGCGCGTCTGGCCAGCGCCCTCGGTTGCCTCGAAACCCGGCGGCACCCGTGGTGACTCAGGCTTCCGGTCGGACGGTGTGAACGTGGTTCAGGGGCCCGTGTCCCCGCCCCCAGCCCGGCGCCGTCGCGATCGCCGTCAGCACGTAGCTGCGCGCCCGGCGGATCGTCTTCGGCAGGTCCAGGCCCTGGGCCAGCCCGCAGGCGATCGCCGAGGCCAGCGTGCAGCCGGTGCCGTGGGTGTGCCTGGTCTGGATGCGCGGCCCCCGGAACGCCTCGATGCCGTCCTCGCTGGCCAGCAGGTCGACCACGTCGCGGCCTTCCAGGTGGCCGCCCTTGAGCAGCACCGCGCGCGGCCCGAGCGACAGCAGCACCTCCGCCGCCCGCCGCATGGCGTCCTCGTCTCGGATCTCCATTCCGGTCAGCAGCTCGGCCTCCGGCAGGTTCGGCGTCAGCACGGTCGCGCGGCTGATCAACCGGGTTCGCAGCACGCCGAGAGCGGTCGACTCGAGCAGCGAATGGCCGCCCTTGGCGACCATCACCGGGTCGACGACCAGCGGCACGCCGGGGATGCGGGCTTCCAGGACGTCGCACACGGTCTCGATCACCGGCGCCGAGTGCAGCATCCCGGTCTTGACGCAATCGACGCCGAGATCGCCGATGACCAGTTCCATCTGCTGGCGAAGGAAGGCGGTCGGCACCTCGTGGACGCCGAACACGCCCTCGGTGTTCTGCGCGGTCAGCGCGGTGACGGCGGTCATCGCGTAGCCGCCGAGGGCGGTCACCGCCTTGATGTCCGCCTGAATGCCCGCACCGCCGCCGGAATCCGATCCGGCGACGATCAGCACCCGCCCGGCGATTCGCCGTGCCGTGCCGCCGCTCACGCCGCGTCCTCGCCGGCCTGGTCCTCGATCGCCGCGACGAGCCCGTCGACGATCCGCAGCACGGAGCGCCGGTCCTCGCCCTCGGCCATCACCCGGATGACCGGCTCGGTGCCGGATTTGCGTATCAGCAGGCGTCCGGTCCCGTCCAGCGCCCGCTCGGCCTCGGCCACGGCGCTCTTGACCGCCGGCCGCTGCAACGGGTCGCCGCCGCCGAACCGCGCGTTCTTCAGCACCTGCGGCAGCGGCTCGAACACCCGCGCCACCTCGGACAGCGGCCGGCCGGCGCGGATCAGCACCGCCAGCACCTGGAGCGCCGCCAGCAGGCCGTCGCCGGTCTTGGCGTAGTCGCTGAAGATCATGTGGCCGGATTGCTCGCCGCCGACGTTGTAGCCGTCGGAGCGCATGCGCTCGAGCACGTAGCGGTCGCCGACCTTGGTGCGGACCAGTTCGAGGTCCATCGACCCGAGGAACCGTTCCAGGCCGAGGTTCGACATCACCGTCGCGACCACGCCGCCGCCTTTCAGCCGGCCGTCCTCGGACCACGACCGCGCGATCATCCCGAGGATCTGGTCGCCGTCGATGATCTGGCCGATCTCGTCGGCCAGGATCAGGCGGTCGGCGTCGCCGTCGAAGGCGAGGCCGAGATCGGCGCGCTCCTCGACCACCCGGGCCCGCATCGCCTGGGGAGCGACGGCGCCGCACCGATCGTTGATGTTGAAGCCGTCCGGGTCGACGCCGATGGCAACCACGTCGGCGCCGAGTTCGTACAGGACGCGGGGCGCGACCTTGTAGGCGGCGCCATGGGCGCAGTCGACCACCACCTTCAGCCCGTCCAGCCGCAGGCTCGACGGGAACGACGCCTTGACCGCCTCGATGTAGCGACCCTGGGCGTCCTCCAGCCGGCGCGCCCGGCCGAGGTCGGCTGACCCGGCGAGGGCGGCGGCGGCGAGGTTGCCCAGCCGCGCCTCGATGTCGGCCTCGACGGCGTCGGAAAGCTTGTAGCCGTCCGGGCCGAACAGCTTGATGCCGTTGTCGTGGAACGGGTTGTGCGAGGCCGAGATGACCACCCCGAGATCGGCACGCAGCGACGGGGTGAGCATCGCCACCGCCGGCGTCGGCATCGGCCCGACCAGCACCACGTCCATCCCGATCGCGGTGAAGCCCGCCACCATCGCCGGCTCCAGCATGTACCCCGACAGGCGCGTGTCCTTGCCGATCACCGCCAGCGGCCGACGGCCGTGGTCCTTGCGGAAATGCAGCCCGGCCGCCATCGCCACCTTCATGGCGAGGTCCGCCGTCATCGGCTCGGTGTTGGCCAAACCGCGGATGCCATCAGTTCCGAACAGCGCGCGCACCATGGCGTTCTTCCCGTGTCGTTGCGTGCGTCGGGTTATAGCCGATACGAGGCCGGTTCGCGACCGGCCCCGGCAGCCCCGCGCAAGGGAATCAGTGGCGACCCAGTCCAGCGCCTTGCGGTGATGCACCAGTTCGCCGTCGGGCGCCGCCGTCCCGGCCGGCAGCGTGGCGAGCCGGGGCCCGCCGACCGACGCCGCCTCCGGGCTGGGGGCCCGCGAGAACGCAAATGGACCGGCCCTGGCGCGAGCCGGCCGCCCCTGGTTGGCACCGGTCACGGGCGCGGCAAGGCCCAGATCGTCCTCGGATTCCGGATGGCAGGGCGCCGGCCGCCGCAATGGCGCCAGCGCATCGGCGCCGATGGCACCACGGCGACCGGCGCGGCCTGGCTAGGGTAGCATCGGGTGTGGTGCGCGCCCGAGAGAGCCGTTCCTTGCCGGGAGACCGCCTTGTTCCACGGTTGGAAGGTCGTTGCGACCGCGTTCCTGGTCGCGATGTTCGGCTGGGGCTTCGGGTTCTACGGCGCCGGCGTCTATCTGGCGACGCTCGCCGAGGCGCGCGGGTGGGCGACCGGGACGGTCGGCGCCGCGATCACCGGCTACTACCTGCTCGGGGCCGCCGCGCTCACCGCGGTACCACGGTTGATCGAGCGGTTCGGCGAGCGCGCCGTGGTGTTGGGCGGCAGCCTGCTGATGGCGGTTGCGGCGCTGGCGGTGACGCGCGTCGGCGAGCCCTGGCAGCTGTGGCCGGCGTTCCTGGCGATGAGTTTCGGCTGGGCGACCATGAGCGGGGTGATGGTCAACGCCCTGGTCGCTCCCTGGTTCGACCGTCGCCTCGGCTTCGCGATCAGCCTGGCGCTGAACGGCGCCAGTTGCGGCGGTGTGATCGTGGCGCCGCTGATGATCCTGGCGATCGAGCGGTTCGGGTTCACCCTCGGCGTCGGGCTGGTGGCGCTGGCCATGGCCGCCACGCTTTGGCCGGCGGCGGCGATGACCCTCGGGCGAACCCCGGCCGGGCTCGGCCTGGCGCCGGATGGCGGACAGGCCGTCGCCGAGCCGCCGACCGGCCCCCGCGCGCAGCCGGCGCGGATCGGCGCCCGCGCCCTGTTCGCCCGGCCCGGCCTGTGGACGGTGATGGTGGCGTTTGCGCTCGGCCTGTTCGCCCAGGTCGGCTTCCTCACCCACCTGGTCGCCTTCCTCGCCCCGACGCTCGGCCCGGCGACGCTGTCGCTGGCGGTCGGACTGACCACCGGCGCGGCGATCGTCGGGCGCGTGGCGACCGGCCTGGTCATCGACCGGATTGACCCGCGGGTGGCGAGCGCCGCCACCCTGGCGCTGCAGGCCGGCGCCCTTGGCGTGCTGGCGACCGAGCCCTCGGTCCCGGTCACGCTGATCGCCTGCACCGTCAACGGTCTCGGCGTCGGCAACCTGATCACCCTGCCGAGCCTGATCCTGCGGCGCGAGGTGCCGGCCGCGGCGTTCACGCGCGCGGTCGGGCTGGTGGTCGCCGGAACCCAGCTGACCTACGCCTGCGCGCCGCTGCTGCTGGGGATGCTGCGCGACGCCCAGGGCGACTACCGCGCCGCGTGGTGGCTGTGCGCCGGGATCGACGTGGCGGCGGCCGCCATCGTCCTGGTGCGGCGGCGACGGGCGTAGCCAATCCGTCTACGACGCGGCGTCCACCGCCGCCTGCACGGCGAGCGCCTGGGCGGTCTCCGCCACGTCGTGGACCCTCAGGATCTGGGCGCCGCGGGCGGCGGCGGCGAGCGCCAGGGCCAGCGATCCGGGCAGGCGCGCCTCGCCCGGCTCGCCCTTCGACAGCCGGGCGATCGAGCTCTTGCGCGAGCCGCCGAACAGCACCGGGCAGCCGAGGCCGTGCAGCAGCGCCAGCCAGGCGGTCACCCCGACGTTGTGCGCGACGGTCTTGGCGAAGCCGTAGCCGGGATCGACGACGATCCGGTCGGCGGCCACCCCGGCGGCGCGGGCGGCGGCGACCCGGGCCTCCAGCTCGTCGTACACGTCGAGGGGCGCGCAGGCATAGCGCGGCGCCGACTGCATGGTCTTCGGCTCGCCGCGCATGTGCATCAGCACCACCGGGCAGCCGCGGGCCGCCACCAGCGCCGCCGCCTCGGGATCGTGGGCGAGTGCGGAGACGTCGTTCACCCAGGCCGCGCCGGCGTCGAGGGCGGCCGCCATGACGGCGGCGTGGCGGCTGTCGATCGAGACCCGGACGCCGTCCCGGGCGAGCGCCCTGATCACCGGCTCGGTGCGCCGGATCTCGTCGTCGATCGCCACCGCATCGGCGCCGGGCCGGGTCGACTCGCCGCCGACATCCACGATCGCCGCCCCCTCCTCCGCCAGCCGCCGGCCGTGGGCGATAGCCAATTCGGCGCTGGCATGGCGGCCGCCGTCGTAGAAGCTGTCGGGGGTGGCGTTGACGATCCCCATCAGGAGCGGCAAGCGACCGTCCTCGAGGAGCGGGCGGCGCCCGCTCAGCCGGTCGAGCCGGGCCTGCAGGTCGGGACGATCGAGATCCGCGAGCGCCGGCAGCGGGACCCGCACGGCCGTCACCCGGTCGCCGGCGCGGATCAGCGCGTCGACCGCCCCGAAGGCGACCGGCCCGCCGGCGAGCGGCCGGGCGGCGCCGTCGGCGATGGCGGCGGCGGCCTCGGCACCGGTCATCAGGTCGCGCGGCAGCAGGTAGAGCCGGTCCCCGGAACGCAGAAGCCCGCGCCGAAGCGCGGGCTGCCGGTGTAAACCCGTCACAGGGTCAGTCGCCGGGCTGCGGGTCCGGCTCGAGGCCGCCGGTCCCCGGCGTTTCGGCGCCGCCGGTCGGCACCGAGGCGCGCCGTCCGGATGGCGTCTTGCCGCTGTCCTCGCGCCCGCTGGTCCGGTCGACCGGGCGGCCGGCGAGCAGGTCCTTGATCTCGTCGCCGGAGAGGGTCTCGTATTCAAGCAGGCCTTTGGCGAGGGTGTGGAGATCGTCCATGTGCTCCGACAGCACGCGTCGGGCGTCCTCGTAGGCCTCGTCAGTGACCCGCCGGATCTCCTCGTCGATGACCTTGGCGGTGGCGTCGGAGACGTTCTTCTGCTGAGTCACGGAGTGACCGAGGAACACCTCCTGCTGGTCGGCCGAATAGGCCAGGAAGCCAAGCCTGTCACTCATGCCCCACTCGGTGATCATCCGCCGGGCCATGTCCGACACCATCCGGATGTCGGACGAGGCGCCGGTGGTGATGCGGTCGGCGCCGAAGATCAGGTCCTCGGCGATGCGCCCGCCGCAGGCGACGCGCAGATCGTCCAGCAGCTTGGCCTTCGACAGCGAGATCCGGTCGCCCTCGGGCAGGCGCATGACCATGCCGAGCGCCCGGCCACGCGGGATGATCGTCGCCTTGTGGATCGGGTCGCTGTCGCGGCAGTGCAGCGCGACGATGGCGTGCCCGGCCTCGTGGTAGGCGGTCAGCTTCTTCTCTTCCTCGGTCATGACCATGGAGCGCCGCTCGGCGCCCATCATGACCTTGTCCTTGGCATCCTCGAACTCGTGCATGCCGACCACGCGCTTGCCCTTGCGGGCGGCCAGCAGCGCGGCCTCGTTCACCAAGTTGGCGAGGTCGGCGCCCGAGAAGCCCGGGGTGCCGCGCGCGATCGTGCGCGCGTCGACGTCGGGGCCCAGCGGCACCTTCCGCATGTGCACCTTCAGGATCTTCTCGCGGCCGAGGATGTCCGGGTTCGGCACCACGATCTGGCGGTCGAAGCGGCCCGGCCGCAGCAGCGCCGGATCCAGCACGTCGGGACGGTTGGTGGCGGCGATCAGGATCACGCCCTCGTTCGCCTCGAACCCGTCCATCTCCACCAGGAGCTGGTTCAGGGTCTGCTCGCGCTCGTCGTTGCCGCCGCCCAGGCCGGCGCCGCGGTGGCGTCCGACCGCGTCGATCTCGTCGATGAAGATGATGCAGGGGGCGTTCTTCTTGCCCTGCTCGAACATGTCGCGCACCCGGCTGGCGCCGACGCCGACGAACATCTCGACGAAATCCGACCCGGAGATCGTGAAGAACGGCACGTTGGCCTCGCCGGCGATGGCGCGCGCCAGCAGGGTCTTACCGGTGCCCGGGGGTCCGACGAGCAGGCAACCCTTGGGGATCTTGCCGCCGAGACGCTGGAAGCGCTGCGGGTCCTTCAGAAACTCTACGATCTCCTCGAGCTCGGTCTTGGCCTCGTCGATGCCGGCGACATCGTCGAACGTCACCCTACCGGTCTTCTCGGTGAGCAGGCGCGCCCGGCTCTTGCCGAAGCCCATGGCCTTGCCGCCGCCGCCCTGCATCTGGCGCATGAAGAAGATCCAGACGCCGATAAACAGCAGCATCGGGAACCAGCTGATCAGGATCCCGAGAATGCCGGACATGCCCTCCTCCGGCGGCGCTGCCGAGATCCGAACCCCGGCGCCGGTCAGGCGCTGGACCAGATCGGCGTCCTGCGGCGCGTAGGTCGAGAAGCCGCGGCCGTCCGAGAAGTGACCGTTGATCGTGTTGCCCTGGATCGTCACCTGGTTGACGCGGCCGGCTTCGACCTCAGCCAGGAAGTCCGAGTACGGCAGGCTGTACTGGCTGGTCCTGGGCGTTGAGCCCTGGAACAGGTTGAAGAGCGCCACCAGCAGCACGCCGATGATGATCCACAGGGCGAGATTCTTGCCGAAATTGTTCACTTAGCCTGCCTTCTGTTTCACGGCAGTGGGCCGGGACTCGACGCCGGCGCCGGGTCGTCGATGGTTACGGGAACGGCAGGTCCGGACAAAACCGGACCCGGACCATCTCACCGACCCAACCGAACGGCGCAGGCGCGCTTTCTACAAGGTGGGGGAGGGCGATACCCCCGTCAAGGTCGACGACCGCCGGCAGGGCCAGCCGCGCCGCGTGCGCGAGCGCCGGCGCGGCTGGCAGGCCGCCAACCCCGGCGGTCCGGCGCCAGCGCCGCCAGCCCTCCTCGCCGCACACGCCGACCCGCACCGGCGCGTCGGTCGGGTTGTGGATTTCGAAGCGGCCGTCCCAGCGCAGCCGCCCGCGCGGCTCGACCACCGCCGGACGGGCCGCCTGGCGCCAGTCGCGCAGGACGCTGACGGCCCCTGCGGAACGCTCGAGTCGACAGCCGGCCAGGGTGCGGATGCCGGTCCCCGCCCCTTCCTCCTCGATCCAGGCCAGCAGCCGGTCCAGCCGTTCGCCACGGGCCGGGTAGCCGGATCCGCCGGCGGCGCGGAGCGCGCGTCCAACCAGCCGGCGCCGCAGCAGCGCGGGCGCGTCCAGCAGCGCCGGCCGCGCCAGGGTCACGGTGCCGGCCGGGGTGAGCGTGGCGTGCGCTGCCATCCAGTCGGCGCAATGCCGGTCGAGCGCACACCGCGCCGTCGTCATCGCCGACGCCAGCCGCCCGAGGCGTTCGGCGGTCACCCCGGACGCCGCCAGCGCGCCGGCCAGCGCCCGGTAGCGGGTCCGGGCAAACCGCGGATCCAGGTTCGAGGGGTCTTCCGCCCAGGTGAGCCCGGCGGCACGGCAGGTGGCGACCAGACGCTCCTTCGGCAGGTCGAGCAGCGGGCGTACCAGCGTCACACCGTCGACCCGGCGTGTCGCGGGGATGCCGGCGAGCCCGTCCGGCCCGGTGCCGCGCTCGATCCGGTGCAGCAGGGTCTCGGCCTGATCGTCGAGATGGTGCGCCAGCGCCAGCGCCTCGCTCCCGTCGCGGTGGCAGGCACCGGCGAGCAGGCGATAGCGTGCCTCGCGGGCCGCCGCCTGAAGCCCGGTCACCGGCTTCGGTCCGTCCCAGGTAAGAATCCGGTGGCGCCGCCCGAGGCTGGCCGCCAGCCGGCCGACACCCTTCGCCTCGGCTGCGGCATCCGGCCGCAGGCCATGGTCCACGGTGTAGACCGTCAGGTCGCGACCGCGAGACCGCGCCCAGCCGTCGCAGAGATGAAGCAGCGCCACGCTGTCGACGCCGCCGGACACCGCCACCGCCAGCGCGCCCGATGCACCGGCGAGCAGGGGTTCGATCCGGCTGGCGAAGTCGACCGGGTCGACCGGATCAGGCGCGGCGATCAGCCGGAGCACTTAAGCTTCTGCGTCTCCTGGACGAGCCGCCGCTTGATGTTGGACGGTGCGTCCGGAAATTCGGCCTGCAGCCGCTGATAGGTCGCGCAGGCCTCGGCGGGCTGTCCGACCTGGCCGAGCGCCATGCCGAGCTTCAGCAGGTTGTCGGCGGCCTTCGGGCTCTTCGGGTACTTCTGATAGCCCTCGAGAAACACCACCGCCGCGTCCTGGTAGCGCTGGCGGACGTAGAATGTTTCGCCCATCCAGTACTGCGCGTTGCCGGCCAGGGCGTCGGTCGGATGCCGGTCAACAAACGCCCTGAAGGCGATCTCTGCCCGATCGTAGTCGTGCTTGACGAGATGGTCGAACGCCGCCTGGTACTGCTGCTCGATCGAGCCGTCCGGAAGCGCCGCTTGCTGCTGCTGGCCGGCAGCCGGCCGCGCGGAGCCGACGCGCGATGCCTCGGCCTGGGAGATCTGGCCGAGCGGGCGGGGCGGGGCGCCCAGCGTCGACGCGGCGGAGCCACTGGCGGGCGCCGGGGTCGGCGCGGCCTCGGTGCGGCCACCGGTAGCCGGCGCGGACCCCGAAGCCTCGAGGGCCTGCAGGCGCAGGTCGGTATCGGTCTGCACCTTCTCGACCTGATCGCCGACACGCTGAACCTGATAGCCGAGTTCCTCGACCCGCCCGGTCAGGGAGCGGATCTGGCTCTCGAGCTGTTGAACCTTGGTGAGAAGATTGGGGATCGCCGCCTGGGCGCCGGCATCGACCGGGCCGCTAAGGCTGCCCGAAGGTGGCGGCGAGCCCGCGTAGACTGTCCGCTGCAGTTCGGTCACCGTGCGTTCGAGCCGCGCGACGCGGTCGACGAGCGCCGAAACATCCTGCTGAGCCGCCACCGGCATCGCCAGCGATGACCAGGCTGCCAGGATCAGGGTCGATGCGAGGCCGAAGCGCTTCATGGCCCGATACCTATCCCAATCTCACGGCGAAAATGAGGCGCCGACGGCCGCGGTCACGCCGCGGCCGTCGGTTCACGCACTCAACCACGCAGACCGTCAGTTGATGACGGTGACTCCGCGACGGTTCTGGGCCCACGCCTCTTCGTTCGAACCGAGGACAGCCGGGCGCTCCTTGCCGTAGGAGATCGTCGCCAGCCGGCTCGGATCCACGCCGAGGGAGACCAGGTAGTCCCGAGCCGCAGCGGCACGACGCTCGCCGAGGGCCAGGTTGTATTCACGGGTGCCGCGCTCGTCCGCATGACCTTCGATGGAGACGGTCGCCTGCGGATACTTGCGAAGCCAGAAAGCCTGCTTCTCCAGTGTGGTGCGCGACTCGGTCGACAGCTCGGAGCTGTCGAACGCGAAGAAGACGCGGTCGCCGACGTTGACGACGAAATCTTCCGACGAACCCGGGGTCGGACCCGCCGGAGCCGGCGCGGTCGTGCTCTGGACACTACCCGAACCGGCAGCGCTCGCCGACGTGTCGGGCGCAGTCTCGCAAGCGGCGAGAAGCGCGACGGCGGCAAAAACGCTCAACAACTTCATGCGCATGATTGGTGATCCCTCTGGAGATGTGTGAACCCTGGCGCCCCGCCCCCTCTCGCGGTCCGGTGGGACCCCGTTCCTCCGGGCCCTGCCTCGGTCGGTCGCACGTATCTCCGCCCGGCCCCCGACCTCGAGCGAGCCTCTTATACTTGCCAATCGCTTGGCGAAGCAAGCGTATCCTTGATGTCCCGGCGCTATCTCAGCAACGGACTCCAGGCTGGATCGGACGCGTCGAGGGGGGTGACGACCTCGCGTTCATTGTAGCCGGTGAGGTCGATCGTAAACAACTTGGACTCGCCACCGCGTCCCGCGGAATCGGTGCGCTGCTGCTTGAAGTAGACAAGCACCCGGCCGTTCGGCGCCCAGCTCGGCGCCTCGACCAGGAAGCCCTTCGCCAGCAGGCGCTCGCCCGAGCCGTCGACCCGCATGACCCCGATGTGAAACTCGCCGCCGGCGATCTTGGTGAAGGCGATCAGATCGCCGCGCGGCGACCACACCGGTGTCGCGTAGCGGCCCTGGCCGAAGCTGATCCGGCGGACGCTGCCGCCGTTCGAGTCCATGACGTAGAGCTGCTGGGCGCCGCCGCGGTCCGAGTTGAACGCCACCTGGGTGCCGTCCGGCGAGAAGCACGGCGAGGTGTCGATCGAGGGGTTGTTGGTCAGGCGCGTCACCCGGCGGGTGCGCAAATCCATCCGGTAGATGTCGGTGATGCCGTCGCGCGCCAGGCTCATGATCACCTGGTTGCCATCCGGCGAGAAGCGCGGCGCGAAGGTCATGCCGGGGAAGTCGCCCAGGACTTCCTGCTGACCGGTGTCCAGGTTGAAGATGTAGACCCGCGGCTTGTTGTTGTAATAGGCGAGGTAGGTGATCTCCTGGTGGGTCGGCGAGAAGCGCGGGGTCAGCACCAGCGTGCCACCGTCGGTCAGGAACTTATGGTTGGCGCCGTCCTGGTCCATGATCGCCAGCTGCTTCTTGCGGCGGTTCTGGGCGCCGCTTTCGGCGATGTAGACGACACGACTGTCGAAATACCCGTCCTCGCCGGTGATCCGCTTGTAGATCATGTCGGCGATGATGTGGGCCGCCCGCCGGAGCGATTCCGGGATCACCGTCAGGGTGGTGCCGGTCATGTACTGCTCGGCGAGCACATCCCACAGCCGGAACTCCACCCGCACCTGGTTCTGGCCGAGTTCGGTGACGCGGCCGTGGACCAGCGCCTGCGAGTTGATCAGGCGCCAGTCGGCGAAGCGCGGGACGGCGTCGAATTCCAGGTCGGTCTGGATGAAGGCGTTCTGGTCGATCGGCGCGAACAGGCCGGAGCGCTCCAAATCGGCGCGGATGATGGTCGCGATCTCGCGGCCGATCCGGGTCGGCTCGATGCCCTGGCCCTTGAAGTCGGCGATCGCCACCGGCATCGGCTCGACCCGGCCCCGGGTGATGTCGATCCGCAGCTCCGCCGCCGCCGGGCTGGCGAAGCCGGCGATCGTCCCCGCCGCCAGCCCGCCGGCCAGCGCCCCGCCGGTCAACGCTCCGCCAAGCGTGAGCCTGCCGAAATCGCGCCGCGACACGGTCGTCAGCGGCCGGGGAGGCGCGCTCGCGGTCACGACAGCATGTCCCGCGGATCGAAGGTGATCGTGAAGTTTTTCCATGTGTCGTACTTCTCCGGCGGGAGGTTGAGAGGTGTGCAGACCGGGTTGCGCAACGCCCGGAGCGCCGATTCCGCGGCCGCCCGGAAGAACGGGTCGCTGCGCAGCCGGCCGGTGTCGACGATCTCGGCCGCGCGCACGGTCCGGTCGGCGTTCATCTGGACCCGGATCTCCACCAGCAGGGACGCTCCCTCCTTGGCGCCGGCCGGAACCAGCCAGCACCGGGCGATCTGCTGTCGGATCGCGTCCATCTCCGACACCGAGAGCGGCCGGTCAGCGTCGAAATTCGAGCGGCGCGCCGTCGAGTCGGTGGTCTTCGGCGCGTCCTGGGCGGTCTCGGCCGGCTGCGCAGCGCTGTCCTTCATCTTCTGAACGGTCTTCAGCACGTTCATGAAGTCGTCGGACTTCTCCGGCTTCGTCTGGTCCGGCGTTGCCTTGGCGACCTGCTCCTTCGCCGGCCGCGTCGGCGGCGTCGGCCGCGACACCGGGATCGGCGGCGCCGGCGCCGGGGTCGCGTCGGCGGCCCGCACGGCCTCCGGCTCGGGCTTCGCCGGCGCTGGCTTCGGCGGCTCAGGCTTCGCCGAATCCGGCTTCGGCGGCTCGGGCTTGGTGACCTCGACGGGCTTCGGCGCCTCGGGCTCGGGTTCCGGCTTCCTGGCCTCCTGAGGCTTCGGCTTCGGCAGCGGTATCGCCTCGGCTTCGGGCTGCGGCGGCTTGACCTCCTGCGGCTTCGGCTTCGGCAGCGGCACCGGCTCGGCCTTGGCGATCGCCTCGGGCTTCGGCGCCGGAACCGGTTCGGCGGGCTGCGGCCGCGCGGTCGGGGCCGGCGCCGGCTCGACCGGCGGCGCCTGCGGCCGCGGCGGAGCGGTGCGCGAGGCGGTCGGCGCCTGCGGCTCGGCGCGCGGGAGAGCGACCGCCGGGGCCTCGATCTTGGGGGCCTCGACCTTCGGCGCCGGCGGCGGCGGCGGTGCGGCGGCGCTGGCCGGCGGCGGCGGCGGGGTGCGCGGGGCGTCCGGCTTGGCCTTGCTGCTCTGGGTCGGCGCGTCGGGCTTCTTGGCCTGCTCGGCCGGCGGCGGGGCGTTGGTCACCGCCCCCACGGTGACCACGTCGACCACCACCAGGCGGTTCTCCATCGGCTCCGGCCGCACCAGTTGCGGCAGGCCCACGAAGGCCAGCACCACCAGCGCCAGGTGGAAGACGATCGAGAGTGTCAGGCCACGGGTCATGACCGCCTCGTCAGCTCAGGGCCGGGCCGGGGCCGGAGCCGCGGGCTCGGGAAGCTCCGCCAGCAGGGCGACCCGGGAGAACCCCGCCGAGCTGACCATCCCCATCACCTCCATCACCGAGCCGTAGGCGATGCGGCGGTCGCCGCGCACGAAGATGCGGGTGTCGGGCTTGGCGCCGGTGACCGCCATCAGCCGTGGCACCAGCTGGTCGGCCGTGACTTCGGTTTCCTGCAGGAAGATCGTCCCATCCTCGCGCACCGTCACCACCAGCGGCTCGATCTCGTCGGTCAGCTGCGCCGCCTCGGTCTTAGGAAGATCGACCGGAACGCCGACGGTCAGCAGCGGTGCCGTGACCATGAACACGATCAGCAGCACCAGCATGACGTCGACGAACGGGGTGACGTTGATGTCGCTCATCGGGCTGTAGCGGCGACGCCCGCCGCCGCCTGCCTTGATCATCGGCGCGGCCACGGCTCAGCTCCCCTCGTCGAGCTGGCGGGACAGGATCGATCCGAACTCGGACGCGAAGCCCTCCAGCTTGGTGGCATACTTGGCGAGATCGCTGGAGATCTTGTTGTAGAAGATCACCGCCGGAATCGCCGCTACCAGGCCGAGCGCGGTCGCGAACAGCGCCTCGGCGATGCCGGGGGCGACCACCGCCAGGCTGGTGTTCTTCGAGGCGGCGATCGACTGGAAGCTGTTCATGATGCCCCAGACCGTGCCGAACAGCCCGATGAACGGCGCCGTCGAGCCGACCGAGGCGAGGAAGGTCATGCGCTTCTCCAGCGCCTCCATCTCGCGCGAGATGGTCAGCCACATCACCTGCTCGATGCGCTGCCGCAGGCTCGCCCTGAGCTCGTTGCCGCGCGTCGTCAGGCCGCGCGCCGCCGAGCGCCGCCACTCCCGCATCGCCGACGAGAACACCGCCGACATCGGGTCCTCCGGGTGGTTGCCCATCCGGTCGTACAGGTCCTCCAGCGAGCCGCCGGACCAGAACGCCTCCTCGAAGTCGGCGGCGCGCCGCCGCAGCGCCCGGATCTTGAGGATCTTGTCGAAAATGATCGCCCAGCAGATCACCGAGGCGACCAGCAGCATGAGCATGACCGACTTGACGATCCAGTCGGCGGCCAGGAACAGGTCCCAGATGTCCATTCTGGAGGCCTCGGCCACGGCCCCGAGCGCGATCTGTGCGGTTTGGTCCATCGATCCCCTCGTCGCTGATTAAACGCCGCCCGCCGCCCGTCCGAAGGCCTCGCGGACCGGGCTCGGGACCCGGACCGGACGGCCTTCGCCGTTCACGCAGGCGATGGTGAGGTCGAGCGACACCAGCGCGCGCTCCTCACCCTGCCTGTGCACCGTCTGCTCGGCTTCGATGGCGGCCCCCCGCCAACCGGTCATCCGGGTCCGGACCTCGAGCGCGTCGTCGAGACGCGCCGGGGCCCGGAAGTCGATCGTGCAGCGCCGCACGACGAACACCACGTCGTGGTCGGCGCGCAGGCGCGCCTGCTCGATCCCGAGGCGCCGCAGCGTCTCGGTTCGGGCGCGCTCCGCGAACCGCAGATAATTGGCGTGGTAGACGATTCCGCCGGCGTCCGTGTCCTCGTAGTAGACACGCACCGGAAACCGGAACTCCCCGCCGGCGAGCGGCCCGTCGGCCGCCGAGGGGTCAAGCATCGTCCCCCTCCGCCGTATCCTGCGGCAGCAGTTCCAACTGGGCGGCGGCGACCGCCGTCGGCGTCAGCCCGAGATAGCGCCAGCCCGACGCCGACAGCATGCGGCCGCGCGGCGTGCGCTGGATCAGTCCCTGCTGCATCAGGTAGGGCTCGATGACTTCCTCAATCACGTCGCGCTGCTCGCCGAGGGCGGCGCCCAGGGTCTCGGCGCCGACCGGCCCGCCGCCGTAGTTCTCGGCGATGCAACCGAGATAGCGCCGGTCCATGGCGTCGAGGCCGCGCCGGTCGACGTCGAGCCGGGTGAGCGCCGCGTCGGCGATCTCGGCGTCGACCCGGCCGGACCCGGCGACCGTGGCGAAGTCGCGCACGCGCCGCAGCAGGCGCCCGGCCACGCGCGGGGTCCCGCGCGCGCGACGCGCGATCTCGTGGGCGCCGTCGTCGGCGAGGTCGAAGCCGAGCAGGCGGGCGCCGCGCCGGACGATGCCGCCGAGTTCCTCGGTGTCGTAGAACTCCAGCCGCAGCGGGATGCCGAAGCGCTCGCGCAGGGGGGTCGTGATCAGCCCCGACCGGGTGGTTGCCGCCACCAGGGTGAACGGCGGCAGGTCGATCCGGATCGATCGAGCCGACGGTCCCTCGCCGATGATGAGGTCGAGCTGAAAGTCCTCCATGGCGGGATACAGCACTTCCTCTACGGCAGGATTGAGGCGGTGAATTTCGTCGATGAACAGCACATCGCGTGGTCCGAGGTTGGTCAGAAGCGCGGCCAGGTCGCCGGCCCGGGCGATCACCGGACCGGAGGTGGCGCGGAAGTTCACGCCGAGTTCGCGCGCCACGATCTGGGCGAGCGTGGTCTTGCCGAGGCCGGGCGGTCCGTACAGCAGCACGTGGTCGAGCGCCTCGCCGCGGCCGCGCGCCGCGTCGATGAAGACCTTGAGGTTCTGGCGCACCCGCTTCTGGCCGACGAACTCCTCCAGGGTCTGCGGGCGCAGGCTCTTCTCGCCGGTGTCCTCGGCGGCCCGCTCGGCGGCGACCAGCCGGTCGGCTCCCTCCAGGTCGGGCCCCTCCCCATCGTCGCCCTGATCGCCACCCAGGCTCACGACGCCAGTTCCTTGAGCCCGAGGGTGATCAGCTTGTCGAGGGCGGCGCCGTCGCCGAGCGTCTTGCGGGCGCTGGTGACCGCGCCGAACGCCTCGGCCCGGCCGTAGCCGAGGTTGACCAGCGCCGACACCGCGTCGGCCAGCGCGTCGTCGCCGGGCCGACCGGCGACCGCGGCGGCGCGGGTGGTGGCGGCGGCGTCGGCGCCGAGGCCGAGGGCGACGTTGACGGTCTTGTCCTTGAGCTCGTTGACGATGCGCTGCGCCAGCTTCGGGCCGACGCCGTCGGCGCGGGTCAGCATCACCCGGTCCTGCGAGGCGATGGCGGTGAACACCTCGTCCGGCGACAGCACCGACAGGATCGACAGCGCGTGCTTGGCCCCCACCCCCTGCACGGTCTGCAGCATCCGGAAGCCGGTGCGCTCGGCCGCCGTGGCGAAGCCGTAGAGGTGGATGTGGTCCTCGCGGACATGGGTGTCGACCAGCACCGACACCGCCGCTCCCGGCTCGCCAAGGGCGGTCAGGGTGCGCGCCGAGGCGAACACCAGGTAGCCGACGCCGCCGACGTCGATCACCGCCGCACCGTCCGACAGCCCGTCCAGCAGGCCCTTCAGCTTGGCGATCACGAGGCGGAATCCCTGGCCAGCGCCGCCGCGATGGCGCGTTGCAGGCCGGGCTGCAGGCTGCCGACGGCGTCCGGCCGGCGCGACGCGGCCCCGGCGCTGTCCCCGTAGGCGCCGCGGGCCTGGACGTAGTGGGCGTGGCAGACCGCGACCGCCAGCGCGTCGGCGGCATCGGCGCCGGCGATGCGGGCCCCCGGCAGCAGCAAGGCGATCATCGCCTGGACCTGCTCCTTGGCGGCGCTGCCGGTGCCGACCACCGATTTCTTTACCCGCTTGGGCGCGTACTCCGCCACCGGCAGCCCGGCCTTGGCCGGCGCCAGCAGCACCACGCCGCGGGCAAGGCCGAGCTTCAGCGTCGATTCCGGGTTGCGGTTGACGAAGGTCTCCTCGACCGCCGCCTCGACCGGCCGCCAGCGCTCGATCAGCTCCAGGACGCCGTCGTAGAGTTGCACCAGCCGGGTGGCGATCGGCGCGTCGCCGTCGGAATGCACCGTGCCGTCGGCAACGTGGCGCAGCACGAGGCCGTCGGCCTCGATCACGCCCCATCCGGTGTTCCGCAGCCCGGGGTCGAGCCCGATCAGACGCATCCAGGCCCCTCCATGTCGCCAGCGCGGGTCGGCGCCGCTCAGGCCGTCAGCTTCGCCAAGACGTCGTCGGCGATCTCGAAATTCGCCGAGACCTGCTGGACGTCGTCGCTGTCCTCGAGCGTGTTGAACAGCTTGAGCAAGGTCCCGGCCTGTTCCTCGTCGACCGGGATGGTGTTGAGCGGCTTCCAGGTCAGCTGCGCCGACTGCGCGGCCCCCAGGCTCTCCTCCAGCGCCTCGCGCACGGCGTGGAAATCCTCGACCGCGCAGGTGACCTCATGCTCGGATTCGGTCGACTCGGCGTTCTCGGCGCCGGCCTCGATCGCCGCCTCCAGCACCGCGTCGGGGGAGCCGGCGTCGGCCGGGTAGAGGATCTGGCCGACCCGGCTGAACATGAACGACACCGAGTTGGTCTCGCCGAGGTTGCCGCCGTACTTGGAGAACGCCGAGCGCACCTCCGAGGCGGTGCGGTTGCGGTTGTCGGTCAGGGTGTCGACGATCATCGCCACCCCGCCCGGGCCGTAGCCCTCGTAGCGCACGTCCTCGTAGTTGCTGTCGTCGCCACCGCCCGAGCCCTTCTTGATCGCCCGCTCGATGTTGTCCTTCGGCATGTTCTCCTTGCGCGCCGCCAGGATCGCCGAGCGCAGCGCCGGGTTCGACCCCGGGTCGTCGCCGGCCTTGGCGGCGATCTGCAGCTCGCGGGTCAGGCGCGTGAAGATCTTGGCGCGCTTCTTATCCTGCGCGCCCTTGCGGTACATGATGTTCTTGAACTGGGAATGACCAGCCATCTCATACACTCCCGGCCGCGACGCATCGTGTCGCGGTTGCTGCCTCTATACCAGATGTAGGGGTCCGGCGCATCACCGCGCAAGCAGCCTGCGCCCCGGCCCGACGCCGAATCGGCGCCGGCGCGCTTCTAGCACGCACGGCGGGCGGCGTCGCGGGGTTTGAGGCGGCGGTGGACCCCGCCACGGACGCCGCCACGGACGCCACCGCGGTCGCCGCCGGGCTCCGTCGTCCCGGGCGCGGCTGGACCGGGCGCGGCTGGACCGGGTCGGCGGCTTCCCCCACTGTCGGCGTGACGCCGCCCAGGTGAGATCATGCCACGCATGCGCAAGAAGGCCGACCTGCCGTCGAAGACCTGCCGGGCCTGCGGCCGCCCCTTTGCCTGGCGCCGGAAGTGGCGCGCGGTCTGGAACGAGGTGAACACCTGCTCCGAGCGCTGCAAGGCCGACCTGCGCCGGAAGGACCGACGGGCACCCGCCCACGGCGAGTGAGGGTGCCGGGCGCGGCGCCGTCAGGCAACATTAAACGCACTGTCACCGTATCCCGAAAGTACTTTAACGAATACGGCTTCGCGCTGTTCGGGGGGTGCCGATGCCACCCGCAGAGAACTCGCTGATATTTGCGCGAAAAGAGCAGTCCGCGACACACCCGTCGCGACTGCGTCGGCAATAGCAACGCCATACGCAGGCGAATATGTCCCAAGCCACTCGATGTAACTATCTGCCGCATTGAGCATATTGCTGGTGAGCTGCGTCGAATTCTGCGACGCAATTAGACCAGCGCGCCACTCCGCAGCGAGCGGGTCGGTCGCAAACGGATTGATGATATTGTAGGCTACAACGTACTCCTATTGATCGGTATCAAGCGTTTCGGTGGAATACAAGGCAGGCAAAAATAGGCATACTCCAAAAATTGTCAGAAACAGCAAATACTCACGACCCACCGAAATTAAGACGTTGGCGATTGGAAGACTTAGCGCAACTCTATCAGTTAGGTACATAGATACATCACTTGATATGCCACGTTCATACATGTAGCTAAAATAGACGCCAATTGCAGTCGCAGAGAGCATTATTATAGTCCCGACCAGTTGCCAAATCCCAGTGTTTATTCTTGTTTCCCGGAAAATGATCATGTCAAGAGAACGATTCCTTTCTCCGGCAATACGAATTACTGTAAAACTGAGAATGACAAATCCGATCGTATCCGACAGGCGCAAAGATGACCGAAGAAATTCGAAGGCATGAAAGGTACTAGAAAAACCATAGGTTTTATAGAACACTCTAGATGATCCATGGTCGTTCATCCATACTGTGTTTGTCATATTATCGAATAAGGTAGCAATGTCGGCGAGCGTGCGCTCCGGCAATATAATGACGCTCGCCAATGCTAATATCGTCGAACTTATGTCTATAATCAGGAGAGTTCCGCTGAATCTTGCGAATATCACAATTATAGATTCTGTAGGTCGGCAGCTATATTCATAGTTAATCTGTTGATTTGTCTCACTTGGCGTCCGTCCGACGAAGAAACTAGTGAGAACAACAATGTACCCTGCAACGATCCCTCCAAACATCATGAACATCGAAACATATGTGACTGCACATACGATCAACATTCTTATCGGGCGAGCATTCGTAATAATCAAAGTGAAAGCTCCAGGTTCAGGGTATTTGACTCTGTGTTTGATCTAAGTGGAATTTGATGTGATACGTCTCGAAGCAGCAGTCGACATCTGTTATCTTTCCCGGAGTCCCTCTTCCGCATACCGAAGCACGGGCTGCAACACGAACTCGATCAGCCGCCGCTCGCCGGTACGGACGTCAACCGTCACCGTCATCCCCGGCGTCGGGCGCACCGCCCGGCCATCGACCACGATGGTGTCGGACGTCAGCGCGATCCGCGCGGTGTAGGATGGCGGCGCCTTTGGGTTCTGGCCCTGAGGCGGAGCCGCACCCGCAGCACCCGCGCCGGCCCCGGCACGCGCCGCCGCCGTATGGTCGACGGCGTCGGCCGACAGCCCGACGACGTTGCCGTGCAGCGTGCCGTAGCGCAGGTAGTTGAAGGCATCGAGCTTCACCACCGCCTCGTGGCCCTCGGTCACGAAGCCGATGTCGCGGTTCGGGATCGTCGCCGTCACCTGCAGCGCGTCGCCCTCCGGCACGATCCGCATCAGCGCCTCGCCGGCACTCACCACCCCGCCGAGTGTGGTCACCCCCATCTGCGTCACGATGCCCCCCGCCTTCGCGAGGGCAGGCTTGGCCGGCGCCGTCACCACCCGGCGGGCGTCGCGGTCGGCCGCCTTCACGAGTTCCTGGGTAACCGCGGCGGTCTGCTCGCGGACCTGGGACAGGTCCGCCATCCGCTCGGATTCGGCGCGCGCCAGGCGGGCGTCGCGGTCGGCGCGGGCCTTGGCGATGTCGGCCGTCGCCCGCGCCAGCTCGGCCTCGGTCACGGTGATCTCGTGGCTGGCCTCGACCAGCCGGCGCTTGACCTCCAGGTACTCCGAATGGGCGGTCAGCTGCTTCTCCAGCAGGATGCCGAGGCTCACCTCGCGCTCCGCCAGGATCGGCACCACCGCGCGCAGCTTGCCGCGCTGCGCTGCGAGGCTGCGGCGCGCCGCGGTCAGCCGCGCGATCTCGCTCTCGGCCACATCCAGGTCGGTCGTCATCGCCCGCCAGTCGGCCGCCAGCCGGCCGGCGGCGGCGCGCGCCATCGCCGGCTCGGTGCCGGACGGGGCCTCGAAGAAGTCGGTCGGAACCAGGCCGCCCTGGCTCTGCGCCAGCACGCCGAGGCCGATCAGCGCCTCCAGCCGCGCGATCTCCAGGTTCCCGGCCATCACCTGGCGGGCCAGCTTCTCGCGCTCGGCCCCGGTCTCGGTCGGGTCGAGCTCGACCAGCGCCTGGCCGGCGACGACGCGGTCGCCCTCGGCGACGTTGATCGCCCGCACCACGGCGCCCTCGGCCGCCTGCACCACCTTGACCTTGGCGCTCGGCACGATCCGGCCCTGCGCGGTCACCACGATGTCGACATGGCCGAACGAGCCCCCCTGGCGGTCCGAGCGACGAACGCCGGATTATCGCGCCGTCGCGCGGCACCACCAATAGGCGTGTTCGAGGACGGCCCGGCCCGTCTCACAGAGCCTCAAGCTAAGCCCGATCAAGTGCACTGTCACCGAGGTCCGGCGTCCAAGTTCGCTCAGGCGAGGATATCCTTCGGGAGAATGACGCCCGTCGAGTTCCCGATGCGCCTCAGTTTCAGCGTTACGCTCACGGGCTCCACCGAACGGATTGCAACACGAGTTGCAACTCGCCGCCTCGCGTCAAGCGACGCCCCGCCCTACCCCGGCATCGCCTCGCTCAGCACCCCGCCGAGCCGGACCGGCGCCACCCGCTTCGCCAGGCCGGTGGCGTCGTCGGTCTCCACGAACACCCCGCACAGCGTCGCCTCGCCGTCGGCGGCTTCCAGGCGCGGGGTCGGGAGCTTGCGGGTGAAGCGGTCGACCGGGGATTCCTTCTTCATCCCGATCACGCTGTCGTAGTCGCCGCACATGCCGGCGTCGGTCTGGTAGGCGGTGCCGTTGGCCAGGATCATGGTGTCGGCGGTCGGCACGTGGGTGTGGGTTCCGACCACCAGCGACACCCTTCCGTCGAAGGCGTGGCCGAACGCCATCTTCTCGCTGGAGGCCTCGCCGTGCAGGTCGATCACCACGGCGTCGCAGTCGTGGCCGAGCGCCCAACCGTCGATCGCCCGCTCGACGGCGGCGAACGGGTCGTCGAGCGCGTCCATGAACAGCCGGCACATGGCGTTGATCACCAGCACCCGGTGGCCGCGGCGGCTCTCGAACACCCCGGCGCCGCTGCCGGGGGTGCCGGCCGGGTAGTTGATCGGCCGCAGCAGGGCGCGGTCCTCGGCGATGTAGTCGAGGATCTCGCGCTGGTCCCAGACGTGGTTGCCGGTGGTGATCACGTCGACCCCAGCCTCGTACAGCTCGGCGCAGATCTTGGCGGTGATGCCGAAGCCGGCGGCGGAATTCTCGCCGTTGCAGACCACGAAGTCGGCGTCGAGGTCACGGATCAGGCCGGGCAGGCGCCCGGTCACCGCGACGCGGCCGGCACGGCCCACGACATCGCCCAGAAACAGAAGTCGCACGGCCCTACTCCGTCACTCCGTGAAGTCCAGATAGCCGCGCTCGGTTACCACACCATCCAGCCGCGCGTCTTCCGGCCCGGCCGGCACCGCCGCGACTTCCTGCTCGGCGTAGGCGACGCCGATCGCCTGCACCGCGAAGCGGCCGCGCAAAGCCGCCAGGGTGCGGTCGTAGAACCCGCCGCCATAGCCGAGCCGCCGGCCGGCCCGGTCGAAGGCGAGCATCGGGATCAGCAGCAGCGTCGGCTCGACGGTGTCGGCGTCGTCGCCCGGGTGCACCGTCCCGAACGGCCCGGGCAGCAGCGGCTCGTCGACCTCCCAGGCCCGGAACACCAGGGGCTGGCCGTGGCCGACCACCACCGGCAGCGCCACCCGGCAGCCGCGGGCCGACAGCGCCGCCAGGGTCGGGCGCGGGTCCAGCTCGTCGCGCATCGGCCAGTAGCCGGCGACCACCGACCCTTGCGTCGGCGCGAAGGAGGCGGCGACCAGGGCGGCGACCCGCGAGCCGGCGTCGGGCACACCGGCCGCCATCTCGGCGCGGCGCTCGCGCAGCGGCCGGCGCAGCGCCGCCTTGGCGGCGCGCAGGGCGTCCAGATCCTGGTAGCCGTCGCCGTCGTCTCGCTCGGTCATGGGCTCCAGGAGGTCGGAGTGGCCAGGAGGTCGGAGTGGCCAGGAGGCGGGGTGGCCGGAAGATCGGGGCCGGGAGAGGGTGCGGTGACGGAGCCGCCTCGGCCGTCGGTCAGTGCATACCCTTCTGTGGCCTGCCAAGCAGGTGGGCGCCGCATTGCCGGAACCACGGTCCCGGCAGAGGCAGCTCCCTTGAAGGATGGTATCGCCCCAGGGGTAAAAGCGACCTGACGAACCGCGCAGCCCCGTCGACGGTCAATCTAGGAACCCTGGAGGCGAACGGCAATACGCTCGATTCGCTCGGCCAGTCCCTCGACCGACAGCGCCAGGTCGTCAAGCTCGCTCGGGCTGAACTCCTCGTCGGCCTCGTCGACCTCATGGGCGGCATCGCGCAAATCCATCAGCTCGTCCGCCACAAGCAGGCTGGCCATCACCAGCCACCTCGTGTCGCCGACCTGGCCGACCTGCGACACCAGGTCCTTGACGTGGGCGTCGACCATGGTGGCAAGCTGGCGCAGCCGCGGCTCCTGCCCGTCTTCGCAGGCGATCCGGTACGCCTTGCCGTTGATCTGGATGTCGACCTGGGCCACGCGTCAGTTCTCCAGCACGATTTCCAGGCGACCGATGGTGCTCTGCAGGCGGCCGTCGACCTCGGCGGCGGTCGCGGCGAGAGCCGCGTAGTCGCGCTTAAGGGCGCCCAGTTCGGCTTTCAGGGCGGCGTCGCCGACGGCGTCGGAATCACCCAGGTCGTCGAGCACGGCCTCCAGACGGGTCACCGCCTTCTCCAGCCTGTCCCGTGCCGTCGCAAGTCGCGACATGTGAGCTGCCTCTGTTGGTTCGAGATCGCGCCGTCGCCCGGCATTCGACTTTTGGCTTCGATTTTCGCCGAGCCGTCGAATTTCAAGGCATAAGCCCGCGACCTTGAAGCGTCGCACGATACCGGCGACCGGGTCGGCCCGTCAACGCGGCCGGCGCGCGGCGGTTTCCGGGGTCGTCGCCGCGACGCCCACCTTGACGCGCGGACCCGGCATCGGCATGTTCCGCGCCACCCAGGCCCGGCCCGAGTCCGGCCCGCCCCCGACCTCGCGACACGCGCCATGACATCCAATCCTTCGGTCCGCGGCGCCGCTCTGACCCCCGGCGACCAGAAATCCCTCGCGAACGCGATCCGCGCCCTCGCCATGGACGCCGTGGAGGCCGCCAGCTCCGGCCACCCCGGCATGCCGATGGGCATGGCCGACGCCGCGATCGTGCTGTTCGCCGAGCAGCTCTGCTTCGATCCCCGCCGCCCGGACTGGCCGGACCGCGACCGCTTCGTGCTGTCGGCGGGCCACGGCTCGATGCTGCTGTACGCGCTGCTGCACCTGACCGGCTACCCGGGGATGACGATCGACGAGCTGAAGCGGTTCCGCCAGCTCGGCTCGAAGACCGCCGGCCATCCGGAATACGGCCACGCCCCCGGCATCGAGACCACCACCGGCCCGCTCGGCCAGGGCTTCGGCAACGCCGTCGGCATGGTGATCGCCGAGCGCCACCTGAACGCCCGCTTCGGCGACGATCTGGTCGATCACCGCACCTGGGTGATCGCCGGTGACGGCTGCCTGATGGAGGGCATCAGCCACGAGGCCGCCTCGCTCGCCGGGCATCTCGGGCTCGGCCGGCTGAACGTGCTGTGGGACGACAACGAGATCTCGATCGACGGCCCGACCAGCCTGTCGATCTCCGACGACGTCCAGGCGCGGTTCCGCTCCTACGGCTGGCACGTGGTGGCGGCCGACGGCCATGATCCGGCGGCGCTGTCGGTGGCGCTGGCCGAGGCGGCCGCCGACCCGCGCCCGTCGCTGATCGCCTGTCGCACCACCATCGGCTTCGGCGCCCCGACCAAGGCCGGCACCGCCGGCAGCCACGGCGCGCCGCTCGGCGCCAAGGAGATCGCCGGCACCCGCGAGGCGCTCGGCTGGCCGCACGCCCCGTTCGAGATCCCGCCGGCGATCCGCGCCGCCGGGCTGGCGCTCGGCGACCGCGGCGCGGTCGCCAGCGAAGACTGGCTCGGACGGCTGGAAGCAGCCGATCCGGACGTTCGCGCCGAGTTCGAGCGGGTGATCGCCGGCCGCCTGCCGGCGGCGCTGTCCGACGCGGTGCACGCGCTCAAGGCCTCGCTGGCGTCCGATCCGCCGAAGCTCGCCACCCGTGTCGCCTCGCAGCGCGCACTGGAGGCGATCGCCCCGGTGCTGCCGGAGCTGCTCGGCGGCTCGGCCGACCTGTCGGGATCGAACAACACCAAGGTCAAGACGCAGGGCGTGTTCGGGCGCGACAACCGGGGCGGCGGCTACGTCCACTACGGGGTCCGCGAGCACGCCATGGCAGCGGCGATGAACGGCATGGCGCTGCACGGCGGGGTGATCCCCTACGGCGGCACCTTCCTGGTGTTCGCCGACTACTGCCGGCCGTCGATCCGCCTCGCCGCCCTGATGGGCATCCGCGCGGTGTTCGTGATGACCCACGATTCCATCGGCCTCGGCGAGGACGGCCCGACCCACCAGCCGGTCGAGCATCTGGCGTCGCTGCGCTGCATCCCGAACCTGCACGTCCACCGACCGGCCGACGCGGTCGAGACCGCCGAGTGCTGGCAACTGGCGCTGGAGCGCCGCGACGGCCCGTCGGTGCTGGCGCTGACCCGCCAGAATCTCCCGGCGGTCCGCACCGTGCATACCGGCGAGAACCGGGCGCAGCGTGGCGGCTACGTCCTGCTCGAGGCCGACGGCGAGCGGCAGGTGACGCTGATCGCCACCGGCTCCGAGGTCGACATCGCCCGCAAGGCCCGGCAGATCCTGGCCGGTGAGGGTATCGCCGCCGCCTTGGTGTCGATGCCGTGCCGGGAGTTGTTCGCGGCGCAGGACGCCGCCTACCGCGACCAGGTCCTGGGTAACGGCGCGGTCCGGATCGCGGTCGAGGCCGGCGTGCGGATGCCGTGGGACGCCGATATCGGCCGCGATGGCGGCTTCGTCGGCATGTCCGGCTTCGGCGCCTCCGGCCCGTACGAGGCGTTGTACGAGCATTTCGGCATCACGCCGGAGGCGGTGGCCGCCGAGGCCCGCCGCCTGATCGCGGCGCGCAAGGACTGACCGCCGGCCGGCGAACGCAACCCGTTCCGCCGGTGGTTGTTTACGTAGGTTCCGAGGAGGAGGTGGCCATGGCGACGACGATCGCGATCAACGGTTTCGGGCGGATCGGGCGGCTGGTTCTGCGCGCCCTGTACGAGAGCAAGCGTGACGACCTGCAGGTCGTGGCGATCAACGATCTCGGCCCGGTCGAGACGAACGCGCACCTGTTCCGCTACGACAGCGTCCACGGTCGCTTCCCGGGCGAGGTGACGAGCGGCGAGGACTGGATGGACATCGGCCGCGGCCGGATCAAGGTCACCGCCGAACGCGATCCCGCCAAGCTGCCGCACGCCGATCTTGGCGTCGACATCGCCTTCGAGTGCACCGGCATCTTCACGGCGCGCGACAAGGCCGCCCTGCACCTGCAGGCCGGCGCCAAGCGGGTGCTGATCTCGGCGCCGGCGACCGGCGCCGACCTGACGGTCGTCTACGGCGTCAACCACGACAAGATCGGCAAGGAGCACGAGGTCATCTCGAACGCCTCATGCACCACCAACTGTCTGGCCCCGGTGGCCTTCGTCCTGCACAACGCGATCGGCATTGAGCGCGGCTACATGACGACGATCCACTCCTACACCGGTGACCAGCCGACCCTCGACACGATGCACAAGGACCTGCATCGCGGGCGCGCCGCCGCGCTGTCGATGATCCCGACCTCGACCGGTGCCGCCAAGGCCGTCGGCCTGGTGCTGCCGGACCTGGCGGGCAAGCTCGACGGCACCTCGATCCGGGTCCCGACCCCGAACGTCAGCGTCATCGACTTCAAGTTCGTGCCGAAGCGCGACACCAGCGTCGAGGAGGTCAACGCGGCGATCGTCGAAGCCGCCCGCGGCAACGCTCTGAAGGGCGTCCTCGGCGTGAACGAGGAGCCGCTGGTCTCCATGGACTTCAACCACGACAGCCACAGCTCGACCGTCGACCTCAAGCAGACTCAGGTCATCGAAGGCAAGCTGGTGCGGGTGCTGTCCTGGTACGACAACGAGTGGGGCTTCTCGAACCGGATGCTCGACACCGCCGCGGCGATGGCCCGGACCTTCTGAGCCCCGATACCATCGGCCCCCGCGACATCACCAGACCGTAGGCCGCCTGCCGGATCCCAAGGAGACGACGATGAAGATCACCCAGCGGGTCAAGAAGATCCTGGACTATTACGAGAGCGACAACCCCGGCACCAAGGCCAACCTCGCCCGCATCCTGATGCAGGGCAAGCTGGGCGGCACCGGCAAGCTCGTGATCCTGCCGGTCGACCAGGGCTTCGAGCACGGCCCGGCGCGTAGCTTCGCGCCGAACCCAGCGGCGTACGATCCGCATTACCACTTCAAGCTGGCGATCGACGCCGGGCTGTCGGCCTACGCCGCCCCGCTCGGCATGATCGAGGCCGGCGCCGACAGCTTCGCCGGCGCCATCCCGACGATTCTCAAGGTCAACTCCTCCAACAGCCTGTCGCGCGAGAAGGAAGGCCCGTCGCAGGCCCTCACCGGTTCGGTCGGCGACGCGCTGCGGCTCGGCTGCTCGGCGATCGGCTTCACGATCTACCCGGGCTCCGACGTGGCCTTCGACATGATGGGCCAGATCCGCGAGATGGCCGAGGAGGCCAAGTCGGTCGGCCTCGCGGTCGTCATCTGGTCGTACCCGCGCGGCGGCAACCTGTCGAAGGAGGGCGAGACCGCCGTCGACATCTGCGCCTACGCCGCGCACATGGCGGCGATGATGGGCGCGCACATCATCAAGGTGAAGCCGCCGAAGGCCAACCTCGAGCTGGACGCCGCCAAGAAGGTCTACGAGGCCCAGAAGATCAAGACCGACAGCTTGGCCGACCGGGTCCGGCACGTCATCCAGTCGTCGTTCGACGGCCGCCGGATCGTGGTGTTCTCCGGCGGCGAGTCGAAGGATCTCGAGGGCATCCTGGCCGAGATCCGCGAGCTCGCCGACGGCGGGGCCAACGGCTCGATCATCGGCCGCAACACCTTCCAGCGCCCGCGCGAGGAGGCCCTGTCGATGCTCGCCCAGATCATCGACATCTATCGCGGCAAGGCGTGAGCGGCCGCGGCAAACCAGTGACCGCTGGGTCGGAGGCGCCGGAGGAACGCGCCCCGACCCAGCTCTACCTGATCACCCCGCCCCGGATCGACGACCTCGGGGGTTTCGCCGACCGACTGGCCGAGGCGCTCGACGCCGGGCCCGTGGCCTGTCTGCAGATCCGTCTGAAGGACGCCGACGACGACACCGTGCGGCGGGCGACGACCCGGCTGCTGCCGGTGGCCCACGCCCGCGGCGTGCCGGTGCTGATGAACGACAGCGCCCGCCTGGCGCTCGACACCGGCTGCGACGGCGTGCATGTCGGCCAGGAGGACACCCCCTACGCCGAGGCGCGCCGGCTGCTCGGCGGCCGGGCGATGATCGGCGTCACCTGCCACGCCAGCCGGCACTTGGCGATCGAGGCGGCCGAGGCCGGCGCCGACTACGTGGCGTTCGGCGCCTTCTTCGCGACGGACACCAAGCAGACCAAGACCCAGGCCCCCCTGGACATCCTGGAGTGGTGGCAGACCTTCGCGCTGGCCCCGTGCGTCGCCATCGGCGGCATCACCCCGCAGAACTGCCGCCCGCTGGTCGAGACCGGCGCCGACTTCCTGGCAGTGATCGGCGCGGTGTGGAACCACCCCGACGGGCCGGGAGCCGCGGTCCGGGCTTTCCAGGCGGCGATGGCGCGTTGACGCCCCGACGCTGACCACCCGGCAAGCGTCGCCTCTCATCCAACCACCCGGGGCCGCCGTATAGCGTAGCGACTTTTATTGTCGTGATGCTGACGCGCTCTGTCGAAACCGCCCTTCGCGAAACCTCATGGAGTCGACGGGCGGCGCAGTGCCGGCCGGAACGATCTCCAGCGAGGGGTGGTATCCATGCAGTACATGCTGATCTTCAAGGAATCCGAGGCCAAGTTCTCCGAGCGCGACCACCCCGAAACCGGGCCGGAATACTGGGGCGCCTGGATGGCCTACATCGACGACCTCGGCGGCGCCGGCGTCATCGTCAACGGGCATGGGCTGCAGCCGCCGCACACCGCCACCATCGTGCGCCAGCGCGACGGTCGGCGCGACGTGCAGGACGGACCCTACCCGGACAGCAAGGAGCAGCTCGGCGGCTACTTCGTGATCGACGTCCCCGACCTCGACGCCGCCCTGGACTGGGCGGCCAGGGCGCCGGCGGCGTCCTACGGCAGCGTCGAGGTGCGGCCGGTGCTGCCGCCACCGCCGGCGCGCTGACGTTCGTCGATCAAGCCGATGCCGGCGCCGCGCGACCCCGACGACGGACGACGGACCGCCGAATGGGTGGCGCGCTCCTGCTACGGCCGGCTGCTCGCGTTGCTGGCGTCGCGCTCCCGCGACATCGCGGGCGCGGAGGACGCCCTGGCCAGCGCTCTCGCCACGGCGCTCGAACGCTGGCCGGAGCACGGCGTGCCGCAGAACCCGGAGGCGTGGCTTCTGACGGTCGCACGACGGACCATCGGTGACGGGCGGCGCCGGCAGCGTGTGCGGCACGACGCCGAGGCCTCGGTGCGGGTGATGGAGGAGGGTCTGGCCGCCGCCCGCGCCGAGGCCAGGACTCGCTCGATACCCGACGCGCGGCTGGCGCTGATGTTCGTCTGCGCCCATCCGGCCATTGACGCCGCGGTGCGCACCCCGCTCATGCTGCAGACCGTGCTGGGGATCGACTCCGCGCGCATCGCCGCCGCCTTCGTCGTCGCCCCGGCGGCCATGGCGCAGCGGCTGGTGCGGGCGAAGACGAAGATCCGCGACGCGGCAATCCGGTTCGCGCTTCCGGACCTTCCCGACCTGCCCGAGCGCCTGGACGCCGTGCTCGACGCCGTGTACGCGGCCTACGGGGTCGGCTGGGACGGCGGTGACGGCGCGAGCGACCGCCGCCAAGCGCTCGCCGGCGAGGCGATCCACCTGTCGGAGGTTCTGACGGCGCTGTTGCCGAACCAGCCGGAGGTGCGTGGGCTGCTGGCCCTGCTTCTGCATTGCGAGGCCCGGCGCGGCGCCCGCCGGTCTCCGAACCAGCGCTTCGTGCCGCTGCACGAGCAATCGACCGACTTCTGGTCGCGGGACCTGATCCGCCGAGCCGAGCAGGAACTGCGTCTCGCCGCGCAGCACCACCGACCCGGCCGCTTCCAGTTGGAAGCCGCCATCCAGTCGGCGCATGTCCAGAGCGCGCTGACCGGCGATGACACCCGGGCCGCGATCGCGCTGCTGTACGACCGGCTGGTCGGCCTCACCGGGTCGGTGGGGGCGCGCGTCGCCCGCGCCGCCGCCCACGGGCGGGCGTTTGGGCCGTCGGTCGGCCTCGGCCTGCTGGATGCCATCGACCCCGCCACGGGCGACGCCTACCAGCCGTACTGGGCCACCCGCGCGCACCTGCTGGACAACAGCGGGCGGCGCCCGGAGGCGGCACTTGCCTACACCGCCGCCGCCGGTCTAGCCGGCGATCCGGGGCTGCGGACCTGGCTGCTGGAACGCCGGGATGCCGCGCTGGGAGCAGGGGAATCGGGTGAACGGCTCATGATGCGATGAGGGATGCGAGGAAGTCGTCGTCCCAAGCGGCGACTTTTCGGCGCATCCGTAGTGAGTCCTTGG